>Ga0224511_10000004_pt1 | contig 304722 bp, 303 predicted proteins | sample SF_May12_sed_USG_2_FD_169988 | JGI IMG/M metagenome (GOLD analysis project Ga0224511, IMG submission 169988) | Sediment microbial communities from San Francisco Bay, California, United States - SF_May12_sed_USGS_8_1 | ecosystem: Environmental > Aquatic > Marine > Sediment | place: USA...
GCTGCCCGGCAGCGGTACAGGGAGGTACCGTTGCCGGGCAACAAGTCGAAGTTGATGGTCACAACAGTCTTGCCTGTGGGGGAAACATTTTTGGTGACTTTTGATGTTCAAAAGTCACTCGCTCCCGGCAGGGAGTGAAACCATGGTACCGCAAAGGTATTCGTTCAGAGCTCAAATCCGGTGCTTGGCATAGGAAATTGATTTTTATTTATTCGATGGTGTGTTTCGCCTTCCACTACGCGGCTTGGTCGAGTCATTTTCTCTTGGCCGCGCAAGAAAAGGAACCCGGCTGTTCGGCCGGGACCGAACATCAATAGCAGCATCGCGCAGCGATACAAAATCAATAAAAAACAAACATCCGGCGGATTACGCTGCGCTAATCCGCCTTACAGGTCTGACAGGGGATGAAATGATTGACAAATCAGAAACACAGACAAAAACAATGTCACTCAACCTTGCGTAATAACGCCTCCAGTTTCTCCCTCACATCCTCATCCACTTCACACTCACTCACTGTTTTGATAACAGCAATGATATCGCCGGTAAAATGCCTGCTATCCCAGTCTTCGAGTGCCTTTACTGCGATATGCCGGTTGCGGGTTACCGGGCTGTGCAAGCCGGTTTTGATGAGTTCCCATCCCTCCCCGGGACAGTTTTCCAGTCCCTGTAAGACGAAGTCCAGGCAGATGTGCCATTTATATTCCGGTCCCAGTCCGATTTCATTGGCTGCGCCACCGGCGATCTTTTGCAGTGGCAGTTGAGCTTCTGCAAGTTCGATTATTTTGGAGATATTTTCCGGGACGGCCAATTGCACCAGTTGAAACCAGCGACTGGAGTCATCCGGTTTTGCTTCCACTCTGCGCCAGTGTATGTCCCAGGTATCGATCTGTTTGACGCCGGCTGCGCGATTGGCTTTATAGAAGGTCACGGGTTCATCGGATTCGAGTCCAGTGTTGATCAGTGCTTCCCATGACGGCCAGGCAATGATTTCGTGACAGGCATGTCCGGCTTCATCGACCAGTTGTTCCGACCAACCGTATTCCTGCATGGTGTCCGGATCCAGGCTGTTCAGATAAGTCAGGATTGAGTCACCGATCAGCAGGAAGCCCAACAAGGGATGTGAGACACGCGCCCTGATGTGTCGCAACAGTGAGGTGATGGCCTCGGCAGCCTCTTCATAACTGTAGATGTCTTCTGCCGGTCCTCCTGCGAACAGCCCTTCCAGAATATCAATGGCTGAGTTGAGGGTTTCATCATCGACAAAGTTAACTTTCAACCGTTTGTTCAGCTCGCCGGTAGTGGCGGCGATATAGACCAGATATTCATCCATGATGCTGTTGCGAAAGCCTTCGTTGAAGATCCAGTCCTTAATCTTTTTCTTGTTGGTTTCAACCAGTCTTTCCACGATATGGATTCGCCCCCAGCCATCCACGCGTTGCGCCAGATCCAGTAATTCAATTTCCGGATCATCCAGCAAGTTCGTGATGGCGACCGCGCTATAGAGGGTGAACTCTTCGTGCAAGCCCAGTGTTTTGATGATCTCCAGATTTTCAGGTTTGCCCATCAAACCCAGCAAGGCAATGGCGAATTTGACCGGTCCTCGATCAGCGGCACGACGCGCCAAAAAAACCATTTGTTTGTTGAGTTCGGGTTCGATAGGGACTTCCAGCTTGATGATCTCATCGATCACGGCGTCGATGGATGAGATGATCTCGTCTTGCTGCAAGGCCTGATACAATTCACTTAAGGCATCCTTGTCCGATTCTTCGGCGATGGCCTTGACCAAACCGGCAATGGTCGCGGCATGGTCATGATCGCCTTCCCCGGATTGATGGTGGCCGAATACGCCATCCAGCGCACCCGGTGCCCAGCGCAGCCCTTTTTCAGAGTCCAATCCTGCGGCATCAGGCAATTCACTGCCTTCTTCACGCAGCATGCCGGTTTCCGGATCGATATGGAGGGTGATATGGGTATAGATCGCCGGCCCTTTGTCCCAGGGTCGATCACCATTTGTAACCGCTTTACCGGCAAACCTGGCAAGAAGTTTTTTGATCCGCCTCATTCTGATTTCTGTAGTTTGACTGCCGAGCAGCAATTAGCAGAGAATCATTGTGGCAAACAACCACCTGCCGGGTAAAGCCCGGAAGACAAACCAGAGGACCGGATTGTTATATCCGTCACGGGAAACATACATAATGCATATCTGGATCGACGCCGATGCCTGTCCCAAAGTTGTCAAGGAGATATTATTCCGGGCGGCGGAACGGACCCAAACCCCATTGACGCTGGTGGCCAACCAGTATTTACGTCCCCCGCCTTCACCATTCATTACTTCCCTGCAGGTACCCGCCGGTTTTGATGTGGCGGACAACGAAATCGTCAAGCGCTGTGAACCCGGCGACCTGGTAATCACGGCCGACATTCCCCTGGCGGCGGAAATCATCGCCAAAGGCGGCCATGCCCTGAATCCACGTGGAGAGTTTTACACCAGGGAAAATATTCGCGAGCGGCTCAATATGCGCGACTTTATGGACACCCTGCGCGCCAGTGGTGTCGACACCGGCGGTCCACCGCCGTTAAACCAGACAGATCGGCGTAATTTTGCCAATCAACTGGATCGGTTTCTGACGCAGCATCGCTAGTCGCGCCATTTTGGGAACCTGTCCAACAGGGACTGAATTGTTTCTTCAACAGCGCTGTCCGTTTCTGAACTCTGCACCGCTTTCAGCAGGTGTAACAGCGACCTGTCAAACAAATCAGCCGACCACAACTCCAATACAGTCAGCGCCAAAAGCCGGCTCTCTGCCGCACGGCTTTGTAACGCGACCTCAATCAATCTGCGCCCCTTGCCTGGATAAATTTTCAGGTAAGACAACACCAGATTGATAATCATAAATGGCTCATTCTTTTCGCTGTAATCTACTCCTTCCACAGGCGGCCCTTCTGTAACATAGTTCCAAGGCATGGACACCGCTGCCATGTTAGCGACCGCTTCAATATTGTTTTGATCAACCAGCTTAAACAGGTTATGCCAGTTTTCGAGATTTAAAGGTTGCCGGCTGATAACTCCCCACAGCACATCCCAGTTTACATCGTAATATATTTTCCAAACGGCCTGAGCATGCCGAAAAACAGTCATGTCGGAGGAAGCCAGTCCCTGTCGCATCAGACTCTCCCAATCAGGCCAGGCGATGATTGCCTCGCACAACCGGTAAATTGGCGGTGACAAGGCGGAATCCCAGGCAATCCCGGAATACCCGCTTTCAGTTTCGCAATGTACAAAATTGTTTATGGTCCGGGCAACCAACAGGTAAACCAGTTGTGGTGATGCCTTGTTGTGCAGGATATGCTGCAACAGAAGCTGGAAAACCTCCGCGGCATCATGATACTCATCGACTTTATTATAGTCATCAAGCATGATATAGATAATGTCGGCTGCATAAAACAGGGTGCGCTCATCCACTTTGTTGTTTAACAGCCTGTTTTTCAGTTCCCCGTATGTTGCTGCCAGGTATCCCAGACTGTTATAACTTCCGTCATGTTGGTATCCACCATAAAACAGCCAGTCACTGTCTGCGCTGTTATCAGAAGCACCCAGCAAGGGACCGATATTGTTTTTTGTACTCTCATAAGCATGTTTGAATATATACCAGAACTCTGCATTAAAATCCGACTTGCTGTTGTGTATAGCCACGGCACAGTCGATCGCAAATCCTTTATGCAGGCCCAGGGTCCGCACTATCTCGCGCACCTCTACATCGTGAACGAGCTCATCCAGGAATATCAAGGCAAACATAATCGGTCCCCGATCCGGCCCCTCTCGAAGCAGAAACCGCAGGAAATACACCAGCCAGGAATCAATCCTGATATTTTTCTCTGTGAGTTTTTTTCGTAATGCTATCGTATAGCTCGGAACAGTGCCTGACAGAACCAGATCATACAGTTCAAGTTGTGATTTCAGGTCGTTATGGTATGCAATGGACTGCATTAACAAGGCGACCCTGTCTAATAAATACTCCGCTTCATCGCCAAAAGAATAATTGTATTTTTCATTTGCACATATTTCTAAATAATTCCCCTGATCCGGCAACACCCTGCCCGACAGTGCGACCATACCGGTAACGGGATCAATATGATCTTTGATATAAGGGTAAAGAGGTATGCCTTTGTTCCATGGCAGAACATCATCCCAGCACATCTCTGCCAGATATTGCTCAAAGGGTGGTAGCTGTTGTGTAATCATACGCAAACGTGCCGACGAAAATAGAGATTGCCCGGAAACTCTACACCATTCCTGCCACCACATGAAATGCTTGTATACAAAATAAAAAAAGCGGTCATACGACCGCTTTTATGCAGAACCTGAGTAAATGTAACAGCCTAGTCGATCACTGACTCGGATTCGATCTTGTGAATACTCAGGTCAGCGCCCTGATACTCTTCTTCCTGGTCGAGACGAATAGCCATAACCGCCTTCAGCCCGCCATACACGGCAAAACCACCCGCCAAAGCAATGCTGATACCCATTAAGGTTCCGGCCAGTTGGGCCATGAAGGTGACGCCACCCAGCCCCCCCAGAGCGGTGGAGCCGAAGATACCGGCGGCGATACCACCCCAGGCGCCACACAGGCCGTGCAGAGGCCAGACACCGAGCACATCATCGATCTTCCATTTGTTCTGGCACAGGGTGAAGGTCCAGACAAACAGGCCGCCGGCCACGGCACCGGTAATCAGCGCACCAATCGGGTGCATCAAGTCGGAACCGGCACAGACCGCCACCAGACCGGCCAGAGGACCGTTGTGGACGAAACCAGGGTCATTCTTGCCGGTTACCAGGGCGGCCAGGACACCGCCCACCATGGCCATCAACGAGTTCACCGCCACCAGACCACTGATATCGCCCACCTTCTGGGCAGACATTACGTTAAAGCCGAACCAGCCAACGGTCAGGATCCACGCACCAAGGGCAAGGAAGGGGATGCTGGAGGGGGGATGGGCCGAGATTTTGCCGTCTTTGGTATAACGGCCATAGCGCGCACCCAGCATGACCACGGCCCCCAGAGCCAGCCAGCCGCCCATGGCATGCACCACCACCGAACCGGCGAAGTCATGGAACTTGGCGCCAAATATCGCCTTGATCCAGTTTTGCACCCCATAGTTCTCCGCCCAGATCAAACCTTCATAGAAGGGATAAATCAGCGCCACGATGACAAAGGTCGCCGCCAGTTGTGGGTTGAATTTGGCGCGTTCAGCGATACCACCGGAGATAATCGCCGGTATAGCGGCCGCAAAGGTAAGCAGGAAGAAGAACTTCACCAACCCGTAACCGCTTTCCGCTGTTAACGCCTTGGCGCCGGACAGGAAATCAATCCCGTAGGCCACCGAGTAACCGATAAAAAAGTAGGCAATGGTGGAAACGGCGAAATCGACCATGATCTTCACCAACGCGTTGACCTGATTCTTTTTACGTACCGTACCCACTTCCAGAAAGGCAAAGCCTGCATGCATGGCCAGCACCATAATGGCGCCGAGCAGGATAAACAAAACGTCTGTAGATGTTTTAAAAGCTTCCATTGTTTTCCCCGTGCTTCAAAGTTGTGCGTACAGAGCAAGAAGCGCACCACATTTAACATTTGTATAAAGTTCAGGAAGTTATGTGAATTATGCACAAAAAACGCGCAACAAAGCGCACCACGGAAGTGCAATAGGCGCAGCGTGGCACTGTTATTGTGCAAAAAAAGAAATCTTTAACGCAAAGACGCGAAATCGCAAAGAAGGTTTATTCATTTAGCAGGGTGGGTCAGCAACATCACCTGCCGAATGGAGATATTCGTCAACAACAGGATATGCGTCAGTTTACACTGCGCTAATCCGACCTGCAGTAAACGTTGTTCTATCCCGGTACTCTAACCACTCCCTGAGAGAGAGGATTATTCATCTTTGCGTTCTCAGCGTCTTAGCGACTTTGCGTTATGTTGCTTTCTCTGCGTCTTTCACCGCTTGCCATGAAGCTTCCATGGTATCGGTATCGGCTTGATTAACATCTGTGCCCTGCTGCTGCAGGTGTTGTTCCATGCAGCGAAAGCGTTGTTCAAATTTACGATTGCTTTGGCGCAGGGTGGTTTCACTCTCAACGCCGGCGTGGCGGGCGAGGTTGACACAGGTAAAGAGCAGGTCGCCCAGCTCTTCCTGGCGCAGTACGGGATCACGCCAGGCCTGTTTGAGTTCGTCGATCTCTTCATGCAGTTTGTCGAACACGCCCTGTTCATCAGGCCAGTCAAAGCCGACACGGGCGGCGCGTTTCTGCAGTTTTTCCGCGACAGTCATGGCCGGCAAAGTATGGGCGATGCCGTCCAGTGCGCTGTGCGGTTGCGCGTCATGGTCGGCCTTTTGTTTGCGTTCTTCGGCCTTGATAGCTTCCCAATGTTTGGTCTGGCTTGCGGCATCCTTGACGGTGACTTCACCAAACACATGGGGATGACGGCGCTCCAGCTTGTCGCAGACAGCCGTGACAATATCGTCGAAGGTGTAGCGGTTTTCCTCTTTGGCCAGTTGTGCATAGAACACCACCTGGAATAACAGATCCCCCAGTTCGCTTTTCAGTTCATCGTAATCGTTCCGTTCGATGGCATCGGCCACTTCGTAGGCCTCTTCAATAGTATGCGGAACGATGGTCCGGTATGTTTGCTCCAGATCCCAGGGGCAACCGCCGGCAGGGTTGCGCAGGGCGGCCATGATATCCAGCAGGCGTTGTATACTGTTTTGTGCCATTCACTGCCTCTTTCGGTGAACTGCCGTATAATCGGCAGGTATGAATATTGTAACCGCTGCGCCATGACACCGGAACGCTATCAACGCCTGCAACAGATCCTCACCCGGCGTCAGCCGGACCTGACGGTATTGATGGACAATGTGCACAAATCCCACAATCTGTCGGCGATCCTGCGCAGTTGTGACGCCACCGGTGTCTATCGCGCCCATGCGGTGTATGACCGCACGACAATTCGGCCCAAGAAAGGGATCGCCTCCGGCGGTGGCAAATGGGTAAAACTGCAAACCCATCCCACCATCGGGCAGGCGCTGGACCATCTCCGGCAACAAAATATGCAATTGGTGGCAGCCGATGTCTCGGCTCAGGCGGTGGATTTTCGTGAGGTGGATTATACACTGCCGACCGCTGTCATTCTGGGTGCCGAGAAGAGTGGTCCCGATGCCGCCGTGTTTGAACAGGCCGACAAGGTGATTACCATCCCGCTCTCGGGCATGGTGGATTCGCTGAATGTGTCGGTGGCGGCTGCACTGATTTTGTTTGAGGCACAACGCCGGCGCCAGGCGGCCGGGCTCTATGTGACCTCACGACTGCCGGCAGAAGAATATGCGACAACCCTGTTTGAGTGGCTGCACCCGAAGCTGGCGCGCTTTTACCGGGCCAAACGACTGCCCTATCCGCCGTTACGCGAGGATGGTGAAGTGATAGAGGCGGATGAGCATATCCTGGCCCGGATGGGCAAGTGATTGCCTGCCGGCGTTGTTGACGTTACATGGGTTTGTAAGACTGCGGTAACACCGCATCCAGGGCTTCAGAGAACAACACACCGGCCATGGAGTAGATGGACTCCAGATCGGATTCCTGCAAGCCGGTTGTGCGCCAGACATATTCATCGAATGGCGGGACAACAGCATCACCTTCCACACCCAGTTCCGCCTTGATGGTCATGATATTGGCGATGTTCACGATGCAGGTTTCGATCTCGGACTTCATGGCATCTTTTGGCCGATGGTGATACTTCACTGCGGTATACAGTGATTCAGGCATGTTCCATTCCTTGAGCAGTTCGCCCCCTACTTCGGCATGATCAAAACCGAGGACTTTCAGTTCAATCTCGTAGTCGGGCTTCTTTTTCTGTTTGATTTGCTCGGAAACGGTTTTGGCATCCTTGGGCAGTTTGTTGCTGATCACCAGTTTGCCGATATCATGTAACAGACCGGCAACGAAGAGTCGTTCGCTGTGCAACACATTGCATTGTTGCGCCACCAGTTGCGCCACCACACCGCAATAGACACTGTGGCGCCAGAAGTTAACCATATTCAGAATATCGTTGGGTAATTTGGCGAAGGATTCAACCGCAGAAGCCGCCAGCACCAGACCGCGCAGTTCGCGCAAACCGATCACTGTAACCGCACGGGAGACGGTTTCAATACGGGACTGATAACCATAAAAAGCGCTGTTGACGATCTTCAACAAGCGTGCAGTGAGACCGGTATCCTGGGCGATGACTTTACCAATATCAGTCGCGTTATAGCCGGGATCATCCAGCATCTCGTTCACGCGGATACAGACTTCGGGTAATGAAACCAGGCGAACGACGCCTGAGACGAGTTCCTGTGGGGTCAAGGCCTTACTCCAAATATTATTGTTTGTTAAGGATTAATAGCGACTGCGGGGATGGGTCGCTTTAGGCGTAGATGTGGATTCGTCAGGAAATTTGCGCCGAATTATACTGTGTCTAAGGTTATTGGCCCTCTTCCCTGATTCGCTGCAGTCCCTGTCCGGCAAGGAAACGGACCTCATCAAACTCGTCTTTCAGCAATTTTTGCAGGATTTCCGGGGTAGTGTTGAGGTTGCGAGCAACCTCCTGGCGAATTTCCGCCTGTTTATCTTCGGCCAGCAAGGCCAGCGCCGACACCGGGACAAACTCAAATCTGGCCACCACACTGCGTACTGACTGGTCATTGTCACGGGCCAGCAACAAGAAAGTTGCTTCAGCGGTATTCAGGTTGGTGGCTGTGCCAATTCGTACCTGGGGGTGTGGATCGCCGGCCAGCTTGTGGAGCAGATCGACGGGTGACTTGCGATTCCGCGCCACAACCAGTCGCACCTGCCAATCAGTATCGCCGGCCAGTTGCCGCAGGTCTTCAACCGAAGTGGACGGGTGGCTGGCCAAGCGACGGCGTTCATCCATACCGTTATCCGCCAGAACCGGCAAGGCCGTGCTGCAAAGCAGGAACCAGAGGCACAGCAGTGAGTGTGGCAAATAAAATTTTGCTGAGTTCAAGGCATGATCTCCGCAATGATCTCATCCAGCATGTTTTCAATTTTTTGCAGCGATTGCTTTGATGCGGCACTGCCGACCAGTTGCGGGCGCCGGTAGGCGATGTAGGTCTTGTTTGGGTCATCAGGCAGGCTGTAGACGGCAACCACATAGGGGCAAAAAACGATATTGTGTGGGTCCGCCTCCATCGTGGCGCGTGAGATGGTGGCGTTACAAAACTCAAAGGCCTCGGCATGGGAAAAAACCTGTTTACTCTTCCCGATATCCTTGCCGGTACGTTCCAGCATGTCGCCGATATGCGCGATGTTATTGATCTTGATTCCCTTGCCGGTAATTGCCAGTTCCAGATCATCCCGCACGTTTTCGTATTTACCCTGAACGGTAAAGAGCTTCATATAACTGTCACGCTCTCCGGCAGCCATCGCGCAACCTTGCACCACCAGCAAGAACAGGATCAGCACCGATTTCAAGTTGTTTTTCATCAGTCAACCCCGGATATCTGTTAAAGGAATGGTGAAAACGCTACGCTATTAACAGAATAATTGCAAGGATTCGTTATGCTGTCCCGGTTGGCGAACAGGCCGAAAAACGACTATCCTTTTCAGGATTATTTACTCAGATATAAGAATAAATCTCCTGCCCGACTGTTACACAGGAAGCCGGAATAACTCCAAATGAATGATGTAATCGCTCAATTCAAACCACGTATTCTTGCCGTTGATGATTCCAAGGTTATGCGGCGTGCTATTGCCAAGATTTTGGGAAACGAGTATGAGGTTATTGAAGCAGAGCATGGCGAGGATGCCTGGACGCTGCTGATGAATGACGAAACCATCCAGGTGGTGTTTACCGATCTCTCCATGCCTTATCTGGACGGGTACGGTCTGCTGGAACGTATTCGACAGGCCGAGGATGATCGTATTCGCGAAATGCCGGTGATCATCATTACCGGCAAGGACGACGATGAAACGGCCCAGCAACAGGCCTTTCATAAAGGGGCAACCGATTTTATCAGCAAACCCTTTGAGTCGGTGCAACTTCAGGCCCGCGCCAAGGCCCATGTCCAGTTTGAACTCACGGCCAGAAAACTCTCGGAAACCTCGGCACAACTGGAAACCCAGTCAGCCATCGACGGGATTACCAATCTGGGCGGGCAGCGTTATTTCTGCAAGGTGGCGGATGAAACGCTGGCGTATATCAAGCGACACGGCGGTCACTTTATCCTGCTGCGGATGGATATTGATCATTTTGAGTCGCTGTTCATAAAAAACGGCAAGCCGGTTGCCGATTCCATTCTGCGTGAAGTCGGCCAGCATCTGGCAAAACGGGTCCGCCACGAAGACAAGCTGGCCCGTGTCGGTCTGGCGAAGTTTGCCATGCTCTTTCCGGCCGCCAATCTGGAAGAAACCCAACAACTGGCGGAACGGATCCGCAGGGATATTGAATCACTGGAATTCAAACTAAAAAACAACAAATCACTGCGGATCACCGTCAGCATCGGCATCCTGGAACCACAGCTCAACCCGGATTCAGAAATCTCCGCCCTGATGGAAGAGGCGGAGGCCTGTCTGTCTGAAGCGGTGACACAGGGCGGCAATCGTGTCAGTACCCGAACAACGGTTACCGATGTTCTGGGTGTCAGCGGCATGTATGCCATTGATGTCTCAACCGCAATCCGCCTGATTCACGAGGGACGCGCTGAACTGGTTAAACCCCATACCGCTTCCTTGCTGAAAGAACTGCGCCCTTTGCTTGAATTTCTCAGTCAGGCGACGGAATAGTCTCATCTGCCGCAGGCGACTTGTTGATCTGACGACTTTCCACCGCAGAAAACGGATCATTGGCGGGATGATCCACCGAACGCTGTTCCTGTCTTTGCAATACGTCCGACGGCGGTTGACGTTGTTCATTTGGCGTGACGGGTTTCGCGGTTGCCGGTTGCGTCACGGGGGCCAATGGATCAGGCACAGATGCCGGCCTTGCCTGCTGCTTTAGCGGGGTTGACGCCGGCTTGGGTCGAACCATGGCTGGCGCAGTATTGGTGCTGCGATCACCATGGTAAGTGACACGATAGATGGCGCCGGCCTTGTCATCCGAGATCAACAGGCTGCCGTCCGCCATCACTTCAACATCCACCGGTCTGCCCCAGGCCGATTCCCCCTCCAGCCATCCTTCAATGAAGGGGGTATAGCTGACGGCCTTATTCTTCTCCAACCTGACCAGTGAAAGCCGGTAACCCACCTTGCTGCTGCGGTTCCAGGAACCATGTTCAGCGATAATGACCTGTTGCCGGTAATACACCGGAAACTGTTTACCGGTATAAAAACGCATGCCCAGGGCCGCCACATGTGCGCCCAGTTTTTGTACCGGCGGTACATACTCACGACAACGGTGGCCAAGACCATACTCGGGATCCAGAACATCACCGCCGTGACAATAGGGAAAACCGAAATGCATCCCACGCTTCGGAGCACGGTTTAACTCATCCGGCGGGAGATCGTCGCCCATCTGGTCACGACCATTATCGGTAAACCACAGCTCCTTGCTGACGGGATGCCAGTCAAATCCAACGCTGTTGCGCACCCCTTCTGCAAATATCTCATGTCGGCTGCCATCCAGTTCGAGTCGGGTGATGGCGGCATAGCCGTACTCGATACACACATTACAAGGCGCCCCTATCGGTACATACAGTTTATTATCCGGGCCGATGCGAATAAATTTCCAGCCATGCATGGCATCCGAAGGAAAGTCCGTACTGATCACCACCGGTTCGGGCGGCTTGTGCACCAGCCACTCAATTCGGTCATAACGGAGAATACGGTTGATTTCGGCCACATACAGCGAACCTTTGTGAAACGCTACACCATTGGGACTGTTCAGTCCTTCTGCAATCACAATGACTTCATCCGCCTTGCCATCGTGGTTTCGATCCAGCACGGCATACACCTTGCCGGCGTTGCGGCTGCCGACAAACAGGGTGCCTGTAGGACTCAGTGTCATGGATCGGGCGTCAGGCACATCACCGCTGTACAGATCTATTTTGAACCCTGCCGGTAAAGATAATTGCTGCAGAGGAAGCGATCCCGCCATGGCATCGCTGCTGCACAGCCAAACCAGCAAGAATACAGACTTTACGTGTAACCCCACTTTCCCCTCCGGTACATGCTGAAACTTCCGACTCACATTTCCACCAACGTCTTCCCCTTGTTCCTGGTTTGCGAATGTTGTGCACACTGTCGAGGCAAAACAACAATGTTTAAAACAGCCGACTTGAGGTCAGCAAGTGAAACATATCGGGTTCATTGACAACACGGCAGGCGGAACGAACTCGAGCCGGGTTTTAAAAGGGTAGCTTTAATTAAGGGCGGTACAAGGGTGAGACAGTACGCTTCCCGGTCGAAACCGGGAATCAGTTCACATTTTGTAAGGAATTAAAGCCGTTTGAAAGTCAGGCAGGCGTTGGTGCCGCCAAAACCGAAGCTGTTGGACATCACGCAGTTGAGTGTGACGTTGTTCTGCACTTCACGCACGATGGGGAAACCTTCAGCGGCCGGATCGAGATCGACAATGTTGGCAGACGCCGCAATAAACCCGGCTTCCATCATCAACAGAGAATAAATGGCTTCATTCACGCCTGCCGCACCGAGGGCATGCCCGGTCAGTGATTTGGTTGAGGCCAGGGGCGGAATCTCGTTGCCAAATACGGTTTTAATCGCTTCCAGCTCCTGCATGTCACCAACCGGTGTACTGGTACCATGAGTGTTGATGTAATCCACTTTGGCATCAGTAGTCGCCATGGCCATCTGCATACAACGCACAGCGCCCTCACCCGATGGGGCCACCATATCGTAGCCGTCGGATGTTGCACCATATCCCACCAGTTCGGCGTAGATCTTTGCGCCACGCGCCCTGGCATGTTCCAGTTCTTCCAGTACCAATACACCGCCGCCACCGGAGATCACAAAACCATCCCGATTGACATCGAAGGCGCGTGAGGCAGTGGTCGGCGCTTCATTATATTTGGAAGACATGGCGCCCATACCATCAAACAGGACTGATAATGTCCAGTGCAGCTCTTCACCGCCACCGGCAAACACGATGTCCTGTTTACCCATCTGGATCAACTCGGCGCCATTACCCACACAATGTGCACTGGTGGAACAGGCCGAGGTAATGGAATAGTTAACTCCCTTGATTTTAAACGGCGTGGCCAGACAGGCCGAGTTGGTGCTGGACATACCGCGGGTCACCATATAGGGACCAACCCGTTTTACACCCTTGCTGCGCAGGATATCAGCGGCATCAACAATATTCTTTGTGGAGGGTCCACCGGACCCCATCACCAGACCGGTTCTGAAATTGGAGATATCCTTCTCTTCCAGTCCGGAATCATCGATGGCCTGTTGCATGGCGATATAGTTATAAGCCGCGCCATCGCCCATAAAGCGTTTCAGTTTGCGATCAATGGCACTGTCGAGATCGATTTTAAGTGAACCGTGTATTCTGGAGCGAAAACCGAGATCGGCATACTCCTGGCAAAATTCGATACCTGAACGTCCCTGCTGCAGTGAGGCCGTCACCTCTTCTTTGTTATTACCGATACTGGAGACGATCCCGATACCTGTGACCACAACCCGTCGTAATGACATCTTGCAAGAACCCCTTTGTTATTAGAATCCGTCAGTTGAAGTGAACAAGCCGACGCGCAGGTCTTGCGCTGTATAGATTTCACGTCCATCCACCAACATCCGCGCATCACCAATACCCATAAACAGCTTGCGCATGATTACCCGCTTCAGGTCGATCTCATATCTGACCAGTTTGTTCGTGGGCAGGACCTGACCAGTGAACTTCACTTCGCCTGCACCCAGAGCGCGACCATGGCCGGGACCACCCATCCAGCCAAGAAAATATCCAATCAATTGCCACATGGCATCCAGACCAAGACAGCCCGGCATGACGGGGTCACCTTCAAAGTGACAGGCAAAAAACCACAAGTCCGGATTGATATCCAGTTCAGCGATAACCTGCCCCTTGTCATATCTGCCGCCGGTGTCAGTGATCGTTACAATACGATCAAACATTAACATGGGAGGCAGGGGAAGCTGGGCGTTATTGGGACCAAACAGTCTGCCGTGTCCACATTCGAGCAGCTCTTCGCGGGTATAGCTGTTTTGTTGTTTAAATGTTTGCATGGGGTTTACGCTACTCATCAACGGCTCTCAATCCAGATTATTTTTCAAGTTGTATATTCACGATGTCACCGATGTTATCGGATACACCTGCGAAAGAATATCAGGTGGAAAACAGCAACTTGTTATTATTGAATATGCTTATATTCCTGAATCCAACCCTATTGTACCTTTCCGACTAGGTGAAAAGAAAGTCGAAAAACCCTGTATAACCGCTAGTCTTTGCTTATAACCTTGGAAAATCTGCCGGTTATTCCGCCCGAAAGTCCGGTTTGTCCCGATGAAAGCCTCTTTTTGATGCAGCAATAAACTCAACTAATTGCTCTACATGTATATTTTCTATTGCACCTGTTTTTGACAGGCGAGCTTCGAGGGAAAGGCGATTATCAAACAGGATACGGTAAGCTTCTTTCAATGCGCGGATGTCCTCCAGTTTAAATCCGGCTCGCTTCAAGCCCACCATATTCAGTCCCCTTACACTGGCAGGCACACCGTCTGTCATGAAAAAGGGCAAGGCATCACGGGTGATTTTGCTGTTACCGCCGATCATGGCGAAAGAACCGATACGCGAGAACTGGTGCACCATCACACCACCAGAGATAAATGCACGGTCATGGATATGTACATGGCCGCCAATGCCGGTACTTGGTGCGATAATGACGTTATTACCTATCTGGCAATCATGACCGATATGTACCTGGGTCATAAAATAGTTATCGTCACCCAGGCGGGTTGCGCCATTCTCTTTCGTGGCCCGGTTAATCGTCACGTTTTCACGCAGTACGTTACCGGAACCGATTACCACATCGGTATCTCGTTCTTTAAAACCAAGATCCTGGGGCAAGCCACCCAGCACGGCATGTTCGGCAATGGTATTGTTATCCGCGATACGGGTGCGGCGTTTGATAACGGCATGTGCGCCGAAGGTATTGCCGTTACCGATGACGGTATCGGCTTCGATGACGACGTATGGTCCAATTCGATTATCTGTACCCAATTGCGCCTGATCTGCGATCACGGCCGTGGGATGAATATCATTTGCCAAGGCAAGGCTTCCCCTGAAAAAAATGAAACTGTTTTTTATTACTTGTTTGAATAGCGCATACGTGTGCCGTGCATCAAGGAGAGGTTAATCTCTTCCGGCGCAAGCGCGGCAGGAAAATATACGCCTGATATCCTGGCACCGTTGATACTGGCGCCGGCCAGATTGGCCTTGCGTAAATCCACACCGCGCAGGTCGGCCTGGTGAAAATAACTGTTACTGAAATCGATACCGTCGGCAGCCAGACCGCGCAAATCAATATTCCGAAAATCACAACCGGTCAGATCGCATTGCTCCCCCGCCGCCTTGCGTTTGTTGAACTCATCGATTTTCCCGTCACGCAATAATTGATAAAGGGGATCTTGTTTAATCTGTGGCTTTTCACTCATGGTCGTCTCCAGAGACATCCGCTTAACTGTTTATATCAGTAAATAGGCTATTTGCAACTCTTTCCTGCTTCTTGTTCATACTTTTTCAATAATATACCTTGCTCGCCACAACAGGAGGCCGCGCATTGCTTAACACTGTGGATGGTTTCAGCACCGCCTTGCAGATACTCGGCAACCGGCATATTTTCTGTGGCGCAGTCACACCCCTTGTCATCATAGACATAGACATTTTTCAAACCGGCCGCCTGTGCAGCTTTACTGGTGCGCCACAACACCTCACTGGGGGTGGGCGGTAAATGGGCCAGCTTGTAGGAAGGAAAGAATTTGGTGATGTGCCAGGGGCTGTCCGTCCCCAGATTTTCGCGGATCCAAATGGCAATGGCCTGCAGCATGGCCGGATCATCATTGCGCTTTGGGATAATATTTGTGCGCGTTTCCACATGGATACCCAGCGCATGGGCTTTGCGAATGGAGGACAAGACCAGGTCAACCGTGGCTGTTTTGCATATATCTTTGTAAAACGACTCATCCAGACTTTTGATGTCCGAACAGAGGACATCCACATGGGGGGCCATCAGTTCCAATGCCTCGTCAGTCACAAAACTGTTGGAGACATAGACGATAAACAGCCCTTTTGCCTTCGCGAGAGGCGCTACATCCAGGATATACTCCAGCCAGACCGCCGGTTCAGAGTAGGTAAAGGCAATACCCTGCACTTTATGGCGTAAAGCAGCGTCCACCAGTTCTTCCGGTGACACATAGGCGGCTGTTGACTGACCTCTGGCCAAATCATCCAGTGCCGTTACCCCCCAGGAAATCTCCAGATTGTGGCAACCGCCGCAACGGAAGTTACAACCATAACTGCCCACCGACATGATCCTGCTGCCCGGCCGATAGTGTCGCACCGGTTTCTCTTCTATGGGACCGATATCTATTGCTGACAGGATACCATAAGAAAGATTGTATAGTGTGCCGTGGCGATTTACGTGCGCCTGGCAAAATCCCCGTTGACCATGTTTCATGCGACACCGCCACAGGCACAAATGGCAACGGGTGGTGCCGTCATCCAGTTTCTCCTGCAGGCAGGTGGGTTGCAATTGATATGCGGCGGGTGCTTTGTGTACTTCAGTCATTACGATACCTTCGGATTTTAAACCAGCACTTTCCAGAGAGGTCCAATCACAATATTCAAACAGGCATGTGCTTTACGCAAAGCCCGTTCCACTTCTTCGCTGCTTTCGCCACGGGCAAAAATAAACCCGAGGTAACTGCCCCCTTCCGGCAGCGGGATCAATTCATACCCATCCCGGATCTGAATGTTCACCTCTTCAACCCCGGGAATCTGCTGGGCCGCCAGCAGGCCTTCAACCCGCTTCAGGACCCCTGCACCGGGGATAGGGATCATCAAGACACCGGCTGCACCGTCCTGTTGATTTACTGTGACGCGCCGTCCCTGGGCATGGGCCAGCACAACCTCTTCCAGTTGTCGTCCGGTACCATAGGTCAACAACCGGCCGCACAAGCCACCGATGGTGCGCGCCGCCACTTCCAGTATCCAGACACCGTCCGCATTAATCCGGCATTCGGCGTGCACCGGACCTTCACGCAGACCATAGGCATGACAGGCCGCCTGAACCTCGTCCCGGATCGCCAGTTGGATATCAACTGACAGTCGTGACGGTGTGATGTAATAGGTCTCTTCGAAAAAAGGACCGTCCATGGGATCGGGTTTATCGAACAGGGCCAGGATATCCAGTTCACCGTCATACAACATCCCCTCCACCGCCACTTCCTGACCGGAAATGAATTGTTCCAATAACAGGGTCTGTCCTGCATCCGCCGGTAATTGAGATTCTGCCGCGAGGATGGCCTTGATGCGTTCCACGGCGGCCGATAACTGTTGCGTGTCATTCACCCGAATTACGCCGCGACTGGCTGACAGCGCAACCGGCTTTACCACGCAGGGGAAGACAACGCCGTCAAGCTGTTCCGGCAGAGAACGCCGGATGTCCAACACCCTGAAATCAGGGATACGCACCTTGCTCTGAGACAAGCAACGGCGTGCCATGTCTTTGCGTGCCGCGATCTGTACCGCCTGTGGCGGATTATGGGGTAACCCGAGTTGTTCAGCCGCACGGGCCGCCAGTACCGTGGCACTGTCATCGGTACCGATAATGCCGCTGAAGGGTCGCTCCTGTGCGGCGGTCACGATCGTCTGCAAGGCCTGATCTTCATCACTGAAGTTGATCTGCAGGCCCCGTGCATACTCACTGACGATGGAATGCTTTCCCTGTGAGGCGATCAGGACTTCCGCTCCCTGTTGCCGTGCGGCCTGTATAAACGGGCCGGTGCGGTAACTGCCATGTGGGGCGATGATCAGGACACGTGATAAGGCACGTGGACCACGATCGTGATCCACCTGCAAGGATGAGAAAGGCATGGTTCGATTCTTAAGGGAAAGCGGCCTCAGGCGCAACCGCCGCCACCACAGCCGCCACACATACCGGAGCCACCGACAGTCTGAAAGACATTGTTAAAAACGAAGGAGGCATTCAGCCCGTTTTCGACGAAATCAATGTCACAGCCTTTCAGGTAACTGACCGCAATGGCATCGGCCAATAATTTAAATCCATCACCTTCAAGGACCTTGTCCCAGGGATGAATCTCGTCAGCGTAGGTCATGCCATAAGTCATACCACCGCAACCGCCACCGGTAACAAAAACCCGGATGCCTTCAATGCCGTCATCGGCATTGGCCATCAGGCCTTTCATCTGCTCTGCCGCAGTGGCACTCATTTTGATTTCGTGGTCGGCAATCGATTGATTAAATCCTGCATCTGTCATAGTCAAAACTCTCACAAGTCAGTTATGCTTTACACCCAATGGGTAATCCCGGATAATAACCGAGTAATTCAGTCGGCATTATACCACTTTCTCTCCGTCCAAAACAGGCCGGATACAGATTAATCTATATTAAAGCAAGTTGGAGTATTTCGCATGTCACGCAGCGTCTTCTGCCAGGTTTTACAACGTGAGGCCCCGGGACTGGACAGTCAGCCTTATCCGGGCGATCTGGGCCGGCGTATTTTCGATAATGTATCAAGTGAAGGCTGGAAACAGTGGCTGGACCGCCTCACCATCATAATTAATGAAAACCGTCTCAATACCGCCGATCCCGGCAGTATGCAGGTCATCGAACAACATATGATTGGTTTCCTGTTTAAGGAAGGCAATATGGGTTCACTGCCCAGCGGCTTCACCCCCCAGGGCGGAAAAAAGTAAGCTTCTCCAATGAATTTCTGTAGTGAATGCGGCAAACCGGTTGTTCTGCGGATCCCCGAAGGCGACAACCGGCCCCGATATGTGTGTAATTACTGCCACACCATTCACTATCAGAATCCCAATGTGGTCACCGGCTGTATACCCGTCTGGAACGATCGGATTCTGCTCTGCAAGCGGGCCATTGAACCCCGCTACGGACTTTGGACCCTGCCGGCCGGTTTTATGGAAAATGCAGAAACCATGGAACAGGCGGCAATGCGTGAGTCACTGGAGGAGGCCAATGCACGGGTGGAAATTGACAGCATTTATGCTGTTTTCAGTCTGCCCCATGTCAATCAGGTCTATGTGATGTATCGCGCCCGATTGCTCGATCTGGACTATTCAGCCGGGACGGAGAGCCTGGAGGTGGACCTGTTCAGTGAAGACGAAATCCCCTGGGACAACCTGGCCTTCCGTACCATTCGCTATACCCTGGAACATTTTTTCGAAGATCGCAAAACCGGGCATTTTCACGTCCATACGCGGGATATACACGCAGATTCCCCACCCAATCACCGCAAATCGACGCACGTAAAATAGCCGTCCCGGCCCACGCCGGGTGTGGGTTCAGTGGCTAATACCAGATAGAAACGAAAAGTTGCAGCACATTGGCCGAGAAGCTGTAGGTCGGCTCCTCACCCAGTACCGGTGTGGCGATTCGATAATCCCTGAAGTTGTCGTAGTCGAACTGGAAATGGTCAAAAACCAGATTGGCGCTGCCCTTTTCGATAAACCACCAGCCCGATTTGGCGAACTCATAACTGATACCTATGCCAATGGTGCTGCTGCTGAAGGTACTGAGCTCCTTGTCCCGCGCCTGATAGTTCAGCTCCGCCACGCTACTGAACAGGTCCCGGTAAAAATCGGCACTGGTTTGGCCATACAGGCGGTAACGCAGGTCAAAGATCCAGCTGTCCCCCATCGGATGGGTGTAACCCACTTCATAGGAATTGGCGGTGATGCCCCAGTCATCGGCAAATGTCCGGGCGTAAAAATGCAGGGCGGCCCGATAGGGCAGGAAATAGCGAAATTTCAAACCCAACGCATTACTGGTCCGGGTGGCGGGATAATTTTCAAAGGTATAACCGTTTGTCCCGCCGCTGTCATAACGCACCTGACGATAGGGATTGTTCAGAAAGCCTTCATCGGTGATGGTTTCAAAGTTGGCCGCCATGATCATGTTCTTGGTCAGGATCTGGGTGAGTCCCACCGAATAAGTGCGACGATCTGTGTTCTTTTCACCAAACGCCGTATCGCGGACTTTAACACCACCCACTTTCACCATTTTGTAGACACTGTCGGAACCGCGGGAAAACCCCAATGAAACGGTGGTGAGATCACCGAACATGTCGGTGCTGACCCCAAAATGGACGGTATCCGCCACATAATCGTTCTCCACACTGGAGGTATACCCCACGCTCATAATACTTTTGCCGTTCAGGTATTCCACCCCGATACCGTTTTCCACCCGCTCTTCTACATAGGGGCTGGCGCCGGTGGAGACTACATCAATAGAGGCACTGGAGACGTTGTCCACATAGTAGTTGTAATAGGCGGAATAGGTCTTGCCATCTCCTTTACGGACCAGGACGGACGGCCCGTTGATGTCCATGCCGCCCCCATCGTAAGAGTGGTAAAGCACATCGGCCCGGTCTTCCGGCAACACCGCCGCCTGACCGGTCAGGACAAGCAGCAGGCCGCAGCCGAGAACAGCACTGCGGATAAATGATCTAGTTACAACCACAACCACCACCCTGACTGCCTTCACCACCCCTGGCGCCTTCACGCGCTTCAAACACATGCTTGTGATAGGCTTCCGAGACCGGGTTGCGGCCGAAACTCATAATGGGATCAGCCAAGTTGGCCCGCTCATAGGGCTGCACCCAGGGCTGAATACTGCATGCCGGCAGTTGTGTTAATACGAGGCAGAGCAAAAGAAAGCGTTTCATGGTTTATTCCCGGATCAGAGTGCGAATCTGCTTGGCGTAATCATTTTCATAACCGGGTTTGTAGCCCTTGTGCAGGAAACGCATGTTGCCATTCCTGTCCACCAGTACGGTACTCGGCATGGCGCTGACATTGTACTTTTTACTGACACTGTTGCCGGTATCAAACAAGACCGGGAAACTGACCTTGATATCTTTCAGCAGGGATTTGGCCTTGTCGGAGTTCTCCTCCACATTAACCCCCAGAATAGTAAAGCCCAGCTTGTGATATTTATTGTATAAATTTTCCAGATGCGGCATCTCCTGACGACACGGCGCACACCATGAAGCCCAGAAGTTGATCATCACCACCTGACCGCGAAACTCGCTGAGCTTCAGGTTCTTGCCGCTGTTGCTTTTCAGGGTAAAGTCAGGGGCCTTGCCCTTTACAGCAGAGGCATTAACAGATGATGTCATGCCCAACATGACGAGCATGGTGAAGATAATGCCGATTTTTTTGCAATTAAGTGAAATCATGGTTTACCTCTATATCAAATCAGAAAAATACCGCGACACCCAACAGGAATTCCAGATTGTTATGTTGCTTTGCCTCACCGAAAATATCGGTCTCAAACGTATGGCGGCGCATGTCCAGTCGCAGAGACATCCAGTCCGAAGCCAGAAAACGGTAACCGAAACCAACTACCAGTGTAGAGCGATCCTCGCCGTCAAATTTGGTGCTGCCGCTGCCCAGTACCACATACAGATCGGTATTAAAGGCGTGATCCGCCCCCCAATAAACCTCTCCCGGTAACAGGTTATATCCGAGTAACAGGTTGTAATAAGTCAAATCCCGATCATCGACGAAACTAAACGGCCCGACTCTTTCCACACTGGATGGTGTGGTGGTGGTCTTGCCGTAGGACAGCTCAAGGAAGACATCCTCCGTCAGATGATAGGCGACGCGCAGCCCCTGTACCGGATTGACGCCAAAGTCTTCAACACTCATGGTCCCGGTATAAACACCGATTTCAAAATTCTCGGTATCAATATCCGGCAGTTTCACATCACGGCGTGACAGTTCCGGTTTGATGACTTGCTCGCCTGAGGCTTCGGGTTCCGCCGCCAAACAGACACTGCTCATCAGCACGGTCGTCGTCAAAACACCCGGCAAGACCAGATTTAGAAGAAGCTGCCTACACCGACTGACCATATTTCCAATTCCTCATTGTTGTCTGTGCTGGAAAAAATTACCAATTCACGATATTCAACCCGCAGAAAAAACGTCCTGCTCAAATAGGTCCGAACACCGATTGCAAAGCTGGCGGTTTGATCGCTGGTATCCACTTCCGAAACCAGTGTGGCGCGGGTACTGGTATTCACGATACCGGTTGCGATGGAAAAATAGGGCGAGATCCAGTCATCACTGAACACCTGCGTTACCAGTCCCACATTGATCAGGTTGCTGGTGGTGAGATTGCCGAGTAATTGACTGACGGAAACTTCGGCGGAAAGACTCTGATTAAACGCCCAGGCGCCATAAACGGTAAACATCTCGGAGGTTTGCACATTGCCCCACAGCGTACCCACTTCCCAGCCGCGCTTGCTGAAATCCGACAGACCGGTATCCGTGATCTGAAATTGTTCGCCGGAAGCAGTCAGGGTCCCGGCCATTTGGCGGCGTGTCACCCAGCCGATCTTGTTGTCCGCCGTTTGCACCTTGAACCAATCGGTCTGGCGTTTGAGGATGGTGACCCACTGGCCGCGTTCCACCACATGATAGATGGGATGCCCTTCACCGGGCTGGGTATAAAGTTCGATATACGGATCGGCAACCCTGACTTTCTCCTCCGCCAGGACATGGCCGGTCAACAACAAAAAAACCGCCAATGACAAGACTACAGCTCGCATGGTTTCCTATCCACCTGCAGGGCCCAATCAGGTACAAGCAACCTGATTACGGCTCCGTTATTGTTATTTATACCCCAATACGCTCACACCGGCGTATTCACCCGTCCGATTACGGCACACTGCATCCCGCGTAATTGGGCAAGGATGATGTGGGGTCATTGTAATACTGTGCGCCCATATCAATCCATTCTGAAAGCACTTTCATTTCAGCGGCGGTCATCAGGCCCCTGTGGTCATACTTGTTGCCGGGTAACGGTGTCGGCAGTGCGACCGTACTGTCATTTTCCAACTCATTGAAAAAGGCGTTGCTGCCGTTGGCGTTACCGCCGGAGATGGGTCGTCCCACATTCCGGTTCTGCGTTTCAATCAGGAAGGCTGGTGGCGGAGTTGGGTTCGGATTTGCGGTGGTGACCTGCACCTCCACCGGAACCAGAATAGTGCCGCTGACCTCTTTCAGCAGGTCACCGATGACCAGGTCATTATACGCACGGCAACGCAGTGCATTATTGGACGGATCGGCCAGGGATTCATCACTCAGATTGAGCTGGCGCATGATGACCGGCTCCACATCGACGGCCGGGCTGGGATAGGCCGGATTTATCATGGGTTCCGGCAGTGTCACGCCTCCCGGTACAACCGGGTCAATGGTGTTGTGACAACCGGCGTCAACGCAGGTGACGGAATTACCCAATATGTCTGTCCGGGTCCGGGTCCAGAACGGATGAATATGGTAACCGTAGTTGTAAACCGCCAGACAAGCCGGTGTCCAGTTGTCATCGCAGGGCTTGGAAACCGGTTTGCGCGTCGAGGTATCGTTGTAATCATAGGCATTACTGAAACGATAGCTGAATGACGCCTCCTTACTGCCAACATCCGCCCAGACATCATCAAACACCAGTCCCATAGTGGGATTCAATCCGGCACAATCGGTCAGGCAGCTGATGCGTGTTCTTGTCTCCGCCATGGTTTCGTTGGACACCGCCACCATGGCGGGATCAGTACCGGGAAACTGGGTACCCGGCGCGCCGCTGTTTATGCTGCTCACCAAACCCGAGCGTCCGTGTGGTACAGCCGTTCCGCCGTCGTGGCAGCCGCCACACTCAAGTGTTTCGCCGGGACGAACCTGCAACCAGTAGTTCAGATGGCGGGTCGGACCATTCGCCAAACGGCGTCCGCGGAAATCAACAATCTGGAAAGTAAAGGCCACATTGGCCGGCACCCTGACCTTGACGGAACCGTCCGGCTCGATGGGGGCATAGCCAATCAATTCCTTCATACCGTCACGGGCGCTGCTGGAACCGAAGCGGGCATTGTTCACCGCAGTATTTCTGTCCGGCAGGGAGACCGCCTTGAGCAGTCGCAGAAAACGGGCCGGTCGATTACTTGCAGGGGTGACAGCGGGATTGGACATATCGGCGAGTGTCGTTGCTGCCCCGCCCCGATTATCAAAGGTACCGTCGATATCATAGATACTGCGAATATGCAGAATACCCGGTTCGGATGCCGCTGCAGCGATATCGTTAATCACTCTGGGATAGGCCCTCTCCTGAGCCACCACGACTTCGGAGTAATAGACGTTTTCTTCCGGTAATAACACCGGCAACATACGCTGTTTGCCGTGTTCATACATGTAGATACTGAAGGAGGGACGAGCCGGAACAAAGGCCGGCGCCGCCAGTCGTTCTGCAGTACAGGGTACCGGCCGGTCATTTTCCACCAAACGGCACTGACTCCAGATCACCAGTGTGCGCCCGGTGTTGTCCCACAACGGAAAAGCCGACAGGAAACTCCCTGCCGTGGTCGGCACGTCATCGGTGCGTGCCTGCATGATGGTGGCGCTCTCTGATGCAGTACCTGTTCCACCAGACACGGTGACAGTTTGATCGACATAGTTCTCCAAATCATACAACACCAGATTACCGCCGCCGAAGTTGCCGGCATAGGGACGCTGGATTGCCATGATCCGGCCATCTGGAAATTCTTTTGCCTGCAGGAATTGGACATTGCCGCCATCAGAACCGATGTCATGACTGTTGGCGCCGAACAATAACTGGATATTGGAACCATCCGGATTCATGGAATAATAATTCGCCATGTAATTGCCGGCGTTATTCAGACGACTCAGACGGGAAAAAATCACTCGACCGTCACTGATCACGATAGGATCAATGTCATGCCCCTGATTGAATGTCAGTTGGCGGATATTCGATCCATCCGGGTCCATCACATGCAGATTAAATGCCTGTTGGGTGCGGACATTTTCCACCGCCGCCTGAACCCGCGCCTTGCCCTGATCCGCCAACAACTCACGCGCAGTGGTCTGGCGGGTTGAAGAAAATAAAATTCTGCCGTCCGGCAGATAGTTGGGGGAAATATCCTGACCATCCTCGGCACGGATATTTGAGGTGATAATACGGCGCATTTCGCCGGTGACGATATTGTATTCCCAGATATTCCAGGTCGGTTGATCTTCATCATCGGTATTGGGCAGATCGCCCAGACGCAGGGAGAACAGGAGTCGCTTGCCATCATATGAGACTTTGACATCCTTGACGTCACCTTCACCCAGCGTAATGGTCCCCGTGAGATTACGCTCGGCCGCACGAGAAGAGGCATGGTCCCTGATATAAAGGTCACCGCCGGGATAGTATCTGGCCGGCTGATTGGCATCGCGCTGTTGCAAGAGATCAAACGGGTCATCCGTTACATTCGGATCAACGTTCGGCTCCGGTATGGTCCGTTTGACATAGGCCATGGGAAAACCATTGGCCAACGGGTCTGTGGTTTCATCACCACCACCGCAACTTGCCAACAGGAAAAGAACAGGTATGCCCAACCAGAGTCGAGTCATTCTCAAGAGTCCGTACTGTGTGTAACATCCGTTTGCATTCATGACTCGAAGTATACCTTACGTGTCTGGTTCTGATACAGAAGAGCATGTTGTCGAAAAACTTTACGATTTTGAAATCGATGCTCGTTTCGCGAATACTCTACCACCTTGTCTATGATCATGGACAGTTGAATCCATGAAATGAATTATGCCTTGGCACCATTTTACGGTTCTGTGACAAGCGTCACGCAATTCCAGCTGATTCTGATTAGGATCAGACCATAATCAGTTAAAGTTTCAAAGCGTTATGATGCTTGAGCTAGTATTATTATGGCTTGCAACGGTAGAATACCCCGGCTGCCGGATTGTATGTGCCAACACTTCCACAGTTATACATACCGGGTACAGAATTTGTTAACGCATCGGCACTATCTGTTCCGCCGGGTTGTTACAGTGAACACATCAAATTTTGATAACGAGGGAACGAGGCATCATGAATAAACCGGAAACATCCCATCCCCTGCGACAAGTTCCGGCCCGCCCCGGCAAACTGCTCTGTCTGGGCACAGCCCTGCTGTTCGGCCTTGCCTCGCTTAATGCTGTGGCCGGCCCAAGAGAACAACTGAAACGTATCCATGACCGCCTCACCGGTACACCACCATCAAACGAAGTATTGGCACAACTGAACTCTGTTTATACCGGAGCCGGCGGTGGCAATAATGGTCTGGTGGCCGCCGCCCTTGCCATTATGGATGATACTTCTGACACCTACGTATCAGGTGGAATGGGCCAGAATTTTTATAACGTCACCCTGAAAAACATGGCCACGCCCTGGACCAATGAAGCCCAGACTGTGTTTGCCCCACTGAATGATTACAGCGCCATGGTGATTGGTATGGTAGCCAACAATGACGACTTCCGTGAGCTGCTGTATGCCAACTACTATTATATAGGCAGCGGCGCCCCCCCGGCCGCCACCAACAATACCCACTATGAGACGCTGGAGAGCAACAACGCCAATCTGGCCCGGGATTTGACCAAGACAAACCAACCGGTCTCTGCACCGGCCGGTATCATGACCACCCGTGCCGCCGCCCGCGCATTCTATATAGATGGAACCAACCGGGCCATGTTCCGCTTCACCATACTCAACCACCTTTGCTATGACCTGGAACAGATCAAGGACAACACCCGTCCCTTTGACCGCATTCGTCAGGATGTCTCGCGCAGTCCCGGTGGCGACAGCCGCATCTTTATGAATGCCTGTGCCGGTTGCCATGCCGGTATGGACCCCATGGCCCAGGCCTTCGCCTATTACCAGTGGGATTATCCCCCCGGTGATGAAGACGGCGGGCAGCTGGTATATACCCCCGGTGCAGTCCAGCCCAAGTACTTGATCAATGCCTCCAACTTTAAGGACGGCTACGAGACCACCAATGATGCCTGGGAAAATCGCTGGCGCAGTGGCGATAACGCCTGGCTGCTTTGGGACACCGGTCTGCCCGGCAATGGACAGGGCGCACAATCACTGGGCCAGGAACTGGCGCACAGCAAGGCCTTTGCTGTCTGCCAGGTGAAAAAGGTCTTCAAAACTGTCTGCCAGCGTGATCCTGATGTTACAGACACTGCTGCCTTCGATGCCATCGTGTCTGATTTCACCACCATTTCATATGGCGGCAATACCCACAACCTGAAGCGCGCCTTCGCCGGAGCTGCCGCCTATTGCAGCGGTAACTGATAAAACTGAACACAGGGATATGCAAGAATGCACAAGACCATTCTGAACCGGAACAGTCACCACGGACACCATCAGCCGCAACGCAACAGTGTCTTGTCATATCTATTACTCGGTTTCATGTTGACCGGGTTGGCTGCATGCGGTGGCGGTGATGACACTCAACAAAATCCAGGCAGTGGCAGCGCCAGTCTGACCAGTCCGGCCTATGACGGCCCCGTGGCCCGCGATGCCCAGGTGCTGGGTTATCAGAACAATGTCTGGGAAAGATTGCGCGGTGAAGGCGCTTGCGGTCGCTGCCATCGTTCCGATGCCGGTATCAAGCAGCCGCCCTACTTTGTCGACTGGCTGAATGTGAATAATGCCTATGACGCGATGATTGCCTATAGCCCGGCCCTGGTGAACCTCGCTGAACCGGAAAAATCCCGACTGGTCACCAAGGTGGCGGAAGGTCATAACTGCTGGTTGCCCTCGGCGGCAGCCTGCGCCACGTTGATCACCAGTTATATCGAGAGTTGGGCCTCCGGCAGCGGTGGTGAAGCCGGTCGCGCTATTGACCTGAAGCCACCCACTACCCTGCGTGAACCGGCAGCAACCCGATTTTTCCCGGCCACATTCGATGGCACCAATCCCGGTTATACGACTGTATTGAACGTGCCCAATGATACGGATGATTACTCCATCCACTCTATGCTGACAACCCATTGCAGTGGTTGTCACCGGAGCACAGCACCCGACCCCCAGGCCCCCTATTTTGCCGATCCCGATCCACAAACTTCGTATGAAGCGGCCCAGACCAAGATGGATTTGAACAACCCGGCCAACTCCAGTTTTGTGTTGCGCCTGGCCGCCGGTCACCAGATTTGGGATACCGCGCAAAACAACTCACAGGATATGCAATTCCTGATCGAACAGTTTGCCGGCGGAATCACCCCGAATCAGGTCAATAATCCGGAAACAGTGAGCAAGGCCCTGAGGTTTGAAGAAGCGGTCATCGCCTCCGGCGGCAACCGCTACGAGGCCAACCAGATCGCCCTGTACGAATTCAGAACCGGCAGCGGTAATACCATCGTCGACACCAGTGGCGTGATGCCGGAACTCAACCTGACCCTGGAAGGCGCTGAAGCCCCGGCCGGTACCCGTAATGGGGATTACCGCTGGTTGACCACCTACGGGGTTGAATTTATCTCACCCCAGGCCTTCGCCCATGCCACCGTAGCAAACAGCAAGAAACTGAATGATCTGATCAAACTGAGCGGCGAATACTCCATTGAGGCCTGGGTAATCCCCGGCAACGTGACACAGGAAAACTCGAATATTGTCAGTTACTCGGCAGGCACCGCCTCGGAGGACCGGAATTTCACCCTCGGTCAAACCATGTATAACTATGACTTTATCCAGTTAAGCAGCACCACCACAGACCCGTTCAACGATACCTTGTCCACCGCCGATGCGGCTGAACGGGCTCAGGCCACCCTGCAACATGTGGTCGTTACCTTCGACCCCATCAACGGTCGCCGCATCTATGTAAATGGTGAATACACCGGTGATGCCGACACCTCGGCGCCGGGCAATTTTGCCGACTGGAATGACGGTTTCGCCCTGCTGTTTGGCGGTGACTCCGGCGGAACCCGACCCTGGCTGGGTACACTGCGGATGGTGTCGATCCATAACCGCGCCCTGAACGATGCGCAGATACAACAGAACTATGCCGTGGGTGTGGGTCAGAAGTACTTCATGATGTTCGGCGTCAGTCACCTGACCGGTACCATGGGTGATCCCGATTATGTGGGTGATGCGTATGTGGTCTTCGAAGTCAGCCAGTTTGATGATTACAGTTACCTGTTTGCCAAGCCGCGCTTCCTGACCAAGGATACCTCGCTTACTCCGGCAGACATTAACCTGAACATGCGCGGCATGCGTATCGGTGTCAACGGCAGTCTGGCCCGGGTGGGTCAGGCCTACAGTACGCTGGATCTGACCATCGGCGGCGGCAACTATGATCCGGCCGAAGGCCAGCTGTTGTCCCCCATGGGCACCATCCTCGAGTTGAAGCAGGGTCAGCAATATGACGACTTCTATCTGGCTTTCGAACAGTTTGGGCCGACTCTCCGCGCCTTTACGGATACCAGCAATACGACGCCGCCGCCGCTGCCGACTATCGCCCTGGATGATCGCGGCAGTGATCTGGGTATGCGCACCTTTGAAGAGATCAACGTGACCATGTCCGCTCTGACCGGTGTTCCACGGACTCATACCCAGATTCGGGACAACATCTACGCCACCTACTTCCAGCAGTTGCCGGCGGTAGCCAATGCGGATGCCTTCCTGAACTCGCACCAGATGGCGATCGCACAAATGGCGCTGAACTATTGCGATATTCTGGTCAACACCAATCCGGGCTATTTCGCCGGATTCGTCTTCAGTGAAGACGAGAACGTTGCCTTCAACTCCCCGGCCAAGCGCGCCTTCATCATCAATCCGTTACTGGAGAAAATGATGAATGCGGATCTGGTGACACCGGCCAATGACCTGGCCACACAGCCGACGGCCGGCGATCTGTCGGGTGAAATAGACGCGCTTATAACCAGAATGATCAGCTGTGAGCAACCGCTCCCGCCTGAACCGGCTCGCGTATGCGCCACCGGCCCGGCCAGAACAGCACAAATCGTCAAGGCAAGCTGTGCCGCCGTCTTGGGCAGCGCTGTCATGCAGATGCAATAACCGGGAAAATGGACAAGAGAATTTAGAGGAACCGAAAACATGGGTAAAAAACGCCAACCACTGCATCCAGACGCGCCCCTGTTGCATCCGGATCATCCCAGGCCGGTGACACGCCGCGACTTCCTGCGCCAGGGCCTGATCTCCGGCAGCGGCATTTTGCTTGGCGGCGGCCTGATGAGTCTGTTTGCCAACCCGCGGGAAGCCATGGCATTGTCAACAGATATCCTGACCAACATCAAACCGGCCGGCTGCCGGGTCGGTCAGGCCCTGGGACCCAACCTGCCCATGATCTGTTTTGACCTGGCCGGTGGCGCCGCCATGGCCGGTTCCAACGTGTTGGGCGGCGGCCCCGGCGGCCAACTCGACCTGCTGAGCACCGCCGGCTACAGCCTGATGGGAATCCCCGGTGATCTCCTGCCAGAGACCCCCACCATGAACAATATCAGTGACCAGCTTGGTTTGCTGTTCCATGCCGACAGCCAGTTCCTGGCCGGCATGGTGGAAAAAGCCGGCGCCGCTCTGCCCAATATCAACGGTGTCATGATTGCCGCCCGTTCCGATAACGATACCGGCAATAATCCACACAATCCCATGTATGCCATTGCCGAAGCCTTCCGCACTGACTATCGGGTCAACCCGGCCGGCACAGACGGCGGCGTGGTCTCTCTGATTGGTTCCCGGAACAGTGATTCCGGCGGTAACTCCATGGCGCCGTTGCGTTTCATCAACGCCGAACGTCGCCCGGCAAAGGTGGATCGTCCCAGCGACGTCACCGGCATGGTCGATATCGGCAACCTGACCGCCATCCTCGACAAGGATGATGTGGTCGCCGCCATGGAATCCATGGTGCGTCTGAGCCACGCCAAGCTGGGTCGCAACATCATCCATCCAACTCGCGATATGGTCATCAAGGATTTGATCCGTTGTGGCTATATCTCCGCCGCAGACCTGGCCGAGCGGTTTGGCAGCGTCAATGTAGATCCAGGCGCCGACCCCGAGATTGTTGAACAGACAACCCAGCCACCGACTATTACCCCGATCTTTACCGCCGCCGAATGGAATGACGGTGAGTTCCGCAAGACCGCCTCGGTCATGAAAATGGTCATCGACGGCCATGCCGGGGCCGGCACCATCACCATGGGCGGCTACGATTATCACACCGGTGATCGCACCACCGGCGAAGCCCGCGACCTGCGTGCCGGCCGTTGCATGGGGGCCTGTCTCGACTATGCCCGCCGCCGCGGTGTACCACTGCTGATGTATGTATTCAGTGACGGCTCGGTCTTCAGTAACGGCACCACCGATGGCACCGGCAAGGGTGTCTGGACCGGAGACAATTCCGGTACGGCCGGCGCCTTCATGCTCCTCTATGATCCCAACGCAGCCGGTCGCCCGGTGGTTAACACCAACCAGATCGGCTGGTATTCCCGGCAGGGCGCCGTAGTGACCGCCTCCAGCCCGGCCGCCAATAACGTCAACCAGTTGGTCAACACTGTGCTGCTCAACTACATGTCGGCCAGCGGTATGCTGGAAGCATCCACCGCACCGTTTTTCAATATCTTTAATCAGCTTGGATTCAACCACGGTCTGGGGGACACAGCGAGCATTGACCGACTGACTGCGTTGCGCCCGATTGCTCCGCCACCACCACCGCCCGGTCCCTGATTGCCCCGGCTTATGCTACCTTAACCGTCCTGACGGTTAAGGCAGCCAAATCATGTTGCACAAAATCCTGCCCCTCACACTCCTGCTTGGCTGGTGCGCAAGCCAACCTGTCTGCGCCGACTGGTACAGTCGTGAGCAAGCTGTCATGGGTACGGCCGTGCGGGTCGAGCTGTGGCATGAAAACCGGACGGCGGCTGAACAATGTATGGATCGGGTCATGAAAAACATGCACCGCATCGATCTCGCCATGAGTCCGTTCAAACCCGACAGTGAACTGAGCAAACTCAATCGCGAAGCGGCCATTCGACCATTCAAGGTCAGTCAGGAGTTGTTTCAACTCATGCAGCGCGCCAATGAGATTTCGGTCCTGACCCATGGCCGGTTTGACATCACCTTTGCCAGTGTCGGCTATCTGTATGACTATCGCAAAGGACTCAAACCCGATGCGACACAGCTGAAGTCACTGCAAGCGGCGATCAACTACCGGCATATCGTGTTTGATGCGGCCGAACAAACCATCGCCTTCCAGCATCCCAATGTACGCATCGACCTGGGTGGTATCGCCAAAGGGCATGCGGTGGATCAGGGTATCGCCATTCTGCGGCAATGCGGCATACAAAACGCCCTGCTCAGCGCCGGGGGTGACAGTTATATTTTGGGTGACCGGCGTGGACGTCCCTGGATGACCGGCATTCGACACCCGCGACAAAAAGGCAAATTTGCCCTCGTCATCCCGCTCTCGGATACGGCGGTCTCCACCTCCGGTGATTATGAGCGATATTTCATCAAGAATGGTGTGCGCTATCACCACATCATCAGTCCGGACAGTGGCAAGCCGGCCCCTCTTTCACGCAGCGTCACCATCCTGGGTCCTGATGCCACCACCACGGATGCCCTCTCCACCGCCTGCTTTGTGCTGGGACCGGAGAAGGCCGCGCAATTGGTGGAAACACTGCCCGACATCGAAGCCATCATCATCGACGCTGACGGCAAAACCCGCTACACCAGCGGCCTGCAGTCACCGCCATGAAGGAATTCTTGATATTTCTTGGTCAAATTGTGACCAAACCCACAGTAAGTCAAGGGCAAGAAGATTACATTCCAGAATGAGAACCAATTCAAATAACAGGCAATATCACCGCACCATGGAGTGAGTCGATTAATGCTGTTTGACCCGGTGCCTGGGCTACGAAAATTGCGCACAGATCAGTCATATTTCGGGATCACACAGTACGTGACGAAATTCTTTGTCGACTCAATCCGGATACAGGTAAACTAACGGCATATTCATTTCGATTGTGAGATGAGCCGGTTGCGCCGGACGTCCGGCGAGTTGAGCGCAAGGAGAGACGGGATTCAGGATATGAAAATCTATCATCACCTCATTATGTTTTGTTTGGCACTGGGCACCATCGGCAGCACCTCCCTCCACGCCGAGGAGAAAAAGGCCGACACCAAACTCTCTGTTATGGATGGACGGGTCCAGGATCTGAAGAAAGATATTCTCGATTTAAACCGGGACCTGTTTATTCTGGAAGAAGAACTGCTCTTCCCCGCCAATACCCAATTCACCGTGTTTCTGTCCATGGACACCGGCAAACTGTTTAATCTGGACTCTGTACAGTTAAAACTGAATGACAAGATCGTCGCCAACCACCTCTACACCGAACAGGAGTCCAAGGCCCTGTTTCGCGGCGGCGTACAACGGGTTTATATCGGCAACCTGCCGACCGGCAAACATGAGCTGGTTGCCCTGTTTACGGGCCAGGGACCCAAAGGCCGCACCTTCCGCCGCGCCGCCTCGGTCACAGTGGAAAAAGTCAGCAATCCAAAATTTGTCGAATTGAAGATCACGGATGATGTTGATAAGCAACAACCCAGGTTCGATGTAAAAGTCTGGGAATAGACGGTCCAGCAACGATGCCAGCATACCGCCCGCATGGAAGATCGCTCCTGTTGCCACTTTTCGGCGCAATGCTGTTCTGCACCTCAACGGCAAGCGGCAGTGACAATGAGAAAGTCATCAAGGATCTGCACTATGGTGAAACCCTCTACCACTTTTACCAGGGTAAATATTTTACCGCCATCTCTGACCTGCTGGTCGCCAAACAGAAGCACCCCATCAAGCACCAGGGTGACGCCCCGGAAGTCTTGTTGGGCGGACTCTATCTCTCCTATGACATGGGCCGTTACGCCTCTTCTATTTTTAACGGTCTGCTTAAAACCGAAGGAGACAAAACGACACATGACACAGCCTGGTACTATCTGGCCAGACTCGCTTATCTGCGCGGCAACTATCCTGCAGCGAAGGAATATATCGACAAGGTAGCCAAAGACCTGCCCTATCAATACAACGATGAAGCACAACATCTCAAGGCCAATATCAACCTGCAGTTAAACAACTACGAGGAAGCCATCCGGACGCTGAGTAATTTCTCCGGTCAGACCGACTGGGAATACTACGCCAAATACAATCTGGCCATTGCCATGGCAAAGCTCGGCAAGCAGGAAGAGGCGGTGCGACTCCTGGAAGAAGTGGCGCAGATTAAGCCAACAACCCTGGAACAAACCGCCTTGCGCGACAAGGCCAACCTCGCTTTGGGTTATACCGCACTGCGCGGCAAGAACGCCCCCGCCGCCGCCAATTACTTTCGCAATGTCCGCCTGCTCGGCTCACAGTCCAACAAGGCCCTGCTCGGTATCGGATGGGCGCATCACTATAATGGTGATCTGAAAAGCGCTCTGGTTCCCTGGCTGGAATTGCAAAAACGCCTGACGACCGACCCCTCCGTACAGGAATCCATGCTCACGGTTCCTTACACGCTGGAAAAGATCAACGCAAAAGAACAGGCCCTGTCTTATTACAATCGCGCCATCAATGCCTATAACAATGAGCTGGTGAATATAGATAACGCGATTAACGCCGTGGTCACCGGCGAATTTATCGCCGCCTTGCGCAAATTGCACAGCCACCAAAGCAAGGAAAATCATCTGCATTACGCCACTCTGCCTGACTCGATGGCCACCCCTTATCTGCACCAAATCATTGCCGGTGATAAATTTCAGGCGGCCATGAAAAATTATCGTGATCTGTTGTATATGCAGAGCACCATCAGCCACTGGGAAAATCAGTTGCCGGCCTATCGCCTGATGCTGAATGAACGCAAGCTTGCCTTTCAAAACAAGCTCGGCAAGACCCGCCAGTCCCTGCGACAGGCAGAGAAGAAACAGCTTGCCGCCAGACATCGCACCCTGAAAAACAGGTTTGCCGTCATCGTCAGCGAAAATAACGTGACAGCCCTGGCGACAGAAAAAGAGCAGGAGTTATTTGATATTATCGCTGACGCCAAAAAACGTCTGGCGCGTATCAAAAACAAAGAGGCCGTCAGTGAACAGCAAAATCGATTACGGCTTTACTACGGCATGCTCTACTGGCAAGTCAGTACAGACTATATGCCGCGACGCTGGGAAGTGGAAAAAGGTCTGCGTGAAACAGAAAGACTGTTGGCCGAACAGGAACAGCGGAAAAAATCCCTGCAAACCGCCTTCACAGCGGCACCCGACAATTTCAAAAGCTTCAACCGGCAAATTGATGCGCGCGAGCAAAAACTGAAAACACTCAAGCAACGTCTGGCCGGTGAGATCGAACAACAGGAAAAATACATCGTCGGCATGGCTGTCACGGCCCTGCGCCTGCAAAAGCGTAATCTGGAAAATTACAATATTCGGGCCAGTTATTCCCTGACCCGACTCTACGACAGTATGGCCGTGGTGGAGAAAAAACCATGATGCGGCCGCTCGTAATCAGCTCGTGTCTGTTGGCCGGTCTGACCGGTTGTGCCGCCAACCGCACCGTACCCGATATCGGCAGTCTGGATAACAAAACCTACCAGCTTGAATCAGGCAAGATACAGAAACTCAGCCGCGAGGAAGTGGTAAAGAAATATCGCGAGTTCATCGACTATGCCACCGGTGAACCCATGTATGGTAACGCCGTGCGACGGTTGGCGGATATCGAACTGGAATCGGCGGAATCGGAAAATCTGTCCAACGATCCCTCTCGTTCTGAAGTGGGCCGGCGCAAAATGGAAGCGGCGATTCGCATGTATCTCACCTACGTTGAGACCTATCCACACCGGGAAAATATTGACCTGATCCTCTACCAGTTGGCCAAGGCCTATGATCTGATCGGTGATCACCTTAACACCCTCCGGGTGCTGACAATCCTGGTGGAAAAGCATCCCCACAGCCGCCATTTTGTCGAATCCCAATTCCGTCGCGGCGAGATGTTGTTTGTCCTGCACAAATATCCGCAAGCGGAAAAGGCCTACCAGCAGATCGTGGAACAATCCACCGCATCGGTCTTTTATGAAAAATCCCTCTATAAACTCGGCTGGGCGCGTTTCAAACAAAATAAATACGAAGATGGTCTGCACGCCTTCTTCAAACTGCTGGATATCAAGACAGAACAGCAGCTGTTATCGGCCAACGGGCCGGCAGAAAAACTCAGCCGGGCGGAGTCGGATATTCAAAACGACACCCTGCGCGGTGTCAGCCTCACCTTCACCTATCTGAACGGCGCCAATGGGATTGCCGGTTATTTTGGCAAGTTCGGTCATCGTGGTTATGAACCCCTGGTTTATCGACACCTTGCCGAGGTTTACGAATCCAAGGCTCGCGCCAAAGACGCCGCCGACACCTATCTCGCCTTTGGCAAACACTATCCTGACAGTGAGCTTGCCCCGTTCATGCACCAAAGCGCGATTGACGTATATAAAAAGGCCAATCTGGCCGGGCAACAACTGGCCACCAAGGAATTGTTTATCCAACGTTATGGCGTGAACAGTCGATACTGGAAGGCCCATCAGGCAGACATGCAGGACAAACTGAAACCCATGCTGCAAGTCCATCTCGCCGAGTTGGCCCGGCATTACCACGCGGTCGGACGCAAGGCACGCAAAGCACAACAAAAGCAGGAGGCATATGCAAAGGCCGTTGCCTGGTATGACGCCTACATCAGCGCCTTTCCCAACGAAAAGAACACCGTGGGTATCAATTTCCTGCTGGCTGAAGCCTATAACGAAACCGGCCGCTTCCAGTCCGCCATTCGCGAGTTCGAAAAAACCGCCTACGACTATCCGGTCAATACCAAGAGCGCCGAAGCGGGCTATGCCGCCCTGCTCATCTATACCAACCTGCTGCAGAATAAAACCAAGGCCAAGGATCAGCAGGGCTTCGTCCAGGTTCGCCGGCAAAATACCGTCAGCGCCCTGCGCTTTGCCGAACACTTTCCCACCGACAAGCGTCAGGCCTCGGTGTTAACGACCACGGCGGAACAGTTGTACGCCATGCATGACTATCCCCTGGCGATTCAAACCGCGCAACGCGTGGTTGATACCCCGAACAAGAACAATGCCGCACTGGTCATCGTCGCACACACGATTATCGGCCACGCCAAATTTGAACAGAAAGACTATGCCGGCGCGGAAACCGTCTATCACATTGTCTTAAAGAGCCACAAGAAACCGTCCAAACAACGCACCGCGATTGAAGATCGACTGGCTGCCTCAATCTATAAACAGGGCGAGTCAGCCAGGACCGGCGGCAATCTGGAACTGGCCGCCGCCCATTTCATGCGTCTGTCCGGCGTAGTCCCCGGTTCCAAATTACGCATCAACGCCGAATACGATGCCGCCACGGTGTTGTTTGAGAAAAAGGATTACAAAAAATCCGAAGAGATCCTGGTTAAATTCCGCCGTCGTTATCCGAAACAGATCAAACTGCAACACGGGGTCACAGAAAAACTGGCGGTGATATACACCGAATCCGGTCAAAAGCTCAAAGCCGCGTATGAAATGGAAAATCTGGCCAAACTGCCGGGCAAGTCCAAAACCTATCGAGAGGATCGACTCTGGGAAGCGGCCGGTCTCTATCAGGACAGCGGCAAAATCGAAAAGTCGGCCGCCATTTATAAAGAATTTGTCAAACAGCATCCGACCCGGTATCCGCAATCCATTGAAGCACGCTATCAGTTGGCGGAGTACTACAAACAACGCAAGGATGCCCGCCTGCAAGTCTACTGGCTGAAAGAGACCATCTCGGCGGAAAAACGCGCCGGTGCGGCCAATACAGAACGCTCGCGCTTCCTCGCCGCCGATGCCAGTCTGACCATGGCGTATCCGTTGATGACCAATTATCGTAAAACGCCGTTAAAGATACCGTTGAAGAAAAGTCTCAAGGAGAAAAAGCGCCTGATGGAAAAAACCATCCAGGCCTATCAGGCGGCCATGACCTATAAGGTTGCCGATGTCACCACCTCTGCCACTTATCATATTGCCGAGGTCTACCATGACTTCTCACGGGCCTTGCTGAAATCCCAACGACCCAAGGGCCTGTCGGCGGAAGAGATTGAACAATACAATATCCTGCTGGAAGAACAGGCCTTCCCGTTTGAAGAGAAGGCCATCGACATTCATGCCGCCAATATCGAAAACGTTCGACATGGTATCTATGACCAGTGGGTCAAGCGCAGCCTGCAACAGCTCCAGCAATTGCAACCTATCCGCTACGCCAAAACCGAAAAAGGTGAACCCTATGTTGCGGCAATTCACTAGCATAGCGGCACTGGCCGGCTGGCTGCTCATCCCGTTGCTGTCAGGTTGCGGCAGTCTGCCCGGCACACCGACACCGGATATCCCTGCCCAGGCTGAAAACGATTACCGGCGCGCCCTGGCCAGTATGAAGAAAGGCAAGCACGATCTTGCCCTGAAACAATTTACTGCACTGACCAAAAAGTATCCGCAACTGGCCGGCGCCCATGCCAATCTGGGACTGTTGCATTTGAAGGACAATCGCGTCGATCAGGCCGAGCAGTCCCTGCAAAAGGCAACCCAATTGAATCCCAACAATGCCATTGCGCAAAATTATCTTGGCATCGTCTATCGCCGGCAGGGTAAATTTACCGAGGCCAAAACAGCCTATCTTGCCGCCCTGCAAGCCGACAAGGATTATGCCTATGCCCATCTCAATCTGGGTATCCTGTATGACCTCTACCTGTTTGATCTGCAAAATGCCATCAAGCATTATCAGCAGTATCAGGATATGACAGAGAGCAAGGACAAAACGGTCGAAAAGTGGCTGCTCGATTTAAAACGACGCGGTACCGCAGAAAACAAACAAGGTGGTAAAAAAGGATGAAAAAATCGCTGCTTGCTCTGGGTCTGCTCGGTTGGTCTGTGACCGGCTGGACAGCGGAACGCATTATCATGCAAGGCACTGCTGTGATTGGCAATCAGGAGCTGCCCAAGGTACTCTATATCGTGCCGTGGAAAAAATCGGAATTGCCCGACTTAAGTGAGCCACCGCTGGCCAGTTTGATCGATGAGGCGCTAGTCCCTATTGATCGTAATGTCTTCATGCGACAGATCGAATATTACCAGGCCATGCACGCTGTGCCGAATATACAATATGAGAACCAGTAAACAGCAATACCTGAACCGGCCCAATACATTGTTTCACAAACCAGTAACCGGCCAGGGCCGGGGAAAAGAATAAAACAATCAGGCCGGTCAAACATAAAACCTATTTAACTATTTTGTCAGGAGAGCAGCATGTACGATGATGTAGTCGGATTTTTTCAGGATGGCGGTGTGTTCATGGTCCCCATTGCATTCGTCCTGGCTTTCGGACTGGCCATAGCCATAGAACGGTATATCTACCTCACCGCCTCCAAACTCGGTAACCGCATGTTACTGTCCAAGCTGCTGCCCCTGCTGCAGAAGGGCGATTACCAACAGGCTTATAACATCACCTCCAAATCCAACAAGGCGGTCTGCCGGATGCTGGGTCAGGGGCTGGCACGCTATAAGTCCGCCCCGAACCGGGATGATATCGAAGCGGCCATGGAAGAAAGCATGATGGAAGCCATTCCGCGACTGGAGAAACGGACACACTATCTGGCCACCGCCGCCAACATCGCCACCCTGCTGGGTCTGCTGGGAACCATCTGGGGTCTGATCCAGGCGTTCAAGGCGGTTGCCAAGGTCGACCCCGCCCTGAAAGCGGAAATCCTCTCTGAAAGTATCTCTGTGGCCATGAATACCACGGCATTCGGACTGATGGTCGCCATCCCGCTGCTGATCATCTATTCCATTTTGCAGACCAAAACCACCGAAATTGTCGACAGCCTGGAAATGGCGACCGTCAAGTTCGTCAACCTGCTGGTACAGCATAAACCCTCAGGGAATTAATGCATGTCGCGACGTCGTATCCGCAGGTCGAATATTCCGCCTGAGCTGAATATCACCGCCTTCCTGAACCTGATGGTGATCCTGGTACCGTTCCTGTTGATGACGGCGGTCTTTTCACATCTGACGATTCTGGATCTGAACCTGCCCACCGCAAAAGACCAACAACCGCCCGGGAGTAAAAAGCCCGAGTTCGATCTCAAGGTCGTGTTGCGCAAAGATGAGATGGTGGTTGCCAACGGCAGTCGCGTGGTAAAAAAGATCCCCCTGCGCAACGGCCGGCATGACTTTATGCTGCTCACCAAAGTCATGCTCACCGTCAAAGGCCAATTTGCCGATAAAAAAGCCGTGACGATTTTGTCACAGCAGGATACGCCCTATAACGATTTGATTCAGGCCATGGACGCGGTGCGTTCGTATCACGCCATGGACAAAGGCGAAGTTGTTGAGGCGGAGCTCTTTCCTGATATTTCCATTGGCGACGCCCAGGGTTAATCACGCATGAAAGAATCCAGACGCGCCAAACGAATGAAACGCCACCATGCACGGCGTGGCGATAAAGCCGCCACCCTGAACATGGTCTCCCTGATGGACATCTTCACCATCCTGGTGTTTTTCCTGCTGGTCAGCGCGGCTGATTCCGATGTTCTGCCGACGCCAAAAGCCATCAAACTGCCGCAATCCACCTCTGACAAGCTGGCCAAAAAGAATATAGTCATTGTGATTAATGACAAGAACATCGTGGTACAGAATAAACCACTGGTGGATACCCGCAGTGTGGCAAACAGCAAATCACCGATTATCACCGATCTGGTAACGATGCTGCGCAACATTGAAGAAGAGTCCATCAAAAACAAGGACGATAAACCCGCCTCCAAGCGCGGTGTCACCATCATGGGTGACCAAAATACCCATTACAAGATCATCAAGAAGATCATGCTCAGTTGCGCAACCGCACAATTCGCCAATATCTCATTCGCCGTTGTGCAAAAAGCGCCGGGGGCGAACTAGTTTATGGCGGCCGCTTACACCTATTGGCAAGAACCTGTCCTGCCCTGGTCACAATCAGAAAATGACCAGCGCTTTGGTCGCCTGCTGCTCATCTTCCTGCTGGTGGTCGGCATCAGCTGTGTGATCATCCCCATCCTGCATGTCTCCAAACCGGAACGGCAGCAACTGGACAAGGTGTCGCCCCGCTTGGCCAAGTTGATTGTCCAGCAGAAGAAGAAACCACCGCCACCGCCCAAAATAAAGAAAAAGAAAGCGCCCCGCGCCGACCAGAAAAAAACCGCAGCGGCCAAGAAAAAGGCCCAGAGCAGCGGCCTGCTCGCCATGAGCAAGGAACTGAGCAGCCTGCAGGACAGCTTTGATATGTCCATGCTCTCCAACTCGGTCCCGCTGAGCAAATCGAGCAAGGAACGCACCAGCTCCGGCAAGACCTCATTGAGCAGTGAGGCGCGCAAGGACAGTGGCGGCATCAATACCAAAGGGCTGTCACGCTCCACCGGCAACACCCAGCTGGCAAAACGCAAGTCCAGTGAAGTCAGCAGCAATATCCAGGGCAGTGGTGGCGTGGGACGCGATCGCACCAATAACAGTGCCATACGTGGCGAGGAAGAAATCGAACTGGTCTTCCAGAAAAATAAAGGGGCCATTTTCAGCCTCTATAACCGCGCCTTGCGCAAAGATCCCGGCCTGCAGGGCAAAGTGGTACTGGAACTCACCATTTCTGCAAGCGGCACAGTCACCAAAGTCAGAATCATATCCAGTGAACTCAACAACAAGGATTTGGAAAACAAACTGATCGCCCGAATCAAACTGTTCCGCTTTGCGCCACGCAAGGTTGATGAAGTGAAAGTCACCTACCCCATCGACTTCCTGCCATCCTGAGGTCGAGCAACCGCCGGCTGATAGTTTGGAATCTGTCAAAACAGTACTTTGTGAGACACATCACAGCTCGAAACCAGCCGATCGACTATTTTATAGTTGGATTGGTGGCTCTATCGGCGATTTTGCGTGCCGACAATTCGTAATGCCTTAAATTTTTATAGTTTAATACCGGACACATTTTGCAAATGAGTGCAGCGAGCAAGTATCTCGACAAGAAATTTCTCAAGTCACTGGAGCCGCTAAACCGGCTGACCACCGACAAACTTGACGAAATTATCAGCAAGTCGACAGTCGATAACCTGCCGGCCGGTCGTGTTTTGTTCCGTCAGGGGGAACGCGACGGTAATGTGATCTATTTGCTCTCCGGCACCCTCGAATTACACCGGGCAGGCACCAGCCGTCCGGAACTGCTCAAGGCCAGAACAGGCGGTATTCAACAGCCGATCATCGATCAACAACCCCGCCCCTGCACTGCCAAGACCAAGACCGCCACCAGTATTCTGACCATTGACGCCAGTCTGTTGGAAATCCTGCTGGATGAAAATGTTTCCGGTGAATACGAAGTCACCGAAATCGGTATGGCGGATGATTCCACCGACTGGATGATGCGATTCCTCCAGTCTCGCGCCTTCCTCAGCATGCCCACCGAGAATATCCAGAACCTGTTAATGCGTATGGAAGAGGTCTCAGTCAAGGCCGGCCAGGTGGTCATCAAACAGGGTGCGGAAGGTGATTATTACTACGTGGTCAATCAGGGTGAGTGCGTTATCACCCGCCGCCCGGCCCCGGCGGCAGAAGAGATTAAACTGGCCGAATTGGGTATAGGCAGCGGTTTTGGTGAAGAGGCACTGATCACTGATGGCAAGCGCAATGCCACCGTCACCATGCTCACCGACGGCGTCCTGATGCGGCTGTCCAAAGCTGATTTTCTCTCTATTCTGGTTGAGCCATTACAGCAAAAGGTCCGGCTGGACGATGTTATCCGGAACAAAAAACCGACCGCGACAGTGATTGACCTCCGTTCCAAACAGGAATTTGACCAACAAACCCTGCCCGGTGCGATAAACATTCCCCTGTCCATGCTGCGACTGAAACTGCCCACACTGGATTTGAATCGGGAATATCTCAGTTACAGCGATAACAGCAAGGACAGCGCAGCGGCTGCATTTTTGCTGAATCAAAACGGGGTTGATTGCCGGATTATTGCAGGTTCATTCACCGCGCCGGTCAAGCAGACTACGGCCAAAGCTGAATCCATTCCCCCCCAATCCAAAAAACAATCCACTCCCCGACAAAATCCGCCGGCTGCCACCTCCAATGTCGAACGATTGCGGGAAGCCGCCAATAAAATTCACCTCCAGGCGGATCAACTGGTCAGTAAAACCGACCACCATCATGATAAAAAGTTATCTGACAAGCCGGCAGCATCTGCCGCCCCCGCAACCCCGGTGAAACAACCGGATCCGCTGCAGGCGGCCCGCCATGAATCAGAAAAAATTCTTGCCGAAGCAAACAGAATTCGACAAGCCGCCTTGCAGGAGGCCAGTCGCCTGCGGCAGGCCATCTCCAGCAATGCCTCTTCGCTGCAAGCCAAAGAAACGGCGCGCCTGAAACAAAAACTGGACGAGGCCCGCAACAAGGCGGAAAAAGAAATCAAGAACAGTACCCTGCAAGCAGAGTTACTGCGGAAACAGGCCGAACAGGAACGGGCCCAGATCCTGCAACAGGCCCGCCTCGAAGCGGAACAGCTGCGTGATGAGATCCAGAGTCTGCGGGCCAAGGCCGATCAGGAACAGCAGGAAATCAAACAACAACTGAAATCAGAAGTCTCGGCCGCCCGGCTCAAGGCGATAGAAGAGGCCCGTCTGCGGGCGGAAAAAGCGGCCGAAGAAGAAAGCCGGCAACTCATCGAACAGGCCCGCCTGGAGGCCGAAAAAGCGGCTGAGGCGGAAAGCCGCCGGCTCATCGAACAGGCCCGACAGGAAGCGGAACAACTCAAATCCGAAATTCAGGCCTTGCGCAACAAGGCCGAGCAGGAACAATCCCACATCAAGCTGCAGATCGAGCAGGAGATCACCTCGATCAAACAACGTGCCGCCGATGAAGCCCGCCAACGTGCCGAACAGGAAGCGGCGAATGAGAGCAAACAGATCATCGAACACGCCAAACTGGAAGCGGAGAAACTCAAGGCGGAGATCAAGGCCCTGAAAAACAAGGCGGAACAGGAACAGTTTGAGATCCAGAAAAAGATCGAACAGGAAATAGACGAAATCAGACAACGTGCCGCCGATGAAGCACGCCTGCAAGCGGCTAAAGAAGCCGAAGAAATCAAAAAGAATGCACTGGCTGAGGCTCAACAGGTCAAGGAAGCCTTGCAACATACGAAGACACTGTTGGAGAAACAGGTTGCCGAGACAAAACCAAAATCCGTTATCTCCCACGAAAACGTCTTTGATCTGGACGACGCGCCTGCAGTAGTCAGCACGCGCAAGTTTACAGCGGACGAAGAATCAGCCAAACAAATGGCGATTGAGATCAAGAAACGTCTGGCTGAAACCGAACAAAAGCGTCAGGCGGCTGAAGTCAAACACAAGAAAACCAAATCCACGGTACGCAAACTCAAGGATAAAATTATTCTCGAGAGTGATACCGATATCTTTGTCTTCAAATATCCCAAGGCGGATGAGAAACCGGCTGAGACAAGGGCACCTGTCGCGAGTCAGGCAGCGGACGTGCAACCGGATAATGCCACATCCGCCACCTCAAATGTTATTAACCTGGATCAGGCACAGTCAACTGCAAAACCAGCCGCCGATAATAACCGGCAGTCAAACAAGTTTAATCTGGAATTGAACCCGGTCCATGAAGCCACCCGCTATAGTGATGCGAGCGGGAAGAAGAAGGGCCTGTTTGCGGTTGCCGCCGGTGTGATCTTGCTGGTAGCGGCTGCTGCCACCGCCTATAACTACCGCAACCAGGTCAATTTCACCGAAGTACTGGCCCTGGTCAAAACGACACAACCTGCTGTACCGGACAGTATTGAAGGCGCGGAAGAAAAAGTCCGTGATGAGGCAGAAGCGGAATTCAAGCGCAAGATCGCCGGCAGGAAATAACGACCTTACGGTTTCTTTTTTACATATTTGAAAATCGCGGCCTTGAGCGGCCAGCCCTTTTCATTTGTCACCACAACAGTCCATTTGCCCGTCTGCTTCGGTAACAGTTTGTGCTTTGAATAGAAACGGGTTTGCCCCTTATTGATGGTAATGCGCTGTTTCTTCACCACATCACCTTCATATTCCCAGCGGTGAAAAATGGCCTTGTCCTGAATACCTCTCAATTCAGTAAAGAAATATATCTCGCCGGCATTGTTTTCGAGGACCAGCACCTCGTTTTGAGGTTCATTGTTTTTGATTTTGGTGGTGAACTGGGCGCGAACCACCTCACCATTAAAACTGTCTGCCCGTACCATGCCAACCACAGACAGACAAATTCCTATAGCAATAACCATCTGCGGTGATATTCGGGACATCACACTGAGCCCTTGTCTAGCAGATTTGGCGATAACAGCATGTCTCTACCTGTATTCCTGACTTGAGGTGTTGCGGGATAATCCGGCTTCCCGTTCAGCAGCTAAAGATACTATTAATCACATCAGGAAGAAATAGTCCAGTAACCTGTTCAAAAATCCCGTCCCGGCCTGATGCAAACTTGCAGCGGATACCTGCCCTGCGAGACAGGCAGGGTTCATACGTCGGTCAATTCCCGGCCCGGCTTGCAGGTGCGTAATGATCCTGGACTTCGGGTTCCTGTTTCAAAAGGGGAACCAGCTTGTTCCATTGCGCCAGCAACTCTTCGGATATTTCACCCTGTTTAAACAGATGCAGGTTTTGTTTGATTTCGGATACTGTCGTGACATTTTTCGGGCGCCCCTTGGGGAAGTGACTGTCGTCACCAAAAACCACGTAGCCCTTGAGATTGATACCGGGCGCCAACGTGCGGATAGTGACCATATCAATATCCAGTTGCTGTAAAGGATTGTCAAAGGTAAAACTGCGCCGGGCGATCACCTGAGTCCACTGCCGGATACTGTCCGATGCAAAGATCATCCCGCGATAATTCTTCATTTTCAGGATCAATATGCCCTGATAGGTCAGGACCACCCAGTCAATGACGGAGGTGCCTTCCACCGCATCCGGGATAACAACATTTCGCATGGAGTACTTGCTGATTTTATTAATTAATCGTGCATAATTGTTTTTCGAATAATATTTACGCAGATTTCTGATCCCCAGGTACACGGCCACCAATGCCAAAATACCGGCTGTTGCAACACCTGCTATCTGTTGATAATCCCACATAGATAATTACACCCGTTCAGCTATTTATTCCACATATTTAAAAAGGCTTAATATTATATTGTCCGTTTCCGTATTTACCTTATACTTGAATCTGCACTTTGGTTATTAATTATAGATAGACAGTGAAGATTCAATGCGAAAAGTTTGCCAATATTTCTGTTACCTGCTTCCGCTTTTCATGCTAAAGGCCGTACACGCAGCACCGGATAATCTTAAAGTCGGCCAGACCGCCCCTGACTTTAGAATTTCCAGCCTGCAGCGGGATTACTTCAGTCTGACTGAACTGCGTGCCGAAGGACAGGTACTACTCTATTTCTGGTCAACGCGTTGCCATGTCTGTGATTCTCTGTTAACAAAAATCAATGCCTTGCAGGTACGCTACCAGAATCGTCAGATGACCGTCGTCGGTGTGAATATTGGTTACGAATCTCATGCTGAAGTAAGAAAATATTTGAATAATAATAATTTTGGTTTTCTCGTGTTAAATGATGATACACAGAAAAATGAGTTACGTGAAAAGTACCGGATCCAGGCCACACCGCTCTTTGTACTGGTTTCACGTCGCGGGAAAATCGAATATCTCGGTCACGCGGTGCCCGATCTCGAACAATTTATTCCCTCTCTCAATCTCGGTGCAGTAAATCCATAACAGGCTTTATGAGCGAAACGCCGGACAAATTGCAGCACGCAGAGTTGATCTTGCGCGATTACGGCAAGGTGCTGTCGACAATTACGGCTATGGGTTATGCGCACCCGGTATCTCTGTTGCCACATACCAAGGATCAGATCAAGGATGCCATCCAGGCCTTGTTGACTGAACTGGGTGATGCAGACGGTCGTTTGCGTGACAGTCTGTTTGAAGCCTATGTACTGCTGGCCAAGTTTATTCCGGATGAAGATGTCGCGACGCTGGAAAACGGTCAGTCGATCATGGCCAAACGGGAAAGCAGTGATACCGACCTGGAAACAGCGGACAGGGCGGCCAAATTGATTAACAGCATTAAGCTTGAAATGGAAGCGCTGACGGCTGACCTGACTATTTTTCTGAAATAAGCCGCTTCAGTAATTTTTCCGCCCCATCGAATTTCAGTGCCAGAATACCGACCGGGTCACGCTTGCCTTTCACGGTAATGTGTTGAACCTTGCCGGCCCAGAATTTTTCCGGCAGGTGTTTAAAAGAGTACTCACTGATGACAACATCCCGTTCCAGGGCCTTGGTGGAACTTTCCATGCGGAAGGCTATGTTCACGGCATCGCCCAGCGCGGTATTATCATGCCCGACCCCGCTCACGGAAGCGGTGCCGGTATTGATGCCGACACCAATCCGCAAATTTCCCGGCAACTGATCCCGAAACTGTTCATTCAACTTGCCGGTAAAATTGTTGATTTCAATCGCTGACTTCAGCGCCTTTATAATGGTGTCCACTTGATCAGCATCTGTCTCCCAGCGGGCAAATACACAGTCACCGATAAACTTGTCCACCAGTCCGTCCGCATCGGTGACAATCTGATTCACCTGATGGAACCAGCCGTTCATGATCCGCGTCAGGGTATGGATGGGCACTTGTTCGGACAAAGAGGTAAAGTCGCGCATGTCCGCCACCATGATGGTGATCTGCTTTAGTACCGGGGCATCCTGGATAATGGTTTCCAGCATGGAGACGCTGTCGATATGATTTTCACCCTTGTTGGTCTGCTTGAAGACAATCTCGAATTTACCGATTGAGATCGTGTCACCATTGTTGAGCAACTTGGGAGCCACCACCCGATTCTGATTGACGTAACTGCCATTCGCGCTGCCACTGTCCACCAGATAATAATCACCGCCGGCCAGACGTCGGATAACGGCATGGTTACGTGAAACGGTTAATTCCGGCAACACGATGTCGTTGCTCTTGTCGCGCCCGATGGTCAATACCGCACGACAAACCAGTTCGTGCGGCTTTCCGTCAGTTTTATAGAAAATAGATGCGGGCATAGGTCTGTACAACCAGTTTCAAAACCGTTTTTTCATGGAGAGCCTGACAAGACAAAACAGTCCCGGAGTTAAGTCAATTTCTGACGACCTGTTTACCGATAGGAAACGGAGTTTGCTCTTCAATCGGGTTATACAGCTGAACCTCCTGGGCGGCACGCATACCGGACAGAATATCTTCATAATCCGGATTGTCGACCTCCTTGGGGCTGGCACATAGTTCCCCGGTCTCTCCATAGTTCTTTTTTATATATTCCTCGATGTCGTCACTGCCTTTATCATTGTCAGCAAAGTCCGACACCAGTTGTGCAATTCGAAACAGCCATGCCTGGGCAAAAATATCACCACGTCGTGTTTTTTCCGCCCTGCCTTCAATAGCCAGCGACTGAATAAACTCCCTGCGCGAGTGCTTCAGACGTCGATGCAATACCTTGAAGGTATAACTGCATACGAGTGGACTGTGCCCGGCGCCAATAAAGCGGTACTCGCGATGTTGTCCCTCCTTGCGGGAGATAAACAGTTTGCAGGCAAAAGATTTGGCAACGATATCGGACAGCGCCAGTGACCAGAACGGCGGCTTGTAGCTGGAGCCGCTGGAGACCGAAGCCTCACTGATACTGCTGCCTGCAACCTGCTCCTCGGTGATGTCGTACATCCTCATCAACCCCTGCGCCTGTCGAATAGCGGCGGCAGCCTCATTCGGGTTACAGGACTCCGACAGTCTCAGGCACTTGCAGATTTTTTCGATAACCTTGCTTTTATCCATGTCCATATCCTGATCGACAATTGCGCCAATATCAAGCCGCAGAAGTCGGGCGAATACCACAGAATCTACACCAGTATAGCATTTCCCCGGCGATATCTGCGATTTATGGCCCCGGACCGGCGAATCTGCGGTTTAACACTTCACGCTAGAGGCATAATTGATTAATCTATGCGACCTGTGGCGGAATTGTAAATCTCCGTAACAGGCCATAAATCACCGGGGAGGCAACCCGGCGCACAGCGACCCGGAGAGAGATTTTGCAGTTGTGGAGACAGCCGATGAACGCCATAGCCGATATTCCCATCATCGATCTTGATGCCATCCGCAGCCGGGCGGATGCCGTTCCCTGTCCGATCCAGGTTTCTGCGTCTGAACGTGAAGATCTCATTCGGCACATCAAGGCTCTCCTCAAGGCGCAGAACGCGGTTCTTGTCGCACACTATTACACCGATGCAGATTTGCAGATACTGGCGGAAGAAACCGGCGGCTTTGTCTCGGATTCACTGGACATGGCCCGTTTCGGCTCAGAACACCCCGCCACCACCCTTGTCGTAGCCGGTGTCCGCTTTATGGGTGAGACCGCCAAAATTCTCAATCCCGAAAAACGCATCCTGATGCCGACACTGGAAGCGGAATGCTCGCTGGATCTCAGTTGTCCGGCTGACGAATTCATCAGTTATTGCGATGCACATCCGGAGCGAACTGTGGTGGTCTACGCCAACACCAGTGCCGCCGTGAAGGCCCGGGCCGATTGGGTGGTCACATCCAGTATTGCCGTCGATCTGGCCAAACACCTGGCCGCCACGGGTGAAAAAATCCTCTGGGCACCGGATCGCTATCTGGGTGACTATATACAGCGTTTGACCGGCGCCGATATGCTGCTCTGGCCCGGCTCCTGCGTTGTGCATGAACGTTTCAAGGCCAAAGAACTGGCGATGTTACGCCAACAACACAAAACCGCCATGGTACTGGTGCATCCGGAATCTCCACCCGAGATCATTGCACAAGCCGATCTGGTGGGTTCAACAACCCAATTGATCAAAGCCGTGCAGGACACCGATGCCCGGGAATTCATTGTTGCAACTGATATGGGTATCTTCCATAAAATGAAACAGGCGGCCCCGGAGAAGATCCTGCTGGAAGCACCCAATGCCGGTATCGGCGCCACCTGCACCAGTTGCGCCCATTGTCCCTGGATGGCAATGAATACCCTGCAGAATCTGCTGGAGACGCTGGAAAAAGGCATCAATGAGATCCATGTTGACCCGGAAACAGGTCGTCAGGCCGCGATCCCGGTGCGGCGTATGCTGGATTTCGCGGCCAAACGCCGCCACACTTAAACACAACAAAGAACAGTTTGTGATCCCGGTTCAGGTATAAGAATAAAGTTTTACCCGGAACGGCAGATAATAAAGGCTGTGCCCACATAATAAACAAGTAACCAGGAATGGCGCCCGTTCTGCATCGAAATACACTCGCACTCGTCCTGCCGGGGTTGTTGATTACCCTTGGTCTGCTGATGGTGAACAATCGGCTCGCGATGCCGGGCATTTTGGTCGACAGTAAATATTACCTGCCCTGGTTTTTTATTCTCCCTGCCGTCATCCTGGCACCGGCATTTCGACTCAGCCGCGAGTTCAACCTGCTGTTGATCCTCGGTCTGCTGTTCTGGACAGTGCAACATTTTATCTGGGCCAACAGTTTCCAGTTGGGTTATAACAAGACACTGATGTTTAACCTGCTGGCAGTTCTCGTGCCCCTGAATATTCTGGGCCAGAATCTGCTGCTGGAACGCGGTAATTTCAGTCTGCCCGGACTAAAGCGTATCAGCCTGATCCTGTTGCAGATCCTGCTGGTCAGTTTCATCCTGTGGGCCGATATTCGTTCGCTCAACAAAGTACTCGCGTTTAATCTGCTGGAGTTCCTCTGGCCGACCACAAGTGTTATGCCCGGAATGGCCAATACCCTGTTTGTGATCACCGGCATGGTGCTGGGCTGGCGTTTCTATCGCGCACCGACCCTGCTGAACATTACCCAGCCGGCATTGCTGATTGCTGTCTGGATCGCGCTGTATTTCGCCAAACAATCGTTATACGGCTCACTGTTCATCAGTATCGCCGGCGGCATCCTGCTGTTGGCCATCATGCTCAACTCGTATAATCTGGCCTACATCGATGAACTGACCAGCCTGCCATCACGCCGCGCTTTAAAACAGGAATTAATGTCTGTCGGAAATCGCTATTGCGTCGCCATGCTGGATATCGATCATTTTAAAAAACTGAATGACACCTATGGCCACGATGTCGGTGATCAAATCCTGCGTATGGTCGCCAGTCGAATCCGGCGTTGCCCCGGTTGCAGTCGCGTCTATCGATATGGCGGCGAAGAATTCACTATCGTCTTCCCCAACAAAAACCTGGATGAAGCACGGGTGGCCGCCAAGGCGGTTTGTCAGAAAATTGCCGAGGCCCCTTTCAGCCTGCGCGGCAAACGCAGACCGCGTAAAAAGCCCGGCTTCATCGGCAAACCGGGACCGGTGAAAAAGATCGATGTCACGATCAGCATCGGTGTCGCACAAAAACGCGAAAAACACACCAATGCCCAGGAAGTTCTGAAAGATGCCGACAAGGCGCTCTATCGCGCCAAGGAAAGCGGCCGCAACCGGGTCTGTACATGAAAGGATTGGTATTGCCCCACACCGGCAATACCGCTTGCACAGCTCAGGGCATGGATATCAGATGGAACATTTTGATCGTCTGTTCGCGGTACAAGCCGATATCCGCCATTTTGATATTTGCGATGTGGTAACTGCTCCGTTCCGGAATCCCCTTGCTCACCGCCACATCATTACGTACCGGATACTCCAGATTGACATGGGAAAACATCTCCTGCCCCTTCACCGATAACAAAAACTCAAGAAACTTCACCGCTGCCGGAGTCTGTTTTGTATATCGACTGATTGCCACACCGGAGACATTCCATGCCACTCCCATGTCACTCGCCTTGTGATCAGGCAAAATAATTTTGATGGGTGCGGATGGATGTTTTTTCAGATAGTGGTAAACGTAGTAATGATTCACCAAGCCCACGTCTTTCTCGCCTTTGGCGACGACGTCGACGATGTCTGAATGTTTTTTGTAGACTTTACCGCCGGTATTGTCCTTCACCGCCTTGAGCCATTGCATCATTTTTTGTTCGCCAAGCGAACGCATATACACGGTCACCCCGGCGATAAAACTTTCATTTTCGCTGTTCGTCAGTCCCAAACGGTTTTTCAATTGCGGTTTGGCCAGATCCTGGATCGAGCTGATGCTGTTGGCCAACGGACTTTGGCTGTTTACCACCAGCACCCGGCTTCGCCCGGACAAGCCCACCCAGTGGTTATTCATGCCGCGCAAATTCGCCGGCACACTCGACACCAGTCGGTCCGGCAGGGCCTGGAACAATTCCAGGGAATTACCCCGTTCCAGATTACCGGCATCATTACTGATATAGACATCCACGTCGGTCGACTCATGCTGCATGCTGAGCAGATTGAGCAAATAGGATGAGTTGCCACTTTGCAGCTTGACCTTGATCCCGGTGGTGCGGGTGAATTCATCAATCACAGGCTGGATAAACTTCGGTTTGCGACCGGAATAGACCAGCAATTCTTCTTCGGCAGATGCCGTAGAACCAAGCATGGACAAACCGATGAGCAAAATCAGAGAACATCTTTGCATAACGACTTACTACTCCATATAACACGGAAACAGCATAAACGCGGGCGCTTAAACCGCCTTCTTCGGGGACCGGAGCCGGCTCCCCTGTTCCTTAACAACGGTGCATATTCTACCCTATTAACCTTAATAAAAAAGCAGTTAATGATAAAAAAAATGCCCCGGAGTGACTCTTCGGGTGCAGTTGGAGAAGCTGCGCAGAAATTTAACACCCCGGCAGGGGATGGCTGTCGGCCAAACCCTCAAGCCTGCCCCAGCATCTTCCCCACCACCTCGTAGACATCTTTCGACAAACCGGTCTGGTTGAAGATACGTTGTAATTCCACCTGCATTAAATCACGCCGTTTCGCATCGTAACGCTTCCAGCGGGCCATGCCCTGAGCCAGCCGGGCCGCAATCTGTGGATTCACCGCATCCAGTTGCAGGACATAATCAGCCAGCAAGGTATAGCCTGCCCCGCTTGCTGCATGGAAGTGGTGGTTGCCCATGCAAAAGCGGCCAATTAATGCACGCACCTTGTTGGGGTTCCTGATACTGAAAGCCGGGTGTTGAGTCAGACTCTGCACATGGGACAAGACCGCCGGCAGACGCGAACCGGCCTGCAGCGCCAGCCACTTGTCCACCACCAGCGAATCGTGTTGCCATTTGGCATAAAAGTCGGCCAGCGCAGCGGCACGTTGTGGAATATCAAAATGCACCAGCGCGCCCAAGGCCGCCATCACATCGGTCATGTTGTGTGCGGCATTAAACTGGCTGACACACAATTCAATCGCCGCCGCCTCTTCTGTTTCCAGCAGATAGGCGAGTGCGATATTTTTCAAAGCGCGTTGCCCCATGGCCTGTGCATTAAACACAAAAGCAGCATCGCTTCGGTTATCCTGATATACCTGATAAAACTCCTCACGCAACGCCAGCGCCAGTTCGCGACGCATGAATTGGCGTACATGGTGGATCGCCTCTACATCGATCTCTTCCCGCTGCTCGGCGAGATAGTTTTCCGCAGGCAATGACAGGGCCAGTGCAGCCAGTGATTTATCCAGTTGTTTATCCTGCAAAACTTTTCTGAATGCATCGACAAACAGATTGGGGATCATCAGGACTTTATCGGCCCGATAATCATCCATCAGACCCAGCATGATATTTACCGCCAGTTGCTGCCCGGCTTCCCATCGATTGAATTCATTACTGTCATGGGCAAACAGAAACGCCAGTTCCTCATCACGGCGATCCATCCTGATATGTACCGGTGCGGAAAAATCCCGCAACAGGGAGGGCACCGGTTTGGCCGGGATATTTTCAAACACGAAGTCCTGTGCCGCATCCCTGACTTCCAAAACCCGCGTTGATGCACCCGGCCGGGATTCGCCCTGCAACTGTAACGGCAGGTCATTTCCCTGCTCGTCCAGCAAACCCACCGCCAGCGGAATATGGAACGGCAGCTTTTTCTCCTGGCCCGGCGTGGGCGGACAGACCTGTTCTACATGCAAGGTATATAGCTTTGTTGCCGCGTCGTATCGGTCAGTGATCGCCAGTTGCGGGGTGCCCGCCTGACTGTACCAGCGTTTAAATTGGCTGAGATCGATGTTGTTGCTGTCTTCCATGGCCTTGACGAAATCATCGGTGGTCACCGCCTGGCCGTCGTGACGCGAGAAATAGAGATCAGTTCCCTTGCGGAAACCTTCCGCACCCAACAGGTTGCGTTGCATACGCACCACTTCCGCCCCCTTGTTATAGACGGTGACAGTATAGAAGTTGCTGATCTCGATATAGTGATCCGGTCGCACCGGATGGGCCATGGGTCCGGCATCCTGCGGGAACTGGTGATTGCGCAATACATCCACATCATCAATCCGCTGTACCGGACGTGAGTTGAGATCAGAGGAGAACTCCTGATCACGAAACACGGTAAAGCCTTCTTTCAAACTCAATTGAAACCAGTCACGACAGGTCACGCGATTCCCGGACCAGTTATGGAAATATTCGTGACCGATGATGCTTTGGATATTGTAATAGTCATGATCCGTGGCGGTGTCGGGGCTGGCCAGCACACAGGACGCGTTAAAGATATTCAGCCCCTTGTTCTCCATGGCGCCCATGTTGAAATCATTCACGGCGACAATCATAAAGATGTCCAGATCATATTCCCGCCCATAGGTCTCTTCATCCCACTGCATGGACTGTTTGAGACTCAACATGGCGTGCTCACACTTGTGATAGTTTTCCTCTTCCACATAGACCCGCAAGGTCACCACACGCCCGTGCATGGTGGTGAAGGTATCTTCGTGATACCGCAACTGCCCCGCCACGACAGCAAACAGATAACTGGGTTTCAGGGAAGGGTCATGCCATTTGGCAAAGTGGCGGCCGTTGTCCAGTTCACCCTGATCGATCAGGTTGCCATTGGATAACAGGACCGGGTAGATCTTTTTATCTGCAGCCAGTGTTACCGTGTAGGTGCTCATCACATCCGGCCGATCCGGGAACCAGGTAATCCGCCGAAAACCTTCCGCCTCGCACTGGGTACAGAGCATCTTGCCTGAATGGTACACACCTTCCAGCGCCGTATTGGCGCCGGGATGGATCCGGGTGGTGATGTTGAGACTGAATTGCTCCGGCACTTGCGAAACAGTCAGCTCCTCCCCCTGAATCTGATATTGTCCGGCAGATAGTTCTGTACCGTCCAGACGGACGGAGACGGTCTCCAGTTCGTTACCATACAGCACCAGTGGTGCAGGGTGATGGGGGTAATCCGGATTACGGCGCAATGACAAGGCCGACCTGACTTCTGTTGTGTCGGCATCCAGATCAAACTCGAACGCTGCTTCATCCACCAGATAGGCCGGCGGCAGGTAATCTTTCAAATAGATGGCACCTGGTGCAGCCGCCGGTTCGTTTGTGATATCAGCCATGTCTTTGCCTCGTCAATATTGATGTTGATGTGGTCGTCTGCACGACAATCTTTTATCTAGTTATGTTTATCCGATGATGCCCGATGCAACATTGCCTTGCCAAAACGTGCATTGATGGCATCGGCCACCGCGTCGATCTTTTCCTTTTTTGGATCCGCTGCGGCAAACAGATCACCCTGTGTCGTCTGTACCGTTTCACTGTCAGTTAATTGACTGACACCCATGCCAATCAAACGCACTGCCTGGGGCAAGTGACAGTCAGCCAGTAATGTGCGCACCGCCTGCCAGAGCACATCGGTGGTCTGGCTGGGATGTTCAAGGGTAATCGAACGGGTGATTAAACGGAAATCGGCAAACCGAATCTTCAAATGCACGGTGCGCCCTTTCAGACCGGCCTGACGCAAGCGCCACCCCACCTGTTCGGTCAGTTGCAACAACCAGGATTGGAGGATTTCGCGCTCATGGATATCCACCGCAAAGGTGGTTTCATTGGAAACAGACTTGGCCTGTCGTTCCGTCTCCACGGCACGCCTGTCACGCCCATGGGCCAGTTCCAGTAATTGGGCGCCATGTTTGCCAAAGTAATCCGTCATCAGGGCCGGGGGCAGATGCCGGACCTCACCGATGGTGCGCACCCCCAGTCGCTCGAAGACCTGGTGAGCGGCCTTGCCCACCCCCCACAGCCGACTGACCGGCAAGGGGTCCAAGAAGGCCTGCACCTGATCGGCCCGAATCACCACAAAACCATCCGGTTTGTCGATATCCGAGGCCAGTTTGGCCAGAAACTTGTTGGGGGCCACTCCCACCGAAGCAACCAGCTGCAATTCCTGCAAGATTTCGTCTTTGATGCGCCGGGCGATCACCTCGGCCGATCCATAGAGCTGCTCACTGGCACGAACGTCCAGGAAGGCCTCATCCAGCGCCAGCGGCTCAATCTGGGGGGTATATCGGCCAAAGACAGCCTGAATCTGCTCTGAGACCGCTGCATAGAGATCCATCCGCACCGGCAGCCGAACCAGCCCCGGACAGAGCCGGACAGCCCGTGACATGGGCATGGCGCTGTGAATACCGAATTCCCTTGCCTTGTAGTTGGCTGCCGAGACCACACTGCGGGATTCGGATGAGCCACCCACCACGACCGGCTGCCCGACCAGTTCAGGCCGTTCGCGCTCCTCAACCGAGGCATAAAAGGCATCCATGTCAATGTGAATAATCATACAGAATACTAAACCCTACGTTTTACCGGTCGATACGTGAAGCAGGATAGATGGAGTTATCAGGTCATGTATATTGCAACACCAAAGCCCGACTTCCTCAACCGGGAAAATGCAGAACAGGAGTTGGAAAGGTTACTGGCACAGCCGTCGGTCAGCGCCGCTCGCCCCTGTCCGGGTTGCCGTTTGCCGGTGAACTGCGGCACTGTTGCCGCCAATGACCCGCCCTGTCATGCCGGATGCGAGAATGCCCCACAGGCCCTCTCCAGCGAGCCGGAGCTCCACCCCATCGAAAAGGATGTGGTCGCCATCGTCTTTGAATTGACCGCACTCAGACTCATCCAGCCCTGCTGGTCCTGTGAAGGCCATCTGGATGGCAGAGGTGAGCTATGGAAATTACCGCAGGTCAGCTTTTATGCGGCATCGCCACTGTATCCCAAGCTGATCTGCAACTACCTGACCCGCTTGCGACATCAAAAACAATTACATTATGTCTGGCAGGTCAATTTGGTGGATTATGGCCAGACCTGGAGTCCGGCCTATCAGATTGAGCCTTGCCTCAACCAGATCAGCAAACCTGTGGAACTGACACTGTTGCAGGAAGACTTGCGCAGCATCGGCAATAACCTGGCAGAGCAGATTAAACAGGAAGCCCGCCACATGTTGGCAAACATGCGCCGGGACACATCCACCTCGCTTTAAATTATATTCTCAACTTTGCAGGGGCCGGATAGAGCTAGTTCCAGGTACTGTAAAAGCCGTGATACTTCAGCACCTTGGTGACGTATTTCTGGGTCTCGGGATAGGGCGGGATACCCGCATACTTCTTGACAGCCGTTTCACCGGCATTGTAAGCGGCAATCACATGGGAAAGTTTGTAATTGTATTTCACCAGCAAGTAACGCAGATGACGCACCCCGCCCTCAATATTCTGTCGGGGGTTATACAAATCATTGATGCCATACTTTTCCGCCGTTTCAGGCATCAGTTGCATCAGACCGGAAGCGCCCTTGTGTGAGGTGGCGTTGGGATTGAATTCGGATTCAGTGTGGATTACAGCCTTGACCAGCGCCACATCGACGCCATAGCGATCCGCAGTCCGACGGATTAATTTTTCGTAATCGGCAACCCGGGCGGCTGTACGACGATCATATTTGTTTCTGACCTGTTGCCCCAACCCTGTGATGCCGCGGCTGGAACGGACCAGCTTGTAACGCGTGTCCGACATGCGTCGGTCAGAGATCATGCGACTGCCATCCGGTAATTGATACAGGAAATATGCCTTGCCGGCATAACTCACACCCGGCGCAAATATCCCCAATGCAGTGATCCCGGCCAGTACCAACTTGAAAGTTCGTCCTCGCAGGAGGTTTGTTAAGCAATGCATGCTGCCCATTAGTCCTGTTTCCTTGTACTTCCCAATCCCCATACCGGTACTGGGTCATTTAGCTTATTTTTTGTAGGTGCTTATTTTCGCCATTCAGTTCCTTGACTGCAAGTCTTTTTTCAGAATAACAGTCTCTCTTTAAAGATATACAAAAGCATCGGCACCGCCAATTCATGCACCCATACCAAGCAGCGGCGCCGATACTTCTTGCTTGATAGCAAGTTTTGTTCCGGTCCTGAAAAATAATACTAACAGATTGAAATTACAATTCTTTTTGTAAATTCCCCCTTTCCCCGCCTGTACAATTCGTAAGCAAAGCCGACACCAAAGCACAAAATTTTGACGTCAGAGGGTCGACTCTTTTACCGTAGCCTTTCGTTTCGCACCAAACGGAGACCAACTGATGCCCGCAACAGACAATGATCGGCCCTATCGTATCGACGCCCTGGAGTTGGGGCCGATGGAAAACTTTGTTTACCTGATCAGCGACAAGAAAACCGGGCGGGCGGCGGTGGTCGACCCGGCCTGGGAGGTGGATGAGGTTCTGAAGCTGGCCCGACAGCGCGGTGTCACTATCACCGATATCCTGCTCACCCACTCCCATCATGACCATATCAATGGAATTCAGCAGGTGCTGAATGCGCATGATGCCCAACTACATCTTTGCAAGGCAGAGGCTGATTTCTGGGGCAAGGCGCTCACAACCCCAACCCTGCATCACGGTGGTGATATTATCCAATTGGGTGATACAGCCATCGAGGTACTACATACCCCCGGCCACACGCCCGGTTCCGCCTGCTACAAGATCAACCATGACCTGATTACCGGCGATACCATGTTTGTGTTTGGCTGCGGCCGGTGCGATCTGGCCGGCGGTGATCCGGAACAGATGTTCGATACCCTGCGCAAACTGGGCCGACTGCCCGGCGACACCATCATCCACCCGGGCCATAATTATTCCGTCAAAGAAACCTCCACCATTGCGGAAGAGTGTGACGGTAACCCTTTCATGCATTTTCATGACAAACACAAATTTATTGAATACCGCATGCACATTCATGACAAAGTGCGCAGCGATCCCTATGAGGCGGTAAAAAGGGAAGATTAAGCCTCACACATCGCCACGCAATTGCGCCTGATCATTGAACACAAATTATTTGTGGAATAAAATATACACAAATTCGGCTGTCAGGATTTATCTTATAATAAGTAGTGGAATACGCATGATTGATCGTTTAGCCCGTAACAAACTTCTGCAGATAATTCGTGATTTCCAGTCCGGATTAATTGATAACTTTATGTTCGACGATGCCGCCTTCTCGATTAAAACCCGGGATCAGGCCGTGATCGGTATCCGCAAGCAGGTCTGGCATATCTATGACAAGTTCAACAATGCCGACCATAAAGGTATCTGGGCCCTGGGCGATGACGAAGTGGCCACAATCCACCAATATATATTGTTCCTGAAAACTGATTTTAAATGTCAGGAACCCACTGACGGCACGGATATGGATATCTGGCCCTTCAGCGATCTCAAGCAATTCAAGACCGCCCTGTCAGACCCACTCTACCAGGAGCCGCCCATCCGAAATTGAGACTGAAAATTTTGCCCATCTGTCCGATAAAGATGATTCAGTGGCCGGTGCAGTTAAAGCGCAGGCGTATGACAAATTGAGATCGCCGGCCGGACTCGAAATGGCTATACTAAAAACAGAAGCTTACTCACTATAAGTCTATTACAACTATTTTTCTCAGTAGCTTCTGTAGTGCCTAGACCTGAACGGGAGAATAACCAATGAAAAAAGCACTTGCCTTTATCCTGATTACCACCAGCCTGGTTGCTTATGCCGACCAAAAAGCCATTACTGATGATGGCCGGGAGGTCATGCTCTATGACAGCGGGAGCTGGAAATATCTGGATGAGAAATACAATCAACTGCCGGACATAACCTACAACAGCAAGAAATTTCACAAGAGTAATAATGCGAAATTCCTGCTGAAGAGCAAAAAGAACGACATCGCCGTGTGGCTGGATGCCAAAAAGTGGAATTTCAGTCCATCCAAATCCAATAGTGAAGCTGAATACCAGTTTCAGTTGAAAGGTAAAGATCTGCATGGTCTGCTGATCAGTGAGGCGATTGAGATCAAGGTCGAAACCCTGGTCAAGATCGCGCTGGAAAATGCCAAACGCGCTGCGCCGGATGCACGAATCGTCTCTCAGGAATACCGTACGGTCAATGGCTTGCGTGTGATTCAGCTGAAGATCCTCGGCACAATTCAGGGCATTCGCTTTACCTATCTGGGTTACTACTATTCCAACTCCAAGGGCACCAATCAGTTGTTGACCTTTACCTCGGAGAATCTCTTTCCGCAGTTTGAGAAAGAAGCAGAAGAGTTCCTCAACGGTATGACGCGTCAATAATCCCGCGGTCTTTCCCACATCCCGCACTTCATACACTGATGAGGTGCGGGATATGGTCTCTTGCAGGCTCCGCCAAATCACCGCTCCCGAATCCGGATTCACCGCATATTGCCGACTTGATTGGTGTTGCGCAGGTATATTAATATCCTTGCTGCATCCATCGCTTTGTCAATCCAGACGCCGGCGTTGGCCGACATCACCAGGAAAATGACTGAACATGTATAAATATATACTGCCCGCTTTTATCATACTGCCATTTATGACAGGTTGTGCAACCCCGCAGGGCACACAGACACGTTACGGTACAGGTGATAAACACGCCATCACCGAGTCAGGACAAGCAGTGATACTGTACGAATCGGGCAAATGGGCATATCTCGACCAGACTGCGCAGAAATCGAGCAGCATCAGCAATAACAACGAAAAATTCTACAAAAGCAACAACGCGACATTCCAGTTAAAAAGTAACAAGAACGATATCGCCGTCTGGCTGGACCCCGGAAAATGGAGTTTCAGCAAATCCAAGACCAACACCGAAGCCGAGTACCAGTTCGTCTTGAAAGGCAAGGATCTGCATGGCTTGATGATTAACGAAGCCATTGAGATCAAGGTTGAAACCCTGGTGAATATCGCCCTGGAAAACGCCAAACGCGCCGCACCGGATGCCCGTATCGTCTCTGCCGAATACCGCACGGTGAACGGCCTGCGCGTAGTGCAATTACATATCATCGGCACCATTCAGGGAATACGCTTCGCTTATCTGGGTTATTATTATTCAAACAAATCCGGCACAACCCAGTTGCTGACCTTCACTTCAACCAATCTCTTCAATCGTTACAAAGCCGAGGCGGAGGAATTCCTCAACGGCATGGTCAGCCGCTAAACAACTGCGGCACAGATAAAAAAAAACGGCGAGCTAGGCTCGCCGTTTTTTTGCCCATACCCAGGGCAAGCAATCTGCTGAAATTTATTTCTCAGCGACGATATACACCATCCAGGACTCCTGGTTTTCCACTTCGGTGGCTTCGTAATATTCGCCGGTACCTTCCATAAATTCATCATCCTCTTCATCTTCTTCAAACTTCTCCCAGAAGACGCGGACCTTGCTGTAACCCGCTTCCTGCAACAACTCCCTGATTTCGATCAGCGACCAGAAACGCCAGGCATAGGTGAAGGCCTTTTCCAATCGGGAACCGTCAGGAAATTCGAAGTGAATCGCACATTCGACGTGGTTGTTGATCGGATTAAAAGAAACATGTTCCCAGATATAGGTGGCATCGTTGTCTTCCAGTTCGGTCTCTTCTTCCAGTTCGTCGTAACACTCGGTACCGCCGAACATATCCAGGATCAGCATACCGTCATCTTTCAATCCTTCCCGCGCCTTTGCAAAGTATTCCCGCAACTCATCACGGGTTTCAAAGATACAATAACTGAAGTTCAAACCGCAGGTGATATCCACCTTGGGTTCAGTCACATTACGTACGTCGTCCACGATCAACTTGACACGCTCAGCTACATCACTGCCGGCCGGTTCAACATTGTGCTTTAAGCCCCACTCGACGGTTTCCCGATCATAATCCACCCCCCAGGCCGACCGTTTTGGATCGCTCTTGGCCCATTCCGTGGCGAGATAGCCGGTACCGCAAAAGTCTTCCTTCATGCTGAGTGGCTTTTTACCGCGTATATCCATATAGAATTTGGTGAAGTTTTCCACTTCGGTTTCCGGATCCTGCACGGCTTCCTGATAAAGGATATGACGGTCGGCTTGTTCGGCCATTGTTTTCGCTTTCTCTGGCTGACTCATGGATTTGACTCTCTCTACGCTGATGATTTGGATTTTGTCCGGCTAAAGACGCTGATTATACGCATGATATCAGGCGGGTTTCATGTGCTGTCCGGTTTTTTTCTTTCTCGACGGCTTTTTTTCCGGCAGGCTGGTGATGCTGCCGGTAAATGGTACAATTCGAGCCCTTACACCAGTTGTCCGGATAACAGATGAACCAGATTAACAGGCACCCCACCACCCCGGTCCGGGTTGGCCCGGTCAGCATCGGCGGCAGCGCCCCGGTCGCCGTGCAATCCATGACCAATACCGATACCGCCGATGTTGCGGCAACCGTACAACAGGTCATCGATCTGGCCCGTGCCGGTTCCGAACTGGTGCGCATCACGGTCAACAGTGCCGAAGCCGCGGCAGCCGTACCGGCGATCCGTGCACAACTGGACCAGCAGGGCTTTGCCACACCTTTAATCGGTGATTTCCATTTCAATGGGCATAAACTGTTAAGCGACTACCCGGAATGCGCCCGGGCTCTGGCCAAGTACCGTATCAATCCCGGTAATGTGGGCAAGGGCAAAAAGCGTGACGAGCAGTTTGCCCGGATGATTGAGATCGCCAATGAATATGCCAAGCCGGTTCGTATCGGCGTCAACTGGGGCAGCCTGGATCAGGCGCTGCTGGCACGGGTCATGGATGACAACGCAAAACGCACCGAACCCAAGGACCCGACAGCGATTATGCATGAAGCGGTCATCACTTCGGCGCTGGAAAGTGCCGCCATGGCCGAGCAATTGGGCATGCCCCATGATCGGATCATCCTCTCCTGCAAAATGAGCGGGGTCCAGGATCTGATTGCGGTTTATCAGGATCTGGCCGCCCGTTGCGACTATCCCCTGCACCTGGGTCTGACTGAGGCCGGAATGGGTTCCAAGGGCATCGTCGCCTCTACCGCCGCCCTCGCCGTGCTGCTGCAGCAGGGTATTGGTGACACCATCCGCATCTCCCTTACTCCGGAGCCGGGCGGCGAACGCCGTCGTGAGGTGGTGGTGGCCCAGGAAATCCTCCAGACCATGGGGTTGCGGGCATTCACCCCCCAGGTCATTGCCTGTCCCGGTTGCGGCCGCACATCCAGCACCTACTTCCAGCAACTGGCCAAAGACATCCAGGCCTACCTGCGCGATAACATGCCGCTCTGGCGCAGCCGCTATCCCGGCGTGGAAAATCTCAAGGTCGCCGTGATGGGCTGTGTGGTCAACGGCCCCGGTGAGAGCAAACATGCCGATATCGGCATCAGTCTGCCCGGCACCGGGGAACGTCCTGTGGCGCCGGTCTATGTGGATGGCGAAAAGACCGTTACCCTCAAGGGCGAGCATATCGCTGCCGAGTTTCAACAAATTGTTGAGGACTATATCCGACAGCGCTACACCCGCCAGGCCTCCTGATCAGGTTTCGTCAGGGACCGTTGCCCGATTACCCAAACCAAACAATCGATCACCCCATTGATAAAGCGCCATGCCGGTCAGAATAAAACCGGTGCCGCTCCATACCACTGTCGGGATCGTCTCATTATTCAGGGTTAATCCCAAAAACAGGGCGGAGACCGGCGTAATCAACGGAATCAAACCGACCCTGCCGGCCTCGACACGTTGCAGGACATAGAAAAACAAAATAAAACCCAACACGGATCCAAACACGCCCAGGTAGAGGATCGACAGCATCGACCTGATCGGTACTGTCTGGGGCAAACCACCATCCACGAAATACCAGGTAATCAGATAAAGCGGCAATGCGACCAGCATACTGCCGCCGGTCATGCTGATCACCGGTAAACCGGCACTGATTTTTTTCACCCAGACCGTACTCAGGGAATGAATGATCACCGCCAGCAACAGGGCCAGCATCCCCAACAGGGTATCCATATCGACATTTACACCGTTGCCGCCGAAGATCATGAACAATCCCGAAAATGCCGAGGCCATGCCCAGCAATTTCATTGCTGTCAGTGACGACTCATTCAGCCACAGAGCCGCCATCAAGCCGGTGATCAGGGGGGTTAAACCAAAGATAACCGAAATCAATCCGGAAGGGATAAACTGCGCTCCCCAGTAGACAAAACTCATGGCGCCATAGATACCCAACCCGGCCGCCAGATAACTCTGCACAGCGCGTTTATGCCAGAGCATTTTGCCTCGCGTCAGCCAGACCAGCATCAAACAGCCAATCGTCCCGATGATCATCCGAGTGGTGACGGCAAACATAAAACTGACGCCTTCACCACTCCACTTGATCCCAAGGGGAGTGGTTGACCAGATCAAAATCACGGCTATAAACGCGATAGGTACTGACATTTGTGTTGCTTCCTTTTTCGTTGGTCCAAAAGAAAAGGCCACAGAGGGTGAATTCTGTGGCCTTTGAAAAAAACAGTATCCTGTTGTATCAGTGTTCTACATTTTCATCTTTCCCGGCCACATGGATGTATGCCAACGCACACAAAGCAGTCGCTGACAAATCATAATGACATTTTTTCGGGTAAAGGTTTGCATACATTTGAGTGTGCGTTCGAGACACCCATCTGTCAAGCGGCGAAAAGAAATTTTTCTGCTTGCCGCATCGACGGCAGACTCAAGCGTAGAAATAGATCCATGTTTGTGAAGTGACAGACTGTAATTGTTGTAACAGGTGATCGGTAGGTACGCCCTCATGGGGGTAGACCTCTCTGATTTCCAACAGACAGCCGGCCTGCCCCGCTTCCTTGCGCCAGTCGAGCCGCCCGGGAGCAATGTTTGCCTGACACACCGGGCATGTGTCAACCACTCCTCCTTGTGCGGCATATTCGCTTGCACAGATTCCCGGTTTACGGCAAACCGGACAACGAGCCTGTCGCTCGCCGCGCAGATAAAGAAACACCGGTTCAGGATAGTAATGCACACGGAGGTGACAGAATTTCTCATCGTCGGACGAAGCGGGTTCCAGCTTCAAACCCGGTGCGCAGCCCATAAAACTGACGAACTGGAAAAATCGTTCACCCGGTAAATAACCGGCCCCTGTCGGCAGTGACAGGCCTTGACCAAGCAGGCCGAGTGATTGCAATGCATCGACCAGGATCCTGTCATTTTCAGGTAACCAGTCTGGTTTGTCGGGACATAGAAATAAACTGCTCATGGGCATCTTTCCGGTTCTGTTGTCGGCATTATGCCTGTGTGCGATTGGTGACTAAAGGTATCTGCTGTCGATTCCAGTTTTTTTATGAAATCAATCATGAATTCAACAAGTTAATCTTTAATCCGAAAAAAATGTACTAAGCTTTAGAATGAGTCAAAATCAGATTAAAGTCCATTAAATTAATGCCGTTATTATGAAGCAGATGCGAATACCCAAAACAAACAGGTTAAACACAAGACCACAAGGACAGTTGATGAATTCCACCTCACACAATCCGTTCCACAGGCTGTTGGCGCTGCAAATTCTGGGCGTCTTCTGTTTCTTGTTTGGCCTGCCTGCCTGCGCCGCATCTCCGTTACAGGAAGGCGATGATATTGTTGGTGCCGGTGCTCATTTCTCCTGGATTATTTTCAATAAACTGAAACCGGAACTGGAGCAGATGTCGGGCCGGAAGATCAGCCTGTATGGCAAGAACTCCATGCTTGGCCAGGGCTGTAATGCCGGAATCAAAACCGCAAAACTGAGTAATGACAAACGCGATACCTTTGGATTTGTCTGTTGTGCATTAAGCGATGAGGAGATAAAGAAAAATAACCTGATTGTTTATCCCATTGCGCACGAACCCGTGCTTATCCTGCTCAATAAAAGCAATCCGGTGCAGGACCTTAGCAAACAACAGGTGCGAGATATTTTCAGCGGCAAGATTACCAATTGGAAAAATGTCGGCGGAAAAAATCAACCTATCGTGGTGGTCACCCGCCTGCACTGTAAAAAGCGCCCCGGACACTGGAAACGCATCCTGCCTGAGGCAGACCGATTCCGCGCAGATCGTATCAATGTCAAAAGCGCTGATGAAATGAGTCAGCGAGTGAATGACTTTCCCGGCGCCATCGGTCATATCGGTTCAACCTGGATATTCGAGGCAGGTGACAAAACCAAATCCATTACAGTTGATGGTATCAAACCTACCGCTGACAACATCAAGCAAGGGCACTATCCTTTTTATCGCAAACTCTCAGCTGTCACCACCACCAACCCCAATCCGGATGTCGTCAGGATTATCCGTGAAACCCAAACCGGACCGGCATTCCGGCAACTGGCCCGCCAATTTGAATTGTTGCCATTGAATTAATGTCATTAACCATGCCGTCATTCTTCCTCAGTTATCGGGTTCGACTCGTTGTTTACAGTAGTTTGCTGATTCTGTTTCTGATCACGATAACTGTCTATTCCTATCACTATGTACACAAGCTCATACGCACGGAGGTTGATGAGCACATCCGCAGGATCGCCGACATCTCACATACCCGCATCAAGGACATGCATCTTGCTCTGCAGGGTTACACCGAAATTGTTCGGGATGATTTGCGCCTGCAGGAATATATGTTTGTGGTAACAGCAATTGGCAGTGAAAAACAGCCCTTGCAGGAGCTTTTTCAGCGACATTTCGCCTGGATCCCGACCGACCGTAAAATGATCATTGCCGACAACGGTACTCTGCTGGTCGGCAAACAGGACAAGGTGTTCTTGCAAAAAATCACGCACCTGCTGCGCGCTGATGCACCACAGACAGTTTATATTGAAGCTGATGACGGGCTTGAACTGGTTTCCATGGCGCCGATATCCTACCGTGACTCATCGCTGGGCAAGGTAATTGTGACACGACGTCTTGGCAAGCAGTGGCTGGAAACCCAACATAAAGACACCGGTGTCATGTCATTTTATGAAAAGGATGGCCGTATCGTCGCCAGTTGTTCATCCAGTTTGCTGAATACAAAAATGGATATCACCACCACAAAACTGATCAGTTCCACTGATTCCTATCATACCTACCAGTTGGTCTTGCCGAATACGACAACTGATATGCCTCGCCTGTGGTTTGCACTGAAAGATACCGATATCAATGCCCGGTTAAATCAACATCAGAGAACCATCCTTGTACTTGTCATAACAGGCATTGCGGCAATCAGTCTGTTTGGTCTGTTATTAATTCGCAATTTCACCAAACCATTGACTCAATTGATGAACATGACACGCGAAATCGCCGCCGGCAAATTACCCCAACAGGAAATCACCTATGCCCATGGTGAAATCGCCGCGCTGGCAAACCAGTTTGCCGATATGGTCAAGGCCCTGGCGGAGCAACAACGCGAGATCGAGCAGGTCCACGCTGCGCTGGAAAAATCCGCCATTACAGATATGCTCACCGGTTTGTATAACCGGCGCTATCTGCAGGTTATTTTCCCCAAACTGATAGCACAGGCAAAACGTGATAACAGCCATCTTGCCGCTATCCTGATCGATATTGATCACTTTAAACGTATCAACGATACCCACGGCCATGTGGCCGGTGATCTGTGTCTGGCGCATTTTTCCGATGAGTTAAAAAAACACTCGCGCGCCAATGATTATCTGTTCCGTATCGGCGGGGAAGAGTTCCTGATTCTGGCCATTGCCGATGAAATCAGCGGCATGCAAAACTATGCAGAAAAACTGCGTCAATCAATCGAGTCCACCCCGGCATCACATAATCAGCAACTCATTCATTTCACCATCTCCTGTGGTGTCAGTTTTGATACGCCGTTAAGTCTGGAAGGTGACACCTTGACTCATATACTGTCTCGTGCAGATCGTGCGCTCTACAAGGCCAAGGAAAAGGGCCGAAATCAGGTGCAGATCGATGAGGATTCCGTCGCACTGTTGCGTACTCTGCCTGGCACGATCTCCTCACATTAAACGCATCGGCCCTTAACCACGCAATCCACGCGGGCATCCGGAAAATTGTGAATTATCCGCAACTCTATTCCGCCACAGACTCACATCCCCGAATTTATGGTTTACAATATCCTCTCCTTGAATCCAGACAGGTCCTACCCCATGAGTGAACAGGAATTGAACCAGGAAGAAAAAATTCTGCGCATGATGAAGCGCGTTTTGACCGATGTGGCTAAAGATACCTTTACCCGCCCCGGACTGAGACATCCCTTGTCAGATAATACCATCCTGGGCATTCGAGACTGTCTGGCATTAATCACGGCCCGGGAGCGCGAGTTGGCTGAAGCAAATGGACGCAGCATGGATCAACGTCCACGCTTTATCGACGAGCCTGCCGGCAGTGTTGTCGTCCCACTCAGCAGCCTCAAGCCGGATCAAAAAGACTAACCAGGCATGTCGTCTTCCCTGCAAAAAGTTATTTCAGCGAAAAAGGCGGCGCTGGCAGGCTCCATTGAAAAACCGCTGGCGCAAATTGCCCAGGCACTCAGCCCCGCCTGGCCGGATGCTGACCGAATGGATCAGGTGTTGATCGAGGCGGGAAAAAGTGTGCCCGGTTGTCACCTGCTTTATGTGCTGGACCTCAATGGCCGGCAGATTTCCTCCAATATTGGTGAAAATATTGATGCCGGCCGACGCGGTCAGGACCTGTCCCAGCGTCCCTATTTCAATGCCGGCCTGCCGTATAAGGGCATGATGCTTTCCAAGGTCTACCTGAGTAATCGCAGCCTGAAATCCTGTATCAGCGCCATTTATGCGATCAGCAGCAAGGAGGTCCTGTCCGGCTTTTTGGTGGCCGATTTTAATGTCACCGACCTGCCCGGTGATAACCTCACCGCCGTCCCCAGCAATAAATGGCAACAATTCAAGGGAGATCCGGCGGTACGCAGTACCCTGTTCATGCAGGAGCGGGTACCCAGCCTGATGGACCAGCACCTCAATGAGGTCAATATCCTGCTGGATAACCTGATGTCCAGCCACGGTGTCTTCCACTGCAAAATCCACTATTACAGCGGCCGCTGCAGCCTGTGGCTGTTTGATGACCCCTACCACTATCGAATCCATCATGTTGACGATATCATCAACCCGGAAATCTGCCTCGCCTACCCCCTGCGCAACTATCCTGAACAGGCGGTTGTTTCACCGGAGCAGATCCTGCTGGTATTGGAGCACATGAAGTCTCTCCGCCTGGGCGATGAAACGATTTATTTGCGCTCCGGCTCCCTGAACATCATGAACGGCATGGTGGGGCTGACTTTCTCCTGTGACGGCTCTCACTACATTTCAGTTGAGGAATTTCTCAGCAAGGAACAGGGATTCTGGTTCGGCAGTGCCGCCTGACCGGCTAAAAGCGGCGTAATTCCGCAACTTTTTTGCGCCATTAAGCCGCTCATTTTCGCTGTACACATTGGACTACCCCGAGAAATAACCAATAATGGTATAGTTGTGCCCTATAACAGGCAGGGATATGTCACTTACGCCACTAAAAAATCTGACACACAGCTTGCGCGTCCGCTATGCCGTCATCGCGATCCTGTTCGGCAGCATTGTCATGCTGGCGGCAACAGTCGCCTATTTTTCTATCAGCGTCGCACGGCACACCACCGCCAACAGCATTCAGGATCGTCAACAACTCCTGCAACAGATCCGCCATATCCGCAATAATATCTGGCACTCCTATGTCAATCTGGAGTTATTTTTATCCAATCCGATCAATGATCAGAGTCAGGACAGAATTCATTTTGCCATTCAGGAGGCAATTGACAATACACAAGGTCTGCAACATTCCATCGCCGATCTGCCGTCACTGAATAAACGGGATATCATTACGCTTTTACAACTGTTGGACCAGCTCGACAAATCGGTCAGCCAACTGATTTCCGTTCGTATGGATGCGGTGAAACAATATCCATCACTGGCCCTGGCCAGGGGTGATATGTTGCAATACAACACCGAGTTCAACACCGCCGCCAGTCTGGCGATCAACGAGCTTTCGAACATCACTGAATCGAAACAACGGGACAAGGCGATATATACCGCTTTTGTGCAAGCTCGGCATCACTGGACACAGATGACATCCAATTTCCGCATGTATCTGGCCAACAGGCTGGGCACATTCGACAATAATGTCTTCTTCTCGCAGATTAAAGATATCGAATTACAACGCGAAGCCTTGCATATCCAGTTACAAATTCTGGAGCAGAATAAGGACTATCTCGACTTGCAAAGCAGTACGTCCCTGCAAACCATGCTCGGTGCAACCGGAGAGTGGTATGAATCATTCAAGAAGGTCAAACGTATTCATGAGTCCGATGCCTGGCGTACCGATGCGGTATTAATCCGCGAGCAGGTCAAACCCTTGCTGGAACAGATATGGAACAAACTTCAGGCACTGGATATCGCCGCAGAAACCTCCGCTGAACAGGATGTGCAACTGTTATCCCGACTGGCCCGTTCGCAGAACGATACCTTCTGGTTGCTGGCTGCGCTTGCCATTCTGTTTATTATCGCCAGCTATATCGTGCTGGATAAATCTGTCTTGCGGCCGTTGTCGATCCTGACCAATGCACTCAAGGCCGAAGCACACAATGAAACCGGTTATCCTTTGCCCGAGGTAACCAACCTTGAGACCCAACACCTGATGGAGGCCTTTGCGGAAATGCGCAAGCAGATCCACAGCCGGCAGAGGGCGCTGGAACATCAGGCCCTGCACGACAACCTGACCGGGCTGGCCAATCGCACACTGCTGCTTGACCGTCTCAATCAGGCAATCCAGCATGCCAAACGGCACCATACATCAGTCTCGTTGTTGATCATTGATCTGGACAGATTTAAGGAAGTCAACGACACGCTGGGGCATCAGGTGGGTGACCACCTGCTCAAGGAGGTGGGCATACGCCTCACGGCATCTTTGCGCCAGATTGATACGGTCACACGTCTGGGAGGAGATGAATTTGCCATCCTGTTACCGGATGATGATGAGCAACAGGCCGCCGAGGTGGCGCAAAAAATTCTCAAGATTCTGGATCAGGAGTTTCTCATCGAAGACATGGGGCTGTTCATTGGGGCAAGTATAGGTATCGCCTCTTGCCCGCATCATTCAGATAATGTCCAGGATCTGATCAAATACGCCGACGTGGCCATGTATAACGCCAAACGCAACAAACTCGGTTTTGCCATCTACGATGCGAAGCGCGACCCGCACAGTATCGATCAGTTATCACTGGGTTCGGATTTGAGAGGCGCGCCGGGGACTGAGGCGGTCAAGTTAGTCTATCAACCCAAGGTCAATATAAAAACAGGTAAACTGTGCGGCGTTGAAGCCTTGTTCCGCTGGACTCATCCCACCCTGGGCCCTGTTTCAGCTGAGGAAGCCATCCGCACGGCGGAACAGACCGGCTATATTAATACTCTCACCCAGTGGATTATTAAAGAGGCCCTGCAGCAGCACAAGCAATGGCGAGAACAGGGTTATGCCATCCACATCGCCATTAACTTATCTGCCTACAGCCTGCAAAGTGACCAGACAATCGCAGAATTTCTGGACACTCTGAGTCCGGGCTCATTCCAGAAACAAGTACTCTCCTTTGAACTGACCGAAAGCGCCATGATGTTTGATCCCGAACATGCCATCCGGTCATTACAGCGAATCAGTGACGCAGGTGTTTCCATCAGTATTGATGATTTCGGCACCGGCTTTTCCTCTTTCTCTTACCTGAAACAGATGCCGGTCAATGAACTAAAGGTGGACAAGTCGTTTGTCGTTGATATGATAAACAATGAGAGTGATGACAGTATTGTTCATTCAATTATTGATCTGGCTCACAATCTTGGTCTCAAGGTTGTTGCTGAAGGTGTCGAAAACCGACAAACGTGGCAACGTCTGAAGGAATTGAATTGTGACGTGGTGCAGGGTAACTATTGTTGCAAACCCCTGCCCGCCGATGAACTGCTGGACTGGTGCAAGCAAAACACCGGCACGGACAACATCAAATACAGCGCATAATCGTCACCGGCGATCATTCCCCTTCAAAATGCATTCAGCTGCCGCAACTTGCAAACAGTCATCCAGGCTTGCGGTGGATCATGCCGGATACTACAGTTAATAGTGATTTTTTAAGATGGAATTGACGTGTGAGTGGCGCCAAAATCCCCAACAGACGCTCGGACAACCGACTTGATATCTGCCTGCCCATTGAAATGAAACTGGAGTCCGGCGATACCATCAAGCTCTGCACGCGCGACCTGAGCACTTCAGGTGTCTTCCTGGAAAAGGGGGAACACGATCTGCCGCCTGTCGGCAGTATCGTCGAGCTGAAAATCGGCCAACAACTGGGCATGGGTGAGGCGCCGGTCGTTAAGGGCAGGATAGTCCGTGAAACAGCGGAAGGTATCGGTATTTGTTTTCTAACCGGAGAATAAGCCGGTTTAATCCCGAGACCTGTTCCGTTATCATGCAACACCTCCTTTTTTAACCCAACCGGCCTTGTCCCATGCACGACGACACATCCAATATCACCCTCGCTATCGCGCCGGGTTGCCCTCACTGCCCCAATGTCATGCAGGCACTGTCTGAGATGGTGAAACAGGGAGATATCGGCTCTATGCATGTTATCAATATCGCCGTTGAAACAGACTTTGCCGAACAACACCGGATCCGCTCGGTCCCCTGGTTGAAGATTGGCCCCTTTATTCTGACCGGAGCCCATACCCGGCATGAGATCAAACAGTGGTATGACAAGGTCAATTCGCCAACCGGGGTGGCCGATTACATGGTCACCATGCTGACAGAAGGTCAGTTGGTGACCGTCACGCAGATGTTGCAGGCGCAGCCTGCTGCGATACACAGCCTGATCCCGCTGATTACCGATACCGCGCTGAATATCAATGTCCGGCTTGGCATCGGCGCCATCATGGAGGACTTTGCCGGACAACCGCTGTTACATCCCCTGTTACCGGAACTCGTTCGATTACTTGAACATCCGCAGGCCCGGGTGCGGGGTGATGCCGCCCATTTTCTGGGCTTTCTGCACGACCCGTCCGCCATTTCCGCCCTGACCCAACTACAGAATGACAGCGATACGGAGGTCAGGGAGATCGCGCAGGAAAGTATTGAACAACTGGCCTCCCTGTCCATTCACTAACCTGCCGGGTTCATGCCAGAGCGGCCTTGAGCTGCTCCGTATCAATGGGGAAAGGGACGGCGGCATGAATCGGATAGCTCTCACACAAACGCCGAAACTGGTGCTCAAATTCCTGTTCATAAAGCACAATCACCCGTGTCCCCGGCAACCGTTCAACCACGGCCAGCAACGATTCCAGACTGCTGGTTCGATCACGAAAATCGGACTGGAAATTAAACTCGGCAACAATCGCCTGCGGTGGTGATTTTTTCAGTTGCTGAATCGCCTTGCGCACCGACGTCACCGTTACCGTTTCATAGCCTGCATCGGCATAAACCGCGCTGAAATCGGGATATCCGCCCAGCTCAATAATCGACAACAACTGTTTTTGTTTGCTCATCTGACTGCTTCTATTCGGTGATAACTCGGCAAATCATGGGGGATTTTCCGACCTCCAGGCAGCTGATTTGCCTGCCGGTACCCTATTTTCGCCAACGCCTGATATAATAGCGCAAGATTTCGAATACCTTCTGGAGCCGCTGTCACCATGCCCTATTTTATCTACAAAATGAATGCCGGTCCTACCGCACTGATCAAGCACCTGGAGAAGATCGAGGAGCACAACGAATACAAAACAGCCAAAGATCGGGTGCGTGAAATTCGGGCCACACAGGCTGCGAATGATACCGCAACCTACAAGGTCATCTTTGCCCCCAATGCCCTCGCAGCGGAAGAACAACTGATGGAGCACCGGGAAGCCCCCATTATGCGCGAGTGGGAAAAGTAAGCGCGGCAAACCGTAACCCCTCCCCAAATGGAAGAAAACGAATACCGCGATACCTATCGCAACATCAACCCGACACAGTGTTTGTTCGAGAAATCGATCAACTCGCGTCGTTGCCAATGCGCCCTGGCGCAGCGCTTTAATCTGGCGGATCGTGAAGGCGTACGCTGCACGGTGGAACCGGCGCAGAAACGTTGTGCCGGCCTGTTGCAGATCATGCGCAGCAAGGCGATATTTGCCATGAAAATTACCAAAATCGACGGCCCCTTGCCGCACGGCAAAGAGATCAAGGTGCAGATCGGCGGCCTGTTGGGTCTGCAAAAACTGCTCGAACATACACCAAATGCTGACGGGATGATTCAGGACATACAATCACTGTTGAACCACGCGATTGAAAAATACGGCGGTATCGAGACGTTTCCCTATACGGATATCGTGCAGGAGATCGTTAAATTTGAAGGGCGTACGCGCAAAGCCCGCGCCTGATAAAGCCGGCAAAACAGCCGTCTAGTTTGAATCCAGGTGCCAGTCATACGAACAATCAAGATGCATTCGTACCTGTAACAACCCCTGCAACCCGTTTTCGACAATTATCGCCAGCGGCGGCCGTTCCTGAAAACGACGATTTAGCTGCTGTAACCATAAAACACCCATCGCCGGATTATGCGGATAAGTGGTGCGCAGGGCATCAGCAATGCCGATGATGTGATCCAGCCGCTCCAGCACAGCCGGGCTGTCCGGAAAAGGGGTGTTCTCCCGATAACGGCGCATGGCGCGCAATGGTGTGCCCTGCGGCAGGTTCAATACGGCGATCTGTTGCACAGAGGAAAGTCCCCAGCTGTCCAGAATAGCCATCACAGCCCGGGTCAGGGCGATCTGCTCCTCATGAGGCATCTCATTTAGCGGCACTATCGTCACAGTCAATCCACATTCAGATAAAAAGGTCGTGCAGTCTACCGGTATTATGTGTGCCGGGCAATGAATCCCGGGTCAAGCGTATGGTTAATAACAATGACAGCCGGTGAGATCAGAACCTGATAAATGGCATGGCATAGTCAAAGGTCATCATCTGCTGTTCATTCATGGCGTCATAGACCACACGCAGAAACGGCAGATTATGATCAATGGACCGCGAGTAGTTGTATACCACCTTGACAACAATGTCGCGCAACTCCCCCAACTCCTTGTCGGTCGGTTTACTGTTCTTCGCCGCCAGTTGCTCTGCCAGCTGATTAATACCGGTATGGCTGTACAACAAAAAACGCAATACTGCGAGTCGAATAACCAGCATCTGCAGGTATGTAAAGAGATCGGGCATGGTAATAAACCATTCTCGATAGAGGCAATTCACCAAAAACCGCGACAAGTATTCTTCCAGTTCCAGCGAAAAGCACCGGTCTATGGTCTCCTTGCGCGATCGATATAAGGCCCATAACGGCTCCGGCGGTAATGCCTGAATCAGGACATCGGGTGATGCATCGGGAAAATGTTCTGCATAGGATTGAAAAATTTCCGTCGCCAGCCGGCTGGTGTATTCATGCGGAAACTGTTGCATGCGTAACTGTAAAACAGACTGCACCACAATCACGGCTATCGGTTCAGCCGGACTGTATTTGATAACAAAGTCATCCAGTTTTTCCAGACCAGATGCATTTAAAGCCTGTTTCAACTCTGCGGTCAGGCGTTTGGGATCCGGCAACTGACAATCGTGATGATAAAACTTTCCAATCCGGTTGGCGAAGGTGGCCATAAAATAGAGTCTTGATTCGAATGAGAAACCTTCAAGTGTCGCCAGTTGCATGAGGATATTTCTCACTGCAACAAAATGGTCGTAATAATCATCATCGGCTGGCAGACTCAACTCTCTGGTCAATGGATAATCGTCCGGTCGAGGCAGAATGGCGGGGTCAAAATCCACCAGTTCATCATGCCCTGCCCCAAACAAACATTTGCGAACCATTTCCGGACAGGACATGGCGCCGGAAAGCTCTACTGTATTTCCACATTGCGAAAGTACACGCGGATAGTATGCGCAGATATTACTCAGCGGCGCCTCACCATAATTTTTATGCAGGGAGCACCAACTGTCCTGGTCCAGAAAAGGACAAAACCCGTCAGCCCTCAGGTTAATGTGGGCATAGTTTTGATCGCCGGCGGATTCGCCATCATTAAGCTGTACATGGCGGGCAAATTCCGCCGCTGCTTCTGCACCGGTTGCCGCCACTTTCTCCTGCATCAGCTGGTAATGAAACTTGTCGATGCGGATATCCCAACCCTTGCAGCAGGTATCTTCACATTTCCCACCGAGGCATGCAAAATCGAGCATGTATTTGAAGGTTTTATATGTGCCTGACATGGATAACCGCGAGTTTCGCCTGAATATGCAGCAGTCAGTATATTATGGAAGTTTGCCTAAAAACAACACAACATTCAGATCCAGCGCCGTACGCGTTTGCTATATGCCGTATAGCGGTCACCAAATTTTTTCTCCAGCATCTTTTCTTCCGGGATGATCTGTACCTGTGTCAGCAAACGAACAAACAGTGGCAATAACAACAACCCCGGACCACTGCCCAGATACAAACCCCAGGCGATCAGGAACAACAAAAATCCCACATACATTGGATTGCGTGAATAAGAATACAAGCCGGTACTGACAAGTTCGCTGGTCTGTTCCGGTTTGAGAGGATTGACTGTCGTTCCGGCCTGCCTGAATTGTATACCGCCAAGCAACACAACAAGTATGCCGCCGCAAAACACCACCAGAGGAATAAACATCGGTAATTCAAACGCAAAGGGGGCAGCAGGGACGATTAGCTTAAGCACAAACATCAGTGCCGCAAAACACAGCACGATAACAATGGGCAGTACCCGATTTTGCATGAATAATCCCTGTGCAGATAACACTGCTTGTGCATATAGCAATGAATCAGGTGCAGCCAATGGAACTGCCGGCTGATTTCTGCCCGGCAGATTTGTTAACCCGAGGATTGTTCTGTTGACAGTTCTCCGGCCGTCTCACTGACAAAATTTACCAGCACCATGCCACAATACTTTTTGCCGTTATAAATTTCAACCCGATACTTGCGTGATTGCCGATCGACTGAATAGCGGTTCTGAATATCCTTGCGGGTCACCAGGATGCCGCTTTCATCTTTTATACCGCGTTTGCTGAAACCGATCACATTGACACGATACTCTTCCGGTGCTGCAACCTTGAAATGCTGTTTCACATCAATAACATCACCAAATTCAACCTCCTTCTGTTCACCATCCACCCACAGGGTGACCGATTTCAGACTGTCATCAAATTCAAAATACTGTGGTTGTAATTGGGTAACTGAACGATTGCCATAACGGACCTTGTAGCTTTTCTTGTCTCCGATAACAGCAATCAGGGGATTACTGGCGGTATAGTGAACCTGCCCGTCTTTTTTCATGGGAATGTAACTCAGCCGATTTCTGGCATTGGCCACATCCAGGATGATCTTTTTGTCAAACAAGGCAAGCTTAACATTACTGTCTATCCTGTTTTTCAGTGCCTGTTTGGTCAGGGGCAATTCACGCTCATATTTAATCCCCAGTTCCTGCATCATGGCTTCCACCGCCAGCAAGTGATACAAGGCACGTTGATGAGTCAGAAAATTTTTGCTTGCCTCAACCCCGAAGGCGGATTTGCCATTGCGAATGGCAAAGTAGGTCAGCGTCTTTTCCATTTCCACATCACCCTGGCTGGTATTGGTGTTTTTCACGTAGAAATGGATTTTATCATTATCAATATTGCCATTGATTATCTTGCTGACCCGCTCAGCGATCTCCGCCAGCTTGCCAAAACGCTGTGTCTCGATGTCTGCCTGATCGATGATGATACTCTGCCCCCAGCGTTTCGGATTATGCAGTCGATCAATGTATTTCGGGTTATAGAATCCACTGCCGTCATGCAGGTTGAGAATAATATCGACCTTTTCATTCAGGATGATGGACTTGATTTTCTCCACGGCAGCATATTCCGGATCGGCCTTGGGCAAAGTTAGGAATTTGCGATTCATATCGCCATAAACACCACGCGACCGCTTGATGATGCTGAGGAAATTCAGGTTGGGTACAACCCAGACATTACCGTGGGTGATCCGATAGTCGGTCACCAGCAAGGATGCTGCCGTGAAGCCACCCGGCTCATCGCCTTGTATGCCGCCAATCACCAGCAAGGTCGGCCCGTCGGTGCCCGATTCCAGTTTGTGCAGGCTGAAGTCCAGCAGGTTTGCCTTGCCGGCAAGGACGACCTGATTAAACAATAATAAGAGTAATACCAGTCCGGTTCTTAAACTTGTCATCCTTTACACCACCTTGATATGCCAGGGTTCAAAACGCACGCCAAAAGGATTGGATTCAGTATACCGGATCATGATGTAACCCAGATCGGATAACCGCTTGTATTCATCGGTGGCGGCAAATGCCTCCGTAAAATTACTGGCGCCAAAACCCACCTTGCCCACGTCAAAATCACCGACACCGTGATAGGAATGGCCTGGCGGGGCCAGGGATCGGGATGCCTGGGAAAGATTACCGTTGGTGGTGATCGCCTTGGCCAGGAACAGATGGATCTGCTTGACCACACTGCGGATCCCCGAGGTCAGCACTATACTGGGGCCAACGTCTTGCCTGATCTTGTTGTACATTTTCAACGGTTCCCCCTTGAAGATGTAATGGCCGGTACCGGTCATCTTGATGGTATCACGATCCGGGATGCGGGCGGTCAATTCAGTAATCACCTTGTTACCGAGGAAACCGTAGCGCGTGGCATCCTCAAAAAAGATCGATTCGATAAACGCCAGTTCCTGTTTGGTGAATTGGCCAACCCGGGAATAATGCCTGGCATATTTGATCGCTTCATCCAGCCCCAGCAGGCTGAAGTTCGCATAGCCGACCAGACGTTGCACACGGATTAAACGCTCTGCTGTCGATTCCAGTAATGACAATTGTGCAGCATCCAGAAAAATGTCATCGGCATAGGTCTTGTCAAAATCGCGTATTTTCTGCAGGCTGTCCTTTATATGCTGATCCAGGCCCAGCATGCTTTTCTCGGTACCGGCAGGGGCGGTGCTTGTTGTTGTTTCTTCTGCTCCCAGGATATGCCAGGAAGAAAGTGCTGCGGTGGTTAACAACCCTGCCGGGAGTGTTTTTAAAAATACTCGTCTTTTCATCGTGTTCTTATTGTCAGCGCCGGTATAAACAGAATATTTCAAAACGACACATTTTCCATACTATATTCAAATTCACACCAACGTCACAATTATCCTTTAAATCGACTAAATTTATCCTATGCGTTTAAATCTGAATATCCAAAATCATTGTAGTTTTATTATCGGATTTCTGCACGGCAAACTTGAGTGCGGCCCTGCCCCTTTTGCCTGCGGTCAATCTGCCCCCGTCGGGCATGGCGTCCTCCCCCTGAAGGGGGGAGCCAGGTGAAACTGTTGTCACTTTCCCGTGCTGCGCGGCTGGTCGGTCAGTCACGCGGGGCACTGCAAAAACAGATTCAGGATGGGGGACTGACCAGTTTCGAGGGCAAGATAGACCTGGATGAGCTGTCCCGGCTCTATCCAAAGATAGAGCTGGAAGATAATTCCATGCTGGAAAAGGTCGAAGAGATCATTGAGCGTGCCCGTTTCAAAGCCCGGAACCGCCCCTCCGCCACACCGGACAGGGAAACCCTGGCCGCCCGGGTCAGTCTGTTAAGCGATGAACTTGCCCAGGCCAGACTGGAAATAAGTAACCATAATATTCTGATGGAAAAATTGCGTTCCAAACTGAATGGGATGGCGCAGGAAAACGGCGCCAATGCCCTGCCTCTGGTCGAGCAGTTGCAAACCTGGCTAAAACAACAACTCGTCCAACCCCACTCTGTAACAGAAGAACAGCGTCGTCTGCTGGCCCGAGACATGGTGCTGCGGGTGATGGCGGCACAGGTCCATCTCAATCCCAGCGGTCATGAGTTCCTGGTGGAAGGGAATAACACCCTGCTTGAATCCGGACTCAGCGCCGGATTTGCACTGAACTACGGCTGCAGTAACGGTAATTGCGGCAAGTGCAAGGCTCGCCTCTTGTCAGGTGAAGTAAAGAAAGTCCGACAACACGATTATGTCCTGACCGAGGCGGAAAAAGCCCAACAGACAATCCTGATGTGCAGTCACACCGCCTTGACTGATCTGGTGCTGGAAACCAGTGAAGCGGGTGACAGCACCGATATCCCGCAACAGTCAATTCCAGGCTGGGTAAAAAAACAGCAACCCGTCTCAGAGACAATCACCGTCCTGAATGTCCGCACGCCGCGAACCCAGCGCTTGCGATTCCTGGCCGGGCAGCGGGTCAATCTCACCAACGAATACGGCCACCGCATGGAATTACCCGTCGCGAGCTGTCCCTGTGATGAATTGAATCTCCAGTTCCATATCAATCTCAACGAGCAGAATGACTTTATCGATGATCTGGTCAGAGGCTTGAAAACCGGCAGCGGGATAATGATTGATGGCCCCGGCGGGGAATTTATTTTACAGGAAGAACCACCTCATCCCCTGTTGTTCCTTGCCATGGATACCGGTTTTGCACCGGTGAAGAGTCTGATTGAACATGCCTTGACGCTGGATGTGGCCGAGGCGGTTCACCTGTATCGCTTCTACAGCGAGGAAGGTATTCCGTATCTGGATAACCTCTGCCGCTCCTGGCAGGATGCCTTCGATCACTTTACCTATCATGCCTTCCCGTGTGCACCACCTCAACAAAACAAGCTGATCAGCATGTTCTTTACCAAGCTGGCGGCGGATCACCCCGATTTGTCACAGTATCAGGCGTATATCGCCGGTCCGGCTTCCTTCGTGGAAGCGGCGGCAACATTTTGCCGTGCACAATCTCTCAGTGATGAGTTAATTCACACAGAATGCGTCTAGTGTATGCACCGCGGCCAACACGGTCCGGTGACTGATTGCAGGTGAGCGTCTACTTCTCTTCAGCCAACCAGTTTTGCAAGGCTTCAATGATTTTTTCCGCCTGATCCGCACTTGAAATGGTGAATTTGGATTTGGGCTTATACTCACCTTCGCGTTTCTGATAGCGGCGTATCGTAAATTTGACAGGACCATATTCATTTTTTTGACGGTTCCAGTCCTGATATTTGAAAATTACCGTCGACCATGCCCCCTTGGTCAAAATGACTTTGTCCAGTTCCTTGACAACCAAAACATTATTTTCTGTATAGTTTACTGTCAATTCATCAACCGTTGCCGCCATTCTCTCATACCCCGTTTACTTCATTTCATCATTGTTATTCAGGTTGATCGACCCGGCTCCGGATTGGGAAATATTTCGGCAAATTTGCCGATCCACTCCGCAGCGGCCTCCTGACTGGTCAAATTACGACCTTCGTTGCGTCTTACTGTCTTCTTATAATGCTCGATGTGACAGATTTGCTCAACCATTCTGGCCAGAAAAACATCTTCCTTATTTACGAACTCCATACCAACCATATAGTGGTTTTTTTCTTCCCGACACCAGGCCACCACCCCGTCCGCTTCAAAAGCAGGTTGAACGGTATCGATCCGGATGTGCACCAGTGTACCTTTTTCCAGATTGGTTGCTGACTGAAATGACAAACCGCCAAAACTGATATCGTGCAAAGGTTCCGAGCCCGTCATTGGTTGATCTTCAATCAGATATTCGATGGGGATATCCGAAGGATGACGAATAAAACTGCGCATGATTTTCTCTTCTGCTAAACCGCTATGAACGGAGAACCATGCATATTCCAGGCCGGCTGGAGATTGATCAGCGCTTGCCGGCGGCGAGCCGGATATCAGAGGCCCTTCAACCCGCCTCTTTCAGGTGCGCCATTGCACAGGGATGGGAATCCTGTCTGGCGGTCACATTGTCCCAGCCATCAGGCGAAGCATAGAGATGAACATAGTGGCATACACCCAGATCGGTCTCTATCCAGTAGCACAGCTCTCCCGGCATCCGGATCACATCCCCTGCCTGGCAGTGAAACTCCAGAATCTGTCCTTTAAAACGTACAAATAATGTACAGTGACCGCTGGTGATGAGGCGAGCCTCGAGGTTATCCCGTTCCGGTTTATAGATGTAGGCGGCATGATCCTTGGGGGAAGATTTCAGGCGGATGACTTCCATAAACTCATAACCGTCCTCTTCCATCAGCGTCGCGATCTGTGCATGACAGGCTTCGATAATTTCATCATCCGGGGTATCGTCATCAATTACATTCATCTGCGCGGTATGATAACTGAAACCCAACCGCTGGATTTGTTGCAGCGCCTGATCCAGTGACAGGGCTTCTCCCTCGACCGCCTTACAGATATGCCGAGTATCAGTGATTTGCATGTTTTGCTCCCCCGTAATAATTTATTTCCATGACTTGCGCATGAGCAACTGCCGTCCATACGTCCCTGTTTAAAGCAGCGCGAAGTCTAATCAAAAACCGTTACATTAATGTGACCCCAATCACAACTCATCCATGTCAAGCAGGATTTTACTCGGCCGAATGGTGATTTTGGACTCAGGCTAAATTTCAGAAAAAAACCGAAAATATGCTCTACCGCCACCCTCCGGCAGCGGTAAATCATTCAGGAATGTTTTGATACAGCGGTCTGGTCTTAGCTATCGAGTACTACATTTGTGGCTTGCAGGCCTTTGGGACCGGTCTCGGTTTCAAAACTGACCGGCTGACCTTCTTTTAATGAACGGTACCCGTCTGCCTGAATTGCGGAATAATGGACAAATACGTCATCTCCCCCCTCATTCGGTGCGATAAATCCGTATCCCTTGGCATTGTTAAACCATTTTACAGTACCATTTGCCATAGCAACTTCACCTCAATCATCAAAATACAATATTCTAAAATATTAATTTACTATTGCTTCTGCCCGTATAATGCACTGTTATACCGGAGAACGGTTGTTAGTATAACGAGCTATTGGGATGGATAACAGAAGTTTCAGAGTAAAATATTATGACCAAACTTTGTGATATTTTTTTATAAACCGGAATTAAATCCACGGTCATGCACACCCTGACAGTCCATCTGTAAATATAGTTAATATTCCCATATTATAATACAGGCTATAAGTTGATTGATGATCACAGCGCCATGTTGATCTTGAGGATATACAGTCTTTTCGCATCTGAACTAATCTATAAAATGTATAACTGAAAAAACAGATGAGCAAATACCCGCACTTAATCTGACCAGCCAACTTTGCCGATGACAATCTGATTTGGAATACAGGATAACATGACACATACCCAGGCCCTGCCTCCTCACCGTCTCAAGAGATGCTGTGATCCCGCCACGTTCACTTTCCAATCCACCGCAGATCTGTCTCCGCCCGAAAGCACGCCCGGACAGGAACGCGCCATTGACGCCCTGAAATTCGGTATCGGGATACGCCAACCCGGTTATAACCTGTACGTGTTGGGTCCCAAAGGGGCAGGTCGTCACCATCTCGTTATGCAATATCTGCAACAACAAACCCGGCATCAATCAACACCCAGTGACTGGTGTTATGTGAATAACTTTCAACACCCGCACAAACCCTGGGCCGTGCAGTTACCGGCCGGACAGGCCCAGGCTTTTAGGCAGGACATGGCCCATTTGCTGGAAGACTTGCAATCCGCCCTGCCTGCCGCCTTTGAACAGGAGGAATACCATACACAACTGGAAGAGATTGAAGATGAACTCAAGTCCAAAGCGGAAACCGCCTTCGAAGAACTGAATGAACGGGCAAAAACCCACCAGGTCCGCTTGTTACGCACACCACAGGGATTTGCTTTTGCCCCGCTGAAAGACGGTGAAGTGCTTAATCCCAAGGAGTACCGGCAACTGCCGGACAAGGAACAGGCAAAGATTGAGGAGGTCATCGCGGTACTGGAAGAAGAACTCAATACCATTCTCCACCAACAGCCGCAATGGCAACGGGAAACGCGGGAAAAGATCCAGACACTCAACCGGGAGGTGGCGCTGTTTGCCACCCGCAACCTGTTACGTACCTATCAGGAAAAATATCAGGCCATCCCCCGTATCCTGGATTATCTGACCGCCTTGCAGGAAGATGTGATAGAGCATCTGAGTCTGTTTCGTGGTGAAGAAGACAACACCGGTTTCGGCCTGATGGAAAACCAGACTTCATTTCGACGCTATGAGATCAATGTGTTGGTGGATAACAATGCCACCCAGGGCATGCCCCTGATCTATGAAGACAATCCGGTTTATCAGAATCTGCTCGGCCGGGTTGAGTACAAGGCGCAGCTGGGGGCACTGACCACCGATTTTACCCAGATCAGACCGGGCGCCCTGCATCTGGCCAACGGCGGCTATCTGATCCTGGATGCCATCAAGTTGTTGCAACAACCCTTTGCCTGGGAAGGGCTCAAGCGCGTGCTTTCGTCGCGGGAGCTGCGGCTTCAATCCCTGGCTGATCTCTACAGCATGATCAGCACAGTCACTCTGGAGCCGGAACCCATCCCGTTGGATGTGAAAGTGGTCTTGGTGGGTGATCGTATCTTTTATTATTTGTTACAGGAATACGACCATGACTTTGCCGAACTCTTCAAAGTGGAAGTCGACTTTGAAGACGAGGTCGATATCTCCGGCGACAATATTCAGCTGTATGCCCGCTTTATTGCCGGTCTGGCCAAACAGAGCGATCTGCGGCCGTTTGATCGGGAAGCGGTCGCCGGGATCATTGAACACAGCAGCCGACTGGCCGAAGATGCAGCGAAACTCTCCACTCATACCGGCAGTATTATTGATCTGATGCGCGAAGCCGATTACTGGGCCGCTGACAACGGTCATGACCAGGTCACACGCGCCGATATCCGGCAAGCCATCGACAAACAGATCTATCGCGCCGATCGCATCCGCAGCCGCTTTTATGAAGAGATCCGGCGCGGCACCATTCTGATTGATACCCGGGGCGAAAAGATCGCCCAGATCAACGCCCTGTCCATCATGGAGCTTGGTGACTTCGCCTTTGGGCAGCCATCCCGCATTACCGCGACAGCCCGTCTGGGTGAAGGGGATGTGGTGGATATCGAACGCGAAGTGGATATGGGTGGCGCACTCCACTCCAAAGGTGTCTATATCCTGTCGGCTTTTCTGGGTGCCCGCTATGCTGATGAGCGTCCCCTCTCCCTGAATGCCTCACTGGTATTTGAACAATCCTATGGCGGCATTGATGGTGACAGCGCCTCAATGGCGGAACTCTGTGTCCTGCTTTCTGCACTGGCCAAAATACCATTGCGCCAGGATCTGGCGATCACCGGTTCTGTCAATCAGTTGGGTGAGGCCCAGGCGATTGGTGGTGTGAACGAAAAAATCGAAGGTTTTTTTGCTGTCTGTCATCAGGCCGGCCTGACCGGCAAACAAGGCGTCCTGATCCCGGCATCAAACGTACAACACCTGATGCTGCGTGATGAGGTGGTGCAAGCCGCCGAACAGGGTCGTTTCCATATTTACGCTTATCATAATATTGATCAGGCCATGGAACTGCTGACCGGTCTGCAAGCCGGCGAACTTGATGCAGAGGGCCAATATCCCGCGGACAGCATCAATGCCATCGTCGAAAACCGCCTGATTGAACTGGAAGATATCCGTGAAAAGATTGCCAAGGCCGCCAAGGATGAAGATAAAGACGACACGCACGAAGAAGATACCAAACAAACATAATCCCGGCATCATCCCCGGCGGTTCACTCTTCACCCTGTTTTAGCATTTCCAGGGCATTGCCGATGATACTGTCTTTTTGAGCCGTGCTGAGTTGCAGAGCGTAGCGCGGTTCGATGCTGTCATACAGGTAGTCGTCAATGACATTACAAACACGGTTGCGTGCATCCAGATCATTAAAAAAGTTGACCTTCCAGTGTTGCTGCATAACCCGTTCGATAAACACGGCCGTGTCGGTGATCGCCTGTTCCAGCCGGTCATCTTGTTCCGCCGGCTCACCAAACACCGGTTTGATTGCATGGTACACCGCCAGCGCGCGTTCCTGTTCCAGCGACAGGATATCCTTGTTACTGCCCAGCGCATCGGCCAGTCTGTCCCGGATCTCCAGCATCTGGTTCAGATATTCGGCTTCGCACAGCCGCCTGTGCCGATAGGCGTCAACCACATTGCTCATCATCGCAGAAAAATCACGCACCAGTTTTGGTTGTTGGGAGGTTTCGCGCAACATGATGTGTAATGAGTTGGAAATAAATGCCGCCCTGACCGAGGGGGACTCGTCGTTATACTTGTCCACTTCTTCACGAATAGTATTGAAATCCTGTTCATTGAAGATATTGACCGGTCTGTTCAATGGTATAATGGTATCAACCCTGATATATGTATTAAGCAATTTTCTGATCCTCGGTTCGTAGTCGCGTTTATCATCATCCTCGGCAAAGTGCCGTTTCATCTCCGCCTTAAGCCGGTAACAATTTCTCAGTTCATCCTTGTACGCGGCAAGTTCTGTTACATCTGTTTGGCCGACAAAGTTTGCATTGGACAGCGCCATGGATAGCGTCTTGCCATACGCAAACAAACAGTCATAAAAGTGTTGGCGTTCAGACTGTTCCGCCGGGAAGGGCGGAGTGTCGTCGGTCGGTTCACCATTTTCGCTGCCCGGCACATGAAACGCTTGCAGACATTTGCGATAGTCCGCCAGCTTTGCCGTCTCACGACTCATGGGTAACAAGGCATCCTGAATATCCTCCGCATCAAACTCCTCGAACGCGCTGTACATATTCAGCGCCTTGTCCAGTTCACCGAGGGTACCGACATAATCCACGATAAATCCGAAGTCCTTGTTTTCACAAAGACGATTCACTCTGGCGATGGCCTGTAACAGGGTGTGTTCTTTCAGTGAGGCACACAGATATAGCACCGTGTTGTGCGGGGCATCGAAACCGGTGAGCAGCTTGCTCACGACGATAAGAATCTCCGGTTCTGCACCATTCTTAAACTGGTTGATGATCTGCTTTTCATACTCATCCTTGTTGCCGTATTCCTGCATCATCTGCTGCCAGAAAGAGACCACTGATTCAGCGGGATGGAGGGTTGACTCCAGCGGAAATTCCCTTTCATCCGGCGGTGAGATCACCACCCGGGAACTGACCAGACCGATTTCATTTAAATACCGGTGATAGCGAATCGCGGCCTCTTTACTCGGGGCAACCAGTTGCGCCTTGAAGCCGGTACCCTGCCAGGCAGAGCGGAAATGTTGACTGATATCCAGTGCCCTGGACCAAATCACGGCTTCGGCCTGATCCAGAGTATGCACGCTGGCGTATCGCTGTTTTAATTGCGCTTTCTCAGTTGCGCTCAGTCCCAGCGTGTAATGCTCAAACCAGTTATCCAGAGCAGCGGTATCCAGTTCGATTTGGGTATGTCTGCCTTCGTAGAGCAACGGTACGATCGCCCTGTCCTGCACCGCCTGACGGATAGAGTAATGGGGCTCAATGACACCACCGAATTTTTCAAAATTGTTTTTCTCTTTTTTCAGCAGCGGAGTACCGGTAAAGCCCAGATAACAGGCATACCTGAACATCTGGCGCATTCGATCAGCGAACATGCCGAAGTTACTGCGATGGCTTTCATCCACCAGCATGAAGATATTGGCGGAATCGTCGTGGTAGCGACGAATTTTCATCGCCTTGTCGAATTTCTGGATCAGGGTAGTGACAATTCCGGCCTTCAATTCACTGACCAGTTCCAGCAGATGGCGGCCGGAGGTGGCGCGATGCGGTTCCAGACCGCAGGCGGCCAGGGTGTTGGCCAGTTGTCGATCCAGATCAGTACGATCACTGACCAGCACGATACGCGGTTGAGAGATGTCATGTTGCAACAACAGGTTTCGCACCAACATCACCATACTGAGTGTTTTGCCGGAACCCTGAGTATGCCAAACCATACCGCCCTTGCGGCGTCCATCCGGTTCAAACTGACTGATCCGTTGCAAGATGGACTTGATGACAAAATATTGCTGGTAACGGGCAATCTTGCGTATCCCGTTTTCAAATACGGTGAACTTGTAACAGAACTCCAGCAGGCGTTCCGGTCGGCAGAGACTGTCTATGTTGCGGGCGTAAGGTGTCTCAACCACATGCTCGTCCGCGCCTGATTCAGCGTCTGTCAGTTCATGCCATTCACTCCAGAAATCAAGCGGTGTTCCGGCGGCGGCATAGCGCACCGCTGCCTGACTGACGGTTAACAACATTTGACTGTAGGCAAAAAATCCCGGACAGGCATCGCTTTCCTGATAGCGCAACAAACGACCGGCGGCCTGCTCAACAGTGTCCGCCGCTGCACATTCGATTACCACAAAGGGGATACCGTTGACAAACAGCACCAGATCCAGCGGGATGGTCGTGGTGCTGCCGGCACGCTCCACTTCCACACAACAAGCAACATGGAATCGATTGCGATCCACATGTTGCCAATCCACATAAGCAAGATTAAAGCTGCGATTGTCCCCTTCAATGGATTGAGTCAGGGCTGTACCCAGTGTCAACAGATCATAGATCGCTTCATTGGTTTTTTGCAGACCATCAAACTTGATCGATCCAATCAGATTGATGGCTGCATCGATATTATCCGCTGAAAACGGCAGTACATCGCCCTTGCAGTTAAAGCGATTGATCGTCTGTAATTGTTGACGCAGGATGTCCTCCAGCAGAATATAACCGATTCTGCCGTGCCGTTCCTGTTGCACTTGCTCTGCGGAAAGGTATTCATAACCAGCCTGCTGTAATAAAGAAAGCACCTTGTCCCGAATCGGCTGTTTGCCGTCCGGCGAGGTGATCATCCGGTATTGCAGGTTATGTCCGCTCATGTCAATGATTCATTATGCTTTCCACTGCGCCAGTCACCAGCCAGAAGTTTGCGGCACAGACCGCGTTTCTGTTTGCGCAGTTGTCTGACCTGTTTCTGCAACAATCTGATTTCTTTTTGCGCCAGCTCCAGCGTGTTATTAATCTTCTCCTGCTCCGACAGCGGCGGCAAGGGGATGGGGATATGTGCAAAGGCATTCCAGCGCAGACTGCCGCGCCGATCCACCGAGGCGCTGGTATTGATTTCGAAGATATGTCGATAGAGGCCGGTTTTCAGAACCTTGTAAAGATAACCGTTGTTGATTTTCTGACTGGTTTCAAACACGGTATACATGGGACTGACCAGGCCTTCCGGATAGAGGTCCTGATAACCAATTGAACCTTCCTCAATATGATTGGTGGCATAGGCAAATTGATCCTGCTTCACCACCTTGTAGGCGGTGGTATCCTTGCTGAATATCTGTTTGTCAAAATATTGCAGTGAATCGACCAGACCGTCATATTTTGTACAGGAGAGTACCGGCAGTTCTTCACCGGCACGATTGGTGACCTTCACTTCTTTGGCCAACATACCGATACGGGCAATTTGCCAGTGATCAGGTACGGAATACCAGCGTGTCGCCTTCTCGCCGCTGCGCAACATGTTCTGGCCGAACAACAGAATACTCGACAAGCGCAGCAGATATTTCTTTTTGCAGGCAATGAGTCGACCGGTCTTTGTCATGGCGCGGTCCCAGGTATCGAGTATCCCGGCGATCTGCTGTTGCACAGACAAGGGCGGCACCGGCACTTCAACCGCACCGATCTTGTCCGGTGAGGTGTGTTTAACCTTGGAACCGGTGGCCGAGACAGCAATGGCGCGCCGGATATCTGCCGAATTAAACAGGTGATAGAGATAGCGCTTGTGCAGTTGTCCGGTGTCTTTGATCAAGACCCGGCCAAGTCGCTGGTTGTGCAGATAACGATCATCCGCATCAATGAAAATGGCGCTGCCCAACAGGCCGGGTGACTGTTCTGTCATGGCAACCATGAGGTCACCCTTGTGCAGAATGAAGTCACCCTGTATCTCACCGGTATAGAATTTCTGTTTGCCGTTCAGCCAGCGAAAACCGCCCTCTTCCCGGAAGTTACCCGGTGTCAGCAGGACATAGTCTCCGGCGTTAGTATATCCTTCGCTCTTGAAGGCATGACCATGTTTGATCTCGATAAGCCGGGACAGCGGCAGAACATCCCATTGCCTGCTCAATCGTGGATCTCCCGCAGGAGTTTTTCCATATCGCGTCTTACTTCGCGCAACTCTTTCTCCAGTTCATCGATGTCATTTTGCACCGCCATGATATCGATCTCTTCTTCCGCCTCATAGGTATCGACATACCTTGGTATATTCAGATTAAAATCATTCCCCGCCACTTCTTCCAGTGACGCCAGATGGGAAAATTTCTCAACAAATTTGCGGTCGCGATAGGTGGTCACTATGCGTGTGATATGGTCTTCACTCAGCGTATTCTGATTCTTGCTGGCAATGAAGTCGTGGCTGGCGTCGATAAAAAGAATATCGGTGTTCTTTTCCTTAACCCCGCCCTTTTCCCTGCTGCGATCAAAGATCAGGATGGCAACCGGAATTGAGGTGCTGGGGAACAGATTGGTGGGCAATCCGATCACCGCATCAAGCAGGTTTTCCTCAATCATTTTCTGTCTGATACGACCTTCGGCTGTGCCACGGAACAACACACCATGAGGCACCACAACCGCCACCCGACCTTGTTTGGCCCGGGCAACTTCCACCATGTGTGAAATAAAGGCCCAGTCACCCTTGCCTTTGGGCGGGATGCCCCGCCAGAAACGATTATACCGATCAGTCTCCGCTTCCTTGGCGCCCCATTTGTCCAGTGAGAATGGCGGATTGGCCACGACGGTATCAAACTGCATGAGGCGATCATTTTCCACCAGGGCCGGACTGGTCAGGGTGTTGCACCAGCGGATTTGTGCGCCATCGAAACCATGAATGAACATGTTCATTTTGGCCAATGCCCAGGTCGACCCATTGACCTCCATCCCAAACAGGGCAAAATCGTTGCTGCCCACTTCTCTGGCCGCTTCTATCAGCAGGCCGGCCGATCCGCAAGATGGATCACAGATCCGGTAGCCCGGTTTCGGACCGGCCAGTTTTGCCACCAACTCCGAGACGCAGTGCGGGGTATAAAATTCCCCGGCCTTTTTTCCGGCGTCCGAGGCAAAGCGCTCAATTAAATAGATGTAGGTGTTGCCTATCACATCTTCCGAGACACGATTTGGATTCATGTCCAATTGGGGTTTGTGGAAATCTTCCAGCAAGTGTTTCAGGCGGCGATTTCGGTCCTTGGCCTTGCCGAGGTTAACTTCACTGTTAAAGTCAATGTTTCTGAAAACGCCGCCATCTTCGTCACGCAACTTGCCCTTGTTGGCGGTTTCAATTGCATCCAGCGCGGCATTGATCAACTCTCCGATATTGGCGGCACTGCGGCGTTCGTACAAACTGCTGTAGGTAGCGGGAAAGCGGTCGATTTCCTGGCCGGTATTGTTCCGCATGATCACATCGGGCATGACGAATCTTTCCCGCGCCAGCTTGCGCAGGATCCTTTCCTCGTTATCGCCGTATTGGGTTCGATAGTCGTCATAGTGTGCCTGCCATACATCAGAGATGTATTTTAAAAACAACATGACCAGGATGTAGTCTTTGTACTGTGCCGGATCGACGACACCCCGGAAGGTGTCGCACGCTGCCCAGGCTGCGCTGTTGATATCTTTTTGCTCGATTTTGCCCATCAATTTCACTCTCGCCATTGACTATTTTGACGCAATTCCTGGTCGCTATGTTAAACGCAATCCAGCAGACAGCCCATAATATACCTGAAAATACCCCGGCTCCGATGACGACGAACCACTCTGCCGCCCGAAACGTGGTATGGGGGTTACTAATGTAATGCAACAAATCCGAGGCCGGTGGATAAATTTCAACCGATATAAAAAATAATAAATAGCCGGCCAGTAACAGTAACAGGAAATTCATCAAAAAATGGTTTGCAAATCGGGTCATTTTCATCCGCCTTTATTGTTTTGCTCCCAAACGGGTGTGGGTGTCTTGGGAACCGGCCTGAAATGGCGGGTTCCGGCAGTGGGCGACATGTTCAGTCCTCATCCCCGGCCAATGGGTTCAACTCCCGCTCACGACGCTTGCCGCCACAGGGCGGTTGATAGATTTTCCGCAGTTCCTGTTCTATTTCCTCACGCAACATCTCTTCACAATAAAGTACGGCCGCCACCATCGTTCTATAACCCTGGCTGCTCCAGCAAATATCCAGCCCATGATTCTGGACCCTGTCCCTGACATCGCCTGAGGAACCGATATCCACCGGGGTCCAGTCATTGCCCGGTGCATTTTTCCCGAGGATGACAAACACCCCGGAACGGTTAAACAAACTGTTTGTGTCAAAAAAAGGCCCTTCAAAGTTGTAGTCTCCGATGGTAATCGACATAATTTACTCTCCAATGAGTTTCAGCGTTTGTTGAGACTCCGCCTGGACGGTGTTGCCGCATCGTCCAGGCACCTCTTGATACCGGGCATTTACCCGGACTCATCTGATGCCATTTGCATCAAAACTCCGTGAATGTAACGTTCCCGCTTGTCCGCCAACATGTGGCGGAGCCGATGTTCACGTCTGGCCAAGGTGGCCAGATCGATGATTTTTTGCTGGGTGGACAGCGGCGGCAGCAGGATCGGCATCTCTTCCAGCACATGCTTGCTGATTTTCTTCTGTGCCGTCCCTTCCAGATGGCTGGCCAGATAGGCCTGCGCCACGGGCTGGTTGAGATACCAGACCAGATATTCAGGCAACAGGTTGTCCGCTGTGATCCGGATCCGCAGCAGGGGCGCCGCCAGCGTGGCCAGGCCGATGTCCTGATCCACAAAGGCCGCCGTGTTGGTGACTCCCCGTGAGCGAAAGATGATGTCGCCCTCCTGCAGTTGATGGTGATCACTCACTGAATCCAGGCTGATGTGGACCAGGGTCAGGGCGTTGACGGTATTCTCCGCCGTCAGGTCTCGCATTTGCACGACCCGCACCTGTCCATCCTTGTCCCGCTCCAGCCTGCTGCGAAAGGTCTGACCCATTGACACAGAAGCTATCGCACCCAGTTTTGATTTCATTTTTTTATACAGAAACGTTGTTGTAGTTTTACCTGAGTCTAAACGCGGCAGAGACCAAGATCAACAAAATATTTTACAGAAACGCCGTTTCTGCGCATGTCTTGCTAAAAATAAACCGGCCATAGGCCGGTTTTACCGATTTCGTGTCAGGTGTGCCCCTGTTGCAAGGCGGCAATGCGCTCTTCCAGTGGCGGGTGGGTCATGAACAGACGGGCCAGCCCCGCGCCGCCGGCGATGCCAAAGGCCGCCATCTGGTCCGGCAAGTGCGGTAATTCGGCGGTCAGCTTCAGGCGTTGCAGGGCGGCGATCATTTTCTGGCGGCCGGCCAGCTTCGCCCCCCCCTCATCCGCACGAAACTCCCGCTGCCGGCTGTACCACATGACGATCACGGAGGCCAATATCCCCAGCACCAGTTCTGCCACGATAGTCGAAATCCAGAAGGCCGGGCCGTGGCCCCGTTCGTTTTTAAAGACGACACGATCCACCAGATGACCAATCACTCGGGAGAGGAAAATGACAAAGGTATTCACCACCCCCTGAATCAACGCCATGGTAATCATGTCACCGTTTGCGATATGGCTCACTTCATGGCCCAGTACCGCTTCGGCTTCACCCTGACTCATGTTGTTCAGCAGTCCGGTGCTCACCGCCACCAGTGCGTTGTTCCGGCTGGGGCCGGTGGCAAAGGCATTGATATCCGGCGCATCGTAGATCGCCACTTCCGGCATGGCGATCCCGGCTTGTTCAGCCTGCCGCCGCACGGTTTCCAGCAGCCAGCCTTCCATTGCCCCCTCGGGATAGCGAATCACCTTTGCGCCTGTCATGTGCACCGCCGTCCACTTGGATATCAACAGTGAGATGATCGAACCGGCAAAACCAAACACGGCGGCAAAGATCAACAACGCTTCCATGTTGAGTCCGCTGCCCTGGGCGGCAAACATACTGTCCACCCCCAGCAGGCGCAGGGTGATGTTCAAGACAAATACGACTGCCAGGTTGGTAAGAATAAAGAAAAATATTCGTTTCATCGCATTGCTCCGATTTAATGGCGACCTATTCCGCAGACAGGTTATCTTCCAAAAACCGCTTGTAATTTTCCGCACTGACGATCTGCGTACCGTCACAGTTAAATTGCATCCGCACAATACTCTGTACAATAGAGATCGTGATGTTACGGATATAATATGTGGGCATTTCGCGCAGGGTTTTCAAGGTCGAGAGCACATTCATCACCTCGTCCTGTTCCATCGGCTCCCAGGCCGCACTGCGCCGCGCCATGATATTGCGCCAGTAGGTCGGCAAGCGCTGGTAGATCGGGTTGTTGCGCAGGTGATTATAGATATCGCGCATCAACTGGATCTTTTCCTCGTAGGTAACCTCCGGGAACTGGCGTTCGATATAGCTGTGGTCGATCATCTTGCTGACAGAATGTACTTCTTCACGCAGGGGATCAAAAATCGAGGTCGTGCGGATCTCACCATTATTAAAACCAATAAACAGTTTGTAGGTACTGCGATTGAGCATCAACTCCTGCAAGATGGGCATGAGGGTGTCGATGTTCTCATCCACCTCACTCTTGTACCGTTTGCGGTCAAAGGTGGTTTCGCGCAGGGAGGGGTCGCCCCGGATTCCAACCAGCAGACTGTTGGAGTTCAGGCCGGAGGCGCTGACGATGCTTTCCTTTAGCACCAGTTCTTCAAAATCATTTTCCGTATCGTTCATATCCGTATCGTCTTGTTGATTATTCTTTGGCAACTTTTCGAATTATATGCTGCTTTTGTTACTCTTGTGCGGTCGAAGTCCGCAAATCTCAAGGGCGACGACGCACGGTTTTTTTATGGTGTTTTTTCCCGGGGCGGCCTGACTTTTGCGTGTCATGTTTCGCCGGTTGTCCGGTATGTTGAGTCATAAACTTTTTCCCCTTGACCGGCTTTTGTGCGGCCTGACCGGTTCCCCTGGGTTGCCAGGCCGGGACCAGATGCTGCTTGCCGTTGCCGATCAGGTCTTCCCGTCCCAGACGGGTCAGCGCCTCGCGTAACAAGGGCCAGTTCTCCGCATCGTGATAACGGAGGAAGGCCTTGTGCAAACGTCGCACCTTCAGACCACGGGGAACCGCCATCGTTTCACTCCGGCGACTGATTCGGTGCAAAGGATTTTTTCCGGTATGGTACATGGCGGAGGCACTGGCCATCGGTGAAGGCAAAAACGTCTGGACCTGATCGGCACGGAAACCGTTTTGTTTCAGCCAGATGGCCAGGTTCATCATGTCTTCATCACTGGTGCCCGGATGGGCGGCAATAAAATAGGGGATCAGGTATTGTTCTTTGCCCGCCTCTTTTGAGTATCGGTCAAACAATTTTTTAAATCGATAGTACGAACCCATGCCCGGCTTCATCATCTTGGTCAGCGGTCCCTGTTCGGTATGTTCCGGCGCGATCTTTAAATAGCCGCCCACATGGTGGGTAACCAGCTCTTTAATATATTCGGGATCTTCCACCGCCAGGTCATAGCGCAGCCCGGAAGCAATGAAGATCTTTTTGATCCCCTTCAGGGCGCGTGCCCGCCGATAGAGTTTGATGAGCGGGTGATGATTGGTATCCAGGTTTTTACAAATCCCCGGATAGACGCAGGAAAGCCGGCGACAACTTTCCTCTATCGCCTTGTCCTTGCAGGCCAGACGATACATGTTGGCGGTGGGTCCGCCCAAATCGGAGATATGGCCGGTAAAGCCGTCCACCGTATCGCGGATGGCCTCAATCTCACGAATGATGGAATCTTCCGAACGACTCTGGATGATCCTCCCCTCATGTTCGGTGATGGAACAGAAGGTACAACCACCAAAGCAGCCGCGCATTATGTTAACCGAGTAACGAATCATCTCCCAGGCGGGGATGTTTTGCTCCGCATAAGCGGGATGGGGCCGACGGGCATACGGCAGATCAAAGACCTTGTCCAGTTCCTCGGTGGTCAGCGGGATGGGCGGCGGATTGATCCAGACCTCACGCCCGGCATGATTTTGAACCAGCGGTCTGGCATTCCCCGGATTGGTTTCCAGATGCAGAATCCGTGAGGCGTGGGCATACAAGACCGGATCGTTTTTCACCATGTCATACGAGGGCAGACGGATATAACTGTGTGAGCGCTCACTGCGCGGGATATCCCGCTGGAAGCGCACCACCGTCGGCCCGTTTTTATCTTGCGCAACCGTGCAGTTCGCGGCTTGCGCCGAGGCATAGGGATCGGGATGGGGGCTGAGTTCACCCGGTTCATCAATATGGGTGGAGTCGATTTCAAAGCCGGAGTCGGGCATGACCTTCCTTATATAAGAGGTCCCCCGGATATCGGTCAGAGCGCTGATCGATTCGCCGCCCGCCAGCCGATGCGCAATCTCCACCACCTGGCGCTCCGCATTACCGTAGACCAACAGATCCGCCTTGCTGTCCAACAGACAGGAACGGCGTACCTTGTCTGACCAATAGTCATAATGGGCGATGCGACGCAAACTGGCCTCAATCCCGCCAATGATCACCGGCACACCTTTATATGCCTCACGACATCGCTGGGCATAGACATTCACGGACCGATCCGGACGCCGCCCCCCTGCCCCGCCCGGCGTGTAGGCATCATTGGAGCGAATCTTCCGATCGGCGGTATAGCGATTCACCATGGAGTCCATATTCCCCGCTGTCACGCCGAAAAAGAGGTTGGGTTGACCCAGCCGCTGAAAATCTTCCACCGAGGTCCAATCGGGCTGGGCAATAATGCCGACCCGAAACCCCTGCGCTTCCAGGACTCGTCCAATCACCGCCATACCAAAACTGGGGTGGTCAACATAGGCATCCCCGGTCACCAGGATAATGTCACAGCTATCCCAGCCCAACTGCGCCATTTCCTGCCGGGACATGGGCAACAGCGGGGCCCGACCAAATTTATGGGCCCAATACTTGCGATAGGAAAATAACGGTTTGGCGGTTTGCATGGGAGGCAGAATGAAATACCGGCTGGTGTCATGAGAGACGGAAAGGCAATTATAACACCCGAATCCGCCGGTATAGAGTCGTTTATTGGTCAGCTTGATGCCGACTACTGTAAAAGATGAGCTTTACTGTGGTTATCGTTGTCAGATAAACGAACATGTCGTCAATTTACCTGATTTGGTTACTAAAGCCCCAGACAACATGTGTCGAAAAGAGGGCATGGAAATGAATTCCGCTACAAAACAACCGAGAATAACCCGTCGCCTCCGGTTGGCCGGGCTATGCGGTGTCATGCTGTTTGCCTGGGCCGGCCCGCTTTGGGCTCCCCCCAGCCCCGGCTGGTGTAAAAACAACACGTTCCTCACGCCGGTATCCAATCTCTCATTTGGCACATTCAGCAGCAATACGACGGGTGTTGTGAATGTCAACGTCAATGGTATCCGTACCTTTACCGGTGACATCATCCTGTTAGGGGGTACTGTCTCCCAGGCGGTGCTGAATATCAGCGGTTGTCCAAATTATCTCTATTCCATCATCATCCCGCCCGACAGCGTTCTTACCAATGGCGCCAACACCATGGCGCTCACCACATTCACCTCCTTCCCGGTTGGTTCCGGTGTGCTGGACGTGAATGGCGCCGGGGTTCTGCAATTTGGTGCAAGCCTGACTGTCGGCTACCCACAGCTTGGCGGCCCTTACACAGGCACCTACACAGTGGAAATTATCGTGCAATAAACCCGCGCTGATCCATCCCGTCTGCCAAAAAGTGAAATATTGTCACCCGGTCAGTTAATCCTGACAGTCGGACAATGAGTTTCTATACTGACAGACAGATTCATCCATTTATTCCATTCCGTTCGGAGCAGGCAGATCAAATTGCCAAATTTTCAATGGAGTTTCCCGTGGTTAGGTCTGCTCTTGCTGCAACAGACAGCGACTGTGCAGGCCGAGACGGCGAAACAGGCAACGGCAAAAGCACAAATATCAGCACGTATACTCTCCCCCGTCTCGCTCAGTTTGTCTGCCGATAGCGGTGACACATACAGCCACACTCTGCGGGTTATTGCGCCCGACAATCACCACTTTCGACTCCAGATCCCCGGCAACATAATCCTGAGCGATTCACTCGGAAATATGCCTTTAAAACAGGTATTTCTTGCCCGAAACCACCGACAGGTTCCGCTTTTAAGCGAAAAAAGGACTGGACAGACAGAAATCATCCTCTATCTCGAGTAGCGACAAAATGTGACAACTTGCCAATTTTTTTCTTTAAATACAACCAGTTATCCTGCTGTTTTCGGCCAATCAAGCGCTATACCTGTTAAATTTTGTTAAAAAAAAATTAAATTTCCTCATTCCCTGCCGTTAAAAGTAGCAACTTCTGTGTGAGTACACAGAGACAAAATTTAACTCTACCCAGGAGGTAGTCGCCATGTTACGCAAAATAGTAACCATTAGTGCAGCCGGTATCGCACTGGCAACGCTGGGGCCAATCGCACAGGCCGCAACCACTTCAGCAACTGCGTCAGCAACGGTATTGACACCGATTGCCATTTCAACCACCACCAACATGTCATTCGGCGATCTGTACGCGGATAACGTTTCCAGTGGTACTGTCGTGCTGGCGGTTGACGGTTCACGCACCACCACCGGCGGCGCCTCGCTGGGCACCACTCCGGGTACAGCAGCGGTGTTTGCTGTGACCGGTAACGTATCAGCAACCTATGTTGTTACGCTGCCCTCTACAGACGTCACCCTGACATCAGGTGCCAACACCATGATCGTCAACACGTTCTCAGACAACTCACTTGGTGCGCTGGACGGTACCGGTAACGACTCATTCAATGTCGGTGCGACATTGAACGTCGGTATCAGCCAGGCGCCTGGCGCCTACTCCGGTTCATTCAACGTCACTGTAAATTACAATTGATTGACATGACGTTGCTGTCGAACTGAACAAACGGGGCACTCACACTGCCCCGTTTTGTTTTTATGGATTACATTTTTTCAGCACTATGCCGCTATAGGTAAGGAATGAATAAACCTGACAGGAACCACAACATGCAACCAGGCAAATTCTTTTCCCTACTATCACTGCGTCTGAGAACAACCCTGTTATTCATCGGAGTACTGCTGCCCATGACCGATGCGGCGGCCAATTTGCTCATCTCCCCGACCCGGGTGGTGTTTGACAAGCATACGCGAACAACCAGCATCAGTGTGGTCAATGCGGGTACCGAGACCAACACCTATCGAATTGAGTTTGTGCAACGCCGGATGACGACTGACGGCGGCTTTGAACCGATTAAACAGGCCAAACCGGGTGAACAATTTGCAGATCAGATGATCCGCTATTCACCACGTCAGGTCACCTTGCAACCCGGACAATCCCAGGCTGTGCGCCTGATGTTGCGCAAACCCCCCAATCTGGCGGATGGTGAATATCGCTCACACATGCTGTTTCGCGCCATCCCAAAGGCGGCCGCCACCAGTGTCCAGAATCAACGTAAAGACGACAATGCCATTTCGATCCAGCTGACCCCCATCATGGGCATCTCCATTCCGGTCATTGTGCGTCATGGTCAAACCGGCGTAACCATCGGTTTCGACAAGCTGCGTTACTATCCTGACAACGCCACTGTTCTGTTTGACATGCAACGCAGCGGTAATATGTCTGTCTACGGCGACATCACCATTTTGTTTACCTCAAAAAGCGGACAAAGCCTGGTACTGAAAAAAATCAATGGACTTGCGGTATACAGTCCAAATACGCACCGACGCTTGAGCGTCCAGGTCAATGCACCCAATGGCGTAAAAATCGAACACGGAATACTGACAGTTCAATACCATGAGACCAAAGAGGCAGGTGGTAAATTAATTCATGAACAGTCAATTCAGGTTCCGTGATCAACATGTGGCATGTGCATATTCAGGATTATCCTCTGTCTCGTTTTACTCACTTGCTCTATGGCAAGCAGCGCCGATCCGCCGGCGATGCCGCCACAGCAACCCCGCGATGATAACCTGCTGATCCTCGGCCTCAAGGTCGATTACACCGAACTGGAAGATGTCGTCCCGGTCTACCGGGCCGATGATCAATTCTATATACCGCTGGGTATCCTCAGCCAAATCCTCGGTCTGGCGATCAAGATAGACCTGGGAACAGCCTCCGCCGACGGTTTTATACTGGATGAATCCCGGCAATTCCATCTTAATGCAGGCGGCCGTGAAGTCATTATCAGCGGCGTTCGTCAGGTCGTACCGCAATTTCATGTGTTTATCTACCCGGATGACATCTATGTGAATATGAAGACACTGCAACAGTGGTGGCCGATGGACTTTGAGGTCAATCTGTTTAATTCACAGCTGTTGATCAAAACCAGGGAAAAACTGCCGTTTCAACGCAAACTGCAGCGCGAAAAGGAAATGGGAAAAATTCTGAATCGATACCGGCCCAAAGCCAAAAACTTCCCCCAGCAAGATTCAGAGTACCAATTGCTGTCTCCCCCTTTCATCGACCACAAAATGTCGGCCAGTCGTTATCAACAGCCTGACGGCAGCAGTAAAGATGCCTACAGTTACACGACACATATCAAGGCGGATGTGCTATACCATGAAACCTCGCTCTATTTGCGCGGCAATGAGCAGGAAAAACTAGAATCAAAACGTGTCTATGTTTCCCGTACCGATCCGGACAACCGTTTGCTGGGCTATATGAATGCCAGTCGTTACGCCTTCTGGAATATCAATCTGCCCAGCTCGGAATACATTGCGGCCAGCCAGTCCAATGTAACGGGTGCGATGATCAGCAGTTTTCCGCTGCGACAGCAGACCCAGTATGATCGACATACTTTTGAAGGCGAACTGCTGCCGGACTGGGAAGTCGAGTTGTATCATAACAATGCCTTGCTGGCCTATCAGGACAAAGCGGTCGATGGTCAATATCGTTTCGAGGATATCCCGCTGTTGTTCGGGCATAACTATTTTAAGCTGGTATTTTATGGCCCGCATGGTGAAACCCGCGAGGAGACGCATACCTTTAGTCTGACCGGAGATCTGGTGAAACCGGGCAGTTACCACTACTACCTGACTGTTGCCGAGGATGATGAAACCGAATTTCAACGCGGTTACCTGTTGCAGAACTTCGGGCTGTCCAAATACTTCAGCGGACAATTCAACCTTTTCTCTATCCCGGTAACAGACAATATCAGCGGTTTGACCACACAACATCAGTATACCGATATCGCCCTGAATGGTTTTATTGGATCATTGTTTTATCGACTGAATCATGTCAGTGATCTTGACGGGGGCAATCTGCAGGAAGTCTCCCTGCAAAATCGTTTCGGCCGCACCAACCTCAGCGCATCACATACCGTGTTCAGCGATTTTATAAGTGAACGGTTTCAATCCACCGATCAAATCGTTTCGCGCAGCAAATACCGGCTGGACACGGCCCTGCCTGCCTGGTGGCTGCCGGTGATCCCCATCACCTTTGGCGTGACCCGGGATGAGTATGCCAGTGGCGGCGAGCGTATTGAGTATATTAACCGACTCTCTCTGGCGGCACGCGGTCTGGCCCTGACCAACTCCATGACACGAACTGAATCAACGGTCAGTGACACCATTGAAACCGGCTTGCTCCAGATCAGTAATCACAGCAACATGTTCTCGCTGCGCAGCGAGTTTTATTATCAAACCAAACCGGAGAAAAAACTGACGTCTGTTGTGCTGAATTTTGCCGGTAAATTTCTGCGTCCCTATCAATTCAATGTCGGTGTCACCAAATTTGAAACGGATGAATACCAGTATTTGTTGGGATTAAACAAACAATTTGGTAACTATGCTTTTCAGGCCTCCACGACCTACAAAACAACCGGTGAACGGGCCATCGACCTCTCCTTTGCCATCAGCTTCGGCCGCGACCCGCGCCGGCGTAAATGGCATGCCCAGGCCCAACCGCTGGCCAGTACCGGCAGCACCTCCATTCATGTATTTTTTGACAAAAATCAGAATGGCCGGCGTGATGAAGGTGAAGAAGGTTTGCCCAAAATCGGCTTCCGCTTTAATGACTCGGTACGGACTGAACGCACGGATGAAAACGGAGTTGTGCTGGTTACCGGCCTGCATCCCTATGATCCGATGGATCTGAGTATTGATATGGAGACACTGGTTGATCCGCTGATGGAACCTGCCTCACCCGGAGTACGCATCGTCCCGCGAGCCGGACATATCGAACAGATCAATATCCCGGTGATACTCACCGGTGAAATTGACGGTATTGTTTATATTCACCGTCAGGGCAAGGAGTATCCGGTGGGCGATGTGGAAATTGAACTGTACGATATGCAGGGCAAACTGGTGAAATCAACCCGCAGTGCGTATGACGGTTTTTATCTGTTGAGCAAGATCCCGGCCGGAAAATATTACATCAAGATGTCCTCGACACAGGCGGCAACGCTCGGCCTGCTGGAGACCGTGCCGCGTGAGTTAACCATCAATCCGGAAGATCCATTTATCTCGAATCTCAATTTTGTGATCTTTGAAGACAAGGATGCGGCGGCCAAAAAACCAAAACCCGGTACCCAATAACCCGAAGCGTAACTTATTTAAAACAGTGCTGATTGAGAAACTCGCGCAGACCTCGCGTATAGGTGTCATAACTGGCCATAAAGCCGTCATTATGTCCGCCATGTATATCCAGCCAGGACTTTGGTGAAACGGCTGCCGCATAAATGGCCCGGCCCTGTTGCCACGGGATCATTTCATCCCCCTTGCTGTGGATCACCAGCAGGGGCGCCTTGTTGTGTTTGATATGGTCCACATTGTTGTACTGAAAACGCGCCAGCAAACGTGTCGGCAGAAAAGGGTAAAGCATTGCCGCCAAATCCGGGACCGAGGCAAAGGCCGACTCCAGGATCAGACCACAGGGTTTTACCTCTGTTGCCAGTTTGGAAGCCATGGCCCCGCCCAGCGAACGACCGAACAAGACAATTTGGTCCGGCGACAGATGCAGGGTATTCACCAGATAGTGCCAACCCGCCCGCACATCATGATAGGTACCCGCTTCCGACAACTTGCCTTCACTCTGTCCATAGCCCCGGTAATCGTAAATCAGAACGCTCAACCCCAGCTCATGAAATATTTTAATTGAATCCAGCCGATGGGAGATATTACCGGCATTACCATGACTGAATAACAGCGTATACTTTGCCTGCCGGTTCGGGACATACCAGGCATGTAACCTGACACCATCGGCGGTGGTCAACCGGATATCCTCGTATTCCAGCCCGACTGCGGCCGGTGTCGCGCTCAGTTCACGCGCCGGTGAATTTGGAAAGTAGATCAGGTCAGCCTGTTTGAAATACATAAACAAACAGATAGATAAATAAAACAGCAGCCCGGCGGCAACCAATCCGGTCAATGTTGACATCGCTTTTCCTTGTTCAGAAATCATCTACAAACAGATCGTTGATATGCACGCCCTTCGCCAGCTGTCGCTGATACTTCTGCTGGTTTGCATACTCCCTGCGCTTAATGGAAAGATATTCATCCCTGTCCAGTTCGTAAAGCTGTTTTTTAAATTGCATGGTCAAATCATACCAGCGTCTGCTGCGTTGTTCCCGCCGGCCGGCGTCCGGCACTGACAGGGTATCCAGCGCAGCGGTCAGGGCAAGGTAATAACGAACGGCATTCCGTTCGATGATCCCTTTTACGCCCGTCACCAGAATCGGTGCAGACTGTTTGTCCAACCCGGTGATGCTGAAACCCACCTTGTCACGGCCCAGAGTGGCCAGATAGGCATTGGTGCCCAGGCGGCTGAAAAAGCTGGTGGTGTAAGCGGAATGCACATGTAACAGGGTTTGGCGATCATACGGGGTAATCGCCAGTTTGATCCGGTAGTCACCGGTCCCCATGGGACCGGATGCAGCAAATAATTCCACGCCCAGAAAATCATCCTTGTCCTCCACAACATCGAAGCGATACCTGATCTGTTCCGAGTCGCCCGGAGGCTGGTAGTACTTCCGGCCGACATACAGGACCACGACGGGTTTGTCCTTGTTGCGTTCGACCAGACAGGTTTTGATGTTCAGGTTGAGGGTCATGAATTCACACCACTGCAACGGCTGTTGCAGGATCTGCCTGAGCTCAGAGAAGGGGAAGTCGATCAAACCATAGACATCGGCACTCAAACGATCATCCCTGGTCGCGGAAAGCATGGCCAGCTTGCCCGCGAGCGGCTGTTGCTTAATCAACGTCTGGTAGGTATGGACAAGATCAGGACCATCCGCAACAACCCCATGTATCACCCCAAGGTATAACATGCCGATCACAAGATATTGTCGGGGCTTTTTCATCTGCCATTTCCGCATTGCCTGAAAGAACCGGGATCTATCCCGCCCTTTACTGACTATAAGGCGGCTTTTACTTTTTTCAACGCGGCCGGACTCAGTTATATGTGGTGCGCAGGGTACTTTCACCCAATAATAACCGGTTTAACTCCATAACCTGCATGGGCTTATAGAAAAAATAACCCTGTACGGTATCGCACCCCAGGGTTCGCAGCTTGTCAATCTCGGCACGGGTTTCCACCCCTTCTGCCGTCACTTTTAAATTCAGTGAATGCGCCATATTAATAATAGCCGTGGTGATCAGACAGGTATCCGCCTGATGATCGATATTTTCGACAAAGATCCTGTCTACCTTAAGTGTATCCACCGGCAAACGTTTCAAATGACTGAGAGAAGAGTAGCCGGTACCAAAATCATCAACAGCCAGACTCAAGCCCAAACAACCCAGTTCATTCAGCACACCGATGGTATGCTCTACATCTTTCATCAAGGTGGACTCGGTGATTTCAAGTACAATCCGGCGCGGTTCAGCCCCGGTCTGCGCTATATGCCGTGCAAACCTCTGCACCAGTTGCGGTTCATTTAATTGGCGGGCGGAAAGATTGACCGTGATGTAGGGGACATTGTTGTCAGGCAAGATCCGGCGCCACTCACTCTGGATGCGACACGCCTCCTGAAAAACCCATTCACCGATAGCCAGGATTGAACCGGTCATCTCGGCTACCGGAATAAAGTGCCCCGGGGAAATCTCTTCACCATCCTTCTCCCAGCGCAACAGGGTTTCTGCGCCGACGATGCGACCGGTTTCTGAATTGACAATCGGTTGCAAGACCGCATACAACTCGGCATTTTTGACCGCATTGCGTAGCCCGGTGGCGATCTTTAACTGGCGTCGGGCGTTTTCCCCCATCTCGTCACTGAAAATCATCCAGCCGTCACGACCCCGTTCCTTGGCTTTGTACATGGCGGCATCGGCATTGCGTAATAATTCATCTGCAGTATGGGTCAGGCCATGACCGATAGCCACGCCGATACTGACGGTTGCGTAAAATTCATTACCGCCGACTGTTATAGGGTGCTTGAGACGGTCCACGACCCGTTCGGCAAGCCGCGTGACCACACTCCAGTCGGTCAGCTGATCGCACATCACCACAAACTCATCACCGCCGAATCGGGCGACGGTATCTCCGGGACGGACAATTTGCAGTAACTCATTACCTATTGCCGCCAATAACTGATCACCCACATCGTGCCCGTAGGTATCATTGATCAGTTTAAACTCATCAAGGTCTACAAACATCAGTGCTACGGACTTGCCGGTTCGCCCGGAACGTCCCAGTGCACTATTGATCCGGTCATTCATCAACACCCGGTTCGGCAATTTGGTCAGGGGGTCATGGGTCGCATTTCGCACCAGTTCTGCCTGTGCATCACGCAACCTGGAAATATCCCGAACCGTCGCAACGACGATACTTCTGTCATTGGCTCGACATTTCGCAATCGATACTTCCAGCGGAAAAAAGGTGCCATCACTTCGGTAACCGGTCAGTTCGGCACGCGATCCCATTTGTCGCATGGTATCGTTGCCGGCAAAAAAACCGCGCATAAATTCTTCATGCTTATCCCGCAGATGGGGCGGTAACAACTGACTGAGCGGCATGCCCTGCATTTGCTCCGGTGTATAACCAAACATCTCACACGCCGGTGCATTAACCTGCATTAGCGTTAGTGATTCATTCACAGCGATAACGGCTATATCCACCGCTTTTAGGATACTTTCGTGCAACTGTTCATCTCGCCGCTGCATTGAACCGGAATCAGGTGCATACAAACCGGGATTGCCGGTTTTCGCATGCAAGGCAAAATGGCTGCAGACACCATCCATATACAAAGGTGTCGACCTGACCGTAACCGACGTGCCGTGGAAGACAAAATCCACATCCTGCTCCTTGTCCTGTCCTGACAGTGCAGCCCGTAATTCACGGTCCGCCATCACAAACTTCGTCAGGTTTGTCAAAAAATCACTGTGCGCTTTTTTTTCTCGCGGTAACAACACCGGCGCTGTTTGTCCGGCAGTCAGGTGTATGTCGACAGGCAAGGTACCAAGCATTTCCCAGTCAGACATGATTACCGGAGGTTGAACCCTGTCGTTGTCGTTGGCGCCGGTTTGAAAATGATAACGTTGCGGAATCCCGGGCGGGATTTGGCCAAATGACCGGATAATTTTGAACGAACCGTCCCGCTGACAACATGCCAGCCAGGTATTAACTCTGGCATGGCGGGTTTTCGGATCCATTACCACCTGTCCCTGTGGCGCATCAACACACACCCGGGCCAGCGCCTCAACCAGTTCCTCAGCGTTAAATGAGCCGGCCTGTTCCGCCGCTCTGGCAAAGGCATGCACACAAACATAGGTGCCTTCACCAAAATTGGTCAACACACCATTGCCCTGCGGCCATATACCGGTGACATCGGGCAATTTGGCCAGACTTTGCAGGTAGGCGCGATTTTCCGGTGTATCAATTGACATAAAATAGGTATTGCTGGAATACAAACCTTCACGCACTTCCTGCGCCAGACTTGCCACCATCACCTCATCATAATGCCCCATCACCACCGCCATGCGCTGTTTCAGACCGGAGGCGTGAAAGGCATTCAACAAATTGATCTGATCGGTCCCGGCGGCATACGGTACAAAGACATCTGCACCGGACCTGGCCAGCCGTTCCATCAACCCCTGATAGTCTGATGTGCCGATCTCAAAATACTCCTCACCAACCACTTCTCCGCCCGCGCCTGACAGGATGCGCCTGGCCGCATCGATCGAACCACGCGGCCATTCATAATTGGCTCCCGCGAAATACATCTTCGGGCCGAAGTGTCCCGCCATCCAGGGAATCATCTTGTCTATTTGCTGGTTGGGCAGGGCGGCAAAGTGGAAAAAATAGCGATTGTCGATACTGCCTTCATAAAAAGAAAAATTGAGATACGGAATGCGTCTGGGACCGGCCACCGTGTCTGCAACAGCGATACGGGAATTTGACAGCAGGTTACCGATAATGGCCACACAGCCGTGTTTGTCCAGCAGCCTTTCTGCCGCCCCAACGGCGGTGCCGGGCATACTGCCATCATCCTCAATAACAATCTCCAGACGTTGTCCCAGCACACCGCCCTGTGCATTGATTTCGGCACAGGCAATATGTGCAGCGTGGCAGATCTCGCGTCCATACATACCGACAAGACCGGTGAGCGGCGGCATGACACCCAGCCTGACAATATTGTTATCGTTTAAAACGGCTTTCGGTACGATATTCATCCCAAGTCCCTGTAAACCCGGATATTTGTGATTCTCAACAAAGCATGTCGGTTTTTCCGCCAACTCCTTAACTCAGATTTGTTAAATATGTGTTAAATCAAATTCATTTGTTAATTTCTGTTATTTACACTGATAATACTGCGTCAAATACAGCAACAATTTCGCCTTTTTGGAATTGATTTTTTTGCATATAATGCTTGCCCTGTAATAAATGTCAGTCAGGAAACAGTTCTCCACACATGCATAACCTCAAACAATATATTATTAATGTTCACTACGAAGATTTTCAGGAAAAGGTGTTGCAGGCATCGGCGCAGCGAACCATCCTGGTAGACCTCTGGGCAGACTGGTGCCCGCCCTGTCTGGTCATCGGCCCACTGCTGGAGAAAGTCATCACCGACTACAACGGCGAAGTGGTACTGGCCAAACTTGAGGTTGATGAAGGGGAGAACATGAAAATTGCCGGTCGGTATCAGGTACGCGGCTTTCCAACCGTGATGCTGTTTCGGGATGGTGAAGAAAAGGGACGCTTCAGCGGTGCACAAACCGCCGGTTATATCAAACAGTTTATCGAGAGCCACTCCGGTTAGCTGACAAGCTGACCGGAGTTGTATCAACGCGCGACCCTAACGCCGTTAACCGGCGCCAAAATAGATGAGGATACCCGGCAGGGTGAGCCACAATAATCCCTTGATCAAAAAGAACAGGAATCCCACCCGACCGAGTCGTTTCAGCCATGAACCGGTATCCTGATGAATGGGGGATTTGGAGGAAACGTGATGTAACAGCATGCCCGACACCTCAACTTCTGCCTCGTTCTATCCCATATCGGATGGGTGAACAGCAAACTTGATGAGATTTTGGCCGGTGCCGGGCCGGGTTGACGACAGTAATGCCTTAACCACCCATCAAATTGGCAAAAAAGGGATACCAGGATATCAGCATGAACGCCACCAGGATCAGATCAGTCCGGACCGCATGCCGCATGCGACGCTGATCTGTTTCCGGACGGCCGGTCAACAGGACGCGGGTCATCATGGCATCCAGCAAAAGCAACATAAAGAGGATGGGCGCCAGAGCCGGAAAGAGCAGGGTGGGAAAGACAGCCCACCCTTCATACACGGACTCACTGCCCGGTGCGGGGCGAAACAGGGTAGTAACCAGGACCGCACTGTATAACATCCAGCGCAATGGCCCCAGTCCAAACAAAAATTGACCAACCGCATTAAACATCGAGAGCTCTCCGACAATCAAACCCGGCTATGGTAACAGGCCTGGATCTGCTGTCCAGTCCGCCTTATTGCGGTTTCTGTTGTTGGGCAAGAAACTCTTCGATGATATCGATGGGAACAGCACCGGCCTGCTGGACGGCCAGTTCACCGGCTGGGGAATAAACCAGGATAGTCGGTGTACCTGCCCACTCCACCCCGGTCAGGTTGGTAAAGCGAATCGCCACATCGCGTGGCTCACCGATGATATTCGGAAACACCAGGCCGTGTTGTTGAATAAATTTTTTCGCCTCCGCCAGTTTTTCCTGTCCATCCATGCTCAATCCCAGTACGGTGGCATCCTTGTCCTTGTGCTTGAGATGAAAGGCGTTGTAGTTTTTGGCTTCCTTGTTGCAAACATGGCAATCCGATGCCCAAATCATCACGATCAGCCATTTACCCTTGCCTGTGTAATCATCGAGTCCGGCCGGTTTGCCTGCCATGTCCTTAAATATGGCCGCCTGTAACGGCGCCGCCAGGGAAATACCAAGGAAACATGCCGCCAACATCGAGATTTTTTTCATTGTCTGTTTGCCTTATTCAAAATGGGTTAATCGACAAAGGAAAGCTCTACCTGAGACATATACCTGCCCGATTGGTTCAGGCAGTTCAGCCCGGTTGTATATAAACTCAATAGTATACCGGGGAGTTACTCCCCGGCGTTTACCGGTCACGGCCACACCACACCGACACATCGGAGTTAAACAACATTGCCATCACTCAAACATCCGCATTGGTTGTTGTTACTGCAGGCCCTGCTGCTCGTTCATAACGTGTCGGCCGGTGAGGCGGACACCGACGGCTTCAGCCTCGGACCTGTCACACATATCTATAGCCCTTATCTGGCGGATCATAAACGTGTCGCCTTTGGTCTCCAGTTCCTCTCTCTCAGCCATACCGATATTCCTGATACAGGAAACGAACGCCTGGCGCTGCGGCTGGGTGGTCGGCCGGAACTATTCCGTTACCAATGGCAATCCGCGCCCGGTGCAACAGTACAACAACTGCAGGCCAATCTGGAAGTGGGTTTCCGGGGACACTTCGACCTCACCCGCTCCCTTGACAACATCGGCTGGGACGGGAATTACGGCTTGCTCTTCAGTTATCGTGGCCATCCACAACGTGCATACCGGTTTGGTGTCTATCACACCTCCGCTCACATCGGCGATGAATACGCAGAGCGGGTCGGCAGGCTGCGCATCGAGTACACCCGGGAGGAGTATCTTGCCGGTATGCAATTCAATCTTACTCCGCGCGGGCAGATTTATGTCGAGGCCGGTTATGCCTTTAACGTGGATATCAAACCGCTGCAGCAGCACAAGCGTCTGCAGGCCGGACTACAGTATCAGCAAGAGGGATTTTCCATCTCACCGCGAGCCGGCTGGTTCGCGGCATTTGATGTCAACGCCTATGAAGAGCGAAACTGGCGCCCCAACCGCGCCCTCAGTGTCGGCTACAGCTGGCGATCCGCCCCGCACTTGTGGCGACTGGGGCTGGATTACTATAGCGGCCAGTCCCAGTTGGGTGAATTTTTTCAGCATGATGAGAAATACGGCGGAATAAGTTTACAGCTGGATATCTAAACAAACGACCTGCCGTGCCGATGTAGAAAGCAGGATGCTAAATCCTCTAGTTTGGACACAACACATAATAACCAGAAGGTTTCTATGACAAATACCTATTTTGCCACGCCATCCGATGCAGAAGAGGCCTTTTATCGTGCCTTTGAAAATTCGGACCTGGATCACATGATGTCAGTCTGGCTGGATGCCGATTATGTGGAATGCATTCATCCCATGAGTCACCGGCTGAATGGTTTGACGGAAATTCGCGATGCCTGGGTGGAAATTTTTCACGTTACCAGTGCGATCAAATGTGTCACGCTGGAACGTCGCCAAATCAAGCACAATGGTCTGGCCATTCACATCGTGAATGAAAATCTCATCATGGATGAAGGCAAACGGACCATCCGTATCCTGGCAACCAATATTTATGAAGAAACACCAGAGGGCTGGCGCATGATATTGCATCATGCTTCACCGGCGCCGAAAGAGTTCAATAACACTGACAACCCCCCACCCACCATGCATTGATATCAGTGCATGACAAACGGCCCCTCCGGGGCCGTTTGTTTTTTATCTGGCATGATATATTGCGTTATGTTCTAATGCGCACATCTGTTGTTACCTCTCTTTAATCACATTCTTTTATTGCGCGTCAGTTTGTGACGATTCTTGTCTACATGTGACGCAAATTGTCACTTGTGTGACAATACCCTGTTTTTTCAGCCGTTTTCACCCACGCCTAACTGTTTGAATCGCTTGAGTTCTCATTTTTCATGTGATGCGAATCACAGCCGGCATGACTGCTGCATCACAAACACGCAGCAAGAACATGGTTAGGAGTTCTGATAAAGGCAATCCATGCCGAAAGGTTTGGAGCGCAAAGTTACCGGTCTAAGGGGCTTAAGCCCTACGACAGCGGGACCGCCGGAACTCACCAGGCAGTCTTTGGTAATTGCATGTGAATGACTGACACAAGTCGCGCAGGCAAGATAACAAATCAAGTACTCCTGACCTTTGCTATGACGCTATGGCAAATGTGTAAGGAGTATAAGAATGAAAAATGTTCATCACGTTGTATGCGGCAACGACAAGCTCATCCGTCTGGTGCTGGCCTTCGGCCTGTTCCTGATCAGTGCCACCATCCCGACTCAAGCCAACGCGCTCCCCAAAGGGGGCAGTTATCATTTGATTCTCAATGGTCGTTCCTTTCATCTGACCAAACCACCCGCCGGCAAGAGCTTTAATGAAAGCAATGTTGGTTCCGGTGTGCAATATGAGTTTCAAACCGAGCTGGGCAGTCCATGGGTCAGATTTATCACCGGTTCGGCATTTAACGATTCATTCAACAACCTGTCTTACTATGGCGGCGGCGGTCAGGTACGACGTTTTACCCTGACCAACGGCTGGCACATTGATGTCGGTTATCTCGCCTTTGTGATGGCGCGTCAGGATGTCAATAACTATCAACCCTTCCCCGGTCTGTTGCCGGTGACCTCCATTGGCACCAAAAATGTCGCCATCAACCTGACCTATATCCCGGAGATCAATCAACAGATCAAGGAACTGGTGTTTATCCAGCTAAAGCTGTCCACAGACATTTTGTAATTTAAAACGCTTTATTTTCACAACGATTTATTTGCCGCAAGCGTTTTCACCCGCCTTTTCCCTTGGCGGGTTTTTTTTGTCTGTCATTTTTGCAAGCGGCGGGATCAGAGGCGACTCAGCAGCAGGGACTTGATCTCTCCGTCCGTTAATACAACCGGATTGGTCTTCATACTGCTGCCGCGAGCATGGGCCGTGATCTGATCCAGCCCGTCGGCGGTTACACCGTAGACCGACAAGCGCGGTAACTGCATTTGTTCGGTCCAGTCCTGTAACAAATCCACCAGGGCATCCTGTGCCATGGTCTGATGAGTAAAGACCTTGTTGCACAACAGTTCACCCAGTTGTGCATATTTGGCCAGGGCGGGATTACCCGGTTCGCGTTCCTGCATACAGGCGATGTTGACGGCCGTGGCTTCCGCCACCAGGGTGCCGCACACCACGCCATGGGGAATGGGATAAAACGCCCCGAGGGGTGAGGCCAACCCATGCACCGAACCCAACCCGCACTGGGCCAGGGTGATACCGGAAAGCAGAGCGGCATATGCCATTTGTCCCCTTGCCTCGGTGGTGTCCCCTGTTTGCCGATACCAGGGCAACAGGCTGTCACGCACCGCCTCCAGACCGCTGAGGGCCAGGGCATCTGTCAATGGATTGGCCCGGGTCGAAACAAAGGATTCCAGCAACTGGGTCAGGGCATCCATCCCATTGGCGGCGATCAGCGCCGGCGGGCAGGCGGCGAGCAAGTCCGGATCCAGCACCGCGTATTCCGCCACCAATTGGTCATCCCGAAATGACTTTTTGAAGCCATCTGCGCCCTGCCGGCTGAGGACCGCATTCTTGGTGGCTTCGCTGCCGGTCCCCGCCGTGGTTGGGACGGCTATCAGGGGCACGGCAGGGCCGGTGTAGGGCAGCTCCGGCCCAACCCCCTCCAGATAATCCATTACTGATCGGCCGACCCGCAGCAACCCGGCAACCGCCTTGGCGGCATCGAGTGCGCTGCCGCCGCCGATACCGATGACAACCTGGATATCCTCCCCGGCGTAGGCCTGAACCAATTCATCGATAAGTCCCGGTGAGGGTTCCTCGCTGATGGTACAGTGCAACCAGTTCAGCCCCTCTGCCGCCAGCGCGGCTTGCAGCGCGCCCCAATGGGGAGTTTCCAGCAGGGATTTACCGCCGGTGACCAGTAACAGCCTGGTACCGTAGCGCCGCGCCAGTTGCGGGACCCGCTGCAACGCGCCGGGACCAAATTCAATTCGCGGCAGACGTGCTATCGCAAACGGTTGCATATTTTTATACCTCCGGATAGAGGCCGACAAAGGGGACGCCCTGGCGTGGCTCTGCCATCCAGTCGGCCACCGTATCGCGCCAGGTCAAATAGTGGGGGGACTGCTTGTGCGCGGCCGCCGCCTCTGCCGACGTATAGGCCTCATAAAGAACAAAATAGGCGGGATCAGCAGGCGATTGCAGGATATCGAAGCGGCAATTGCCGGGTTCCTGCACCGATTGGAGGTGATTCTGCTGCGAAGCGTCGATAAAATCCTGTATGTGGTCAGGTTTGACATGGACATGAACGATCGTGACCTGCATTTCCGTATCCCCTTTTATATTTTTTCCAGAGTGGTGCAGGATTATAACAATCCCGCCGGGATGCAAAAGTCTGCTCCCGCCCCGATTTTGACAGGGCTATTTGTTTGATTTATTTGAATTATCAAATATTTATATCCATTGACCCTTTTAATTCACCGCTATCTCTGGTAAATGTGGTTTATTCATCCACAAAAGATATATATACCCTACTGAGCAAATCGGATTCGGATATACCTTGCGTGGTGTCCATGCTGTTTCGCGCCTCATGAGAGGACCATAGCGATGAAAAAACAATTCACCATCCTGACCGGTTTGCTGGTCATTCTGACATTCCATCTGGCCCCTGCAGCCCATGCCATGGCAGCTGATGAAGATACAATTCGCTGGGCCGGCTGCGGCGTGACCAAAAAGGCCTTTATGCAGGAGCTGGCCAAGGGTTATGAGAAAAAAACCGGTATCAAAATCGAACTCGAAGGCGGCGGCGCCACCCGGGGCATTCGTGATACAGCCGGACTGAAGATTGATATGGGCGGCAGTTGCCGCATGAGTCTGCCGGAAACTGATCGTTCAGAACTCTATGCCTCCCTGCACCCTATCGCCTGGGACGCCCTGGCCATTATCGTCAACAAGGCCAATCCGGTGAATAACCTCACCACCCAGCAAGTGAAAAACATCTACGAAGGCAAGATCACCAATTGGAAAGAAGTGGGCGGTAAAGACCTGCCGTTAAAACTCTATGTCCGTCGCGGCAATATCTCCGGGGTTGGTTATGCCATCCGCCAATATATCTTCAAGGACAGCAACAAGGAATTCAAAACCAAATACCTGGAAAACTCCTCCGGCCCGCTGGAACAGGCGGTGGAAAAAGACCCGGCGGCCATGGGCATCACCGGTGTCAGCAGTGCCCGCAAACGGGATGTAAAGATCATTCAGTTTGACGGCAAGGAACCGACTTTCAACAACGTCAAAGAAGGGAAATACCAGCTCTACCGGCCGTTGTATCTGGTCACCAGCCCCACTCCTTCCAGAAAGGTGAAAAGCTTCATCTCCTTTGCCATGTCGGAAGAGGGCCGCAAGATCATCCGCGCCAATCAGACCGTGCCCTACAAGGATGCGCCCAACCTGATGTCGAAGATGTTAATTTATGGTTTTGATGTGAGATAAGGCATGTCGAAAAAAAACCGGTCATGCGCGACCGGTTTTTTTTACTCTGCATCGGGTTCCTGTTTTATGTCCGGTGCAGCGTCAGGTGTAACTGCCGTACCATCATCAGCGCTTTCCTGCAATGTTGCCGGTGCGGCCGTTTCCCCTTCCGCCACAGATTCCTGCTCTTCCAAATCCTGTTCCGGTTTTGCTGCAACAACTAATGCATCATCCTGGAAATTGATCTTCTTGTGGCTGATGTCGCAAAAGGGTTTATTGCGCGATGCGCCGCAACGACACAGGGCGGCCTTGTTGCGCCGGGCTTTTGTCCCGTCTGGCCCGACGATAATAACCGGTCCCCGGATCACCAGCATGGCATTGGGTCGACAGGTGATAGTCAACGGTGTCCAGGCTTCCAGCTCTTCATCCTTGCTGTTATCCACGGTACAGCAATCCGTAAAACCGATCCGCGTATGGCTGCCATCACAAAACGGTTTATTGGCCGAAGCCCCGCAGCGACATAAATGTATCGGCGTTTCGGCGGCCACCAGTTCGCTGACGGTGTTGTAGACCCTGGCCTCACCTTCCACCAGCAAGGGGCCGTTTTCCAGCAGCGTTATGGTGTTCTTCTGCGACATACCCGTCACCCGTTCAATGAATGCCATGCATCAGTTTTCTGATCAGGGGCCCCAGTAATAATAACAGTATACCCGCCCCAATCGAACTGGCGGTTAGAAACCAGTACAAGGGGATGTGAGCCCCGGCGATCAGGTGTTCCAGTGTGCCGGCCAGATAGTTGGCTGCCGCCATGGCGGTAAACCAGATCCCCATCATCAGCGCCACCAGTTGTGTCGGCGCCAGTTTGGTCACCATGGACAGGCCGATGGGCGACAGACACAATTCACCGATGGTATGCAGTAAATAAACCAGCACCAGCCACTGTGGTCCGACCTGCCCCAATGTCTCAGCCCGTTGTTGAGCCAACGCCAATACCACGAAACCCAGGCCGAGGATAATCATGCCCAATGCCTGTTTCGTCACCACAGAAAGCGCATATGGTGATTGTTCCAGGCGAGTCCAGAGAATAGAAAACAACGGTGCAAGCATAAGGATCAACAGCGGATTGATAGACTGAAAATAACCGGCCGGCATCTCCCAGCCCCAGACCATTCGATCAGTCAGTTTGTCGGCAAACAGATTCATGGTCCCGCCGGCCTGTTCAAACCCCATCCAGAAGAAAATCACAAACAGGGCCTGGATCAGAATCGCCAGCATCCGGTGCCATTCAACCCGGGTCAACGGCGCGGTTTGGGTCATCACCACCGCCGAGGGAATGAACGAGAATCGTTGCAGGTAATAAGGTCCCCGGATGAAGACAAGCCCCATGCCCAGTATCACAACAATTCGCAGCAACACCGACATGTTGTGCCAGAGATTTTTTAACACCGGCCAACTGTAGACGATGCCGAAGACCAGCAACACCACCAGAGCGCTGACTCCGGCAATAAGGTAAACGTCCCGTTTAGCCAAACCGGGTTGCGTCTCTGTTCTGAAGATATGCAGACCGCGAATAAAGATCAACAACCCGACCAGCATGCCGACGCCGGCGGCGGCGAACCCGTAATGCCAACCGAATTTTTCCCCCAGTGTGCTGCACACCAGTGGTGAGAAGAACGCCCCCAGATTGATCCCCATATAGAAGATCGTAAACCCGCTGTCGCGTCGCGCATCACCCTCTGTATATAAACGCCCCACCATGGTGGAGATATTGGGTTTGAAAAAACCATTACCGGCCACCAGTAAACCCAGTGCCGGATAGAGCAACGCCTCAAAGGCCATGGCAAAATGGCCCATGGCCATCACCACACCGCCCACCAGGACGGCACGTTCGGCGCCCAGATAACGATCCGCCAGATAGCCGCCGAGGATCGGTGTCAAATAGACCAGCCCGGTATACACGGCATAGATCCACAAGGCATCCACACGCGTCACCGCCAGTGCATTGATCAGGTACAACACCAGCAAGGCACGCATACCGTAATAGCTGAAACGTTCCCACATCTCGGTGAAAAACAGGGTGGCAAGACCGCGGGGATGGGATGGGGCCAGGCTAAACATACTTCATTCCACCGGGATCAAAATCTATTCTATGCGACAGGCTTCAGCGAACCCCAGACGTGGATGACGTGGATGGAGTTTGTCCCGATCACCATAACCGAAGGCTGTGATAAAAATGGATTTGGTTTTGCCATCCGGGAAAAACGTTTCATCCAGCAGGACGTTATTCACGCCGGACATGGGACCGGCATCCAGACCCAGACTGCGGATCGCCATGATCAGATAAGCCCCTTGCAGGCAACTGTTCAGCAAGGCAGAGTGTTTGATCTTCTCCTCTTTGCCGACGAACCAGGAACGTGCATCGGTATGGGGAAACAACACCGGCAGTTTTTCATAGAACTCCAGATCCATGCCAATAACAGCGACCGCCGGGGCACTCATGGACTTGGCCACATTGCCTTCATTCAAACAGGGTTTGAGCCGTGCCTTGGCGGCTTCCGAAGTCACAAACACCAAACGCGCCGGGCAGGAGTTGGCGGCGGTCGGTCCCATTTTCATCAAATCATAGATCTGCGTGATTTGTGCATGACTCACCGGTTTATCCTGCCAATAACTGAAGCTGCGCGCTTCATTAAAAAGTTGATCCAGAATCGGACTATCGAATGAAACAGACATCATCACTCCTGCAATAGTTTTAACCGTTATCGGCCCGCCATGTTACCTGTCCGGCAGCGACTCTGCAAAACCGGATGTCCCTGCGAAATTCAGGTTTTCACACAATCGATGCAGGCCGCATTAATAACGTTTACCGCGTTGGCTGAAGCTGCGTGGTTTAAATCCGGGCGGTTTGTCCCTGATCCAGCTGACAAAACGGGCAATCTCGGGATGGGACGACAACTTCACCAATTCGTTATAGTCATCAGCCAACTGTTTTTCACTAAAGACCGCATGGATATGATTATGACAGGGCCGACAAACCTGGATAATGCGTGTGACGAGATCTTCCCGGGTATAGTTGCGGCGTATACGCTTGTTATTGTGTCGTGTGCGCGGGATAAGATGATGGCGTGTCAACATTACCGCCATGCGGCCGCACAATTCACAACATGCTGTAGTGTCTGTCGTTGACATAAAATCCCGGTTTTGACTTGTGGTCTCCCCTGCAGGGTTTACAATAGACTGAAAACTCACACACGGGCAAGCATGTTTCCACTCTACGACGATAACCCAACCAGCCGTTTTCCGCTCCTGACGATCCTGTTGATCGTCAGCTGTGTACTGGTATTTCTCTGGCAGTTGTCGCTGGGATCGGCGATGCATGCGGCGATCCGTGTCCTCGGCGCCACACCGGCGGTTCTGTTTGGCAATGTCACTCCAACCTCAGCGGCAATACCGCCCTGGACCACCGCTATCACCTCCATGTTTTTGCACGGCGGCTGGATGCATCTTATCGGCAACATGCTTTATCTGTGGATCTTCGGTAACAACATCGAAGATGCCATGGGCCGCACACGTTTTATTATCTTTTATGTACTTTGTGGACTCGCCGCCCTGCTGGCCAATGCCCTGCCCGACACCGACTCAACCATTCCCATGATCGGCGCCAGCGGCGCCATCTCCGGTGTGCTCGGTGCCTACCTGTTATTGTATCCCCAGGCCAGAGTACTGGTGGCGATTCCCTTTGGTTTTATTATCCACACAACCCGACTGGCAGCCGTCTGGGTATTGGGTTTCTGGTTTGTCCTGCAAATCATCAACTCCCTGCTCACCGCCGGGCAGGAGGGCGGCGTGGCCTGGGGGGCACACATCGGCGGCTTTGTTGCCGGCGTGGTGCTGGTGCCCTTTTTCAAACGCAAGGAAGTCCCGTTCTTTGCGCCGCGGCGCGAATGAATGTTTGCACAGATGCTAAATCCCGCGCCTGCCGATAACCGCTAAGCAACAATGCTTGAACGATTCACCGCTGCGTTTCCACTCTGGGCCATCCTGTTATCCGGCCTTGCCTTCTTCAATCCAGCGACCTTTACACCCTTTTCCTCCGCCATCATTCCCCTGTTAACACTGGTCATGTTCGGCATGGGGATGACACTCACCATTGATGATTTCAAACACGTCTTCAAACAACCACGCATCATCGGTCTGGGTGTCGCCCTGCAATATCTGATCATGCCGCCGGCAGCCTGGTTGATCTCACGCCTGTTCAACTTACCGGTCGAGTTGATGGTCGGGATGGTGCTGGTGGGCAGCAGTGCCGGCGGCACGGCATCCAATGTGATCTGTTATCTCGCCAAAGGCAATGTCGCGCTGTCCATCACCCTGACCCTGACTTCGACTCTGCTTGCGGTGTTTGCCATGCCCGCCCTGACCTGGTTATATGCCGGACAAAGTGTACCGGTACCGGCCCTGGCCATGTTGTTCAGTATCCTGAAGATTGTCCTCATCCCTGTTCTGCTTGGTGTGATTGTCAACAGCCTGTTCAGGCAACGACTCGCAAAAGTGGTGGCGCTGTTTCCGTTTATTTCGAGCCTGGCCATCATCATGATTATCGCAATAATCGTCGCACTCAATAACAACACGATCGCCACCATGGGCATGGTCATCATGTGGGCCGTCATACTGCACAACCTCACCGGTCTGTTTGCCGGTTATATGATCGCCCGAAAACTGGGACATGATGCTGTGATCAGTCGCACTCTGGCCATTGAAGTCGGCATGCAAAACTCCGGATTGAGTGTGGCGCTGGCCACGAAATATTTCACAGCCTCCGCCGCCCTGCCCGGCGCATTGTTTAGTGTTTGGCACAACATCTCCGGATCAGTGCTGGCGGCATGGTGGGCCAGACAAAAGTAACCGTGCAACCAGTACCTGTTAACGATCCGGCACAACGGCTTGACCATTTTTGACTATCCTTGCAATAGACGCATTTGAACCGTAATGGATCCTCACCATGCTTGAACTGAAAGTCCTGTGCCTGCTCGTTGTTGCCAACGGTGTGCCGGTGATCGTGCAATATCTGTTGAAAGATCGCCTGTCAGCGCCACTGGATGGCGGCTATATCTGGATCGACCGGCGTCCCTTGCTGGGCAACAGCAAAACTGTCCGTGGTGTCATTGCGGCACTGATAGTGACCCCTGTCGCGGCCAAACTGCTGGGCATCGGTTTTTTTCTCGGGCTGATGATTGGCTTCTACGCCATGTTGGGTGATGCGCTGGCCAGTTTCATAAAACGCCGCCGCGGTGTTGAACCCAGCAGCAGAATGCCCGGTATTGATCAAATACCGGAATCCCTCCTGCCTCTGGTGGTTACCAAAGACATCACCGACTTCAGCTGGCTGATGATCTTTTTGCTGGTGATGGTGTTTACCGTGCTTGAAGTGACCGTGTCACCACTTTTGTACCGTTTGCATATTCGTAAACGGCCGTATTGAAACTGGACTATCCGTAGCAGATTCAGCTTTCAGCTTGTTTATCAACGTGCTGAATCTGCCATATCAACAATGCGAAAAGTGCACCGTTTAATCCGATATTAACCAGCAGCCATAATTCCGGGACGACATACTCGTATAAAACCACGGTTTGGGCCTCGGCAGAAAGCCTGAATTTCATACCTGATAATATGGCATGCAACTTCACTGAAGAATTATAGGTATAAAACAAGACACATGCATGCACCACCGCCAGTGCAACGATTATACCCGAGAAAAATTTCTTTTTTTGCTGACTATATTTATCTGTAGCAGTGAATTTGACAAACCAGCCGTTTGCCGCCAACAAAAAGCCAAAGGTTGCCCAAAAATTATTAAGGTAAGCAGCACGGGCATTCTCTGCCGCCGTCATGACTAACTTGAATGTAGATGAATCTATCGCTTCAATCATCAATTCCGGACCCCTCCCAAGGTTACATGAACAGAGACTCTGACTGACGCCTGACCAAGAGCCTGATTTAACACGGCGGGATCATCACGTTGCAGCATGGAGATGCTAAATGCACAGTACCGGTTGTACAGCATGTCACCGGCCGCATCCGTGCAGCAGAGACAACCACGGTGACCGGTTCAGGGATTCACGCAGCGATAGATATCAAAGGTCTGTTTCCCGTCCTTTATGCCGGAACTCGGTACAACGGTATCACCATTCAGATTGACAGCCGCGTTACGCGCCAGATCTTCCAGTTCCTTTGTCATTTTCTTTTCATTGCGTTCAAAACCGACCACGGTGTTTTTTACCGTCGCGGTGGTGTTCCCCAGTTTTTTACAATTACCGACTTCGGCGTCACTCAGGACTCTGACTTTTTCACCTTCTTTTGTCAGGGTAACCCAGGTACAGGCAGGCAGGATTGCCGCAATGGCAAGAATAAGGAAAAGTTTTTTCATGTCGACTCCTTTGTTTTATCTGAGTATGAGGATAGATGAAAAACCGACGGTGTGAAAGTTGCGGCCTAATCAAACAGACTGTATTGGGCAGCAAAGACCGAGGGATTAAAACGACGGCTGTCCAGCGGCACAGATTGGGCATAGCCCAGTTTTTTCAGCGCCAGATTGAAGCGTTTTGCCAGCATATCCGCATACAGACCAACACCGCGCATCCGTTGTCCATATTGATGGTCGTATTCACGTCCGCCATGCATCTCGCTGATACGATTCATAACATGCTCAACCCGGTTCGGGTAGTGGCATTGCAACCAGTCACGGAACAACTGTTTCAGCTCATGGGGCAGGCGCAACAAAATATACCCCGCGGCCCGCGCACCCTGGGCCCGACTCTCGGCCAAAATGGTCTCCAGTTCCGTTTCCGTCAGGACCGGGATAATCGGCGCCACCAGCACATTGACCGGTATCCCGGCCTCGTGCAAACGGCGCATGCAGGCCAGTCGTCTGGCGGGTGAGGCCGCCCGGGGCTCCAGTCGTCGGGCGAGTTCTTTATCCAGCGTGGTCATGGATAGATAGACATGTACCAGTTGCAGGCGTGCCGCCGCTTGCAGCAGATCCAGGTCCCTTTCGATGAGTGCGGACTTGGTAATAATCACAAAGGGATGGCGTGCCGCCAGCAAGGTTTCAAGCACACCACGCGTTAACTGTAGTTGCTTTTCCACCGGTTGATAGGCATCGGTATTCGCACCGACCGCAATGGGTGCGCAGGAATAGCTTTTCGCTGACAGTTCTTTTTTCAACAATGCCACCGTGTCCGGTTTGTAAAACAACCGACTTTCAAAATCCAGCCCCGGTGACAGATCCAGCCAGGCATGGGTCGGACGGGCAAAGCAGTAGACACAACCATGTTCACATCCCTTGTAGGGATTGATGGAGCGATCAAACGGGACATCCGGTGAATCGTTATAGGTAATGATACGGCTTGATTTATCCACCGTCAGACTGGTGTGCAGTGGTGCGGGCGCTTCATCCTGATTTCCCCAACCGTCATCGACCGCTTCGCGTCGATGTTCGGCATAGCGATTATTCGGGCTGAGGGTGGCGCCGCGTCCTTTCAATGGTTTGTCGGATTGGCCTGGCATGGCGATGTTTATAACATAATTTTTTTTCCGCTTCCCGGTTCACCTGCCTTTCCCCGGACGGTGAACTATACTCAATGAACTTCAAAATTATCATGGACTATGGCCAACAAACATCACGAAACCAGGGTCGGAATCATTCTGACCGGCGGCGGTGCACGGGCCGCCTATCAGGTGGGTGTGCTCAAGGCCATTGCCGATATCCTGCCGCGTGATGCGGCCAATCCTTTCAAGATCATCACCGGCTCTTCCGCCGGGGCCATTAATGCCGCTGCACTGGCCTGTTACAGCGCAAATTACCGTGATGCAGTACGGCGAATCCTGCAGATCTGGGCCAACTTTCGCTCCAACCATGTTTACCGTACCGATTTGGCGGGTATCGCCGGGACCGGGGCCCGCTGGTTGGCCAGTATGTTTGTCGGTGGTCTGGGCAAGAATAATCCCCATTGCTTGTTAAATCGTGCGCCGTTACGTGCCTTGCTGGAAAAATATATCCACACGAATAACATCCAGGAGGCGGTGGATAAAGGGTATATCCATGCACTGAGTGTGTCTGCTTCCGGTTACAGTTCCCATCAATCGGTCAGCTTCTTTCATGCCCACCCCTCGGTGGAAAGCTGGGCACGTTCGCGCCGGGTCGGGTCCCGTTCCCCCATTACCATCGATCATCTCATGGCCTCATCAGCCATCCCGTTTCTGTTTGAGGCCATCAAGGTGCATCGGGAATTTTTTGGTGACGGTTCCATGCGGCAGATTGCCCCGCTAAGTCCGGCTTTACATCTGGGAGCTGATCGCATTCTGGTGATCGGGAATCGGCAGGAAGACAACTTCCAGCCGAAACGGGTCAGCAATCCCCCGCATCCTTCGCTGGGACAGATCGCCGGCCATGCGCTGGACAGTATTTTCCTCGACAGTCTGGAGGCGGATCTGGAACGTTTGCAACGCATCAATCGAACCGTGGATCTGATTCCGGAAGACACCCGTGAAGAACACGGTATCGCCTTGCGCAAGGTTGAGGTCATGGTGATCTCGCCCAGTCAGGATATGGGTGAAATTGCCGTGCAATACACCGACCAGTTGCCGCGCACCATCCGTTTTCTGTTGCGTGGTCTGGGGGCCTCAAAGAAAAACGGCTCCAGTCTGATCAGTTATCTGTTGTTTGAAAAAGGTTACACCCGCGCCCTGATCGATCTGGGATATCAGGATGCCACACAGAAAAAAGCCGAAATACTCGACTTTTTGTCTGGCAAAACCGGAGCCGAGGTCAAGCCTGACAGATAAACATCGAATTACAATCTTACCGCGTCCAGACTCACGACAGCGTCATCACCCACCACTTCCGCACTGTGCATGACACCTTTCGGGACCACCAGACAATCACCGGCTTCCAGGATGATACTTTGTCCTTGCATGGTCATTTTAAAACGGCCTGCCAGGACAGCATCGATCTTGTCCAAGTTGTGACTATGCATGGCAAACACCGTCCCCGGCGGATAGACCCAGCGATTGACTGCATAACCACGAGCGGTCAGCTTGTCATACATGACCCGTTCACTGAGCGGACCGTCGCGTGTCGCATCCCAATGTTCCGGTTGCATGGTCAGGCGACCTTTTTATAGCGGAAGCTTCTGAACCTGACGATCACATCATCACCGATCAGATATAAGCAGGGCACCAGCACCAGCGTCAGCGGCGTGGCAAACAACAGACCATAACCCAATGCCAGCGCCATGGGACTCATGTAGGGATCAGCCCCGCCAATGCCATAGGCCAACGGCAACACACCGGCCACCGTGGATACCGTGGTCAGCACAATTGCCCGCAGGCGATCTGTTGTCGCCTGTGCCACCACTTCACGCAATGTCAGGTTTGATGATTTGCGTAACTCATTGACATGGTTCACCAGCACCAGCGAATCATTCACCACCACGCCGGCCAGACCGACTATGCCGGTCAGGGCCAGGAAACCCAGGTCCTGGGCATGCAGGGCAAAGGCGATGATCACACCGACGATGGCAAAGGGGATGGCCAGCATAACCATCAACGGTTGCCACAGGGAGTTAAACAACAGGATCAACAAGGCATAGATAGCCAGCGCCGCGATAATAAAAATATTCAACAGATCCTGTTTGGATTTTTCACTCTCCTCCGCTTCACCGCCGATGATCAACTGCATCCCCGGATAATCCCGGTCCACCTGAAAATGGGCCTGTACGGCTTTGGAGATTTTGAGTGAGGTGGAAACTTTTTTATCAATATCACCACTGACAGTGATCGCCCGTTCCCCCTGATAATGACTGAACTGGGAAGGACCCGGTCCCACATCAAACTTCGCCAGCGTGCCGAGTCGGGTCTGGCGACCGGAGCGATTGGGGATCTGCAATTGGCTGAGGAAGGCCTGATCGCCGCGAACACCCCTGGCAAAGATCACGCGGAAGTCCACATCCTCATCACCATAACGCACATTGGTGACCACTTCCCCGTCATAGGCAATGCGCACCATCTGCGCCACATCGGCCACGGTCACACCGACCCGCGCCAGTTTGGCGTAGTCGAGTTTGATCTCCACCTGTTCCTTGCCCGGCTTGTCACTGCGATCAATATCCTTGGCGCCCGGCAAACTGTTGAGATAAGCGATCACATCATCAGCCAGTTTTGTACGTATGCCATCATCACTGCCCACAACCCGGATAAAAATCGGTCGACCCACCGGCGGCCCGCCGGTATCCACCTGGTAATAAACCCGCTCAAAGGTTTTATCGGCATCGGTCTGTTTGCGCAGTGACTCGACGATGGCATCTGCGGTACGTTCCCGATTGGCAAAGGGGGTAAGACTGACCTGCAGGCTGGCAAAATTTTCACTCTCATTGCTCACCACATCATCACCAAAGGTACCGATGCGCGCCACATAGGATTCCAGTTCACCTTTCCCCAGCCCGGCCACCAGTTGTTCCACCTTTCTGACTGCATCAGAGGTCGCTTGCAACGAAGTGCCGGTCGGCATTTTGACAAAGATAAAAAAACGTTCCGCCGTGGAAGAGGGAAACAGGACAAAGTCCATAAATTTTACGGCGTAGGTCATGGCGCCAATAAAGATCACCATGAAGACAGACAGACTGATGTACCGGCGTTTTAACACACCCAGCAACCAGTGCCGGAATTTGTCGCGCAAAGTATTAAAATAATGTTGGCGGGCGGAATCGGCCTGTGTCCCGGCATGGGCCTGCATGCCGGCAGACAAATGCGCGGGCAGGGCCAGGGTGGATTCCAGCAAGGAGACAAACAGGGCCAGTGTGATCACCAGCGGTATCACATAGACAAACTTGCCCAACACACCGGGCATAAAGAACATCGGTGCAAAGGCGGCAAAGGTGGTCAGGATAGTGGTCAACACCGGACGAAACACCCCATGCACCCCTTCCACCGCCGCATCAATGGGTGCCAGGCCCTGTTCAAATTTCCGGTAAATATTTTCAGAAATAATAATCGCATCATCGACGATGATACCGATCACCAGCACCATGGCAGTGAGGGTGACACTGTCCAGAAAAGTATCAAACATGGGCAGCAGGAAGATCACCCCCAGGATGGCGATGGGTACACCCAGCGCCACCCAGAACGCCAGACGTGGTTTGAGAAAAACCGATAACACCAGTAACACCATCACCAGACCGATGGCGCCATTGGTGAGTACAATGGATAAACGATTTTTTACATAAGTGGAGTGATCGCGGGATAACAGCAGAGTAACGCCTTTGGGCATGATCTTCTGTTGTTCTTCCACCAGTTGTTTGACCGCTTCCGCCGTGCGGATCAGGTCCGCTTCGGAACGTTTGTGCGCCACAAAAGAGATCGCGGACACCCCGCCCATGCGTGACAACACCTTCTCTTCGGCAAAGTCATCATGCACGATGGCCAGATCCTTCACTCGCACCAGTGGTCCGTCAAAGGTCGTTTTGACAATGACATCACCCACCTCGGCAGGATCACGAAACTGCGCCAGAGTGACGATATTCTTTTCACTGGTATAGGATTCAAACGAACCGCCGGTTGCACGAATGTTGCGCACACCGATAGCATTGACAATATCGCGCAGGGAAACTTCATGGGTATGCAATTTGTCCGGCAAGACCTCGACACGGATCTCCCGCGCCCGATAACCATACCGACTGACACTGGTGACGCCGGGAATATTTTCCAGTTTCTTTTCAAACCGGCGTGCCAGTTCCCGCAGTTCATGATAAGGCAGATCACCGGTCATCCCCACTTCGATCACCGGTAACACCGAGGTATCGATCTCCTTGACCAGTGGTGATTCCCGCACCTCGACCGGCAGGTCGTTTACCCGGCCTACCGCTTCACGCACATTCTGCACCACCTTGTCCGGATCACGTTCATCCGCCTCGATCACCACCCGGATCAGGGACAGATTCTCCCGCGACCAGGACATAAAATGTTTAATTCCATTAATGTCCTGCAGTTCTTTTTCAATTTTATTGGTGACTTTCAATTCTACATCTTCGGGTGATGCACCGGGATAGACGGTGGAAATAAACACCTCACCAAATTCCACCCGGGGGAAGGTGTCGCGTTGAATACCGGTGAGAGTGCTTAAGCCCAGCAGGATGGCGGAAAAAGTAATCATATACGCCAACAGATGGCGTTCCGCAAAGTATCTGAAGAATCCTTTTAACATGATGGGAGAATTTTATTGGCAAGCGAGGGGAAATGCTACTGGAAAATTTCTGTTATGTTCAAGGCCCAGGCATTTCTTCTTGCCTGGAACATAACGCGAAGGCGCCAAGGCGCAGAGAACACAAAGGATTTTAAGTGAAAAAATATTCAGTACGGCGTGTTCACCGGCCAGATTATATTCTGGTGGTTTTATAAAGAACGATACTTACCGTTAAACCTGACAAGGATAACTGATATTTTCTAATAATGAGGTTCGGTAATCATATCTACAAACCCTTTCCCAACGGGAAAAAATTATCTTTCTGTGCGTCCTTCGCACATTGGCGCCTTGGCGTTATATTCTTTACCGTATCAGAGGCTGAACTCTATGCCTGTTCATGCCGCACAAACGCATCCACCACTGCGCACCAGGCCCGGGCCAGATTGTCCAGGTTATAACCACCGCCACCCATGGCCACGATCCGGCCGGCACAATATTCATCCGCCAAACGACACAACCGTTCTGCCGCATGGGCATGGGCCTGTTCACTGTATTGCATGTGGGTGATCGGATCACCATCCAGACTATCAGCTCCACATTGCAGGAGGATGAACTCGGGCTTCGCCTCACGCAGAAATTTTTCACCCGTTTCCCAGACCCGTAAAAAGTCGGCGTCACTTGCCCCCATGGGCATGGGTATATTCAACTTGGTCCCGGCCGCCTTGCCGGTACCGGTCTCTTCCAGTCGGCCGGTACCCGGATAAAGAAAACGCCCGTCTTCATGCATATCGAGAAAGATCAGATCCGGATCATCTTCAAAACTGTAAAACACCCCGTCGCCGTGATGGGCATCGATATCCACATAGGCGACACGCTGAATCTGATACTTTCTGCGCAAGGCTTCGATGGCAATACCACAATCATTGAAGATACAAAAACCGGCCGCCGTATCACGACGGGCGTGATGCAAGCCGGCAATAGGAATGAAAGCACGTTTGTATTCGCCCTGTATTACACGGTCCACTGCATCCAGCGTCGATCCGACCACATGGGCCGTCGCATCATACATGTTGGAGAATGCCGGGGTGTCACCGCCGTCGAGATAACCGGCGGGCAGTTTGGACATGCGGATCACCTTGTCCACATAATCCGGATCATGGAACCACTCAATCATTTCCTGTTTGGCCTTGACCGGTTGCAGGACATCGACCTTATCCGGTAAATGCCGGCGTCTGAATTCGCCGACAAAGGCATCATGCCGGCGCGGCCCAAACGGATGATCAACACCGAAGCTGTAGCGCGCCAGCGCCTCACCGATATATACACAGGTTTCACTCATAACGATGCGCCACCAGTTTGGCGGCCGGGATGATTTCATGAATCACCGCAGCCAGTTCCAGTCCAATCCCCGGTCGCTGACGATGTGAAACCCAAAGGACATTCTTTTCCGCATTCAGATCGGCAAACACGACAAACTCCTGATATAACCCGAAGGCCTGTTCCAGTTGCATGATCACCTGACGCAGGTGCACAGCTGTCAACTTGTTTAAACCCGGGATCAACATCATAAAATCCCCCAACAGTTTGCCCTCTGCATCACGGGTGGGGACACGTTTCCAGAGTGGTTCCGGTGGAGCAAGTCCAAGTTGTCCAAGACTGCTGGTTTTGAGTTGTTGCATAGGCCGGCCAAAGCTGTCACAAACTGGTAGTTTAAGTATGGCATAGGCCTGTCAGATTGCATCAACACTAACCGGAGAAAGGCATAACAAATGAAGCGCATCAAACTCCTATTTGCACAGGTGGAATTACCGCTGGTCTTGCGTAACACCCCCACTGCCCAGGCCATCCTGCACGCCTTACCGCAACATTCAGTCACACACACCTGGGGCGAAGAAGTCTATTTTGAGATACCGGTAACGGTACCACTGGAAGCGGATGCCAAAGATATCGTCAGCCCCGGCGAGATCGCCTTTTGGACTGAGGGTAACTGTATTGCAATCGGATATGGCCCCACCCCCATCTCTTCGGGGACTGAAATCCGCCTCGCGACCCGGACCAATATCTGGGCCGACAGTGAATCAGATGTGGCGATCCTGCGTCATGTGTCCGCCGGCGAAAGCGTTCGAATCGAAGAATTGAACTAAAACTGAAAACCTTAATCACATTGGTCATTAGTTAACTGATTGTGCAGGGATGTTGAAATTATATCCTCACAAAAAAAAGTATGTGAATTAACAATTATTTACCATTTATAGTGAATGTCATACTTTAATAGTCTATACATAAGCGTATGACTTCAAACGAAATGACAAACTTATGTCTCATGCACCGCCAGGTAAGGCGTCACAAAGAATAGTTCTATCTGCCTTATGTAGACAAGGGATTGCTGTTTTACAGAATCTGTTACGCCCCCACATCCTGGTTCTGATTGCCGGTATCAGTCTGACCATCACCACCACGTATTACTACATCAACTACAAAGACAGCGTTACCTATAAGGTTTTCGAACGCAAGGCGCTGAATATCGCCAATGCCATTGATCAGGAATTGACCCACAGTGTGGATGTGCTTTCCTACCTGCACGCACTCTATGTTTCATCTGATCACTTCTCCAATCGAAGCTTCAACATGTCGACACGTATCCTGATGGCCAGACATCCGGAGATCAAGGCGCTGGAATGGGTGCCGCACATTTCTCTCGCGCAACGTGACGAGTTTGAAAAGTCCATGCAAGCCAGTCATCCCGGCTATCAGATCAAAGAGCACGATGAAAACGGCAAGTTGGTCCGGGCCGGCAAGCGCAGCGAATACTACCCGGTGATGATGCTTGAACCCTATGCAGGTAATGAAGCAGCACTGGGCTTTGATCTGGCCTCCAACCCGCAACGCAAACAAAGCATGATACGGGCTCGTGACGTCGGTGAGATGACCGCCACATCGGCGCTGTTTCTGGTAGAGGAAAAGAGCAACCGCAAAGGTGTGCTGGTTTTCCTGCCGGTTTATGGCAATACATCCATACTGACAATAGCACAACGTCAGACACGCTTGTCCGGCTTCCTGTCGGCGGTTTACACCATCGACAATCTGATCTCATCCGCCACCCGGCATCAAGACCGGATCGGCCTGACGATCAACCTGTTCGACAAAAGCGAACCGAAAAATTTAAGTCTGGTTTATTCGGACTCAGATCATCCCCGGCAAGTGACACCGGATAATTTAAACAAACACCGGCCATACTCCATACACGATATTATGCTGGCTGATCGGCATTGGCAGTTACTCATCGTCCCCCAGGATGAACATTATCAAATCGGGTTCACCTGGAAATCCGGTCTGTTACTCATCAGCGGTTTTCTGGTCTCGATGCTGGTCTCTGCCTATTTATACCAGTTGCGGTTTAACAACCGGACATTGCAAAGTTCCAATGTTCAGCTGAGCAACCAGATCAATGAACGTATTATCATCCAGCAGCGTCTGCACGAGACCAATAAAAAACTGGCGCAACTTAACCGGGAAGACCCGCTGTTGGGTATCGCCAACCGGCGCTATCTGGACGAATACCTGCATTCGGAATGGTTACGCGCCATCCGCAGCGGCTTTCCGCTCTCATTCATCATGGCCGATATTGATTATTTTAAAAAATATAATGACCTGTATGGTCATCTGGTCGGTGACCAATGCCTGCAGAAGGTCGCGGCCTTGCTGAAAGAGATTGCCAATCGTCCTGCGGATCTGGTGGCGCGCTATGGCGGCGAGGAATTTGCCATTGTCCTGCCGGAAACGTTTGAACTGGGGGCGCGCCATCTCACAGAAAAAATACAACAACAGTTGGCAGCCCTGGCGATTCCCCATGCGGCCTCACCGGTTGCCCCCCATGTCACCATCAGCTTTGGTATCGGCACCATTCAGCCGAAACCCGGCACGAATCTGCCGGACTTTATCAAACATGTGGACGAGGCACTGTATCGGGCCAAGGCAGCAGGCCGTAACTGTATTCGCATCGCCTACCCGCCGTCGTCCAACGGTCAAAATATCCACCCATTCACTCAGGCGCAAAACTAACCGCCCTGCACAACCGCGTTAAATCGCCGGTGACAAATACCGGACGGCAAAATGATGACACTTCAGCCACTCCGGTATCTGTGCATATCGCATACTGTGAAATAACGGGACGTTGTGGTGCTATACCCTCCCGGCCTTTGTTCAAACTGTACAAAATGTAATCATTTACATACTGGCACATATCATGCAACAAATTCAGTTACAGACGATATGATTACAATGATTAGGAGGTCTGTGATGAGTGAACTTGCACTGCAATTAATCACGGTTGAACTGGAAAACGGCAAACAGGGCGTTTTTATCGGCGGCCCGCTGATCACAGATGACTATACCGAGGAAGAGACCCAGGTGGATAGTATCTGGTTTTCCGAGATTCAAGAGGTATCCGATAACATCACCCTTGCTGAATTACTGAATTTTGTCACGAAGGAAATCAGGTCTCGCAATAATCAGCTTAACTGACACTGCACAGCACTCCTGCATATCAACGTCCGGTATACACCGGACGCTTGATTTATTCACCACTCATCGGTTTAAACCGGCCACACATCAGAAACAACGCCTCTGCCTTTGCTTTGTCTCCGTGATTTCTCTATAACGTTGCTTGTGAGGATTGAATGGATGTACTGCATGGAACAAAATCGCAAGGGAGAAAAGGGACCCATACCATATCGAACCGGTCGGTTTTTTTCAGCCGATTCGATGTGGTATTTTGCCTCTCGCGAAGGTATTGATCACGGCCCCTTTCCCAGTCGCACACTGGCGGTGGATGCATTAAAAAGATACCTGGAAAGCTGTCTGCAAGTGGAAAACAGATTACAGGGCTTTAACACCTAGGACACAACATTCACTTCTGTTACTTTTGTCGCCAGCCGAGCGACATTAACAATTCACCAATCTCAATATTGACAGGCATGGTTGTATACACCGCCAAATGAAACGGGGCGGCATCGATCCACGCCACCGGCCCACACCAACCTGGCGGCGCCGGCGGCCAGTCGGTGAATTGTGCTTGTTTGACATAATGAAACACTTCCAGTATTCCCCTGCCACCAGAATTAAGCAGTTGCGGTAAAACTGCACATGTTGCCTGCCACTCTTGCTCTTGCAGATGGAACGGATCAAGCAAGGCCAACAGACCGGCATGCAATGGTAGATCGTTTTGCTGTGGCCAATACAACATATCAGCCAATAACCTGACAGGTTGTCGATCTGCGACCGCCAATTGTTTGCTCAGTTCCGCTCGCGTCAAGGGATTCTGTTCTGACAAGAACCCTGCACTGTTTGGTGCGTTATCCAGTACCAGACCGGAGGAACACCGGTATTGCTGCTGATCAACGAAGGGCTGTTCATACGCTTGATAGGCGGCATAGGCCGGATACTGCGCCACCAACCGCCCGATCTCTGCCTGCCACTGTGTATTGGCCAAACCGGCTTCCAATCGATAAGTGTGGCTGTCCAGCCAGGCAAACCGGTCGCTGACCTGTTCATTCATCCACTTTGCCAACAACAAGAGAGCGGCATGTTTGAGAATATCGCCGGTATTACCGACATTCTTGTCTTGCTTATTGATGGTTTAACTCTCCAGCCGCACACCGGTCCCGCCCAGTCCGCAATAACCCCGTGGATTTTTTGCCAAATACTGCTGGTGATAATCCTCGGCATAATAGAATTCGGGGGCGGGCAGGATTTCGGTGGTAATCTCAGCGTAACCGGCATCGTGCAATGCCGTCTGATACAGCGCTTTGCTTGCTCGCGCTTCAGCCTGTTGTTCATCTGAAAAGCAATAAATCCCGGAACGATATTGTGTGCCGCGATCATTGCCCTGACGCATCCCCTGGGTCGGATCATGTGCTTCCCAAAAGACCTTGAGCAATTGTTGGTAACTGAACTGTTGCGGTTCGAATACCACCAATACCACTTCATTATGCCCGGTTAATCCGGAGCAGACTTCTTCATAGAGAGGATTGGGGGTATATCCGGCGGCATAACCCACGGCCGTAACATAGACACCGGGGGCCTCCCAGAACTTGCGTTCCGCGCCCCAAAAACAGCCCAGACCGAACATGGCCTGTGCACAGTGCGCCGGAAAAGGTGGCGATAATGGATGACCATTGACATAGTGCCGGTTGGAAACGATCATTTTTTCACTACGACCCGGCAATGCCTCCTCGGCAGAAGGCATGGACAATGACTTTTTTTGCAAAAACATGTGTGTCTCGCTTTGGCGTTTCGATTGAGATTCGATTTAGCCAAACCGGGACCGGTTTCGTCAAGTGATTCAGCCTGTCATACGAAACGCCATACGCCCCTGCACCGGAAAAGTCAGTATGCCCTGTCGGCGTCGTTGCTCACGGATCACCAGTTTGCCGGCGCGATATCCTTCCCGAAACGAGAGTTTCAGGTGCTCAACCCTGGTTAACTGTTTTCCTTCCAGTGCATGCAGGAAACCGGCGCGAAAGCGTTGTTCGATCAAATGACCCGGGATTTTGATACCCAGTTCCATTGGCGTTGGATATGTGAATGCCATGTTGCCTCCTTTTAATGTCCTTCATACTTTTAATATGTCGGACAAATTGCAAAATGGCTTTAATCAGGGATATATCCGGCCATATACGCACCAGAACAGTGCTGTTGGTGATCGGTGTAGCTGATGATGCGAAAAATGTCTGTACTTGTTCTTAAAATATACTGATGAGAAACACACACAAAGTTTATTTTATAAAGACACGATGCAGTACATCGCTCACACTTTGACAAACTCAAGGAAATAATTTTCCTGCAACAGGTCATGCTCCTTCTGCAGTTTAAAACCGGCCGCTTCAATTTCCCTGATCACCGTGTTTCTATCTGCCCGTACATGTCCCATCACCCAGTCGGAACTGACTCCCGCTTGCTTGCGGTAATCGATAATCACCAGTCGGCCGTTTTTCTTCAGCGCCTGATGCAGGGAACGCAACATGGCTTGCGGGTATTCAAAGTGATGATAGGTATCACAGACAAAGGCCAGATCAATACTGTTGGATGACAGGCCGCTGCTTTTGTCTGAATTGACAATGGCCGTGATATTGTTCAACCCCTGTTGCCTGCTGATGCGTTTGATATTCTCGACAAACCCCGCCGAGATATCCACCGCATAGACTTTACCTGTCGGTCCCACCTCAAGAGCAAAGGCTTTGCTGAACAAGCCGGTCCCGGCCCCGATGTCCGCCACCTGCATGCCGGGTTTTAATTGCAAGGTTGCGACAATCTCTTCGCGCAGGTCATAGACCTCGCGCCCTTCACTTTCAAAGCGCCGCACCCAGAGATCGAAATCAGGGTTTTCATAATGGCGGTTAATCCCCGGACTGACACTTTGTTCAACGGCAAAACAAGGCTGGCCAAGGGCTGTCAGTAATAACAGGAGCAGTGATAGCGGTCGCATATCGTGTTTTCCTTTCCGGGTTAGCATGGCCGGCAAGAGGAGTTCAACCAGAATCTATCTCAAAATGTCGTGAGCGCAGGTGAGACAAGGCTATAATGAACGATAAAGCGGAATTTACACGTAGTAAATGAGCATTTTGAGTTCATTATTAACGCCGTATCACCAAGCGCAACAATTTTGAGACAGGTTCTATATTAATAGCATGCAAACCACCATTATCACAGCAAATCAAAGCTGGGCCTTGTGGGCGATCCTGTTCAGCAGCGCCGCCATCGGCCTGTGGGCCGAGCGAACCCGGCTCGGCTCCAAACTGTCGGGCGCCATGATCACCATGTTGATCGCCTTTGCCCTCTCCAACCTCAAGATCATCCCCGCAACGGCAGCGGCGTATGTGCAGATCCGGGATCTGCTGGTTCCCCTGGCCATTCCCCTGCTGCTGGTGCAGGCGGATCTGCGCCGTCTTTTTATTGAAGCGGGTCCCACCTTGCTGGCCTTTATGATAGGGGCGGCGGGCACCATACTGGGGGCATTACTGGCCTGGTATATCCTGCCGCTGGGTGATCAGGCCTGGCAATTGGCGGCGGTGTTTACCGCAACGTATATCGGTGGTTCGATCAATTACGCCGCCACAGCCAAGGCGGTGGGTTTACACAACCCCGACCTGCTCAGTGCCGGTCTCGCCGCCGACAACCTGATGATGACGGTCTATTTTCTGATCCTGTTTACCTTGCCCTCCCTCTATCGCCTGCGGTCCCGGTTCAATGAACGACCGCAACGGCATCGTACCGCCACCGAGATCATCCTCAAGCGGGAGAGTCACACCGGGGAACGGATCAATCTGCCCGGCATCACCAGCGCACTGGCACTGGGCCTGGTGATCTGCGCCGCCGGTTTTGAACTGGAAAAACTGCTTGGCTATCCGGGCAGCGCCATCCTGTTGATCACCCTGCTCAGCGTCATTATCGCCAACCTGTTCAGCGGCGTTATGCTTCGGCTGGATGGCGCACCGGAAATCGGCACCCTGTTCATGCAGGTCTTTTTTGCTTCCATCGGGGCAAGTGCCAACATCGCCGCCGTCCTCAAGGTCGGCCCAATCCTGCTCGCCCTGGCCGCCGTGATCCTGACCGTACACCTGCTGGTTATCCTCATCGCCGGCAAATACGCCGGTCTCAGCCTGCCGGAGATCGTCATCGCCTCCAACGCCAACATGGGCGGGCCGACCACCGCCGCCGCCATGGCCACGGCACGGCGCTGGGAAGCACTGGTGGTACCGGCCATCCTCTGCGGCACGCTGGGCTATGCACTGGGCAGTTTTATCGGCATCGGTGTCGGTAACCTGTTACACTAAACGCGCTATTATTCACCCTTCGTTTCAAGATTACCCGTAACCGCAATGTCCAGACTGCTGCACGAACTGGCAGATTCCATTCCCCAATGTCTCTGCGCTGATCAGCACCGATTGTCGCGTCGGCTGGCGGATCTGCGTCGTGAAAAAAAACCGGATGATGCACGGCTCACAACGTTACAGACCGATGTGCTGGCCTCCATGCAAAAAGTGCAACAACGCCAAACGGCGCGTCCGACTGTCAGCTACCCGGAAGAACTGCCGGTCAGTGGCAGCCGTGATGAGATCAAACAGGCAATTTCAGATCATCAGGTGGTGATCATCTGTGGTGAAACCGGTTCCGGCAAGACCACCCAGTTGCCCAAGATATGTCTTGAGCTGGGACGCGGTACAAAAGGTTTGATCGGCCATACCCAGCCACGCCGTCTGGCGGCGCGCAGTGTGGCGGCCCGTATCGCCGAAGAACTCCAGTGTGAACTGGGCACCCATGTGGGTTACAAGGTCCGTTTCAAGGATCGGGTCAGTGCGCAAAGCTATATCAAATTAATGACCGACGGTATTCTGCTGGCCGAGATCCAGCAGGATCGTTTCCTGAATCAATATGACACACTGATCATCGATGAAGCCCATGAACGCAGTCTCAACATCGACTTTCTGCTGGGTTATCTGCAACGCCTGTTATCCAAACGGCCTGAACTGAAACTCATCATCACCTCCGCCACCATTGATCCGGAACGCTTCGCTCATCACTTCAACCATGCGCCGATCATCAATGTCTCCGGTCGCACGTATCCGGTGGAAGTCCGTTATCGTCCATTGTTAAACGACGATGAAGACAGCAAGGATCGTGACATGCACACAGCGATCCTGGACGCGGTGGATGAACTGGAACGGGAAGGACCGGGTGATATCCTGGTGTTTCTCAGTGGTGAGCGGGAGATCCGCAACACCGCCGAGGCCTTGCGCAAACACCATCCGCCACAAACCGAAATCCTGCCGCTGTTTGCGCGACTGAGTGCGGCCGAACAGAGTCGCATATTTCAACCCCATCAGGGCCGACGCATTATTCTCTCCACCAATGTGGCGGAAACCTCGCTCACCGTACCCGGCATTCGTTTTGTGATCGATACCGGACTGGTGCGCATGAGTCGCTACAGTTATCGAACCAAGGTCCAGCGGCTGCCCATTGAAAAGGTCTCACAGGCCGGTGCCAATCAACGCAAGGGCCGCTGCGGTCGTGTCAGTGCCGGTATCTGTATTCGCCTGTATGACGAAGAGGATTTCAATAACCGCCCCCTGTTCACGGAACCCGAAATACTGCGCACCAATCTGGCCAGTGTTATTTTGCAGATGATGTCATTACAGCTGGGTGATATTGAAGCCTTTCCCTTTGTGGATGCGCCTGACCCGCGCTATATCAAGGATGGCTACCGACTGCTGGAAGAACTGCAGGCGATCGATCAGCAACGCATCAATCAAACCGGTCGTGCCCTGGCCCGCTTCCCTGTCGATCCCCGACTGGCGCGGATCATTCTGGCGGCGGCCCAGTATGGCGCCCTGCACGAGATCCTGATCATCACCGCCGCGCTGAGTATTCAGGACCCGCGTGAGCGTCCCATGGACAAACAACAGCAGGCCGATGAAGCGCGGGATAAATTTCAGGATGAACAATCGGATTTTCTGGCGTTGCTCAATGTGTGGAATTTTTATACCGAACAACGCAAACACCTCAGTCAAAACAAACTGCGTAAACTGTGCAAGCAGAACTTTCTCTCCTACGTCCGCATGGAAGAGTGGCGCGACATTCATCAGCAACTGCACAGCCTGTGTGGCGAGTTGAAGATGGCGATCAACAGTGAACCGGCCGGTTACGACAATATCCATCAATCACTGTTGAGCGGTTTTCTGTCCCATATCGGCCTGAAGGATGAGGAACAGGGTTATCACGGTGCGCGCAACAGCAAGTTCATGATCTTCCCAGGTTCCGGCCTGCAAAAAAAACGGCCCAAGTGGATCATGGCCGCCTCACTCATGGAAACCACACGCCTGTATGGCCTCACCGTTGCCCAAATAAAACCCGAATGGATCGAACAACAGGCCCAACACCTGCTCAATCGCAGTTACAGTGAAGCCCATTGGGAAAAACGCCCGGCCCAGGTCGCGGCGTTTGAAAAGACCAGCCTGTATGGCCTGATCATCAACCCCAAACGACTCGTTAACTATGGTCCGATCAATCCGGTGGAAGCACGGGATATCTTTATTCGCGAGGCCCTGGCCTATCGTCAATACAACACCAGTGCAGCGTTTTATCTGCACAACAGCACACTGATTGACGAAGTCGAAGAGCTGGAACACAAGTCACGGCGTCAGGATATTCTGATCGATGCCGAAACCCTCTACCGGTTTTATGAGGAACGCATCCCGACCGGGATATACAGCGGCAAGCACTTTGAAAAGTGGCGCAAGGAAGCGGAACGTGACAACCCGCAGTTGCTGTTTGTGGACAAGGACTATTTGATGCAACACGCAGCGGAACATGTCACGGACCAACAGTTTCCCAAAACACTCTCGATCAACGGTGTGCAACTGGCGCTGGATTATCATTTCGAACCCGGCCATCCCGCCGATGGCGTCACACTGAATGTCCCGTTACCGCTGCTGAATCAACTGCACAGTGAACAGTTTGACTGGCTGGTACCGGGGCTGTTGAAGGAAAAGATCACCCTGCTGATCAAAAGCCTGCCGAAACAATTGCGCCGCAACTTTGTCCCGGCGCCGGATTTCGCAGCGGCTTGCATACAGGCCATGCAACCGGATGGTCGTGCATTGCTACCTGTCCTGAGCCAAACCCTGCACCGCATCACCGGCATTGAAGTGCCTCTCGCCAGCTGGCAACCGGATAGCCTGCCCGCTCATCTGTTGATGAACTATCGCATCCTAGATGCCAGGGGCAAACAACTGGATCTGGGCCGTGATCTGGCGGCATTGCAACAGGAATATCGTTCCCAGGTGAGTGAACAGTTCTCCACCGCCATGCAGTGGGAGATTGAACAGGATGGATTAATCGAATGGAGTTGCCCCGATCTGCCGGAGCACCTCGAACTCAAACAACAGGGCATGGAGATCCGGGGCTTTCCCGCGCTGGTGGATGAAAAAGAGAGTGTGGCGATCCGGGTGTTTGATAATCCACAACTGGCCAAATCAAAACATCGCAAAGGCTTAAAACGCTTGTTCATGTTGCAACTGCAACAACCCATCAAGTATTTGCAGAAGAACCTGCCCGGTATTCAGCAACTGTGTCTGCACTATGCCCCGGTGGGTAAATGCGATGATTTGAAACAGGACATCATCGAAGCCGCCATTGAGCGACTCTTCCTGCCGGAAGGAAGCAATATACGCAGTCAACAGGCCTTCGAAGAACAACTGGAACAGGGCAAACCACAACTGATCACCACCGCCACGGCAATCTGCCAGATCATCGCGGATGTCTTGCCGCGCTTTCATGCCATTCGCAAACAGATCGGCGGCCGACTCTCACCCGCCATGCTGGATGCAGTACAGGATATCAAAAGTCAGTTACAACACCTGATCACCCCCGGCTTTGTGCGCAACACACCGGAACCGTGGTTATCACAACTGCCGCGCTACCTGAAAGCCATCGAAACCCGCCTCCACAAACTGACCCAGGACCCCAACCGGGATCGAAAACAGACCGCAACTATCAATAAATACCAACGACTCTATCTCGATCACCTGGACACGTATCAGGACAAAGAAAGTTTTGTGGAATACCGCTGGATGCTGGAAGAACTGCGCGTCTCCCTGTTTGCGCAGGAACTGAAAACCTTCAAACCGGTTTCACCGGAACGGGTGGAGAAACTTTGGCAAGCGGTCACCAAACAGTAACCGTAACCGACGGTGCATTCCGGTCACAATTTAGCAGACTGGTCTTTTGCACGTCATCGATTAATGCCCACACACCCCACCGCCGCAACAACTGCCACAGGGCGGTGCGCTGCCCATGTTTCCGCCCTTCATCACCTGTCCACCGGTGGCAAGTTTGCGGATGTCGGTCCCGACAGGGGTATCACCGATGTCGATACCGGCCCGTTCGCACAGTTCTCCCCAGGTGAACAGTTTTTCATTCATTCCGTGTTTGACCTCGACCGTACGGCCGTTGGCATCGCAATGATAATCATAGGTTGGCATGTGAATACTCCTTAAGTTCTGTGTACAGTCTTTATATCTTTTAACGCAAAGGCGCAGAAGCGCAAAGAAAATATTATTCCCCACCTCGCAGGAGTGGGTTAAGGGTGAGATAAATGACCGTCACCCCTCATTTCACCGCCGCAGCAGATATGACAAAAAGATATTCGTCAATTAACTTTGCGCTTCTGCGCCTTTGCGTTGAGATATCTTTGTGTCCTGGCGTTAAAATTTCAAGGTGGTGATACAATCGCCGCGGCATAGGAATGCCGTTTTGTTATATAGCCACTGTGCATAAACACATCCAGCAGGGTTTCGTAAGCGGTTTGGCTGATGGCCGGGTCAGGTGTCCAACAGCCCAGTTTCTGGTAGACACCCAGGGTATGGGTCAGCACGGTGCAGTCGATGGCGGGAAAGAAACCGGCGACCTTGTCGGCCAGTTCTTCCAGCGGCGCCTCGATGGTCCAGGCCCGTGCCTTGCGATAGGCCCGCATAAAGGCCCGCGCCATGTCGGTGTGCACCCACTCACGTGAGGCGCAAAGACTGCTGAAGGCCACCGGCCCGATGGCATCACCCACGGCGGCGGCCACATGGGCAATCCCGTCCTGTTCCATCTGTTGCGGTGCCGGGCCCTGTTGGTGAACAAAATCACCGCGCCCGCTGCGAAAGGCCTGATCGATGGCCGCCACATCACCGGCATCAATGACCTTGATTGCATCAAACGGGATACCTTGCCTGTGCAAGGCATATTTGAACATGGCCAGCGGCTGGAAAAAGTGATCCACCAGCACCTCCTTGCCAATCAGGTCCTGCCAAACAAAATCAGCTTTGGGCTCACGCCCGGCGAGAAAGAATCCATCCCGTTCATTGATTTGTGCGAAGTGTACGATATCCACCTCACGACCGGCTTCCAGATCAGCGAAACTGACTGCTGCCGCCGACTGGGCCAAATGAGTTTCTCCGCTGCGAATCGTGTCGACAACTGTGCGCCCCGGCGTCTGAACTTCGTAATGGGGCTCCAGTCCCTCATCGTGTAAATACCCGCCACTGATACAGACCAATAACGGTGAATAAAACGCCGAATGGCGCAGGGACATGATATTGATGGGAGTCAGATCGGTCATTAATCCAATGCCGGTCCGAGAATAAAATTAACGGTTTCAAAGCCGTGCTCTTCCAGCATGGTTTCGATATCGGCCCAGGTATAAGCAGGGTTCTCCTCCTCCACCGCGGCAATCAGGCCGACGACATGACGAAACACTTCATGCGCTTCATAATCATCCGGAATACGGACCAGGCGAATCGCCGTGTTATCTTTGGCGGGCAGGATCATCAGATTGTCAGACATAGCGGCCTCCTCAAGCTTGCCCAATCTTAACCTGAAACCCGCGTCAATTTCACTGGTTGAATATTGAGGTTAATGCAGTATTACAGCTGCCTGATATGGTATTTCAGGCGACAGGTTTTCAGGCGGGTATTGAGGGCGGGGATATCGGCCAGGGTTTCACGCAGTTGCCGGCTGTCGGTGTGTTTGCGCAAGACGCTGACAATGGTGTTTTCAAACCCGGGCATATTCAACAAATATCCCGATGGAAAAGTCTTGCGCAGGTTTTTGTCCTGCAGATAGGCCGAGCTGTTGAGTTCCTGCCGGGTAATAAAATTACTCACCAGCACCCCTTTAGCGCTCAGGTGCGAGGCCAGCAGTTTGACCCACTTGCCGGTGGCCGGCACGGCACGAACCGGTTCACCGGATTCGCCGCCGCACAGGTCATCGATGATCATATCGAACGGCGGACCGGCATATTCAGACAGCCATTGCACGGCATCGGCCTGTACAAGCTCCACGTTCGCATGTTTGACCTTGAAGAAGCGTTGCGCCACATAGAGATGCACCGGATCGAGTTCCACCCCGGTGATGCTGACCGGTTTGATGAAATGCAACAGTTGCTGGATCACGGCACCGCCGCCGACACCGAGTAATAACACATGCTTGATCTGATCCGGTCGGTAAAAGAAGGCGGGTAACATAAGCAGGTCCCAGATGTTGCCGGTGACCGGTTGATTGGGATTGTACTGGCTGTGGAATACGCCATTGGTATACAGGCGCACGGCCTTGCCGGCGTTACGCACTTCGTAACGGGTATCCGCCGTCTGTTTTTCCCATAACAGTGCCATCACATTACAGCCCGTGTTCACCAAAGACCAGATCGGCCGTCATGCGTTCCACCGGTGCATAGTCATCGGTCATGACAGGGATGTCGGCCAGGGCGGTACCACTGCCGAGGATTTGATGCGTGATATCCTTCCAGTAACGCTGCGGACCAAACTGTGCATGGTGTTCGGTCGGCAAGGTCTGGTGGTTATTGGCCGAGATAATAAAGGTCTGGCGCAGGTATTCTGTTTTCAGATCATCACTCCAGATGGCCACATGCCTGAATACCGAGGCCAGTGTCTTGTAGAGGCTTTTGAGCAAGATGGGATCAGCGGGAACATCCACCAGATTCAGCACATAGATCCCTTGCGGATTTAAACGGGCATTGACCAGTTGTGCATACTCGCGGGTCAGAAAATGGTAAGGGATCACCACATCGTGAAACACATCACCGATAATGGCGTCATACTTTTCCCCTGCCAGTCGTTGCAGGGCGATACGTGCATCGTTATGGATGATCTGCATACCGCTGATATCAACATACATGCGCTGCACCGCGATACGGGTCACCGCTTCGTCCAGTTCTGCGACGGTAATGGAAGCCGTCGGCAGAGCGGCACGCACCGCACGGGGATGGGTATAGGCGCCGCCGCCGGAGAAAAAGTATTTTGCCTGTGGCGCGGTTGACCCCAGATGCAAGCGAATCAATTCATCCATCAGATGCATGTAAGGCGAGACCAGCAAGGTCGGATCGGCGGCATGATTTATCCCGTGCACCAGATGGTCCAGCACCAGTGCACGCGCTTCACCAAAAGGAGTCATGTCCCAGGCATTCACCACCCGAATACAAAAATAGGCGCTCTCTTCATCACAGGGTTCATCAAAGCCGCTGCGCATGGCGGTGATACCGATCATACTGCCGGCCACGATGACCATAACCGCCAGTGGTTTGATAAAACGTTGCCGCAAAAACGGCAGCGCCAGGATACACAACATCACCGCCACACTGATAACGATCAGGCGGGTGCCGGCATACTGGATCAACCAGAAACCGGCCAGGAAAGTCCCGAGGATGCTGCCCAGTGCCGCCAGCGCATTCATGCGACCGACGATATGTCCGGCGCGGGTATCCAGTGTGATCGCCATGGTGGTCAACAAGGGGGTAACCACGCCGAGCAGCACAGAGGGTAAAAAGAACAGGCACAAGACATACAGAAAGCTCGCACCGAGCAGATTGATTGCCAGACCTTGCAGGACGGGCGCCAGTACCGTTAACAAGAATAACACCGCCAGGCCGGACAACCCCGCCGCCAGCAAGACCAGACCGGTTTGCCATTCACCGGCCCCCTGATCCGCCCAGCGTCCGCCCAGCCAGTTGCCCAGCGACAAACCGCCCAGCACAACGCCGATGACTGAAGACCAGGTGTAAAGGGAAACGCCAACGTACGGTGCGATGATCCGCCCGGCGACGATCTCCAGGATCATCAGCAGGGCGGAACTGAGAAAAACGACAGCGCCATACCAGGCCAGCGTCCGTCGATGTTGTGTCATAGTGGATTACCTCAGCGGGTATAAACCTCAGGTCATCCAATATACAACCGTCGGCTGAACAAGACCATCCCCGCGTACCATCACCGGCGACTTTCAGCTCTCGCTTCGATCCAGCCGTGTCCGGATCACAGTCACCGAACAGGGCGCTTCGGCGATCACCTTGCCGGGGACATTACCGATTACCCGGGTTGGACCCTCGCTGCGATGCGCACACATCAGAATATGATCTACGGAATAACGCCAGGCATAGTTCACAATCTCTTCGGCCGGATCACCATAAAACACCTGCACATTCAAGCGGCTCTCCGGCAACCCGACGGGTTGCAACCAGTGGCGCAATTCCGCCTGGGCCTGAATATGCCGTGGCTGGGAATGTTCGATAAAGTCCTGAACATCCGACTCACTGGTATTTGCTGAGTTTTTTAACAGAATAGACAGGCAGGTGAAGTAACTGCCCTGTTCGGTCCTGGATAATTTTTGCATGGTGCTGCGCAATGACTGGCGCAATTCTTCCGAAGAATGTTCCAGTTTCACAGCAACCAGGATATGCGGCGCCGTGGTCAGACGCTGATAGGGTTGCAGACGCGCTTCCGTATTCTGGAACATGAAATCACGATTGGTGAGCCAGTTCTTGTAAATGGTCAACAAGCCCGGTTTGCGTTTGAGTTTTGCCTTTTCTGACAGTTTCACCATGTGTGGATGGGCCAGCGCGTAGCCGATCTCCTTGGCGGTGCTGTAACGTTTCTCCGGATTGATCTCCAGACACTTGAGGATCACCTCCTGCAACCAGTCCGGCAGATCCGGTTTGACATACTTGGGCGGCGGCGGCGGTACATATATCCGTTTTTTCACCGTGAGGATATTGGCATTGGGAAACGGCACCGTGCCTGTCGCCAGTTCATACAGCATTACGCCAATCGCATACAGATCACTGCGCGATTCGGTACGAACTTCAAACAACTGTTCCGGCGCGACATAATCCGTGGTAATGGGTTGTTGCTCATGAGAAGTGGTATACATATCCGGAATCTGTGACTGGTGCGCCGTCCCCATGTCAATCAGCACTACAGTGCCGTCATCCCGGTTGCGGATGTTTTCCGGTTTAAGATCGAGGTGAATAATATTGTGCCGGTGCAATTCGTGTACCGCCTTGCACACCGGGATCATTAATTGGCAGAGCTCGTGCACAGATACGGGGGCCTGTGTGATTGCCTGTTTCAGGGCTTCACCCTGCACATACTCCATGACCAGATAGGGCATCACTGCCAAATCACCCTTGCTATAGATACGCGGGGTATAGACGCCGCGCAGACGGGACAGGATCCGCATCTCGGTTTCGAAACCGGCAAAAACACTGCTCGGCAACATCACCGTAATCTTGGGTACTTTCATCACCAGCGGAAACTGATGATCCGGATGACTCACTCGATAAAGTTTGGATACCTGACTCTCATGAATGAGTTCTTCAACCTTGAAACCATCGACTGTTTCACCAAGGCTCACCTCGTGCATTTCAGCCTGTTCGGTCATCATCCTCCCCTCTAGTTTTTAATTGCCGGCTTGCAATCGCTCCGCAAACAGATTTGGCAAACCACGCTCCAGAATCTTTTGCGCGGTGACCCGGTATTCATAGGCAATGCGGTGAAAGGTCACTTCACGCTCTGCGGTATTATAGACAACAAAACCGGCCGCATTATTCTCATCCCTGGGTTGCCCGACCGAACCGACGTTAATCACATAGCGGCCGCGTTGATAAAGCGGTATCGCCACGCCGGCCCTCGGTGTCAGGCATTCAATTTTACCGTTTGGCATCTCGAAATAAATTTGCGGTTGATGAGTATGGCCGATAAATGTAATCGGCTTGCCGGAGGCCTTGATACATTTATGCGCCTTCTCATTATTATAGACATAACTCCAGCGTTCCGGTTTATGGGCTGAGGCATGCACCATCAGTGCGCCGGGCAGTTCATACTGCATGGGCAGTTGTTTCAGATAGGCCATCTGTTCCGCAGAAAGTTGATCACGGGTCCAGTCGATCGACTGGCGAATATGTTGGCGCAGGGATTTATAATAAGGCGTAAACAGGGCGTCTTCGTGGTTGCCGCGCACCATGACAAATCCCGGCAGACTGCGCAGCACCTCCAGGGTTTCGGCCGGTTCCGGTCCATAACCGACAACATCACCCAGGCAAATAAATTGCTCTACCCGTGCCTTGTTCGCCTTTTTGATACAGGCCAGCAGGGCTTCCAGGTTACTGTGGATATCGGAAATGACGGCGATCTTCATAACAGCTTTTACAACGTGACAGTAATTGGCATTCCCCCACCACCGGCGGGGAGATGAAATGACAAAGTCCTAATATAGGATTATATTGCGACTCTGACGAGAAATATTTTACCTAACCTGTCGCAAATTGCAGTAAATTAATCCTTCCACGGCCATGAGCAGATACAGACCACCGCAACCCAAATCCTCTCCTTACATCACCGCAGACGGTTATCGTGCGCTGGAGGCGGAGTCAAAGGCCTTGTGGAAAAGACGCGCCGAGGTAACCCGGGCCCTCGCCGCCGCCGCCGCGGAAGGGGATCGCTCGGAAAACGCCGAATATATCTATCGTAAAAAGGAACTGGCCGGTATTGACCGGCGTATTCGCTATTTGCAAAAGCGCCTGCCCGACCTGACCATTGTCGATCATGTACCACACAACCCGGCGCAGATTTTTTTCGGTGCCTGGGTGACGCTGGAAGATGAGCAAGGCAAGGAATGTTGCTATCGCATTGTCGGAGCGGATGAAATAGCCGTTGACCCGCGTTATATCAGTCTGGACTCACCCATGGCCGGAGCATTATTGAAAAAAATGTCGGACGATGAGGTCAGCGTAACAACCCCGCAGGGTGAACGCCGCTTTATTGTGACAAACGTCAGTTATAACCCAGTACAATCGCAACCAGATACATGACGCTCGCCAACACCAGGCCGCCGCCCCAAAACAACAACCATTGCTGCTTGCCGCGTTTTGCCGCATAGGTTAATAAGACCCCGGCAAACAGACCGATGACCGCGGTAAAAACAGTCAGATCATCCCCCACAGGCTGTGCCATCCCACTGGCAAACTCCTCAGCTCGATATCGCATTGTTGTTATTTCCTGTTTAGTTTAGTAATTATAAACGACTGTTTTTTTCATCCGGGCTTTGATCTGATCGCGACCAGCATTCCGGTGTTGCGGCCGAGTCTGACAGACACGCATCTGCGCTACACTTGCGACTTGCATACACACCACCTGTTCAAAACAACGTTGATCAGCAGTCGCCTTACCCTGACTCAAACGGAGTATACCGGAAATTCCCGCCGCCGCTGTACCCGCCCGGTTATTTTCCCGTTGTGTGACAGGCACACATCCTGAATTCTGAGCAGTGCCATCTGCTTCACCAAACCGGAGACGAGTGCCGCACAGGTGTCCCGGCGTTCACAGCAATCTGACCGCACCGGACCAACAATAAATCCTGGCGTATTTTACGGCTTGCATGGTCGCCGCCCGTCTCCGGTACTGATTTTGCCGTCTTTTACAAGGTATCAAACATGCCTGATCCATGCTAAAATGCGGCCGTTTATTTGTCTACCCTCATTATCCGCCTGACAGCGGTACGCTTTTTCCCTGCCGTATTGCGTTTTTGAATGTAGGCCCGCCCATTTACTCAACAGGAGACTGAAATATGCAAATAGCCAAACATTCGGTTGTAACGATCGATTACACCTTGCGCGATAATGACGGTACCGTCATCGATACATCATCGGGCGGTGAACCGTTGGTCTATTTGCACGGCGCCATGAATATTATTCCCGGTCTGGAAAATGCCCTGGAAGGAAAGAGCAAGGGCGAGTCACTGTCTGTTGCCGTTGAGCCGGCTGAAGGTTATGGCGAACGCAATGATGAAATGGTGCAGTCTGTACCGAAAGAAATGTTTGAGGGTGTGGATGAAATCCATGTCGGTGCGCAATATCATGCCGCCAGTCCGGAAGGACACCCGATTATGATCACTGTGCTGGAAGTGAATGAAGACAATATCGTGATCGATGGCAATCACCCGCTGGCCGGCGTGACACTGAACTTTGATGTACAAATCGTCGATATTCGCGTTGCCACCGAAGAAGAGCTGGCCCATGGCCATGCGCACGGACCGGGCGGCCATCACCACCACGACTGATTAATACTTCCGCTTGATCATCAATCAGCGATAATGCGTTGAAACACAATATCAACCAGCTGATTGATGATCGCAACCCGCTTTGGTTCCACATGTTGCCCTGCTGTCCAGATCACTTCGGCAGTATCCGGCAAGGCCCGGTGCAAACTCTTCACACTCTCAATCGGTAAACGTTCATCCTTACGGGCATTCACCACCACAATGCGGCGCGGTGCAATGCGTGACAGCCATTGTTCCGGACGCAGATAATCACCGTAGCAATACATCATCAGGTATGTTGCCGCCATGTTACGCAAACCGGTATGGGCAATGCGATGTTTGAGATTATGCGCAATCACCTGTTGCGGATCACCGGCACCGTGAATCAACCAGACCCGTCGCACGCGTTGATCAAGCGCCGCAGGCACACTGACCAGAAAGGCGCCGAGACTGATGCCAACCAGTTCAATGCGTTGCGCATCCACATCGCTTTGTGCTGACAGATAATCCAGCGCCAACATCACCGCCGGGGTGACATCCCGAAAGGCACGCGAATACTCGCGCAGGTTCGGCAAGACCGCCGCTCCTTTGGCGCGGGGATCGGCGTTGTGGGGATAGGAAAGGGCTGCGACGATCACCGGGCGTTCTGTTTTAATCAAACGCACTGCATCGCGTCCGGTGCGATGTCCGCCCAGCAGGATCACCAGCGGCATGCGGCCGGTATGTTGTTGCGGTTTGCGCAGACTGAATTGCACTTCCAGGCCGCTGCTTGATGTCAGGGTGACATGGCTATATTCCACAGCATCAAATACGGCCGTTCCTTCCAGTCTGGCGGACTGTATTGTTCCCTTGCGCGCGCTAAAGCCCGGTACCGGGTCAGATAATAACGGGATGGTCAGCCAGGCGAAAAACAGCAGTATAGCGGTGAATAGCGCAACCAGACTCCAGAAGACCAGTCTCAATAAAACGCGCATGGACGGTTTATGTCTGAACAACAACACGCTTTATTCATTTGAATTCTTTTCTGAGTCATGATCGGTTTTAAACAGGGCTTTGAGTGGGTCGAGGTTATAGCGATCATCATGGCTGCCTACCTTCTCTTCCTCCGCTGCATTGAACAGGGCCTTGAGTTTTTCTGCTGCATCAACAGCCTTGGCATGGTCACGGGCGAGATAGGCATCGGGTTTCAAGCGGAGATAATGGCAAAAATTGGCAAGGTCCACTTCACGGGCCGGTTCCGCCAACTCATGATCACAACGGCTGCTCAACCGGGGCTGATAGAACTGACACATGCGACAGACATGCAAATCGGCTTCGCAGGTTTTGCATTTGGCCAAGCGTGGAAAGGGTCGCGCCACCTTGCCCAGGGCTGCGCCACACCGCCAGCAAACCAGTTTTCCCGCCATGACCCCGCCTCATGCAGTAAGACAGACAAGCAAAGTATAGCAGAGTGAAAGGCCGCTACGACCAGGGTAAAAGACGCCGCCACCAGGGCGATTTTTGTTCCGTCAACGGCGGCAAACCGTCCAGCGACAGTGGTGCAAGCCGGGAAATGATCCAGCCGGGAAAAATGGGTTCACGACCGATACCGCAGACCACACCAAGATTGTTCGGATCATAGATCTTGATGAAACCCGGCTCAGTGCGGCTGTCTACATAGACGATCCCGCAATAATCTTCGGTGTGTTCGGTATGGAGCCGGGTATCGATCTTCTCAATGAAGGCCTGCAACTCTTCAGCAGACAATGGTTGTGCCGGTGGCGGGCTGTCAGTTTGATACACATACCAACCCTGATCGGCATCACGGCGCAGGACCTGCCAAAAGGCCTCCAGCTCATGCCAGCGCAACAGATTACTGAATGCGCCGCGATAGGCTTTATAAAAAGGTTCAATGGGAGTCATGTTGCATACCTAGCGGACATCGGACCATTTTTTCTTCATACGCAGATAACCTTTTTCCCGCAATTGCGCCACAAAGTCCGGGAAATCAGGCAGTGTACCGGACTGCTGGATCGTGGCCATCTGCTTAAAGACCTCTTTATATAACTTCAGCACCCGCACGGTCTGTAACCAATGTAACGCTTCCTGACCGGTTGCATCATGCATGCAGGCCAGCTGATAAAAAAACCACAGGACACTCACGGTGATCTCGCCAAGGCTGCCGTTCTGGTCCTCTTGCGGGGTAAAGCGCGGCGCCAGACAGCGGATCAGGGCGGCATACCCCATGGCGGAAAGACGAAAACGCTGCCCCTGTGCTTTCAATACGGCCTGGGAAAAATCGAGCAGAGGCAGGAGTTTGATCTTCTCCTGCCCCATAAAGAGAATCATGGTCTGGGTGTACTGTGCCGGGTCCAACAGGAAACCGGCGGCCAGCCAATAAACCCGATTCCGCAAGGGCAAGGTTTCCAACACCGGTATAATCGTTTGGATCAACCTGCCGAGTTCAGCAGGATCTATTTCAAGCAGCGCCCGTTCCAGCATCCCGGCCAATTCCCGAGCGGGGCAATCCGGTCGCAAGCGCAGCAAAGGGATCAGGACATGAGCCAACACCGGTTGATACTCATGCCGTTGCATGATTTCGTGCAAGCCCGGCAAGACCACATTGTCCTGTTGCAACATGGGTTGCCATAGTTGCAGCAAGGCGTCACCGGCCAGTTGGGGTTTGGCCTTAAGCAGTGCGTCGTACCAGACGTCGGTATGAAAGGTATTGGTTGTCAGATGGAAACAGATGGCAGCCCGCAAGACGTTATCGGGCAGATCCGTCACCGCCGCCGGTGAGTTGTGCGACAACAGATCCATCCCGGCCAATACCACAAAGGCCAATGGCTGACTCTTGTGTTCATGACTTTGACCGGCGATCTCCCCGCCGGCAGGCAAGTCACTGCATTGCAAGGCGGCAACAAACCCCGCGTGAACCGCCTCACTCAAATCAGGACCAGCCAACAGTCCCACCCGCTCGTTGGCCGGTATGCGACTGTCAATATCATAATAGAGTCCCAGGTAGGCCTTGGCGAAGGGTTCCAGCACCTCCAGATCCCGACCACTCCGAATCCCATCCAGCCGGCTCAGTAACTTGGCATCGTTTTCATGCCGGGTTGATGCAAAATCCACGGTAAACCTTATTTATTCTGAGAAAATTGGTCGGTCATCATAGCACAGGCCGCTATCGTGTCAGCCAAATCGAGTTGCGTTGTATCCGCGCTGAACCATTTCAGCGGCACCGGGGGTCAAGATAATCACCAACATACTTTATATCTCCTTGTTTTTATTGATATTAGTAATTCTTCCAGCCGATATAAACTTCCAGTTGCAAATCTTAATGATAATGATTATCATTTGTATATTGTTTTTTGCTAATTTAACCATCGTTGCGGAGTATTGCCATGAAACACACAAAACACGCTGTCCTGATCACTGCGCTGACGTGCCTGCTCCCGCTCAGCAGTCAGGCGATTGAAACGTTCACCATCAATATCAAGGACCACAAGTTTGACCCTGCCGAGATCACCATCCCGGCCAACACCAAGGTCAAGTTGCTGGTACAAAACAATGACGCCACCCCTGAAGAATTTGAAAGTTATGAGCTGCACCGTGAAAAAATCATTCGCGGCAACAGCAAGGCGATCATTTTTGTCGGTCCGCTGGAACCGGGGCGCTACAACTTCTTCGGCGAGTTCAATCCAAAAACCGCCCAGGGTTTTATTAACGTTAAATAACAGAAATACGCAGGAAAGAGGAATACAGATATGTTGGGAACCGCGATTATTGTCTTTCGGGAAGTTCTGGAAGCTGCATTGATCATCACCCTGGTATTGGCCGCCACCAGAGGCATTGCCGGAAGACATCGCTGGGTAAGCGGCGGGCTGGTTGCCGGATTGGCGTTGGCAGGGCTGGTTGCCTTGCTGGCTGAACAGATCAGTATGCTGGCAGATGGTCTGGGCCAGGAGTTGTTTAACGCCGCCATCCTCTTCACCGCGGTATTGATGCTCGGCTGGCATAACATCTGGATGAAACAACATGCCCGTGAACTGGTGGCACAGATTAAATCCACCAGTCAGGCTATCCAACTCGGTGAACAATCCATGCTGGTGATAGCCGGCATTATCGGCCTGGCTATTTTGCGTGAAGGTGCGGAAGTGGTGCTCTTTATGCACGGTATGCTGGCCATGGGGAATAACACCGCCGGTATGGCCATGGGCGGCCTGCTCGGTCTGGGACTGGGCATCGGTGTCGGCGCCCTGCTCTATTTTGGTTTACTGCGCATCCCCACCCGTCATCTGTTCCAGGCCACCGGCATCATGATCCTTTTGCTTGCCGCCGGACTCGCGTCCCAGGCCGCCGCCTATCTGGTGCAGGCCGATATCCTGCCATCCCTGGGCGGCGCCCTGTGGGATACTTCATGGCTCATCTCGGATCAAAGCATCGTGGGTAACGTATTACACATTCTGGTGGGGTATACCGCCCATCCCATGGGCATACAGTTGGTCTTTTATTTTGTAACACTTTTGATTATTGGAGGATTGATGTACCTGGTCGGAAAAGAAAAACCCGTAACCCTGCAAACCGCAGGCACCCTTGCCACGGCTGTGTTTGCGTTGCTGCTGCTGCCTGCAATCAATAATGATGCCCATGCCTCGCACAAGGTCTATTCACCCAATGTAGAGCTGGATGAAACCGAACTCGAGTTTCGCGGCCATACCACTTTTGATAAAGAAGCCATCAAAGATGATCAGCAAAAGTACATCATTGAATACGGCCACGGTATGACGGATTACTGGTTTACCTCTGTTTTCGGTGAAATCGAAAAAGAACAAAGTGGTGAAATGGAATTTGAAGCGGTGGCCTGGGAAAATATTTTCCAGTTGACTGAGCAGGGTGAATACTTCGTGGATGTGGGTTTCTATGTGGAATATGAATATGCCCTGGAATCCTATAACAACGACAAACTGGAATTGAAACTGTTGCTGGAAAAAAACAGCGGCAAGTGGGTCAACACCTTCAACGTTGTACTGGAGCGCGAGCTGGGTGGCAATGCGCCCGGCATTACCGAACTGGGCTATGCCTGGCGAATCAGCCGTCTGGTGAGCAAAGGCTTCACACCCTCACTGGAAATTTATGGCAACACCGGTGAACTGGGCAAGCCCAATCACAGTGAAGCACAGGACCACCGTGCCGGTCCGGTGATCAGTGGTGAGTACCACATGGGCGGAACTGACAAGTTCGTTTTTGAAGCAGGTTATCTGTTCGGTCTGACTGACGCGGCGCCGGAAGGCACCCTGAAGTTTACGCTGGAATATGAGTTCTGATCAGCACGCCATTCGGCAAGCAAAACGGGGCCGGCCGGCCCCGTTTTTTTTCGCTATACCTGTTCAGTGATATTTACCGCTAATCACCTTTTTGCCCTTACGACTCTGCGCGTCATAGACAAGATATAACCAGCTGTCATGACTGATCGGTTGAAAGAACACCGGAAGGGGGCGTACCTTTAAGGTATTGTAGTGTTTCTCGCTGACATACAATTTAATCAACCCCAGCTTCTCATCCTGTCGGTGGTATTTCGGCATACTGTTGGCGTTTTTTTGCAACTCAGCCAGAAAGGTGGTGAAAAACGGTTCGACGAACTTGTCGAAATTGGGATCGTAGGGGTCGGGTGTCACATGATCAGCAAATCGACTGACATAGGTGTAAAACACCTCGCCCTCGGCAGAACGGATATTCAGCGTCATGAGGGCTGTCGGACATGGTCCCGGTCCCACTGAAATCTCCAGAATATCTTTCACCTTATAATCTCTGAAATGGAAGGCATGGGATTTGTGGATATGACATTCTCCTTCCGGTTGGTCCGCATAGACCTGCGGGACAGCGATAATCAACAGCACAGCAGCAATAATCCGGTTCATGGTTTTTCCTGAGTCATGGGTGTTCGAAATGACAGGTAATTATAGACAAACCCACCGGTAGATTTCGTGAACCACGTGTATATCGGGAAAAACAGGGCTGAATCCCGCCCTGCTTCACTCCAGGACGGCCCCAAAAGCCCCCCGGCAATGATGGCGTGGCTTTAGCGGGAGAGGTCAATCCGCAGCCGGTACCATTGAGCGCAACGGCATTTGACGGCGTGAAAAGGGGCCGCATACCCAGACCGATGAAAAGTTCAGCGACAGATTTCATACAAGCGCTCTTGTTAATTTCTTGCATAGTCCGCATCTAAATCATCAGGTCCATATTTTAACTGATTGATTTTAATTCAATTCGAGTGACCCATGAGGGAAAGTGTAGATAATTTCGACACTTGTGCAGGATGAATCACAGCGAAGTCCTGATTACCTCCGCCACCCGGAAGGCATTGGCATAGATGGTCCAGGTGTAGGGCACACTGCCACCGGTGGGCATGAAACTCCCGTCAGTGACAAACAGGTTTGGAACATCGTGTACCCGACAGGTTTTATCCAGCACCGAGGTGTTGGGATCATTTCCGAATCGGCAACCGCCCGCCACCAGATTGGGCGGTGGCGAACCACTCACACTGCCGCTGATATTTTCCGCGCCCATTTGACGCAAGACCGCTTTGGCCTTGTCACTCAGATATTCCGCCACCACCAGATCATGATCGTGATAGCCGACCCGAATCTTCGCCACCGGTGTTTGCCACTTGTCTTTCACTGCGCCATCCAGCGTGACAAAACAATCATCAGTGGGCAGCCAGTCATTAAACACTTCAAAGCGCAAACTTTGGGCGCGGGTAAATTCTGTTTTGAGTTTTTGTTTTAATGCACTGCCCCACAACAGCTTGTCATCCTCATCCCGCTTCAAGCTATTGGCGCGGGCAATGGGATTGGGATGACGCAAGAGCAGATCGATAGTCCCGCCCTTGAGCCTGCCCAGTTTTTTGTCCTGAATGAAATACCAGTCCTGCAAACCACGATTCACAAACGGGCCGCGTGCTTTTAGCGCCTCACCAAATTTGGCGTAGGGAAATTCGCCGCCGCCTGTTCCACCGGCGGAAAAGACCAGATTGCGTCCCACCTGGCCGGTATTGTTTCCCAAACCACGCGGGTGTTTTGGTCCTGTCGACTGCAGCAGCAGGCGTGCGGTTTCGATGGCCTGACAGGCAACCACAAACAGCTTTGCGCGGATCGTTTGCTCCTGCTGTGCGGCATCCACATACAACGCCTGTGTCACCTTGCCTTTGGCATCACTCACCAGACGTTGTACCTTGGCGCGAGGAATGATCTGACACTTGCCTGTGGCAACCGCCCGATCCAGCAAGGCGGCCCGCGCCGAACCCTTGGCCCCGGATGAACAGCCATAACTGCCGCAATAGCCCGAATATTCACAACCCCGTCGTCCGGCATGGGCCTGGGGCAGCACTGCACGCGGTGTACGGATCGGATGCAACTGCATGGCCTGACAAGTCTGGTCGATCAATTGACTGATGGGATGTTCAACAGTGGGTGGAAAGGGAAAATTCGGAGTGGAACGGGGTTCGGCAAAGGGATGTGGCATCACCACACCGGACACACCCACTTCGGATTCCACTTTGGTGTAATAGGGTTCAAGCTCATCATACCCGATGGGCCAGTCGACGATATTGGCCCCCTTGATGGGGCCGAACTCACTCAAGAGGCGAAAGTCCTGCGGCTTGAGTCGATAAAAGAAACCGCTCATGAAATTGGAAGAACCGCCCACCACATTGCCATTCCAGAAATCACTGCCCGATTCACTGGTGGGTGTTGCTGTCCATTTGTACTTACCCTGCGCATCCTTGCCGTCATAATCCTCAATGACATGCTGTTCATCTTTCAGGCTGGGTGTGTAGACACTGCGCCGGCAACAGGCCAGTTCATCCTTGTAGAAATCCGTTTCCTTCAGCCACGGACCTTTCTCCAGCACCACCACCTCATAACCGGCACGAGACAACTCCAGCGCCACCGGTGCACCGCCTGCGCCACTGCCGATAATACAAACATCGTAATCTTTCATCCCAGCTCCGGATAACGTTTGTTGCGGGGTGGTTGCGGGAATCCGGGCTGGTGTTCCAGCCACTGCCAGCCGACGCCCTGCGGATTGCCGCCATAGACCGGATCGGCCAGCAATGCCTCGAATATATATAAGAGTAGATGGGACAACCAGCGCCCGCCGGCTTCGCTGCCGGCCACCTTTTCCACCACCTGTTGCTGTTGAAGCGGATTCAATTTGCTGAAGTGTTGACCATGTTGGGCATCCGCCACGCCATCCAGCCATTTGATCCCGTCCAGTAAAAACTGTTTATCGTCAGGATCGGTATCCGTTGCCTCCAGCACAAACTTTAAATAATGGACGGCATTGAGATCCCGGGCGGAAGGACCATTGCCGTCGGCAGGGAACAACTGCTGCTGCACGGCGGCAAAGGTGATCCAGGGTTGCTGCTGCAATTGTTCAATGGTGGTTTTATTTTCACACCCTTGCAGGGCAGCCATGATGGGCAGGACACTGATGACGGCGGCCCCCTTGCACACGGCAGACATAAACGCACGTCGTTCATGCAATAACGTCAATTTGGCGGTCAGCTCGGGGGACAGACTCGTCTCCCACTCACGAAGAAGTTGTTCAACCGTCTGGTTTGTCTGTGGTTTATTGCACAGCGTCATGGTTTGAATACCTGTTTTTATTCCGGGTTGGCAGGCAACGATCTTTCCCATTACAATGCCATAACATAACACAAACAGGCTCGCAGTGACCTCACATCCCGCCATCATCACCGCCCGACAATTACAAAAGCACTATGGCAGCTACGTTGCTGTCGATAATATCGACTTTAACATTACACGAGGCAAGTGTTTTGGCTTTCTCGGACCCAATGGCGCCGGCAAAACCACCACCCTGCGCATGATCCTCGGCCTGACGCCACTCTCTGCCGGTGAATTGACTGTCTTTGATCTACCGGTACCGGCACAGGCCCGCGAAGTCAGGCGCCGCATCGGCGCTGTGCCACAGGCGGACAATCTCGATCCCGATTTCACCGTGGTGGAAAATCTGCGCATGTATGCCCGCTACTTTGGGCTTAAACTCGATGCCGCGCTGGAACAACGCATCGACAGGTTATTGCTCTTTGCCAATCTCACTGAACGACGCCATGCCCGCACCGACACCCTGTCCGGTGGCATGCAACGGCGTTTGACCATCGCCCGCGCCCTGATCAATGACCCGGACCTGATCATCCTCGACGAACCAACCACCGGACTCGATCCCCAGGCCCGCCATGTGATCTGGTCACGCCTGAACGATCTGCGCGAACAGGGCAAGACCCTGTTACTGACCACGCACTACATGGAAGAAGCGGAACGCCTGTGTGATGAACTGGTGATCATGGACCACGGCAAGATACTGGATCAGGGTTCACCGGCTGAATTGATCAAGCGTCATGTGGAACCGGAAGTGATTGAATTGCGGGGTTGTGATGCGCAACTCATCGACACCATTCGCAGCAAAGTGACCGATTGCCGCATCGAACATCTGGGCACCAGCCTCTACTGCTACACACATAATTCCGGTCCACAACTGGCCTATCTGCGCGATGAACACAAACTGACCTTCCTGCATCGCCCTGCCGGACTGGAAGATGTATTTTTGAAACTGACCGGCAGGGAGTTACGCGATTAATGGGTACTTCTAACAATAGTCATTGTTTCGTGAGAGCAAGGAAGCACCGCGCACAAAACCGGAGTGTATGGGTAATACATGAGGATTTGAACACGGTGCTGACACCGCCGGCGCGGAATCAGTACATTATCAGGAGTTCCCAATGAACTATTGGCAACCCCCCCGCATTCGTCGCTACGCCATCGCCATATGGCATCGCAACGTGCTGGTCTGGAAACGTCTCATCGGCCCGGCCATGGTACTCAACTTTGGCGAACCGACTCTCTATCTGTTGGGTCTGGGTTACGGCCTCGGCTTCTTCATCGGTGAGATGGGCAACATGTCCTACATCGCCTTCCTCGCCTCGGGAATTGTTGCCTCCTCCGCCATGACCACCGCCAGCTTTGAAGGGATGTATTCCGTCTTTACCCGCATGGTGCCGCAACGCACCTATGAAGCCATCATGGCCACCCCTACCGACATCGATGACATCCTGGCCGGCGAGATGCTCTGGTGTGGCACCAAGGCCGCCATCAGCGGCGCCGCGATCCTGATCGTTGCCCTGTTCCTTGGTGTAGTGAAAGGCTGGCAAGCCATCCTGGTTATACCTGTCGTCTTCCTGATTGGTCTGTGCTTTGCCGGACCGGCCATCGTCATGAGCGCACTGGCAAAAAACTACGACTTCTTCAATTACTACTTTGTCCTGATCATTACGCCCATGTTGATCACCAGCGGTGTCTTTTATCCCATCGACACCATGCCACAGACCATGCAGACCCTGGTCCACCTGTTACCCCTTACCCATGCAGTGGAACTGACCCGGCCCCTGATCACCGGGCAGCCCCTGCAACAACCGTTGTTGAACATCGCGGTATTAAGCGGCTATGCAGCAGTGAGCTACTACATCGCCGTGGTGATGGTGAGGAAGAAGTTGCTGGTCTAGTGATCACACAAGCCTATACGCCATGCCCCAGTGCCTTGCGATTGGCAGCGGCAAGCAACGCCGTTCCAATCGCCTGATTATCCTGTTTCATCTCATTCCTGAACGATTCGATGGATGCACCGGTCTGCCGTTCAAACAGGGAGTGTTCAATCTGCAGCAACGGCATCCATTCCATGCTGCAACGAAACTCATCGATCAACTCGTCCGATTGCGGGTCCTTGCCGCGAATCTTCACAAACCAGCGACAACGATGCAGCTTGTTGTCTTTGATGGTCTCACATTCATTGCCCAGCGGGCAGGTCATGACGATATCCATCAGTCTTTACTCGCAATGATGACGTCGACGTATTGGACTCGAAGGTCTATATTATGTAAGTGCGATCCACCTCCGCCAGCTGCAGAAGCTTTATCGGGCATATTTGTCTCTGTTCCACCAGCTGCAGTTGACTCCACCAATAAACTCCCTCCGCCTGAACGTGACACTTTAACTCCGTGTGTATGTGAAGGAATCTCACTTATACTTAATACATGTCCATCAGTCGCTATTCGACTAAAAACAGTCGAAAACGCCACTGAACCGCCATTCACGACAGAACCAGACACAATCCTCAACGCTTTGTCATTGTGCGTCACATCCTTGGTCCAGCCGGCCGGTGCCGTCGATTGCTGGAACAACATCCGTGTACCGGATGGAAAGGCATCCACCCGGTTACCATCGATCAAGCTGCCGCCATTTGTCCCGGCAGCTGATGACAACACCCCGGCTGCGGAAGAAAGATCGGACAGGACCATGTCTATTCCCGCGAAGGAGGAACCGGCACCCGACACAATCACATTGCCCGTCCCGGCATTGATGATGCGTAACCTGGCAATGGTTCTGTTGCCGGTCAATGTTACCTGGAAGCCGACCGCATCAATAATTGCTTCTGATGATTCGGCGATCAGTTCGATATCGGGATTAGAGAGTGACAAATTGGCGGCCAGGGTATGTGTCCCATCCAGAAACAAGACCTTGCTGCCGGACACCACCGAGACATCATTAAGATCACCGATTGCATGACTCGCTTCACCACTCAACACTTCAGCCGCCGACCCCACAATCAGATCCCAGGCCGCGTTGCGGAAACGGCTGTTGGCCCATTTTTGGGTTGCCAGTACCTGGCTGGGGTCTGTGCTGATGGCCACATCCGAGGTGTTGCTGTGCTTGAACATGACACTGAGATACATGTCACTGACCCCGCCTTCGGCTTCGGTGGCCTTATAGGTATCCGGGTAAGAGGCAACGATAACCAGGTCACCATCTGCATCATACAAACCCACTTCCCGGATGGTAAAGCCACCCAGGGATTTGGGCAGAAAACCTTCCACCACCAGCATGGTGGCATCTGCTGGATTGATATAGACACGGTTAACAGTGGTGCGTGTGCCCGGGATTTCGTTATTCAATGCTGTCCAGGTAACAGCCGGCGCCACATAGGGAGAGCCACCATCACCGATGGCGACTTCTGTAATTGACAATGGAATACCCGAAACATTGGCGGCGGCCAGTTTGGCCAGCCCCATATTGGTTACAAGAGAGTAATAAGTAGCCATGTTAAATTCCTTCACTAATCGTTATATGTTGACTGGTGGAAACAACTGCACACAACACAGGTACAGGCTCGACAAGATTTTGATGGATATGTAAAAACGACAACTGCGATCGGGCATTTTTATAGGCCGACACAATTTTGAAAATCTTCAATTGATCTTCCAGGGCCATCGTTCTGCTGTTGAGATAAACATTCACCGCAAAAGTGTAGGCATCAGCCGGTGGTATCTCCTGAAACCACTCGATCACTTCCAGATCCATTTTCAGGGCAGCCAACGCATCCTTTAATGCCCCGATGGTCCCTTTGCGACGGTGGACGTTAATGCTGTTTTTAATCACCGCACGTTTATCCGTAATCGACCAGGTCTCATCCCACTCATCCACCGACATGGCCCAGGCCAGCCAGGGTAACAACACATCCGGACAGGTATCCGGATTCCATAACGTGTCCAGCGGTACGGGAACCTTGCTCATGCGGTCGGTAGTATCAACCAGATTGCGTTCCAGTTTGGTGGCGTTTACCGGCAGCAGGATTGAACTTGGTAACATTGCTTCAGCCATGATTATTCTCCTGTGCCAAGCACTGTTACAGTGATGGTGCCGGCAGTAGAGAACTGTGTCGGGTCATTAACAATGTCCTCCGCCGGAGAAACAAGGTCGACGTTTTGCACGCCATCCACCACCAGTGCGCCCAGCAACCCGGCACGGGTAATATCACGCCCGAGTTTTTGATTATCCACAGCATATTTTGTTACAGCGGCTTCAGCCGTCTGTCGGACGTTCTCAGCACCCGGACCGGGGTAGACCGTCAGACCGGCATTGATGCTATAGGTATTAAGATTCGCAGCCTGCACAATTACCTGATCCGTCAAGGGACGGACATACTGATCATTCAATGCGGTTGTTACTGTGTCCAATAAGGCTGCATCAGGTATGCCGTTCCCTTCTGTTGAAAGTACGGTCACCACAACTGAACCACCCTGATGGAGGGTGTAGACACTGGTTGCATCCGGTGCCGTGGTCCATGCCACGCCGGGAATCAATTGTGTTGCGCTATTGGCACCAACTGTGCGCACCTGATCAGCACCGGTACCGGCAGTGATCGAAACGATCCATCCGACCCGGCCATCAACCGGCCAGGTCTGACTTGTGTCATCCAGCGCTGTTACGGACCCTCCTGTGGCCGTCCCCGATTCAGTTTGCGTTGTCACGGAGACATCCCGAACTTTGCCATCGGCACTCTTGGCATGATAAATATAGGCATCAACAGGGCCGGCTGTGGAAAATCCTTCCAGCGCAAGTTGCAGGCGAACCCGGTAGTCACTGTCACTCTCATAGATCGGTTCAATGGGAGGAACAGCATTCGGATCACCCGGGTCGATCAATAACCGCAGTGTATTCATCCACGGCAAGGCACCGATGTTGTCCAGATCCGTGCCGACGGCATAGGCCAGCATGATATGGACAGCCTTGTCATTCACATCCTGACGGATGAGTAACTCACGATAGGCAGCGACCTCAATCACCTTATAGGCAGGGTCAGAGGAAGGTAAATTTACCAGGCCCGTGTCTCGAATGGAAAGATCGGCCAGCATTGCATCGCGAATGGCAGTAAATGAGAGTTGCTCCACCACCTGCGGTGCCGGCAATTGTGATAAGTCGATATTTGTTGTCATAATTACGCTACCTTTATAGATTCAATTTTCAACAATTCACCGGTTGGAACATACACACCCCAGAGTTCAAGTTCCGCCTTGCCTGTGCTGCTGTTGAGCAGTTGCGCACGGGAGACCTGAAAATCAGCCAGACCATTGACCGGATTTTCCACCGCCTCGACCACAGCCGCGTAGAACTGTATTTTCCAGCGCGGTGACATGGGCTGATCGATGAGCTCAAATAACCGTGAACCATAGCCACGCCGCATCAATCGTGTACCGACAGGTGTGGTCAGGACGTCGGCCAGACGCTGTCTGAGCCAGGCCACACCCACGAGACGTTTGCCTGTTTTATTATTCATACCCATTATTTGATTACCTCCGCATCAACATCACAGTGATAGCCGCTGTTGTCCAGCGTATGCTGCACACGCGTTATCAACCATTTTCCATTCACTCCATCTCGCCAGCCCTGCATATCAAGGATCTGATTTGCCTGCAGATTACTTCGACCCGGCAAACTGATATTCAGTGTTGCCCTGGCCCGTTCCTGTTCTTTAAAGGTTGATTTGGCCGCTGCATCCGCCTCTGACTTATTGGCACGAAACATCGGCAGGGTTAATTCTGGAGCACCATCGCCGTATTTCACCAATTGTGGTGCAGCCTGCCGAGTGTCATAGTATTTGGCGATTACGCTGCCCCAGTGTGTGCGGTCGATACGCGTTACCCTGCAGGCAGAGACATCAACGGGCGTAATTGTAGTTGTGACCGTGTCCTGTTTGTCCTTGTCATCACCACTCTTGCTGAAGGTCAACTCATTATTGGTGACTTTCAGAACTGCACCGTATTTTTTACTCAGACGTGTAACCAGATTCATATCCGACTCACCCAGTTGATCCAGATGTTCCACCAGCTTGTTTCCCAGCGCCGGATCAACCTGTACCGTATATTCATTATCCCTGGCGATAGTGACCAGGATGTCACCCAGTCGCACATTATGGAACGACCGTGAACGGGGTGACTTGTAGCTGCTGCGAAAATCATCCGCCCTCGCACGAATGGTCATGGTACCTGCCGCCAGGTCGAACTCTGTCTCGTCATAGGTAAACAAACCAACATGTTGCAGTGACTGATCCCCCTCATAACCGAGCGCAACCTCAAACTGCGTACCGGGTACCGGTGTGGCAATTTGCGCATCACGGTCATCCATGACCAATTCCATGGAGTCTGACTGCAAGCCCACGTTATCGGTAATGCGCAGGGAAAGCAGACGGTCCTTCACCCGTTCTGTAACATTGTTGCCACCTAATATCTTAATTGAGAATTTCGGTTTCATTGGATTACTCCAAAAACGGTTGAAATTAGCGCACTAACTTTTGTTACTGCCATGGGTTCACCTCCTGCTTGTCCGCATCGACATCATCGGGCAGCAGCACCAGTGTTCCTACCGGTAAGCTTGCACCAAGTTTGGCCAGACCGGGATTTGCGACCAGTACCTGCTCCACGGCACCGTGTGTTTTTCCGTAATAGTGATGACATATCTCATCCAGAAGATCGCCATCCTTGCACCGATAGTAAAGACTCATGCTGCACCGCCTTTTGCCTTGTCCCCGGTCTTGTAGACATCTTCGCCATACCGTGTCAGTGACATGCGGAACTGGATCTGCCGCGCAGCACCATTGTTCTGAATAATAGACAAAGTCTCCGACACACTGGTGATAACCCAGCGACCATAAAAACGTCCCTGTCCATCGACCAGAAACAGTGGTTCACCCAGGCCTGCCATTTCTCGCATGGTCTGTATCTGATTTTCATCGCCACTGATCTCCGGAAAGATACTACCTTCCAGTTCCACTGTTTCTTCACCAGGCCCACTGAATTGCATGGTCGGTGATCGTCCCAGTCGGGTTTGTGCTGACCATCGGTAACTACAACTGCGTGATAACGTGTTATAAGCAGCAGTATCTACAGCAAACATAAAGGGGCCATACATCATCATGATGGGTCCGGAGTGTTTTGCCTGAGTAGCAACAGCACCAACACTTTGCCTGACTCGGGTCAGACTATTTAAAGATGTGATAATTTCGACCATTAGTTTACAAAGCCTCCTCGTGTATTTCTGGCAGCGATCTGTCCGTTGTTCATCACCCTGGTAACAGCCTGTTCCACCAGTCTTGCCAATGTATTCGCATCACCATCTCTGGGGGAAGCAATCGTTATATTCGACGTCATGACATTTGAAGTTGTGTTATTTACCGAGGCGTTTTTAGCCGGACTTACCATCTTTTGCAGTTCGCCTGCAGCCGTGGTGGTGCCATTAGCACCCTGAGCACTGTCATCTCGACCAAACCAGTTCTTTAGAGTACCGCTGAATTTTTCTACAGTGGATTTGCCAATCCCCACAACGAACTTGAACGGTTTTGTCAGTTTGTCCCACATATTTCCGATTGCATTGGTAAATGCATCCCATAAAGGTTTGACATCATCCCAAATTGACATAAAGAAATCTTTCACACCTTGCCATGCGGATAACACTGCATCGGCGACAATCGAAAATGCCCCCCTGACCCCGTCGGTAAATGCAGTCCAGTACGGTTCTACAGTTGTCCATATCTCTGACATCACAGCAGCCACTCCTTGCCATATTTCGGCAAGCCACTTTGCGACCGGCTCGATGACAGACATGATGGCTGATCCGACCATCGTCCAAAGCCCGACAATAAAATAAAAATACTGTTTCACAATATTTCCGATAAAGTTGACCACACTCATCACATAGGGTTTTACCGGCTCCCATATCTTTAACAGAAATTGTTTAACCTTATCCCAATTTGCGATAATCAGACCGGCTGCCACTGCAACCGCACCGATCAGTAATAGAATCGGATTGGCGATTACTGTTGCTCCGAGCAGCGCAACTCCGGTAGTAATTGCCTTCACACCACCCAATATTGCGGCAAAAGGACCAGTAAAAAGCCACAAGCCACCCACCAGGCCGGTTATACCCTGCACCAGTTCAGGATTCGCCACGACCCACTTAATCAGTGAATCAACCACACTAATCACTGTTGGTAAAAGTTCATTGATGGTGGGTAATAATTGGTTCAGCGCCGGAATAAGCGCGGCAACAAAGGTCATACCAAGAACATCAACCCTGTCGTTTAAATTTTTCATATTTGCTGAAAAGACATTTACGCCAGCGGAATATTTGTCAAACTCATCGGCACTGACTACTCCGCCCAATCCGCTCTTATCACCTTTTCCTGCTGCGATATGTTTTTTGATTGTTTCCAGTTTGCTTTTAAGTTTTCCAAATCCACCAAAGACTTTCTTAATACCAGAATTGATAGAGAGCGTATGTTTTTTGAAATCTTTCACCGCATCATTAACCTTCGAATAACGCTTCTCAATTGCGGCAAGTGCAGTACCAAATGGCTTAAATCTCGCACCGACGCTGTCGATGATCGGTTGTGTTTTTAACAAGATTTTATTAAAAAGCGCGTTATTTTCAGCAGCCTTTTTGTATGCATCGCCAATAGTAATCTTTTTAGCAGCCATAATTATCTCGTTCCAAAGTTATTGCCAAAAATATGGTCTAGGATGTTCGGTTTATTTCCTTGAGCAGTGCCTGAGCATCCTCGGCCCAGCCGAGGAGCTCATCGACATCCATGTCTTCAAGCACCGGTAGTGGCTGGTGAAAAACATACATCACCAGCGCACACCCCGCCCTTACCTTTGACCACGCGACAAAAAATCCTGGTAGGTCTCCTGTATCGCGGTGTAGTCGGTCATATCCAGCTCTTCAATCAAGGCCGGTTCAACCTCACACAGGTTGGCAAACAGACTGATCTCACGTTCAGCATCAGTCTTGCCTTTGACAGATGCCGCCTTCTGATCGCGAACCTTGGGGCGGCGCATATTCAATTCAGAATATTCCTGACCATTCACGGTGACCGGGTATTCCAGTACAATCGTTTTCATTGTTTACTCCTTGTCAGTTAAATACCCAGCGCGGAACGCTGATTTGCCAACTGGTCGGTGCCATTTACCATGCGGATCATGTTTTCCACATCAATTTCATGCACAACATCCTGACCATGAGTTAGCTTGTAATAATGCAAACCCATGGTTACCTTCAGCGTCGCTTTCTCGCCTGACTTCCAGGTTCCCATATCAACTTCACGGATCTTGCCACGCATGCTCATGACCACCGGAGTGATGGTGCCATCTTCTGCTTCCAGCGCACTTCGAAATGTCATTGGCACCTGATTTCCGGCAGCCAGACCAAACAGTTTCAGCACTTCTTTGTCAAATGCAGACAACGTGAATGATGCTTCAAGTTTCTCCATCCCCATATCAACCTCAATGGGTGCATCCATACCACCGGCACGATACTCTTCTGTCTTCAGGGTGAGTTTGGGAGGAACTATCTCGTCTGCCTTGCCTGCGTATCCACGACCGTCGATAAACAGAGCCATATTTTTCAAAACGTCAGTAATCATCAGATAATCTCCTCAATGTAGTCATTCACCAGGTGTGAGCGGAAAGTGATGTGCTCAGCCGGGTAGTTGGGTGAAAAATCAAAGTCGAAGTAGACCTTGCCGGCTGAGATATTGGCCGGTGTGTTCAGTTCTGGATCGGCCCAGCATTTACCGCCCAGGATTGCGCCCTGAGCGGTCAGGCTGCGCAGGTAGGCATTCACACCTTCGGTCACATCTTCCAGATAGGTCTTGGTGATGTTGCGATCCACCGCCCAGAGGTGAGCCTTCAACAGGGACTCGTTGATCATGTCGGCGGTACGCACCACAGACAGGAAGGCCCATTTGGGATCACTGCTGGTCGTGCGATTTCCCCACAGGCGGTAACCTTCCTTGCGGATGATGGTGGCGACTTCGTTTTCATTCAGATAATTGGCGCGGGCATTGGGATCATCCAGTGCGAAATCCACGGCGCGAGTAGTGCCCACAATACCGTACATCTCACGATTGGAAGGTGACCACCAAAAGCCGCGTTCATTGTCGGACTTGGCGATCATACCGGCGACACGGGCAGAGGCAGGTTGACTGATGGAGGAATTGGTGGCGGTGTCCCATACTTCAACGGCGGGATCAACCACATAAACACGACGCGAACCCCAATCACCCCGATATGTCAGCGCATCGGCATCATTGGTGTTTGTGCCATCGGCAATAATGATGGCACGCAGGCTGTCTGCAATACCCAGCATATCAGAGACAACCGGGTTGGCCAAACTGCCGGGACGATCAGAGGTATATCCTGCTGCAACCAGTAATTTGGGAACAACACCCAGTGTGGATTCGGCGGCCAACAGGGCATGCACACCGGAATAGGCGCCGGTGCCAGCGTCCACACCACCTTGTACATCGGCAGTAGTGACAAGCGAGGCATCCGGCCTGTCATAACCGATATTAACGGACTCGCCTGAACCAATTGCACCGGTCGTAATTCGAGTGAAAACACCGGTGTCACTATCAAAGGTATAATCCGTGTTCAGGACATAAGTCACCGTGTCACCGGTGTTTTTCACAACCGGATTCAGGATATAGTCGTGGGCCACCTCCAGTGTCTCGGTCACTGTGTCAAATGAGTACGCGACAGGTGCGACCGCTGTTTTGTGGGTTGCCGGGTCAAGCACATTGATCACCACAACCATGGCGCCGGCCTGGTCAAAAATGGCATCCAGTGCATCAGGAATCGTACCGATACCTGCGCCAAAAATATTGACCGCCTCGGTACGACTGCCTGCGATGAGTGTCGGTGTGTTGACCGGACCTTTCGGTGCGGTACCGACCAGACCGATCACACTGGAACGGACGGTTTGAATGGGTCGTGAACCGTTATCAATTTCCACCACCTCAATACCATGCAAGAATTGTTCAGGCATTGTTTATCCCCTTCTTCTGTTTGGTTGATTTCCTCACACTTGCCTTGTCAGCGACAAGGACAGGTGCAACTTTTTTGCTAAGCAGCAAATACTTTGCTTGTTTGTCCGTCAGTTCCACGGTACTGCCCTGACGGTGAGTTGTTTCACCACATCGACAGTCAACAAGAACGCCATAGGTTCGTTTTTCGTGCATCAGGTTTTTTCTCCTCAAGTGTCAACCGGTTTCCTGACCGAAACCGCTCATAAACGCCGTAGCAACGGCTTCAGTAATTGCCTGCACGCCATTGCTTAGAATGGGTGACAAGGCAAGTATTCGTGTCATCAATGAACTCACCGATACAACATAGCCATGTGAGTTTCCATCCCAGCTTGCCGCCCAGGCAGCAATATCTTCATCAATGCCCTGGGCGATACTGTTCATAAAAAGAAGCCCGGTCCCGGCCAGGTAACCATTAAATGCCGCGCCGAATGCGCCGGTCATGGTTGTGCCTGTGGCTGGACTGCTTGAAGTCCAACCGGTGTGCATCGCTGCTGCCAGCTTGCTAACAAACTCCCCCCCAGGGTTAAAGTTCGTCGTATAGTTACCTTCAACTGTGTAACTTTTCACGCCAAGCATGGCTGCGAGTGCTGATGTGCCGGGACTGGGCATTAACCGCCTCCCTTTACTGTTGTTGATCCTTGTGGATGCGGGCTGCCGGTAAAGGCGCAGACATGTGTCTGACACACAACACCACCCGATCCACCGCCGTTGAAATTAACGGCTGAGCCATCCACATTAACATTACCGCCTGCAGTAATGTTTGCATCGCCACCGACATTAACTGTTACGTTACCACTGGTGTTCAGCGTGACATTTCCTCCGTTCACATTGACATTCAGTTCATGAGTCACAGAGTCATAGCTGATACTGGTCCCGTCACTGTATGTAACATGATGTTTCGCTGCGGTATTTTCACCAGTCAGATGTGCCGCCTGATAAATCGCCGGTAACACCACGCCATTGCTCAATTCACCACCGATACTCAGGATCAACACCTGTTCATCCTTTTCCGGCGCCCACCAGGAAACATGGCTTCCCGCCTTGTGACAAAGCCAGGGTAAATATGCCGTAAGGACACCATCTATATTTACGCGCACCGTGGCTTCGGCATGATTCACGTCATCCACCACTCCGATCTGGATCATGGTGAATAATCGGCGTTGCAATTCGGATATCTCCAACAAATTGTTTTCAGTCATGAACAACATCTTCGTTACCACTCCTATAACATCGTGTGACTGCTGCCCAAGGGTACTGCATCAGGATCAAAACTGAAGTACACCTCGCTCGGTAAAACACCACTTCCCGCCCACACGGATGAACCCAGTCGAATATCATGGGTCCAGTCAATGGCCCACACCAAACGACCGGCCAATTCAGTGCGCATCGGTTCTTCATAAACACGGATGATTTTCGCGTTTCCGATCTGGAGACCATAACGACCGCCCTGATAAATGGCCTGACTCACAGACAACACCAGTTCTCTTACTTGCAGATAGGAGCTGGTTAGCGCCGGGTCATACACCACATAACCGCGCCAAGCAGAGGTTAGACAAAATTGCTCAGCGCCTTCATCAGCGGCTGCGGTAAACTCGGTATTCGTATCCAGTACGAAGGCAGGCAACAGTGTGGTCCCGCTATAGTCCGGATATTTCACCCCAGCCTGCAGGGCAGGGACGGCCGTTGTGACATGGGCGATAACGGCATCTGAAATTTCTGTAATCATTTTGCGATGACTCCTGCTTATTCAACCTTGTCCATCAACCCGGATGGTTAATGTTTATGTGGCGCTTGTTTCCTGCCACGGTTAAATTCTGCAACAGTCATTTCAGACGGTTATGTGGAGAAAAATATATTTTTTTAATTTTTTTTGATGATCGTCACAAGAACTGACGAAAAAATTGAAATTACACAAACAGGAGAGGAAAAAATTTATTGGCGCTTGTTGTTTTTAAACAAAATCAATCAACCTGACGCCATGTTTCATAAGAGATGAGTTGTTCGATTGTTCTTTTGTGTACATTAAATATTTCCGCCAATTCCCTGACCGAATATTGGTCTCGCAGCCGGCGAATCTCGTTGACCTGTTTATTGGTGAGTTTGGCCTGTGGTTTTGGCGCTTTTACATTATATTTTCGCATTGCTCTGAAAAACGTATCTCTGGACACTCCCGCCATTGCGGCGGCCAGCGTTCTGTTCAGTTCCCCCAGGGCCAGATACATCATGACCTCACCTTTACTCAATATAAATTTACCTGCCGCCGGCATTTTCAAGCTCCTTTTGTTATCTTCTATTAGTATGTTGGGAAACCCGTTTTTCAACCTTGCGATGTTTATGCTTGTTATGCTGACAAGACTTTGATTACGCCGGTATCCACCACATGTTTGTCGCCATCGGCATTGGTGACAAAGGCTGTCCAGTCATAGTATCCCGAAAGCCAACCTCTGGTATCATCTGCTGATACTTTGACAAAATGTTTATCACCGGATGGTTTTGCGATCAGATGGTATGCGCTTGATACACTAAGCAATATATAGTGCAGCACCCAGTTAACAGCAGGATATTCCACTAGTTCTTTTGTCCACTCACAGGCCCTGCCTGCAGTAATGATTCCCGGCTCATTCATTGTCCAACTCCTAAATACGGTTCAACCACCTCAATATATACAGTGAAAGGATTCCCGGATGAGTGCGACTCATGTGTTATGTATTATGTGTTGTCGCAAATGACCTTGATACAGGTATCAAGTAACTACAGCGACCGGAATTTCCCCATTTCAACCTATGACCTGTCTCTCTATAGATAGTTCATGGAGCTGGATTTGATGTTAAAAACAGTGAACTGTTTGGCAATCTGTAAAAATCCGTCGCAGCCGGGATGAAAGACCATGACCGGACATGGATTCAATACGATTGCGTCAGGCGATTATCACTGTCGTTTTGTAAAAGAATTGTAAACTCATAATTGCAGAAACGTGACATGACAAAATCCTCAATACTTTTTCCTATTGTTTGTTAACTTCAGCTTGTCTGGAAGAATAAAAAACTTCTTTTCAATATTTTAAATTGTCGGCACAAATGAATATTGTGAACGTTTGTACAAAAATATTATCCATTAACAATTTCTGAAGAGAAAAGTATTTCGTGCAAATATAAAAAAACCGGCCGGTGATTTCTCACGGGCCGGTTTTTATTCCAGACGGAATAAACTTAAGCGGTGGCGCCCAGTTTTTCCTGAATGGCTTCGATAACAGCTTCACTGGAAGTGGCATCAACTGTCATCAACATACCTTCTTTTTCATAGAAACCAATCAACGGAGCAGTCTTGGCGTTGTAGGTTTCCAGACGATGGCTGATGGCGGCTTCGGTTTCATCTTCACGTTGTACAACCGGGCTGCCGCATTTGTCGCAGATACCTTCCTGCTTGGGCGGATTACTTTTCACGTTGTAGATGGCCTGGCATGAACCATTGGAGCAGGTACGGCGTGTAGTCAGACGATCCAGGATAACATCACGCGGTACATCAATGTTAACGGCCATATCCAGTTCGATACCCAGTTTGGCCAGCATGTCTTTTAACTGTTCAGCCTGCGGGATGGTGCGGGGGAAGCCGTCGAGCAGAAAACCATTTTTGCAATCGTCTTCCTGCAGACGTTTTGCCATGATACCCATGATCAGTTCATCAGGAACCAGATCACCGGCATTCATATAAGCCTGGGCCTGTTTGCCCAGCTCGGTACCGGCAGCCACTGCACCACGCAGAATATCACCGGTTGAAATCTGTACAGAGCCGTCCAGTTTGGTCAGCATTTTGGCCACTGTACCTTTGCCGGCGCCGGGTGCACCCAATAAAATCAATTTCATCGTCACTTCCTCGTATTTAATGCAAACAAGACCGGGATCTGCGCCAAACCTCGCTGCATACCCCGTGTATATAAAGAGTCGCGCATTGTGCCTGCTCAGGTTGTCTGAATCAACTTATAAAATGATTTTGTACGGGCAGAGAAAATATTGACGGTCATGTACCTATCCCGGACAATCCCCGTTTGCCATCAATCCGGAAATCACTCATGAGCGAGAATCATCCCGAGACGCCGACCACCGAGGATCTGCGCCAAAAGCTGAATCTGGAGACTGGCAAACTCAGCTGGCCTGAACTCGCACGGCATTTTGCCCGCGGTGTCGTCATTGTCATTTCCCCGGAACTTGATCTCATCGAAGTGGCGGCGGTTTTTTCCAAAGATGAGCGCGAACAGGTGGAAAACTGGCTCCATCGCGGCCTGATCCATCGGGCCATGGATGATGATGCACGCCGTTGGGAAGCACAAAACCCCTGTTTCTGGTCGACCGTGGTTGCCCCCTGGGTGCTGGTACAGGAGACAGACGGATCTGACACGCCATAACCCAGGCTCTCGTCCAGGCAGCGACCTGATATTGCGTATTTGCCAGATAAACCGGCCCGCAACCGGCTGATTTTCACTCACCCGCCTTCCACCATTTTCAATCCGCACTCACGACAAACTCCAACTTACTGATTTTATTATATTTATTTAAAATATGATTTATTAAAACAAGGTATCTATTGTGCCGTTAAGTTAACTAGAGTCAGGTACAGCCCGGCAGGGCTGACATTCTAATAAAAATCCTCCCCCGGAGAGAAAAATGGCCGGAATAAAAACGCTGTTTTGCAGTTTGCTGTTATGTCTGAGCAGTTCCTGCTGCTTTGCAAGTGAATATCTGCTGGGCGTTTTTCCCCATCTGCCGCCGCGCGATCTGGAAAAGGTCTTTTCACCCATGGCGGCGGATTTGGGCAAGGTGATAAACAAACGCGTCATGTTGCGTTCCAGCACCACTTATGAAAAGTTCATGGACAATCTGGACAAGGAGACCTTCGATATTGCGTTTGTACAACCCTTTGATTACATCCGCATTGCCGACAAGTTTGGTTACATTCCCCTTGCCACCCGCAAACAAAAACTTTCCACGGTTCTGGTCACCAAACCGGACAGTAACCTGAACACCGTGCAAGATCTGAAAGGCAAAACCATCGCCCTGCCACCGAAAGTGGCCGCCGTCAGTCTGCTGCTCAACAGTTATTTGCATGAACACAATCTGGTACCGGGCAAGGATATCCGACTTACCTATCACCGTTCCCATTTATCCTGTATGCAGCAGATCCTGATTGGCGAAGCCGACGCCTGCGGGACTGCAGCACCGGCATTAAGATTTTTTCAACACAAGATGAACGTGACTTTAAAAATCATCGCTGAAACACAAAAAATCCCGCATACCCTGTTTGTGATCCATCCGCGAGTCCCGGAAAGCGAACGTAAAAAAATTCGTTCTCGTATACTCGAATGGGGGAATGATGAGTCCGGTAAAAAAATGCTGTCGCGTGGCCGATTGCAACCATTTATGGAAATCAGTGACAAGGATTATGACATCGTAAGAAAACTGGTTAAATAAATCACTATGTCTTTTCCGCTGTTTAAAAACATCCGACATTCACTTAAGTATCGTATAGCAGTCATTATCTTCCTGCTTGAGGCAGTGATGATGGCGACGGTGCTGGGAGTAACCTTGAGTCACTCCATGGAAGAGTCACGCAAGCAACAAGCCGTGAATGAAAAAATCATGTTGAGTCTGCTGGCAGATCTGAGTCGAATCGCCTTGCTCACTGCCGAATATGTGGAATTGCAACCGTATATCGAACAGGTTGTCAATGATCCCAATGTCATCACTGTGCTGGTGGCGGATAATAATCACAAGGTGGTGTTGAGCAATCAATACTCATACCTGGGCAGACCGTTACCCAAATTCATTCATGGTGAAACCCGCCACTGGCGGTCACAGGAGATTAGAAACAGGGCGGGATTTCTGGGCACCATTGCCATGCAATTCTCCGAAGAGGAACTCATCAAGGCTAATCGGGATGTGATGAATCTGGCCATCACGGTTGCCCTGTTCGGCATGGTCTCGATCGCGGTGATTGGTATTCTCATCGGCTTTCTGCTGACCCGGCGTTTGGAGATCCTTTCTGAAAGCGCCGAACAACTTGCCAGTGGCAAACTGGATGCACGCACCAACTTCTCCGGCAAGGATGAGGTCTCCATTGTCGGACGCGCCTTTGATCAAATGGCTTCCAATGTTTCATACAATATGTCTGCCTTGCAGAAGGCTACCGACCTGCTCGAGCAACGAGTCACGGAACGAACGGAGGAACTGGCCGTTGCCCGCGATGACGCCATCAACGCCAATGCCTCCAAGAGTGCTTTCCTGGCGACCATGAGTCATGAAATTCGGACACCCCTGACTGCAATTATCGGGTATTCCGAATCAATGCTGGAAAACCGGCTCTCCCGGCAAGAACAATCCGAGCATCTGCAAACAATAATTCGCAGCGGCAAGCACCTTTCAAGTATAATTAATGACATACTTGATCTCTCAAAAATTGAAGCCGATAAGATGGAAATTGAAGTTCTTCCTCTGAATCCTTTTGAATTGCTGCAGGATGTGCATTCCCTGATTGACATGCAGGCTCAGGCCAAAGGACTGGCTTTTGATATAGAGTATAATTTGCCGCTGCCGGCAAAACTCTACAGCGATCCTATTCGCCTGAAACAGATTTTGATCAATCTGGCCTCCAATGCAGTCAAGTTTACTCATGAGGGATACGTTAACATTGTCGTCAAGCACGATCCTCTCACCAAGAAAATCCACTTCAGGGTCATCGATAGCGGTATCGGTCTGACCGACGCCCAAAAAGACAAACTGTTTAAACCGTTCAGTCAGGCGGATTCATCCACGACACGGGAATATGGCGGTACCGGGCTGGGACTGCATTTATCAAGACAACTGGCGGAAAAGCTGGGGGGAACCATCAGCCTGGAAAGCTCTCCCGGTGCAGGCAGTTGCTTCGACCTCTGTATTGCAACTGGTGATCTCACCGGTGTTCCTCTGCTGGACAAAGTCCCGCAACCCAGACAAACAGCTGCACCCACAAACCGCGCGATTTGCCACAGACTGACAGGGCGGATTCTGCTGGCGGAAGACAATACGGACAACCAGCGATTGATCTCCACGCTAATCCGGCAAATCGGTGCCGAGGTTGATATCGCCAATAACGGGAGTGAGGCCATCCGCATGGCGCAGGCTTCAACCTATGATCTTGTATTGATGGATATGCAAATGCCGGTTATATCCGGTGTGGATGCCATCACCGAACTGCGCAGACAACAATACACCGGTCCGATCGTCGCCCTGACAGCCAACGCCATGCAGGAAGATGTCCGTCGTTGCATGGCGGCCGGTTGTAATGAACATTTCGCCAAACCCATCGACCGGCAGAAATTTCGGGAGTTACTCGACAAATATCTGCAACCCATTTTGCTGGATGAACAACCCGGACTGTCACCTATCTATTCAACCATCCTGGATGAAGAACCTGATCTGGTCGACATTTTAAGCATGTTTATCGCCCGCTTGCCGGGTTCGCTGACCAACATCTGTGAAGCATTTGAAACCAAAGACTTTGATCGCTTGCGTGAACTGACCCACGACTTAAAAGGCACCAGTGGTAACTTTGGTTATGAGGGACTGTATGAACTTGCCATGCAGATTGAAGAAGCGGTGAAACACCAGTGGTATGACAGAATACCGGGACTGCTGCTTGAACTGGAGGATATCTGCCGACGCATCCTGCTTGGTTTCAAAAAACACCCGGTTGCCGCATCAGCCGGCGGCAAGTAGGCATTTTTTATTCCCGATCATGTTCATGGAGTACATGCTCCGGTAATTGTTCGGGATGGATATATTCTTCCGAGAAGGCATAGTGACAAACACTGATCCCCGCCGCCTGCACTGAATTTTCTTCACGACTCAGCAATGGATGCCAATCCGGTAAATCCAGCCCCCTGGATAAGCGCCGGTAGGCGCAGGTCTCGGGCAACAACTGATACAACTCCGGCTTGTCCGGAGATAACGCCAGACATTGTGCCACCACACTGCTGCGACGGGCGTAATCCCGACAGCGACAACTATCCAAATCCAGCAAACGACAGGCCACATTGGTGACATACAGCTTGTCGCTCTCCTCATCTTCCAGTTTGATCAGGCAACAATAGCCGCAACCATCACACAAGGCCTCCCACTCAGTGCGTGACAGTTGGGAGAGATCAGCGGTTTTCCAGAATGGGCGCTCAGGCATGCGGACCGGATTCAGTCAACAATGATTTGATCGAAGCTGGCGACCTGGCGATGACTCGCGGTGCTGTCCGGTTCGGCATCACGCACCAACCAAATCGTGTGCATACCGGCGGCGGCGGCGGCATCCAGTTCCTGCACGATGTCAGACAAAAACAGGATCTGATCAGCCGGCTGATTTATCTGCTCCGCAATCGCCTGATAGGACGCCGCCTCACGCTTGTTACCGATATTGGTATCAAAATACCCGCTGAACAACGGCAACATGTCACCGGCGTCACTGTAACCAAACAGGAGTTTTTGCGCCTGCACGGAGCCGGAGGAAAAGACATAGAGTTTTATCCCCCGCTCATGCCATTGTTGCAGGTTACGCACCGCATCCTCATACACATGCCCGGTGAAATCACCCTGTGCATAGCCGGTTTGCCAGATCATGCCTTGCAGGGCCTTCAGAGGCGTGATTTTTTGATCGGCGTCTATCCAGGCAATCAATTGTTCAATCACTTCATCCGGCGACAACTCTTTGCCGACAATGCGACAAACCTCGGCCAACTGCTCACTGACGGCCGGCTCTTGTGCATGCCCGCGCACATAGGCGGCAATTTGCTTGCGGGCATAGGGAAACAACACATCATGCACAAACGTCAATGCCGTGGTCGTACCCTCAATATCGGTGACAACAGCCTTGATCATGCAAAGGCGGCCAGATGTGTATCATAGTCAGGAAAACGTCCGGCGATATCACTGCCGGTGAAGTGGCCTTCCCAGCCGTTTTCGGTGGTAAAGAAGCGAATACATTTGAACATCGGATTTTCACCCATATCAAACCAGTGCGTGGTATTGGCGGGAACACTGATCAGATCACCTTTCTCGCATAGCACCATGTAGACCTTGCCGTTGACATGTAAATAGAACATACCACTGCCATCGACAAAGAAACGGACTTCAAAATCATGATGGGTGTGTTCCGCCAGAAACTTCTGCCGCATGGCTGCTTTATCCGGGTGATTGGGACCAAGCGCCACCACGTCTACTGATTTAAATCCGTATTGTTCATTCAGGCGGTCAACGGAATTTTTATAGGCAGAGAGGACTGCAGCCTGATCGGCATCAGCCGCCAGCGGCTGGGAGGCCTGCCATCTTTCAAACTGTACACCGATATCGGCCAGTTGTCCGGCCATGGCATCGAAGTCGGTAAAGTGTTGCGGATTCTCCGTGCTGTTATCACTGTATATAGTCAATGCACTCATGATTTAGTCGCTCCTCGCATTCTAAGTTCGCAGTCAAACAGAAATTCAAATGCCTCAACATGCCGCAAGGCATCCTCCACGCTGTTGCCCCAGGTATAAAAGCCATGCCCCTTGATAAGATAGCCGTGGATATTCCCCTCGGCTTCTACATACTGATCAACGTTTTCCGCCAGCCTCACGATATCCTGATCATTATCGAAGATAGGCACCACTACACTGCAATCGTGGGTATTGATACCGGGAAATGCCTTGAGTATCTCATAGTCCTGCAGGACCAGATGCCCCTGATTAAGCCGGGACAGCAGGGTGGCGTTGACTGAATGGGGGTGCAGGATGGCCCGGGCCTCGGGAAAACGGCGGTAGATCTGCACATGCAGGCCGGTCTCGGCGGAAGAACGGCGTCCGTCCAGTGTACCGCCCTGTGCATCGACCAGCATGATGTTTTCTTCCTGCAGACGGCCTTTATGGCAACCGGAAACGGTAATCGCCAGGTGGCCGCTGCTCAGGCGGGCGGAGAAGTTACCGCTGGTGGCGGGTACCATGCCCAGCGCATAGAGGCTTTGGCCCGCCGCGATCAACTCAGCGGTGCGTAACTGTAATTCAGGTTGTATATTTTCCGGGATGTGCATAAGGGTACTCGGTCCGGCAGATTGCAGCAGGGCCTATACTACCACAAGAATTCTGGAAGCAAATCCTCGTTCCTCTCCAATCTTTTAAAGTTTGGCAACCACCAGTGGCACCAGCATTTCCTGCCTGCTGCTCCCGCCGTGTACCCCGATTTGGACAAACGGAGTTTCGCCGGGCAAGCGGTCTTTGATCACATAGTTTTCCTTCATGTGCAGGACAAAATGCCCGATACGATGAATCAATTCCGGATGGGGTTCACCCATGCCGTAATAATTCTCAGCCAGCATCTCAGCGGCAGACTTGAGATCCGCACAATACGCCAACTCACTTCGGACATAATCGAGAAACTGCTGTTGTTTGTCCGGATGTACATAACAGTAGGCAGTGCGTGGTTCTCCACACAGGGGCAGAACCAGTGTCTCCTGCAACACGGGGTGATCCTGCAAATGGATCACCCGCTCGGGAACCGTGTCAATAAAGCCGTGATCCGCCGTCACCAGCAACAGGGTGTCCGTCCCTTGTAATTCCAACACCAACTGCTCAAACATCTCATCCAGATCAGCAAAATGATCCGCAACCCGCTGACTGTCATTGCCGAATTCATGTGAATAGCGATCAAAGTCCGGCCAATAGGCATACACATACTTCCTTTGATCATTCGCCTTGATAATACGGGTAATGCCGGTGCGACACTGGTCCAGCGAATCAAAGCCGGACAGGATTGCGCTGCCGGAATGTGTAATATTGTATTCAGAATGAATGATCCACTCCGGTGCAACCACATACGTGGGCTGCTCGAGTTGATCAAATATCGGTGTATGTCCATACAGTTTTGCCACATTGATTTTTGTGCTGTCAAAGTTGTTACCCCCTGTTCGGGTCCGTAACGGTAACACCGCGGTGACACAGCCCAATTCCCGCAGCCAGGTAAACCAGCCGGTCAATGCGTGTTGCAAGGGTGCCTGTCCGGTCATAAACGTCGTGATAGCAGATGCTGTGGTAGAGGGAAATACCGAAGTCAGTGGTGAATGGCAATGCTGATGTAACAAGCTTCCCGCGCCCTGATTAAAAAGATAATCGTAACCAAGACCGTCTATCACAAACAGGATAACATTCCGGTATTGGGCAGTTACCGATGCAGACAACGCCGCACATTCGGGATAGGGGTGGGGCTTGCCCGACAGTCCGGTATAGATTGAACTCATCAGGTTTACCAGGCTGTTACCGGTATAATCGGGAATCGGCATGGTTGTTTTTACCTGTACATAAAAAAAGTTCCATGCATACAAAAGGTATACAATGTTGCAACTATACAGGATTATGATTAATCATGCCCATGGCAATTTGGCAAAATTGACAGCGGTTCATTTGTTTACCATATTTTATCGGCCTGTTCCAAAACAACGACACGCCTCCGCATCGCAGCCAGGCTGATACTAAATAACATTTGCAGGGATGGCGCCACACAATACGCCGGTAAAAACATTGCCGATAAACTCAGGATATGTAAGCTCTAATCATGTGCCAGACATACCATATGCCGGGACTTGTACGTGGGAAAAAAACTCCGGTCTATTTTCCGCGAGGGCGGTTGAGGGGGGAATGTTGTTATAATTATACTGCCAGGCACAGGTCTGACAGCTGGAATGTCAATAGTTGACATCAGCAGTCATCAATAAAAAATGCCCGGTCAGGCCGGGCATTCGGAATTTGAACAAATGGCAATCCGATCGCCAAATTATTTAATCTCAATTTTCTGGCTGTTCTTGACCAGTTTCGGAATCGTCAATTCCAGCATGCCATCCTTATAATCGGCACGGACCTTGTCCGTATCGACTTCAGCCGGCAACATCATACTGCGCTGGAATGCACCATAGGCAATCTCGGAACGATAGTAATTGTCCTTTTCCTCTTTTTCTTCATGCCTGGTCTTGCCTTTAATCGTCACCGTGTTGCCAGTCAGGGTGACGTCCAGATCTTCCTTGTTAACACCGGGAATTTCCGCACGAATCAACATCTCGTTATCCCGGTCAATCACATCCATCTTTGGCAATTTGCCTCCAAAAGGAGACTGCAGATGCCCCAGATCAGGCCACTCCCAATTTGCAGGCCTCATCCAGTTGCGATGTAAGAAGTTATCAAAAAACCGATTCATCTCGTCGATCGGATGAAGTCCTTTGGAAGTCCCTTCTGTAGGCTGGGTTGCACCTTGCTCGATTGGAGTTACATTGCCTGCTTCACGTTTTTTCACAGTAACCATGGCTATGCCCTCCTTTGTTGACGTGCAGATACACCTCTGCACATTTATAACCTAGCAGACACAGCGCTGAAATACCTTGATCCCGATCAGAAAAAGCGGTTAACCGATATCCACCCCGTTCCTTCGAGGTGGATACCGCACACACTACACGGGAAAAAACAATATGACGCGTATTAAACTGATTTATGCCAGTGAGACGTGGCTTTTCACCTTGCCCTTGCGTTGGTTGATGTATTCTTCCAACTGCCTGCGCATGGCATTAAAGGCATCTCGCACGGCAACATAGATATCTTCATGAGCCCCATTTTGCCCGGGATGGCGGCTTACGACGATTTCAGATCCGGGAACAGTAACGTCGATCCTGACTTCGTAGGGCGAACCTTTGTGATGATGTTTGTGGGGTGCTTCGATAGTCACCCGACAGCCAATTATTTTATCGACAAACCGTTCCAGTTTGCCTGCACGTTCCCGCACCTTGGCGGCAACGGATTCGGATGGTTCAATGTTTCGGAAGGTGATCTGTAAGGGTAATTGCATACTTTTATTCCTCTTCTTGTCACCTTTAAAACTATAGTGACAATCAGAACGGACAAATGATCTGGATCAATTAACACAGGCAAAGAACAATCCGGCAATGGTTTTGGCATCGCTGATCTGGTTAGTTTTTACCCAATCCAGCGCCTGTTCCCGTTCAATCCAGTGCACCTCAATGGCTTCATCATCACCCAACCGTTGCTGCCCGAGCGATAAATCCGTGGCCTGGTACAAGTGGATAATTTCCTGGAAAACGCCCGGCGACGAATAGATTGAACCCAGCTTTGTCCACTGCGCGGCGATCACCCCGGTTTCTTCCTCCAGTTCCCTTTGCGCCGTCAGGAGAGGATTTTCGTTTTGGTCGATTTTGCCGGCGGGGAGTTCCCATAACCAATCACCGGCCACATGGCGATATTGCCGTATCAGGCAGATTCTTTGTTGCCGATCCTGTGCAACGACTGCAGCGCCTCCCGGATGATGCACAACCTCCAGATCACAAATATGGCCATTGGGTAATTGTGTTGTTTCGATTCCGACTGAAACAATCTTGCCCTGATATTTCAACGCATTTTTTCGCATCATTCCTCCTCATACACCACAGCCGCCGTACTGAGCGTACACTTATGCAATAATATTGGATGATTTTTTCCAATACCCATAATCCAATCCCGGCTTATACTGCTATATGTACCATGTATTCCGGCTGATTGCCGTTTCAGCGGGAAAATTCTGATCACCATACCCAAGTTATTTACGCTAGAATGCCACGCAGGGGAAATACTGTTCAAACCTGACTTACCCTCCAGACCGGAATAAAAAAAACTACAGTTGATAAGGATGTCTGACATATCAGACCGGTGCCTTCTCCAGGGCGAAGCAAACCGGCTTATGCTTTGTTTATAAATGGGGAGTTGTACTTGGTGCATGAGAAAAACAGGCAGAGCAGCCTTGTCAGTTGCAACGGTTCAAGCAAAGTCCTTCTGCTGCTTGGCGATTTAAAGAAAACACCGACCGGTAAAATTCTTTTTCGTCAGGTGGAAAGAATCCTGGGTGATGCCGAATATACCCAGGATCGAATTACTCGCGCCTATGCTTCACTGGCATTGGTATTGATAGATACCTATCGACGGCATGTGCCGAAAGATTCGTTACTCTATCTTGAATTGAAACTTATCCAGCAACGGCTGATGCCACCGGTATCCATCGCCGAGCTGGCATCGCTGCAAGCCTATATCAAAACGGCGACCAAACTGATAAATGAGCTGGGTCCACCGGATGAAGATATTCTGCACGAAGCATTGTCTCCACTGTTGGGAGACAGCATGCCGGACCACTCAGTCGAACATATCAGGCCGGACCGTAAACACCAGGTCGCGATCAGAGACTGTGAGACCGACAATAGCCGGCCCGTCTGCATAGAATCATCGGACAACGACTTTCCATACCACAAACTGGATCAGCAAAGACAGGACATGCTGCAACTGCAGCATAAATTGAGCAGTACACTGGAACAAGCCGGTGATTCATATATCTCCTTCGGTTCAACACTCGAATCGACAATCCAAAAATTACGACTGTTGGATAACCCGGCGGATATAAATCGGGCCAGGGAGGATATGCTGCATGAAATGGAAACCCTGCTCGCCGGCCAGTCTTCCCTCGTCACAGTGCTGCATGATGCAAATCTGCTCTTGCAGGAACTGGGCAGCAACAGCCAGAGGTTGAACGATGAGCTGGATCAGGTTCGCGTCCTGAGTATGACTGATGACCTGACCCGTTTGCCAAACCGCCGCGCCTTCATCCGGCGGCTGGAAGACGAGATCAGCCGTTCGCAGCGTGAGCGGACACCATTGACGCTGGCCCTGCTGGATCTGGATCACTTCAAGGCCATCAATGACCGCCACGGTCACAACGTCGGTGATGAGATACTGCAATTATTCGCCCGGGATATTCTTTCCATCTTCAGACACTACGACATGGTCGCCCGATACGGCGGCGAGGAATTCGCCGTGCTGTTACCCAATACCTCACGCGAAGGTGCATTACGTGCATTAACCAAGGTTAAACACAAGGCGGCCAATACCTGGTACCGTAACACGGTTGCCAACATATCCATGCCGAGTTTTTCAGCGGGTGTGGCAGTCCACCAACCCGGTGAATCGGCCAAGCAGTTTATTGAAAGAGCGGATACAGCGCTTTATCGCGCCAAACAGGGCGGACGAAACCGCGTTGAATTTGATCACTCCCCGCAATTGCAGGAAACAGTATCGACACACGAATCACTGGTTTAAAAAGCCAGTTCAACACCGACTGTCAGGCCGTCTCGTGATGTACTGAAGTTCAGCAATTTGGCATTTGTTCCAATGCCGGATGGCGCATAGAAAGTGATCGTCTGATTTTTCACCCGGCGTTCCCAACGACGATAACCCGCCGTCAATTTCAATTCATCACTAAAAGAATAAGTCAATCCCAGTTCCAAATCATAACCAAGCCCAATTCCGGTCATACGAATACTCGGATCCTGGGCCAGTGCCGTCAATCCCGTTGTCCGCAGATGATGGATATCTTCATTATTCAGCGTCATCAGCGGGTAAAATACCCCTTTAATCGTGAACCACAGCCGGGGAGCCACCTCCAGTCCGCCATCCAGCGAGATACCGGCCCCAAACCACATCACCCTGTTTGAAATGACGTCCACATCAGCGTAATTAAAGGTACCCACCGCCGGACACGAATCCCCCAGTCCATACGGCGGTGTGTAATCTGTACATTCAACCTGCAACAGTCCCCGGGCACGATAATGTTCGTGCCAAAAACTCGCCGTCAAACCAAGCTGAATACCATCTGTCACTTCGATGCCGGGCTGAAAGTCACCGCGCAAATAAAACAGGTTATCGCCCGCAATGTCGCTGTATGTGCGTGAATAACGATGTGCATCCGTCCGGCCTGTCCCCTGGCTCATGGCACCACTGGCGCTGAAATAGTCATCATCAACCAAACGTCCCTGATTGATGCTGCCAAAACCCAAACTCAAACTCAGCCGGCTGTCCCTGCTTCCCTTTGCCGACAGGTTTATCTCGACAATCCGACTATCGACATGTTGATAATCCAGCTCCGAGGTCGGCACACCAAAATCGGAATCAAGGAACGAAGCATCATGCCGCCAGTTTGTGTGACCGGTTGTATTCCAGAAACTGACACGATAGTCCGCGAACTCCAACGCCTGTGCAGCACTGCAATAAACCGCCAATAACAGCGTACAAGCAAATATTCCGTAATATTTCATAACCGCACTCAAGAAAAGAGGCTCCCTTTTAAACGAAACAATTGTTGCATGGTTTACCTGTCTGACCGAAATGAATATAGTATGCCCCTCCATCAACTACCCGGTGAGGTAATCATGCGTATCCTGCATACCATGCTGCGTGTCGGTAATCTGGACACATCCATTCAATTCTATACCGAAATCCTGGGAATGAAATTATTACGTCGCAAGGATTATCCCGAGGGTAAATTTACATTAGCCTTTCTTGGTTATGCTGCAGAGGCGGAATCCAGTGTCATCGAGCTTACCTACAATTGGGATACCGACAGCTATGATCTCGGCAATGGATTCGGTCATATCGCACTGGAGGTGGATGACGTCTACCAGGCCACCGATGAAATTCGCAAACGCGGCGGCAAGATACTTCGTGATGCCGGTCCCATGAATGCCGGTACCACCATTATTGCCTTCGTCGCGGACCCGGATGGCTATCAGATTGAATTGATCGGCAAGAAACACTGACGAATTTGTTCCGTCAGGTATATTCAGTATATTTTTTGGCGCTGCCCTGTACCTTCTCAACCGGGTATTTTTCCTCGTTGATGGCAATTTTCTCGGTGACCGTTGCCGGTAAATCTATTCCCAACCGCTGAGAAAGACGCAGGGTGTAAATAAAGATATCCGCCAGTTCATACGCCACTTCCTGTAACTTGTCTGCCGGCAGGTTTTCGCTTTGCTGTTCGCTCAGCCACTGGAAATGCTCCACCAGTTCGGCCGCTTCAACGATCAGGGCCATGGCCAGATTCTTGGGGGCATGGAACTGTTCCCAGTCCCGCGCCCGCGCAAAGTCGAGCAAACGCTGTTGAAATTGTTCAATGTCACTCATCATCGTGTCCGGTAACCGGTGGCGGACGGCAAGTATAACCGGAACGCTCCGCCATAAAAAAACCCGGTATTACCGGGTTTTTTCATTTTGACTGTTAGTGCATGCCGATATGTGATGTTTCCTGGGCATGGCGATGCAGTTCAAGACAGGACCATGAGTCGATATCGACGATCTGTCGGCTGCCGTCCAGAAATTCAATCACCACACTGGATGGCTGTGTGTCTGCATACATCAACATTTTGACCTTCAGTAGTTTACCGGTCTTGTTCATATACCAGTTCCCTACAATTGGATCATGATTCATAAACATTTCCTTAGCCTCCAAACTGTATATTTATTCCGTTAAGTCTTTCCTCACCCGCGGGGGTCATTCTATCAGAGATCACCCCATTTCAAACACTATTTTTATGGAATTATTCTTCATAATCCCAATTCATAGCAAAAAGGTTGGATATTCTATTCGTCGGTCACACACCCTTCAGAGGCATTTTTCACATTTTTTATGTATTTGTACAGCGTGCCGCGTTGGGCTTTGTACGGTGGCATTTGCCAGGCTGCGCGACGCTGCGCAAAGTCGGCATCCGACACATCCACTGACAGATTCTTTGTTTCTGCATCAATGGTGATGATGTCACCATCCTGGATCAGGGCCAGCGGTCCACCTTCCTGGGCCTCCGGCACGACGTGTCCGATGATAAAACCGTGGGAGCCGCCGGAGAAGCGACCGTCGGTGATCAACGCCACGTCCTTGCCCAGCCCGGCCCCCATGATCGCGGAGGTCGGTGTCAGCATCTCCGGCATACCGGGTCCGCCTTTCGGGCCTTCATAGCGGATCACCACCACATCACCTTTCCCGATCTTCTTTTGTTCCAGGGCTTCCAGCATCTCTTCTTCACTGTCATAGACCTTGGCCGGCCCCTTGAACTTCAACCCTTCCTTGCCGGTAATCTTTGCCACTGAGCCACCGGGCGCCAGATTGCCTTTCAGTATCTGAATGTGGCCGGTCGGCTTGATGGGTTTATCCAGCGGCAAAAACACCTCTTGTCCCGCCTTCAGGCCGGGGATATCTGCAAGGTTTTCGGCAATAGTTTTACCGGTCACCGTCAGACAATCTCCGTGCAGGAAACCTTCTTCCAGCAGATACTTCATGACAGCCGGAATGCCGCCCACGTTGTGCAGATCTTCCATGACATATTTACCGCTGGGTTTGAGATCGGCCAGGAAGGGCACCCGATCACTGACCGCCTGAAAATCATCAATGGTCAGGGGAACGTCCACCGCCCGGGCCATTGCCAACAGGTGCAAAACCGCATTGGTGGAACCGCCGGTGGCCATGATGATCACCATGGCATTTTCAAAGGCCTCACGGGTCATGATATCCCGCGGCTTGATATCCTGTTCAAGCAGGTGTCGAATGGCCTTGCCGGCAAACAGACACTCTTCCAGCTTGCCCTTGTCGGTAGCCGGGGTGGAAGAGCTGTAGGGCAGACTCATGCCCATGGCCTCAACGGCGGAGGCCATGGTATTGGCGGTATACATACCACCACAGGCGCCGGCGCCGGGAATGGAATTCAGGACTATCGCCCGACGTTCGGCCTCATCGATCTTGCCGGCAATATATTCACCATAACTCTGGAAGGCCGACACCACATCCAGCGTTTTATTCTTCCAGTGACCGGGTTTGATGGTGCCGCCATAGATCATCAGGGCGGGTCGATTCAGACGCCCCATGGCGATCATCACGCCGGGCATGTTTTTGTCACAGCCGGGGATTGTGATCAAACCGTCATACCATTGCCCCCCCATCACGGTCTCCACCGAATCGGCGATCAGGTCGCGTGACTGCAGGGAATAACTCATACCACGGGTCCCCATGGAGATCCCGTCCGATACACCGATGGTATTAAAACGCATGCCGACCAGATCCGCCGCCATCACCCCTTCCTTGACCTTGGCCGCCAGATCATTCAGGTGCATGTTGCAGGTGTTGCCTTCCCACCAAACACTGGCGATGCCGACTTCCGCTTTTTCCAGGTCCTTTTCTGTCAAACCGGTGCCAATCAGCATGGCCTGGGAAGCGCCCTGGGATTTGGGCTGGGTGATACGGGAACTGATCTTATTTAAATTGTCGGCCATCGCTGTTTAACTCCATCGCATTTCGGTAATACGCTGCATTATTTCAAACTTGTCAAATTCTCTACAGACCGTTAATGTCCATAACTATGATACGGGCACCGGTCTGACCAAGCGCGCAGTATAAATCATCTTGACCCGATGCCGCCAAAATCCGTGGCGTATTTCACAAACGTATCGGTCAAGTTGATACACAATGGGCCGATACAACTTGACACAACCGGTCGGAATCGTATTTGCCGTTAACAAAAACAACCAGTTAGACTCACATACTCACACTGTCCAGGGGGCTGTATGCAACCAAGCAGTACGCAGAGGAAGTTTCACAAGCTTGCCGCTTTTTTTCTGGGTATTGCTTTGGTGTGGCCGACACTCGGCCATGCCGCCTATGACAAAGACACTTATGCCAAACAACGCCAGGACTTCCTCGCTGCCGAGAAGGCCCTGAAGGCCAGGCAAATCACCCGCTACCGACGCCTCACTGCAAATCTCAAGGATTACCCGCTTTATCCTTATTTAAAGTACAGGGAAATGCACAAAAATCTGGGACAGATACCCGCCCGGGAGATCCGCGAATTTCTGGTTAAATACCGCCATTCACCGTTGGCCGATAAAATGCGGCACAGCTGGCTGACCCATCTGGCCCGCACCCGCCAATGGCAGACCCTGGCTGATAATTTCTATCTGGTCAATGATACCGGTCTCAAATGCCATTACGCCCGGGCACTGATTGAATTGGGTGATCAGCGTGCAGAAGAGGTCACCCGGGAACTGTGGCGAACCGGTAGATCACTACCCACTAACTGTAATTTCGCCTTCGATACCATGCGCAAGACCGGCGCACTGGATGACGCCCTGGTCTGGGAGCGAATTCGTTTAACCATGTCTGAAGGCAAACCGCGACTGGCAAACTTCCTGGCCCGCAAAATGCTCGGGGCGGAAGATCAAAAATGGGTGGAACTGTGGACGAAAGTCCGCCGCAAACCGGATCTGCTGGTCAATGTTGAGCAAATGACTCCCCATGCATCCGTACCGGTGGCTCGCTGGGCCATGGTTGACGGTATACGCAGTTTGGCGCGACGCGATGAAATAAAGGCCACGGAAAAATGGCTGGAGTTGGAGCAAGAGTATCCCTTCACCCTGCCGGAACGGCATCGTGCAGAGCGTATGCTGGTCTACAAACTCATGCAGCGAAACGACACAGCGTCACATCGCCTGTTGAAGAAACTGCGCCCCTCAACCAATGACAACAATCTGCAACATTACTACATTCTTTCCGCCCTGCGTGACGAGGACTGGAAGTCAGCTCTTGACTGGTTGGGTCAATTGTCACCGGAAGAACAGCATAATCCCCGCTGGCAATATTGGCGCGCCCGTTCACTGGAAGCGCTGGGCCATTTGGAAGAGGCCAGAGGACTCTATTTATTGGGCGCCAACGACCGGAACTATTACAGTTTCCTGTCCGCAGACCGCGCCGGTTTGACTTACGAATTTGCCAATCGCCCCATTCAATACTCACGCCAGGACTTCGCCAGTCTGAAAGAAGAGCCTGCCCTGTTACGTGCGGGTGAATTGTTCTTTCTCAAACGTATCGTGCAGGCCCGGCGCGAATGGAATCACGCCCTGACCCAGATGGATCAGGTGCAACTGCTCAAGGCCGCCCGCCTGGCCCATGAGTTGGGCTGGCATGATCGGGCGATTTTGACCCTGGCGCAGGCCGAATACTGGGATGATCTGGAGATGCGCTTCCCGCTGGCTCATCAAAATCTGGTGCTGAAGCACGCCAAGAATTCCAACATTAATCCGGCCTGGGCCTTTGCCATCATTCGCCAGGAGAGCGCCTTTACCGCTGATGCCCGCTCCCATGCCGGCGCACTGGGACTCATGCAACTGATGCCGCGTACCGCCCGCCAGGTGGCCCGCAGTCTGCGCCTGAAGCGCCCGCGCCATACCGATATCCTGAATATCAAAACCAACGTTAAATTGGGCGTGCGTTATCTGAAAAAAGTGCATGACAAATTCGACGGCAATCCGGTGCTGGCGACGGCCGCCTACAATGCCGGTGATTACCGGGTGAAACAGTGGATACCGGATAACGGTGTTATCGCGGCCGATGTCTGGGTGGAGCTGGTCCCCTTTAACGAGACCCGTGACTACCTGCAACGGGTCATGGCCTACATGGTGATTTATGAGAAACGCCTGGGCCTGGAATCTGTGCCTCTCATCAAACGCATGTTGCCGATTCAGGGCAAAAACCCGTTAACCGCTCTGACGACTGAAAAAGGGGAGCAACCGCTGGTGGCGGCCCTGACTGACACCAATATTTAGGCTTTTTTACTGCTTTTGCAAAACTGTTCACAGATTAACCATGAACGCTTTATCTGTTTGATTTGCAGGAAAATATTATTCTTAAACTTTACACCGATGCGCCGATAGTTTGTTTAGTGCCTGCATGTAAATCGCCCAACGCAATACCTGGAGTGGATAATGTTTTTTCTCTTTGCTGTCCTGACGCTGCTGCTGATTTTCATTTTCGGTTTTTATCTGGGCAATCAGATTGGGAACAGCGCCCATATCCGTCAGGACATCGAACAGGCCCGAGCCAACCACACCGTTACCGGTCTGCATCATCTGCGTCGCCGCTAATTCGGTCTTTTCCCTCCCGCACCTCCCCTCTCCGCCGGACCGACATAACGGCGTTTTTAACTAGCATTTCTACAGAATATCAACAAGTTACAGAATTCTCTTGATATTATAGATTAAAAACGCTATATAACAGTCTAAAATATATGGGAGGATTCAGTATGTCTACGACAGCAATTCCTGTTTATGAAGTGGAAGAATTAAGCTTTGAGGAAGCTGTATTGGCGGTATCCAGTGACGAAGAGCGTTATCAGGCCGACTATCGGAAGAGTTCCGAAAGGTTGTTGAACTCAGTCCCGGACAGCCTGTTGTGGCCCGAGCTCTGCCGCCGTCAGGCGGGCTAGGAAGGTAATCCACCGGGGCGCCTGGTACGATATGCTCAGCAGCCCCCGGGGCAGGACAAATCTTTTCTACGTGTTGATAGGCGTCGTCATCGCGGCAATGATCTGATCTTCGAACGTAAACCGATCCGCCAGAATTTCACCCAGTTTTGATAAATCCCGATCCAGCTCCGACAGGTTGTCGCAGTGATCTTCGCAATCGTATTTTTCGTTGAAGTCGAGAATAAAGCGGGTTGAAGCGGCAATGTTGGGGTAGATTTTTTCGGCCAGGTCACGGACATCGGTACGTCGTTCCACGCCTTCTTCAATATATCGATATAACTGGAAGTGGGCGCTGGCAGTGTAGTCAACCAGGACTTCACAAAACTCCTGAACCAGCAGTTGTAACTCCCGATTGGTGTTGTATGGCCTCATACCGGCGAGCTGACTGAATATGGTCAGTGTCTCAGTCCGTGTTTCCAGCAAGGTTTGAAGCTTGTCATGTGATCCCGCACGTCTATCGACCGCTGCCCGTTGTGTCGTAGCCATCTAACTGTCCCCTTATTGTTTTTAAACGTTGGTTAAAAATGGAACAATGTATCATGCACTTAGTATGCCATGCCTTGTCAAGTCTCTTTTTCACTCGCCACCCCACGTGCGGGGTCGGTGATCCACTCACTCCATGAACCGGGGAAGAGGTATCCGGCATCTAACTCCGCGATTTCCATCGCTAAAATATTATGGCACGCAGTGACCCCTGATCCGCAAGAATGAACAGACTTTTTTTCCGGGTATTGGGTCACAATTTGTGAAAAACGCCTCCTGAGTTGATCCGCCGTCTTAAACTTACCATTCTTGTCAAGATTATCCATGAAGGGCAAATTCACCGATCCGGGAATATGCCCGGCCATTTTGTCCAGCGGCTCATCCGCCGTCCCTGCAAAACGCCCTGGATCCCGCGCATCGATCAGCACAATCCCGCTATTCGCCAAGCCGTTTTCCACTTCATCGACACTGAGCCGGCATGCATCATCAATGTGTGCCGGATAAACCGTGGCCGGATATGTACAACTTGCTGTCTCCAAAGGCCGCGTCTGACTTTGCCAGTCCTGCAAGCCGCCATCCAGCACCGCCACATGCCGGTGTCCGACCCAGCGCAACATCCACCAGAGTCTGGCGGCCAATGCCCCGGTCTGTCCGTCATACACAACGACCTGGGTTGTCGGTGTGATACCCCACTCACCCAGTTTTTGCACAAACACCTCAACATCCGGCAAGGGGTGTCGGCCTGAGGTGGGCGTGACCGGACCGGATAGATCCTGATTCAGATTGGCATACAGCGCCCCCGGGATATGTCCGGCCTGATACGCCGCAAGTCCGGCAGAGGGCTTGAACAGATCAAATCGACAGTCGATCACCCGCCAATCCGGTCGGTTTAAATGCCCGGCCAGCGTGTTACTGTCAATAATGGTTGAATAGTAATCAGTCATGCTCTTGTTATGTGTTGCACCCGCTCTCACAAGCTAGTCAAGGAACAGACGCGTCTCAAGTTCGACGCCATATTAATGACACAAAGTGTTCAATTAATAGTCAATAACGTCTGAATCAACTAGAATACACCACCCGGATTACACAGAGATCACAATGATACTCCCCGAACTGTTACTGCCTGCCGGCACCATCAAGAACATGCGTTACGCCTTCGCGTATGGCGCGGATGCCGTTTATGCCGGACAACCCCGCTACAGTCTTCGGGTCAGAAATAACGACTTCCTGCTGGACAATCTGGCCATCGGCATCCGTGAAGCCCATCAGCAAAACAAAAAGTTTTATGTGGCGAGTAATATTCTGCCCCATAACGCCAAACTGAAAACCTATTTGGCCGATATGGCCCCGGTGATCGAGATGGGACCGGATGCCCTGATCATGGCAGACCCCGGCCTGATCATGATGGTGAAAGAAAACTGGCCGGAGATGCCCATCCACCTGTCGGTGCAGGCCAATACCGTCAACTACGCCGCAGTTAAATTCTGGCAAAGCATGGGCATCAGCCGGGTGATCCTGTCACGGGAACTCTCCCTGGATGAGATTGAGGAGATCCGCCAGCAGTGTCCCGAGATGGAACTGGAGGTCTTTGTGCATGGTGCGCTGTGCATCGCCTATTCCGGGCGTTGCCTGTTGTCCGGTTACTTTAACCACCGCGACCCCAATCAGGGCACCTGCACCAATGCCTGTCGCTGGGAGTACAAGTTGCATCAGGGCGAAGAGAATGCCGGTGGTGACATTCAGCGTATCGATTTCGATGCCATGGGCGCCATCAACAACCCGGAGTTATTTCCGGAATCCCGCCGGCATCCCCGCCATCCCCGGGCGGATGATGTTTATCTCATTGAAGAAAAGGACCGGCCGGGTGAATACATGCCTGTTATGGAAGATGAACATGGCACCTACATCATGAATTCCCGCGACCTGCGCGCCATCCAGCATGTGGAACGTCTGTCCCGGATCGGGATTAACTCCCTCAAGATTGAGGGCCGCACCAAGTCCTACTATTACGTCGCACGAACCGCCCAGATCTATCGGCAGGCCATAGATGATACCGCGGCAGGACGGCCCTTTAACCTGGAGTTGTACGGCAAACTGGAGGGGCTGGCCAATCGCGGCTATACCGAAGGTTTTTATCATCGCCACCCCGATCAGGCCTACCAGAATTATTTGCAAAACATCTCCCGCAGTCAGGAACAACAATTTGTGGGTGAAATACTGACCTATGACACAGAGCGACAGATGGCGGAGATTGAGGTAAAAAACCGGTTTACCGTGGGTGATAATCTGGAAGTCATCGTGCCTTCCGGGAATCGGAACCTGATCCTGGACCGCATGGAAAACCTGAATGGCGAACCGGTGGAAGTGGCGCCCGGCTCCGGCCATCATGTTCGTATCCCGTTACCTCCGGCTGACTACAGCAAGGGTCTGCTGGCCCGCTATCTGAACCCCTGACCGCTCACTTTCGGTATAGCCCCGCACCTGTCACGGCCTTTGGCGCTGATTAAAGTTTTTCCGCCGCCGGCCGGTAATGGAAGAAGCAAATGAATAAAATTACAAGCGACCATGCAAGCCGGTTTATCACCACAACAACAACTCTATCTTTGTATTGACCAGGGCGGCCACGCCACCCGCGCCATCATCTTTGACGGTGAAGGTCGACATATCGCCGAAGGTTACCAGAACATTTCGGTACATCATCCCCAGGCTGACTTTGTGGAGCATGACGCCGAAGAGATGCTCAATTCGGTTCGCGCCGCCATCGACAAGGCGCTGCAACAAATCGGGCCACGCAAGACAGAGATCCTGGCTGCCGGCTTTGCCGTGCAACGTTCCAACATCGTCTGCTGGGACCGGGAGACCGGCGCCGCCCTCAGTCCCATCATCAGTTGGCAGGACCGGCGCGCCCAGCAATGGCTGCAACAGTTTAAACCCCGTGCGGAAGAGATCCACAAAACCACCGGACTGTTTCTCTCCCCGCACTACGGCACCGGCAAATTACACTGGTGTCTGGAAAACCTGCCCGGGGTCAAACAGGCCCAGTCGGAAAACCGGCTGTGCTTTGGCCCCATGGCCGCTTTCTTTGTCCGGCGTCTGACCCGTGAACACAACTTCTATACCGATGTGGTGAATGCCTCCCGTACCCAATTATGGAGCCTGAAAAGCAATGACTGGGACGCGGAACTGCTGACACTGTTCGGTATTCCGGCGGATTGCCTGCCGGAATGCAAACCGACCCGCTACAACTACGGCACGCTGGATATTGAAGGCGCGGATATCCCGGTCCAACTGGTCACCGGTGATCAGTCCGCCGCCATGTTTGCCTATGGTCGACTGCAACCGGACACCGCTTACATCAACACCGGCACCGGCGCCTTTATCTCCCGGCCATCGGGCAGGCTGAAAATCTATGGCCGCCGTCTGCTGACGAGTGTGATCGATCAGGACGATACCGCCAGTCATTATGTCCTGGAAGGCACCGTGAATGGGGCGGGCAGCGCCCTCACCTGGCTGGAGGAACAACACGGGGTAAGAGACATTGAACTCAACCTGCCCCGCTGGCTGAATGAAGTGGAAAACCCGCCACTGTTTTTAAACGGGGTGTCCGGGCTGGCAGCCCCTTTCTGGCTGGCCGATTTTCCTATCCGCTTTGATCGGGAAGTCACCACCGCCGCAGAAAAAGCGGTCGCGGTCATCGAAAGCATCGTCTTCCTGCTCTGCGCCAATGCCCAGGAGATGAAAAAACTCTCTTCCCCACCGGAGCAGCTCCAGCTCACCGGCGGTCTGGCCGTGCTGGACAGCCTGTGCCAAAAAATGGCAGACCTGTCCGGCCTGCCCACTTATCGCCCGATGGAATGCGAGGCCACGGCCCGGGGCACCGCCTATTTGCTGGCGGAACAACCGCGACACTGGCCGGAAAACGATCCCGGTATCTGGTTCAAACCTGCCGATAATCCGGCCTTGAAAGCACGTTATCAGGCCTGGACCGATCTCATGCTGGCCACCATGCGCAAGTCAGCCTAAGGGCCCGGTCACCGGGGTCAGGGGCAAATCTGCGGTATCCGCCAACGGTTGTTTTTTCGGCAGCAGCGGTCGAATCACCGCCAGTACTTCCTGGGCCGTGGCGCGATAACCGGTCAATTTACCGCCATACAGAGTGACAAGACCCGGGACAGCATTTTCCTGGTGGATAATCGTATCCCGCGGACGGTGGAAAAAACTGTGTCCGGCCCGGGGCAAGACGCGCAAACCGGCAAACCGATCCACTACCGTCACATTATCGGTCGGGAAATAGTGGCGATAGACCTCAAGCAGATAGGCCTCCTCCTGCGCCAGGACCCGTACCGCCGCCGGATCACCGTCATAGGCGGTCTCCGTCGTACCGATCAGGGTCTTGCCCAGCCAAGGCATAATAAACACGGCGCGCCTGTCCCGGGGTGCCTCCACATAATAAATACCGGCCGGGGCCGGTTTATCCAGCACCAAATGGCTGCCCTGGACCAGATCAACATCCAGGCCCCGCACCGGCGGTGTCACCCGCCCCAGAAGCTGATTGACCCAGGGCCCGGCGGCGTTCACGACCACGCCGGCCTGACAGGTCGCCGGTTTTCCCTGTTGGTTGTAGCCCAGGGTAAAACCGGATTCTCCCGCACTTATATCTGTAACCTGTGCCGGACAGCGTAATTCCGCCCCCAGCGCCACGGCGGACGCCGTTACCGCCCGGGTCAATGCCTGGTCATCTGTCTGGGCATCCTGGTACATAAACACCGCCTGGAGGCCGTCTGCGACCAAACCGTCCAAATGCGCCCAATCCGCTTTGGGTAATTTCCTGAAGCGTGCCGCCGGGGTCAGATTGCCCAACAGCGCATAAAGGGACAAACCCAGGCGGATTTGCCAGGGACGGCGGCGAGTGGTGGTGAACACAGGGATATAAAACGGCGCCAGTCTGACCAACTCCGGCGCCAGCCTGAGCAAGACAGCCCGCTCCAGCAAGGCCTTGCGTACCAGACCAAACTGGCCGCTCTCAAGGTAACGCAACCCGCCGTGGATCAACTTGCTGGAGCGACTGGAGGTACCGGTGCCAATCCCGGTCTGCTCGAAAAGTATAACGGAATAGCCGGCCGCCGCTGCCGCCTGGGCGGTGCCCGCACCCTGTATACCGCCGCCGATGATCGCGACATCAAATACCTGACTCATCGGCTACCCGAACCGGATGCGTTATCCAGTTTTTCAATCATCTCACCAATGGCAAAGGTTTCCACCAGCTCCACACCACGGGCGTATAACTGCATGGCCACAGCGGGATCAGTACATTCAAACACCGCAATGCGGCTGGCGTAGAATTTGATTTCACCCTTGCGCGGCAAGGTATCGAGATCACAAAACAGATACTGGGGATTTAAATCAAACAACTGTTGCGACTTGCGTTCATTCCAGTCATCGATCACCGCCCCCACCGGCCAATCATATTCACTGCGCACCGCCTGCAACGCATCCAGCGCGTAAGAGATAATCACGCATTGTTTACGTACCGGAGTCAACACAGAGATCACCTGACGCAGCACTTCAGCCACGCCGAATTTTTGCAGACTGATTCGCTTTAATTCAACAAACGCCGTCACTGCCGGATTCCGTTGTAACAGACCAACCAGACCAAACAGCGTCGTCAGGGGATTCTCAACAAACTTGTAACCGAATCGTCCCGGTTCCGAGGCATGGAATGCATTCAATTCGCCGGCGGTATAATCATGAATTGCACCTTTTTGTTCACACAGGCGCAACAAATCGCGGTCATGAAAAAGATAGGGCACCCGATCGGCGCTCAATTGCACATCAACCTCAACATATTCAGCCCCGGCACGGATCGCTTCTTCCAGAGCCAGGAGGGTATTTTCGGGGAAATGCAGGGCATATCCGCGATGAGCGACAAGGCCCGGTTTTGATTTGTCCATAACTAGATTTTACAGTCTCCTAAAATATCCCATTTACCTATAAACTGGTCAGTGCATAACCGACAATTACGTGTTATCTTTAAGGTTAATTGGTACAAAAAAAACATACAAAACCAAGTAGATTTATCGGTTATCGGGTTTATGCTTGACATAGTAGAGATATCATCTGTTGAACATTACATATCGTCTGATGAACATTACTATATTGTAGTCAATATGATGGAGCGGACGATTAAGTAAATGAAAGTTGGAATCAAATGGATAATCCCAAATTATTTGAATACATTGCTCAACTGAATGCCGCCAAGAGTTATGAAGAAATACACACTGTTTGCGTGGATTTTTGCAACTTTTTCGGCTTTGATTTCTTTATCTATGCAGCCCGTATCCCCACCTCACTGATTACACCGCATTACATCATTATCAATGGTTATCCTGATGAATGGCGAAATCACTACATCGAGCAGGATTACATCACCATTGATCCCACCGTCTCACATTGTTTTACCAGCACCACCCCCATTTACTGGGAACAAATCCTCAAGACCACCTGTAAACAGGATGGCAAGATAGACCAGTTGTTTGCCGAGGCCGGATATATCGGCCTGCAAAACGGCATCAGTTTCCCCATTCACTGTATACACGGTGAAACCGCCATGTTCAGTCTGGCCATCAACAGTCTGCCGGAAAAAAGCCGGGGCCACATCCAGCATACCCTGGCCTTTGGGCATCTGTTTGCCAGTTATGTGCATGAAGCGATTACCCGCGTCCCGGACAACGGCATCATCGCCAGAATCAATGCCAATCTGACGGACCGGGAAAAAGAGTGCCTGTTGTGGACCACTGAAGGCAAGACCTCGTGGGAAGTCTCGCAAATCCTGAATATCTCGGAACGCACCGTCGTGTTCCATATCAATAATGCCGTCAAGAAACTGAATGTAACGAATAAACAACATGCCGTGGCGCGCGCAATCTCCCTGGGACAGATCACCCCCAAGATTTAACTGATGCGTTACAAATCTGCCGCGACTGTTTTGTATACCTGTCAAATTTGACAGCTTATCTGCTGTAAAAAATAGCGCTTAACTACCCCTGACACGCACAATCGTTTTAGGGGAGTAAAACCATGACTATCTACTTTGGCAAGGCCGATGAACACATGTACGATTCCCAAACACTGTTCAACATGTTTCGTTTTCGTCACAAAATATTTCATGATCGACTAAAATGGGATGTAAACAGTATCCACGGAATGGAATACGACGAGTTTGATGCCCTGAACCCGTATCACATGATCGCCAGTAATGACAAAAAAGAAATTGAGGCATGCTGGCGCATCCTGCCCACCACCGGGCCGTATATGTTGAAAGATACGTTTCCGGAGTTGTTACGCGGAGAAGAGGCACCACAACGGGATGACATTTGGGAATTGAGCCGTTTCGCGGTGGCGCCCAGTGAAAAAAATCACCATAACCAGGCAGTGCTGAATGATCTGACCTTTATGATGTTTCAGCGCAGTTATGGTTTTGCGTTAAGTATGGGAATCACCAGTTATGTCACTGTTACCAGCGTTGCGGTGGAACGCATGTTGACTCACGCCGGCTTTCCCATGCGACGCTTTGGTGACGGCAAGTCGCAAAAAGTCGGCAAGATAACCACTGTCGCCTGCTGGATGGATATAAACGATCAATACCGGAACGCGTCCTGGGAATTCAAACTGGGGAATAAAGCGGCCTGATCAGCCGGCTAAAACAACACCCTGCGGCAATATGTCTTTATCGAATACCTGCCGCAGGGTGAATTAACTTAAGGATATGATAATGATCTTTGATTCAATTGTTAAAAATGCGCGCAGTGCCATCACCACTGAACAAATTGAAACATCCTGTCAGCAGTTTTGTGATTATATTGGTTTTGAAACATACATGGTGTTTGGTTCGATCTTTCTCACCATGGTTGACCCGCCACGTATTACCTTGAGTAACACCACACGAAAGTCACGCCTGAAACCGGCGGAATTTGAAGATCTGATCCATGCGACAGTTGAGCATTCCACACCTGTCATCACTGCGAACCTGCCCAAGAATTCCCCCTTGCAGTCCTCCATGTTCAATATCCGGCGCAGCCGGTCCAAAAACATGATTGGCATCAGCTTTCCGGTGCATTTTCCCAGCGGGCGATTTGCCATGTTGCACGTCAGCACGCAGGTGGATGGGGCGGACTACAGTGACCTGATCATGACCGTGTTGATCTCCGGCAATCTGTTTGCCAGAGAGATCGGTACCTCGCTGCTGCGGGTGCTGGAATATGATATCGGTGTGGAAAGTCCCTATTTGTCACTGCGGGAAAAGGAATGTCTGCTACTGGCATCCGACGGGCTGACGCCGCTGAATATATCCAAGAAGCTCGGCTTGTCGACCCATACCGTGTTGTTCCATCTGAAGAAGGCACGCAAGAAACTGTCCAGCAAAAACCTGCAAGGTGCCATCAGCCGAGCCTTGATGACCGGCGGTGTGTCCGCACGGATTGATTCAGAAAGACGGTGATGGATCTCCCGGCCCGGCCTGATGCAACCACTGCAGATACTGTTCCGTCTGCGGTGTCCCCTCCGGCGGAGCCCAGGGGGCAAAATCCTTGTCCGAGAGCGGTGTGTAAGGACCCTGTTTCACTTCAAAAAAAACGGAGTCATCCTCCAGCGCGATGACGGTGTGCCAGGTCCCCGGCAGGATCTCGGCACCGAAGTCCGCCAGGCCCGGTCCAATTTCCAGCAAGCTCTGAACCCCACCCTGATCGTCAAACAACAGAATGGCGAAGCGGCCGCGCACAGCAATAAACAGTTCGATTTTTTCTTTTTCGGGATGACGGTGCGGACGCACATAGCTGTCCGCTTGCATGGCGATAAACAGTTTTTGTACCGTTTCATCACTGTGTTGATGCAGATTGAGATTCTTGCGCCGCCGTGCGATCTGTCGGCTTTCCGTCACCAGTTCATCCAGTGCTGCACTGGACAATTTACGCCACATGGTCAGATCACCCGATCATTTCCGCCATCCACCGGTAATTGTGCAGCGGTGGTTTTGGCAAACAGGGGACCGCACATCTCGGCAGCCAGTTCGGCAACATCATGACTGGTGATATCTGTCTTGAGAAGATTCTTGCGTTTATAGTCCTCAACACTCATGCCATAGGACTCCGCACGTGATTTTATGATGTCATCCGTCCAGATGCCGGTATCGAATACCGCATCGGGATGCAGACAGTTAACCCGGATGTTATCCGGCCCCCACTCCAGGGCGGCAACACGCATCAACTGGGTCAGCCCGGCCTTGGAAACAGAATATGCCGCCGCGCCGGGACCGGGCGCAGGCACATTTTTTGAACCCATCAGCACCACGCGGCCGCCATTGGGCGCCAGTTTCAACAGGGGATAGGCTTCACGCATAAACAACAGACAGGCATCCAGATTAATCTGCATCACTTCACGCCAGGTCTCCATCTTCAACTCCCTGATGGGAACGCCGGCCGGAAAGATACCGGCATTGAGTACCAGCATATCCAGCCCGCCAAACCGGCGTACACCCTGTTCCAGCGCCTGGATAATATGCTGCGTAATGCTGACATCACAGACCAGTCCCAAATAGGCGGGACTCTGGAAGGTCGAGGTGACGGCAGAGTCAATATCCAGACCGATCACAGCGGCCCCTCTGGCCAGGAAAGAGGCGACACAGGCCTTGCCGATACCTGACGCCGCGCCGGTCACCAACGCCACTTCACCACTGAACATCGGTACTGAGCCACTCTTACGCAGCTTGGCCTGTTCCAGTTCCCAGTATTCAACATCAAAGATATCCTGTCCCGGCAAGGCCCGGTAGCTTTCCAGACGTGCGGCACGCAGAATTATATCAATGGTGTGATCGTATATATCTTCGATGACGCGAGTGTCTTTTGCCGTCACGCCCACACTGACCAAACCAAATTCATGGTCCAGAATGACACGGGGCGCCGGGTCCAGCATGGTCACTTCCTGTCTGGCATTCGGTGCATATTTATTAAAATAACGTTTATACCCTGCCACAAATCCATCCACATCCCGCCCCAGCATGGGAATACGTTTGGTGCGAATCACATGATCCGGTGTGGCCGGTCCCTGTAGGGCTATGTCTGCAATATCATCACGTTGCACAAAATCAATATACTTCAGCGCTGAATTGGTTTTCAGCAACACGGCCTTGCCGGCAGCAGTCGAAACTTCGGCACGCAAGACAGCCAGTTCCTTGTATATTTTTTTCTCCCCTTCCAGTTCCGAGCCGGAATGCAGCAGAGTCCAGGCTTTGTTTTTATCCAGATATTGTTCCGCCATGTCGACCAGCTTGATCATCCGCTCATAGGATTCTTTGGCGGTTTCACCAAAGGAGAATATACCGTGATTCATCAGCACCATCCCTTCCGTCCCGGCATGGCGCTGCGCGGCAAATTCTTTGGCGCACAACCGCGCCAGATCAAAGCCGGGCATGCAATAGGGAATGATCACAACACGATCACCGTAGATATCCTTGATATGCAGCAGTCCGTTCGGAGTATTGGTCACCGTGACCACCGCATCGGCATGGGTGTGGTCAACATATTTATAGGGCAAGACCGCGTGCAGGATCGCCTCGACGGAAGGAGTTGGTGCAGAAGCCAGCGTCATGTGAGTACGCAGTTCATTCACCATTTGCAGATCGGACAACTGCTCCAGTTCCGCCAGCTTCAACAGGTGATCCATACGCACCGGCGCATAGCCGGGACGTTCAATGGTCTCCAGGTCCCAACCACTTCCCTTCACATAGAGAATGGTTTCCGCTTCACCCAGGATATTGTTCTCGGTAATTTTGACGGAGGTATTGCCGCCACCATGCAACACCAGCGAGGTATCACGACCGAGTAATTGTGAACTGTAGACCCGCAAGTCCAGATCATCCGTAAACCTGCCGGCTTCTTTCTCGTCCCATAAACTTTTCATAGCAATTACCGCAACAAAACACCGTTCTTTATGATTATCTGTTTATTATGCACCAGCGTTCTTCACTATAGCACAGGATGGGCCTGCCACTGCTCAGCCGCATGCCTGTTCAATTGTACAGAAACTGATCTGTTGCTGTTTTGTACAAATCGCATCACGCCACGTCGTCTGGAACTGTGCCACATCCGGTTTGCCCGATAAATAGAAAAAGTGGCTGTTGCATGCACAATCCGCTGCACCAAAACCGGGGATGGGTATGGTCATGTTGGCCGCAGTTTGCAATGCCCAGTTATGTTCATCGCGGACATCATACTGACACCAGACTTCACGGAACGCCAGTCTCGGCCTGACATAATCCAGATGCCAGTGTGGTTTTGTCGCCATGTTGAGATGATGTCTTACCCTGGCCCGCACCCCGCCCGGTCCAAAGGCGCTGCCGATATAACAATAGAATCCGACCGGCAGACAATGTTCACCGAGGCGGCCGATGGTGACGGTCTGCTTGCGCCGGTTTTCAAACAACAGCAAATAGGTCCCGGGGCGGGAGCGGAGATGCAGCCCGGCAAGTGCTGACAGGGAGTGAGCAGTCACTGCCAGGATTCAGTGCAGATTGCTCAATCGACAAACGGGCCGTATTGCCGAATCGGCTCACCATGGGGTTGACCGAAACAGACCATCATTTGGCAGGCGGTGCGGGCGGCAAATGTCAGGCGATCAGTCTGCTCCATAAAAACAGCCTGCCCGGCAGTGAGGTGACAGCCGTTCAGTTCCACATCACCCTTCACCACATAAACCAGCCCACGATGATTCGGGTCCAGAGGTTCTGCATAAGTCGCGGCGGCGTCGAGTTCAATGTCCAGATATTTCACCGGTGTAAGCAGCTGCACCGCCTCATCACCACCAACGATGATGCGCTTGCGCCCGCCGGCAAAGGTTTCGACCGGAATCTGTTCGGCATCCACCTGTTGATAGGCCGGCGGTACCTGCTTCAGCCGTTTGGGCAGATTGATCCATAACTGGATGCCGGTGGTCCGATCGTCCACACCCGGCATCTCGGAATGCACCAGCCCGCTGCCGGCGGTAAAGCGTTGCGCGCCACCGGGCAACACGGTGGAACGATTGCCCAGATTATCGGCATGTTGCATGGCGCCGCTGAACAGGTAGGTGATGGCTTCAAAACCACGGTGCGGGTGATCAGGAAACCCGCTGCCCGGTCCGATATCGAAGTGATCCCACAACACAATGGGATCGAAATTCATAAAACCATGGATCGGCAACAGACGCTTTACTTCGGCGCCATCGCCTTCCATGGTTTCCAGGGCATTTCTGATTTCGAACAGGGCACTCATGTTCACCTCTTGGCGGTTAAAAACGATCCCGATCATGCGGCGCATGATAATCAACAGCCGGTCCCTGCGGTACGATACCGGATGGATTGATCGTGGGATGACTCTGATAATAATGTTGTTTGATATGATCCAGATCGATGGTCGCGGCGATTCCCGGCATCTGATACAACTCACGCATATAATTGGACAAGTTGGGATAATCGGCAATGCGTTGCTGATTGCATTTGAAGTGCCCCACATAGACCGGATCAAACCGGATCAGGGTCACGAACAAGCGCCAGTCCGCTTCGGTGACCGCATCACCGGCCAGATAGCGTTGCTGCGCCAGACGTTGTTCCAGTTTGTCCAGTGCGGCAAACAGTTCCACAAAGGCTTTATCGTAGGCCTGTTGTGACGCCGCAAACCCACAGCGGTAGACACCGTTATTGATCGCATCATAGACAAACTCGTTTACTGCATCAATTTCACTGCGTAAATCGACCGGATAATAATCAGTGTGATCATTGGTCAGGTCATTAAAGGCGCTGTTCAGCATGCGAATAATTTCAGATGATTCGTTATTCACAATGGTCTGTTGCTGCTTATCGTATAACACAGGCACTGTCACAATACCGCTGTAGTCCGGTTGAGTCTGCTGATAAACCTGATACATATATTCATAGCCATGTACCTGATCCGCCGTACCGCCCGGACAGGGTTTGAATGACCAGCCTTCCGGTCCCATGTAGGGATTCACCACGGAGACATCAATGAAAGACTCCAGTTTTTTCAGGGTGCGGAAAATCAGGGTACGGTTGGCCCACGGGCAGGCATAGGATACATACAAATGATAACGGCCGGCGGCAGCGGCAAACCCGCCTGCTCCACTCGGTCCGGGACTGCCGTCAGCGGTGATCCAGTTGCGAAATTGCGAATCCCGGCGGATAAACTCACCATCGCTGGATGATTCGGGCTTCCAGTCCAGCTTCAGTTCGCCGTTTAAAAGAATGCTCATGATTTCTCCCTGTGTCGTTCACTTAAAACAAAGCCGGTCAGCATACACGACCGGCTGTTTTTTCCGGTATTACTTTTTGCCCAGGATGCGCTCGAGGCTGTAGAAACCGGCACCGTGTTCAGCAAGGATCAACAGACCACCGGCAATGGCGAAGTTTTTCATAAACATGATCATCTGCATTTGTTCACCAAGCTTGCCATGGAACATCACTGCCGCTGCGATGGTAAACGCGGCCAGTGCCCAGGACACCGGTTTGGTTTTATAACCGGCGGCCAGCGCCAGACCACCGCCCAGTTCCAGAAGTATCACCAGCGGCAGCAACATCCCCGGCACACCCATCGCCTCCATGTAGCTCTGAGTGCCGGCATACTTGCCGCCCATTTTATCCAGACCTGCCAGAATAAAAATGTGGGCCAGCAATACACGACCGATCAGAGTAGATATGTTCGACATGAGCTCACCGCATAATTTTTGTTATGAAATTTTATTATGGCGGAATAAATTCGATATAAAAGTCAAAATAATCTCTTCTACCTATCAGGTTTTCTGATATATTAAAAATTATGGGGCATTTGAAGGTTTCTCTTGAGCAGTGGCGGGTCCTGCAGGCTGTGATCGATCACGGTGGTTTTGCGCAGGCGGCCAAGGCATTGCACCGCAGCCAGTCATCCATCAGTTATACCGTCTCCAAACTCCAGGAACAGCTGGGCAGCAAGCTGCTGCACATCATCGGCCGCAAGGCAGAGCTGACGGAAGCCGGCGAGGTGTTACTGCGTCAATCCCGCCAGTTGCTGGCAAGCGCCCGGGAACTGGAATATCTGGCAGAGAGCCTGCGTTCCGGTTGGGAAGCTGAAATCCATCTGGTGGTCGATGCGGCCTTCCCCGCCGGCCGGCTCATTGAGGTACTGAAAGAATTTGAACCCCTCAGCAAGGGAACCCGGGTCCAGCTCAAAGAGGTGGTCCTGTCCGGCGCGGAAGATGCCTTGCATAAGGGGGATGCTGATCTGGTGATCTCCGCCTTTGTGCCGCAGGGATTCCTGGGAAACCGACTGGTGGCGATCAAATTCATTGCCGTCGCCCGCGCCGATCACCCCCTCCACCAATTAAACCGGACGATCACCACCCAGGATTTGCAGTTGTCCTTACAAGTCATCATCAGTGACTCCGGCCAGGTGCAGCGCCGTGACATCGGTTGGCGTTCCGAGCACAGCTGGAGCGTGACCAAGATGGAGACCGCCATCGAGACTGTCTGTCAGGGGCTGGGCTTTGCCTGGTTGCCGGAGCATCAAATCAGGCACCAACTGGATGCCGGCAGCCTGCTGCCCCTGCCGCTGGATGCCGGACAAAGTTACGATGCCCCGTTGTATCTGGTCTGCACCCGGCCCGATCATATGGGTCCGGCAACCCGCCTGTTGCATGATCTCTTCCTGCGCCACTCCCAATAACCTTTTTTCTTCCCGCTTATTGACTGTAATGTCGAATTAATTGACACTATTTCTTGACGCTCACCAAACAGCGCTTTTATCTATTTGATTTTAAAGGATTCATTAATCTGGCACAAAAAGTGCTTTTATTAAGCCAGGTAAAACACAGGACCCGGATGTCCACCCATTTGAATAAGTTGTTTATTCTGGAGCAGGATTATGAAGAAACGCGTGTTGTCCCTGTCACTTTGTCTGACACTGTTTGCTGTCGAAGCCTCAGCAGGAAGCTACAACCCCTCCGCATCCGGGATTCTTTCCGGCAAGGAGAAATGCGCCTCGGCACTGAACAGCTATCTCTACTACCGGCACAACAGCAGTGATGTCGATCACCTGAAACTTCAGAAACTGGAATACCAGATTGACGCCATGTGTGAAGGATATCAGGTCCGTCTGGTCAACAAGGATGGCGCTTTGACAGGTATCGTTGAAGCCGCAGAATAAACACCCTCCGGGGGGAGGAAACCGGTGGTCAGGGATGACCCCACATTATTCAATTTGTCCGGCCAGATATTTCTTGCGCAAGGCCGGCGGGAATTTCTCTATCGCGTAGCGCAACATGGTTCGCGGCATGACCCGATAATGACGCCGCAAGAATACTTCAGCCACTTCCTGATCCCGATTGCCCACTTCCCGTAACATCCAGCCCACCGCCTTGTGGATCAGATCATGCTGATCGCCCAGCAGCACCCGAGCCAGTTTCAGGGTCGGGCGAAATTCTCCCTGCCGGATAAAATAGAGGGTGGCCATGATACTGATGCGACGACGCCACAGATCCCGTGAGGCCGCCAGTTTATCCAGCACACTGCGGTCACGCTCGTACAACCAGGCCCCGACAATTTTCTCTGCCGACACATCGACCAAATCCCAGTTATTGATATAGCGGGTGTTACTCAAATAGGCGGTGAAGATCTTTTTTTGTTCCGCTTCAGAGCCGCACCGGTAGCGCTGCACCAACAACAACAGGGCCAGCAGGCGTTGCTCATGAATATCGGATTGCAGTAATTCCACCATCTCGCTGACACTCAACCCGGACAGTTGTCTGGCCAGGCTGCGCAGGGCCGGAACACGTACTCCGATAAAAACATCTCCTTCACCGTACTCACCAGGTCCGGTCTTGAAATACCGGGCCTGCTGTTTGGCCGTGACCGGATCGGCCAGCTCCTTTAAGCGGTCAATGGCTGCGCTGACTGACACCCTCCCCTCCTGAGTAATTATGCCTTGCGGCCCACTACCACGCTCTCCCGATCATTGCCGAACAGATAGACCTCCGGTTCCAGTCCGACGGCCCGGAACTGATCCGCGATCTCTTCGGGTCGCAGAAAGTGATTGCCCTGCACATGCTCTGACAGGTTCTGGAATGCCATCATGCGTTTATCCGGTTCTCGCAGGCGGCTGCGCATCACCGGCCAGTTTGGCTCCCAGATAATGACCACACCGTCGTCTTTCAGATGTTTGGCCAGGATGCTGAAGACCTTTTCTTTCTGATCCCAGACATGGTGCAAGGCCCGATTCATGGCGATCAGGTCGGCTTTTTCATCAATGCTGAAGTTGTAGATATCACCCTCCCGGAAACTGACCCGCCCGGCCATGGCTTCGGCCTCTGCCATGGCGTTTGCCTGACGGATGTTTTCACCAAAACCGTCGAGTCCGATGGCCCGCAACTGGGGCAGCCGCCGCGCCAGGGTGCGTAAATACCAGCCGTTGCCACAGCCCAAATCCACCGCCAGCCCACCGCGGGCATCAACCTCCTGATAGACCGGTACATTGGGGATGATCTCGTTGTCCAGAAAGGGACCGAACATCTTTTCCAGCATGGGACCGAACCAGGGCAGGACAGTACCCCGTTCACCCAAAACTTTCTCACCGGGGCGCTCGCCTCCCGGCATCAAACCGGCGGCCCGCTCCGCCATGTGGGTGCCCAGCACCGCACCCACCGCAAAGGGCATCAGGGTACCGGGAACATCGGGCAGGAACATGTGACCCGCCTCGGTCAGGCTGAACAGCCCGTCATCCGTCTCATCCAACAGATCAAAGGCATAGCCGGTATCGCACCAGCGCACCACATAGCCCTTATCCACCCCGGCCTGTTGGGCCAGATCGCTCGCTGTCAGTGGACCGGTTTTCGCCAGTTTTTCAAAGAGGCGGTTAACAATCCCGATATACGCGATATTCAGTAACGCAGTCCCTTGTGTATACCCCATCACCTTTTGGCGAATTTCGTCTGCGTGCATGTCTGTTTCTCCTGCGTGCTGTCTGTGCTGATGGCGGGCAGGATACCTGACGTCACGAATATTTCCAGCAGAAAATGCCCGGCCGCTGACCTCAGCGCCAGTTCAGGTAGTGGGTATAGCCCAGCATGAGACTGGTATCGGCAACATTGATTTCATAACCGTTGTATTTCAATCCCGGGCCGGCGGCAGCCAGTCGGATGGTAAAAGGTGCGCGCTGCCACTCGATAAAAAAGCCCAGGGCACCAAACAGATTTGACGGACCATTGGAAACCGCAACCCGATCATTGGGTGTTGCGGACGAAGTCAGGATGATATCACCGTCAAATTCTGCCAGCCCGAGTCCCAGTCCGATACCGATCCGAAACCAGTCATGAGACTGTTTGGCGCCGAAGTTGTAAAAAACAGCGGGCACCAGATAGGCAAAGTAACCCTGCACACGGGTGTTCAGGTTGACGATTTCCTTACTCTCCAATTCCTGATGACGGGCTTCAAAACTGGACAGGTTGAACATCCAGCTGTAACCGAAATTGGAATCTTTAAAATAACCGGCGCGTGTGTTGTAACTCAGAAACCAGGCGTCCTCATTGTCCACCAGCTTGCCGGTGTCATTGGTGCCGATTCGGGTAACCGTCACTGAACTGCCACGTCCGCCCAGACCAACGGTGATACTCGCGTCATCCGTCAAATAGTTCCAGAGCTTGTCCCGGTATGTTAATGGTTCGGTGGATTGCGCTTCCGCCGCTGTTGCGTTCAACGGGAGCATCATCACCAGCAGCCCCATGGCCGTGATTAGATGCATGAAGTTTTCAGTCATTTTCTGTCGCATGGGCAACTCACAGGATGGTGATTATAACTATTACATTTATGGACAATACCCGCTGTTGATCTATTTCGGCAATGTTGCTGTAATCTTGATAAAGTAGTGACCGGTTGAGTTTTTTGAATATTGTCCGATAATCAGTCGGTATAGCTGAACCATATGTGAATGCCGCATTAGTTCAGCTGACAAGGACATCACACCCGGTATACCACATGTTGCTAAAATTTTTACTGCGAGTACTCTGGTTGACCTACTGCTGGCTGGAATTGGGGATATTCTCCCTGTTTCTCTACACCCTTTCCTATTTTCCGGACCGGCTGCTCAAACCCTGGTATTTTGTCGCCTTTCGCTACTGGTGCCGCAGCTTTGTCAGTGCGCTGGGTGTTGAGTTGCAACTGCACCAAAAGAATCGTTTTCCCATACCGGAACAATTCATTCTCATCAGTAATCATCCCTCCGCTTTCGAGGATGTGGGTATCCCGACCCTGTTCAATGTCTATTCCCTGGCCAAGGCCGAGGTGGCGGACTGGTATATTTGCGGACGCATCGTCAAGGCAGCCGGCAATCTGTTTGTGAAACGTGAATCGAAGGAATCACGCCGCAACGCCCGGGATCAACTGGTAAACGCCCTGCAATCAGGCAAGAGTATCGCCATCTACCCGGAAGGCGGTTGCAAGGGACGCCGCCTGTTCAGTTCATTTCGCTACGGTGCCTTCGATATCTCTATGGAAACCGGTGTGCCTATTCTGCCGGTATTTTTGCACTACGAGTCCCAGGCTGACTTTGAATGGCGAGATCCACAAACGCTGGTGCACAAATTCTGGCACATGATGACCGCACAAAATAACCGGGTGAACTATTACTGCTACGATGCGCTTAATCCCGCCGATTTTGCCGACAAGGAAGCTTACAACGCCCACGCCTACAATCTGTTTCTGACCTGGCAAGCCAAATATCTCGAATAACCGTATTTCGAACAGCCATTCATTTCCTGCATTACAGTCTGCGCTATAAAGTCTTTACCCCGGAGTCCGACTATATAGGGACGGACGGAATCGAACCCGACCATACCCTTTCTTTTTTTAATGCCAAACAATTTTGCGCTGTTTGAGCAACTGTAGATGGTAGTGATATATGCAACAAGCGACACGGCCTTTCTCCGAACAGATCGATAATAACCTCGAACAGGATATCTCCTCCGAGCACCAGTATTTCAGCTTTATCGTCAGGCAGCAGGAATACGCCGTCGACATTTTGCGTGTTGTGGAAATCCGCGGCTGGAACGGCGCCAGAGAAGTGCCCGGTCTGCCGGCCTACATGAAAGGTGTGATTGACTTGCGCGGTGAGGTGGTACCCATCGTTGATCTGCGTGAACGATTCGGTATGACAAGTCTGAAGTATGATCATCTCACCGTGGTTGTGATTCTCAAGGTCAACGGTGAACGCGGCAACAAGACCATCGGCATCATCGTCGATGCGGTATCCGACGTGTATACCATCTACAGCAATCAACTCAAACCCGCGCCCGATTTCGGTGGCGAGATTGATATGAACTACGTGACCAATCTCGCCACGGTCAATGAAAAAATGATCGTCTTGCTGGATGTGGATGAACTGCTCGGCAAACAAATGCCAAGCCATGTGGAGATCCGCATTGATGATAACGATGAAGTGCAGGTTACAGAAGAAGAGCAACCTGATGCCACCACTCTGCTGGAGACCTCTTTTCAGGCCCTTGCCCCCAAAGGTGAAAAACTGGTCCGGCGTTTTTACCAGGAATTGTTCAAACGTCATCCTGCAGTCAAGCCCATGTTCGCCAACAGTAATCAGTCCGAACAGGAAAAGAAATTACTCACAGCGCTGCAACTGGTTGTGAATAATCTGCGCAAACCGGAAAAACTCACCAACGCCCTGCACGCACTGGGTGAGAAACACCAGGCGTATGGCGCTGAACCGGCCCACTATGATGCCGTGGCCGCCGTATTACTGGATGTGATGCAGGAACTGGCCGGTCCGCTCTGGTCTGAGCAAATCCATACGGCGTGGGCAGATGCGTTGGGGACAATCAAACAAGCCATGCTGTCAGCCTATCGTGACGGGGAACCAAAAAAACCGGTGCACAAGGCAGTGGAAAAAAAGGGGACGAACGACACCACCCGGCTGCTTGAAACCAGCTTCGAGGCCATCGCCCCCCGAGCGGAACAGATGGCCGGTTATTTCTACCAACAACTGTTCAGTCGTTACCCGGCGGTCAAACCCCTGTTTACTGGTACCGACATGACCGGCCAGCGTAAAAAACTGGTCGCGGCCCTGAATCTGGTCGTGAGCAATTTACGCAAACCGGCCAAACTTGAGCGCGCGCTCAAGGAACTGGGTGCCCGCCATCAGGCGTATGGCGCCATCGAATCACACTACGATGCTGTCGCCAACGTACTGGTCGATGCATTAAAAGAACATGCCGGTAACAGCTGGAACAGAGAACACAGCCAGGCCTGGCGGAATGCGCTCGGCAGCATCAAGGAAATGATGCTGTCCGGGTATAACGAAGGTTTGAGCAGTCAACAAATCGGCGTACTGGAAAGCAGTTTCAGTCTGTTGGCGCCACATGCAGATGAACTGGTGGCCCGTTTCTACGCCAGCCTGTTCCAGCGTTATCCGGCGGTAAAACCCATGTTCGCCAAAGCCAACCCCAAAGAACAGAAAAAGAAACTTATTGCCGCCCTGAAACTGGTGGTCAGCAGTCTGCGAAATCCGGTGAAACTGGCAACCGCACTGAAAGAACTGGGCCGCAAACACCAGCATTACGGTGCCTTGCCCACTCACTACGATGCGGTATCAACCACCTTGCTGGATAGTATGGCCGATCTGGCCGGTGACAGTTGGACCAATGAGGTAAATGAAGCCTGGGAAGCTGCGTTGAAGACGGTCAAGGATCTGATGCTGGGCGGTTACACGAAATAAACACCACTCCCCGCGATCACCGTACAACCTGACTGACAGATCGGTCAGGCGGAAACGGTGCGTCCGGCTGCCCAGTTTCGCAAGCCCGTGATTTGCTCCGCCATCACCCTCGACAACGGGCGAGTCTGTCGGATCTCTTCCAGCAGGGTTTGGGTGTTCACTCTGCCTTTATCCAGCCCCACGCTGTAAATGGAAGAAACGATCACCTGTTCCAGCTCGGCACCGGAGAAGCCCTTGCTTTCATGCGCCAGCAAGGCCAGATCAATATTGCCCGCCTCAATATCCCGACGTTGTAAATGCAGTTGGAGGATCACTCCGCGGGTTTCTGCATCCGGCAAATCAACAAAGAAGATTTCATCCAGCCGCCCCTTGCGAATCAACTCAGGCGGCAGAGCGGAGATATCATTGGCGGTGGCGACAATAAACACCCGTGATTTTTTTTCCGCCATCCAGGTCAACAGGCCGGCAAGTACACGTTGTGAAACACCATTATCTTCGCCGCCGCTTTCAATGCCTTTTTCGATCTCGTCTATCCATAACACACAGGGTTCCAGCGCCTCGGCCGTCTTGATGGCTTCACGCAGGTTTTTCTCGGTTTCACCAATATATTTGTTATACAGCACGCCAAAGTCCATGCGCAGCAAAGGTACGCCCCAGACACCGGCCACCGCTTTGGCCGCCAGACTTTTGCCGCAACCCTGCACCCCCAGCAGCAGTATGCCCTTGGGAATGTCGATGGCAGCTTGTGCATTCGCGGTAACGAAACCATTTTCCCGCTTTGACAACCACTGCTTCAGGTTATGAAACCCGGCCACATCCGAAAAACGCGCCGTATCATATTCAAAGGACAAGATCCCTTCCTGATTCACCAGTCTGTATCTGGCTTCCATGACGTCTTTAACATCGGAATGGGTAATGGCGCCGTCATCGACAATCGCATTACGGGCCATGCGTCTGGCGTCACTCTTGGTCATACCGACCATGTTGCGGATCAACAATTTGAGCGCCTTGGCATCGACCTCGAGTTTTTTATCCCGGTTTTTCATTTGCCAGATATCCGCCTCTTCCTTAACAATGGCCTTGAGTTGTTCCTTGTTTGGCAAAGAGATATCAAATCGGGTACTCAAGCGGGACAGTTCCGGCGGCACGGCCAGTTGGTGACTAATCAGGACATAGGTGTTCCCGATGGAGGATTGTTGCTGGGCCTGTTCCTTTAACAAACGAACAATTTTCGGTGTGGCCAGATAAGGGTGGAAATCCAGCAAGACAATAATATGGTGTTTGATATTGGCCTTGACCATTTCCAGCATCGACTCTGGATCCTGCACATCACCATATGCAGAAAGCTCGTTCTCCAGTGAATATTTGGGAGCCGCGAAGCGGTAATCAGGCTTGCCGAACACATCATGCAGTCCGGCGGCAATAGACCAAAGCAGCAAGTTACGATTTTTATGCAGTGTGGCGCGCTTCAGCAGATCAACAGCGTGCGTTTCCTCATGAGTCTCAATGACGATAATCGGAAAGTGCAAATCCAGCAGGATCTCCAGATTACGTTTGTCTTTCTCCATAGTCTATCCTGCCGATATCCCCAACGATATGTCCGATGAGCTGCACTGTATCGTCGTTCACTACTGTTCGCTGTTGCCCTGGACTTTTTTATAAATGAAAACCGGAATACTGAAATAGAGCAGTGCAAAGACAAAGGAAATCCAGGCGGCGTATTCCATCAATAACCAGCCAAAGATGATCACACCGGTTAAAAGCCAGATCAAGATGGCAACGGTTTTTGGTATATCTTCAGGCATGGTCCTGCTCCCCCGGATTGGCTGAAAAATCAAGTCAAAGACTATACTATAATCACGACTGCTTTCAATACATGAGACGGAAATATGATCGGCTCAGGTCTGATTTGCAACCGATTCATACATTCAGAGTTGCAGTTCACTGTGTATTCGTGTCAGTTTTGCCGTCACCGCCGGCGGTGGAAGACTGTTGCTGTCTCCGGCAAGAGCGGCAATTTGCCGGGCAATGTCAAACACACCCTGCCGATATCGTTGCCACTCGTCAAGAAATTCAGCGTCAAGCAATGGATCCAGCTCCCGAATCAGGGCCTTGATATTACCCGAGGTACTCAGGGTTTCCTCCCCGGCCAACTGTTGTTTGAGATCCGCCATTACTTCGGCAAGCAATAACGAGATAAATCCATCCGCCCTGCCGAGCAGGCGGGAAAACAGTTGGGTCTCCTCGCGAGTGATCACATAATCCGCCATGGCGATCTCGCGGAAGACCAATATCGGTATTCTGCACAGGTTTTGCCACACCTCGGCCGGCAGATTGTCACGATAACTGAAACGGGTGCTTTTGGCCTGTTCCTGCATGGCAATAAACGTATTGAATTCGATCATTTCCGCCTTGCATTCATGCAGATCCGGAACCAGTTTCCCTTCTTTCACGCTATATTGAATTGTTGTAAAGCGGTCGAGTACAAACTGAAAGATCGACCGGATATTTTTCCAGTACCGCGAGCTGAACCAGGTCTGTGTTTCCTGCCGGCTATCATCATAAAATGACACTTCAATGTAGTTACCGACATTCTGCACCTGATGTTCAGCAAACTTGATATAACGGATGCTATCGAGATCGATGCTGACCGGTTCCTGAAAGGTTCGTCCACCTGCAAACCAGGGATTGTGCAGTGAAGTAATATCCAGCTGATGACCACGCAAGGAGAGCAAGGGAAATGTCTGCACCGGCAGACGTTGATAGCTTGTATAGGCAATATAGAGCAACAACACACCGCTGATGATTAGCAGCAAGGCGGCTAACAGACTGTCGAAGACCACATGTATGACAGCGACCAGACAGGCACTGCCAACCCCGGTCATCCACCAGTGTAATGGCCCCGGTTTTTTTTCTGTAATCCGGAATTCCCGGTATTCATCGGATGCCATCAAACCATTCCCTTGCCGACTGTCATTTCTTCAAAAAAAGGGACGTGAATCAAATACCAGTCTGATAGCGGTGATTTTATCATCGACAACCGAAAATGTTTGCGCCATGGTTGTAGTCATTCCCGGCTTGATAAATTGATAAATAATACAGACGACATCCTCCCGCACAAATTCATCCAGAATACGATAATCCAGTCCGACCGGCGGATCGGCGCGGAGTGAATCCAGATAGGCCTGTTTGCTGTCAAACTGATACAGCGGTCCTTCGAAGACCAGTCCGTCCGCCAGCAAGTCAGCCATCTCCATTAACGGACGCTTGCCATAAAAACAATCCAGCCAGGCGTGGGCCAGCTGCAGGGAATTCATAGCCGGGATTTCCTGCCGGACTCACTCGTCACTGTCACGCAACGGCCTGAAGCGAGCCCGTCTGTTTTTTAATTCGGATATTGTCATAGTCTCCCCCCCTTTTGTTTCCACAACCAGTCCCACAGCAGTCATTTTAAATCCGACAGGATCTCTGACCATGTCAGTCGGGACCAGACTCACTTCAGGCACGTAGATCAAATCGTAATACTCATTGTCGCTGCCGCTGTCCGCATCACGCGAAATTGTGGAAATGACCAGCCATTCGTTATTACACGCCGGGATAAACCGTTTTATCAACCTGCGCTTGCTGACATAAAGTACGTTTTCCCGCCCGGCAGCGGTCTCATAAAAGATCGTGTCACCGATCTTGTTGGTATATAACCTGCTTTTTCGTTCCACGCCCTCGCTGTGCGGGCATTTGATCACCGCCACGGCGGTCTTTTTTGAACTGCTGCGGTTCTCAACCCGCTCACAACCGACAATCAACGCCGGCAGGCAGAGCAACAAGAGAAAATACTTCACTGGCAAAGTAATGCTTGCCGGATACAGGGACATACTGACTCCTTGAAATGAACGTTCTGGAAAAGATGGCAAAAGTATATCGTAAAACAGGTTCGTACCATACCTGTAACAACCGTCCCGGCAATGGGGATGTTGGGACACCATGAAAAATTCAGGGGTTGTCTTGCTCAGGCGGGAGGTGCGCTTCACGCAGTGTGACCAGGCAATCTCGACACAAACAGCCATTGTATTGTGCGGCAATCAGGGACTGTTGTACCTGACTCAACTCAACTCCCTGACATTGGCAGGATGTAACCGCCCCGGCACGACATACAAACAGCGTACCGCAGCGGGGGCATGTTTTCCGGGTATCCGGTGCATTTACCATCAGTCTGTCCGCAATATAGATGCCATCTGCTGCCGGGCATTACTCGCCAATGATCTGAATATTAACCTTGCGCCGGCGCGGTCCATCCAGTTCTATCAACATCACGGACTGATATTGCCCAAGTACCGGCTTCCCATCGAGAAGAGAGAACACCTCAGAACCACCCAATAACATGGCGGCAAGATGTGAATGTGCATTTTCCGGTTCATCGGGCGGGCAATCCCGCAAGGCGATATCGTTGTGCAAATATCTATCCTGGGGCGGAACCAGTTTGGTGAGAAAAAGCTTCACATCTTCAATCAAGCGTGATTCATTCTCGTTGATGGTGACTGCAGTGGTTGTATGTTGCGAAGTCACAGTAACAAACCCGTTATTGATTCCCGATGCGACGATCATCTGTTTGATGTCCGGCATAATGTCATGCAGATTAATACCCTGTTCGGTATCAAGTTCCAGTGATGAATTAAATGTTTTCATCGGCAACAGTCCTCAATCCTGCTGCAAAATCAGGCGGGCAGCATACGGCAGGGGTTAATTAATTGATTCATCTTTACTGATTTCTTCAAAAACATATTCGAATTCCGTCAGGCACGACAGCAGTGACTCGGAAAAGGGCTTAATCATGATTTTTTTAACACCCGTCATCTGTTCATTCGTACCATTTTCCGGTATGCCCAACACCCTGTTCTTGCAAATGGTGACATGACTGTGCACATCGCGATACCTGGCGTCTTTTTTGATCAGGAAGAACTCGGCGCCAACCGGGATTTCCTGGCCGAATTTTGTATACGTCTTGAAAATGGTCAAGCGAAATTTCTCCGGTGCAAAGCCCTCGCCAGACAGGTAATGATAGCCGGATTCCCTGATACAGTTGACATAGTCCGTGAACAAATTCGGTTCCAGTTGTTGACTCTCCAGCTCAGAAATATACTTGCGCTTGTAATATATCGTCTTATCGCTGAACTGAAACTTGCATTTATGAATCGTGGCATAGAACTCTGCCCTGTCCCCGCCGCGCAAATCCCAGTATTGCCAATACTCATTGCCGTCATTGTCAACCAGACTTGAAACCCCTGCTTCATTTTGTTTCAACCCGGAGAGTCTGGTTTTATTTTTGTTGACGGAGGAAAATTTATGGACAGGGTCGAGAATGATATTAACCGGTTTTCTGCCGGCTGTGGTCGAGCAGGCACTTGCCATCAACATCCCTGACAGGACAAATATGCTAAAAAACCAATTCCGCCCCATTTTCAACCACCCATATATTCTGCAGTTCTGCGCAAACTTCATTGTCGGATAAAACCCGTCACAGAAACCGCAAATAACCGGGTTCCTGTACCGGACTGAATTACTTTGCTTTTTTATCCCCATAGTACTTGCCGAAAACAAATGTGCCCAAATTACGGCCTATACATACATCGAGGTCCTTCGTTGTTTGTGAACCGGTTTCACAATTTTTCAGTATCTGATCCAGTTTGGCGATGGAGGCCGCATCGTCAGGGATCGCTTTCCTCATGCTCAGCATTACGACACAGGCGCTTTTCACATACACGGCATTGGTTGTCGGTTTCAGATTGCTGTGTTTTGACAGGATATTGACATACATGCCGACAGGCTTCTCCAGCATACTGACATCCTTGCCCTGGGCCTTTTCCCGGAACTTCTCCATGATGTAACCAACCGCTTGTGCATTTTCTCCGCCTTTTTTCCTGGCATCGTTATAATGAATGCCTACAAAGGCCATGGCGCCGCAATGATTAATGATTTTCTTTTTTTCTTCTCCCGTCGGCAATTTTGGCAAAGGTATGAAGTTGGTTTTTTCGACATAGAATTCAAGATCAATTTTTGTTTGCTTGTCACCGCTCACACTGCATGTGATAGTTGGATGCGAATCATCGATGCGTCCCATTTGACACTGGCCCGACACTTTTTTTCTGCTCGAATCATCATTAACGCGTTTGTTCAAATCCTGCCGGTAGACTTGATCTATTTCCAGACGATAGAAAAAATCTTTCTTGTCTGTTTCCTTGCCGCCGGAAAACACCAGCGTTGTTTTATTGGTTAAAAATACGGTAAACACAGCCCGCCCGTTTTTCAGACTGATATAACTCATTTTACCTTCGCACGACTTGCTCGTGTCTTTACCATCCTGCATAAACCGGATGCATTTCCCCTCAAACTGGTACAGGTCATTAAACGGCTTGTCTTTCTCACCCTTGTCAGCCGCATGGGCAAAACCGGTGAAGGCAAGTGTGGTGCTGAGAAAAACACAGCCCGCCCATTTAGCGGCCGGGGTAAAATTACCGGTAACAGCTGAAAATAGCTTCATTATCATATCGCCTCGTTGTGATTTGAGTCCTGCTGATTTGTTGATTCCCGTTTTTGTCTGGTAACGGTCAATGGATCGCTGAAGAGTTTTGAATTGGGGATAAAGATATCTTTTTCGTCACCCCGGATTACCGTATACCTGAGATCAATAGATATTACTTCCCCGTCAAATCCGGCTATCCCGATAGTATCACCAATACTAAAAGGTCGATACAACAGGATCAGGATACCTGACAGCATATTTGAGATGGTATCTTTCAGGGCAAACCCCACTGCAAAACCGGTCAAACCCAGACCGGCAACCATGGCGGTCACATCCACGCCCAATGTTCCCAGCATGGTTACCAGACCGGTGGTCCACAGGAGCAGACGGCTGCCGCGCTGAAATAACGTGGTTAAATGTGTATCCAGATTCAATCTGGATGCCAGTCCTTGAATAAGTCGCGAAAAGCCTTTCACCAACAGCCAGAACAACAGCAGGATGCTCACCGCACTTCCGACACGGGGCAACCAGGATACGGTCTGTTCGATGACCAGCGTCAGATAATTTTCCATTTACAGGCCTCAATCAAATATGTTTACTCAGGAGGATGGCCGGACATGGTTGCCGATCATGTTGCATTGAGTCTGACCAGCCGCTTTTACAGCAGACTTTCCGGTTTGATACACCAGCGGTTCTGCTCATGGTTAAATTGCCAGACCCGCTGCAAATTCTCATCCTTGTTTGGCGGGCGACTTACCTTGATCTTTACTGTCACCGTCGCTGTTCGGAGTTTGCTGAAGGCGTTGATATCCGCTGCGCCGTTTTCAGCCAGCAGCTGTTTCCGGTCAGGCGGGGTAACAGAGGAGATTTTCGATGCACTTGCACCGGCCTGTGAGACACCGCCGGCAGTGCAGCTGTATTCCTGTATCTTCTTTACGTTGCCCAGCTCGAGTGCCGTGCTGATGATCAATGTAGTTGTATAGAAGTCAGAAAAATAGTCATACGCCTGCTGCATCCCGGGCTGCTCGCTGAATTTGTTTGTTGCATAACAGCCGGTTTGAAGCGACACAATCAACAACAAACCTGTTCGACACATCACCGCCATGATCTTCCCTTCTGTCTCGGCTGACTCATTTGCCGTTAATCAGGCATCACCTGCTATATGCAGGCAACGTTCACATAACCAACCCGCCATGTCGCCCAAAGCCCAACCTGATATACATGCAGTTTATTGCGGTTTTCCCGGGGCCTCATGCTCCTGGCATTCTTCCCAGTAATAAGGGCCATAATCGACAAATATCTCTTCACCGGGGCGGATCCGTTTGATTGCTTCCACTCTGGCCTTTTTCCAGCGTGTCGAAACAACAAAGCGGCAGTTGGGTTTATCGTGATGATTGATGAAACGGACATAACTCGCGCCGGGACCTTCCCCAACAATATTATGGTCCTTGCATACCCACAACACATAGTCAGAATCCACATAGGGTTCTCTGTCGACTTCTTTGTCACTCAGGACAATCCCTGTATATGGGCCGATGGTATCACCCGGTGAAATATTTACTTTGGCAAACAACCCCTTGCCTGCATCGCGTATAGTGGACTGGTCAATACTGAAGTGCTTTTGCTCCAGTGCATTGGTGGTTTTAGGCGCATTTCTTGCCAATTCTTCCCGCTCCCCAAAGTTGGTTTATTGTCAGAAAAAATGAAGGAGAAATTGTGCCAGAAAATACCGGCAAATAAAACCACAGATAAACGCGAAAAACGGTCAACGGAGTGAATTGGCGATCAAATCAGTGCCGGTATATCACAGCGGGCGGTTATCGCATGCTGAATTGCGACACCTCCGCGCAAACCGGAACAATCTGTCATGTCAATCCGCATCCTGTTGTACACAATATGCATACCACTCGCCCAAGGCTGTTTCCACTGTCAGGTAGTCAATCAGTACCGGTGTCAGATCATCACCTTCATACAGACAATCAATATAAAAGCCCTCCGGCCGACACTCAAACTCATACCCATTGCCGCTGCCTTCATACTCCATATTGTCGCCTCGACGAAAGGCCTGTATCCCCGTCAGTATCTCGGCGGCAAGCTCTGCATCATATTGCACATCCAGCACCAGAAAACCATGCAGGGTGCGATGGGCGGGATTAGACGCCTCGTATCCGTTCCAAACAAACTCTTCCGACATGGCAGTGTTCCGTTAGTGACCAGGTTGAAAAATGGGGAAGCCGGTATTAATGCGGGATTTACCCAGCAATGCCGCAGCAATCGTAAAGGGTTTACCATCCTTGCCCCGACAATATCCGGCCGGTTCTGTTTGTGCCGGTGCGCTGGGACCGCATTTGGCCCAGCCCGGATTGGCACATTGGCCAATGTTGTTGATCGATGCGTAAACGATGGAATTGACCACCTCCACCTGAGTGCAATGATCAGGAAACATACTGGAAAATGATTTGACATAATTCTTGCCGTTAAATACCAGTTCGATCCGTTTCAAGGTATAGACCCCGGCTGCGTTGGGCGCCGCCCCCGGGTTTGATTTCACATAGGTTGACGGGGCCTTGCCGCCCGGCATGGAGTGAAAGCCCTTGGCACGTTGCTTTTTACCCGACTCACCACAGAAGACATGGTGCAGATTGACACTATACCCCTGCACCGGTTCGCTCCAGGCAGGCAAAAACATGCACTGTATACCATCGGCTGCATGGGCAGATCCGATAAATCCGTAGAGCAGAAACACAGCAGAAGTGGGCATGATACGCATAAAAATTTTCTCCTTCGTTGAGTCTACAGTCTTGTTACTCAATACCGGCAAGTTCCGGCAATGTGTGATTTAGCTGTCGTCTGAATTGCTCTTCTTGTCTTCTTCCGGCTTTGGTGCATTCTGACGCAGCTTGTCACAACTGTTTTGATAACAAAATGCTATCTCGTACACCCGGAATTTGCCGTTAAACGGGAACAGGACAATTTCCCTGACTATACTGCCCGAATAAAACTTGTAGACCTGACCGACCCCCAGCCCCATGATAATCCTTGCCTCTCCAGCCGGTTCACTCTCCAGCAAAGCGGCACGGACGCTGTCCTTGTCGCCAAAAATCGCGGCGTATATTTCGCCATCCGTTTTTTTCAGGAAGTCTGCATAACGCTGTTTGACCGAGAGGATACTGCCATTTTTATAGATCTCCATGTCAGGCCGCAGTAACCCCAATGCCACATCCACATTTTTTGCTTTTATTGCCTCGCGCAAGGTACTCCACGATGAAAAATCGTGGTCCACATCATTCATAAACGATTCTTTAATATACAATTTGATACTGTTCAGTTTACCGCTTTTGTCATATTGGACACTGTAGTTTTTGTTGTTGTAGTAGTGAATGACATTTTCACGTTCCGGAATTTCTTGTGTTTCATCAGCTTTCCCCAGTTGCTTTTCAACCTTGGCAATGGGATCGCCGAGCTTTACCCCCAGAAAGGGCGACATGGGAGCGGGATAACCGGTGATCTGTATCGCAAAGACATTCTTCGGAAAATCCTTTTTCAGATACTCAAAGGCCATAAAAGAAGAATCATTCAACCTGTGCACATGATGCACCTTGAATTCCGAGTCACGAATATCCGCCGGCTTTCCCAAATGACTGATGACACCTTCCTGAAATTGCCATAGATAAAATCCGTTCAGCTCCATCGGTACTTCTTCTGCCGACAAATTGAAAGACAACAAACAAAAGCCCGCCATCACAAAGCGAAAAAAATTCATTTTTCTAATCCTGTACTGTTTTGACGTATGTTGTGTTTTTTGTCGTCGCATTGTACCGGTAATGGTCACTGCGAATGATGCGATATTTTCCCTGCACATAACGATACAGATGGAACCGATAGTGTTCACCATCCCTGCTCTTGGTCCGCATTTGCAACCAGCCATGCACAGGTGTCAAATACTCGCCAAAATCCACCGTGCCGATATTCAGCACCTTGTTTTTATCGGTGATCCGGAATGCAGTATAACGACATCCTGTATCGTCACAATCTGTGCTGCGAAAGGCAATGATCTCACACATCCCGTCCAGGTTTAAATCGATATGGGCATCTATTGTATAGGCGGTATCTTCCGATAACCCGGCAGCATCCTGATAGGCATAAAACGGATTTTCATCCGGCTTGCTGCAGGTTGAGGGGTTCCCGCTATAGACCTGCGGCCAGGCCGGGGCGCGTGCCTGTTCTGCAGCGGCCGGCCAGTGGTCAGTATAATCTGCGTGTAGTACGGTAACAGCCGGTAACAAACCGGCCAACACAAGGAATAGGAATCGCTTCATCGATAGATCTTCCTGTTATGCTCCAGCGTAATTATAGCCGATGAACCGACATCGGCTAAACAACATTTTAATGCGACGTAACAGTCCGGGATGGACCATTGGTGTCCACACACAGTTGTCACAGACCTTTACCCCGTTCAATACCGGGATATACCTGTTGCCTGAGACTCAATGGAACACAAGATCATTGACAACCTCTTTTTCAACACTTGCGGGTATAGCCTGATATGATGAAATCAACACCGAGTGAACAACATCCTTATGCAAGAAAAAGATATAGACAATTTCAGCTTTCTTGCCGCGTTGCTCCTCCGTGGATTGCAACCGGTAAGCCGGCAAACCGACACGGTGACTGATTTCCTCAAGCTGATATTCCTTACCCTTGGCATTTAAATTGTGCTTGACGTCATCTACGACAGCGCTGAACGGTTTGGACAGCGGAATAGCCAATGTATAATCGATGCGGTTCTTTCCGTTATAGGAAACAAAACGAGGGGAATTACCTTTATTCCCGGCGTTGCCTGTCTTCACCAGGCCGCCTGTCTGAAGGATATTGCGCTGCATAGACACCCCATAGGAGAACATTTCCAGCACGAGATAAAAATTTATAGTGGCGGGTTTGCAAGCATATAAATCAGACATATTCAAAAAATAGCGCTTTATGGCCTGCGCCCTGTTCAGTTGTGACGGTGTCAGGCTGTCTTTCACAAAGTTCTTTTTTCTGATCGCCTCTTCATAACCAAGCTCAGCTGCGGCCCCCATCAAGGCATGCGCCATTACGTTGTTTTGTAGTACGCCGGAACCTTTATGATATAAAGCAGCCAACACAAACATTGCCTCAGGCTTCCGTTTCAAAGTCCCTTTCATATATGAAAGCGCCGACAAGTTGTTTTTCTCTGATTTCCCCATCAAACCAGCCATGACTACATCAATATTGTTACGCATTTTACGGGATTCTGCGGCCGATATTTTTTTCTCCGCAATACCGGCAGATAGCAACTGGATAAAGAGTTCTGCACCGAATGCTACTGATGCATCATTATAAATCGCTTCATAGTGTGTATAAACCGACATACTCTCTTCGTAACCATTCCCGAGTTTTTTTAGATCAGGCGGTGTCCAATTCGCTTTGTCATATGGATACAACTCCACATTTTTTTTCGCCCAAAATGCGACAAACTCATTATTTTTCTGCCACGTTTGCAGGTCATAAAAACCGGCCAACTCCTCGGCCAGTGTTGCGATGAACTGTTCTTTCAGTTTTTCCTGATCTACCTTTGGTTTCATTTCCTCCTTGAGACCAAGTTTAAATATGGTATTCACCAATCCCGAGACTTTGGCAAATTCAGCCGCTTCCGTTTTCCTTGCCGAACAATTTTCAAGCGGTGCATAGACATTTTTTTGCAACAAGGCATAGGACGCCTCACTGCCGGCAGTTTTATTGACCGGTATATTCTCACAACCGGTTATCAACAGAAACATAACCAACAACACTATTTTAAATATATACACATCAACCTCTAATGTTTACTGTTTGCCAACCCGTTCAGGAAACTGACTGCTGCTGCAACAACATGACACGGCATATTATCTATCCTGTACGCTGATAAAATTCTGTTACTCAGGTCTGGGGAATTTGCCATTCCTGCGCAGGGATGGTCTTAACAAGTTGATCATCAAAATATACACTCAGATCAAAACATTTATTGACATACAGTGTCAGATGCAAAAAATCAATATCGGCCGGTATCCATGTTGCATGACTGCCCAATAAAGAGAAGCGAATTTTGTCCGGCCTGTAATATATCGTTTTGTCGCCATCCATGGATCGGCGAAAGCCGATGTCATTCACCTCACGGCTATAAGCCGCACCGTTAAATGAAATACTCTCATCATGCTTGTCACTTTTAATGCTGACATAGACATCGCGGTATTCCAGCGATAATTCATCATCATAACCGACAACGACACGAATCCAGCGTTTGTTTGCATTAAGGTAGATATTTTTCCCGACACGATAACCCGTTACGGCAAGCAGCCCCGCTCCCCACAGCAGGGTCAATGCCGGTGAGATTTCCTGTTTCATCAGCAAACGCAGCAGAAGATTTATGGCGTAAAATACCAAAAAGCCAAAAACTGCGGAGAAAACAACGGCATTCCGTAACTCTGCCAGAGTCGCTTCCCGCCCGTTCCCGTTCGGACTGCCAAAGCCCGTCAATAAATTGGTGGCCGCTGCCCCCGCCATGCCGGTTATGATTACCGCCCCCAACACGCCATAATCTCCCTGATTAAACACCAGCATGCAGGAGAGAATAAATGAACCCGCTAAAATACCTAAAATCGTACCCATGTTAACTTCAACTTCCGCAGTTCCCTCTCCTCAGCAATGTCATGCCAGCTCTTCTGCACTAGCTCCGTTGCCGCGTATTAGCGTCGCTTTTACAAAACGGCAGTTCTTTCAACGCCCGTGCCAGACTTCTTATCCGGGAATAATCCCGAAACGGACTCCAGTATTTGGCGGCCCCCAGCCAGGTTTCCTTCACCAACAGTCCACCACGCCGCTGTGCGATAACCTGATCTTCCTGCCCGACCCATTTGTTCAGAATTTTTACCCCGCAATTGATATTCACTTTCGGGTTGTGTAACTGATTTGCTTCAGTAATGTCACAACCATAGGCATTGGCGCTCTCGCGGGAAATTTGCAACAAGCCCCGGCTGATGACGGCTTTGCCCCGGACATCGGCAAAGCGTTCTTTATAGCGCACGGCAGAGGAGTGATTGCTTTCGAACCAGGCCAGCCCCGAGATCAATGCCGACCAGAACTGCAGCCGCTCCTGCCGACTGACCGTCGTATAACGGGGGCAATATCGGGAGATATCTTTAGGCACGACAGTCAGCAGATCCCGGCCGTGTCGCAGCAGGGCCTCTTTGGTGTACGAGACAAGTTGTTGGCTGTTTTTATTTTCATCCCAGGCGATAATCTTCAGGTTCTGCTCCTGTTCGTCACTGTGCGAGGCGCAGCTTGCCGGCAGGGCGGCTGACAGGAGAACCGTTACACTGAAAATGATCTGTCGGGTAAAACTGTTTGTCTGTTTGTCGTGCGTTGCGTTTCCCATTCCACCCATCACCCGATTGACTCCATGACCGGCAACAACCGGGCCGTTATCCCCCGGTCGAATCGATAGCGGTCAGCTTACTTCTCATGACATGTCATGCACAATTCCGAGTTGGCCAGGGATCGGCGCAGTAATTTCGGATTTCCCACGTTGTTATGCACATCATGACAAGTGGCACATTCCACCCAGATTGGCCCGCTGCCGCCCGGCCGGAAAAAAACCAGTTCGCGTGGCGGGCCAAAATGGCAATTAAAACAGAAGTCTGAAGAGGTATCCACTGTCTGATGCCGCCATTCGACACTGATGGGATGATCGTTGGATAGATCTGTCCCCAAATTTCGGTTGCCGCTGATGTGTGTAGTCCCTGAGCCGGCGCCGCCGAAGTTATCCAGCGCAATGGTGCCGTCATGGCAGGAGAGACAAAGCTTGGAAGGACCGCGAGGTTGTACCGGTGCAACCTTCAGGCTCGGGCTGGAATAGAGGGTATAGGTTGCAACGGAAGATTGCCGGTTCCAGAGAGGCGCATCGACCACATCCGTATTGGAACCGTGCGGGGTATGGCAGGCCACACAAATCTTGCCGCCGGACCAGCTTTGCCCGGAGAAGTCATGTGCTGAATTAACAATACCTGCCTGAGAGGGCATGCTGAAACCGGACAACAGGATCACGGCGGCGCCGGTTACTGCCCAAATCATTCCTATTCTTCTCATTTATACCCCCTACTGATCCGGCGAAAACAGCGGTGATCGGGACTTGCTGTGTCGGTTCAAACAGAATGCCGTAAAAATGCTGCCCGGAAAAACCGCTAAAAACGTTGACACAGAACAATTTCTATAAAAATAAGTATTTGCTTATATTATAAAACTCAATCCGTCACCCGCCGCGATTCTGCTCCACTCATCTGTCAGACTGCCATGCCACCGCCGGCGCATCCGGGTTATTGCGATACCCGTCTGCTGAGCTGAAACGTTTCCACATGCTTATCGTCAATATACAACTTGAGTACATGGTTTTTGTTCAAATACATGGTCACATCCTTGAAGGGGCTGCTTACCGGGTAGATCACCGCTTCATAACCGCGCAGCGAGATATACAATTCACGTGGTTTAAAATAGATGGTCGCTGAGCCGGAGGTATCCTTGCGATAACCAAACCGGTTTTTCTCGCGGGAATAGCCGCGACTGTGAAACGAAACGGACTCGTCTCGCCGGCCGTTTCTGAGGCTGAAAGATATTCCCGTATAGTCATAATCCAGTTCATCATCGAAACCCAGCGTGACATAAATATAGGTCTCATTTACGTTCAGGTAGACTCGATAGCCAACATAGGCAGTCAGTAAAATAACCACACAGGCCGCCCAGACGGTGGTAAGCAGGCCGCCGATCGGCTGTTTCATGATCAGCGTCTTGATCAGGTACAGGGCGTAATAGACCATCAACCCGGCGAAAAACCACTGGACAAAATAGAGCAGCAACTCAGGCAGGTGAGGTGTACGGCCGTAACCATTCGGGGAGCCAAACCCTGAGAGCAGATACACCGCCCAGGTTCCCGCCAAACCGGTTATCACAGCGGCGGCAAGTACACCCCACGGCCCCAGCGACAGCGCCAAGAGGAATGAAAGCACCAATGCAATACCAAGGATAACCAAAATTGTGCCCATAATATTTCGCCCAATTATTTTAGAAGCGGTCTCAAAATGTCGCGAGCGCAGGTGATGCAAGGCAAATTGAACGAAAAAGCGGAGTTTTGTACAGGGACTGTACTTATTTCGCGAAGCCCATGGATGGGCGAGAGCGAATGTTCCACTGTAAATGAGCATTTTGAGTTCAATTTTAACGCCGCAGGACCAAGCGCAGTAATTTTGAGACCGCTTCAAGTTTGTCTGACAATGAAGCTGTCAATACATCAACCACAACAGTGTAACAAAAACCGGTAACCGGATCTGCCCGAATGCATTTAATCGTGTTACTCAAAACTTGATGTTATCTATCTTCAACTGATGCCCCACTTCCAGGACATAAACCCGCCCGTCCGCCGCTATATCATAATGAACTCTGAATTCTTCATGGTGATTCGGCCCTTCCAGCAAACCGACGGTACAGACCCGATTCCCCGGACGTTGATCCGGGTTGGTAAAATCAACCGGATGGTCTTTTGGAAAATATTGCGTGATGCCCTTATGCCCGCTTTTGGTAAAAACACGTTTCCAGGTTGTATAAAACCGGACAAACTCGGGACGCTGTTGTTGTAACTGTTCTGCCACACCGGCACATTCTATTAGTTCGACTTTCTCCATGAGAGTCTCTCCCCAAATTGTCTCGACAAACTACGCTGTATAACCGCCGGGCATGCCAACAGTATTGACCTGGCTGCGAATAATACATGGATTTTCAAGAACTTAAAACTTTAGCTTTTTATTTGTCTTTTTCACGGTGATCTCACAATCTTGACAACTATACTGACAACAATTCGTTTCAACAGTTATTTAAGGAGCTTTGACATGATGTTGATCAGCAGGGGAATTTTACCGGCCGTACTCTCACTCGCCATTGTGGGTTGTGCGACCAACCAGCCGAAAAACGTTTCCGAGTTACGCGACTCATTCAAGGGTGGCGGAACCTTTCTCAAGAGCGAGTCACATACCGTCAAACGTGACTTCAAAGCCGTCATCAAGGACTTTGAAAACAAGGCCATGGTTTGCTTTAACGGAGTGAAATCTGCCAAAGGCTGGGATCATAATGGTTATTACTCAACATCATCGACCTCATTTGTCGCATCCATGAAACGGGAGAGCGACAAGATGGTGGCCTTTACCATCCAGGATAAAATCGGCAATGCCATCTACATTGGCGGCGTACCGCAAGGCGGCTCGTATAACTTTCTGGCCGATATTGAGCGGATCAACAAATCCACTACAAAGATAACACTGAACGGTATCGTCATGAAAAGCACCGGCTACTTTGAGTCCGTGCTGGCCTGGGCCAATGGCAAGGATGCAACCTGCCCGCTGTAGCCTCCATTGCACTTCTCTGTCCGGGGCGGTGACCACCACCGCCCCCTTCATCCCCCACCACTTACACAGCATCACGGTCGTCAAACGCACAGTATTATTGTCAAGGTCCAGATATCGCCCCGGATACTTTTGTCCACAGGGCAATCCTCGCTGCTATCAAACCGATAACACAATGTCTACATTACCTGAATATACCAGTACATACTGAACTGCCTGAATCTCACAAACCGGTTATAAAAAACCGACTATACTCCCTGCTGAGTGCATACATTCAAACCAGACATGCTGTGCATTTGGTATTCCGTACATGGATTGGGTTGATAACAACAGGGGTGAATATGAATAACCGAAATGGACTGGATCGTTTTGATCATGTTGTCGTATTAATGCTGGAAAACCGCTCGTTTGACAGTTTACTCGGTTATCTTTATGAAGGAGGCGTACCCGACAACCAATCCTTTGCCGGTTTGCAGGAGGGGGAAATCAGTTTGCCGGTTCCCAAACGCGCCACAGACTACGACAAGCACCAAACCGTCACCACCCACAAGACAGAAGACTATCACGCCCCCTATCCCGATCCGGGTGAGATGTACCAACATGTGAATACCCAGGAGTATGATCAGCTTGACCCTGACAATGTCGGTGTGGACGGGATAAAAATGAGCGCGCCCTACAATGTGCCGGAACCGGCGCCGGTTCCTCCGCCGATGACCGGCTTTGTCAATGATTACATCAACACCCTGCAGGCTCTGGGCAAAACCAAAGACGGCAAACAGTTTGCCAATCCGGTGTATGAACAATACAAGGTCATCATGTCCTGTTTTCAACCGGAAAGTGTCAATGTCCTCACCACCCTGGCAAAAGAGTTTGCCGTATTTGATCACTGGTTTTGTTCCGTACCCAGCGAAACCTGGTGTAATCGCGCCTTCTGGCATGCTGGCACTTCATGTGGCGAAGTGATCAACCCTCCGGAAGAAGTGGGCGTCGAAGCGCAACTCAAGGCATTTCTGCGCTGGGAGGAAAATTTCAACGTAACCGATAATTTATTCACCCGAATGAATGAGAAAAAGGTAAGCTGGCATATCTACCATGAAGAGCCCTTTTCATTGACCCGCATCATCAATGGCTATTGCAACCCGGCCTTTACCGGCGGCAAGTTTCGCTACGGACTGGATGCATTCAAAAAAGATATTGCACATGGAAACTTGCCGAGCTACTCCTTTTTTGAACCGCGGGTTGTTCTGCAGCACAATGATCAGCACCCATCATCCTTTGACAGCACCCTGTATGGCGAAACCCATCCCGGCAGTGTGTTACTGGGGGAAAAACTCATCTGGGATATCTATGAAACCATAAGATGCAGCGAACTTTACCGGGACAACACCCTGTTTATCATTACCCACGATGAACACGGCGGGTGTTTTGACCACGTACCACCACCTGCGACAGTTCCGCCCACACCCGGTATGGTCGGTGATAAGGGCTTCACCTTTGATCGCATGGGCGTGCGCGTCCCCATGGTGATGGTATCCGCCTACATAAAACCGAACACCATTGTGAATGACGAGCATGACCACACCTCATTTATCAAAATGTGTTGTGACAAGTGGGGATTGCAAGGTCTGACGGATCGGGACAAACAGGCAAAATCATTTGCCGGGATATTCACCGATCAACCCAGAAAGATGCCGCCAATAAAGGAACCGGTAATTCCGGCCGTGGACATGAAAAAACACCATGAGCTCCCGTTGAATCCGTTACAGCAGGGCTTTCTCCATGCAGCCGGTTATCATAGCGCGGCTAAAAACCGGCGGGACAGCGCACTGGCAAGGACGGCGACAATAGGCACAGTGGGTGAAGCCGCCAAACATCTCGATAAACTCAGCAGACGCGTATCCCCGTGCACAAGATTGCTCTGTGACAAGCTGGGTATATTCCGGCATCCATGCCTGCTTGTCGCCTGGATACTAAAAAAGATGGGGGCAATTTTTCACAGATAAATCAACGGCTGTGTTTAGCGTCATTTGACAGCGATCCGGACAGACAACACATACAGCCCTGACAATGGCTCCGCTGAATCTATGAATTTTCCTTTGCCAGTGCTGAAAGATGCGCCGGAAAGTGTGCGGCATAATCCTCAGCGGAGTGGCTGGTTATATCGACAAAGACTTCATCATCATCCGGCACAGAAATCAAATGGCCCTCGGCGAATTTAATCACAATCCCGTCATGGTCCAGCAAGAGAAAATCATCGTTTAAGGCAATGAATACCACACCGTCCTCTTCTTCACCGCCAATACTTTTGATCCAGCCGGCAATGGCTTTCGCGCCGCCTATATTGTTGAAAACACCGGATACCGTGAGTGTGGCGGGATCACCACTTTCAAACAGGGTGGTGCCTATGCTGTCTCTATCGTGGACAAGTGTGTACATGATTTTATTCCTTTAATTTATTAGTCGATATCACTAGTGTTTCATTTTGAAAGGCAGCGCCTCACCCCCCTGGAATCGTACAAACATTCATCTCGCTCTGATTCCAAACCAGACAATAAATCCGGCCCCCATCTGAGAACTGAATATCTGCAGGATTGAGGGATCGTGACATTCTTGCCACGGATTGACAATGCCACACCCTGCCAGTCAGGTTCAAGTGTGCCGGTTGGGGCGAGTAATGTCCATACGCTGCAAATAACAGATGTCAAAAACCCAAGCCTGATTTACCGACCAAAACCCGTCCAAAATCATCGGGTTTATCCATAAATCCCGGGAAAACGTCACCGTAAACGCAATGAACACAGTCGATATTGTTATCAACTGATTGGTTGTATCACGGGCTAAATCAAAGGCCTGCTTCTGCTGCGTGTCCATGATCCGCTGATAGCATAAATTATCTGCTATTAGTGATATGCATCGGAGACGGTAACTCCCGCTATCCGCAGGAAAGAATCACCTCACATCCATCTATGACTATTCAGTTTTAATTCAGTTTTTATGCGACAAAATCCCTTTTGTACACATCAACCTGACCAACTGTCATCGGCATCAACATATAATACTTCAGGTTGCGTGACCCCATACCGGGGGGATAAAAATTGCATTCAGGTCAGACTCACTCACACTTATCTGTAACCTTCTGATGGACAACGTATCATGACCACAAAACCGCAACAATCCACGGCAGTCTGCTTATACCTATTGATACCTGCCTTGTTGATACCCCACGCGGCCATGGCCGGTCCCTTTACCTTTACCGGGAATCTGTCCGAAAGTTCGACCCGTGAGACCTATCACAACAGCACCAGGCCTCTGGTCGAAGCCTCGATCAATTTTACCGAGCAGTCAGCCGAGATGTCGGCCCGCACCGCACGGGATACCTATAAAAAATCAACCCGCCCCACGGCAGAATTCAGTTCTGATGCAACGGTCCGGACCGAACAGATAATTGGTCAGTCCTCGGAGTTCACTTACCGCAACACGATCAAACCTGCCGGCGAATTCACCACTGCAGCGACGGATAAATCGGTGGAGGTGAGTCAACAATCCACCGAGCAAGCGATCGAGTTCAGCAGGCAAAGCAGTGACTACTCAAAACAGAGCACCGATTTCACCTATCAGCACACCACCAAACCGGTCGGGGAATTCAGTACAGAGGCATCGGAAAAATCGCTGGCGGCCAGTGGGCAGACCACCGAGTACACCTATGACTACACCACCCAACCGGCGGCGGAGTTCAGTACGGACGCTACAGACAAATCGGTGGAAGTGAGTGACTACTCATCGCAACAGAGTACCGAAGCATCCAAACAGAGCAGCAAATACACCGAGCAAAGCAGTCAATTCACCTATGACTACACCACCCAACCGGCAGCGGAGTTCAGTACGGACGCTACAGACAAATCGGTGGAAGTGAGTGACTACTCATCGCAACAGAGTACCGAAGCATCCAAACAGAGCAGCAAATACACCGAGCAAAGCAGTCAATTCACCTATGACTACACCACTCAACCGGCGGCGGAGTTCAGTACGGACGCCACGGACAAATCAGTGGAAGTGAGTGACTACTCATCGCAACAGAGTACCGAAGCATCCAAACAGAGCAGCAAATACACCGAGCAAAGCAGTCAATTCACCTATGACTACACCACCCAACCGGTCGCCGAATTCAGCACAGAGGCATCCGAAAAGTCCGTGGCGGCCAGTGGCCAAACCACCGAGTTTACCTATGACTACACCACCCGGCCGGTGACAGAATTCACCACCACTGCCTCAGAACAGTCGACGGCCGTCACCAAACAAACGGCCGAATTCAGTTATAACGACATCACCAAACCCACCGCGGAGTTCAGCACCACGGCATCCGAAAAATCCGCAGCCGCCAGTGGCCAAACGACCGAATTTACCTATGACTACACCACCCAACCGGCGGCGGAATTCAGTACGGACGCCACGGAGAAATCCATTGAGGTAAGCCAACAAAGTACCGACTATACCTATAACTACACCACCAAACCGGTGGCCCAGGCCAGTACCGATGCCAGTGAGGCCACCGTTGATTTTTCAGCCGAAACCGGCGACCAGAGCGCCAAACTGGCCCGCCGCAGTGCCGAAGCCACCACCGAAAAATCCGGCGCCACCCGCGACTCCTGGAAAAACAGCAGTGCCACACTGGACGGCACGCTGGCGGACACCACCCGCGTAAGCTGGAGTGACTATCAGGCCAAACTGCTGGACCCTGATACGGCCGACAGCCTGATCAAGGAAGCCTATGCCTTTCACGGCCCGACCCTGGATTACTTTGCGGCTGAATTACAGGTGGATAGAACCCGACTGGCCCGGGTCATCATTCGGGAAGCACCGGTACAGGCCACCCGTGAACAGTTGCAAAAACTCATGGGTTATATCATCCCCGGTCTGCGAAAAAGCGTGAGTTAAGCACCGCCATGCGCACTCTGTTTGGCTTGTTGCTCATCGGTATGACTCTCGGGACTGCCCCGGCTGTCGGCGGTGATATCTCAATAAAAGAAAAGCAACAGCGTCTGCAACACCGCCTCGACAATCTCTTTGGCACAACGTTGACCCCGAACAACAGACTCAATCTGCAACGTCTGCCGGCGATCATCCCCGTCGCCTTGCTTGACGTGCGCCTGCCCGACGATCCCGACGACAGCTACCGGCATATCGCTGTGAACAAGCCGGGAGTGATCGAATATCTGGCGGATGATCCCTACGTCCGTACAGCCCTGCACATCCTGTTGCACCATTACGAACAACAACACGCTGTCAGCCGGCAGCGTAACTGGCGACGCATCAGCGGCTGGCAGCGGACGCGACTGGGCCTGCTGCCGGTTGCCGATAACCAGGATCTGCGCGCCTACGCCGAACCCCATGGTCTGTGGAGCCCGGCGGAAGACTTCATTACCGCGGCCGAGCACTATATCCTGCCGCCGGCCGGCGCCATAGAGAACACGATTAAATGTCGTATGCCGTTGAAATATGCCTTTATGCAAAATGTCTTTACCGGTTTTCGTTCACCACTGGCGACAGAGGCCGTCAAGTGTCGCAGTCAATCAGACGGTATGCTGGATGATATTGTCTTTTTCGATCCACGCAGCGGCAAAACCATACAGCCCGGACCGATTAATGAGCAGACCGTGACCGGTTTTGAGTTGTTGTATGCCACACCGGGCACCGGTGACGCGTCAGAGATCGCCGGCCATCTGCTGTTGCGCATCAAACTGGATAACAACCCTGTCGCCAAACAACAGGGCCGTGAAAACCCCAATGATCTGGTGATCTCTTTTATGGCCAACACCCGTAACAACAAACCGGCAGATCAGACACCGCGACCAATGCCGGTGGTACAGCAGGAGTGTCAAAAGGGCTGGTTCGATTCACCACCCGGCGATCAAAGTCCGTTTGAAATACTCGATACCATCCTGCAATCCCTGCAGGGACTGAGCGGCGGCTTCCTGACCATGATGGATCGGCAAACCCTCGGGGAAGCCGTCAAACACTACACTATTGAAGAAGACCGCGACCTGCTGCGTTATAAACTTAATCTCACGCCACAACAAAAACGCAGTCTGCTGGACGAACTCTACCGGGCCAAGAAAAACTACAACACCAGTTACTATTTCTTTGATAAAAATTGCGCCTCGGTACTGGTCAAGGTCATCGGCAAAGGTATCGCTGCCCGGGAAATTGCTGACTTTAACCCCGTCGTTTCTCCGCCCAACAGTCTGGTTGCCCTGTTTATCCGTCAAGGTTTGGCCGAACCTGTCAGGCCGGCCTTCTACAGTTACCGCAAAAAAGGCTATCTGGCCCAGGAGCTGATCCGGGAACGTCATCGACAATTACAAACAGATTACCCTGCACTGACATGGCCGCCCTTATATAAAATCTTCAGCCGTGACCGACGTGAACGCGCCGACTTTGTCGATGCGACGGCCGTATACGTTGGCCGGTATCCCGCCCTGGATACACAACTCTATCAACTGTTTACCCTGACCCAGGAAGCGGAGATGGCCTTTGAACACAAGGATCTGATCTGCACCGAATACACCTCACAGGTAACCGCAAAGTCACGGCAACACCAGCAAACACTGTTGCAAACCGCGACACAACACATCTCACCCATCGACACCGAGCGACTGTTCGCCGAACTGCACACGACCAAAACAGCCGAAGCCTATCGTGCCGGGACACCCCACACCAAGCTGCTGGCTTACCATTTCGGAGTCGGCCAATATGCCGTGGAACAAACGTCTTCACCGGTGCTCCTCATCGGCGCCACACTGGACGAACAGGAACTGGGTTCAATATCCAATGTGGCCATGCAACGCAGCAGTTATGTCAACCTCGCCTCCACACAAGTCATCCTCTCCACCGATCAGGATCACCCCCGACAACTCCAGTCGCTGCGCTTCAATGCCCTGGATATCCGTAAATTCAAGGATCGCCTGAATCGCGTCCCCGGATACTTCAGCCCCGCCGGCAGCACCGGACTGGGTATCAGTTTGCTCAACGTGGAAAAAAACTATCTGCTGGATATCGAAAGCGGCGCCTGGCTGGGCGGTGAATTGCTATTCAATCTCATCTCGGGAGAAGAACACAACGACTTCCTCTATTTCTCCATCGGTGCGGATATCCGGCGTTTTAAACAGGGTAACCTACCCGCCATCAACGCCATCGCACTGCCGCTGCGCATCGAAACACTCTGGACACCGGACGAGCGACGCCGCCTACAATGGCGCAACAAGCTGGAATACCGTTACTCCACCGACGACGAATTGGGTGATGAGATCGAGGCGCAGAGCGGCCTGACATACCAGTTGGGCGAAGCAGGCGGCCAGTTGCTCCTGCTGCGATTACAGGGTGAATACAGGGAGTACGCCTCGGGCCAAACCTCACGCCTGGGCTGGATCGGGATAGAATTTAATCCCTGGTAAATAGCAACGCACGACAGACAGGCATTGTAGATGAAAACAAACCTCAACTTTATCAGAGCATATTTACAGTAAGCATATTGCAGGGATTGAATCACCCACCACATTATTTAAACGCTTGCTCCATTCGAAATAAAAAGTGGTGAACAGTCGCAGCCATCGTTAATGACCTCACATTTAGAATGATAATATAGCAGTACTTAGCAATATCACGTCTAAAGTTTTAAATATATATAACGATATATCATAAACATATACAGGATATTGCTATGTATGCTGCTTCTTATTATGCATGGGGAATCACATGAATCATCGTAAATTTATTTACATGTTTATCTTGCTTGGTTTATCAGGTAATTTGTCAGCCGGAGTGGATGATGTGAAATTTGTTAAAGATCCTCCTTCCGGGTGTAAAAAAATGGGACAAGTTGTCGGATTTTTTGACCGAAAAATTTATGATGACTGGTCTAACTGGGGTAAAGGCCGGTATTACAAAGTTGTTTCCAATCCTGATTTTTTGCAAACCATGAAACGGCAAGCACTGAAGATGCAAGGCAACAGAATTGTAATCACAAACAGCCGGGTTGATTACTCCTGGAAACAATACAAGTCAGGCATAATTGAATATCACTTCAAGACAAACACTTACACCGGCATTGCCTACAAATGTAAACAATAAACGCAGGGACAAAATAATGAAGTATAAAATATTTGGAATTTTGTTGATATTGACACATCTATCCGCCTGCGCGTTAATGTCACTCACAGAAGAAGGCAAAAAGATAACCATAGTCAATTCAGAGCCAAAAAATAATTGTCAATATTCAGGTGAAATATCTGTTTATACCAGGGAAGCACCGGAAAATAATTTCTTAAACGCCATGAAATCAGCCGGCGAAGACAGAGATACTGTTGTTAAAAACAGAGTTGCAGAACTGGGTGGAAGTCACGCAGTTTTATTGTCTCATGTTGCAGAATCCGGAATGTGGTTTGATACATACACAATATACAAATGTCAATAAAGCATATCATAATAGTAATTATTTGCTCAGGAACAATTTCTTGTGCCGAAACAGGTTCGAAAAAAACCGAGCTAAATCTTGCAACTATAGTAAAAACGTTACCTTCAAAAAATTGCACACCGATTGGCGTGATGTATGGCCGCTCAGGTTCAAAAGAGAAAGCATTATTGGATCTCCGGTCTAATACAACAATAAGTGGTGGCAGCCATGTAATAATCACCGAGACAAACACAAACAACAAGGATGAATTCACAATATTTACTAACGTCACAAGCGTATACTATCTGGGTGATGGGTACTCCTGTCATTAAGCCTGCTGGTTAATGCTATATTCCACCCCGTTTAAACCGGTTTTTGTGGGTGTCTGGTCAAGGACCTGACCCGTCGCACAAAACAGCGATTAAATTCATAACCTTCTGGACACCGGACGAGCGACGCCGACTGCAATGGCGCAACAAGCTGGAATACCGTTACTCCACCGACGACGAATTGGGTGATGAGATCGAGGCGCAGAGCGGCCTGACATACCAGTTGGGCGAAGCAGGCGGCCAGCTGCTCCTGCTGCGATTACAGGGTGAATACAGGGAGTACGCCTCGGGCCAAACCTCACGCCTGGGCTGGTTCGGGATAGAATTTAATCCCTGGTAATCAGCGGCGATCAACAGACAGGCAGGCTGTCAGGATTGAAAACGCACCCGCTGTTTGAGGATACCAAGGAGTTTATCATATGAATCCGGTGCTACCGGGGTCTTGAACGTCACCCTTATAGTGATTTCCAAAAAAGTATTTTCAGGCGTAAAGGTAAAGCGGTAAATATAGGGACCGGCTTTCGGTACTTTCTTTTTTTTGTTGCTGACGATAGAACCGTGTTTGTCATACGGCAACAATTCAAGCTGTAGTGAACGGCTTGTCTCTGCCAACAGGGTATTCAGCTCCGGCTCAAGCTTGTCGATCTGTTTCAGAAAGTTTTGTTCTTTATTGTAGAAGTATTCACCAGGGCCGCGAACGCTGCCGTCAGGCATCACCCTGGTAGCAATAAAACGCCGAATCTGTTCCTCAACAAAAATATCAAACCACTCACACTGTTTTCGTGCACTTGCCTGGCCACTCACCAGCGCCTCCTTTGGAAAAAGGATTAATCCCAAAAATAAACACAAACTGATTGTGACAGGCAGTTTCATATTCTATTCAGTCATTCATCAATATTGCGTAAATGTCTCTGTCAGTTTTTCAGCTTATACACGCAGCATGCCTGCTTCCTGCCGAAAATCATTCTTCTTGCCGCATGCCAAACCAGTTATTTGTTTCTTCAGATTCATAAAATATTTGCGTATCCGGACAACGGTCGACAGCCTTTGCCACACGTTCAAAATCCACATCCCTGAACTTCTCAAGCAGTCGGTCGATAAAATATTGTTCATCTATCCTGCTGCCAAAGTTGTAGTGTGGTTTTTTCATTTTAAACAACTGTTCCAGCTCAGTCAGCAACAGTTTATCACCGTCAATGGAGTCATCCAGAACAACCGGTCGACAGCACATAAATTCGCGCTCAACAAACACCATGTCCGGCCAGTTTAATTGTTCCAGGGCATGCTTCATATAACCGTTGAACCAGGTTTCCACATGCTCTTTATCAATAAAGACTTTCTGCGTATTATCCTGCAACAGCTCTTTTCTGCCCATTCGCAGGGTAAACATGACATACCAAAAATCTGACCATTCGCGCTTGCTTGCCTTGTGAAAAATCTTCACCGGATATGCGCGAAACCCGGTAACCCCTTCCTGTTCCAAAACCTCAAGAAATGCTTCCTGGACGAGAAAGGTAAAAGAGCCGCCCCTAAAGCGCCGCAGTACCGATGAGTCACCATCCATCTTTATTTCATCGCGGTCATAATCAGGGTAGGTGTCTTCAAGGGAGGCGACCATACCGATAACAGCCGGCTCCACAGAAAGCCGGCCGCTCAAATCGGAGGCCTTCATATACCTGGCGGCACGATGAAGAATCATATGAGCATCATCATCCTCCAACAACCAGTTATAGTCAGTGCTCTCATATATGGTGTAATAGAACACACTGTCGCGACCATTTTTTTTCAGCAACTCTGCGGCCGCAACCATATCCCCATCAAATTGGGCCAGGGCTGCCTTGCAGTCAGCCAGCCCGGCCCCTGTTGTATTTTTTAATTGACGAATTTTGTCTGCATCCATAGTAATAACTTATGCTGATTCACCCGATAAATAAACAGAAATTTCCATGACGAGGAATGACACCATAAAAAGGGGCGGAGTCGTCACCACTCCTTTTTTGCTTTTAGTTTATACAGTTGTGTAATTATAGATTCGACAAACAACCTGCGCGCCGGCCCCTTTTTACCGCTTTTTCCCAATAGCAACCAAACAATCGGCGGATTACGCTTTGCTAATCCGCCCCTCAGTCCTACAGGCTGCCTACCCTGCCCATTCCCCACTCGGATAAAAGAAAATACCCTTGATACCACGCTTTTCGACTTCTGTCTTGATAGCTTCATCAACGATAATTGCCGTTATATTCTCAGCCAATCGAAAAAGCAGCTTGCCTGCACATTTCTCCTCATCAAGAACCAGTTTATCAAAATTGGCGCCAGTCATTACGCTGTCGGATATGCCCATCATGGTAGAGGCCTCCATATCGGCCACGGCCACTGTACCAATAATATTGAATGCCTTATATTCTTTGTATTCAATGCCATTATCCAAATCACGCAAGACTGCATCATAGGTCTGTAAATTATCTACACCAACAGCTGTTAGTGCATCCAGAAGAGACAGGTGCATTACCGGTATGGGTGATGAAGTATATAGTATTTTTGGACCAGGAATACTGTCATCCAGATCATTGTCTATGTCAGTATTCAAATCATATAGAATTGGCTCAGGCACAGTAAAGTTTAATATATCGCCGGTAATCCACTGCTGTCGCTCTAAATGTTCCCTGTGTATTTTTTTAATAGGTACAATTGGATATACTCCCTCGTCTGCGATAACATAATGCGGCACTGCCAAGTCTCCTGCTTCTTCAACGCTGTCAAATTTGTAAATATTAACTCGTTCTGTCTTTGTATTCTAAACAATTGATCTTTGACGCAGAGGTACGCTAATCAACAACGACCAGAATAATCCAGCATGCCTTTTGGCTTGCCCTTGTTGGTAACAGGTCCACACCATGTACCGTTATCAACCCAGTAACGTAACACGCTTGCCGGAATTCCCTTGCGGCAATCGTTCACATTACCCAATTTTTTCTCACATGCCTCGAGAATATCAACCCAGGCCAGTGGGTATCTTGCGCTGATAAATTTAGAATGATCATTAGTGTATGAAAAGTAAATAGAAGAATCCTGTGAAATATGTTCAGTATACATAAAGTCTATATCTTTACCCGGCCGGGATGAAATTAACAGTGCGCGAAGATCATTACAGCCTACTGCATATGCCGGCGCATCAGTACAGTGAAATAGTGAGGCGCTGCCTTCATAGGCAAATATACTTTGTTTCACCCTGGCGCAGTACATCGAGTGCAAGCTACGCTCTCGATAATGAATATAATTGGCGCCACGTTTTGCTGCCTCAGTAATCATGCTTTTATCCAGACCAATCATATCATTATATTGAAGAATCGATTTTTCTGCGGGGTTAATACTTTCACCGTAACTCAATTCAAGTATCCATTGAACATCGCCGAGCGATTTGCATTTTTGACCAAAAAGACTTGAGGTATAAACTGAGTAAGTTTGGTTTAACGTACCGTTTTTACTATGGTATGGGATAACAACGGGCATTGTATTTTCTGGGGCGCCCCAGGTTCCGTTATAACTTACCAGCCAGTCCTGGTAGAAAACACGTTGCGTTGCACAACCTGTTAATGCGAAGGACAAAATACACAGGAAAGAAAACTGTTTATGCATCATCGATTAGCCTCCTGTTTTTTCCACTCAAAAATAAATCAGATTAAATAGTCTGTCAAACGGGACCGGAGAACCAACAGCACTGATATTCAGACTGGCTATTATTGTAAACAATTGCTCTCTGACACCGTTTAACCGACTTTTATTGGTCTCGCTTTTCTTTGTTAAGAAATGCCATCGCCACCATGATTTTTACTGCCTGCCTCTTCTTCAAGCAATATGTTATATGCTGCACTGATAGATTTTGCTTCCATCTCACCTACCACTTCATATCCATCAGTCTTATAGAAGTATACTCGCCATTTATTCCCCAAAAATCCCGGCAATAACCATGCGGCGAGACTAAGAAAAAACAGAAAAGTTGAAAGCCCAGGAGACATGTTGTTGAGCATTTGAAATTTCATTATATTGATACCGTAAGTTAGTATAAAAAGAATTGCAAACACCAACCACATTTCATGCCACATCGCCCACCAGGTTCCCAAAAAAAATGCCGGCCATGAAAAGCCTTTCTTTACTGCAGTTTTATCATTTTTTTCCTTGTTTTCCAAAACATAATATTTTTTCATTTCATCACCCAAATAAATTTCCACATTAAGCGAGACTGAAACATTAGACTCTGTCTCTGACCGCCCCGTTCATCACCCCCGGCCCTGAATGTCGGCATATTCATCCAATAAACAACGTAACGCAATCACTACAACCGTATCTATACTCCCTTCATGATCACGCAAGTATGACCTCACAGCCATCAGGAGAAAAGCGAATTGTTTTCCGAATTTTGTAACATCCAGTTGTTGCACACCAGGCTCAAGTGACAACAACCAACTCCTGCCACCTTGATAAATATAGAGATCATTCGGGTCATACCACGCAGGCCGGCTGGTTTCATCACTGCAATCCACCGCCAGGTGACAGCTGATTTCTCTATCCAATGCCAATAGCATTATTTTTATCACCTCAGGAGAGAAATCAAATTCAATATAATAATTCTTGTCCACTTTTATACAATTATGTAATTAGACATAATTAAACGGAGCCGGATTCTCTTATTATCACTACCGACTGTTATTGCAAAAATCATCATCCGACAGCCATACTTCTACCGCTGAGTATTTCACATCCGGCATCTTTACATATTTAACAGGCAGATTCAGCTCACAATTTTTTGTTTTATAGAAATTCATCACCTGTTCTGCAATGCGCACGGCTTTTTCTTTATCAGAATTAACAAAATATCTCACTTCACTGTTCTGTATCTTCCAAACTCTTTGCGCACCCGGCACCTTGTAGTTTTGCTGCAGCGAATTTCTTAACTCGTCAATAAAACTTCTTGTAGTTCGACCGTAAAACTGGACATACACCAAAGATTTCTTTTTATAGTCAGGGTTTAACTTTACCAATTCACCGGTTACCCAGGTCAGTTCTTTTTTTAGTGACGCATACGACTCCTTAGAGTCTTTTAACATCTCGGTCTCTTTCTTCTCTACCGCTTGTTTTTTTTCTGCTTCCTTGCTGCTGACTGCTTCAATTTTCTCTTGCGTAGCCCAGTCCACTTTTGTTGCCTGTGTAAACAAGCCTATACCAAGCCCGACAAAAACAGAAATCGACAATTTGCCGACCTCAATCCACAACTTTGAAGTTTCCGCTTTGACTTTGGCGGTTTCTGCCTGAAGTTTTTTTAGTTGCGCCACTTTTATTTGATCATCAAGACTTGGTTCAGTCATATTCCCTCTCCTTTTGTTTAATTCCAGCTCGCAGGTTGGGGGTAGTTTACGAACCCCAACAGTCACATTACAAATTCATTGCTCATTTTTTTTATAGCGTTTGTTCGGAGTCATTCTTCACCCCAATCTGCGTGTTAAACAGGTATACTGACCCCGGAAGTCCTTTAACAAAGGTGGATACTGCCAACTTGTCTTGTCTAGCGCTGCAAGAGCCAACCCCGTGTTCTCGGAATACCGTGACTCATTAATATTTGATCCTATTGTTCCAGGTTAAAATAGTGGCCGTTTAGCAGATCCAATACCCCGGTATGTGGCGCAGGATTTTCTTCCTTACAAAATGGCTTCAACTTCAGCTTTGACACATCCATCATTTGTGTCAACATTGTACCTCTCCCGATTATCCTATACCATGAACAGATATATGGTTGTTCGACTTCCATGGTGGCAATCAATCCATCCTGGATTATATTATTGGAATCCGTTTTCAACAGAAAATATCTGTGCCCAATTGAGTTTTTATTAGAGTGATAATCGAAATAAACCTCTGCGACAGAAAAAAGATAAACCGTATACGCCCCCTTCACCGGTTGCATTATTTTATTCACACCAGGCCAGTCTGTTCCACTACTGATCCTTCCAGTCTCCAGTTTCACAAGTAGATCATTGTTTATATCAGCCTTCTCATACTTCTTTAATAGTTGAAAGATAACTGTATTTTTCTCTATTCCTGCAGCAGTAACAGAGACACAGTCAAATATCAGCATAAAAGATACAAGAAAAAGCAGTATATAATGCTTCAAGAAACGTAATCCATATACACCCTTATGGTCATTCATGACTTATTCCTCAACATAAAAGTAACAACACAAAAGAGGTCGGAGTCGTCACTGCCCCCTTTTGCTTCTCCTTTTTGGGAAGCGGTTGCTTCCGATTTAAAGTGTCCGTTAAACTGGGGGAGGTTCACTCTGTCCCCCAAATATTTTTAGAATTGTGGGAAAGGTGCACCAAATGAGTTCCGACTATACTGATACCATGATCCCATCCATCCTGGATGACCAGGTTTCCAGGTTGCTGCAGTAAGATCCGTACTGCCACACACAGTTTGCTTGTAAGCTTTATTAGGCCCTCGTGCTATTTCACACTTTTTCTTTGTTTCATGGCAGTGGACTGAATATCTACTTGCTCCATCCTTATGACGATCTTCCTGATAGCAAAATGCCTTATCCGGATAACTCTCGCGTTTTGATGATAACACGGCTTTATCAATCAGAGACGCATTGTTTTCCAGTGTTAAAAATACTGATTTTCTTACTTGATTTACCGCATCATTAACTTGTTTGTTCCTGGCTTTGAGGTCAGCATATTTATTTTTTATTGTTCCGTCAGAAGAACTCGCCAACGCCAACTCTTCTGATAATTTGTCATTCTGAACACTAAGTGTCTCGATCGTATCCAAAGCAATCTGGAGTTTCTGATTCAGCTCTACTACACCACGCTTCCATTTAAAGCCAACGATACTTCCCTCTTCAAAACCTGCATTAATCAATATGTCATTTAATTTTGAAGGATATGCGAGCAATAGTATCGCAAAAACAAAAACAGATAAATCACGAAGCAGCGCAACCAGATCCTTGGAAAAAGAAACCCACTTTCCCATATTCTCACTTTTATGCGGTTTTTTATCTTTCTCTGCCATATCCATCCCTCTTCGTTAACAATAATAGAATTAAAGAACTATAAAAGGGGTCGGAGTCGTCACCGACTCCTTTTATTTTTTTCTTAAGATACTTCGCCTATTTTCCCGTCCCTTTTATCCGGTCAGAGATATTTTTTTTCGCAATATTGTAATATCGCACACAATCATCCAACACATATGAATATTCATGCCGGCGAGTTATATCTTTGCCTTTATCGCCAAGTACCATCAACACTTTTCCATTATTAAAATAGTACCTGTATTCATTTTTAACTGTTTTATTCTCATCAAAAGCTTCCATCCCAACAACACCATCTTCACGCAAATCCTTGGCGTGTGCTTCAGTTATCATAATATGACTGTTGTATCTGTATGATTCTTCTAAAACAAAGAAAGGCTTACCTTTAAAGTAATAGTATTCAGTATGCGATTTTCCGGTTTCTCCAAAGTGGGACACCTCAATTAATCTGATATCACCATTGGCATCAGTGTAAGCCAATCCTTCTGAACCCTCTGCAGATTCTTGCGAGACTTCAAATCTAATTGACTCATATTTCTTAAGATCGTCACGTATTAACTTGTACTCATTCTTAATCCATATGATTTGATTCGGCTCAGGACCTGCCCAAACACTGACAGATATCGTGAACAGCATAGTTATTATCGCAAGCTTTATCTGCCTCATAGAATGTCCTTATTTTTTTCGTCTTAAGCTCGTAGGTTGATGAAATGTAAATGCGAATGAGACGCATTTGTCACCGACCCCTTTTTCGACCCCTTTTTCGCAGGTCGATTCCGCAGTAAAGTGTCATAGGTCGCGTCTCCTCTGTTGGGTGGTAAGCCCATCTGAGTTTATCTCTGGATGCCTCCACGGGGGAGGCGACGACTTATGATTTTCAGAGTCGTCACCGACCCCTTTTATTTCCCAACCTACGGTCCTTCAGAGGGATTAAAATTTGACCTTCAAATTATTCAAATCATTCAAATTCACAGTATGACCTTTTGTACAACCATCGGAATCATAAAAGTCAACCTCTACCATTGCTTTAGTTTGTGCTGCGAGGTAGAGTAACTCCTTAAATTCCGTAAACTCGTCATGCTTTCTTTTTATTCTAAACACCGTTTCTTTATTGCACTTGTTGGTTTTTAACTGGAAATAAATACCGTCACTATAGGCATATAGTAATGATAATTTTCCATCAATCGTCTTTGCCTGAGTTGATGTCGGAACAAAAAACAGGGTTATCAGCATCATTATCAAACCATAATTTTTTCTAATCATATAAAATCCTCTACATAAATAATAATACCTAATTAAATAAAGGGAACGGAGGGATTAAACTTTGACCAAACCGTCGAAGTGGTTAAAAAATATTTCCTCCGTCCCTTTTTATTTTTAAGACGCAGAGTTATGCGTAATTTTGTGGGGATCGCTCAGGGTCAGTACCCTTTATTATTTACAACAACCTAATTTAAAGGGTACTGACCCCTTTTTCCCGTTGGGGTTCATTCTTCACCCCAACCTACGGTCCTAAGAGCTTCTTTTGTGACTTCAATATTATCTGCCCTTATCCCAATATTTTTTGCTATATAGTTAAAATCACTTTCAAGATATTTGGGGTCAGAGTAAAAATCAAACACCATCTTTCAATTCTATTTTTACTCTGACCCCAAATATCTTTTTTATAACTCCTTTGCCTTGTCAATTTCTTTCTTGGAAAAATGACAGTCACCTTTGCTACAAAAATAAATTTCGTACACCCTGAGCTTGCCATTATAGGGAAAAAACACGATTCTACTTACAATTGAGCCGGAGTAGAATTTGTAGATCTCGCCAACCCCAATTTTGTCCTGAATTCGTGTTTGTCGTGAAGGTTCGCTCTCACGCAATGCAGTCAGAACACTGTTTTTATCCCCAACCAGTGCATCTATGATCTCCTGATCCGGCTTGTCCAGAAAATCCGCATAGCGGCGTTTGACCGACAATATTTTACCATCTTTATATATCTCAAAATCCGGTCTCAGGAGTTTTAAAACTGTTGGTATATCCCTGTTTTTCACTGCCTCAGTGAATTCTTTCGATGCATCTACTTTAAAATCAATGTCATCCATAAATTCTTTACTTATACCAATCTTGATACTGACCAATTTGTTTTCATCATCATATTGAAGGCTGTAATTTTTATTATTGTAGAGATGCAGTGTTTTATTTTTTCCAGGGACAGGTTTTTGCATATCTGACTTGCCGATCTTCTTTTCAACCGACTCAAGTGAATCACCAAGCATCACACCTTTGAATGGAGTCATCTCAACGGGATAACCGGTGATTTGAATAGCGGAAACGTTATGTGGAAAATCTTGTTTTAAATATTCAAAAACAATGTGCGATGTCATGTTCAAATAATAAATATGATACAACTTATATTCATTTTCCATAACGTCATGCGGCTGTCCGTAATGGTTGATTACACCATCTTTCATTTGCCACAAATAGAACCCGTTTAACTCCATCAGCAATTCTGCTTGAACCATCCGAGCGGGTAACAGAACAACTGCCAGAAACAAAACGTAGAATATTTTCATATACGCCTCATACTAGATCGTAGATTGGGGTTAGCCCGTAGGTTGGGGTGAAGGATGAACCCCAACAATTAAAGGGGACGGAGGGTTTAAATAGTGACCAACCGAACCAAGTGGTTAAAAAATAATCCCTCCGTCCCCTTTTATTAGAGTAAAAATCAAACACCATCTTTCAATTCTATTTTTACTCTGACCCCAAATATCCTGACCCCAAATATCCTTAATACAAGATCAAAAAATACCTCGCGTGTCCACCCAATTGTGTTTATGCCTAAATCATTGTTTTTGATCGTTATTTTGTGGGGATACCTCAGTCTCTGACCCCGTTTTTCGTTTCGTTTATATTTCAAATTTATCATATGGATGAAACTCCGTAACTGCCCCTGTCTCTTTATCAAATTTTGCAGTGGCAAGTATAATTTTCACCGGTATCCAATCAATTAAACTTGAAAAATCCATGCCTCTGATATCATCACAAGCATTTTCATTGGCCATAACCAACACTAGCACCAGTTCAGAAATATCATTTTTATTTGCGTAATTTAACGCTTCATTCATTGAATACTTAACACTTTCAACAACATGTCTTGGTTCTCTTATAACTGTAACATCAAAAGCAATTTTTATATTTTCGTGTACAGCCACAATATCCACAGAACTGTGCAAAACAAAATCCACCTCGTCATATTTCCTTTTCAACCATTTATATACTTCCTTCTCGGTGTTAATACCAATATTCCTCATCAACTGAGCATTCAGTCTTTCCTCTTGTCGAGATAACACAACATCTCTCACGTCCTCAATCGCGTCATCTGATACACCTACGCTTAATAGATCATTAGCATACTTTAAAAAACCTTCTGAACTGTACATAAGGAAATTATCGACATTTGACCTTATTGATATCTCACTAACCAATTCTGGTCTTGGAGATATAGTCTTTAAACTATTTTGTTTTATTTTCAACCACCAGTCTTCCTTGCTATCATCAGTTACAAAAATAATATTTTTTATATCTGTTTTTTTCGCATAATCAATAATCTGAGACCAAACAATATAATCACTATACAGCCTTTGATAAGATATACCGTCATATGTAAAAACTGGTATATTTGTATTATTCTTGTTACTATCCATATACCCTGGCGGGATTTTTTTATCAAACCTAACACTTGCCTTCTTTTCCAGTTTATCTATTTCATCTTGATTAGCTGGCTTGCTACCAACTCTATTATTTAATAATTCGTCTAACTTACTCCTAACCGGATCATCATTCATCACACTGTAGTGCTGTTTTTCTAATAAATCGAGTTCTTTCTTAAACTGGGTTGCGGCCGAATCTATCTCTATCAAAAATTTTTCTGGCTCAATTGTTGAATGTCTTTTCTTAAGGTTTAATGAGTCTAACTCTTTCCTGAGTGACGAAACACCTTTAGAAACTATATTTTTCACCTCAGAAAATTTTTCGTTTTGTTCTGCAATGACTTTAAGTCGATTCCTCTGATATTCTAGTGCAACATGGTATGGAATCCATATTCTATCCTTAACACTCTCGATAACATTTAACAACTGTTCTGTTGTGCTGACTTGGTACCTGTATAAGTTCAGCAACACATTTGCATCAAACACAATCACCGCGTTTTTCCATATTTCTGAAAACTCACTATTTGAGTGACTGTAAAAACCTTTGAACTTATTTTTCATAAAAAAGTATTACTCGTAAAATTTATAAAACTATTCACCGTCATAAAAATCACAACAAAAACAACAAAAAACAGCCCTTGGCTGCTTTTTGTCGTTTTTGTTATTAGCAGTCTTTCCACTTGCTACTGTTAAACACTATTATTCACTAATACCATTACGAAACTGCTTCACTTCATTCGCAATGGCTGGTTTAAATTCGCTTACTTCATTTTCTTGCCTTTGTTTGTTCTTGATAAAAAACCGGGGTCAGATACAAGTAACTTCTAATATTAGAGAATATCTGTATTCTGACTCCGGTTTCTCAATCCGCGACATATTCATTTATCCTTATGATCTATAAGACCTAGCAATCCAGATCTCCGATTATTTTCACTACTATGTCTATCTCTCAGGTCAAGCAAACCACCACCAAGTCTATTTGTTGTGTTGTTTTCTCTTACTAATCCTGCAGGAAACCCTGCCACATTTGATCGATGTCCAGATGTATCAGTAGTAGAAAATATACGATTAATTGCATCGCCTAATCCAGTTTCTTGAATATTAGGCGCTGAAGAACTTTGGCTGCTACTTCGCAGTGTTTCTATATCCTTTCTTAGCTTTTCATTTTCATTTATTAGTCGTTTAATACCACCTCTGTAAATTGGTATTAGAGCATTTTTAATTTCTTTCTCAAGCTCATCAATAGTTGAAAAGTACTTTGGGCTGTGTCTTTCTGATAATTTTTTCTTGAAATCATTCAGCAATTTTCGCTTTATGTTATAATCGCTTGCATATTTATCATCATAAAAAATTTCGTCGTCAGATTTAACATTCTTAAAATATACTAAAACATCTTTTTTAAAATGATTGATTGCATAAAGATACTCCCACTTTGTGATACTCAGCCTATCCGAATTAGTCATTTGGGGAATTATCGAACCATAACGTTCACCAACTATCAAAACAAGAAAATCACTTTCTTTGATGCCTGTAATAATTTCATTTCTTGATGAACCACTTGATGCCGGTTTTATATCAAGCGCATTTATATTCATATTAAATTCACGCAGCACATTAGCCACAGCTTTTCTTTCACTTTCCAGATCAAGAAATGTCGAGCTTATGAATGCTGATGGATGGGAAGTATGCATATTAATCTTCACAAATTACTCCTGATTACATTTCCATTCATACAAAACAAAAAAGACAGCCGAAGCTGTCTTTTATTTTTCTATTTTCTGCCTTGTTAAGAGCAAGCGAGGGATTCGCAGACAAGGCGCGGTGCTTACCGAGAAGCGGAGTGTACAAACAGTACATGAGCATTCTCAGGAAGTGCCGCAACGCCGTATGCGGATGACTCGCGCCGCTATTAACCGCATTTACTGTCGCCACAGTTAAGACATGTAAGACACCCATCCATCTTAATCACCGCCTTGGTCGAACACTTGGCACACAGTTGCGATCCCGCCGGGAATTCGCTGGGGGCGTTGTCTTCGGCCTGTTTGAGGGTGCCTTCGTATTGGGCGCGTTTTTCCTCGATGAGTTTTTTCTGGTGTTCGTCGAGGCCGTCGTCCTTGAGCAGGCCGATCATGCGCATGTGGCATTCGATGGCGTCGCCGATTTCGGCCACCAGTGAGGGCATGAATTTGCCGCCTTTTTTGAAGTAGCCGCCGCGGGGGTCGAAGACCGCTTTCAGCTCTTCCACCAGGAAGGTGACGTCGCCGCCTTTGCGGAACACGGCGGAGATGATGCGTGTTAAGGCCACGATCCACTGGAAGTGGTCCATGTTTTTGCTGTTGATGAACACTTCGAACGGGCGGCGGATTTCGTGGGGGGTGCCGGCGTTGAGGATCATGTCATTGATGGTGACATACAGGGCGTGTTCGGTGAGCGGGGTTTTCACCTTGTAGGTGGAGCCGAGCAGCATTTCCGGGCGCTCGACTTTCTCGTGCATGTGCACGATGTTGGTCTCTTCCTGCAGTTCACCCTTGATCTCGGCGATGGCGCGGTCACCGACTTTGTCGTCTTCAATTTGGTCTTTGGCGACTTCGTAGTCGACTATCTTGCTTTCAATCTTAATTGCCATTGTCTGCGTTTCCTCCAGTTTTGTTCTTTTGTGCGTCGTTGTGATGTACGTTTGCGCATATAAATTGATCTCTTTGTCAACGCAAAGACGCTGAGGCGCAAGGTTTTATTGCGCTGCGCGGCTTTGCCGGTTACGGCTAATCCATGAAAGCGGCGCCACAAAGTGCGACCAGCAGGATTGAGGTAAGTACTTTTAAAAACACCTGCCATGCCTTGTGAACTGCATCGACGGGTTTGGCGTAGTCTCTGATCTCGTTCATGGTCGTTCCTCCGGTTGTGGTTCCCTGCGTTGGTTTGCTTTTTATCCCTCACCCTGCCCCCTCCCGGAGGGAGAGGGAATTGGGTTTGGGTCACACCCTTGCCTTGCCTTGCTTTTTTATCGCGACTCGACGGTCGCTTTTACTGCTTCTGTTGCGGCCCGAAGGCTGCGATTCTATTCACACTGCGCTTTCGCGCCTTTGCGTTAAACTTTATCCCCTCACCCGTCCTGAGCGAGGCCGAGGTGGTTGCTGTCACCTCATTACTTGTTCTGAGTGAGGTAGAGGAGACTGATGCCAGGCACAGTGCTTTACGAATTGCGCAGCGTACATGTAGTACGTGAGCAAATTCGTAAAGTGCTGTAACACCGCATCAGTCCCTCTACCCCGCTCAGAACTTGCCGTAGTAGCCTTCCTTGAGAGCATCGAATAGATTCGCGGCAGTATGTATCTCACCGTCATATTCGATCTCTTCGTTGCCCTTGACTTCGATCACCTGGCCGTCGTCCAGTTTGAAGCGGTAGGTGGTCTTTTCCAGATCCTGTTCTTTCACCAGTACGCCCTGGAAGGCTTCCGGGTTGAAGCGGAAGGTGGTGCAGCCTTTCAGACCCTGTTGGTAGGCGTAGGTGTAGATGTTCTTAAAGTCTTCAAACGGATAATCGGTCGGCACGTTGGCGGTCTTGGAGATGGAGGAGTCCACCCACTTTTGTGACGCGGCCTGGATGTCGACGTGTTCTTTCGGGGTGATGTCTTCCGCCGTGATGAAGTAGTCGGGCAGTTGCTCGTCGGCTTCCTGTGAGTAGGGCATGGCCTTTTCGTTGACCAGTTCGCGGTAGGCGAGCAGTTCAAACGAGTAGACGTCGATTTTTTCCTTGGTCTTGCGGCCTTCGCGGATCACGTTGCGGGCATAGTGATGGGCGAAGCTCGGCTCGATACCGTTGCTGGCGTTGTTGGCCAGTGACAGGGAGATTGTGCCGGTGGGAGCGATAGAGCTGTGGTGGGTGAAGCGTGCGCCCACATCGGCCAGGGCATCCACCAGATCCGGATTGACCTGCGCCACCTGCTGCATGTAGCGGCTGTATTTGGCGTGCAGCACCTTGCCCTTGATCTTGTCACCGAGCTTGTAGCCGTCTTTTTTCATTTCCGGCCGTTTGCGCAGCATCTCTTTGCTGACCTTGAATTCCTGTTCCATGATGGGGGCCGGGCCTTTCTCTTTGGCCAGTTCCAGCGCGGTGTGCCAGCCGGTGACAGCCAGTTCACGGGAGACCTTTTCGGTGAATTCAACCGATTCGGGGCTGCCGTATTTCATGCGCAGCATGGTGGCGGTGGAGCCGAGGCCGAGGAAGCCCATGCCGTGACGGCGCTTGCTGAGGATTTCATTGCGCTGGCCTTCCAGCGGCAGGCCGTTGATTTCCACCACGTTGTCCAGCATGCGGGTGAAGATGGCGACGGTCTTGTTGAACTCATCCCAGTTGAAGCGCGCCTTTTCGGTGAAGGGTTCTTCGACGAACTTGGTCAGGTTGATGGAGCCCAGCAGGCAGGAGCCATACGGCGGCAGCGGCTGTTCACCACAGGGGTTGGTGGCGCGGATGTTTTCGCAGAACCAGTTGTTGTTCATTTCATTGACCTTGTCGATGAGGATGAAGCCCGGTTCGGCAAAGTCGTAGGTGGAGGTCATGATCATGTCCCACAGGCGGTGGGCCTTGATGGTCTTGTAGATCTTGCAGGCCACCAGCCCTTCGCTGTTGGTGATGTAGGTATCCTGCACGGGCCATTCACGCCAGACGATCTGCTTTGGATCGTTGAGGCCGATCTTGTCCAGTTCCGCTTCTTTTTCGGTGACCGGATAGGCCAGCTGCCAGTCGGCGTTGTCGGCCACGGCCTGCATGAATTCGTCGGTGATCAGCAGCGACAGGTTGAACTGGCGCAGGCGACCGTCTTCGCGCTTGGCGCGGATGAAGTCCATCACGTCGGGATGGCCCACGTCGAAGGTGGCCATCTGTGCGCCGCGACGACCGCCGGCGCTGGAGACGGTGAAACACATCTTGTCGTAGATATCCATGAAGGAGAGCGGACCGGAGGTATAGGCGCCGGCGCCGGAGACATAGGCCCCTTTCGGACGCAGGGTGGAGAATTCATAGCCGATACCGCAGCCGGCCTTCAGGGTCAGACCCGCTTCATGCACCTTTTCCAGGATATTGTTCATGGAGTCGCCGACGATGCCGGAGACGGTGCAGTTGATGGTGGAGGTGGCCGGTTTGTGTTCCAGTGCGCCCGCATTGGAGGTGATGCGGCCGGCCGGAATGGCGCCGTGGCGCAGGGCCCAGAGAAATTCTTCGTACCAGTATTGGCGGTTTTCAGTGGCTTCCACTTCCGCCAGGGCGCGGGCGACGCGCTGATAGGTATCGTCAATGCTCTGATCGATGATGTCGCCGTCTTTGCTTTTGAGGCGGTATTTCTTGTCCCAGATGTCGGCCGAGGCTTCCTGTAATTTGATTTCACCGTACTTGTGCTTGGGTACTGCCTTGAGATGTGCCTTCATGATAGGGGTTATCCTCCAGGTTATAACCGATTGTTCTTTTTGGTTTTTTGCTATCAACACCAAGTGATTCAGAGACGGGGCCTGCCGCAATTTGCCTTGTCTCCCCCACTTCATTTTTGCAACACTAGATATAGTGTCAGGCTGGAATCTTATGAGGATGCTGAAGTGAAGTCAACAAGCGTTTGCTAATATATAAGAAATTACTATGACCCTTTATTTTCAACAACTTACACAGCATATCTACAAGTGCCGCACATATTATCCACAAACTTACTCACAGGCTCCTGACACAATATATTGTGGAGCAATTAAGCCTGATCCTGGTGCGGGCTGTCAAATGCCTGTAACAATCAGGTGTGAGGGGTTAGCGTTTACTTACTTTGGTGAATGGTGGATGGTGGCGGAGCGGTGATGCAACAGTGCCTGAAACGGTGTCGGTCAGACTTATATTTTTGTGTGTGAAAATTTATATACCTTTAATACCGCTGTCGGCGGTCATGCGCGCTGTTGAACTTTTTTACAAGGCTGACAGTCTTTGTGTTGCTGTGCACACAAACGCAAAATAAAAACGTAATTCTTTTTCTCAGGATGTAGTGATGAATAAAAAAACCAATCTGTCCGGACTCTCTGCGGTCCTGTTGTTTGTGATGACTCTTCTTTCGCCGGCCGCCTGGGCAGGGCTGCCGTTTTTCGACAGCCAGGGCGATAAATTACCCACCCTGGCCCCCATGCTGGAAAAGACCACCCCTGCGGTGGTCAACATCGCCACCACCGGTACGGTGCGTGTGCAGGAGAATCCCCTCTTTTCCGATCCCTTCTTCCGCCATTTCTTTGGTGACCGTTTTCCCAATCAACCCCGTGAGCGCAAGACCTCCAGTCTGGGTTCCGGGGTGATTGTGGATGCGAAGAAGGGTTACATCATGACCAACCACCATGTGATTGCCAAGGCCGATGAAATCACCGTGACCTTGCGCGATGGTCGCAGCCTGAAAGCAAAATTGATCGGTACCGATCCCGATACCGATATCGCGGTGATTCAGGTCCCGGCGGAAAACCTTACAGCGGTGCCTTTTGCCGATTCAGAAGCCTTGCGCGTGGGTGATTTTGTGGTGGCCATCGGTAATCCGTTTGGTCTGGGTCAGACGGTGACCTCCGGTATCGTCAGCGCCCTGAGCCGCAGCGGTCTGGGTATTGAAGGTTATGAGGACTTTATTCAGACCGATGCCTCCATCAACCCCGGTAACTCCGGTGGTGCGCTGGTCAATCTGCGCGGAGAACTGGTGGGGATCAATACCGCCATCTTCTCCCAGAACGGCGGCAATGTGGGTATCGGTTTCGCCATTCCGATCAACATGGCCGAGAGCATCATGCAACAGTTGATTGAGCATGGTGAAGTGAAGCGCGGCCGGCTGGGCGCCCAGGCGCAAAACCTGACCCCGGATCTGGCGCAGGCCTTTAATCTGCAACAGGGTCGTGGTGCGGTGATTACCCGGGTCAGCACCGGGTCACCGGCGGACAAGGCCGGTTTACAGGCCGGTGATATCGTCACCGAAATCAACGGCAAACAGGTCAGGAATGCGGACAGCCTGCGCAATACGATTGGCCTGTTACGTGTGGGTGAGAAAGTCACCTTGCAGATCCTGCGCGAAGGCAAGAGTAAAAAACTGGTGGTGGAGATCAAGGAAGCCGTGATTGAGACCACCCAGGGCGAACAAGTCCATCGTTACCTGGCCGGTGCGACTCTGACCGATATTGAGGATGACTCCCGTCGCCATGGCCGTATCGCCGGTGTGCTGGTGACGGAGGTGGAACGCGGCAGTCCGGCCTGGCGCGCCGGTATTCGGCCCAATGATGTGATTACCGCCGTCAATCGCAAGCCGGTGAAAAATGTCCAGGCCATGCAGAAATTACTGGGCAAGAGCCGCGGCCTGCAACTGCATCTGCGGCGCGGCGGAGATACCCTGTTCCTTTACTTGCAATAAACCACTCCAAACACACAGGCCGGGGCAACCGGCCTGTGTGTTAATAACCATTTCGATACTGTGAGCTTTAACAATTATTCACAAACAATCCGTAATCCCCCCTTAAGCAATACCCCTTTTCTCATTAAACTTATTATCAACAAAGTACGCAGGTTTTCCCTGCCGGCGCCAATGGTCATGGCGTCGTCAACTTCCTCACGGAGAGGGGAAAAGCACACAGGCTTCAGTTCAGTCGATGCACAGACATTTCAAACTTGCCGCTGCGGTGGTGCTGTTGGGATACATCACACCGGTTTCGGCGACGGCGGAAGACAAGCAGATTATTATTGCGGTACGTGCGCACTCAGGCGAACAGCATGCGATCAAGAAATGGCAACCGACTGTTGATCGCCTGAATCAGTCCATTCCCGGTTTTCAGTTCAGGTTGCAGCCCTATACCAGCCTCAAACAACAACGGCAGGACGGTGAGTGGAAAAAGTATCACTTCGTATTGACCAATCCCGCCACCTATATCGCACTGGAAAAAAATGCCGGCGCCAAAGCACTGCTCACCCTGATCAATGACCGCACCGGCATGGCGCAATCCCGCTTTGGGTCCGTGATTTTTACCCATGTGGATCACAGTGATATTGTCAGCCTCAAGGATTTGTCCGGCAAAAACTTTATGGGGGTAAACCCGCTGGGTTTTGGCGGCTGGCTGGTTGCCTTGCACGAATTCCGCAAACAGGGTATCGAACCCCGGCGGGATTTTGCCTCGCTGCAATTTGCCGGTAATCAGCCCGATGTGGTCTATGCCGTGCGGGATAAAAAAGTCCATGCGGGTGTTGTGCGTACTGATATGCTGGAACGACTGGCCGCCAAAGGCCGGATCCAATTGACCTCCTTCCGTATTCTCAATCAGCAGGAAAATCCCGATTTTCCTTTCTTCCACAGCACGCCACTCTATCCGGAATGGCCTTTTGCGGTCATGCCGCACACCGCACCCGAGCTGTCGGCGCAGGTCAAGCAGGTGCTGGCATCCATCCATCGTGCGGATGTTGCCGCCAAAGCCGGAAAATATATGGGTTGGGAACCGGCACTGGACTACCAGCCCGTGAAACAACTGATGCAGGCGCTGGGTGTAGAACCATTTGCCAGGAAAACCATACTCTCTCATTTTTCAGGTTGGTCAGGCGGCATAATCGTGCTAATAATAACCATGGCTGTACTCTTATATATATTCCGTAAAAAAATACGGTAACTCTCAACGCTCGGCTGCCTTGACTGAAGGCCTGCATGAAATTATCGATCACAACCAAGTTCGTGTTGCTCACCACGTTGCTTGTCGCGGTGACAGCGCTGACGATTACCACCTATCTCTATGGCAACAGTGCACGGATTCTGGTGGACAATGCCCTTGCCAAACTGACGGAGGATGTACGGCGGGAAGGTGACCGGATTCAGCACAGACTGTTGAGCCTGGAAAAGGATGTACGCTTCCTGGCCGACTCACCACCGGTGGCCGGTCTGATGCGTGTGGACAAAAAAACCGGCCTTGATGTAGAGGGCAATTCCACAGCCGCGCAATGGAAATCCCGCTTAAGCGATATTTTCCTTGCCATCGCCCAGGGTTCACCTGATGTACGACAAGTTCGTTTGATTGATGCGAAAGGTAATGAGTTGGTCAGGGTTGATCGCAATGAGCACGGACAACTCCTCAAGCTCAGGCAGAACCAACTGCAAAACAAACTCCACCGGCCCTATATCAAAGACAGTCTGCAACTCAAGGCGGCTGAGGTGTACATCTCGGATATCTCGCTGAATCAGGAACATAACAAATTCACTCTGCCCCATACCCTGACATTAAGAATCGCCACGCCGTTGTATGACCAAAGCAACAAACTGTTCGGACTGCTGGTAATCAATCTGGACTTCAGTCAACAACTCTCCGTCATTGAACAACGTTATCGTCACCAGAATAAAAACCTCTATATCACCAACCAGACCGGCGCCTATATCAGCCATGGTGATCCCGCCAAGCGTTTTGGATCTGATCTGGGCACCCGCTATCGTATTCAGGAGGATTTCCCCGAACTGGCCAATCTGTTCGCGCCGGACAACAAGGAACCCGAACGCACTATCGCCCCCACGCAAAGCGATGGTGATGTCATGGTGTTTGTAAAGGTCAAGTTTGATCCGCACAATCCGGCGCGTTATCTGGCGATTGGTCTGACCCAGGCGTACTCGGACATTGTGGCCTCGGCGACCGGTGTTTTACAACGCAACATCTGGATTGTTCTGTTACTCATACTGACCGGCATTATGCTGGCCATCGGGTTTGCCGGCCTGCTCACCACACCACTGCGACAGATCATGTTTGGCATGGATCGACTGATACAGGAAAACGATTTCACTCTCCCGGTCCACAGTGATGATGAGATCGGCAAGCTGGCCACAACACTGAATCAACTGGCGCGTAATGTACAAAGCTCGCAGGATGAATTACAGGCGCTTAATCTGCGTCTGGAGGATGAGGTAGACGCACGCACCAAAGAACTAAACCTGAACCTGCGCCTGATCAGCACGATCAATCGGGCACAAAATGCCTTCATCAATGAACAGGATCACCACCATGCCTTTCAGCTCATGCTGGACGGTTTGCTGGCGGTGACGGACAGTGAATACGGTTTTATTGCAGAAGTGATTCGAGAGGAAGACGGCACCCCCTTCCTGCGTTCCATTGTGCTGACCAATATCGCCTGGAATGAAGAGACCCGTCAGTTCTATGAATCAATGCGTGATCACGGTCTGGAGTTTCGCAATCTGAACAGTCTGTTCGGCCGGGTCATGGTGACAGGTCAACCGGTGATCAGTAATGATCCGGCCGCTGACCCGCGCCGCTGCGGCCTGCCGGAGGGGCACCCGCCCTTAAACGCCTTCCTCGGTATCCCCATTCATATCGGCACGAGTCTGATCGGCATGGCCGGCATTGCCAACCGTCTGCAGGGTTATGATGAAGACATGCTGGCGTCCACAGCCCCGTTTATTACCACCTGCGCCAATCTGATCACCACTATCCGCATACGCAAGGAAAACGATATGCGCGATCAGGAATTGAAACAGGCTCATGCGGATCTGGAACGGACCATCAAATCCTCAACGGCGGTCTTTTATACATCAAAGGCATATGGTGATTTTGGCGCAACATTCATCAGTGACAACATTCGCCACCAACTGGGTTATACACCGGAAGAGTTTCTGAATGATCCCGGCTTTTGGGCCGATCATATCCATCCGGACGACAAGCAACGGGTATTTGACCAATTATCCCGGGTCTTTGAACACGGTGAGCACAGTCATAGCTATCGTTTCCTGGATAAGCAGGGTAATTACCGCTGGATGCAGGATGAACTGCGTTTAACCCGGGATAAAGACGGCAAGCCACTGGAGCTGACCGGATTCTGGACTGACATTACGGATCGCAAACTGGCCGAGATCCAGCTGCAGGAAAGTGAATTCCGCCATCGCACCATCATCGACTCCATGCTGGATGCGGTGATCACCATAGACAGTAACGGCCGGATCGAGTCATTCAATGCTGCAGCGGAAGAGATGTTCGGCTACAAAACCCACGAAGTACTGGGCAACAATATCGCCATGCTGATGACCGCACAACACCGTGACAAACATGACCACTATATCAACGAGTTTCACCAGAACGGTAAAAATAACATCATTGGTCAGAGTCGTGAGCTGGAAGCCCTGGATCGTTACGGGCGTGTCTTTCCCATCAGTCTTTCCGTCAACGAAATGCGCATCGCTGACGAAATCTTCTATACCGGTGTCATTCGCGATATTTCACTCGACAAGCAGGCCGAACAGGCCCTGCAGGAATCAGAGGAAAAATTCCGCAGCATTATCAGCGCCTCGCCCATGGGTGTGTTTATCTATGAACTGAATGAACAGAGCGAATTGATCTTTTCCGGCTATAATCCGGCGGCTGACCATATCCTCGGCGTGGATTGCAACCGGTTTCTCGGCAAGACCATCGAAGACGCCTTTCCGGCCCTCGGCCAAACAGAGATTCCAAAATATTATCGTCGGGCCGCCCGCGACGGGATTTCCTGGCAAACGGAAGACCTGCACTACGATGACAAGCAGAATATAACCGGGGCATTCAACGTCTATGCCTTTCAAACCAGCCCGGGCAAAATAGCGGTCATGTTTTCGGATGTCACGGAACGCTTGCGTGTTCAGGAAGAGCTCATGCGCTTCAAGACCACGCTGGACATGACCAATGACTGTGTATTGATGTTCTACCCTGACAGTCTCGAACTGTTCTATGTCAACCAGGGCACCATTCAACAATCCGGCTATGAATACGCAGAACTGATGGGACTCACCCCCGGCCGACTCTTCCCCATACTGACCACCGCTGAAATACGTAAATTACTGACCCCGCTGGAGAGCCAGGATAAAGGTTCGGTTATCGTGGAAACCACCATGCAACCCAAAACCGGTGAACAGATGGAGGTTGAGTTGCATTTGCAATACATTCACCCCAGCGGTGAAGCGGCACGCTATGTGGGCATTATGCGTGACATTACCGAACGGAAAAAGGTTGAGCGGCTCAAGAATGAATTTATCTCCACGGTCAGTCATGAGTTGCGCACTCCGTTGACCTCCATCCGCGGCGCCTTGAGTTTGATACAATCCGGCACCGTCGGAAAACTGACACAAAAGACCCGCAAGATGGTCGACATCGCAAGTAATAACACCGAGCGTCTGTTATTGCTCATCAATGACATTCTCGACATCCAGAAGATTGAAACCGGTAATCTCTCTTTCCGATTCAGACCGACGCAGGTGATGTCGCTGGTTGAAAAGGCAATGCGTGACAACGCGGCCTATGGTCATCAGTTTAATGTTGAATTCAAATTGACCCATCGACTGGATAATATTTATATCCTGGCGGATGAAGACCGGATGATGCAGGTCCTTAACAACCTGATGTCCAATGCCGTCAAATTTTCTCAACCCGGAGACGTAGTTGAACTGGCTGTGGCACGGCATGAAGACGCGGTGCGCATCAGCGTCACCGATTTCGGTTCCGGTATTCCCGAGTCCTTCCATGACAAGGTCTTTGACCGTTTTACCCAGTCCGACTCCTCCGACGCCCGCAAGAAAGGCGGTACGGGTCTTGGCCTGTCCATCGCCAAGGCCATTGTCGAAAAACACGGCGGGCTGATCAATTTCATCAGCCATGCGAATGTCGGCACAACCATGTTCTTTGATATGCCCTTCATCAAAAGCCATAGTGATGAAGATGATTCGGCATTGCCCGAGTATTTATCCGAACACAGCCCCTGCCTGTTGATCATCGAACATGATGTCGACATCGCGCTCCTGTTACAGCGCATGCTGGCCGAAGCGGGTTATAACAGCACCATTGCGCAGGATGCCGCTACGGCGGAAAAACTGCTGGCCTGTAATAACTTTAAGGCCATTACCCTGGATATCGACCTGCTGGACGCCGAGGGACTGGACTTTTTCCACCGGTTACGCAGCCATGAAGTCACTCGTCATATTCCCGTTGTGGCTGTCTCAGCCGCCGTGGATGAAAATCGCAAGAAACTGAATGGCGGGGCCATCGGCATCATTGACTGGATCAACAAACCGATCGATGAGCAACGCCTGATCAATGCGGTTAAAACCGCCGGGTATCGCGCCGGCCCACCGACGATTCTGCATGTGGAAGATGAGGATGATATTCATCAGATTGTAAAAACCATGTTGCAGGACAAGGCGCAACTGGTTCGCGGCAAGACACTGGCGGAGGGGAAAAAACTGCTCAAGACCGGCCGATTCGATCTTGTCCTGCTGGATATCTCCCTGCCGGACGGTTCCGGACTGGCGCTGCTGCCCTTGCTGGAGGATATCACCCCGACCCCCGGCCTGATCATCTTTTCATCCCATGACTCCGACTCGGTTCCCGCCAATTATGCCGACGCCTTTATTTCGAAAAAAAATGCCACCTACGAAAAACTGCTGCAAACCATTGCCGACACCCTGCAGGCCGGCAAACAAATAGATTCGCCCTGATATTTTACTGTTCCCCATGATCTGCTATTTTAACCGAAGAATAATTATTGCATGCCGGTTAACCCACTATGCTCACAGCAGTCACAACAGCTATCCTGATACTGGTTTCGTTTGGACTATGGATACTGCACAAACGGGCAATCCGCAAAATCATCACTGAATACTCCACGCCTGAAAACCTGTCAGAGCAGGAAAGTAACTTCTACACCATCACCGAGGCCGCCAATGACGGTATTCTGGTCAACCAATCCGGCAAGCATGTCTATGCCAACAAAGGCATTGCCCAAATGCTGGGCTATACCAGGGATGAACTGATCGGCACCGGCCTGCGCGATGTTGTCCACCCGGATGAGGTGGAACAGGTATATCAACGCTATCAAAACCGGCTCAAGGGCAACAATGAACCCAATCAGTACGAAACGGCATTTATCAGCAAACACGGCGACAAAATTCCGGTTGAACTCACGGCCACGCTGACAACCTGGCATGGCAAGCCGGCCGGGCTGGCTATTATTCGTGACATTACGGAACGCAAACTGATTGAAAAGACCCTGCGCGACAGCGAAAAGCGCTATCGCTCACTGGTGGAAAACTCACCGGATGCCATCGTCGTCATTGACGCCGATACCGGTTATTTCGTCGAAGCCAATGACAAGACCGCCGAACTGTTCAAACTGGACAAACCGGCCCTGTTCAACCAGCCGGTCCTGGATATGAGTCCCGCTCAACAACCTGCCGGTCATTCCTCCCGGGAGGAATGGCACAAGACGCTGAACCGCGTCATTCACGGTGAGCAGCTCTGCTTTGAATGGACCTTCCAGAACAGTGACAAACTGCTCTTCCCCTGTGAAGTACGTCTGACACGCATGCCTTTCCCGAATCGCAAACTGGTCCGCGGCAGCCTTATCAACATCATGCAACGCAAACAAATTGAATCGGCGCTGGCCGCCAGCGAATTGCGACTGCAACACTTCTTTCAGGCATCATTTGAAATTCTCGTGTTTCATGACCAGGGGCTGATTCTGGATGTGAATGAGAATGTCACGGCCATTGCCGGATACACACGGAATGACATTATCGGCCATCATGTCCTTGAGTTTATCGCGCCCCATTGTCATCAAGCTGTTGTTAATAATATGCAGGATGACTACGAAGAGCCCTATGAGATAGACATTCTGCGCAAGGATGGCGGCAGCTTTCCCGCCATCGTCAAGGGCAAGTCCATTGCCACCGATACCGCCCCACAGCGTGTTGTTTCCATCGTCGACAACACAAAACTGAAAAACGCCGAAAACAACCTGATCCGTTCCGGCCGGGAACTGCAAGCCATCCTGGATAACATCATTGACACCTTTTATCGCACCAATGCCGCCGGTGAATTGATCATGGTATCACCCTCTGTCTTTAATCTGTTGGGCTATACCCCGGAAGAAGTCATGGGACGCAGGTTATCCGATTATTATGTCGAAGCGGATGGCCGGGAAAAATTCCTGGCTGCCATTCAAGCCAATAACGGCCGGATCAAGGGCTATGAGGCGGCCATGCGGCATAAAGACGGTACTGAGGTATGGGTGGCCACCAACGCCCGGGTAATGCTGGATGAGGCAGGTCATTTTCTGGGTATCGAAGGGACGACCCGTGATATCACACTGCAACGCAACATCACCGACGAACTGCGAATCAGCCGGGATAATCTGGAGCAACGGGTAACGGAACGGACCCGGGAATTATCCCGCAAGATCGACGAATTGGAGGATCTGCAGCACGAATTAAAGGCCAGTGAACAACGATTCCATACCCTGTTTGACAATGCGGTGGATATTTTCCTGTTACACGATATTGATGGCCGTCTGGTGGATGCCAATCAACTGGCCTGTCGCAGTCTCGGTTACAGCAAGCAGGAGTTATTACAACTCACGGTGGATGATATCGATATCGGAAAAAATCCGCAGCCCATTCGAGATCTGGCCGAAAGTCTGGCCGGCGGTGAGTCTTTTCGTATCGACAGCGTACTCAGACGCAAGGACAATTCCAGTTTTCCGGTGGAGGTAAACGTCGGTCTGCTGGAGAAAGACAATCATCACCTGTTCCTGGCCCTGATCAGGGATATGACAGAGCGCAAATACGCGGAGCTGCAGATCCTCGCCGCCAAGGAAGAAGCCGAATACGCCAATAAGGCAAAAACCGAGTTCCTCTCCCGCATGAGCCATGAACTGCGTACCCCGATGAATGCGATTATCGGTTTTGGCGAACTGCTGGAATCCGATCCGGCCAATCCCCTGACTGAGTCACAACATGACAACGTAAATGAGATCCTCAATGCGGCACGGCATTTACTCGAGCTTATCAACGAAATTCTTGATCTGGCCAGAATCGAATCGGGGCGCATCGCGTTGAATATCAGTAACATCACCCTGTATGACGTTGTCGAGGAATGCATTATCCTGGTCCAGCCGCTGGCCTTTGAGCGTCATATCCAGATCAATAATCAAATCGAACAAACGGGGCTGGAAATCGAGGCTGACAATACCCGGCTAAAACAGATCATCATTAATCTGTTGTCCAACGCCATCAAATATAACGTGGACCATGGCGCGATTTTCATTGAATGCCTGCGTCAAAGTGAGGCAGCGGTCCGCTTGATTATCTCGGATACCGGTCCGGGCCTGAGTCAGGATGAAATCAATCACCTGTTCCAGCCGTTTGAACGGCTGCAAGCAGATTCGCATAATATCCAGGGTTCCGGTATCGGCCTGGTGATCACCCGTCATCTTGTGGAATTAATGGGCGGTAAAATCGGCGTCACCAGTACACCCGGCAAGGGCAGCCGATTCTGGGTCGAATTCCACTTGCCGCGCCAGGAACATAACCAACCAATTGCCGAAGGACACCGGTATCAGTGAATCTGTAACAATTTGTTGCCTTACTCTGTTGCAGGGGAAAATCAAGCCATTAAACACGGTAACGTTGCAGACAAATTGTTATAAACTATGACAAAACAGAATACCGGGAACATTTTGTATGTTAGAATCGGCACCTGCAGTTTTACGCATACGTTAAAGTTTGCGGGGCGCCGGCACACAGGAAGGCCACCCCCCCCACACAGGCTTTCCTCGGCGCCCCCTCTTACATGATGTCTCCTGGAAATTTTTTTTACCCGGTTTTTTAACATCCTGGTCGAGCACCGGTTATGAGCCAACTACATAAAATTCTCTACGTTGAAGACGAAGTCGACATTCAGGCAATTGCACAAATCGCCCTGGAAGATATCGGCGGGTTCTCCGTGCTGGTCTGCAGTACCGGCGCTGAAGCGATCAAAACCGCCCCTGATTTTAAGCCGGATTTGATCCTGCTGGATGTGATGATGCCCGGCATGGACGGCCCCAGTACACTGGAAGCACTGCGTAAACTGCCCGAACTGGCGACGACGCCCGTGGTGTTCATGACCGCCAAAGTCCAGCCGCAGGAAATTGAATACTTCAAATCCCTCGGAGCGGTCGAAGTCATCGCCAAGCCCTTTGATCCCCTCAAGCTGCCGGAACTGATTAGCAAGGCCTGGCAAAAAACCTGATCTTCACGCGGTCATGCCGTAAATTGTCCCCTCCTTGTCTGAATCCGGCAAAATAAATCGGCCGTTGTCATCACCTTGAAATCATTTCAGCCGATACTATATCAGTAATTAATAATATTCTTATCTGGAGGTAAGTGATGTCTGGTAACCTGATCTACAATTTTCCCCATGATGGCATTGTCACGATTAATCGGGTTATTCTGAAACCGGAATACACGATGGATGATTTGCAGGAAAGAGTCGCCTTCCTGTGTGAAAATGTGAAAACCTTTCACTCTGAGACCGGTTTTGTCGGCGGGTTTGTCGCCCTCAACAGCGGTCTGGTCTCCAATGAAGGCTCAACCGTCGGCCAGGCGGTAGAAAGCAAGTTGAAGGGTAAAGAGGCCCTGATCATCACCTTCTGGCGCAGCTTCGCAGACCATGAGGCATCCCACAAATCCGACACCTTCCAGCCCTTGTTCAAACAGGTACTGGAGTTGTGCGAAAACGGCAATGAAGAGATCGCCTACGAAATGCTCTGGTCCGGCAAGGCCTATGATCCGGATGAGGCCAGGGCGGCCAAGGATGCCAAGGCCCGTTACTCGGCCGCCTGATCGAAAACCATACGCTTGCCCGTTACACAAAGCGCACCCTCGGGTGCGCTTTTTATTTACCTATTAACCGCGCCAACCGCAACTGCGCCGGGTCAGATAAAAACCGGTATCGAGTACCAGGCTGCCGGACAAGTGCCGGCTGTCCATGTTGGTCATTTTTTAACCAGACATTCCCATTTAACGCCGTTCCCATCTATGGCCATATAAATTTCCCGATTATGCTGAGGTTTCAGACTGTTGTATATTCCGTCCCTCTAAAAGCCTGTGGCAAAGACCGGGCAAGCAGTGCAGGTAAAGCAGTGTTCTATCTGCGACATAACAGATTCAAATTTAGCAACAATTTCTAAATCGCAGCACCGGCAGGGTGCTCACCAGAGTGAGGAAACAACATGATTAAACCTATCGGAACCGATGAATTACAACCCCGTTTCGTCTATGACGATGCCGAACACGACAAACTGAGCAAAGAAGCCGAAGGTCTGCCTTCTGTAGTCATCAGCTCCCAGGCCGCCGGTAATGCGGTCATGATGGGCGGCGGATACTTCAACCCGCTGAAAGGCTTCATGAACGTGGCTGACGCCATGGGCGCTGCCGAGAAAATGACCCTGACTGATGGTTCATTCTTCCCGGTTCCCGTGCTCTGCCTGCTGGAAAGCGTTGATGCCATCCAGGGCGCCAAGCGTATCGCCCTGCGTGACCCCAACGTCGACGGCAACCCGGTACTGGCCGTCATGGACGTGGAAAACATCGAAACCGTCAGCGACGCCCAGATGAAGACCATGACCCAGAAGGTCTACCGTACCGAAGATCCTGAGCATGTCGGCGTTGCCGCCTTCAACAGCCAGGGCCGTTTTGCCGTCTCAGGCCCCATCCAGGTGCTGAACTTCAGCTACTTCCAGACTGAATTCCCCGACACTTTCCGTACCGCCGTTGAAATCCGTAACGAAATCCAGGAACGCGGCTGGAAAAAGATCGTCGCTTTCCAGACCCGTAACCCCATGCACCTGGCCCACGAAGAACTGTGCCACATGGCCATGGACCGTCTGGGCTGTGACGGCCTGGTGATCCACATGCTGCTGGGTAAACTGAAGAAAGGTGACATCCCCGCACCGGTACGTGACGCCGCCATCCGCAAGATGGTTGAGCTGTATTTCCCGCCCAACAGCGCCATGGTCACCGGCTACGGTTTCGACATGCTCTACGCCGGTCCCCGTGAAGCGGTACTGCACGCCTATTTCCGTCAGAACATGGGCGCCACCCACTTCATCATCGGCCGTGACCACGCCGGTGTAGGCGACTACTACGGCGCCTTCGACGCCCAGACCATCTTTGACGATGAAGTACCTGCCGGCGCCATGGCTATCGAAATCTTCCGCGCTGATCACACCGCCTGGTCGAAGAAACTCAACAAGGTGGTCATGATGAACGAAGCCCCGGACCACGCCAAGGAAGACTTTGTGCTGCTGTCCGGCACGAAGGTACGTGAAATGCTGGGTAACGGCATTGCCCCGCCCAAGGAGTTCTCACGTCCTGAAGTCGCCAAGATCCTCATCGACTACTACCAGAGCCTGAACTAAACCCCGGTCTCTCGGTAGATAATAAAAAACCCCGGCACTGCCGGGGTTTTTCTTTTCCAGGTGATGAAAACGTCACACCGCTACACTGTCCAGCCATACTGCTGAGCCCTTGCATAAGCCTGTCCGGGTACATCGGTTGCCACGAAGTGCTGGTGCAGCACCTGCACCCCGATCAGATGGTTAATGACCGCATCCAGTTGCACCTGGGTCGCCGCCGGGGTATCCGCAGACTCATGCAGTTCAAATAAGGCTTTCACTCCACTGCTGTCGAGCAGCCCGGCATTATCAATGGCTGAGTCAGACAGGTATTCATCGGCCAGCCCTTTCATGGCCGCCCATTTTTTTGGATCGGTATGGGCCGGAGGGGCCATAAAGGCGAACTTTTCCCGCTCATAGAGCACCTGTGGCAGCACCCCTTTCATCGCCTCCCGTAGTACGTATTTTTCGGTCCGCCCCTTGATACGCAGGGAGGGAGGCAGCCGGGCGGCATATTCCGCCAGATGGTGGTCGAGGAAGGGGGGGCGGGCCTCCATGGAGTTGGCCATGTCCACGCGGTCACCACCCCAGGTGAGGATCTGGCCTTCCAGCATGGTCTTGATCCAGACGTACTGGGCCTTGTCCAGCGGGTGGCGGCCGGCCAGCATCTCACCGTCCAGGGCATGGGCAATGGCCTCGCCCGGCGAGTAACCTTTCACCTCAGCCTGCAGATCCGCATGCATCAGCCCGTTGCTGTGGGCCGATGAGGCCAGCCAGGGCTGTAAACAGGAAGGAGTGAAACCCACCAGCGCATTCAGGGCAGGGTCATTGACCTCGTTTTCCGCCAGCATGGCCCCCGTGAAGAGCTTGTTGCCCTCGGCCAGGATGGATTCCCACTCGGTCCGCTCCGCTTTAGAGAGGGTATCCATGCCATGTAAAAACATATCGCGCCGAAATGCCGGGTAACCACCGAACAACTCATCGGAGCCTTCCCCAGTTACCACTACTTTGTAGCCCGCCTTTTTCACATGGCGGCTCATTAACAGTTTGGCCACCCCGAGGGTGTTATAGATGGTCCGCTCGGTATGCCAAAGCGTCTCAACAAAGTTGTCGTAAAGATGCTCTGCCTTGAGCAACATGACATCCTGATCCGCACCAACCGATTCCGCCATAGCTGTCGCAATCGGCGTTTCGTCGTAGTCACTGTCATCAAAACCGATGGTAAAGGCCTTGACCGGCGACTGCTGGCTGGCCGAGGCCATGCCCAGGGTTGAACAGGAATCGATCCCACCTGAGAGATAACAGGCCACCGGCACATCAGCTTCGAGTCGCAATTGTGTAGCCGTCAGCAGGTGTTCGCGCACGCCATCAATGTAGTCCTGCTCATCATGTTCCACCCGTTCACTCAACAACGGAAAATCCATATCCCAGTATTTCTGCTCGGTGATTTTAAATTTACCGTGATGTCTTTCGATGCTGAGGGCATGCCCCGGTTTGATCTGTTGAATTCCGTCAAAGGCCGTGGTTCCCGGCACCATGGTTTGCATCAGCTGATGATAAATCCCTTGCGCGTTGAACCGGCGCGGGACATCCGGGTGGGCAAACAGTACCTTGAGTTCCGAACCGAAAATAATCCGGCCATTGGCTTCCGTCCAGTAGAGCGGTTTGATACCAAAGCGATCCCTGACCAGCATGAGCCGATCTTTCTTCTTGTCATACAGGGCAAAGGCAAACTCACCGCGCAAAAACGGCAACATATCTTCCAGCCCATAACGGGGATAGAGATGCAACACCATTTCCGAATCACTCTTGGTGCGAAAACGCGCCCCATGCAGGGTTAACTCGGCGCGGATGCGTTTGTAATCGTAAAACTCACCATTGTGCGCCAACAACAACTGTTCATCCGCCGAGAGAAACGGCTGACGACTGCGCTGTTCATTCAGATCAATGATCGACAAACGGGCATGGCTGAAACCGACGCCCCGGTCATCCATCTTTTTATAACCAAACCCGTCCGGCCCGCGGTGATACTGAATCGCCGCCATGTTGACCAGTAATTGGGGATCCACCGGTTGCGATGGGTCACTGTGAAAAATACCTGCTATACCACACATATATTATTAACCTGTTTATATAAGTAGATGACAAAATTAGCGAGCGATGTCGAGACAAGGCAAAAATGAACGAGGAAGCGGAGTTTACACGTTAGTAAATGAGCATTCCGAGATCATTTTTAACGCCGTATCGGCATCGCGCAGCAATTTTGTTAAAACAACCACACATAACACGTCAGTAGCGCCATCCGCATAAACACCGCGCCACGGGCCTGATCGAAGTACCAGTTGTGTTCCGTCTTATCGAGGTCGGTGGACAGTTCTTCACCACGGGCCAGGGGATGCAGAATGATGGCTGATTTTTTGAGTTTCGAATTTTTATCCAGTTTGTATTCAACACCGTGCTCTTCATAACCATCCCCTACCCAGGCAATGGCGTTGATATAAACGATATCCATCAAAGGCAGCTCTTTATCCAGATCACTGCTGACACGTATCTTCAGTCCGCGTTCTTCCAGTTCTTCCAATTGCCCTTTTGAAAATATCTTTGGCGCGTTACTGATGATCACCACTTCATCCCATGAATCAGGGAACAGCGAAAGAAACAACAACAGACTGCGCACGGTACGCATCCGATCCGGCACACCGATGATACCGACACGGACCTGTTCCGACGGTTGCAAATCGTATTCGATCAGATCCTTGCGCCACTTGAAGATGGCATACATATCGGCCAGCGCCTGGGTTGGGTGTTCATCCACACCGTTGCCGGCATTGATAATGGGAATACGCAATGATTCCATCATCTCGTAAATGGCGTTTTCATTGCTGTCACGCAATACCACCAGATCACCATAGCCACTCAGCATCTCCGCCACATCCCGATAGGATTCCCCCTTGGCAATCCCGGTTGTTGCTGCATCGGTGATCGACATAATGTCACCACCAAGCCGATGCCAGGCACTTTCAAATGACAGACGCGTGCGGGTGCTGGGTTCATAAAAGGCACTGATCAGGATCTTGCCGGTCAACGGGCGCTGGACCGGGATAGGATTTTTTTCATACTTGGCCGCCAGCCGGCACATCTGTACCACCATGTCACGATTAAACTGTCGTGCAGAGACAATGGATTGATTGGCCAGGTCCAGCAAGGGACCGGGTTTTTCCTTGATATAGTCGAGTAATGCTTCCGCCCGATCAGTATGTGGATTCGGTACTTCAGGCACCAACGGCTGGGTCTGTAATTCGTTTTCGACAGCTTCGACATCGATAGATTTATCTACCACAGTTTTTTACCCTTCCAGTCTCGAATTAATAACAGAATCAACACCACCGGTGACAATGCCGTGACAAAGACAGCAATACTCACCAGATAACGCAGAAAAGTTTCGGACACGGTCATGTTTGCCTCCGTCCATTTAATGTTTGCCAGTCAAAGCCGGCGGGCTTGAACACCATACCGGCCAATACGATCACCATGGAGACCAGTGCACCGACCAGTGCCGCCACATAGAAGCCGATGGCAAAGTAGCTGTATAAACCGAGCGCAGTCCCCAACAACATGGCCAGCGATGCGGCGGTGGCATTGGCCTTTTCCGAATAGAGACCGGCGACGATCGGCCATATGGCACTGGCCACAAACGGACCCATGAAGTACAGCAAGCCGGCCAGAGTAGTAAGGCGTGGCAGGCAGAGCAGCCAGGTCAACACACCAAGGCCAACAATGACAAATTTGGCTGTCTTGCGCAGTTCCGCCTCATCAGCCTGTTTGTTGAGATGACCGTGATAGATATCCTGCGTGATGAAATCACCGGTGGCGGCCAATAATGAATCAAGGCTCGATGCCAGCGCCGAGAATACGATGACAAACACCAGGACAGCGCCACCGACGCCCAACAGCTTTGCCGCCACCATGGGGCCGACCATATCGGCCGCCGGCACATTCAAACCCAGCGCCGGTGTGGTCAAGGCAACAAAGCCGGCGACGATGGGTATCGGCACCCACATCAGTCCGGCAAGCAGATAAGCGGGGAAACCGACACCTTCACGAAAGGCAAAGGCCCGTGACCACCACACGTTGGAGTGAAATATCTCGCCAATACCGAATAACAGGTTATTAAACAAAAACATGATCGCCGCCGGCATCAGCAGGTTAAGCAGTTCGGGACGTTCACGCAGTACGGCACTGTGCATATCCGCAAAACCCACCTTGTCGATGGCCAGCCATGCCAGTATGACTACACCAACCAGGATCAGGATCGTTTGTATGAAATCGGTTCCAATCACGGCCCGCAACCCGCCCAGCAGGGTATAGATCACACAGATGGTCAATATCACCGTCATGCCCAGCTGATACGGGATACCGGTTAATGCATGGATCAATACACCGCCGGCCATGCCGAGGCTGATCAACCAGCCAAAGGCATAACACAACGAGATCACCAGGAAGATACGCCAGGTGGTCTTGCCATATCGCAGGCGCATAAAGTCTCCGCTGGTATAACCGTGCGGCAATAATGTGCGTATCCGTCTCGCCATCGGGGCAAACAACATCAAACCGATGGAACCGAGTGAATAACCGATCATGCCCCAGATCCCCAACTGTAATGCCAGTTGCGGTGCAGCCATGGTGGTATTACTCGTTACCCAGGTGGCCATGGCCGTTGCCACACCCAGCGCCATACCCACGTTACGCCCTGCCAGCATAAACTCATCCAGCTGTTTGGCTTTTCTTCCCCAGAACCAGCCGAGAAAGATCCATACCACACTGAACAGGGCCAGGATAAGCCAACCGATCTCAGCGCTCAGCACAGCACTGTTAACGGGATTCACGGCGACACACCTCTTTGATCTCTGCGATGGCTTCCTCGGTCTGCATGACACGGGCATAACGATCCTGAATGGTGCGTATGGTCGCGTTATGCAGTTCCGGCGTCACCGTGGCGCAAGCGTCATTGATCAGAGTGGTGTAAAAACCCAGATCACAGGCATCACGCACGGTGGTGGAGACACACTCATTGGTATAGACACCAACCACAAACAGGCCGGTTATACCCATGTTACGCAACAGGTATTCAAGATTGGTGGCATTGAAAACACCACTGGCGGTTTTATTGATGATCAGTTCATCGCCCTTGGGCGCCACCGCTTCGATAAACTCCGCCTCTTTTGAACCGGGTGGTGCATGCAAGCCCAACCGCTTGTGACCCGGACTGCGTTCACGACCATCCCGGGTCATGGACATGATACGGGTGTGAATCACCTCCAGACCGCATTCGCGAAAGGCATTCTGCAACCGTGACACATTGGGCAACACAATATGATCCAGGCGTTTGAAATAATATTCCTGGGCTTCGACAGGCACGCCTGACTTTTCCACATCGGCAAACACACCATAGCCGGGCGCGGCATCCAGATATTGCAGATCGATCACCAGCAGGGCGGTATGGTGTTGTTCAATAGAACGCTGAACTTCCGGAATCTCAACGATCGATTCGCGATAAGTCTCTTCGAGTGGATCCACATTCAAATACTTCGGGTCCAGCCCCTTCATGCTGGTTTTACGCAAATCGTTATCGTTACTCATGCGGCCTCGCTTGCCAGTTTATGCAGGGTGTTTAACAGTACATTGGCGCCTTTTTCGATCTCTTCCCAGGGCGTCCACTCGGCCGGAGAGTGGCTGCGACCGGCCATACTGGGTACAAAAATCATGGCTGTCCGGGTGATGCCGGCCATCATCATGCAGTCATGCGCTGCACCACTGTGCATTTGCATGGTGTGATAACCAAACTGCCGGCTGATCGCGGTAATAGCTTCGACTATCCCCGGATCGCATTTCGCGGCTTCCAGTCGACTGACTTCTTCATACTCAAACATCAGCTTGTGACGTCTGGCAATCGCCGACATGGCCTTGCGAAAGGCCTGTGCCATCTCGTCCAGCACCGGCATATCCGTATCACGCATATCGAGAGAGAACTCGACACGCCCCGGAATAACATTGGCCGCTCCGGGAAAGCAATTGACATAACCGATGGTCGCGGTACTTCGCGGGCTGCCGTTTTCATCGAGAATGCGCGGCAGTGCGGCAGATATTTCCGCAAAACCCTGCAAGGGATCCTTGCGCATCTGCATCGGCGTGGTGCCGGCATGATTGGCCTCGCCGGACAGACGAATGTTCCAGCGTAATAAACCGGCAATGGCATCCACTGCGCCGATACACATATTGTGCTGTTCCAGCACCGGTCCCTGTTCGATGTGCAGTTCAACAAAGGCCTGAATACTCTCCGGCTTGCGGCGGGCACGCAGGATATTCATGGGCGTCATGCCACGCCTCTGCATGACCTCTGTCAGTGTTTGTCCATCCAGATCCCTGGCCTGGTGGATTATTTCCGGGGTAATCCGGCCACTCACCGCCTGTGAACCCAACATGCCGCCAAAGCGCCCCTCCTCATCGGTAAACGCAACACTCTCCAGCGCAAAGCTATACTCCTTGCCCTGTTCCTTGAGACAACGCAGACACTCAAGACCGGCCATCACCCCGAGTGCACCATCAAGGTGGCCCGCCCCCGGCACCGTATCCAGATGCGAGCCGGTCATAACGCTGGGGCGTGTAGCATCGAATGCCAACCGCGCATGTATATTGGCCGCTTCATCCTCATGACAATCCAGCCCGGCCGCTTCAATGCGTGACTTCAACCATGCGCGTGCCTGCATATCATTGTCAGTGAAAGCCATGCGATAAATGCCGAGGTCATCATCACTGCGACCAATGGCGGCAAGAGTTTCAATGTCATCTTGCAGACGCGGGAAATTTACTTTCAACAAGTCCATTCTCAATCAGCCCTGATTTTGCGCGAGGCCGTGAGAATGAAAAGCAGGATAAACAGAAAGACCACGGCCCCGGCACTGAAAAACCACCAGGCCCGGTGCATGGCATGATGTTTGACTTCAACCAGAATCGGCTGACTCCAGCCGCCGGGAGCGGCATCAGCGTAGGTTGAGCGTACGCGATAGAAGTAGTTGCCATCAGCCTTGCCGCTGATGACACTCGCGTGATCCGGCCCGCGGTAAATAATTTTGAATTGGTGAAATTGCCGGTGTGAAGCTTCCTGTAACTCGAAGCGGATATTTTTGTTTAAGGCCCCGGCGAGCCCCGGTTGCCAGGACAACCGATAATAACCTGCCGTGGCAAGCGTTGTATCTGTCGTCAGCACCGGTATTTCTGTATCGGCAGACAAATTAACAGGTGTGATTAGCAACAGTAAAATTGCACTACTCACCATTCTGCAGCATTCGCCCAACCATCCCCGGCTGTGCGTGTGAAATACCATTAATGAGATTTTTTCGCGTCTTTAATTACCTTAACATCTCAACTCGGTGCTTTCAAACAAACAGCCAAAAAAAAGCCTTTTTCTCGTGAAAAAGGCCTTTATCGATACAATGTCCCAAAACGGTGCAGGGCTATTCAATCATTTAACCACTATGAAAGCAGCGTATGTACAAAATAAAACATATTCAACAAAACGCTCTGCTGCAGCGCAGCGTCTAGTTATACAAACCGCGTTTTGCCGCTCTTTCGTATTGTTCCACCTGTTTCATCACCAGTGACATGGCATCGGCATAGGGCACGGTGCCCATCTTGCGGATGATTTCACGACCTTCATCACTCAATACAAAAGTGATAAATTCCTTGACCCGTGGGTCACTGATCTGGCGTTTTTGTGCCACCAGATAGAGCGGTCGATACAACATATAATGACCGCTTTTGATGTTGTCATAGGTCGGTGCATGACCTTCCAGTTGCAGGATTTTGACCTTGCGCCGCTTGGCGCTGCTGACGCCGGTGACAGCGATGCCGTTGCGGTTTTCCTCCACCCCTTTTTCCAGCGGGCCGGTGGATTTCTCCACATACTTGCCATGAAACTCCTGCTCGAAATTGGCAAACACCAGTTCGCGCAGGGTTCGTCCGACACCGGAAAGCTTGCCTTGCCGAATATACAACTCCAGCGGGCGATCCGGCCCGCCCAGCTCTTTCCAGTTTTTAATTTTACCCAGATAAATCCCCTTGAGTTGATCAAAGGTGATACTGTCCACCGGGTTGGAGCTGTGTACGATCACCACCAGCGCATCCCAGGCCACCGGAATTTGGTAGGCGCCGCGCTCCTCTTCGATAGTGTCTATCGCCGTCCGACACGCACCACCGATATTGATTTCGCCTTTCACCGCATCACGGATACCCCGTGTGGCGCCCCCGCCCTGCAAGTTGATTTTGATACCGGACTTTTTTTCGTAGGCCTTGGCCAGCTCGGTCATAAAGGCGTGTTTGGTAATGCCGCAGCCGGCCCAAACCAGTTCATTATTTTTTCCGATTGATGCTGCATGGACAGGACTTGCGATTAAAAACGCGGGAAATAGCAATGAATACAGAAACCGGCTCATATGACCTCCTCCGTATGAATCTGTGCGCACCAATTATACTAAGTCTAAGACAAATTGGGAGATGATCATTTCACATTCCAAAAAAGATCCTGTTTTCCCAATTAGTCGACAAGATTACATGGTTATTACCATGAAACAATGACGTTGTGATTTACCGGTAAGCCGGGTTTTGTGGATGTCTGATGAACCAGACAGAGAAGCGATAAAAGCAGGTGTAGAGGGTAACCGCGTGAACCGTCAGGTCCACGCGGTTATAAGAAAACCTTAGGGCTTCTTGGGAGTGCTGTAAGGTACTTCTTTTTGGAAAGTTTTCCAGGTGGTGTCATAACCAACAAAGAATTTTCCAGGAGTGATTTCTTTCTGAGTAGTCGTTACATACTCGGTCTTGCCTTCGGGTACCTTAGGTCTGGTAAATTCAGCCATTATCGTATCTCCTCAATGGTTAAAAAACGGGAGGAATATTAACAAAATTGTCAGCCCCTCCCATTAAAAAGCTGACTTAATGTATCACAGTTAACGCTTGTAGTGCGCCTTCTTCGGCAACACATGTCTCACCCCACCCTGCGGATTCTCCACATCACCCTTGTAGCGCGGGATGATGTGAATATGGACATGGTAAATGCTCTGTCCGGCGGCCTGTCCGACATTAACCCCGATGTTGTAGCCATCGGGTTTGAACTCCGCATCTATCAATTTCTTTTCTGCCTGGATCAGCGCCATACAGGCGGCGATCTCTTCCGGCGTCAGGTCGAAAAAATCGGCTACGTGGCGCCGCGGGATAACCACGGAATGTCCCGGACTCACCGCATAGCTGTCTCTGGCGCTGTATGCCAGCTCATTCTGTAATGATACGCCTTTGGCATCAGTACAAAACAGGCAGGGATTATTCGGGTCTCTCTTTACTGCAGATGACAAGATTGCTGCACCTTTGCACGATGTTGGCGGTTGCCTTCATTTTGCTGAAACACGCCAAAATCCGCCATAAAATCATCAACCAAACTTCTAAATTCAGCCGCCAACTTTACCTGTTTTGCAGCAGAAACATAATAGGAATATCTATAATATTTTTTTACTCAGGCATTATCCCAGCTAATTATCCGGTATTTTGTGTGGATTATCCGCAGAGTCGCAAAAGCCGCCATGTCCGATTTTTTTGCATTCAGCCCGCATCCGCCAAAACTATACGTTATAATTCGGTCCCCTTAATCCGGCATACATCAAACAGGAGACGTGCGTGGCTTCCAATAAAGGTCGAGCTTACTTTTCAATTGTTGGCTATCACTTCAATCCGGCACTGGTCACCCAACAGCTCGGGCTGGAACCCACCTCTACCAATGATGCCGGGACACGCAGCGGCCTCGATAAACCGGTTATCAGTTCCTGGGAGTTCTCTACCCAAACGCTCACATCTGATGAGCAGAATCTGGATATTTACAAACTCATCGACGATGAAATTCTGAAAAAAATAGAGCCCAGCAAGGACAAGATTATCGAGGTATGTAAAGCCCATAATCTGTCACCCAGAATCGGCATCGAACTGACCCTGTCGATTGATAAAGATGAAACCACACCCGCTGTCGGCTTTGGCTCGCGCGTGATCAAATTCTGTGCCGACATCGGCGCATTTCTCAACGTCGACTATAAGCTGTCTGAACGAGTCTGATTTCAGCGGTTACCGGCCGTAGCCAGTGCACGCATCTTCTCCTTCTGTGCCTCACAATGTTGGGCGCAGAGTGGTTGCAGTGCATGCGGAAAACATTCCAGGATAATTTCAAACTCATCGGCCACATCATCAGCAAGCCGGATATCATTGGTCAATTCCGCCAGTACGCCGCGTGCCGTCGACTTGTTTATCCGGCACAGTACCGAAAGGTGCACAGGAAGCTGCTGCTCCATACAGACAGTCCAGCCTTTTTCATAAGACCGTATCGCTTCTTCAAAGCGTGCCGGGTTTTCCTCTGATTCAGCCAGATTGTGCAGTGCGGCGCCACAGTTATTGTGTGCGGCGGCCAGCTCAAAGGCATAATTATCCGCATCGAGTTCGGCGATAGCGTTTTTGTAGGCCACCACAGATTTTTGGAAGGTACGATTGCCTTTCAGCAGGAGACCGTAACTGTGCAGGGAAATCCCCTGCTGAATCATCACCAGTTTCCATGCTTCAGGGTGATCCTTTTTGGTATACACCAGCAAGGCAGCGGTATAGGCATCAACCGCCTTGTTTAATAATTTGGCATCGGACATCAGGCGGCCCTGTGCCTGCAAGGCGGTAGCCAGATTGGCCTGCGTCTCGGCCCATTCAAGCGGGGTGTTTTCCTGGCTGTAGACTTCAAGGGCACAGTTAAAAGCGTTCACAGCACGCTCATAGAGAGCGGTATCATGCTGCAGCTGGCCTAATCCGCCGAGGATATTGCCCAGCCTGTTTTGCGCTTCAGCCCACTCCAGCGGTTTGCTTGCACGTAAATCTTCAGTCAGGACGGCTTGCAGGGCATTGCTCATGTCCTGATATACGCGGGTACTGAACCGCAGTTGCTCATAGTTGCCGCGTGTGTGAAGGAAATTATCCGCAATCGCGACACTCCGATCCGGGAACAGGAATTCGGACTGTTCCGCCGTGAGCAGATCCCGGGAATCGGAAACAGCAGTCTCCAGCGCCCTGTTAAGAGGGTATAAAATGATATTACCGGTATAGTTCATTGCGCTTTGCTGAGAATTTCGTTTATATCCGGATTGGCATCCGGCGGTCCGCCATGCTCGATCTCTTCTTCGGTCGCATCGCGTACGGTCAGCACTTCCAGTTTAAAGGTAACGGCTCTGCCACACAGCGGGTTGTTGCCATCAATCGTCAGGGTCTTGTCATCGAAACGGGTGACAATAAAGCTCTTCATTTCACCCTTGTCGTTTTCCATGGTGATGGTCATGCCGATTTCACGGTATTCTTCCGGCACATTTTCAATGTGGTCGGTGAATACCAGTGACTCGTCTCTTTCGCCATATAACAGTGTGGTGTCGATAGGCACTTCGATAATATCGCCCACCTTCTTGCCATACAGGTGTTTGGTGACTTCTTCTGACATCACATCATTGACACCATGCACATAGCCGATAGGATAGTCCACGGTAATCAGGATATCGCCGGTTTTGTCATCGACGACCTTATAGTTCAGTTCGACGAATTTTTCGTCTTCAATTGTTTCTGACATGCTACCAGTCCTTTCGCTAACGCTGTTACAAAACAGTCTCTAGAATAAAGTCGCGCCAAAAATTCTGACCTTCTCTTTTTCATAGCCCAGCACCAGTCTGCCCAGCCATTCTGCTTTGGTTTTTTTGTTCAGCACCTTATAAAGTACAGTGACATATTCACCACGGCGAATCATACCGAGATAGGAATAGTCTTCAGACAGGTTTTTGGCCAGGTCACTTCTCGCGAACTGTTTGCCCATTTCAACTTCGTTGGCACCCTTTATAAATGAAGATGAGAAGTTGCGCGTGAAGGCGCCGTAGTTTCCTTCATTGGAGTACTTAACCAGGTCAGCCCACATTGGATTGGCGTGCTGTAAAATTTCTTCATCTGTTAAATCGATTATATTCATCTATCAAAAACTCCATTAAAAAACAGAACAGAAGTGCTTTTTAATAAGGTCTGCTGTCTGTAAAAACAAGACACTGAATTGATCAAGAGACTGATAAAAAAAGGACTAACACTATTCATGTCAGTCCTTTTCAATACGCTAATAAACCCGGACCGACCTGCCGGGATAACCCCGGCAGGCCTGTAGCCCGAAATTTATTTAGTGATGGCCCTCTGCTTTCAGTTTGGCCAGGTCTTTGTCCTCGAGGTCACCAACCAGGTGATACAGAGGAGCCTTCTCCATGGTGTATTCGCCGGTCTTTGGATCGCGACGAGATACTGTCAGTACGTGCCAGTTCTTATCGTCCAGTTTCATGGCGTCACCACGGTAGTAGTAACCAGGCCAACGGGTTTCCTTACGGAACAGCGTGTGGTGGAATACCGCTTCAGAAGTCAGGAAACGATGCTTCAATTCCCATGCACGCAACAGTTCATGGATATCGGAAGCAGCAACTTTGTCCAGATCTTCACCCAGAATTGCCATCTTCTTCAGACCGATGCTCAGCAGCTTGTCGTTGGTCATGTAGTTAACACCGAAACCACCGCAGTATTCGTCCATCAGTTTCTGCAGACGATCCAGACCCTGACGCGGGTTGATGTAGTTCGGGTTTACAGAACCGGCAACGATTTCGTTACGGCCCACGGTGTAAGTTTCCAGAGGCTTGTAGATTTCCTCTTTACGCTTCTGAATCTGTGCATCAGAAACACGGATACCTTCAGCCTTGCCATCGTCGATGTACTTGCAGGCAGCCTTGGCAGCCAAACGACCTTCAGTGAATGAACCTGAAGAGAAGGCGTGCGGTGTACCACCGGCGGCGTCACCACAACCGAACAGACCTTCAACAGTGGTCATACGGTTGTAACCCCAGAAGTACTCAGGCGGAGAAACGTCTTCCGGACCTGATACCCACGCACCACAACCGGTGGCGTGTGAACCCATAACATAAGGCTCAGAAGTGGTCAGTTCAGGGTTTTCGTATTTCGGATCCACGTCTGTAGCGGCCCACAGTACAGCCTGACCAACGGTCATACCCAGGAAGTTGTGCCAGCCGATCTCTTCCAAATGCGGATCCTGGAAGGCTTCCATGGTTACCATGTGGATAGGACCGCGACCTGCATTCACCTCGTGGATGATGGCGTGGTTACGCAGACAGGTCGGAATCGGACGGTGAGTGCGGTGTGACGCTTCAGGGTCCAGATATTCCTTGCCTACCAGTTCTTGCAGACCGGGGAACCATTTTGATTCGTACTCTTCACCATAGGCGTTCTGGGTGTAGGTTTTCAGATGCAGGAAGTATGCACCAACCGGGCCGTAACCGTCTTTGAAACGGGCCAGTACGATACGGTTTTCCATCTGGGTCATCTTGGCGCCGGCACCGATCATCAGACCGTAAGCAGAACCAGAAGACCAGGGGGCGTACCATACACGACCGGCACCTTCACCAACTGAACGTGGTTTGAAGATGTTGGAAGCACCACCGGCGCCACAGATAACTGTCTTGGCCTTGAATACGTGGTAGTTACCGGTACGTACGTTGAAACCAACGGCACCGCCAACGCGGTTTTCCTTGGATTCGTCCATCAGCAGATGGGTTACGCAGATACGGTTGTATACTTTGTCAGCTGATTTCTTGGCAGCTTCAGCAACGATCGGCTTGTAAGATTCACCGTGAATCATGATCTGCCAACGACCTTCACGCAGGTAAGCGCCGGTCTTTTCGTTACGCATGATGGGCAGACCCCAGTCTTCGAACTGGTGAACGGCTGAGTCAACGTGGCGAGCCATGTCGAACGCCAGATCTTCACGAACCATACCCATCAGGTCGATACGCGCATAGCGAACATGATCTTCAGGTTTGTTCTCACCGAAGCGAGTACCCATGTAACAGTTGATCGCGTACAGACCCTGAGCAACGGCACCAGAACGGTCAATGTTCGCTTTTTCAGCGATAACGATCTTCTTGTTTTTGCCCCAATATCTGGCTTCGAAAGCAGCACCGGTACCACCAAGGCCCGCACCTGCAACCAGGATATCGATATTATCTTCAACAATTGTCTTGTAGCCCATTAGTAGTACACCCCTTCTTTAATATCCAGACCATTTGATTGCAGGGTATGTAAACCACCATCATCCATACGGATGTATTTAGGTTCGTTGAACAGCAGTTCGCTGTTGATCATATCCTGGCCGGGAGCTGATTCATTAGCAAGTTGTGGAATACATGTACCCCAGGGCTTGGTAGTGATCGGAGCCAGCAGGTCCATGTCTTTCTTGCCGTTACGGAACTTGATGCGCCATGCGATAACACCTTTTTCTTCATCACGGTGTACACGCACTGAGTGACCCAGTGGTGCAAAGTCTGCATAACCGCGCACGTCAATCGCGTGATGCGGGCAGGCTTTAACGCAGGAATAACATTCCCAGCACATGTTCGGTTCGATGTTGTACGCACGACGCAGAGTCGGGTCGATGTGCATGATGTCGGACGGGCAGATATCAACGCACTGTCCACAACCATCACATCGAGTCATATATACAAAAGTTGGCATGATATTCTCTCTCTAAATTGGTTGTTAACTATTAGTAGTGGTTGGCTGGTTCGCGACGGATACCAGGACCCATGTTTGGCGGATTCTTGCCCATATACATAGGTACATCGGGGAAGCGTGTGTGTACTGCCGGATCAGTCAGGTCATAATCAGCAGGCAGGTTCTCATTGGAACCATCAGCATGAGCAACGCGCTTCTGGAATGCAGCAGCAGGCTTGAAGAACATGTGAGCAAACTTGGACCACATTACGGTAGAGAACAGGAAAGTGGCTGACAGGATGAACAGACCGAAGAACAGAGCTGTTGTGCCCATATCGCCAACCTTGCCGCCTTTGGACTGCAGGTAAGACCAGATCAGACCAAAAGTTGACATCAGCAGCAAAGACACGATGAACATGTCTGCCTTGCGCAGCTGATACCATTTAATACCTTCAGAGTTAACGTCTACACGGATGAAGAACCAGAACCAGTAGCCGCCAACGGCCAGCATGATGGCGCCGATGTGCCATACCTGGGGCAGGAAGCCGAGCTTGGAACCGAAAATCATCATGGCTGTTGAACCAACGAAAAGGATAAAACCATACATGGTTAACAGGTGTGACATACGGCGTTTTGGATTAGCGAATTCACCGGAAGTCAGAACTTCGTTGACCACTGTTCCAACGGCAAGACCGATTTTTTCACCGCCGCCGACTGTGCGCTTGGCATTCTTCTTGGCTTTTTCTGCATTCATGAAGAAGTACTTGGCGCTCTTTTTGTGCATCATATCGAGCACGGTACCCAGGAACACCAGGATCGCCATTAAGATAACGTATCCTTGCATCATGTCAGTAGATATCAATGCTGTCAGAGCATCGAAGGGGTTGCTGGTAATCATAATGAAGCTGACCTCCAAATGTTAATATTTATATTTCAAGCGATTATCAATTATTCTGTTTACCGCAGCTAATCAATGATTTTTTGCAGTAAACAAACCTGTTTAATACAGTACGCGAGCGTACCAATATCATTCCTTAACAAAAATTAATTCTTGACCCTGTTGATTCACTGGCAAAAAACAAGGCTTGCTATTCTTGAGAAAGGACACGAGCAGTCCTTCTGGTACTCCCTGAATCCTTCCCCTAAAACCAATTAATTTATGGCATTATTTATTATTGCCTGGAAAGCCCATTTCCTAAGGTGCGTAAACTTAACGAGTTTTCAGTCCGAAATAAAGTTATTTTTTCCTGTCAAAACCAAAGTATTTCATTAATATGCATAAGTTGGATTTATGAAGCTCGCATTTTGTGCTGTTTTTGTTGCTGAAGCGTATTTCATGCCGATGAACATTTGCAACGCGGGTTTGGACTATCTGTCACAATGAGCCGGTATCAATAGTTAAATGCCGGTTCAGTACTGACTGCGACGGTGTTATTGGTTAATTTTCATCCAGGACACGGCAGCGGTATACGGGTATGCCTATACCTATATATATGCCGTTAAATATTACCGGAATTCTCAGGAATTGATCGGAACAGCGGTTGACGATTTCCTCGCGCCGGGCTTTATGCGCGGCAGATACTCATCCGGCAGACGCAATTTGTCTGCCTCGTTTGATTTTAGTCACGTTTGTTATGTGGTTATTGGCACAACCAGTTTGTCTCTGCACACCGCCCCGGTTCGCAATGGGAAATAGATGAGATAACAACATGTTAGCTTGTGATTCGCAGATACGCCCGGGTAAGGAGAAACAGATTCCCCGGCATGATTTCAAGAATATTAGAAAATGCTTATATATTAAATTTATTATGTCGTTAGAAATCCTGATTAGCTCATTAAGGGATCGCTTCCTATAATCCGATACCCTACCCAATCGCTCAAGGTCTACAGAAGGTTCTGATCCTATGTCAGCAATACACAACGCAACCGCCACTGACAGTGGCCGTATCGAAGTCAAGAATACGACCTGCTATATGTGCGCCTGCCGCTGCGGCATTCGTGTCACGCTGCGTGACGGCGAAGTGCGTTATATCCAGGGTAACCCGGAACACCCCCTCAACAAGGGCGTGATCTGCGCCAAGGGCGCCTCCGGGATTATGAAACAGTATTCCCCGGCCCGCCTGACCAAACCCCTGCGCCGCAAGCCGGATGCACTGCGTGGCGATGCCCAATTCGAAGAGATTTCCTGGGATGAGGCCTTCGGCATCATGGAAGAGCGTCTGGCTCACCTGCGCGCCACCGACCCCAAGAAATTCGCCCTGTTTACCGGTCGTGACCAGATGCAGGCCCTCACCGGCCTGTTCGCCAAACAGTTCGGCACCCCGAACTATGCCGCCCACGGCGGCTTCTGCTCAGTGAATATGGCTACGGGCATGATCTACACCATCGGCGGCTCCTTCTGGGAGTTCGGCGGCCCCGACCTGGAGCGCGCCAAGCTGTTCGTGATGATCGGCACCGCCGAGGACCATCACTCCAACCCGATGAAGATTGAACTGTCCAAATTCAAACGCAACGGCGGCCGGTTTATCTCCATCAATCCGGTACGTACCGGCTACTCGGCCATTGCCGACGAGTGGGTGCCCATCAAGCCCGGCACTGACGGCGCCCTGATGCTGGCCCTGATCCATGAGTTGATCCGCACCGGTCTGTATGACCGCGAATTCCTGGTGCAATACACCAATGCGGCGGAGTTGGTGAGTACTGACGAAGCGTCCGATGACTTTGGGCTGTTTGTCCGTACCGACATCCCCCTCGACCCCCACTGTTTTGACCCTCAGGATCGGGTCTGGTGGGATCGCCACCAGGACAAACCGGTGCACTCCCGGACCGAGGGTTGCGATCCGCGTCTGCTGGGTGAATTCAAACTGGGTGACGGCCGCAGCGCCAAGCCCTCTTTCCAGTTGCTGAAAGAACGCACCGACCAATACACCCCGGAATGGGCCGAGAGCGTCACCGGCATCCCGGCCGCCACCATCAAGCGGCTGGCCTATGAAATGGGCATCACCGCCCGTGACGAAAAAATCGAACTGCCCATCGCCTGGACCGACGCCTGGGGCAAGGACCACGACACCATTATCGGTAACCCGGTGGCCTTCCACTCCATGCGCGGCACGGCGGCCCACTCCAACGGCTTCCAGACCATCCGCGCCATGTCGATCCTGATGACCGTACTGGGCACCATTGATCGTCCCGGCGGTTTCCGCCACAAGGCCCCCTTCCCGCGGCCGATCCCGCCCTGCGCCAAGACCCCCAACAGCATTCACGGTGTCAAACCCAACACCCCGCTGGGCGGCATGCCGCTGGGCTGGCCGGCCGACCCGAATGATCTGTTCGTGGATGACGCCGGCAACCCGATCCGCATCGACAAGGGCTTCAGCTGGGAATTCCCCCTTTCGGCCCACGGCCTGATGCACAATGCCATCACCAATGCCTGGCGCGGCGATCCCTACAAGATCGACACCCTGCTGATCTTCATGGCCAACATGGCGTGGAACTCGAGCATGAATACGGCAGAAGTACGCAAGATGCTGAATGATCGCGACGAGAACGGCGAATATAAAATCCCGTTCATCATCGTGGCCGACGCCTTCCAGTCGGAAATGAGCGCCTACGCGGACCTGATCCTGCCGGACACCACCTATCTGGAACGCCACGACGTCATGTCCATGCTGGACCGCCCCATTTCCGAATACGATGGCCCGGTGGACTCGGTGCGTATTCCGGTGGTACCGCCCAAGGGCGAGTGCAAACCCTTCCAGGAAGTGCTCATCGAGATGGGCTCTCGCCTCAAACTGCCCGCCTTTGTCGATCAGAACGGCAAGCGCAAGTACCGCGACTACCCCGACTTCATCGTCAACTACGAGACCGAACCCGGTTCCGGCATCGGCTTCCTGGCCGGCTGGCGCGGCAAGGGTGGCGAGAAGTTCATGAAGGGCGAGCCAAACCCCAATCAGTGGGAGATGTACGAGAAGAACAATTGCGTCTATCACTACCATCTGCCCAAGTCCTACCAGTACATGCGTAACTGGAACCGCGGCTATCTGAAGTGGGCCCAGGAACATCGCCTGATGCGCTTCGCCGAGCCCATCAACATTCACATCTATTCGGAAGTGTTGATGAAGTTCCGCCTCGCCGCCCAGGGCAAGACCGAAGGCAAACAGCCGCCGGAACATCTGCGCAAGCGTGTGGAAACCTATTTCGATCCGCTGCCCTTCTACTTTGAACCACTGGAAGCGCAACTGACCGACAAGCACAAGTACCCGCTCAATGCGATCACCCAGCGCCCCATGGCCATGTACCACTCCTGGGATTCACAGAACGCCTGGCTGCGGCAGATCCACACCTATAACTTTATGTATGTGCATCCGAAAACGGCACAAAAGGCCGGTATCGAGGATGGCGGCTGGATGTGGGCCGAATCCATGCATGGCAAGGTACGTTGTCTGTGCCGCTACACTGAAGCCGTCGAACCGGGCACCATCTGGACCTGGAACGCCATCGGCAAATCCAAAGGCGCCTGGCGTCTGGATGACAACGCCAATGAATCGGAAAAAGGCTTCCTGCTCAACCATTTGATCTCGGAAGAACTGCCTTCCCATGATGCCGGTGAGCACGTCTCCAACTCCGATCCACTGACCGGACAGGCCGGCTGGTATGACGTACGCGTCCGTATCTACAAAGCCGGCGATAACGACGACAAAGTCAGTTATCCGCAGTTCGACGCCATGCCGGCACTACCGGGCACAGGCAAAACAAAGAAATGGCAAGCCTTCTTTGCCGGGTTGTTTACCGGGCAGAAAAACGGATAAGAAATGACAACGCAGAGGCACAGAGTCGCAGAGAACACAGAGAATATTAATTTTTATTGCTCTGCGATCTCGGCGTCCTCTGCGGCTCTGCGTTGAAACAGTTATGGATAAAATGCCAAAAAGACAACGCAGAGACACGAAGCCGCAGAGAACACAGAGGTTTTTGTATGTAATTTCTCTGCGATCTCGGCGTCCTCTGCGACTCTGCGTTGAAGATTTATTATATGAGTAAAGCGATATGACCCAACTAGCGTTAGTAATCGACTTGAATGTCTGTGTCGGCTGTCACGCCTGTGTGACCAGTTGCAAGGAGTGGAACACCTCCGGTCCGGCCGGTGCCATGTCCGATGACAATCCTTACGGCAAGGACCCCACCGGGACCTTCTTCAACCGTGTGCAGACCTACGAAATCGGTGAGTTTCCCCACACCGAGACCCTGCACTTCCCGAAGAGCTGTCTGCACTGTGAAGATCCACCCTGCGTACCGGTCTGCCCGACGGGCGCCAGTTACAAACGCGAAGAAGACGGTATCGTGCTGGTGGACTACGACAAGTGTATCGGTTGCCGTTACTGCTCCTGGGCCTGCCCTTACGGTGTGCGTGAAATCGACGAACACCAAAAGGTGATGAAGAAATGCACCCTGTGTGTGGATCGTATCTACAACGAAGCCTTCCCTGAAGAAGAACGCAAACCGGCCTGTGTGCTGGCCTGCCCGACATCAGCGCGCCTGTTCGGTGACGTTCACGATCCGGAATCACCGATCTCCGTTACCATCCGTGAAGAAGGCGGTTATCAGTTGATGCCGGAATGGGGTACCAAACCGTCCAACCACTACCTGCCGCGTCGCAAGACCCGCAAACACATCCACGAGGATGAATTGCAACGTGCCGACAACCCGCTGAAGAAAGAACAGCGCGGACCGAGCGGCCCGATCGACGCACCGACTCTGGACGATTCGACTTCATGGTAATGACATTGTTTACACCCCAACGCAGAGACACAGAGTTCGCAGAGAACACAGAGAATTTTAATTTTAAAATCTCCGCGTCCTCTGTGTCCTCCGCGCCTCTGTGTTGAAAAAAAGTTTGGAGTATTAGCACCATGCATCCCGCATTTAGCGTAATTTTCTTAACCACCTTAATCGGTGTTGGTCAGGGTGTGTTCCTGGCCCTGTTTACCGGTCAGAGTTATTCTGCGGTGGAGTTGTTGCCCACGCAAAGCAGCGCCACGTTTTATGGTAACGGCGCTATTATCGCCCTGCTGTTTTTGATCGGTGGTCTGATTTCCTCTTTCTTCCACCTGGGTCACCCGGAACGGGCCTGGCGTGCAGCGAGTCAGTGGCGCACTTCATGGCTGTCACGGGAAGTCATCGCCCTGCCGATCCTGATGGGTCTGGTCTTCGTCTATGGTGTGATGCATCACTTCGGCTGGGATATGGTACTCCTCACCACTGACAAGGGCGCGAAACTGTCACTGACCCTGATCGTCGCCACGCTGGGCATGCTGTCCACCTTTGCCCTGTTCCTTTGCACCGGCATGATCTATGCCTGCCTGCGTTTCCTGCAGGAGTGGTACAGCCCCCTGACCGTGATCAACTACACCCTGTTCGGCACCGCCTCAGGCTTCCTGCTCATGACCGCCTTTGCCAGCGTCAGCGCCCCGGACCTGATGGGCTTCTACGGCATCTGGACCATGATCATCATGAGCGCCGTCTTCATCACCCGACTGGCCAGCCTGATCCGCAACGCCCGCATCAAATACAAATCCACCATGCAAACCGCCATCGGCATACGGCACACCAGGATTAAACAGAAATCCATGGGCTTCATGGGCGGCTCCGTCAACACCCGCGACTTCTTCCACCACATGAGCCTCGCCTTCATGAAAAACATGAAATGGATCTTCATGGCACTGGTCGGCCCCATCCCGTTCATCCTGCTCTGGATCGGCATGAACGACAAAAGCACCGCTATGCTGCTCACCGCCTTTGTCGTCATGTACATCGGCCTGCTCGCAGAACGCTGGTTCTTCTTTGCACAGGCGAATCATCCGCAGAATTTATATTACCAGACGGTGTGACCTTTCTCTATCCCCTCTCCCTCAGGGAGAGGGCTGGGGTGAGGGGAATAAAAACAAGCGCCTGCGGGCGCTTTTTTATTCAAATAATCACATCCCCCGACGGGGGAGGGTGAGGGAGGGGCGAAAAAAAACAAAAAGCGCCAAACGACGTTCTTTTTATTTTCTTTTATCTCATAACGTGTCATGGGAACAAACCAGAACACCCTCACCAAACTCTTTCACCGCCAGTTTTTCCAGTTTGTCATAAACAAGCGAAATTTGCATGATATCTTCAGCACAATCCGCCTGTTCATCCTCATCAGCATTTTCGTCATCAATAACTTTTCTGCATTGTGACTCAAGCTCTCTTAATGCATGTAATGTATATCGTGCATTCCCTTCAGTTAACTCCAGAGTAATTGATTTTACAGTTGATTTCATAATTTACACCAATTGAATTTTCCCACCTTCTTTGACTTTAATATATTTCGCAGAGCTCACACCCATGTTCTCAAGCAAGCCTTTATATTCATCTAACGGCATATTTTTTATTGGACATAGCATATAGTGGCCTGGCTCATCATTGACTAATTTTAGATTAGCAACGACCTGGGTATTTTTCTTAAACCGCCATGCAAATCCGGTAAGACCTTTCTCCAAAACTTTTTCCAATGTATATAAGCTAACCCCTTTACCATTAGCTCTGATCATCGTAACACCGTTAATAATGTATGTATCTACTTCTCCGACTTTAATTTTTGTTAATCTGTGTGAATTGGAATTGCCCATACGATGGACTTCTTCAGGGAAAATTAGAAACTCTTCATTCAGGATTGTCATTTTTCTCCTCCATGTTCGACTGTTCTATTAAATAGATGGGTGGAAGTTTAGTGCCTCAAAACTTCAAGATATCGAAAGCAAATTGAGTATATTGCTTGAGATAGAATATTCCACATCTCAATTGATGGCAAATATTTCCTTATTATTATTCAGTCAATGTTAGTCATTCAATATACTTTGGTCAAAAATAAATCACATTTTCTTTGATTGATTCTAAATCTCATCAGAATATAGAATTTATTCAGATTTTGAAGGATGAGTGCTTCTTTTGCCACGCTTAGCATTGGACTGCTCGTACGTATTAGGTTTGGCGTATTAGGATGGGTGTCTCGATAAGTCGGCTTCCGGCCCGGCAGTTTCAGAAAATTAAGATGGATGACCAATTATTCGTTCGCCGTTTGAACTGTTTATTTTAGGTATAAAAACTGCAGGAAAAAAGTTTTCATTCGGTGTCTTATTTATTTGTTTCATAGAAAGGTATAGTGGAGTGCACTAGGCAATTTGAAACCAATCGAAATGTATGTTTAACTTAAATCTATCTATGACAAAGAATCGTCGTTCGAATTTGCACAAGATATAGCCAGTGATCCTTCATATGCCAGTTTGTCGAAATGTGTTCTGATCCCATAAATGTGACATAAGTGATACAAATACATATATTAAACTTAACCGGTTGACTTAGCGAGGTTGTTATGGGCAATAATTCATCCAAACCATCCAATGTGTTGAGAAATCTTGTTGTTAATTTTCTCATTTTGTTAGTGACCATTTCTATATGTACATATGTGTATATGAAAGTACCATCGGAAATGCAGCATATTGTTCTCCTTATTATAGTGATGCTGATTTTTGGTTTTTTGGAGAGGATATATCTGCATCGTAAATTCGAGAATTGGGTTGAGGATATATTAGAAGATCAAAAAAGCTCTTTATCCTCATTTAATGAGGATCTTTCTAGTAAATTAGATGAAATTAAAAAAATTTCAATTATATTTAACGATGCTTCAAATTGCGGATTGTTTAAAATTTACAAGGATCGAAGATCAGCGAAAGACGATATTCTGAATTCTATAATTAATAGTGAATATCGAGTTTATTTACTTGGTGTATCATTTTCTGAGGATATTAGTATAAAAAACTTGTCGGAAATACTAGCGTCAAAGATTAGTGACAAGCCCAGTTACACTGTCAAAGTCTTGATGCTAGATGCACTTAGAAGTCCAGCTATATATCGCTCCTTGGTAGAAAGTAATGAAGAAGATCGGGATAAGATTATTGAAGACAATAGAAATTGTGAGTTTGAGTTGAATAGGTATTTTGATACAAGAATGTATAAAGATTTTTCGGATAGCATTGGAAAACTTAAAAATATGCCTAATTTAACATCGTCAGTAAAATTTTATGCTCATATGCCTACATGCTGGATGGTTGTTGTTGATAATGCTGTATATTTTCAACCTTATACATTAGGCACCTGTGATAGATATATTGAAAGCCATAAAGAGAACAGATGTTTTGGTGCAGCTATGCCCGTATATAAATTCCTTAACACATCAAACTCAGACACCTATGAAATACTTGAAGATCACTTTAATAAGACATGGAGCACTTCTAATATTGATATGTTTCACGCAGGATACAGAGATGTTGGTAAAGTCGGGGCGCTTAAAAAGATTATTATGGAACGTGGCTCATGGTTTGAACATGTGTGTAAATCTCTATCAGAGACAAAGAAGTATGAAAGAATGCATATTCGACAAAAATGTCATACCAAAAACAAGTATCAGATAGAAATTGAAAATAACAATTGCAAGGTTTCTGGTAAGCTAGTTGATTTCTCAAGTGGAAATATAGGGGTAGAATTAACAGATAAAGATCATAAATTTACTATAAATGATGAAGTCGTAGTAACCAAGCCTATTGCGAAGAGTAGTGCGGCAGAATTTATATTTAGGAATTTAATAGACGACTGTGGAGGTCAATATATTGTTAAAAGGATTGAAGATGAATTATCAGTCATAAGCAAGAATAAAAAAATTGTAAAGCTAGGGCTTGAAGCAGCATTTGAATTAAACACAAAAAACAAAATAGACACACGTCTTAAAAGTCCATAAAGACAAGCAAAACCCCTTCACCATTGTCTGGACAACAAATAACAACAAATAACGGGACAACGGGGTCATGGGGACAACGGGGTCAGGTCTTGCACTGCCACATCATTCCTGTGATTTTGGATTAACAATTCGGCTCACTGTGCTGTAATGGCAACCAATATAATCTGCTATCTCTTTTAGTGTGTATCTACCTGTTCCGTAGGCAACTTGTATTGCCCGATGTTTATCACCAAATTCTTCCATATAATCGCAAAGTGGTCGTGCTACCTCACGTTTCTGTGCCAGAGGGACTTCCAGCAAGTCTGATGCCGTATCAATCCTTTGCTGCATTCGACTTACAAAGTTTTCATCGCCCAGGTAAATCTGCTGTCGCAGGTGTGTCCATACTGATGGTTGATTTTTCCCTTCTGCGATAAAGCGTATATAGCTTTGTTGTGCTTGAGTTCGACTGGAAGAGAATTGCTGGAGTAAATAATCAGTTTGAAGCCATGATGCGCTGGTTTCCTTGCCGATCATGTAACGATAGCTGCTCCATGGCCATTGCCCTGCTGTTTTGACCATCTGTGCCCTGACAGGATTCAGGACGACGTATCGGGCCAATTCCAACAGATAGGTTTCAGCCTGGACCAGAATTGACTTATAACGTCCCTGGAATACATGCCCCACCCGGCCATGACTGCGGTTGAATCGCTGTGTATAGACACCATTTAATTGCCGCATCCCTCTTGAAAGATTTGCAACCGGTGTCTCAATAACCAGGTGATAATGATTCGTCATAAGGCAAAATGCATGACAACGCCAATTATACTTGTCGCATATTTCACCTAAAAGCGTGATGAAACCTTCAAAATCTCTCTCATTTAGATAGATTGCTTCTCGTCGATTACCGCGAGAAGTGACGTGGTAAATACCACCGGGGATTTCCAGACGCAGAGGTCTTGACATGGCAGCAACTCCTTTTGCTGATTATTTTTTATACACCCGTTCCACAGGTGTTCTGATAGTTTTATAACACTCTCTGATTTGCAGGTCAAAACTCATGTGGCAATGCAAGACCTGACCCCATCATCACTTGAGCCTCGCCTTCATGAAAAACATGAAATGGATCTTCATGGCTCTGGTCGGCCCCATCCCGTTCATCCTGCTCTGGATCGGCATGAACGACAAAAGCACCGCTATGCTGCTCACCGCCTTTGTCGTCATGTACATCGGCCTGCTCGCAGAACGCTGGTTCTTCTTCGCCCAGGCGAATCATCCGCAGAATTTGTATTACCAGACGGTTTAATCAACGCCTGATGCCAGAAACAAGAAAAGCGCCGCAAGGCGCTTTTTTATTACCTGCATCATCTTATTATCGTCATTCCGACACAGGCCGGAATCCAGACTTCTCGGTTAGTTGTTAAATTTCTATACCTTGTATCGCAATAGCGTCACTGTAATTTGATGTCGGTTCTCGGACTAACGGCCGAGGTACTTTTTTCTCGTCAAAAGTACACAAACCACATTCGCAAATATTTTTGTTAAAATTCCAGCCAAAAATATTAATCTGTTACAAACCATTTTTCAAGGTGCTTTTTTTTATCATTATCCATAACATGTTTGATTATCAGAGAAGCATACAATTTTCTTTCATTTTGATCCGGAAAAACTCTGGATGCCGGGAAATACGGTTTCGCTACAGGCCCAAACACAACAGAATAAAAATATGCTTGCGTAATACTTTCCTGAAGCACTTTCACCAAATCTTCCGGTTCACTCATTATATTGGCCATAGCTCGCACTAATTGCAACCTGACATCTATTTGAATATCGTCTGATAACATTAATCCATCAACAAAATGAGACATAACAATATGCCTGAACATGGCAGCTGTATCAGGATTACTCAATAGTCTTATAAAAAATTCATAGTTTGAGTGCCCGATTGCCGTATATTGCTCGATTAAAAACCGGGCCATCAAAGGTCCAATCTGATTCCTGATATTGAATATGTCTTTCTGTAGTTTATCTGACATGAGGATATTTGGGTAATCGGTCAGTTTGGTTAGTGAATAAAGTTTTTTAATATCTTCTATCGCATGTGGGTAAGCATGATCAGGTTCCTGGATCATCAATTCACAGCCCTGTGCAATAGTAGTGTCTAATGGTTCTCTGGAGTCTTGCTGTTTACAAAATAAAAGGATCTGTTTGTTTCCGTCAAAGTCATAGTTTGACCATGGGCCATAGTTGCCGGAAAACCTGCCGTTTTTCGGCCGAAATTGAATCACATATATCTCGAAGGATTGATTTTGTTCCCGCAACTTTGGCCCCTTAAATTGTTTTACAAGTTTTAACGACATATATACTTTACGTTGTTCATTCAATTCATTACCATGATCATCTTCCCATTTCATGGGTGATGCTTGCTTTACTTCCACTAGCAATATCACAGCATAGCCACTTATTTCTGACGTGATTATATTGTTATTCAAAGCCTTTACCTCCTTAGTCAAGGCCATAGAAAATCCGAAGAGCACCAGCAGTATATATATACTATCGATACTAACATTTTTCATACCTATACTCTTCCATCATTTGCCAGCAAACTCAGACCTGTTGGTGGACGAACTTCACAGGCGGCATTATGATTCTCCTGCAAAGGATTGTGGGTGGATTGACCAGAGATAGTAACGCTCATGGGTGTTGCTACACTGACGATGTTTGCATGATTTATAGTCCACTCACCCTGCATTCTCCAATTATATGATCGTAGAACTGCATATACACGGTTTGCCGGGTCCGCATTAGCCGTCGAAACACCTGATTTATTGGTCCAGAAACTAAGGTATGCAGAAAAAAACAATTCAAAATGGTATCTGTTGAGCCTTGTTGCATGAGCCGGGTGAATTAGGGGAGCAGAGTCGCCGGGACTATCAATTGCTTCAACTATCCAGCGCTGACCCTGTGGCCTGTTGGTCCTGGACCTGATACGGCTCGAAGTTAACGTTGCTGTATCCCCGCCAGTACCTGCACTTGGACGTCCACTATCGAGCAACGGAGGGGCAACAAGAACGGGGGCGGGATTTGCCGGTAAAAATGTATGACCGGCTCCGGTTGCAACTCCACCATTACTGGCAAATATGCTGAACCTGCTGTGTCCACCATTATAATTCCCTATAATATTCTCATTCTGCGATTCATTGTTGATCCAGCCGGCAAAAACCCTGTCCAGTAATCTTCGGCCATCGGCACCACCACTAACAACATCTACTGTTGCGTTCATGTGTATTGCTTCTGTCGCTGGTGCACCAATATTAAAAGAGCCTGTCCTGACACCAAAAGAACCGCCGCCAACGCCCCCAACAACATGACCAACATGCGTCACACTGTTATCCGCAACCAATGTTGGCCGAACCATGACGATCGGCATTAAAAGAAACGGTGCTCCATCCCTGAATTTATTTATACCAGAACAATCACCAAATGCCCTGATAGAAAAAGATCCTGTTTCATCGGTTTTGAGCCTGGCTTTTTTATTGTTGGCAGGATCTCTTGTTATACGCGGCTTTCCTGTTCCAAGGCTTGCATGATCATCTGAAGCACGTACAGCATCCCAGGAAATTGCTACCGCAGCCGGGTCAACATCAACTTCCAGCTCCACTTCCTGGAGATCTGCGCGAATCAAAACCAGAGTTTTGTTTGCCGCCCATGTTTCAGTGGTTTCAGTGCTTACGAACTGGTGGTCGCCAGGTGCAGGTGTACCTGCCCTTGCAGTACGAGCTGGCGTGGCTTTTACAGTTGCGGTTATTTTCTTGACATCTACAACAGTTAATCGAATTGTAAAAGTTGCCGTATTCCCATTATGCTTATATTCAATAGAAAGCTCGCTATCGTTCAGGTTAGAGCTCGTAGTATTACCTTTAACTTCAACAATCTGACTGCTATTTGAACCGTTAATTGAAACATTTCCGGTAACTGTCCACTTAAATGTTCCTCCAGAAGGAATTCCTTCCGCCTTGAACTTTGATATTTTGCCTTTCTGGACCAGAGTACAGGGGGCACCGGTACCTGTGCCACTTTTAATAACGACACTTACACAAGACGTACAAGTACCCGATGCAGGTGCTCCACCATGACCTGCAGTAGGCGGAGTAGAGTTACAGTTTTTTGTCATAATCTCGCCTCATTGCGGGGTGCCGAAAGTACATGATCGAGCCAGGTAAGAGCTTTTTTCTCCAATCGTGCAGCCCTGGAAACTGAATCCTGAATTCGTTTATCAATCAATGTATTTCGAATCCATGGATAGAGGGGATCATTTGTACATCCATGACCAAAAGCAAACATTAAGATAATCAAAAGGGTATCCCCCCTTATTTCCGGAAATTCATATTTTTTCGCCAATTTACGTCCATTATCAATCAGTTTATTTAATCCATCATCCCCTACATATTCGGTTTTTTTTGGAAAAGCCATGACCAATTCCTGTTTAATTTCATTATGAAATCTCTCGGATGACAAGTTCATTGGCTTCCTGGAAAATGATGCCACTGATTCCAATGCGCTGAATACATTTTCAGCATTTGGTCCTGCTATATCCGCCAAATAGGTTGTTATTTCATTATGTAATTTTTCCGCCCTTACCATCTGATCATTATCTTCGTTTAGTATCAGATTAAAGATCGGGTATTGTGGATCAGTATCGAAATCACTGCCAAACAAATACGTCATTTCTATATAAAGACGGATTGGGCCACGATTTGTAAAACCATATTCAGACGCTCTTGACATGGCATGCTTTATTGCGATGCGAAGTTTTTCCTCTCCCAACACCTCACACAGCTTTGGCGTGAAATTTCGGCTATGCTCTACCATCTCGTTTTCAAAATTGTGCAAAGCTGCAATCTCGAAAGCCTGAATCTGTTCCTTACGTATCCTGAGCATTATTACACTCCAAAATTAGTAATATCCTGTTACTCTTATCCCTGAAATTGATGTGTTGTTATATTGCAGCCAGTATTGGTATTACTGAATTGCAGTAACTCGGTTGCTGTTTCCCCTTCCATCATGATCCTGCTGACCGGCCCAAACACCGCCTGTAACTCTTCCGGTGTACAGGTTGCCAGGTAGACTCTCATGACACGCGGGTCGTAGTATCGAAACAGCAGACGTTGACCGTCAGGGGATTCCACCATGGTCAATTTGCGGCAGTTTTGTTTTACGGCGAATAATGGTTTGGCGGGTTCAGTAATAAGAAATATCCCCCAGCTTTTGCCCCATGCTGCTTCGATAAGTCGTTTGGTAAATACTGCCTCCGGGGCAAGTTCAATAATATGCGGTGCCGCTGCACGCAGCTTGTCGGTCAGGGGTTCGTAATAGAGACAGTCATGGGGCAGTTTGCTCTTGCGCACCATGGGTTCGATTTTTTCGTCACGGGCGCCATCAAGCACCGCAAAAACACGGCGCGAGTTTACCGGTTGTCCTGCCGGCCACAGCTGTTGATGGATCTGTTCTGTTCTTGAGAGGTCCATTTGGGCTTTTTCAATCCTTTATTACATTCCCTTTATCAAACCGCGCTGCCCACAAAGGGAGTCCCGTTTTGCGCGGCGCACTCCATGCATTCGGCCTGCTGGTCCTGGGCCGGTGATTCGATGACCACCAAAGGCGGTTGTACCTCCGGCATGGGTGGCGTATTGGCGGCCGAGCCCTTGTTTTGCACCATCATATCCGCCAAACGAGGTACATTTTTGCCTTCCACCTTTACATCAAAGGAGTAGTTGATGTATTCAGCCTTGCCCTTGGTTTTGCCGGACACCACACCACCGGCAGAACCCGGTTCATCGCCGGTACTGGTGGAGAAATTGGAATCCTTGAGCATAATCGGATTACCATCCATCTTGACGTTTTTACTGCCCTTGGCAGTATCGGTGGATTGGGCAATATTCGGATAGGGTACAGGTACCGGTCCACCCGGTGTGGGAGTCTTGCAAACATCAGGAAAGGCCGTGGCGATGCCATTGCTGCCCTTGTGAACCACCGTACGCTTGTTAACGTTGATTGTTGCGCTCATTTGTCACTCTCCTCTTATCCATGACCGCTATGCAGGGTCAGGGCCATTCGTTGGCCGCCGTCCGATGCGGTCCATAACAGTGCCGCATTGCCCTGGTTGTATCCTTTTTCAAAGGCCTTGCTGGCACAGGCCAATAACAATCCACCACTGGCGGCGCCAATATCACCGCAATTCTCGGCAGGATGGATGAGTTGTTTGATATCTGCAAAGGAGTCGCCCAACCGTGACAACATCAAACCCCATTCAAAGGCGCTGTAGCTCTCGCCATTCAAATCACAATACACAGCATCGAAGCTGCGATTTTCTGTCTGCATTTCCAAAATAGTGCTGATGGCCGTCGCCAATCCCTCACCGCTGCTCTCTGTATTGGAGTTGATCGTCTCCGGCTCTGTACCACTGCCAATAGCACCGATACAACTCAATACCGGTATTCCGCGTTGACGGGCATGATCAACCGTCTCGAGTAACAGCATGGCCGCCGCCTCGCCGGGAATAAACCCATCCACATTGCGATCACTTTTAATACGCCAGGCCTCATCCATTAATCCAAGCCTTTGATCGACCAGCCAGCTATCCACTCCGCCGACGATGCAGTAATCCAGTTCACCGCCTGTTAACAGCTTGCCGGCCTCGGCGATAAGTGAAAAGACACCGGCGCGACCGGTCTGATCGATTTTTGATGCCCTAAATCCGGGCAAACCCATGCGTTGACACAGCTCAGAAATAAAATCTGCCTCCAGATGCCATTCACGCACGACATCATCCAGTTGCGGCAAGGCGAGGAACAAGCCGCCCCTGTTGGTATCAAGTTGGTTAAAGCGACCATTGTTAAACAAATCGGACAGTGCCGGAATGCATAATTGATAAAGGCGCTCTGGGCCGTCGAGATAAGGCTCAAGAGTTGGCACAAAAGAAGCGAACAGTGGCAAGGGCTCATCTTGCTCAGTTTCCATCGGTAGACATTCATAGTGTTCGTGTCGAGTTATATGCATAAGTCCGGCCCGAATACAGGCGCAGGTCATCTCTGCATTGGCGCCGACCGGTGAGATAACACCCAGCGCGGTAATGGCGATCTCTTCAGTCGAGCCGGACATAGTCAAACTTTCCCTTTCACTGTAATGCTGTCTATATACAAGAATTGTCTGGAGCAAGGTACCGTAGCACGCCAGGTCAAGAGCACGCGTTGCTCATCCGGCTCAATAACGAGGGTATCCAGTGTTGGTCTATATGATTGGGTGCGACCTTTTATGGAAACCAGTACAGCAAGGCGTATCGCCGGAAGCTGAAATGTCAATTCTCCCGATTCGGTAAGATTTGTCAGGTGAAAGGATTCGTCGGCCGGTAATGCAGTCTGGGCAATAAAGTCGGGATGAGCACTGTTAAAATAACGATCATCAAAATCCAGTGGTAACAACGGCAGGCGTTTTTTTTGCCATTGTTCATCATAGGTTCCGGCCAGTCCGAGCCGAGGTTGCCAGTTGCGTGCAATCGAACCAAAGCCTACAGGGACTGGCCTCTGCTCCCAATCCTGGATAAGGGCTGCCGGATCTTCGATATTGGGTAGAGGCAATCCTTCAGAGGGTTTGCACTTTGGACCAATAAAACCTTTGCCTACCGGATTGGTGGCGAGGAAGGTTGGCCCACCCTGCTCCTCTCTGGACTCGTCGACCCCGCCGTAGGCATATTCATAGCGCAGGGGCATTTTGGTAAACCGCACCGGCGGACTTGCCTGCCAACCAATCAGTGACTTTTCCCAGAAACGGTCACCGAATACGCGTCGCGACTTAGACCGATTACCGAATTGCAGGCTCACATCTACCGATGACGCAGGCCGGTTGTGTGGGGTATAGGCATGGCCGTTGAGAATAATATCTGTTGCCTGCTTCTTCCGTGAGGTGTCGGCTTCGTATTTAATGCTGGATTTGCCGGGTTCACCATGATATTCATCGGCAAGCAAGACTGGTTGTTGTGCATCAGACAACCGCAGAAGAGAGCGGTGCCGGATATCAAATTCCCCCTTAATTATCACTACCGCATAGCTGCAGCCTGATTGGTCGAGGGCCGGGACCATTCCGGTTGTCAAAGGGGTATGGTTCCGCAGATCCAGCATCATTCACCTCCCTGATGAAAAGTATCGAAAAAAATACATCCACTGTATTCATTGCTATTTGTATTGTTTGGATCAAGCGTCTACACGTTTGCTATTAATACAAGGGTATATTCCTCATGTCAACCTGATAAAATCGGTAATATAATCACTGGGCACAGTGCGCCTATTCAAGAATTCCAATTCCCAGTTCAATTCCGGCTTCATTACCAGGGATGTATTTATGGTTTTCTCTCTTTGTCTGTGAGACAGGACTCAAGCATAGCAGCAGCATGGAGCACGACACGTTGCAGAGGGCATGATTTCATAAAAGGGGTCGAAGTCGTCACTGAATTAAAGGGGACGGAGGGATTAAATAATGTACAGTTCTGCCGACTGGTTAAGAAATAATCCCTCCGTCCCCTTTAATTGTGTAATTGCGACTGAATATAAGAGATTTTACGTCAGGGATTTTTTTCCGGCTTCTGTTGCAGACCCAAATCCGTTCAATCAAAACTCATCTATTAAGTTTATCTACGAAACAGACGACCCTATAGCTCCTCAAGAACTCACAGTGAAACGAGCTAACTCAGAATGGTCAGGCTACAAGCGCCAACCAGAAAGAAAATGCTTCTACGTTGGGTTTACAATTTATATACCAAAGGTAGAAAGAAAGGATGCAAGTATATATAGGGGTAATTCAATGGTATTAACCAACCAACGGCCGATACCTGATGATATAAAAGTTTTGGTCGGTCGTATTCTAGGGCAACAATATGATGACCTACATTTCCAAGGTGTTCAACATGGTAGAAAATCTGGTGAGCTTGGGATTGCCGAACGATTTGGGCACCAATATTCAGAAAATAATATGGGTTTTGGTGAAGGACGAACTCTCTATTTAGTTGACCTATTAGAAAATTCCCCTGAACAAAGCTTGTTTGTTATTGAAGAACCAGAAACATCACTACATGAACATGCACAGCATGAATTGGCAAAATACCTTCTCGATGTTACATTTCGACGCCATCATCAAATAATATTATCAACTCATTCTGATAGAATTTTACATGCTTTGCCAAGTGAATCGCGCCTATTGCTACATAGAGATATCCATGGTGTCGCTGTATATAAAGGTCTTTCATCAACCCGTGCGCGTGCATTGCTCTCTCTCGGACACCAGCGAGATTTAGTTGTTTTTGTAGAAGATGACTTTGCAAAATTATTGATCACTGAAATGATAAGAAATATAGACAATGGTTTGTTACGCGCAATAAATATAGAGGAAGTTGGTGATACTAAAGCAGTAAGAAACGCAGTGCTTCTAATGACAAGAATTGGAAAAAATAGCATTGCAATCCGTGACGCAGATATTGGACCGGATGAAGCTAATGGAATATTTTCTTTCCCAGGCACAATGCCCCCAGAAAAAGAAGTATACCAATACAATGCAGTCAAAGAATATTTAAATACTGAATTTAATATTAATATTGATAATGAAATAGCGCAAAGGTCGATACAAAATCACCATAAACTAACAGCGGAATTATCGGAAGCAGCCAATACACTTCCAGATTATTTTAGAACTATTGCAATTAAAAAATATATCGAAGAAATTGGTATAGAACAATATCAAGGACTTGTGCAGTCTATTCAGCAACGAGCATAAATGAGCTAGCGGAAACTGGGGAAAAATTGGTAATAGGGGACAGACTGAGCTTCTCCCAATAAAACGGACGGTTTAATTCAGAATAAAACCGGGACAGTACACGTTTTCCGATACAAAAAATAAAAACCGCAGCCAGAAAACAGTTTTCTCTAATATTAGAAGATACTTGTATCTAACCCCGGTTTTTAAAAAGCACCGCATCAAAAACCTATCTGTAAAATTTTTCTATCCATTCATTCTTGATTAACGCAAAACTGGCACGGACATCATCGTGATCCCATCCTTCAGGAAGAAAAGCATTCATAATTTCGCCTGCCTGTATGGCAATTCTACCCAGCTCAGAAATCCCTGCTTCAAGGGTAGTTTCCTCCATGAATGGGCCTGTGACAATATCCCCACCTTTCTCTGGCTTCAGCATATGTTGCGAATGCATATTTGGATGTGCAGCAAGCTCTGAGAACATCTTATAGGCCTCTGCCCGTTTCATAGTATGAACTCCATCGCGCTCATCAAGAGCTTTTCTTACTGCCACCGGTGAAAATTCTTTGCGCTGCGTTTTTATATCTGCAAAACGCCAACGCTCAATTGTTGTGTTATCGGTTTTGAATAAATCCATGAGGAAAACTGTTTCAAGTATGTCACGCATAACCAAGCCACCATTTTGATGATAGCCGGAAGACATGAGTGTCAGGCTAGCTCCGAATGCGTTGAACATCCTTATACTGAGCATCTTTACTACCTTAAAATCTTCATCATTGTCCGGATAATCTACTACGACCTTAGCTAAGCTCATTGCACGCTCAACGGCGCGAAGGTGTAATGATAATTTTGGCTTACTTTGTATTATCTCAATGGCCTTTTCTCGAAGAAAAAGCTCTTGTTTATGAAGGCTATCAAGGTTATATGGAAAGCTAATCTTGGTCATGATGCTAAAGATTGTATATTTTCGTGGGCAGATTTGCACACCAAAAAACCATGGGTAGAACACAATTTTCTCTAATATTAGAAGATACTTGTATCTGACCCCGGTTTTATACGCCTTTAATATCATATCATTCCAACCAAGCTTCCAACGTACTGATTTTCTCCCTCAATTCCACGATCTGACAGTGCAACTGCCTGATCCGGCGTCTCAAATCAGATAATTGATCACTGCCAATACCATCATCATTGGCAAGTGTCAGTTCAGTACAGGCATGGCGCAAGGCCAGGCCATGACGTTCAAGCATGGCCAATTCCTCGAAATAACCACCAAGCTCATTCCGAAGCCTTGCTCTTGATTTCGATGGATTTTTGATGGTTCTAGTCAATGGCATACACATCCAAATACGCCAGGCTTGGCGTGTTTATTTGCAGTGCAATATGCCAAGCTTGGCGGCATTAATCAAGCAGGTTTTCAAATTAGTATGCAGCGACCAGATCCGTCTTCTCGATACTTTAAGGAATATTCCAAATTCCAGGAAAAACTACGCATGAAAATTGTGGCTCTTCGGGAAGAGAGCCGATACACACAAGAAGATATGGCAGACTTTGAACTCTCTTTACGGCAATACCAGCGAATGGAACAAGATCCCTCCGCCATTGTTTCGCTTTGGCAAGTCTTCAAAATTGCCAAAGCTCATGGTCTCACCATTAATGATCTGTTGGATATTTAGAAAACAAAAATTGCCTGCCACCCACCGTACCTGGGTCCATTCGGCATTACAAACCAAATCGCCTCAGCGCGAGGGCAAATGGACCGAGTCGTTGGCCGTCTGTACGAAAAACAGGGGAAGAGAACAATTATTTCTAATATAAGCCACTCAGAATATTAGAAGCGGTCTCAAAATGTCGCGAGCGCAGGTGATGCAAGGCAAATTGAACGAACAAAGTGGAGATTCATCAGATACTGTCCCCGGAATTTGAAGCTCGGCGAAGCATCTTTGAATACTTCGAGGTGTTTTATAACAGGCAACGCAGACATGCATCGTTGAACTACATGACACCCGTCGAGTATGAAGAGAAATATGTCTGAATTAAACCGTCCATTTTATTGGGGCGCCTCAGAGGGATTATTTATTAACCACTTCACCCGACTGGTCAAACTTTAATCCCTGCCTTTTATTATTTTAACTGCCTTGATATGAATGTTAATATTCCAGATAAAACCACTATTGATTCAGGTTTCTATCAATATTATGATGGGTGTCCGGATATCATCCAGTATAGTCAGGAAAGCCTATGAAGTTATTATTCGCTATCATTGTACTTCTATTTGCATCAAATACGTACTGCAAAGAAAAGTTACAAGAATTAATACCTGTTCTGGAATTATATAATCACAAAACACTCGGTATTAAAAATGAGGCATATTGTCGAACCTTATTAAGTGATTTCAAAAATGGGAAAATATCCATCCGGAGCCCCAGAAAAGTTCTGTCACGAGATGAATTATTATTATCAAACGAATATTTTGGAAAATGTAATCCAAAAAGTTTCGTTCAATACAGCAGCAGTGCAGGACACACAAAATATGTGACAACTCTGGATAAAATTGACAAAAAAGACAGTTACAAATTAAGCTGGAATCATGCGAATAGATACATAATTTTCAATGGTGACATTGATCATGATGGAAATAAGGAGTACATATTATATGGCTCATGCATTCATAAGGACACACCTTCAGCAGATGAATCATACGAACATGATGACTCATACGCATCAAAATGCAATATTACCTTTAGTAATATTCAAGCAATAAACACTTCTACCTGTAGACTGGACAGGTCAAACCAGGTATTTGATATTGACTCAAAGTATAATACCAGTGCATTTGTTGGTATATTCTCCAGAAACAACAAAGACTATTACTATGATGGACGATACGAGAAGCAGAGTAATTCCTATTACGTCAGGACTTTTAATTGGATAAAACGTAAACGAGGCTTGAAACCTGTAATCGGAGTTCAATGTTATTTTATGGCATATACTCCTGATCAGAAAATGAAATAAGGACCAATAGAATATAAATGCAAGAAGGTCAGACCACTTGAAACTTGCATCTTCAGGTAATCAGGTCAGAGTGAACTTCCCCCAGTTTAACGGACACTCCAAATAAGAGACAATAGTCTCGAGGGGTGTTCAATGACAAAACGAAAACAATACAGCGCAGAGTTTAAACGGCAAGCTGTTGAATTGCTGG
>Ga0224511_10000005_pt1 | contig 226161 bp, 224 predicted proteins | sample SF_May12_sed_USG_2_FD_169988 | JGI IMG/M metagenome (GOLD analysis project Ga0224511, IMG submission 169988) | Sediment microbial communities from San Francisco Bay, California, United States - SF_May12_sed_USGS_8_1 | ecosystem: Environmental > Aquatic > Marine > Sediment | place: USA...
AGCAATTCAACAGCTTGCCGTTTAAACTCTGCGCTGTATTGTTTTCGTTTTGTCATTGAACACCCCTCGAGACTATTGTCTCTTATTTGGAGTGTCCGTTAAACTGGGGGAAGTTCACTCTGACCCCAAATATTCATTATTTCCAAAACTCCCACCATTTTGATTTGTTGCTGGCTATTTTATATATGTATTTGTCCTGCATATATAAACTCTTATTAATAACAATTTCCTTCTCTATTTCGTTTAATGCATTACGTAGTCTCGATAATGGATGATCAGGAAATAGGACGTCATATTCTACAGCATCCGCCTTATTTGACATAAAATCGGCTTTGATATTCGGATCATAGGGATCAGTTTCCCAGTCTTTAATATTTCCAGCATCTTCATCGAAAGAATTATTAATAAGCATACTTGTGACTATTGCTTCTCGCACACCTGTCATACCAGTTTCTGAACACATAATTCTAATGACATAAGAGCATTCTGCAAAAGGAAGTGTAAAACTACCGACATAAATAAACCCGGCGGGTTGCATCCTTGATTTACTAATTATTTTAACTGTCAGAATGTCTTGAAGATATATAGTGTCAGCTTCAATGAGGGCTCCCCCACTATCAGTCACCAACTGTCGATATCTGTCTCGCAGTTTGCCCAGATCATGTAACGGTGCATCAATATCAGGGGGTATAGGAAAATATTTTACAATTAATTGGTCACCAAAATCGTTTAACCAGACAGTCAACCCCTCACTTTCGACTTCGTCGTGAAACAGCCAGTTCTCTGGTAATTTGAAAACTTCTTTTAGCATTACTTTCCCTCAATGGTGTTAAGATAACAATCTAAGCGAAAAATCGGGGTCAAAAATCGAGGTCAGAGAACAATAAAAGCTAATATTCGAGTCGGCTTATATTAGAAACAATTGTTCTGACCCCGTTTTTCCATCTTCATGTTTATTTTATCACTAACCTCGATTTCCCTTACCACGACATTGGTAAACCCTTCCTCCTGAAATTTCATATACAGATCTTCACTAATAACATATTCAGTAGGATTTTCCTTGATTCTGAAAAGCGCCGGTTCATCGACTAACTTTGTAGTTTCGATAACATACCGGTTTACCCCAATCACTTTGTCTTTATTTCCCTTGTAATAATCAATATCGCTTCTCTTGTAGTCCAGGCAATCGCGGGCGCCAAGCGGATTGATTATGCAATAATCCTTACTATATTCCAGACCATTGTGGTCGAGTATGGTAAATGGGAAATATTCTGCTTTTTCATTCAGTTCCGTCTCAATCACTTTTCTCATATCCTGGTGTACGATAAGAAAGCTGCTGGTGTTCCCGATGAGGTGAGAAAGTTTAGTACCCTCTCTATCACCTGACATAGGTATCACTGCATTTTCTGGAAAATCATTTCCTAATTCAGTGCCGTGCATTAAAAAGCAATATTTAACGCCAATACCTGCGGGATTTTCGTCCAGAATCAATAAAGCCCCATCATCAAGATCGCCCATTACTTCAAGAAAGTAGTACTTCATCATTTTTCCCAATATGCCTCTACAAGGAATAATTGAAGTCAGAGTAAAAACTCATCGGTTTATTCATGTTCAGGTTTTTATATATTTTCACTCTGACCCCGTTTTTACTTCGTTTTCTATCGCCCTGTTGACAGTGAACGACTTATGGGGTGACCCCAAATATTAGTTGACCGGGGACGACTTATGGGTGAACCCTTTTACTATATTGGCCAGGGAACCATGCAACCAGTAGGTCGATAATACCAAATGCGAATGAGACTCATTTGTCACCGACCCCATTTATTCCTTTTATCTATTTTTATTTCTTTGGTGGAACATCATTCTGCCCGTTATTTTAATACTAGATATAGATATAATATAGACTAACTCTAAAAACCATCATAATTAACAGGGAGAATTAAATTCTCGTTATTGATAGCATCATTTCAGATGGACAAGATGAGTTATTATTAAATTTGTGGGTTTAGCTGCTATTTAGTGAAATAAATATGTGACTTTCTATTTAGATATGGAACACATGGATATTATAGGAATAGGATATGGAATTTGAGTGGGATGAAAATAAACGCCTGAACAATATACAAAAACACGGAATTGACTTCGTCGCAGTACTACCTGTATTTGATGACCCTAATGCAATTGAAGCTTATGATGAGTCAAATTCAATTGACGAAGATCGCTATCAAATAATCGGTATGGCGAAACCAGGAATACTATTTGTTGCCTATACTGAAAGAGACGATGGTAATGTGATCCGTATTATATCCGCTCGTAGGGCAGAAAAGCATGAAATAGCGCGTTATCACTCTATGCAAAGAGGTTATTGATATGTCGATTAAACGATACACCAAAGAAGAGCTGGAAAAGATGGAAGATTTAACGGATTATGACCGAATCAATAACATGACCGATGATGAAATCAGGAAAAATGCTGAATCTGATCCGGATGTACCTCCACAGTCAGAAGAAGACCTTGCTCGATTTAAAAAAGTGAAAAAACCCAAAGGGGATAAGTCATGAAAAAGGTTGTAGTTAACAAAGGGAAAATTGTACAAGGGCAGTGCCAGGATAAAACTGACTGGAAGCGTGTGTATAATGAAACACAATCCAACGTTGATCGAAATGCGAAAGCTGACAACGAGAATCCTGTGTTAACAAAAGCCAGATTTCATCGGCTAAAAGATAATAAAGGAAAGTCGTAAAACAACTTATATTTGGGGTCATATATTATATATATTTTATATATATTTGGGGTCAGAGTAAAAACTCATTGAACCCACAAGCCATGCTGGTTATATTAGACATTCGACTCACATTATCAAGGAAGATATATGGCTCGAAGGAGGCGGTTGAGAGACTGGCAAGGAACTAGACCAATAACACTAATTGCGAATGAGACTCATTTGTCACCGACCCCATTTATTCCAAAAAGAGGTAGAGCGTCTGACAGGACGACGAGTTAGGCCATTAAAGCGAGGGCCGATGCCAAAGCAGGAGGATGAGGGGGAGTTTTTACTCTGACCCCAAATATTATTTACTCTGACCCCAAATATTTTGGCGACCCCTTTTATTTTGAGATGGGTTCTAGTACTTTTTATTGATTTGCCGAGCCCTTGAAATAGCTCTATCGACCATATCAAAACTTACTTTTCCAGCCGGTATAAGACTTGTCCAATCAAAATAGGCTGGAGCAAGGCCAGAATTATGCCAAACAGTACTTAAATAAGTCCTAAATTTAGTTGTCCTATTATATCGAGCATGTATTTCAAATGAACCTGGATTTTGGCTCAATTCATCAAGAATTCGTTCCTCAAAAATAGGGGTGTCAAATACCATTGCATCTAGATAGGAAAATGACGTCACCCATTTTAGCAGATGGTATGCTCCTACAGTTGTTATTCGAAATGCCGATGGCATTTCACCAATCAATCCTGTTATATCTTCATCAAACGTTACACGTTCTGTTGTCTCAATTAGACGTTTATTAGTCATTCGACGCAAAGCAGATTCTGTCTGCTGTTTAGTAAAACTCCAATTTTGCATCTCCATTATTAGATCATTAGAATTAACAAAACCTTCTCGGTTTCGATGTTCACCATCGTAATTCAAATATCCCGTTATCATCGGAACCAAAAAGTGCTCTCTCTCATCAGGAAATCTAACATCAAACATATTCATCGCAACTGACGAATCGGAATGATAGTGCGAGTATTCGCCAAGCAACGCCGATTTTGAGAACTCATGTACCGGTATGATATAATTATCAGTCTTTTCCATAATTGAAATAATTTTTTCAGCGTCAACATTAGGACTTCCAATAAATTTAATCACCAAATCAACCACAAGACGAATATTACCACCCGTAATGTTTGATAATATCTCAACCAATTCCGAATTATTTTTCAATGAATAAAGCAAGGCTTTCAAAAACAACGCCAAGCTCTTAAAATTAAGCTGAACTCCTTTTAATTGTTCTATTGGAAGCCTACCTTCTGCCATATCCAGAGCAAATCGCAATCGTTTTTCAATAACCATATCTGCCCGAGGGGGTGAAATTGAAAATGCTTTTTGTGGATATGCAGAAAAAGTCCCCGCACGTTTTGAATGGTGAAATGTTTGTGGTCTAACCGCAATAAATACAACAGCCTGCCAATGTTGCGATAAATTTTGTCCGATTAAAAACGCTTCCTGTTGCACTTCCATATTTCTTTGGTCCGCATTATCAATCATCAAAACAACTTGTTTTTGTCTTCCCTTCACAATGTGATTAACAGCTTTTTGTAAATGTTGTGGTTTATTCTCCAATTTGTGTACTATAAACTCCCGTAACTTTTCATCATATTGATTTCGGTCAGTTTCGTACAATCCACCATGAATACTATTTCGAAATCGACCAATTTCAACGTTATATATTCCATGTACAAGATTTTCTTGAAAAACATCAATTTTATATCTCTCCAGCAATTGTTTCTCGATTTCATCGATAACAAAATCTTTCAAATTTGATTCGAATGCTGCCTGTGAACCAAGATCAATATATACATACAATGCTTGCTGGAACTCTTCATAAGCACTTACATACATCAAATGTTTCATAAATGAGGATTTACCAACACCAACATCCCCAATTAAAACAATTGGTCTCCTTGCAATAGCCTCAGCCATAACTTCCGGTGTCAGTGCAACTTGATCTTTTTCCGGGATAACTGGTGATAACTTCGGCGATGGTTCAGCTTCCGAAAATAATGCAGCATATCGTGCTGCCAATATTTGTTTACTTATAAGCGCGTCTCTTGCAAGGGCTCCACTTTCACAATAACATTCTTTAAAGAACTTAGACTCAACTTCTTGCGTTCTCACAACGTCTTCAATAAGAAGCTCAGCAACTGTACGAAGGCTGGCTTGAATATCACTTTTATATCTAAACGAAGGATATTGTGTAAGAAATGTTGAAATCTTTTTTGGGATTCCTATTTCTTTTCCAGTTGTAAGCAGGCGAATTATTCGGCGTTCCTGCAAGCCAGAAGGTGACAGATTTTGCCAAATCAAAGGGAAGTGCTTAACAAAATTCTCTAAGCCATTAATAACCAAACATTTACCATCAAGAGGAGATTCACCATCTAAACGACTTGCTAAAAATGCTATTAACTGATGACCATTACATACTACAGCTACTGGTGTACCTCGCGAACTGCAATAACCCTGGACTTGCTTTATAGCAGACTCAACATTCCTATCAAGCATCATAACAGATCTGAGATTAGCAATTGGTTTCTGTTCTGGATTTGCTGGAAGTTCAAAATATATTCCTTCTTTTTTTGCTTCAACAATTAATGACCGCGGGCTTCCCAACTCATAGTCTGTGTATGTTCCGTGTTCGCTTTCCTCAACTCGAATATCGACTCTGTACCATCCTAAGCAATTTGTTATGAATGGATCAATAAAATGAAACCTTGTATTTGCCTCATTCCAGTTAGCACCATCATGTTTAATATCATCAATAAGTTTAATAAGTGCATCTGCACCCTCTTCAATGTTTGTTGTACCTATTGAATCTTTAATCATACTGATACTCCAAATTACACCATTACTACATAACGCGATATCATACTTCTGACATACGTGATTATATGACACTCTTTAAGCTAAATTATTATTAACCTTCCATTAAAAAACCCCGCATAGCGGGGTTTTTCATCATCTTCACACTTCCTTATATATCTCGCTACCGCCTTCAACAAACTTAACAGCTTGCTGTTTCATTCCCTCCTGTATCACCTCATCCTCCGTCAACCCGTGTTCTTCCGCATATTGGCGGACGGTCGCTCCCGGCATCCTGCCTCCCGCGACATTAGTCCATCCCTGGACGTCATCCTGCTTACTGTTTTTGATAGATTTCACTGCCTGTTTCCACGAATTCGACGGCTTTTGATTTCATGCCTTTTACCAGCGCCTCTTCTTCTGTGATCCCCTGCGCGGCAGCGAAATCACGTACATCTTGAGTGATCTTCATGGAGCAGAAGTTCGGTCCGCACATGGAGCAGAAGTGGGCGACTTTGTGGGCGGCTTTGGGCATGGTTTCGTCGTGCATGCTGCGGGCGCGTTCGGGGTCGAGGCTGAGGTTGAATTGATCTTCCCAGCGGAATTCGAATCTTGCCTTGCTGAGGGCGTTGTCTCTGACCTGCGCACCGGGGAAGCCTTTGGCCAGGTCCGAGCCGTGGGCGGCGATTTTGTAGGCGATGATGCCGTCGCGCACGTCCTGTTTGTTGGGCAGGCCGAGGTGTTCTTTCGGGGTGACGTAGCAGAGCATGGCGGTGCCGTACCAGCCGATGTTGGCGGCGCCGATGGCCGAGGTGATGTGGTCGTAGGCCGGGGCGATGTCGGTGATCAGCGGGCCGAGTGTATAGAAAGGTGCTTCAAAGCAGTCTTCCAGTTCTTTTTCCACGTTGACCTTGATCATTTGCAGGGGGACGTGGCCGGGGCCTTCGATCATGACCTGGACGTCGTGGTCCCAGGCCTTTTTGGTGAGTTCGCCTAATGTTTCCAGTTCACCGAACTGGGCGGCGTCGTTGGCGTCGGCCAGACAGCCGGGGCGCAGGCCGTCACCCAGGGAGAAGCTGACGTCGTAGGCCTGCATGATTTCGCAGATCTCATCGAAGTGGGTGTAGAGGAAGTTTTCCTCGTGGTGGGCCAGGCACCATTTGGCCATGATGGAGCCGCCGCGGCTGACGATGCCGGTGAGGCGGTTGGCGGTGAGGGGCACGTATTTGAGGCGCACCCCGGCGTGGATGGTGAAGTAGTCCACGCCCTGTTCGGCCTGTTCAATGAGGGTGTCGCGGAACATTTCCCAGGTGAGGTCTTCGGCCTTGCCGTTGACCTTTTCCAGTGCCTGATAGATGGGCACGGTGCCGATGGGCATGGGGGAGTTGCGCAGGATCCACTCGCGGGTTTCGTGGATGTTCTTGCCGGTGGAGAGATCCATCAGGGTGTCGCCACCCCAGCGGGCGGACCAGACCATTTTTTCCACTTCTTCCTCGATCGAGGACGTTACCGCCGAGTTACCGATATTTGTATTGATTTTCACGCGGAAGTTGCGCCCGATGATCATCGGTTCCAGCTCCGGGTGGTTGATGTTGGCCGGGATAATGGCCCGTCCGGCGGCCACTTCACTGCGCACAAACTCGGGGGTGATGAGGTCGGGGATGTTGGCGCCGAAGGTTTCCCCTTTGTGCTGGCGCAGCAGTTTGCTGTAGCGGGGGTCTTTGCGCATTTCCTGCAGTTTCAGGTTTTCGCGGATGGCGACGAATTCCATTTCCGGGGTGATGATCCCCTGGCGGGCGTAGTGCATCTGGCTGACGTTCTTGCCGGCGATGGCCTTGCGCGGGGCGTGGATGTGTTCGAAGCGCAGGTGGGCCAGTTCGGGATCGTTCTGGCGGGCGGCGCCGTATTCACTGCTGGGGCCGCTGAGTTGTTCGGTGTCGTTGCGCTCGGCGATCCAGTTTTCACGCAGGGCGGGCAGGCCCTTGAGCAGGTCGATGTTGACGGTCGGGTCGGTGTAGGGACCGGAGGTGTCATATATATAGATCGGCGGGTTCAGCTCTTCGCCTTGTTCGGTGTGGGTGACGTCCTGGCTGACTTCGCGCATGGGGACGCGGATGTCGGGGCGGCTGCCTGCGACGTAGATTTTTTTCGATGCGGTGAAGGGACGGGTGACTTCGTCAGAAAGTTGGGCCGTCTTGTTCAGAAATTCCTGCGGGATTGCGCTCATGGTCAGTTGCCTCACTGTTGATTCCGGCGACCGCGCTATTTGAATGGTGTGGTTTAGCGGTTACTCGCCTTGCCTACGCCGGCATTATCCGGATCAGGTCATCAAATTAGGGTCTGTCTCAGCCCCAACCGGCATCTCTTGCTGTCATGCAAGCTCTGCGCGGTTGTTTGCATCAGGTGGGCATTGCCCACCCTACTCGGGCACCCCCGGCGGTCGAACAGCCAAGTTATCGGATAGGGTTTGGAAAATCAAGCTGACAAATTATCAGTGATTCTCCGGATGAAATATCAGTCTTTGCTTAATGAACGGGATTTATCGGTGTATCAAGAACTTGTAAGGCCAAATCCGGCCCGGTTGCTTGCCTCATGGGGGTAAACGGCTTAATCTTTGGCCTCTTGCTGATTTGCGGCAGGGGGAGGAAAAATAACAATGACCGACATGAATTTTGAACAAGCCCGCTACAACATGATTGAACAGCAAATCCGGCCCTGGAATGTGCTGGACCAGCGTGTACTGGATCTGCTGTCAGAAGTACCCCGCGAAAATTTCGTTTTACCCCAATACCGCAATCTGGCCCTGACCGATATGGAACTGCCCATCGGCCATGAGCAACATATGATGGCCCCTCGGGTGGAAGCCCGCGTTTTGCAGGCCCTGAATGTACAGCCCCACGAGACCGTGCTGGAAGTGGGTACCGGCAGCGGTTATCTCACCGCCCTGCTCGCCAAACTGGCGAAGAAGGTCTATTCGGTGGAGATCATTCCCGAGCTGCTGCAATCTGCCAAGACCCGTCTGGCGGAACACAAGCTCGATAACGTATCGCTGGAAGCCGGTGATGCCGCACGCGGTTGGCCGCTGGATGCCCCCTATGATGTGATTGCCGTGACCGGCTCTCTGCCTGTCCTGCCGGACAGCTTCAAGGATTCCCTGACCATCGGCGGCCGGCTGTTTGCTATTGTCGGTGACAGCCCCTGTATGGAGGCCCTGTTGGTTACCCGCGTTGGCGAGCATGAGTGGATGACCGAATCCCTGTTTGAAATCGATCTGCCGCCGTTGAAGAATGCGGTAAAACCCAATCGCTTCACCCTTTAAATCATTCCGCCGCGTTCCCATATAGCGTGAATGCGTCATTTCTCAGCCCAGGAACTCAAGGATTATCTCGCTCAGGCGGATAATCCGCCTTTCCTGCTCGATGTGCGTGAAACCTGGGAGTTTGCCTACTGTCACATCGAGGGCTCAGAATTGATTCCCATGGGAGATATCCCCGAGACCCTGTCTGAACTGGACCCGAACCGGGAAACAGTAGTAATTTGTCACCACGGTATACGCAGTCGGCAAGTTGCCTGGTATCTGGAGCATAATGGGTTCACCAACTTAATCAACCTCGACGGCGGCGTAGAAAACTGGGCCAAAGTTGTCGATCCGAGCATGAAAAGGTATTAGAGGATGAAGACTCGTCATTTCCTGAACAGCGCGCTGGCCGCGTCACTGATCTTCGCTGCACCGCAGGCCGGCGCCGATGATCTGCAAACCATCTATCAACTTGCGCTCACCAATGACCCCCTGTTCCAGGCGGCCCGTTCCGATTTTCTGGCCAACAAGGAACTCAAAAGCCAGGCCTGGGCGGTGTTGTTGCCGCAAATATCCGGCAGCTATCTGAAATCCGAGACGGAAGTGAATACCTCCAACAACGTGATGAACCCCGTAGGGACTACCGAAGTTAGTGGTTATTCCCTCAGCCTGACCCAGACCATCTATAACCAGGCGCAGTTTTCCGGGCTGAGTCAGGCCAATGCCACCGTGGCCAGGGCCGTGGCCGATTTTCATTTTCAGGAACAGAACCTGATCCTGCGGGTGGCGAAAAACTATTTTGATGTATTGGGTGCCGAGGACAATCTGGCCTTTTCCCAAGCCGAGAAAAAATCCATTGCCCACCAGCTCGAGCAGACCACCCAGCGTTTCAACGTGGGGCTGACAGCCATCACCGATGTGCATGAGGCACAGGCCCGGTATGACCAATCCGTGGCGCGGGACATCGCCGCCGAGAATCAACTGGCCATCAGCCGGGAGATCCTGCGTGAAATGACCGGCAAGGAACACGGCAATCTGGCGGTGTTGCAGGAGAGCAGCCCATTGATCGCGCCACAACCGGCTGACATCACCCAGTGGGTCAACACCGGACTGGACAATAATTATCAATTGGCAGCAGCACGCAAGAATCTGGAAGCGAGTTCCGCCGGTGTCATGAAGGCCCGCGCCGGTCATCTGCCCAGCCTGAATCTGGTGGCCGGCATGAACAACACGACCCGTGAAGGCCCCATTGCCTATGAAACGGATGACACCCAAATTTCCCTGCAACTGTCCGTGCCGATCTTTAACGGTGGCCTGGTGAGTTCACGGAGTACCGAGGCGGCTCATCGCCACGATCAGGCCAAACAGTTGCTGGAACAGCAGCGTCGCGCCACTGAACGGCAGGTACGCAATGCCTATCTCAGTGTGCTGGCGAAGATCAGTCAGGTGAAGGCCCTCAAGCAGGCCCTGGCCTCCAGCCAGACCGCACTGAAGGCGACCCGCGCCGGTTTCAAGGTGGGCACCCGTACTACGGTGGATGTGCTGGACTCACAACGGGATCTGTACCGCGCCAAACGTGACTATGCCCTGGCCCGCTATGAATACATCATGGAGACCCTGCGTCTGAAACAGGCCGCCGGGACACTCACCCCGGAGGATCTGCAACACATCAATGCCTGGTTGAGCATGACCCGTCCTGCTGTGAGCGAGACCCCATGACCGCCGGTACGTCGCTGTTATGCGAGTCGATCCGCTCACAGTTGATTGTCATTGATATTCAGCAACGGCTGGCAACCGCCATGCCGGACAAGGCGTTACAGAATGTGACCCGTAATACCGGCCTGTTGTTACAGGCTGCGGGGTTGCTGGAGGTGCCGGTGATCCGCACCGAACAGTATCCCAAAGGGCTGGGTGACACCCTGCCCGAGGTGGCCGGGCATCTGCCCGCCGCCACTGTGACACTGGAAAAGACCTGTTTCTCCTGCATGGGGGCGACCGGTTTTAACAAGGCGGTGAATCCCGAAGGGCGCAATCAAATCATCCTGGCCGGGATGGAATCCCATGTTTGTGTACTGCAGACCGCCATGCAGTTACAGGCGCAGGGGAATCTGGTCTTTATCGCTGCGGATGCCGTCTGTTCCCGGCACAAGCAAAACCACAAGAATGCACTGAAGCGGATGGCCCAGGCCGGTATCGTGATCAGTAATACCGAATCGATCCTGTTTGAGTGGTTGCGTGATGCCAACCATGTTCACTTCAAGACCATCTCCGCCCTGCTGCGTTGAACGGTCTGTCTGTTGCAGATTTATACACACCCGTGTTTGTTTCTTCTATGATTAACCGATGACCGGCGCTGACCACCACTTTAAACCTCTCCAGTTTATTCACCCGAAGTATCTGCCCACCTGGGTCGGTCTGGGTTTGCTGTGGCTGATCAGTCGTTTGCCTTATGGCGTGATATTAGCCATCGGCAGACTGCTGGGGCGCATCTCCTTTTACTTGTTACCAGGTCGTCGCCGCATCGTGCGCACCAACATTCGTCTCTGTTTTCCTGAACTGGATGAACGGGCCATCCAACAACTGGCGCAACAGAACTTTATGGAAGGGGCTATCGCCCTGCTGGAATCACCACTGGCCTGGTGGGGCAGTGATCAGATGTTACAACCCTTGCACACAGTGGAAGGACTGGAATATCTGGAAGCGGCCAAGGCAAAGGGCAAGGGGGTGATCCTGCTTGGCGCCCACTACACCACACTGGAGATCGGCGGTCGTCTGTTGGCCTATCACATTGACTGGCGTCCCACCTTCAAGCGCGCCCACAACAAACTCTTTAATGCGGTCATGGCACGTTCCCGCAAGCGGGTCCACGGCGGCCTGCTGCACAGCTCCGATATGCGCGCCATCCTGCGCTATCTGGGTGAGAACGGCACCATCTGGTATGCCCCGGATCAGGACTTCGGTCGCAAGGGGGCGGTGTTTGCCCCCTTCATGGGCGTGGCTGCCTCCAGCCTGACCATGACCACCCGCCTGGCGAAAAAATCCGGTGCGGCGGTGTTGCCCATGTACTCGGAACGCCTGCCCGGTACACAGGGTTATATTGTTCGGATCGGCAAGCCATTAGCGCTGCCTTCCGGGGATGAGGTTGCCGATGCCGGCGAGATCAATCGTGCTATCGAAGAACAGGTGCGGCGCGCCCCGGCGCAATACCTGTGGGCGCATCGGCGTTTCAAGACGCGACCATATGGTGAACCCCTGCTCTATGCACCGAAAAAAGATCCGGCCCTGCGCCGTTACGGTATGGTCATGCCCCTGCTCGCGCCGCTGCTGCTGATTCATGCGTTCTGGATGGCCTTTAAACACCGTGATCTCACCTACCTGTTACAACGGCTGGGCCTGCAATTGCCAACCAACCGTCCTGATGGACTCTGGCTGCATGCCGCCTCGGTCGGTGAGGTGAACGCGGTGATGCCGCTGATCAAGGCCCTGCATACCGCCCATCCCGATCTGCCCATTACCCTGACCACGGCCACCCCGACCGGCGGGGCAAATGCCCGCGCAAAATTGCCGCCGGGGTGTGTGCAACATTTTCTGCCGCTGGACTGGCTCTGGTTGATGCGTCGCTTTAGTCACCGACTGGCGCCCCGTTGTCTGTTGGTGGTCGAAACCGAGATGTGGCCCAACCTGTTCTGGCAATGTTTCAAGACCAATATCCCGATCATCATGATCAATGGTCGTCTGTCGGAACGCACCCGCCCCAAAAATTACTGGTTGCGTCGTCTCTATTGCAGCATGTCCCAGCAACTGCGCTTTGTGTTTGCCCGCAATGAGGCGGATCGGGACCGCTTCCTCGATTTCGGCACCCCCGAGGAGTGCATCAAGGTGATGGGCAATATCAAGCTGGCGGCGCCGGCACCCACCGATGTCGCGCCGTATAACCCCGGTCGTCAATACATCCTGGCCGCCTCGACCCGTGATGATGAAGAGTGGCGCATCGTACAGGCCTGGCAAACTTCGGCGCAACGGGAGAGATTGCTGGTGATTGCCCCGCGTCACCCGCACCGACTGGAAACCATATTGAAGCAACTGGCGCCGCTCACCGATCAGATCGCGGTGCGCAGCAGACAGGAACCGGTGACCGCCGAAACCCGCATCTATCTCGCCGATACCCTGGGTGAGTTACCCGGTTTTATCGCAGGCAGTGAGTTTGTGATCATGGGCGGTTCTTTTGTGCCGCTGGGCGGGCAGAATATCCTTGAGGCCGGGATGCTGGGCAAGGCGGTGGTGTTCGGGCCGCACATGCACAATTTTAAGGACGAGGCGGCCCTGTTTGTTGAGCACCAGGCCGGTGTACAACTGACCGATATCGCTGAACTGCCGGCGCAGATCGATGCCTTGTCAGCGGATCAGGCGCATTGCACTGAGCTGGGCCGAAATGGACAGCTGTTGATGCAGGGCTACGCAGGGATGATTGACCGCTATGTGACAGATCTGGGTGACTTGTGCCCGACTCACGCCTCAAAGGCGGTCTCGTAACCGGTATTCAGGGCCAGCCAATCATTCTCCGTAAAGTGGAACTTGCCCCCCGCCTGCTCCTGCTGTTTGTGCAGTGAACGTAACAACCGCTCCAGATTCTTGAAACGCCAGGCACCGTGTTTGCGTTTCGAGCCCCGATCAAAGTCGATGAGGAAAATCTGCTGCTTGCTGTCGAGCAGGATATTGTTGGCATTCAGATCAGCATGGCAATAACCGGCCTGGTGAAAACGGGCGATGGTCGCGCCGATTTGACCCCAGAGGGCTTCCTGCAGCGGATGTTCCGCGAGAATGGCGGTGAGACTCTGTGTGTCGGGGATACGGGCGGTAATAAGATCGGCACTGTAGAGCAAACCGTGCCGACTGACTCGGGCGGCCAGCGGCTGGGGGACCGGTAATCCGGCTTCGAACATCTCCGCCAGCAGGTGCCATTCGCGCCAGGCGCGGGTCATTTTCAGTCCCAGCCACAGGTAGCGATCTTCCAGCAGGCGGGCAACCATGCCGCCGCGTTTGTAGTGGCGCAACGCCAGCTCTCGGTTATTGTGCCGAACAAACCAGGTGGAGCCGCGGCCCATGGCCCGGCCAAGCACGGCATTCTCTTTTTGCCAGTGTGAAATGTTAAACCACTTGTCCGGAACGGTGACCACCCATTTTGCATCATGCAAAAGGATGTAATTCTTGACCTTGATAACCTGTGAAGTTGCCACGCTGTGTGCTTGAATGATGTTAATTGAATTCTAAAATAAGATAGCATATCCAACGACTTTCGCTTTACTATTTGCAATAAATTTTTATTAATGACAATCCGCATATCCAGTTGCAATGGCCGATAAGAAAAAAACAGCCCAGACCGCCATACAAAATATTTGCCTGCTGCGTCTTTCGGCTGTTGGTGATATTTGCCATACCCTGCCGGTTGTGCGCACCCTGCAAGCCGCGCTGCCCAGGGCACGCATTACCTGGATCATCGGCAAAACAGAGTATTCACTGGTCAGTGATATGGCGAATATCGAATTTATTATTTTCGATAAAAGCAAAAAATGGCGCGCCTATCAGGCTGTCAGGCAACAGCTGGCAGGTCGCCGTTTCGATGTTCTGTTGCACATGCAAATGTCCCTGCGTGCCAGCATGATCAGCCTGCTGGTCAACAGCCCGCGCAAACTCGGCTTTGACAAACAGCGCGCCAAGGATCTGCAATGGTTGTTTACCAATGAGCGGATTGAATACAAGCCCAGACAACATGTGATCGACAGTTTCTTCGGTTTTACCGAAGCCCTGGGCATCAGCGAACATCTTTATCAATGGGACATTCCCATCCCTGAATCTGACAGGGCCTTTGCAGCGCAACACCTCAGCGCCAGTCAACCGGTGCTGGTGATCAGTCCCTGTTCCAGCATGGCCTATCGCAACTGGAATACAGCCGGTTATGTGGCGGTTGCGGAATATGCCGTTGCCAAACATGGTATGCAGGTGGTGTTGACCGGCGGTCCCAGCGCAATCGAAAAACAGTATGCCGAAGCCATTCGACAACAGGTGCAGGTCCCGGTCACAGATCTGATCGGACAAACCAGTCTGAAACAACTGCTGGCCGTACTCTCTGCCGCCACTGCGATTGTGGCCCCCGATGCCGGCCCGGCCCACATGGGTACGGCGGTCGGGACACCGGTGATCGGGCTCTATGCCACCACCAACCCCGATCGGGCTCGTCCCTATTTGAGTGCCGAGTTCACGGTGAACCGTTATGCCGAGGCGATCCGTGACAAATTCGGCAAGGCGGTGGATGAGGTCCCGTGGGGGACTCGGGTGCGTGAGGCAGGCACCATGGATCGGATCACTGTCGCGGATGTGACCGGCAAGCTGGATCAGATCATGGAGTGGGCCAATCTATAAGGTATCGTTGACCAGAATGAGATGGCACCCGCTGTCCGGCGCCTGATAGCGATCAAACCAGGCATCAATGTTGTGGATGTCCCGCGCCACCGGGGTTGATTCATCCAGGATATAAAACTTCTTGAACAACTCTTTCAGCACCCCACAAAATTCTTCCTTTGACATGCCGGAACGACGGATGCCATAGGGCCAGAACTCCATGGCCACCGGTGCGTGCCGATGGGATTTGAAAAAGGCTTTGGCGCCGCGCAGGAATTTACCTTCATGGCCCTGAATATCCATCCAGACCAGACGCACCCGGGGTGCGATGGATGACTCGCTGCCACTCATGATTTCGTCCAGCAACACCGAATCCACATTGATCAGTTTGCGATCCCCTTCACCGTAGTGATCACCGGTTTGCTCCTTGCTTTCTTCACGAATGCGATGATCGCCGTAATTCTTCACACTCAACTCCATGGTGAGTGTTTCCTTGCGATCAGAAAGAGCCACGTTATAGGCCATGATCCGGTCGGACAGATTATTTTGCGCAATGTTTTTTTGCAGCAATCGATAATTGTTCGGGTTGGGCTCAAACGCCACGGCATGACCAAACACCCTGTTACTGACAAAACCAATGGAGATCATGCCGATATATCCACCCACATCCAGCATGGCGGCATCGATCAAATCCGGCGGGATATATTTCTCCTGTTGCAATAACTCGACCGTCTTCAGCATGCCGTCAAATTCGAATTCCCGCTCCAGATGCAGGCTCCGGCCCAACGTACGATCACGACTGTCAAAACTGAGCAGGCCGTTTTTGGTCATGATCGTCGCATCGTGCCGCGGCAGGATGTAGACCAGGAAGAACCAGCGCAGTTTGCGTAAAAAGCGTGTCAGACTACCGGCACGTTTGGACATTGTACACCCACTTGTTAATGATTATGGTTCACAGATCAGGCCGTCTTGCGTGCCACAACCTCAATGGAAAATTCACCCTGACTGGGTAATTCATCACCCGGATTCACATATCCCTCATCGCACACTCTGGTGTAGATGACTTCCAGATTGGTTAAGGTCTTCTGCATCAGCGGCATGAGACCGATGGTGTCCGGGGCTTCATCCCGATCCGGCAAAAAGAAATGCACATGGTCCGGGTTAAAACGCGACGGCAGGCTGGTTTTCTTTTCGTAGAGATCACGATGCGGCAAATACAGCAGCAGATAGCCGCCCGGTTTCAGTACCCGCCACCAGTTACTCAGCGCCACATCCGCATCGGGCAAATGCTCCAGCAGATGACTGGAATAGACGAAATCAAATGATGCGTCGTCCAAACCGCGCAGGAGCTGGGCATCGCCGTGTTCAAAATCCCAGCCGCGAACATTTTCCACCACCGGGTCACCGCCGTATCCCACGTCCAGGCCGAAGCCCTGACAATAGTTCTTGAAAAAGCCTTCCCGTTCACGCCGGCCATGGGCCTTGGCGGTCTCACCAACGGACTTTTTGCGGCCGAGGAAAGGCAGATTGCCAAACAGGTTGTAGCGGATCTTCCTGATTCGATCCTTGATCGGCTTGTTCTCATACCGATAAGGCATGGGTGATAAAAGGTTATAACGAATGCGTTTCAGGATATCGCGTAGCATGAGGGCCTCAGTAATGATTTATTGAATCAGGTTTGCCTGTTGTACCAGCATAGCAAACTTTTCCAGCACCAAACCAACCGGTATCTCCTTGCTGCCCAGCGGATTTCCGCAGGGATCGGTCTGGGTCGGATCAGGGACAAAACAATCCTGGTGCAGACAATCCACCGGCTCAACCACTTCCGGCCGGGTGGAGGTGAACAAAACCAGGGTCGGACGTTTCAGGCCGAATGACATGTGCATCAACGAAGTATCACCGGTAATCATCGCCGCACATTCCTGCATCACCGCCCCCACTTCATCCAGCGATAACAGCGGCATGGTGCGCAAGCGTTCCGCCGGTACAAATTGCGCCGTAAACTCTGCCGCCAGGTGTTCCATCCCCGGATTGGTGAACAACACAAACTGCACCGGGTAGGTTTCACTAATTTGGCGGGTCAGCGCCAGAAAATCACTCAACGGCCAGCGTTTTATCGCCGGCCCGGCCCCCAGATTCAGTCCGATGATCGGTTGTTGCAGTCCGTGTAACAACTCCGCCGCGCGTTGTCCGGCGGCGTCAGTGACATAAAACGATGTACCGCGACGTACCTGCTCCGGCGGTATGCCCAATGGAGCGAGCATTTTTGCCAGTGCCTCGATCCAGTTGCCGCAAAACGACGGGGTGTCCGCTTGCAGATTGTTGGCCCAGCGCAGCGAAGGGGTATGGTTGTAGCTCAGTCGATAACGGGCCCCGGTCAAACGGCTGATCAGCGGACTGGAACCGCCACAATAGAGATTAATGCACAAGTCATACTGCGCCCGGCGTAACAGCAGAATGTTGCGCAGGGAATGGGCCAGATATCGCAGCGCCGGTTTCTTTTTCCGGCTGTAGGGTATGACCTTGTTTATATCAGGGTGATTAAGCAACACACCGACACTGGACGGATCGACCACCACATCAATGCTTGCGGCAGGAAAACGCTTTTTTACTGCTTCGATAACCGGTGTGCGGATAAATACATCACCGATCAGTCCCCAGGACAAAATGCAGATTTTATGGATCGAAGTGTCGTCGAAATACATGTATGATCTAAAATAATTGTCATACCATCATAGCATAACCAAAAAGAAAAACAGCCGTCAGCCATCCATGAAAATCTGGTCCTGGAAGCGTACCTGGGTCGCCCCCGGTGCAGAGCAAAAAGCCGCCCAACTTCATTTTGACGATGTTCGCCGTATTGCCGTGCTGAAGCATGCGGCCCTCGGCGATCTCATGCTGACCCGCCCCTTTTTGCTGACCCTGCGTAAATATTTCCCCAATGCGCAAATCACCCTGAGTGTGGTGGAAAACTATCAGGCCGGTATTCCACATGATCTGATCGATCGCTTGCATATCACCTACAGCAGCCGGCAAAAAATGGGCTTCTTCGCCCGACTGCGCAACTACCGGGAGCTGGGTGAGCATGATCTGCTGTTCGATATCTCGGCGGTGAGCCGGACTTTCTGGATTTCATACCTCAACAAGGCTGTTCTAAAGATTGGTTTCCAGCACCGGAATCTCCACAAGCATCTGTATGATATCGCCCTGAACCGCACCGGCTTCCGCTTCGAGGCCGAGACTTTTCTGGATCAGTTACAGGTGCTGGGAATGGATTACGAGTGGCCGCTGCGGTTTGATCTGAAGACCGGGCCGGCTCCGCTCCAACAACCCTATCTGGTCTACTTCCCCACCGCATCAGACAGTTACAAGGCCTGGCTGCCGGAACACTTCGCGACATTGATTAAACAAATGGTGCAGGAACAACCGTCCTTTCAACACATCCTGCTGGGTGGTGTGGCTGACTGGGAAGACGATGTTTGTCAGGGTATCCTGCAACTCACCGGTGAACATGCCAACCTGCAATATATCCGTGGCAGCGATGAAACACCGGCACTGATCAACGGCGCCGTCGCCATTGTGTCCAACGACACCGGCATCCGCAACATGGCCATCGCGGCGGAAACACCGACCGTCGGCCTGTTCATCTCCACCCTGCCCTTCAACTACCAACCACGCTTCGGACAACACAAGGTCATCTACGCCATCGAAGGCGGCCAACCGGAAGTCAGCGCAGTGAAAAATGCCCTGCTGGAAATATTAGCGGGTAAATAAGAATTACTGCCGGACAGTGACATTGCGCATTATTCAGAAGCCGGAATATATCGCAGAAGCGCAGAGAACGCTGCGTTATGTTTCAGACAATAAACAAAGCGTTTACTTTTTCAACACCGCCACAAAGTTGCCATCCGCTTCTTCAAACGGATCGGAGACGGTCACTTCTTTGAAACCGGCTTTTTTGCCAAACGCCACAAAGTTTTCCCGACCGAACAGGTGCAGGTGTTCCAGTGGTTTGAGTGCGCCCCAGTTGCAGCCGAGGGTTTTCGCTTTTTGACAGTCGATGTCCGGCGTCTGGATCACAAATACACCGTTATCTTTCAGGATGCGGTGCACTTCACGCATGTCCGACAACGGGTCTTCAAAGTGTTCCACCACATCGATCGCGGTGATGATGTCAAAGTATTTATCACTGAAGCGTTTCGCCACATCCTGAAACTTGTCGCTGTAGACCTGCTCCTTAAAGTCAGGATAGGTATTGCAGAACGGCGCGATCAGTTCTGTCACCAGTTCCACACCGTGGACATTGCAATCATCCTCAATCGCTGCGGCCAGCAGAAAACCCTTGTTACAACCGATGTCGAGGTAGGTGCGTTGACCGCCGGCGGGCGGGACCTTGCCTTTGGCGAAGGCGAATATGCCACGCGCCCGTTGCAGGAAATGGGTATAGCCCTTGATGCTGCGCATCTTGCGGATGGGCGCCAGCAACTTGCGTCGCAGTGATTTGAGCCCACCGCCGGTATAGGCCTTGTACATGGCATCGTTATCCGCAAAGTTATCCACGTAGATCAATTTGCAGCGGTTGCATTGCACGTATTCAAGGCTGTTGAAAGAACAGTAATGTTTGCTGTCTGTGGCATCACATAACACGCAGGGACGACTGGCTTGATAATTACTCATGGGGCTTGTCACTTTTTATTCTTTTACCAATTCTGAAAATATGTTCATCAGGCTCGTATAATGCGCCTGTTCGGAAAACATTCGATCTGCATACGCCTTGCCGGCTCGGGCCAGTTGCCGGCGCATGGCCGGATCTGCAATGAGCTGTTTCACACACTGGGCCAGATCATCCGCATTGCCCGGTTCATACAGCAGGCCGGTCTTGCCGTGTTCAATGATCTCCGGCACGCCGCCCGCGTTGGTGCCGATGACCGCCACCTCGCTTTTCATGGCCTCGACCAGCACCAATCCGAAGGTTTCAGCATAGGTGGTTAATACCACCACGTCAAAGCACCCATACACCAGGGTCGGTTGGTCCACAAACCCCAGGTAGTGGATTTTCTGCGCCAGACCGGCGGCCTGGATCTGCTGTTGCAACCCCTCAAAGTAGGCCTCATCCATAATATGCCCAAGGATAACAAGGTCAAGATCCAGTCCCTGTTGATGCAGTTTTATCACCGCCTCGACCAGTGTGTGTTGGCCCTTGTAGTGTTCGATACGACCGGGCAACAAGACGCGGAATTTGGCATCAGCCAGTTTGTGCGTGGCGAAAAACTGTTGGCAGTGTTGTACATTGACCGGCTCGAAGTCGGCCACGCCGTGATAGAGCAGTTGCAGGCGTTGTTCCGGCATGGGCAGAAATTGCCGTGCTTCTTCATACAGTTTTTTGGTGATCACCAGAAAACGATCGATACTCTGATAGATAAAGCGATGATAGAAATCCCGCTTGTGCCGGGTCAGGGCCATGTGGCGAATAAACACCAGCTTCACCGGCCGGCGCGCAAAGCGCTTGGCCAGTGCGGCGAGGATCAGATCGCGGGTCCAGTGGACATGCAGGATATCGGCTTCAAGTTGATCGATCAGTTTTGCCAAACGACGCGCCGCGAGCAGGGGCAAAGGCCGGAATTTGGGCTTGATAATGGTTGTGTCGACACCTGACTCCGCCAGTCGCCGTGCGATTAATGATCCAGGCACGATCACAGCGTGACAGGCATGACCATTCGCCTTTAACCATTTGCTCACTTGCCAGGCATAGAGTTCCAGCCCGCCCCAGCCTTTTGAGGTACATAATTCAATAATATTCATGATTTCAGCGGACAGTTCCGGCTCGGCATGGAAAAGAGTTTAGTAGATCGAAAATTATCATTTATACTGAATAACAAAATTATATCCTGTTGCTGGTTTGATGACTGCCGCCTATCCCAAAAAAATCCTGCTCGTGCGTAATGATAAACTCGGCGATTTTATTTTATCGTTTCCCGCCTTCGCCCTGCTGAAAAAAACATTACCGGAGGCCCGTGTTTATGCGCTGGTGCCATCCTACACACGCGCCATGGCGGAGGCCTGTCCCTGGATCGATGAGGTCATCATCGACAACTGGCAAAATCAGGGTATGCCGGCTCAGCGCCATCTGTTGAGTCTTTTCAAACAACACCGGTTTGATGCCGTGATCACGCTCTATTCCACCACCCGGGTGGGTTTGTGTGCATGGCTGGCGCGTATCCCCTATCGACTGGCGCCGGCCACCAAACTGGCCCAGTTTTTTTATAACCATCGTCTGGTGCAGCGCCGCTCCCGTTCCGAACAACCGGAGCACGCCTATAACAGCGATCTGGTTCGACAGTTTTGCCGCGACCTGCACATCGAACCACAACCCATGCCTGCACCACCCTATCTGCAGTTTGATGCGACAGTTGTGGCGAGCCTGCGTGACGCCTTTGTGCAACAACACGGTATCAAGCCGACCGATAAATTGGTCTTTGTCCATTCCGGCAGCGGTGGTTCGGCACGGAATCTGTCCACCGAACAATATGCCCGTCTGTCTGCCAATCTCACTTCTGCGCAAGGTCACACGATTGTACTCAGTGCCGGTCCCGGTGAGTATGAACATGCGCATAAACTGGCAAGCCTGTTACCAAACACCCCCCATGTGATCTATGAGTCCCGTGAGGGTCTGGAAACCTTTGCCCGGCACATCGCCTTTGCAGATCTGTTTATTGCCGGTTCCACCGGTCCCATCCATGTGGCCGGGTCACTGGATGTACCGACTGCTGCCTTTTATCCGCGTCGTCGATCCGCCACCGCCCTGCGTTGGCAAACCCTCAACAGTGCCCCACGCCGGCTGGCCTTTTCACCGCCGGAGACCGCCGCAGAGGAAGACATGAGCGCCATTCAAATCGAACAGACAGCCGATACCATCAGCCGGCAGTTTCTACTCTGAGGGTTGCTCCTGTCGTCTTATCCAGAGATCGGCATATTTAACAAAAGTGGAATGAGCCGAAAGCATGGCCAGTAATAATCCCTGTCGCCCGTCAAGAAAACCGAGACGGAATATATACATCTTTAAAAAACAGGCGACGCCGTGCACAAAGCCCTGTAACAAGGAACTCCGCTTGCCTTTGGCCTGACGTTGTTGCGCCCAGGCCGCGGCATAACCGGCGGATTTCACCAGATAGTGTTCCAGATCACGATAGGTGTAATGCAACAAGTCACCCTTGAGGTTGACCAGTCGCATACTGTCCGGATAGTGCACCTTTTCATGCACCATCTCATCGCCGTAACCGGCTTTGCTGCGGGGATAGAGTCGAATCACATAATCAGGATACCAGCCGCTGTGACGGATAAAGCGCCCGAATACCCAGGAGAGACGCGGCACGGCATAAACACAGTTTTGATCATCGGCCTGCACAGCCGATTCAACCGTCTTGCGCAATTCCGGTGTGACCCGTTCATCCGCATCGACCATGAGGATCCAGTCACCGCCGGCATAGGACTGGGCACGCTGCCGTTGAGGTCCAAATCCCGGCCACTCGGCATTGACATAGACCTTGTCGGTAAAACGCCGGGCGATTTCCACTGTATTGTCAGTACTGCCGGCATCAAGCACAACCAGCTCATCGGCCCAGGTCAGGGTTTGCAGACAGTCTGCAAGTGCAGCGCCTTCGTTTTTAACTATGAGGACAGCGGAGAGCGTGGGCACAGTTCATTCCGTTGTTGGTTGTTGCTGCTGCTGTCTGGTACGGATATGGTGACTGAAAAAGACGGACAGTAAAATGATATACAGGGCGACAAAATTACCCTTGATAAATGTTGAGGCATCAAAAAACGAAAACAACAAATACCCGATAATCAGGTATATCGCATATAATGCTGATGCATGTCCTCTGAAATAGTCCCTTAACATCATCAGCAATGGCAGTAAAGTTATACCCAAAAACACTATCAGACCCAGCAGCCCCTTGGATACCAGAGCTTCACTGTAGGCATTATGCGGATGACTATGCATGGCAATATCCTTGTGAAAACCATCTGACTCAACATAACGTTGTGCATGTTTTTGATAATTTCCCCGGCCAACACCAAATACAGTATGATCTTTTACAAAGCGTGGCGTGATGCGCCACATCTCCAGACGGACACCAACTCCCGAAAGCTTATTTTGCGTTTTCGGGGAAGAAAGATAGGCAAAGTAGACGCGATACTGTTTTAGTGTTTTCTTTGCCCTGTTGTGTATATTATCTGCACCATAATACACCCCGATTATACCTAGCAATACCACTGCCAAGGTAAGCATCTTAATGAGACCTTTCGATATTGATAAAGCAACACCAAGCAAGAGCAGAGGTATTACAAAATAGGCACTGCGCGCATCACTAAGCACAATGGGGGTGACAGCCAACACCACTGCGATGACGAACAGCCCTTTAACCCACAGTCTTTGCTCAAACCTTACATTAATCAGTACAAGAACCGCCATCAGGCCGGTAACCGGCCCAGTGAATAAAGGCCCATAAATTGACATGTAACGACCGTCGATATGGGCATCAGAATCCAAAATACTGTTAAAAAATATCGCCACAATCCCCAAAACCATACCGGCAGTCAACCACTTGATTGCTCCATCAACTTTTCGAATGGCCAGGTAGACCGGTATAAAAAACACAAACCGAACCTCGCTGCCAAGATAACGTGTTTGTTCTTTCCCCCAGCCATTGACTAATGAAGTGAGTAAAAATACAACAAAAAACAGTAAAAACGCCCATAACAATATCTTTTCATCTCTATCAAGATTTACTTTCTGCTGTCTGTTTCGAAACCAGGAGGTCAAAGAAACAAGGACGATCATACTGAAGAAAGTACTTATCCAGTGTCTGACCGTTACCAGAAAGATCGGAAACAGCAGCAGTAACAACAAGAACAGTTTCTGTTCGTTGAAATTTTTAAAGTGGTTTTTTACTATTTGCAACACGGAATTCTCTACAGATGGGTAATACATCCCGCCACCTCTTCCATTTTAATGTCTGTCAAACAGGCGGTGTGCCCAAGTGGGCATACGCGCTTAAAGCAGGGACTGCACTCAAGGGAGTGATAGATTATTTTCGCCTTGTTCGATAGCGGCGGCGTGTAAGCAGGATCAGATGAACCATATATTGCAATCACCGGTCGATCAGTCGCACAGGCTACATGCATCAAACCGGAATCATTGGTGATCGCTACCGTAGACAGTCCCAGCAAATCAATAGCGTCAGTCAAACTTGTTTGACCACACAGGTTTTTTATTTTTTCGGGTTGCGCCACGGCGATAGTTTCTCCCAGGCCGGTTTCTTTTTGTGAACCCAATACCAGCACCTGGTATTCCTGTTCTACAAATATAGCAGCCAGTTCTGCGTATTTTTCGATGGGCCATTGTTTGGCCGGGCCATATTCCGCTCCCGGCATCATACAGATCAGCGGTTGATCTTCTGATAGCTTGAACTTGTCGCGCAGTTTCGCCTGATTGGCGGTATCCACGGTGAGTTTGGGAAACGGGATTTGTGGCGCCTCGACAACATTGTGACTTTTTCCCAACGCTACATAGCGTTGTACTGTTTGCCGAAGTATGGATTTATCCAGTGTACGGATATCATTGATCACCCCATAGCGCATCTCACCGCGATAACCGGTGCGACGTGATATACCGGCAAAAAACGGGATCAGGGCCGATTTGTAGGAACGGGGAGTGATGATGGCCTGATCATATTGCCGGGCACGCAAGGATCGACCGATTTTGTAGCGGGTCAGGAGTTGCAGTTCGCCGTGCCCCACCGGCAGCGGGATGGCTGCATGGACTTCCGGCATGCGGGCCAGTAATGGCAATGACCAGGCCGGGGCAAGGACATCAATCAGGGCATCGGGACGTTCCTGTTTCAGTGTAATGAACAGGCTTTGTGCCATCACCATATCCCCCACCCAGGCGGGACCGGCGATGAGGATTCTCTCCTGATAGGAAATAACCGCCCCCTATGCCTTGTTCAACCAGCCCATATACTCGGTCACACCTTCCTCAACCGTTTTAAAGGGTGCGTCATAGCCGACCGCACGCAGATTGCCGATATCCGCTTCGGTAAAACTCTGGTAACGCCCCTTGAGGTGATCCGGAAAAGGGATGTATTCAATTTCACCCTTCTTGTGGTACGCGATCACCGCATCCGCCACCTCTTTAAAAGTCTGGCTGCGACCGGTCCCCAGATTGAAGATACCGGACTTGTCGGGGTGATCCAGGAACCACAGATTCACGGCCACCGCGTCACCCACATAGATAAAGTCACGACGCTGTTCTCCGTTGCCATAGCCGTCGCAACCGGCAAACAGTTTGGCCTTGCCCACTTCCTTGATTTGGGTGTTCACATGGAAAGCGACACTGGACATGGTGCCCTTGTGCTGTTCACGGGGCCCATACACATTGAAATAACGAAAACCGGCCACCTGGGTCTGCTTTTCCGGTTTGATACGACGCACGTACTGGTCAAACAGGAATTTGGAATAGGCGTACATATTGAGCGGTTCTTCGTATTCCCGGCTCTCCTTGAAGACGCTGCCGCCGCCATAGACCGAGGCCGAGGAGGCATACATATAGGATATCTTGCGGTCCATGCAGTAGTGCAACAGGGACTTGGTGTATTCGTAGTTGTTCTTCATGATGAACTTGCCATCCCACTCGGTGGTGGAGGAACAGGCACCTTCATGGAAAATAGCGTCGACTTTTTTGGCGAAGGTCTCGCCTTTATTCACGCGCTCGATGAATTCTTCCTTATCCATATAATCGGCGATCTCGCAATCGGCGATATTTTTGAATTTGGTACCGTTGGTCAGGTTGTCCACCACCAGGATATCGGTTTCGCCACGCTCATTGAGGGCCTTGACGATATTGCTGCCGATAAATCCGGCGCCGCCTGTCACTATAATCATTGCTGATTCCTTCGTTGTTTGTTGCTATGTTGCCAGGATATTGCGAATGATATCCGTGGTGGAGTGGCCGTCAACATAATCGAGCACTTTCACTTCACCGCCATGCTCCAGCACACACTTACCGCCGGCAATATCTTCCGGTTTATAGTCGCCGCCCTTCACCAGAATATCGGGGAGCACCGCACAGATCAGCCGCTCCGGTGTATCCTCGCCGAAGGGCACCACCCAGTCCACACACTCCAGTGCCGCCAGCACCATCATGCGACGCTCACAGGTATTGATGGGACGGGTCGGTCCTTTCAAACGCTTCACAGAGGGATCGTCATTCACCGCAATGATCAGACGATCACCCAGCTTTTTGGCCTGTTGCAGGTAGGTAACATGCCCGGGATGCAGGATATCGAAACAGCCGTTGGTCATGACCACCCGTTCCCCGTGGGCCCTGGCCTCTTTCACAATCTGCACCAGTTGCTCTTCGGCCATGATACCGCGTTCCACATATTGCTCGGCGCGGATCGCCGCCTGTAATTCACTGACCGAGGCGGTGGCCGTCCCCAGTTTGCTGACCACCACACCGGCGGCCAGATTGGAGATCACGGTGGCCTCGGGCAGGGATTTACCGGCTGCAAGGGCCGCGGCCAGGGTGGAGATCACGGTATCCCCGGCACCGGTCACATCAAAAACTTCGCGGGCGCGGGTCGGTTGGTGGAAAGGCGGCTTGCCACGCTGCAATAATGTCATGCCCCGCTCACTGCGAGTGACCAGCAAGGCGGTGAGATCGTATTTCTCAATCAACTCCATGCCTTTGCGCACCAGTTCTTCGTCGCTGCGGGCCGGTCCGACCACGGCTTCAAACTCCGCCAGATTGGGCGTGATCAGGGTGACGCCGCGGTATTTTTCGAAATCATTTCCCTTGGGATCGACCAGGATGGGGATACCTGCCGCCCGTGCCGGTTTGATGAATTGCTGGATATCGGTCAGCGTGCCCTTGCCATAGTCGGACAGGATCACCGCCCCCATACCCGGCAGCTGTTGTTCAAACTTTTCCCGCAGACCGGCCTGGTCTTCGGCACTGAAGCCATCTTCAAAGTCGAGGCGGATCAATTGCTGGTGGCGACTCAGGACACGCAGTTTGGTGACTGTCGGCTTGTTGTCCAGTTGCTGAAAGTGACAGCCGATCCCGGCGGTCTGCATGAGTTTTTCCAACGCGCTACAGGCCTCATCCTTGCCGGTCAGTCCCAGCAGAGTGGCCTTGCCACCCAGTGAGGAAACGTTCAGCGCCACGTTACCGGCGCCGCCGGCACGCTCTTCTGCAACCCCCACCAGCACAACAGGGACCGGGGCCTCAGGTGAAATTCGGGAAGTATCGCCGTGCCAATAACGATCCAGCATCAAATCGCCAAGGACCAGGACCCTGGCGTCTTCAAAACGGGGTAATTCGATTTTCATGAACTGTTTTATTTGTAATCATCCAGGCGCGTCGTATCGACACATTCATTTGCCTGCCTCTTATCGGCAGGCAGGAAAATTTCTTGCACGATACGAAGTCTAGACGCTAGTCGTCTTTAAGTAAAAAATGTGCCCCACAATACGGACAAGTCGCTTCACCTTTATCCTCAATTGGCAAATAGACCCGCGGGTGTGAATTCCACAAGCTCATGTCATCCATGGGACAATGCAGGGGCAACTCCTTGCTGCTTACCACATAACGCTTGGCTGCATTGGGTTCTCTCAGTTTTTTAACCTTAAAATCGCCGCTTTTCACGATCTTCCCCTTGTTTTTCTAATTGGATGAATAGTTCAGTTTACCAAACTCAGCCAGTGATCATAGCCGGGCAAACGACCATGCACGAGGTCGAAGTAGGCTGTTTGTAATTTTTCCGTGACCGGGCCGCGTTTGCCCGCCCCGATAGTGCGACCGTCCAGTTCCCGGATCGGTGTGACTTCCGCCGCCGTGCCGGTAAAGAAGGCCTCATCGGCCACGTAGACCTCATCACGGGTGATGCGTTTTTCACGCACTTCTATGCCCAGGCTGTCGGCCAGGGTCAATACGGTACCACGGGTGATCCCGTCCAGGGCCGAGGTCAGTTCCGGGGTATAGATCACGCCGTCACGCACCAGGAAGAAGTTTTCGCCGCTGCCTTCCGCCACAAAGCCATCCACATCCAGCAACAGGGCCTCGTCATAACCATCGCGCATGGCCTCCTGCAGGGCCAGCATGGAGTTGATGTAGTGGCCGTTGGCCTTGGCCTTGCACATGGTGATGTTGACATGATGGCGGGTGAAGGAAGAGGTTCTGATCCGAATCCCTTTCTCCAGACCATCCTTGCCGAGATAGGCGCCCCAACTCCAGGCTGCCACGATCACATGCACCTTCAGGTTGTCGGCGCGCAGCCCCATACCTTCGGAACCATAGAAACACATGGGTCGGATATAGGCCGATTCGAGGTTGTTCTCCCGCACCGCCAGCCGATGGGCCTCGTTGATGGTCTGTTTATCATAGGGCATCTTCATGCCCATAATGTGCGCGGAACGAAACAGTCGATCCGTGTGGGAATCAAGCCGGAAGATCGCCGTGCCCTTTTCAGCCTTGTAGGCGCGCACGCCCTCAAATACGCCCATGCCGTAATGCAGGGTATGAGTTAAGACATGCACCTGGGCTTCACGCCAGGGTACCAGTTGGCCATCAAACCAGATCACACCATCCCGATCCGACATCGACATCTTGCTATTTCCTCTTTCCAAAATTGATCAATTAATAAAATCCGTCAGCCTGTCAGTCGCCTGCAGGCCCTGCTGCCAGCCATGTTTGCCAGATTGTCTGTACCGCAGTTCGCTGCTCGGCAAATGTCCCGGCGGCAACCAGGCCGGGTCTTTCATCCAGCGTCAGGCGATGCAGTTGGCCGCGATAGGCCCGATAGGCCTGGGTCAGACTGTCGGCCTGTTCATTGCTCATCAGTCCTTCCGCCGCCAGCACCATCAAGATCCGAATGTTGTCGGTATAGGTCAGCAGCGTTTGAAATTCGTGTGCCCGGGCCAGAACCCCGTATTGCACCATAAATTCAATATCAACGATACCTCCCGGCCCCTGTTTGAGATCGAAATTGTCCGCTTTCCCCTTATCCAGTTCCTTGCGCATGCGTTCGCGCATCTCCAGCACCTCTTTGCGCAGGGCCTCGCTGTCGCGAGGCCTGCCCAGAACCTCGTGGCGAATCTCTTCAAACCGGCGGGCGATCTCGCCGTCACCGGCAATAAACCGCGCCCTGACCAGCGCCTGATGTTCCCAGGTCCAGGCCTTGTCTGTCTGATAGCGGGCAAAGGCCGCCAGGCCGGTGACCAGCATGCCTGATGCGCCATCAGGCCGTAACCGCATGTCCACATCGTAGAGCGTCCCGGCCGGGGTCAGCACGGTCAACAGGTGGATCAGGCGCTGACCCAGCCGGGCAAAAAAGAGTGAGGCGGCGATGGGGTGCTCGCCGGTAGTCATTTGATCGGGGTCGTCGGCGCCATGGATAAACACCATGTCCAGATCCGAACCATAGCCCAGTTCCAGCCCGCCCAGCTTGCCATAACCAATGATGGCAAACCCCTTGTCACACACCTTGCCGTCTGACCGGCAGACCGGCATGCCATGACGTGTTGTCATGTGGCGCCACGCCAGTTCCAGGGTTTCGTCCAGCACCACCTCGGCGATCCAGGTTAGGTGATCACTCACTTTCATCAACGGCAAGGCCCCGCCGATATCCGCGGCGGCCACGCGCAAGACATTGAGGTGCTTAAAGTGTCGCAAGGCGTGCAGGAGGGATTCCTCATCCCGGGGGTCGATGGCGGCGATACGCCGGCGTAACTCATCAGCCAGTTGGTTTTTTTCCGGCGGCGCGTAGAGACTGCGCGGGTCCATCAACTCATCCAGCAACATGGGATTTTGTGTCAGGTAGCGGGCCAGCCAGGGACTGGCGGCACACAGGCGCACCAGTTGGGACAAGGCGATGGGGTTTTCCGCCAACAAAGAGAGATACACCGTGCGACGGGTGACGGCTTCAATCAGGGCGATAATTCTGCTGAAGGTCGTGTCAGGGTCGGCGGCATGGGTAATGGCACCCAATAACAGGGGGATCAGGCGATCCATCCGTTCCTGCCCCTGGCTGCTGAGGGAGCGGTAGCTGCGTCCGGTACGCAAAACCTGTAACCGCTGCACCACCTCAGCCGGTTCCCGAAAGCCCTGCGTTGCCAGCATGTCAGCGGCTTCCTGTTCATCCAGCCGCCCGAACCAAAGCCGCGTCAGGCCCAGTTCCGCCTGATTGGCCTCTTCCGACTGGGGCGCCTGGAAGACCTGCTCGAAGTGGTTCTGCACCTTATTGCGGTGAGTCTGTAACACCTTGCTGAAGGACGCCCAATCCGCAAACCCCATGCTGAAGGCCAGACGGGTCTGACCGGTCGCATCCTCCGGCAGGTTGTGGGTCTGTTGATCGGCCCAACCCTGCAGACGGTGTTCCACCCGGCGCAGGAAGTCATAGGCGGCAAGCAGCTCCTTCACCACATAGGCAGGCAACACATCATTCTGTTGCAGGATTTCCAGCACCCGCAAGATGCGCCGTTCGCGCAAGGCCGGTTCCTGCCCGCCACGAATGAGCTGAAAGACCTGGCCGATAAACTCGATTTCCCGGATACCACCCAGACCCAGTTTGACATTATTGGCGATCCCCTTGCGGCGAACCTCCTGATCCACCATGGCCTTCATCTCGCGCAAGGAGGCATAGGCGCCGTAGTCCAGATAACGTCGATAGATAAAAGGTCGCAACATCTCCATCAATTGTTGCCCGGCCAAACGGTCCCCCGCCACGACCCGCGCCTTGATCATGGCGTAACGCTCCCACTCCCGGCCATGGACCAGATAATAATTCTCCAGCGCGTCGAAGCTCACCACCAGCGGCCCGCCTTCACCAAACGGGCGCAGACGCATGTCGACCCGAAACACAAAACCGTCGGCGGTGGCATTGCTCAAACTCTGGATCAGGGCCTTGCCCAGTCGCGAGAAATACTCACTGTTCGCCATAGCCTTGCCACCCTGCACTTCACCCTCGGCAGGATAGGCAAAGATCAAATCAATATCGGAGGAGACGTTTAACTCCCAGGCCCCCAGCTTGCCCATCCCCAGCACCACCAGTTGCAACACCTCGCCCCCGGCATCCACAGGCGTACCCAATTCCGCACTCATCCAGGCGTGCAAACGACTCAGCGCCCCATCAATACAGGCCTCTGCCAGATGACTCATATCGCGGGTCACTTCGGGCAAATCGGCCCAGCCCGCCAGATCGCGCCAGATAATGCGGACCATCTCGCGGTTACGAAATTTCCGCAACCGTGCGGCCAGTTCATCTTTACCCTGCACACCGTCAAGCATGACATTGAGCCGGGTGATATAACCATCATCCGCATACACTTGCGTCAGATCGCCGCTGTCCTGCAAATCCGGCAGCATGGCCGGTGCACGCTGACACTGCCTGACAATGAAATCGCTCCCGGCCCAGACCCCGGCCAGCGAGTTGCCTACATCGTCAGTAAAAACAGGTGATTGATCTGCACAGGCGGCGATATACGTCTGCCAGCCATTTTCAACGGAGGACTGCAAACTTGACGGCAGGGCGGAAATGGTCTGTGCTATGTCTGGTTGTCTCATGGGTAATATTTGGAGCAGATCTACAGGTCTTTTCTCCACCTCAGTGACAAGATACACTGACTCACTCTTCAAGAAAACAGGTATTCAGGCAAGTGATAAATTCCATCTCTTCCAAAGGCGTCAATGAAATCGTCCTGCAATCCGTCATCGAGCATGCGAAAAAGCTCGACAAGGACAAGATCAGCATCCTCGAAATCGGCCCCGGCAAGGGCGCCCTCTCCAAAGCGATTCGCGATGCGCTGGAAGCGGCCGGGATCAAATACGAAATCGAGTGCGGTGATATCGAGCCACACCAGATCAATGATCAACAACTGGGCTTTCAATGCCGCTACGTGGATGCCCAGGACAACTTCAACCTCAACCGCAGCTATGACATCGGCATCATCGTCGAACTGATCGAACACATCGAAAACCCGTTCCACCTGATCCGCCAATTCGGCACCGTGCTGAAACCGGGCGCCATGCTGATCGTCACCTCACCGAACATCCTGAGTCTGGGATCACGCCTGCGCTTCTTCCTCACCGGTTGCTACGACTACTTCCGGCGTCCCTACAACGAATACTGGCTCAACATGGGACACGTCAACCCCATCAACCCATTGCAACTCATGTACATCATGCGCAAAAACGGCTTTGAAAACATCGAAGTCACCACCAACCGCGCCACCGCCAACTCGATCCTGATGCTGCCCTTCGCACCATTCATCTGGCTGTTCTCCTTCCTGCACTACATCCTGCGCGAAAACCGTGAAGGCGGCCAACAACAAAAACAACGCAACCGCAACACACTGAAAAAACTCATGTCACCGGGCATGTTACTGGGCAAGATTGCGATCTACAAAGCGATCAGAACCAGAGACCTGAAAACCACCACCACCACGTGGTTCCAGAGCGATCCGTTTTTCAAACCGTAGGTTGACTTGTTCCGCCCTTCGGCTGAGTTTGTATCAATCAATCCAACCTGCATCGAGTTCATGATTTAATCACGATCATCTGGTGAAGGATCATTCCCTTTTCCGACATATTGGTGTGTCTGGTTTTATGTATTAATAACAGGGCATCATGGATGATGCCGGTTCACAACGGGACAGGGAGGTCCCGTTTGTGAACCTCATGCAGAAAACCAGATAAGCCAATGTGTATGGCGGAGGGGAGCGCTTTTTGGTGACTTTTTGTCGCGACAAAAAGTCACTCGCCCCCTTTAGGGGGTGAAACAAAAAAAATCCAAACGATGTGACAGAACCAAAACCCCCACATGGAAAATGATGCGCAGGCATCCTGATCACAACACCGCCTCCTTCTCCAACAACGCATTCCTGATAAACAACAACACATCCTCTGACTGCACCGGCTTGTGCAACAAGGTATGACCGGAGGCCTTTGCCGCACGCAAGATTTCCGGTGCTGTATCACCGGTGATAATCAGTGCAGGAATGTCAAACCCAAAATATTCAGTGATGGCTTTGATACCTCCTATACCGGTTTTGCCACCCTGCAAGCGGTAGTCCACGATCAGCACATCCGGCACAAAGTTTTTCTGTCGAAGCTTGTCCAGCACTTCATCACATGATGTGGCAGCCAGTACATGGCAACCTTTCTCTTCCAGTAACAGACTCATACTGTCGCGGATCGCCATTTCATCGTCCAGCAACAGCACATTGGTATCCTGTAGTGTTTCCAGCGGCGATGGACCTCGCGGGGTCAAGATTTGCTGTTGTGGAATTTTTTCCAAATCACCGGCTTCGAGTGCAATTGTAAAAACCGATCCATCGCCCGGTTTCGATTCTACAGTGATCTTGTGCTGCAACAAATCGGCCAGTCTTTTTACTATGGCAAGCCCCAGCCCGATGCCCTTGGTGCGATCCCGTTCCGGATTATCGACCTGATAAAACTCCTGAAAGATCTCAGTTTGGCAGTTTTGCGGTATCCCGATACCGGTATCAGCAACCTGTAATTTCACCTTGCCGGTATCCGTCATGGCAGTGGTAACGGTAATTGAACCGTGACTGGTATAGCGAATCGCATTACTGACGAGGTTTCGCAGTATCAGCTCCAGCAAGGCCGGGTCACTATAGACTGCGATATCCTTGTCCGGGAACCGGAGCACAAGCCCCTTGGCCTCCGCTTCGGAATGATATTCGGACGCCAGCCTCGCAAAGATTTCCCACAGAGAAAAATTTTGTATATGTGGCTCGATAACATTCGCATCAAGTCTGGAGATATCCAGCAGGGCATCAAACAAATCATTCAGCGCACCCAATGAACGATTGACATCAGCAATAATCTTTCTGTTTTCTTCATCCTTAATCCTGCCATCCAGCACGGCGATAAACAGTGACAAGGCATGCAGGGGCTGGCGCAGATCATGACTTGCCGCGGCAAGAAATCTTGACTTGGCCATATTGGCCCGTTCTGCCGTTTGCTTTTGTGCAGAAAGCTGATAACGCAAGGTAATCAGTTCAATAAAGTTATTTGCAAAGTTTTTTACAAACAGGAAATAAATCACCGTGGCGATCAACAGGATTACAGCAAAAGCATAATAAAAAATCGTTGCCTGATAAACAGACGCCATTACCCCGGGCAGCAAAGCGGGGATCATGAAAAAATAGGAGGACTTCAGGTATGATACATTTGTTGTCATCATGGCCAGCGCATAGGCATAGATGATGGCATGGATAGCAATTGCATGGAGATAAGTCCCCGAAATGATGGACAAGCCTCCGGCTATGCCAAACATAATCCCGAGCAACACCATAAACACATTGAAAATAACAAACCAGGGCTCAACATTGCCCAGAGTGGATTTTTTTCTGTTGAAGTAAATATTCAAGCCGGTCCGCACCAGGGAGATCACCAGCCCAAACACCACCCATTGCGCCAATACCTTGCCACTGACAGTTTCCCACAAAACCATGGGGATCAGCCCCAGGGCAACAAAGATACTCAGCAGATTTAAATACGTGTACTCAAAGAGATAATGAACTCTTTGATGGTTTATAGCGGATTCTATCTCACCGGTGTCTGCCTGTTCTTCTACAACTGAACCATTCACCAACGCTCTCCCTATTCAGGTTATGCTCAGGATTTTTTTTTGTCATGTCGATGGTAAGTACCATACCGGTATGCTGCACACTAAAGAAGTTGTGTGCTTGCAGATCGCTGGATCAATTGTGTTTATATCCAATAGATTACACTGATGCAAGATCGCCGCAATATAATTCACTACTTTCGTACAGGTATTTATACCCACCAGATGAAACTGCGGCCCTTGCGGAGCAAAAAGATCAGGGCAGAATAAAAAACCCCGCTTATTCGGCGGGGTTATGGCAGACATCGCAATAATTTACATGTCGTTCAACATGTACTTCAAAACCACTCATCCAAAAAACTGTACCAATAGTTTCGGCTGGGTTTTTGGCCGGGCTTGAGGGTCGCTTTTGGCGCTGCCGGTGGTTTCTGGTTTGGCAGCTCCTTGTTAAGCTGGGCAATCTCGATATGCCAGCATTTGTCCTCAACAATCAGTCTGGTGATATATATTTCACCCTTGGTTGGTTGCGGGTGGCGGGCATTTTTAATGGTTTGGGACATCCCCATCAAGGCAATTTCAAAATCTTTTTGTTTGCTCTTTATAACACTGCCATAGGGAATATCCAGTACATTTTTCTTTTTGTAGTCTGCCTCCGGCACACAATGCAATGAGACTGTTTGTCCCTCTTTATATAATGAAGCAATTTTCTCCTTCATCGCCGCCTTGATCTCAGCCTCGCTTTTGGATTTATTGTCAAAATACACCTTTTCAACGCTCCTGCCGGCAGCAGCGTAACCCCACCCTCTGGCGGCGCGAAGGGTCTCTACCGAGCTCGCATTTGGATACGCCTTGCAGTTGCTATACATGATACGAGTCTGATCATCGAATGTCCTGATGGTACTGGAAAAACTGCAATTGTTGATCCCGGCAAAGGCCATGGCCAGTTTGATAATATTTTCTGAATAAGTGGAGACGACTTTTTTGGCATTTGTCAGGTACTGGATCTGTCGGGGACCACTGCCGACAGCGACCTGTTTGGCCCTGGTGATTTTATATTTTTTTAGTAGTTGGGGAATTGCCTCAGGGTCATTTTCGACAACTTTCGAGACCAGTATTTTTTCGGAACGGCCATCCGGGTCGATGCGGGAATCCGGGGATTTTAATTTAACAATATGCTGTTGAAATTTATATATAGCCGTATTGGTTTTGGTACCTGCTTTCCCATCCACTACAACAGCGGGAATTCTATCATCATCATATGACAATAGGTTGATAAGTTCCTGGATGAAATACACATCGTTTTTCGCGTTTTTTCCGCCCTGCCCCACAGATTGTTTAATATACATAAAATATCCCTATTTATATTTTAGTTAATAACGATCCAGAACGCCCTGTTCAACTTCACCAGAGTTGAATATGACTATCTTCAGGATCTTCCTTTGAATTTATAATTTAGAATGAATAGCTTATTTTCAAAATCACTGCTATGCATGAACTCATAGACCATGCCATCCTTCGATGTCAGCGGTACGGTAAAATTTTCCTTTTTCAATCGCGGGTGAGAAGGTAAACGCGATTCCGCGAATTGCAGAATAGAGGCCCCGGAATTGGTTAATTTGAGAATTCGGATCATTCGTTGCGCCAGTTGGTTGCTATCAACCATTTGTGTTGAAATATAACTGGCAACAGGCTGCCCCTTGTTGTTTTTGGATATAACCAAAATATCACCGGAATCAAGCAAGGTGGTTTCCCTGTCTGACGCAGCATTGGCACAACCTGCCGCCGTGAGACACAGCATATACCCCAGGAAGATAATTTTTGCTTTGCTCATACCTGCTCCTAATGCTCTGGCGGAATCCAGCTGTACTGAATCACTGTGGCGAAAACCGGTGAAGTCGACGGCATGACCTTGATCTGGTGTTGATCATTCATCCCTTCCAGAACAACCCCCTGACTGAACTCCGCCGCTTTCTTGCCCTTGAGCTGTGGCAATACCTTTTGCACCACAGCCTCCGAGGGAAGTATCCTGGACAACAGGTTTGATACCAAATCATTCAGCTGTTTGTCATCCGGCTGTTTCACCACAAAATAATGCACCGATGTACCCAGACTGCAAGTCGCAAACTGCGCCACCAGCGTATCACCATTATTTAGTACCGCACTGTAGCGCCCCTCATCCGCGAGGAGTTTCTCGGCCTTTACGCCGGGAGCGCCTTTCAACAACGCGCGTGCATCCGTTGATACCATGCACTCTTCGGCATGTGCGGATAGAGAGAAAATCGTCAGGAAAAGAAATTGAAGGATTGTTGACTTCATCATCTGTCAGGTGTCTCCATAGTCCATTATGGTTATTTGGACCGGCCTCATTTAAGAGTGGCCGTCAATAAGTTCACCAAGTCTAAACGTGACGCTTAAATGGATCAAGGTTTCATGTTCATTCAATTCACAGTTCAAATGGATATGGACTCACACAAACAAGAAATTCCAGCACACCGTTATTAACACTTAATTATATACAGGATATAAAAAACCCCCGCCGTAATGGCGGTGTTCTTGTTACCCGGTTCAGGGTTGGACTTGGAAAGGTGCGCTGAGAACGAACCGACAGGTGATGGTTACAAGGCAGACATAAAAAAACCCCGCCGAGTTGGCGAGGTTTTTATTACCCGGTTCAGGGTTGGACTCTAGTGGCAGGGCAAGGCGTGTTCAAGCGAGCAGCGCAGTGTATATGAAATACATGAGCAGCGGAGCGAAGGACACAACGCAGCCATGCCGCAAGAGGGCAGTCCTGATTACATCATGCCGCCCATACCACCCATACCACCCATACCACCCATATCAGGCGCACCCTTTTCATCAGGGATGTCGGCGACCATGGCTTCTGTGGTGATCATCAAACCGGCAACAGAGGCAGCGTTCTGCAGTGCAGTGCGGGTTACCTTGGTCGGGTCGAGGATACCGAACTTGATCATGTCACCATATTCACCGGTGGCAGCGTTATAACCAAAGTTGTCCTTGCCTTCGCGTACCTTGTTTACAACAACAGAGGGTTCATCACCGGCATTGGCAACGATCTGACGCAGCGGTTCTTCCATGGCGCGACGGGCGATGTTGATGCCGACGTCCTGATCATGGTTGTCGCCTTGCAGGTCCTTGATGGCATCCAGGGCGCGCACCAGGGCAACACCACCACCAGGTACCACACCTTCTTCAACGGCAGCGCGGGTGGCGTGCAACGCGTCTTCAACACGGGCTTTCTTTTCTTTCATTTCAACTTCAGTGGCGGCGCCAACTTTAATGACGGCAACACCGCCGGCCAGTTTGGCTACACGTTCCTGGAGTTTTTCCTTGTCATAGTCAGAAGAGGCTTCTTCGATCTGTGCACGGATCTGGTTAACACGATCTTCGATGTCTTTGGCCTGACCGGCGCCATCAATGATGGTGGTCTCTTCTTTGGTGATCTGGATCTTCTTGGCGTTGCCCAGATCATCCAGACCGGCCTTTTCAAGGGACAGGCCGACTTCTTCAGAGATCACGGTGCCACCGGTGAGGATAGCGATATCCTGCAGCATGGCTTTGCGACGGTCACCGAAACCGGGGGCCTTCACAGCGGCAACTTTGACGATACCGCGAATGTTGTTCACTACCAGTGTGGCCAGGGCTTCACCTTCCACGTCTTCGGCGACAATCAACAGCGGCTTGCCGGATTTGGCAACGCCTTCCAGAACCGGCAATAATTCACGGATGTTGCTGATCTTCTTGTCGTACAGCAGGACAAACGGCTCTTCCAGTTCGGCGCTCATGTTGGCCTGGTTGTTGACGAAATAGGGAGACAGGTAACCGCGGTCAAACTGCATACCTTCAACCACGTCCAGTTCATTTTCCAGACCGCTGCCTTCTTCGACAGTGATAACGCCTTCTTTACCGACCTTGCTCATGGCTTCGGCGATAATGTTACCGATTGAATCATCGGAGTTGGCGGAGATGGTGCCAACCTGGGCAATCGCCTTGTCGTCGGTACAGGGCTTGGACATACCTTTCAGGGTTTCAACAGTGGCGATAACCGCCTTGTCGATACCGCGTTTCAGGTCCATCGGGTTCATGCCGGCGGCAACAGCCTTCATACCTTCAACAACGATAGACTGGGCCAGTACGGTCGCTGTGGTGGTACCGTCACCGGCAACATCAGAAGTCTGGCTGGAGACTTCCTTCACCATCTGCGCGCCCATGTTTTCAAATTTGTCTTTCAGTTCGATTTCTTTTGCAACGGACACACCGTCTTTGGTGATGGTGGGGGCACCGAAGCTCTTGTCCAGTACCACGTTGCGGCCTTTCGGGCCCAGCGTGACTTTTACAGCGTTGGCCAGGATGTTGACACCGGCCAGCATGCGGTGGCGGGCTTCGCTACCAAAATTGACTTCTTTTGCGCTCATGAATGAATTCCTCTTTAGATGAATCTTGTTGCTTGGCTTTGTTTGATGCGACGGCGGTTTATTCAACCACGCCCATGATGTCTTCTTCGCGCATCACGAGCAGTTCTTCGCCGTCAACCTTAACCTCGGTACCGGCATATTTGCCGAACAGGACTTTGTCGCCTGCCTTGACTTCGAGGGGGCGAATATCGCCTGAATCTGTAATTTTGCCGTTACCCACGGCGACAACTTCACCTTGCATGGGTTTTTCGGTTGCTGTGTCCGGAATCACGATACCACCTGCTGTAGTGCGTTCTTCCTCCATGCGGCGAACAATCACGCGATCATGCAATGGACGGATTTTCATATTTTCCTCTCCTAAAAAGTCAATAAAATCAATGATTAGACTAAAGATTGTGGCCGGCCCGTGCGTGCAATGCGTATGGCTTTTTAGCACTCACCACCAATGAGTGCTAATAATAACGGGCATTATCGGCCTGTCAAGGTAATAGGGTCGTGAAGAATAGATTCAAGGCCGTACAGAAAATCTGTCTGCGCTGGATTCGCTATCATTAAATAGATGGTTATTAACAGCACCCACCTCGTTTTTGATCTCCTGGCCTGGCTGGGCGGTATGGTATCCGGTGTACTGGTTTATCGTCTGCGTCTCAGGCAGCCGGTCACCACGCTGGCCTCAACCACCGGCCTGCCCTATTTTCTCAGCCTGCTGGCCGGCGGCATTCTTGGCGCCTGGTTGCTGGGCTCATTGAATCTTTACCTGTCTGATATACCCAAAGCCGGTCGCAGTATCCTCGGCGCGGTGGCCGGTGCCGTCTTTACGGTCGAGTTGTACAAATGGCGGCATGGTATCCGGCAATCCACCGGCTGGCTGTTTGTGATTCCCCTCTGTGTCACGATGGCTGTCGGCCGGATCGGTTGTTATCTGGCGGGGCTGGATGATTTTACCTACGGCACCCCGTCGGCTCTGCCCTGGGCGGTGGATTTTGGTGATGGTGTGTTGCGCCATCCGGTACAGCTTTATGAGTCGCTCAGTTTGCTCGTTATGCTGGCCGGGATGATTTGGCTGCTGCGTTATCGACCTGCACAGTTTGTCACCCGCGGTTTTTATTTGTGGATACTGCTGTACGCCGGGCAACGGTTTGTTTGGGAGTTTTTCAAGCCATACAGTACTGTCATCGTGTACCTGAATCTCTTTCACCTCATCTGTCTCGGTTTAATCCTATACTCGATACTGATGTTAAAAAGGAAGGATGGATGAGCGAACGTTACGCAGCGCCCTATGTATTTTATGGTGAGACTGTCTCTTTGTGTGAGACCTGTCTGGAACGGGTCCCGGCCAAAATCCTGATCCAGGATCAGGCGGTCTGGCTGCAAAAACGCTGCCGGACTCACGGTACACAAAAAACCCTGATCTCAACGGACGTGGAATATTACAAAAGCTGCAAAGAGTATCTGAAGCCGGGTGATCGTCCGCGGCAGATCTTTTCCCGTACCGAATACGGTTGTCCTTATGATTGCGGCCTGTGCCCTGACCATGAACAACATACCTGTCTCGCACTGATCGAAATCACCAATAACTGCAACCTGCGTTGTCCGGTCTGTTTTGCCGATTCATCACCGGAGCAGGATATGTTCCGCCCCTTGTCAGAAATTGAGGCCATGCTGGATACCCTGGTGGCGGCCGAAGGAGAACCTGATCTGTTGCAGATCAGCGGCGGTGAACCGACTCTGCACCCGGATATCATGCCGATCCTGCAACTGGCCAAACAGCGTCCCATCCGGCACCTGATGCTCAATACCAATGGGATCCGTATCGCCAATGACCCCGACTTTGTTGCCGAACTGGCTGCGCTGAAGCCGGGGTTTGAGGTGTACCTGCAATTCGATTCGCTGCAAAAACAAACTCTGGAAGGGTTGCGCGGGGTCGACCTGCGCAGTGTCCGACAACGCGCACTGGAAAATCTCGAACAGCATAACATCTCCACTTCACTGGTGGCGGTCGTACAGAAGGGAGTAAATGACGAAGAGATCGGCGCGATTATTGAACACGCCTTGCAATTCCGCTGTGTACGCGGCGTGACCTTTCAACCGGTGCAGGATACCGGCCGAAATGATACCCCTTCCATCAAGAACAAGCGGATGCTGTTGAGCGATATTCGCCGCGCCATTGCTGAACAAAGCGGGATTTTTACGGCGGAAGATATCCTGCCTCTGCCCTGCAACCCGGAATCCATCGCTATCGGTTATGGTCTGCGCAAGAATAACAGTGTATTGCCGATCACTTCGTTGATCCCCAAACAGGAGTGGATCGGTGAAGTCCCCAACACCGTTTCTTTTGAACGCTACCCGGAGTTAAAGCAGAAACTGCTGGAGTTATTAGCGGTGCATAACCTGCCGGACAAGAGTGAGGAAAAACTCCGCCATTTGCTCTGTTGTCTGCCCGAATTCGATCTACCGCAAGAGATCACCTATGAGCATGTGTTTCGTGTGACCATTGTTGAATTTATGGACCGGTATAATTTCACACTGGGCGGGGTGAAGCGTTCCTGCATCCATTTTGTCACGCCGGAGCAAAAAATTATTCCCTTTGACACCTATAATCTGTTTTACCGCGACGGTTCGATAGAGCGCTTCCGTCGACAACTGTCACACATTAAAACAACAGGTGATATATATGAACCATGAACCTGACCTTGCACCCCAGACAGACAACAACCAATCTGTAAGACGATTTTTTGCATTGCTGCTCATGATCAGCGGCGTTTTCATCGTTGCAGCGGCAGGGCTGTGCAGTCTGGTCTTCGTCGCCGGCAGTGCAATACCTGTTGATGGGTTGTGGCTGGTGCTGATTGTTGGAGGTATTCCGGCAGTTATCGGACTGTTGCTCTACAAAGGCGGTAAGATACTGAAGGAAAAAAATAATACCCGGCAACCCCCAACGACCTGAAACATCGTTTACCCACTTTCTGCTGCACAGCCGAAAGATGCGGCAACGTTCCGTGGCCGGTGAGTCATTTCACAACGCTCAGGCCCCTGCCGCCAAATGAGGATTCGCTTTGGACAGCCGCTCTTTCAGCCGTTGTTTCGCTTCCTGCAACTTGTGCAACATGGCACGATTCTCAGGCAAGGCCAGTTCATTCACCAATATGGCGCGTTCTTTTTTGAAACTGTCGTACTGTTTTTGTTCCGCCATGATGCGTGTTGATTCCTGATAGGCTTGATCAAACTCATCATGCAGGGTTATCACCACTTCGATTAATTCCCGGTTTGACAGCAGCTGTTGATAGATTTTTGGATAATACTGTTCTGCGGTACGAAAATAACTCAGGATAAAGAGTTTGAACTCCAGATAGGAAAGATCGATGTCATTGTTACCCAATTCGGTGAAGGTGTTATCACCCTGACTGACCCGGCGTTGCTTCGCATTCAGCTGTTTAAGAATGTTGTTTTTGGTGATAATGCTGTAGTAATAGGCATGAAACTCGTCCAGCAGGCCATAGATGCCGAATTGTTGAGTGACGTGATATGGGGAGGCTTCACCAATATACGTCGTGTAACGACTGCCCTTCAGCACCTGCTTGTCCTTGATGACACGATGGATCTCTTTCGCCGGGAAGGTCTGTGTATGAAACAGGTGGCGCAGCCCCAACGATTTCGTATAAACAGAAGTATGGCCAAACGTGTGATACCCCATTCTCCGGCTGCGGGGTTGTGGATCAAACTGCAATGCCATGGATGAGTAATGGTGAGCCGTTTCGTGTATGGCCGTCCCGACCGAACTCACCATGGATTGAAAATCAGTCTTCGGTTTACCATGCAAATAGCCCTTTAGATACAACATGTAGTCCAGTGCCGGTCGCCCACAGTGTTGCCGGCCGACCCTTTTAAAGTAATCCACAAAGTGGATGCCCTCGCCACTATACTGTTTGGCCGCTTTATAAAATTCCTGTTCGATAGCCGGATCGAGTTTGACCTGTCGCTCGTAGGAAAACAGGCCGTTACAACGTTGCGCCCTGGCATATTTTGCATAATCTATCGTGCAAGCTGTCGTCATGAGCAGGACGATCAAGCCGGACAATCCGGTTGGAAGTAATCTCGTTCTGTTCATCATATGCCTTACCTCTCAATGACTAATGCTCTGTCCCGGTTGTTACTTGCCGTAGCGGTTTCTTGCCGTAGCGGTTTCTTGCCTCGCGCAGTTCACGCAACATCTGCCGGTTGGCCGGTACTGCCAGTTCCCGGTGCATAACCTCACGGTGTTCCGCAAAAATCGCGCTGAGTTTCAAACGCCGGTTGAGCTTTTCCCCTCGTTGATAAACCTTTTCATAGTCATCATGCAGGGAAACAATGACATTCAACAATTCACCGTGTTGCATCAGTTGTCGGTATGTTTCCGGGTGGTATTGTTTTGCTGTACGGAAATAGCTGAGGATGAATAGCTTGAATTCCAGGAATGCACCGGCTGAATCAACGTAGATCGAATTATAGGTATTATTGGATGTTCTGATCCTGTTGAGCTTTTTGCCCATTTTGTGCAGCACATTGTTCGATGCAATTGAATCGTGATAATAGGCATGAAATTCATCCAGCAGACCATAGATACCGAATGCCTGGGTTGCCAGACTGGTTTTGGAAGGTGCAATATAGACTGCATAACGGTGATTGCTTTTTACTTCGGGGTAGGTAATCACCTTGTCGATTTCCTCGGCCGGGAATACAGGTGTATGGGCCACATGCACCAGCCCCAGTGATTCAGTCCGAAACGAGGTATGGCTGTACTGTCGCTTTAACAGGTTTTTCTTGTCTTTTACCGCATTGCGATCATGGGCCAATGCCATCGCGGAATAGAGGTGGGCGGTTTCATGGATAGCGGTACTGACAGAATGCACCATGGACTGATAATCTGTCTGTGGTTGGCCGTGTAAATAACCGCGCAGGAATGTGACATACTGGATCATCGGCCGACCACATTGTTTACGACCGACATCCCGGAAAAAGTCGACAAAATAAACACCCATATCCCCACCAAACCGTTTCACCACCCGATAAAACTTCTGCTCGATCTTTGGATCGGGTTTGAGTGTTTGTTCGTATTTAAACAGGTTGTCACAACTCTTTGCAGTTCCGGGCGAAACCGATTGGCTTTCAAACATTGGGCCTTGATATGGTTGTCGTTGTTTATGTTTGAATCGCCCGCCGCTCAGACCGCACGCGGAAGTAAACAGCAAACTGCAGATCACGGCCGATATCGAAGCTTTGAATAAGAATCGCCTCATTGGCGAACATCTCCTTTGGCGGCTGCAAAACCATAAAAAATTTCTTGAATAAAACCGGACCTGCTGTCAGGTCTATCGGCCAATACTCATGCTTTTTATAGTATCAGGAGATAATTTCCGGAAAATTCAGTCGTCCTTGCGCTCATATTCGCCTTCAATCGTGTGAGTTGTCCCGGATGACGGTGAACTTTGCCCTCCGTGGTGAGTGCGCACGGCCCAGACACCCCGGTTGATGAGATTAACAGCCAATTGTTGGCGAATCGGCGGGATAAGCAGCAGAAAACCGACCGTATCGGTGAAAAAACCAGGTGTCATCAGCAAGGCCCCGGCGATAATTAAAAACGCGCCTTCCACCAGCGGGATGGCCGGCAGTTCACCTCGGGCGCTGCATTCCTGCAGGCGACGGAGGGTGGAGATCCCCTGCATACGCAGCAGAAAAGCCCCCAATACAGCAGTAAAGACGACCAAAAAGACGGTCCAGCCGGCGCCGATCTGACCACCGATTTTAATGAGCAGGAATATTTCCAGCAACGGCACGGTTAAAAACAGGATGAAAAAAATCTTGAACATGATGCAGGCCTTAATATTTGTCTTGTATGCTGATGAGTGTTGATTATACCTTTTGCCCTGAACCGCAGTATGCATTATCTTTGTCCACCATGCCGCACCATGACACACATCAATATCTGATTGCACTTTGCACCTGTCCGGATCAGGATACTGCCGCTCAGTTGGCCGACAGGCTGGTCGGTGACCGCCTTGCGGCCTGTGTCAACATCGTACCGGGAATCACCTCAGTGTACCATTGGCGGGACGGCATCGAACATGACAACGAATTGTTGCTCCTCATCAAAACCCGCCGGGAGCTGTTTCCAGCGCTTGAGGCGACAATTCGGCAGCATCACCCTTACGAACTTCCCGAGGTGATCGCTGTCTCTATCGAGGAAGCGTCACAGGCCTACCTGGACTGGATCGATCAATCATTGGGTAAAAAAAATGTTACATAACACTGTCATTCCAAAACTGTTGTCCCTGTTTGTTCTCTTCTTTATCGCCGGCGCACTACAGGCCGAGGACGAACCCTTAATGCCCAATGAGGCATTTAAATTTTCCGCCAAAATGATCGATGCCAATACGGCTCGTGTCGAATGGAATGTCGTTAAAAAATATTATCTGTATCGTGACAAGATCAGTTTCTCTTCCGGCACCCCCGGCATTGATATCGGTACAGTTTCCCTGCCTAAAGGCAAACTGAAGCATGGTATCCGTCCCGACGGTTCAGAAGGTGAAGTAGAAACCTTTATCGGCAAACTCACCATTAATGTGCCGCTGCGCCGAACCAATCCCAATCTGAAAGAGTTCACACTCATTGCCAAGTCCCAGGGTTGTGCCGAAATCGGCATCTGTTACCCACCGCATAAACAGCAAGCCACACTCAAACTGCCTGCCGCCGGCAACAATAAAACCAGTGCCGTCAAACAAATCAATACCCTGAGCAACCTGCTGGGTGTGAGTAACAACCAGGACATACTGACTGCCGACGAGGCCTTTCAGGTAAATGTGACAGCTGAAGATGGCAATACTATTGTTGCCCGTTGGGTTATCGCACCCAAGCACTATATGTATCGCGACAAGATCAATGTGAAGCTGAAAGACGTGAGCGGCGTCCGTCTGGCAGATGTGGTGATTCCTGCCGGTGAAGAAAAACATGATGAAGTCTTCAAGAAGACCATGCAGGTGTTTCATGACCATGCCGAGGCCCGAATCAAACTGGCGCGCAGCAAGACCGAGCCCATGGATATCGCCCTCGAACTGACCTGGCAGGGTTGTGCCGAAGAGGTGGGGATCTGTTATCCGCCGGTGAAGAAACAACTGACCGTCAGTCTGCCGGCCGGCGGTTCCGCCGCCCCTGCCGCTGCATCAGGTGAATCAACATTCAGCATGGAAAGATTCAATCGTATCCTCGATCAGGGAAACCTGCTGCTGGTGATGCTGGCGACAATGGCTGCCGGTATCATTCTTGCGTTTACCGCCTGTATGTATCCCATGATCCCCATCCTCTCCAGCATCATTGTCGGTCAGGGTGAAAAGGCCACCGCTGCCAAAGGACTGGGGTTGTCTCTGATCTATGTGGGTTCCATGGCCGTCACCTTCGGCGTCATTGGCGCCATTATGGCGGGGGTGAGTGGCGGTGTCGGCTTGCAGGCCTATTTCCAGAGTCCCTGGATGTTGATTCCCTTCGCCGTCCTGTTTATTGCACTATCCATGGCGATGTTTGGTTTTTATAACATCCAGATACCGGCCTTTATTCAGAGCCGCCTAACCACCATCAGCAACCAGCAACAGGGTGGTAATCTGGCCGGTGTGGCCATCATGGGCATCCTGTCCGCCCTGATCATCGGTCCCTGTGGTGGTCCGATTCTGATCGCCGCCCTGAGTTATGCCGCCTCTTCCGGTAATGTCTTCAATGGCTTTGTCGCCCTGTTCAGTCTGGGTATGGGCATGGGTCTGCCCTTGCTGGTGGTGGGTGCCGGCGGCAGCAAGTTGTTGCCCAGAGCCGGTGACTGGATGAATATTGTAAAAGCCACGGCCGGTGTCATCCTGCTGGCTGTTGCTATCGTCATCCTGGAGCGGATGCCCAACATCTTCCCGCCTGCCTTGACCATGTTGTTGTGGGCGGCATTGATTATTGTCTCGGGTATCACCATGGGTGCGCTGGAACCTCTCACCATCGAAAGCACCGGCATGAAGAAATTCTGGAAAGGTATCGGCTTTACCCTGCTGATCTACGGCACCATCGTCATGCTGGGTGGTTTGACCGGCGGTAAATATGTCACTGATCCCTTGCATGGCTCCAGTCTGACCAGTGGCAAGATCAGTACAGCGGTTGCCTCCACAGCAGGTGGCGGCAATCACACCGCGGACCTTGGATTCAAACGGATCAAATCCGTTGCGGATCTGGACCGTGAACTCAAGGCCGCCAAACAACAGGGCAAGCTGGTGATGCTCGATTTCTATGCCGACTGGTGTCTGTATTGTAAAGAGTATGAATCCTATGTCTTCCCCAAGGCTGACGTACAACAGCGTCTGAAAAAGATGGTCCTGTTACAGGCCGACGTCACGGCACAGGATGCGGATGACAAGGCCTTGATGCAACGCACCAGTGTAATTCTGCCGCCGGCCATACTATTCATTGACACCAATGGTGCCGAGCAAAAACAATTTCGCATCGTCGGCAGTATGAAGGCGGAACAGTTCGTGCGCCATGTTGATAAAGTCCTGGCCAAATAAGTCACCCGATTAAAGTTGAAACGCACATGAAAAAAACACTCCTTGTCATCATCGTCGCCGCACTGGGTCTGGCTGCCGGATTTATGGTCAATCGCGGCATCATTTCCAATACACCGCAAACACAGGTGGAGACCAGTGCACCGGAGTTTGCCCCGGCTTTCAAGTTAAAAGATCTGGAAGACAAGCTGCGCAGCAGTGAAGAGTGGAAAGGCAAGGTGGTAATGGTCAACTTCTGGGCCAGCTGGTGTCCGCCCTGTGTGCGTGAAATCCCCGCCTTTATCAAGTTACAGAAGGATTATGCCGACAAGGGTCTGGTGATCATCGGCATTGCAATCGACACCAAACAGAATACCGCAGACTTTACTGATCCGATGGATATCAATTATCCCATCCTGATTGGCGAACAGGAGGGTATTCCACTCAGTCAGGCCTACGGCAACCGGCTCGGTGTATTACCCTTTACCGTGATCGTCGATCGGCAGGGCAAGATCGTCTATACCCACCGCAGCGAACTGACCTATACCCTGGCAGAAAAGGTCATAAAACCCTTGTTGTGATCATCGTCCGCTTGCAAAATAGTTTTTTGCGCTATAATTGCGCTGATTTTCGTTAAATTGTCGAGGATTTGACCCCAACCTCGCTAAACTGGACAAATCGCCCCGCTTGGTGCACAATTTCCATTAGAAAACACTTATTCTGACAGGATCGCAACTGTTCGCGACAAGTTGCTGCATATTCTGGCTGGAATACAGATATAATTACTTACGACGCAGTATTACAAGTTGGTCAAAATGGCGAACATTCTGGTTTTACACGGCCCGAACCTCAATTTGTTGGGCACCCGCGAGCCACAGCACTATGGCGCTGATCGGCTCGATGATATCAACCAGCGCCTGATCCGGCTGGGCCAGGATGCCGGTCACCAGGTCGAATGTTTCCAAAGCAATGCCGAACACGAACTGGTCAACAAGGTCCAGGCCGCTCCGGCAGCGGGTGTCGGTTTTATCGTCATTAACCCGGCCGCCTTTACCCATACCAGCGTCGCTTTGCGGGATGCCCTGTCTGCCGTGAGCATACCGTTTATTGAAATCCATTTATCAAATATCCATGCCAGGGAGGCATTTCGCCGTCACTCCTATTTTTCAGATGTGGCGGTCGGCGTGATTTGCGGCCTCGGTGCGCAGGGCTATGCACTGGCTCTCCAGGCGGCAATGACAAAACTGGACTCCAATTAATCGTAATAACAACTATTAAACCAGAAGGTAAATTAGCAACATGGATATCCGAAAAGTAAAAAAACTCATTGAGTTACTCGAAGAATCAGGAATTGCCGAGATTGAAATCCATGAAGGAGAAGAATCAGTCCGTATCAGCCGCCAGAGCAATGTCCCTGCGCCGATAGCCTATGCCGCCGCGCCGCCCATGGCTGCCCCCGCCGCACCGGCCGCCGCCGCCCCCGCCGCCGCGGAAAGCAAAAGTGCCGCCGAAGAAATCAGCGGCCATGTGGTGAAATCGCCCATGGTCGGCGCCTTCTATCGCGCCTCGTCACCCGGCTCCAAACCCTTCGTCGAAGTTGGCGACAAGGTCAAGGTGGGCGATACCCTGTGCATCATTGAAGCCATGAAACTGCTCAATCAGATCGAAGCCGACAAGGCCGGCACCATTAAGGCTGTGCTGGTGGAAAACGGCCAACCGGTGGAATACAACGAACCCCTGTTTGTTATCGAGTAAGCCGCCGGTCACCATACCGATGGCAAGCCCTGCCTGCCAGTGGTCAATGTATGACGATTTGAGTGAGTAAGAGAAAACAATGATAGATAAAATTCTAATAGCCAATCGCGGTGAAATCGCTCTGCGAATCCTGCGTGCCTGCCGCGAACTGGGCATCAAGACGGTTGCCGTCCATTCCGAGGCCGACCGTGATTTAAAACATGTCCGACTGGCCGATGAATCGGTCTGTATCGGCCCCCACCCGTCGATCGAAAGTTATCTGAATGTCCCGGCCCTGATCAGCGCCGCTGAAATTACCGATACGGTCGGCATCCATCCCGGTTACGGCTTCCTGTCGGAAAATGCCGATTTTGCCGAGCGCGTCGAAGAGTGCGGCTTTATCTTCATCGGCCCAAAGCCGGATACCATCCGCATGATGGGTGACAAGGTGGCCGCCATCCGGGCCATGAAACAGGCCGGCGTACCCTGTGTACCGGGTTCAGACGGCCCGCTGGGGAATGATGACGAAACCAATTTGCGCATTGCCCGTGAAATCGGTTATCCGATCATCATCAAGGCAGCCGGCGGTGGTGGCGGACGCGGCATGCGCGTCGTTCACTCCGATGCATCCTTGCTGAACTCCATCTCCATGACCCGCGCCGAGGCGGCCGCCGCCTTCAACAATGACGTGGTCTACATGGAAAAATTCCTGGGCAATCCACGCCACGTGGAGATCCAGGTCTTGTCTGACACCCACGGCAACGCCATCCATTTGGCCGAGCGTGACTGCTCCATGCAGCGCCGCCATCAGAAGGTGATTGAAGAGGCCCCGGCCCCCGGCATCAGCGACGAGATGCGCAAAAAGATCGGTGAACGCTGCGCCCAGGCCTGTGTGGATATCGGTTATCGCGGCGCCGGCACCTTTGAGTTTCTCTATCAGGACGGTGAGTTCTACTTCATCGAAATGAACACCCGCGTCCAGGTGGAACACCCGGTCACCGAAATGATCACCGGTGTGGATATCGTACGTGAGCAGATCCTCATTGCCTCCGGCGAACCCCTCTCCTACAAGCAGTCCGATATCAAGATCAACGGTCATGCCATGGAGTGCCGCCTGAATGCGGAAGATCCCAACAACTTCATGCCTTCCCCCGGCACCATTACCACCTATCACGCCCCCGGTGGTCCCGGCATCCGGGTCGATACCCATATCTATAACGGCTATCGTGTCCCCCCTTACTATGACTCGATGATTGGCAAACTCATTGCCCATGGGCCAACCCGTGAGATCGCCATGGCGCGCATGCGGAACGCCCTGGGTGAAGTGGTGATTGAAGGCATCAAGACCAACGTTCCGCTGCATCAGGAATTGTTCCGTGATGCGGCCTTCCAGGCCGGTGGCACCAATATCCACTATCTGGAGAAAAAGCTCGACGAAAAGAAACAGGACAAGTAGTCATCCATGCCCTGGGTGCAGTTAAAACTCTATGTTGCCCCGCAACAGGCCGAGGTCATCGAAACTGCACTAACCCGGCTGGGCGCCGCCGCCGTCACCATGCAGGACGCGGCGGACCAGCCGCTTTTCGAACCACCATTGGGCACCACCCCGCTGTGGGAACACACCGAAATCACCGGCCTGTTTCCCGCCGAGACCGACAGTGATGCCCTCATTGCCCAGTTAATTCAGCAACCCGGTATTGATACCCTGCCCCACTGGAAGGCGGAGATCCTGGAAGATCAGGACTGGACCAGCGCCTGGCTGGATCGCTTCAAGCCCATGCGTTTCGGCAACCGATTGTGGATCTGCCCCAGCGCCTATAGCCCACCCGAGCCTGACGCAGTCAACATATTCCTCGATCCCGGGCTGGCCTTCGGCACCGGCACTCACCCCACCACCGCCATGTGTCTGGAGTGGCTGGACGGCCATCCTCCACAGGATCTGGATGTTATCGACTACGGCTGTGGTTCCGGCATTCTCGCGCTGGCGGCAGGCAAGCTGGGCGCAGCAAACATCCGGGCAGTGGACAATGATCCGCAAGCCCTGCTCGCCACCCGCGACAACAGTGCCAACAACGCACTCACGGATCGCATCCAGGCCTTTTTGCCGGAACAGGTACCGACCGCCCCCTGTGATCTGCTGTTGGCCAATATTCTGGCCGGTCCCCTGGCGCAGCTTGCCCCCACCCTGACGGCGTTACTCAAACCGGGCGGACATCTGGTACTATCGGGATTACTCGCCGGCCAGGCGGAGGAAACCATCCGGGCCTATCGGCCCGGGATCGAATTAACCATCCATGCCCAAAAGGAAGAATGGATTTGCCTGCACGGACAGCGACAAGCGTGAATGTGAATTCTCACACCGGCTACCTATACTCCCTGATAGCCGGCCCGGAAACAGACGCATAACCACAACCGATGTATACCCAGTGTCCCAAATGTCAGACCGTTTTTGGTATCAGTGAGCAGCACCTTGCCGCTGCCCGCGGGCGGGTGCGTTGTGGACAGTGTCAGCACGTCTTCAATGCCCGGCTGAACATCATCAAGGACCTGTCCACCCTGCAGCCGCCGACATCGGCCCAGCCGCAAGCCGAAACAAGTGAGACAGAGGACTCGCAATACATCGAGCTGAGTGATGCCCCCGAACCAAAACCCGAGCCAAAACCCGAGCCAAAACCCGAGCCAAAACCCGAGCCAAAACCCGAGCCAAAACCCGAGCCAAAACCCGAGCCAAAACCCGAGCCAAAGCCTGAGCCGAAGCCCGAGCCGGCGCCACACAAAGCGAAAAATGCCGAGCTGGACGCCATTTTTGCCGCTCTGGATAACCGGCTGGAGCAACTCTCCGCCAAAGCAGATGGTTATGTCACCCCGCTCACCAGCGACATCTCGCTGGAGACACCGGTTGATAACCACTACCGGGACACCTTCGATCAACCGGATGATGTCGACCCTGCAGACCATGAAACACTGGATGAGATCCTGCACGAAGCGGAGGAAAAGCTTGCCGACCCCGTGGCGGAGGCAGACGACGAATCATTGCTGAGTGCTGAGGAGATCGAAATCCTTTCCCCGGAATCCGAACCGGAATGGGAACAGGAGCCGGAACAAAAGACAGAACCCGAGCTCGAACCACCGCCGGAAGAGATGTTCCGCAGCAGTCCGCCTCACGCCGAGCCGGAGCAGACTGAAGAAATACCCGATGAGTTTGTCGTTGTCACTGAACCCGACACCACACTTGAACTCACGCCGGCAGAAACCGGGCAGGATACTCCCCCGGACGAATCCGACACGGCGCCGGCCACCGCTCAACCGGTCGATCCGCTGGATGAAATTCTGGTGCTTGAACCATCTGCACCCAAACCGGAACCACAACAGAAGCTGCGCAAGAAAAAAGTCACCATCAAAAAACCGGATGAACTCTATTCCGAGCTTTCCATCCCCGGCGATATCCCGACCCTGATGGACCAGGAGGAACTGCCCTTCGTACTGCACAGCGAAATGGAAGAACTGCAAAAATTCAAACCGCGCAGCATCTGGATGAGCCTGCTGCTCACCCTGATCTTTTTCCTGCTGCTCGCCCTGCTGGCCGCACAGCTTGCCCTGTTCCGCAACGTGGAACTGGCCAACAAGGTCCCGGAACTGAAACCCTGGATCATCCAATTCTGTCAGCATATGCCCTGTCAATTCAGCGGCCGACGGGATGTGGCCGGTATCAAGCTCATCAATCGGGATGTTCGCGTCCATCCCAAGGACAAAAATGCCCTGCTGATCAGCGCGGTATTCGTCAACAACGCCGGTTTCAGCCAACCCTTCCCCGATATCCTGGTCGAACTCTCCGACCTGACTTCAACCGTCGTGGCAAAACGGCGCTTCAAACCCGCTGACTATTTGTCAAAAGAAAACCAGTATTTCCAGTTAATGAAACCGGGTGTCCCCATGCAAATATCCATCGAAGTGCTTGATCCCGGTAACGATGCGGTAAACTTCGAGTTCTCATTTTTGTAATTATCAGAAGCTCAATTTAGACACGATCTTGCCTTGAATCACCCTGTTTATGAGGGGAAAAAGGTCAATTTCCCTCTTTATCCCTGTCCATTAAGCGGTTATGATCCAACCCCCTTTTTCGTTACAAAGACGTAACAAAAATATGCAAATCGGCCCCTACAAGCTGCAAAACCGTCTCATTCTGGCCCCCATGGCCGGTGTGACTGACCGCCCGTTCCGGCAGCTGTGTCGTGAACTGGGAGCCGGTATGGCGGTTTCCGAAATGGTCTCATCCAACTCCCTGCTCTGGGGCAGCGAAAAAACCAAACGCCGCGCCAATCATGACGGCGAAGCCGATCCGAAGTCAGTCCAGATCATGGGCACCGACCCCGCCATGATGGCCGAAGCCGCCCGCTACAATGCGGACAACGGCGCCCAGATCATCGACATCAACATGGGTTGCCCGGCGAAAAAGGTCTGTAACGTCGCCGCCGGCTCTGCACTGATGCGGGATGAAAAGCTGGTGGGCGAAATCCTGCAAGCTGTGGTTGAGGCTGTTGATATACCGGTCACCCTGAAAATGCGTACCGGCTGGGACAGTCAGCACAAAAATGCACCCGTCATCGCCCGTATCGCGGAAGATTCCGGTATCCAGGCCCTGGCGGTACACGGCCGCACCCGCGCCGATCAATACCACGGCGACGCCGAATACGACACCATCGCGGAGGTAAAAAGCCGCGTCAGCATCCCGGTCACCGCCAATGGCGATATCGATTCACCGGAAAAAGCCCGCCATGTGCTTGATTATACGGGGGTGGATGCCCTGATGATCGGTCGCGCCGCCCAGGGACGCCCCTGGATATTCCGTGAGATCGATCACTATTTGATTACTGGTCAAAAAATGGCCGAACCCGGCCTTCAAGAAGTGCGTGACATTTTGCTCCGACACTTGCAAAATCTGTATAGTTTCTATGGCGAATACACGGGGGTGCGCGTCGCCCGCAAGCACATCAGCTGGTACAGCAAGGGACAGGCCCACGGTGCCGCATTCCGCCAGGCAGTCAACCGTGTAGATGATGTAGAACAACAACTAACCATGGTTCACCAATTTTTTAATCGCTTGTTGGTCAAGGAGGAAATGGCAGCATGACAGAAGCAGCCTCAATCGTAGATAACATAACCCCGCTAAAGGTTGACAATACCATAGAAGACAAGACCACCTTGCGTGATTGCGTCGCCAATGCGGTTGCCGATTATTTCGATAATCTTGATGGACATCCGGGGGGCAACCTCTATCAGATGGTGTTACAGGAAATCGAGCATCCCTTGCTGGAGCAGGTAATGCGTCATGTGAGTGGCAACCAAAGCAAGGCCGCTGTGCTTCTGGGCCTGAATCGGGGAACCCTGCGTAAAAAGTTGAAACAGTACGACCTGCACGACTAGTGTCATACCAGCCATCCACGGATGGTATCTTCAACGCGCAATAAATTACTCTGACTACACAGTCCGCCCTGTGCGACTGTGGGTGGCTTCATGAATCCAAAGACCGTGTTCTGCACGGTCTGTTTTTTTGTGTAAAGGTAAAAATTCAATGTCGAAAATCTCCCGCGCCCTGATCAGTGTCTCCGACAAAACCGGCATCGTCGACTTTGCCAGGACCCTGCAAACCGATTTCAATGTGGAAATTCTTTCCACCGGTGGTACGGCCAAACTGCTGGCCGAACAGGGAGTTAAGGTCATCGAAGTTTCCGACTACACCGGTTTCCCCGAAATGATGGACGGCCGGGTCAAGACCCTGCACCCGAAGATCCACGGCGGTCTGCTGGGACGGCGCGGCACAGATGACGGCGTGATGCAGGAACACGGTATCCCCCCCATCGATCTGGTGGTGGTCAACCTCTATCCCTTTGAAGCGACCATCGCCCGCGCCGACTGCACCCTGCCCATGGCCATCGAAAACATCGACATCGGCGGCCCCACCATGTTGCGTTCCGCCGCCAAAAACCATGCGGATGTGACCGTTGTTGTTGACGCCGTCGACTATGGGCGTGTTCTCAATGAGATGAAAGACAATAACGGCGCCGTCACCCCGGCCACCCGCTTTGACCTGGCGGTCAAAACCTTTGAACACACCGCCAACTATGACGGCAACATCGCCAACTATCTGGGCAAGATCACCCCGTGCGGCGAAAACACCGCCTTCCCGCGCACCTTTAACAGCCAATATATAAAAGTGCAGGAAATGCGCTATGGTGAAAACCCGCATCAGGAAGCGGCATTCTACGTGGAAGCCGGCGCCAAAGAGGCCGGCGTCGCCACCGCCAAACAGTTACAGGGCAAGGAACTCTCCTATAACAACATCGGTGATACCGATGCGGCGCTGGAATGCGTCAAGCAATTCAACGAAGGCCCCGCCTGCGTCATCGTCAAACACGCCAACCCCTGCGGCGTCGCCACCGGCAAGAACCTGCTCGAATCCTATGACCGCGCCTACGCCACCGATCCGGAATCGGCCTTCGGCGGCATCATCGCCTTTAACCGGGAACTGGACGCCGAAACCGCACAGGCCATCGTTGACCGTCAATTCGTTGAAGTGATCATTGCGCCGAGTGTCAGCAAAGAAGCCATCGACATCGTCGCCGCGAAAAAGAATGTACGCCTGCTGGAGTGTGGTCAGTGGTCAAACGAACAAGCCGACCGCCTCGACTTCAAACGGGTCAACGGCGGCTTGCTGGTACAAAGCAGCGACCTGTTGCTCTATAACGAACTGAAAGTCGTCACCAAACGTCAACCCACCGAACAGGAAATGAGCGATCTGCTGTTTAGCTGGAAAGTGGCCAAGTTCGTTAAATCCAACGCCATCGTCTACGGCAAACACAACATGACCATCGGCGTCGGCGCCGGACAAATGAGCCGCGTCAACTCAGCACGCATCGCCGCCATCAAGGCCGAACATGCCGGGCTGGAAGTGAAAGGCTCCGTCATGGCCTCCGATGCCTTCTTCCCCTTCCGTGACGGCATCGACCAGGCCGCCGGTGCAGGCATCGCAGCAGTCATTCAACCGGGCGGTTCCATGCGCGATGAAGAAGTCATCGCCGCCGCGGATGAACATGGCATGGCCATGGTGTTTACGGGCATGCGGCATTTCCGGCATTAAGAACACACACCCTCTCCCTCCGGGAGAGGGCAGGGGCAGGGGTGAGGGAGTTAAAAATCAAGCCCTTTCCTTCCACTTCCCACCACGCAAAACACAACGCAAAGGCCGCTCCTGGTCGCACTGTAGAACCCCTTCGGGTTTCATTCAGCACTACTTCGCTTCGCTCAGGTCGTCCATGACCTCGCGGTATAAGTATATCCATATACAAACCGCGAAGACGCGAAGAACAGCAGCATTACCACCTATATTAGCGATCGCTTGTTGACACCACACCATACTGAAATATGATCAAAACAGGTCAGGCCAAAACATAGATGGCCAGAGTCCCCATAGATTGGACGAACATACTGATTTAGTTAACAACGCGTGTTTTATACGCACTTTATGTCCGATATAAGGCTGGCATTTGGGTCCAATTAATATAGTTAGGCCAATTTATAAGGAAGAGAGGAATAGGTGAAAAATATTCTTATATCAAGTTTAGCAATAACGTGCTTTGTAATTGTCGGATGTACCGATTCATCAAATAACGGCCATCCTGACTCATCAGTATATTATGAAGTTGAAACTTTTCCCAAAAAGACATCAAACGATTGCCGCAAAGGAATGGCAAGGATTTATGACGAATGTTCAAACCAAGAAAAAATACTTGAAGCGGCCCTTAAAAAAGGAAATGAGACTGGAAAGACCGTTTTGTTGGTAATTGGTGCAGAATGGTGTATATGGTGTCACGTATTTGACAAGTATATAAAGGGACACAGCAGAAATTTTAATTACAAGTGGGTATACGAGGGAGATGACCAACAGTGGGAAATGAAGGAAACCGAGAATCTTAATGCCATGAATGAGTCTAAAGCACTAAACAAATATGTATCGGAAAATTTTGTCATCGCGCATATTGAAAACTATTATGCTCCAGGCGGAGACGCAGTTATTCGAAAGACAGGGTATGATCCAAAAAATATTAAATTCATACCTTATTTAATTTCTCTACACAAAAACGGTAAATATGCAGCACATATGCTAGCGTACAATGCCATACCTGGTTTAGAGATTCGACACGATGGTGGTGAAGAATTTCGAGGATTTGATCGTAACATCCTGTTAGCAGAACTAAAAAAATTACGGAAAAACTCAAAATAATTATATGGCAATCACGCTAACAAGTTGTTCGTGTACGGACAACTAACCTGCCGCTCCTCGTCTGATTTGGCGGCCATACAACTTAAACGTTATAAGAAAGGAAAAGGGACGGAGTGATCCCGATTTTCGTAAAAAAACATCAGCATGCAAGAATGAAAAGAAAATATTCCGCAGCTGTTATTGCCGTCATTGTGACTATAAAGTGTGGTCTGCTGATATTCTACTCGCCTTCATCATATTCCGGTTGGCAAAATTATGAGCATGAGGGTAAGCCAATAACACTCAAAAATTGGCAAACAAATCCAGAGATAGTGAAAATTCGCAAGATATATACTGAGACGATGCAACTCCTTGACACTGGAAAACTCAAGATAAATAAAGTAGAGATCAATACCACCCAAAGCGATGAATGCCGGAGACCGGGTGCATCTTTGTCACAAGAAATTGCCCTGAATGATACCGGCAAGGTGCGTATTTACCGACATTCAAGTTTTGTCTCTCACGGAGGAGTCATCCGTTTAAGCTATTTTTATGATCGAGAAGGTCGTATTCGCTTTGGGGTAGTACAGCATGCAAACGTGCAAGGTAGTGAGTATGATGCAGCAGTAGACAGAATTTATTATACGACAAATGGGGAGATATTTTTCTATATCGAACAACATAGCCAAAATGAATTCTCTATTCAGGAAATGAAAAATGATTGGTTTGCTGCTGCCGGACCGCAAAATGCAAAAAAAGCGCAGGAAGAATTTGACATTAATATTGGAAGTGCAGAGTGCCCAATAAAGGACAAAAATAACCCGAAAATCAGGGAGCTGTATGAAAATTATATGCGACAGAGGGATTAAATCTTGTACAATTTGGCAAAGTGGTTAACAAAGAATCCCTCCGTCTACTTTATTTAAACCGGACAATTAGGTCCAACAAATATAGTTGGCTGGGGAAAAATCAAAATGGATACATATATAATAAAGCTGAATTTTAGATCAGTATGTAAATTAGGATTTGTATTAGGATTCTGCACGGGTATTGTGTGGGCATTTGTTTTCGGAATTGGAATTATTCTTGGAGCATTCCCAGGTGATCCGCCACCATTAGCTATAGTCGTGTTTATACCCTTTGCAGTTTCAGCCTTATTTGGTTTGCATATCCCTATAGGTTATCCAGCTTATAAACTACTAAATAAATATACGAAGGGTATTCGTATTCAGTCATTTAAAAGCAACAACTAACAGTCTGTTCATAGTGGGCAGGTGCAGGCAACACGCCTGCCACACAACAGAAAGTTATAAGGAAAAGGACCGAGGGATTAAATGTTGTGCAATATGGCAAGGTGGTTAAGAAATAATCCCTCAGTCCTCTTTATTTTTATGAAAGAAGAAAAAGGTAAATGGCGCTATGAGGGTATCGGCCGGTGATATTAGCTGTCGATGTTCAATACCATAAAAATGTTGCTTTTTCAGCCGGTGTATTATTTTCTGATTGGCACTCAGCAACACCATCTGGTGAATATGTATCAATTGTAAAAGACATCAAAGATTATGAACCAGGTAATTTTTATAAACGGGAGTTGCCTTGTATTATGCAATTATTGGATGAGCACCAACTAACCCCGTCCACTATCATCGTTGATGGATATGTATTTCTTGATGGAAAAGAAAAACCTGGTTTAGGAAAAAAACTCTACGATTCATTATCAGGCAACGTAGAAGTGATTGGCGTAGCAAAAAACATGTTTTCCGGCATCCCGAAAGAGTGCGAATTATACAGAGGCAAGAGCAAAAATCCGCTCTATATTACGGCCATCGGTAATTTAGAAAAAGCAAAAGAAAATATTGCTAAAATGCATGGTATATATCGCGTACCGGATTTGCTAAAGAAAACAGATCGCCTGTGCAGAGAAACAGCGAACAAAAGCATCCGTCCGTCGTCCAAAAGCGGCGCAGCTGATGCATAACGTTTAGAATACTGTTTTGATAAAATACAGCTAAACCAATCCCTAATGGCGGGGTTCAAGAAAAAAGTTGATCTGGCGGAAAATGGCCTAACACAAGACGGATTTAGGTGGACACCGTTTTAGTTAGCGTAAATTTAATAATGAGTAATAATTAATGAATATACTTAAAGAAGTGAAAGATTCATGGGGCTGGGTGGGTATTGATCCGGTTGAGGTGGTTGCAGAGAATGATTTCGGGAATCTGATCCTGAAAGATGCGGATGACCGGTTTTGGCGTTTGTGCCCGGAGGAGGTTTATTGCAAGATAATAGCCAACAGTATTGAGGAGTATAACGAACTCATCAAAGATGAAGAATTTAACATCGACTGGTTCATGGACACGATTATCAATGAAGCAAAAGAACTGCTGGGGCCGTTAAAGGATGGGCATAAATATTATTTGGTTGTTCCCGGTATTCTCGATGGTGATTATACCGGCACAAATATACAGAGCGCCCCCTTTTATAAGATTATCCAGTACTCTGGTGATATAGGGCTGCAGGTGAAGGATCTGCCTGATGGTGCTGAAGTAATATTAAAACCAATAAAATAGCAACAAAGCAAAAGGACGTTTAAGGAACCCCTTTTATCATTTGGAACCCAGGAAATAACTGATATGAATTTTTGTCCGGAATGTGGCAGCAAGGTTGAAGCAAAACAAATCGATCACGCATTACGATTTGTTTGCATTAATAATGAATGCGCCGGCATCTATTGGAATAATCCAACCCCGGTTGTGGCGGCCCTGGTCAAATCAGGCGGTGATTATATCCTGGCCAGAAATAAAAGCTGGCCGAAAGGGATTTTTTCACTTATTACCGGCTATCTGGAAGCAGGTGAAGAGGCGGAAGCTGCGGTCTTGCGGGAAGTATCTGAAGAATTGGGTTTAACCGGAGAAGTCGTCCATTATCTGGGCCATCATATGTTCAAGGAAAAGAATCAGCTTATTTTGGCGTTTGAGGTGCATGCAACGGGGACTATTGTACCGGGAGAAGAGCTGGCCGAGATCAAGCAGGTATCAGTTGGCGAGCTCGCTGCTTACAATTTTAAACCCCTCTATATTACCGAGGCGGTCATAGCGCAGTGGCGTCGTGTTTCGCACCAGTGTTAAAAGACGGTATTATGGGTACATACGTCGTTTTATTCAGGGGGGTAAATGTTGGAGGAAAAAATCCACTTCCCATGAAAAGCTTGACTACTGCGCTTGAGAAAAATGGATACCTGAATGTCAAAACATACATTCAAAGCGGCAATGTTGTTCTGGATGGAAAACAGCTCTCGCCTGACAACATTTCAGAAATAGTATCCGATAACTTTGGATTCAGACCGGAAGTGATTTTACTCGATAAATCAAATTTTCTTTTATCCGTCAAACACAATCCTTTTCACCCGGAGGAAGGAAAAACCGCACACTTTTATTTCTGTAGTTCAAAACCAAAGGTGAGTATGGACAAAATTGACAAGCTGCTTGATGATACTGAGGAATATAAACTGGTTAATAACGTGTTTTACTTGTATGCGCCCAATGGCATTGGACGGTCAAAACTGGTTGCCAATCTTGAGTCCTGTTTAGGAGTTGCGGTAACCGGCAGAAACCTCAATACAGTAAAGAAACTGGAAGAGATGGTGAATCGTGTATAGCAGAAGATTTCATCGGATTCGTTATTCGAACCAGCCGAATACTCATCAGAGGACATCCTCCCCGCTTGTTCGTGCTCGTCAGTTTATCCACTAGGCGACGAAAATGAGTTGCATTCACCTGAGTCCGGTCGAAGAAAAAGTAAAATCACTGGGTGTGGCCGAGACATTCAGAGGCAAACCATGGGGTAATGTACAGGGTGAGTGGGTATATTTTGACTGTTACCTGTTGCCTGCCAACTTGATTGAGTCATTTTCCCTGCCTGATTTTGTTAAAACACATGAACACAGAGGCACACATGATGGCTCAGAACTCGGCCTGGTATGCGAGAAGTGTGATTGCGGCATTATGGGTTTACATCCTTCATCAAAAAAAGATGGGGCGATAAGTGTTGGATAAGCCGTCAAATGCGGCCGGGTTACCGGAGTCCTGATTTTTTTATTGACCGGGACAGCAATATCGTTATATTAACGGTATACACACAAAACGATTTGTATACCAGGATAAAAAGTGCAAGCAGGAACCCTGATTTTTTTCTCCGGCAAGATGGGGGCGGGAAAGTCCACTAAAGCGAAACATATTTCGAAACAGCGTAATGCCGTATTGATCCAGGAAGATGAGTGGCTGTCCATGCTTTATCCAAACCAAATCACAACCTTTGCTGACTATTTGCATTATTCTTCAATACTGAAACCGGTGGTCAAATTACTGGTACTGGAAATATTGAAAACCGGTACCAGTGTGGTAATGGATTTTCCTGCCAATACTGCCAGACATCGAAAATGGTTTGCAGAACTGATTTCTGAAACAAATGCCCAACATGAACTCATCTATTTGAAAACAGGCGATGACATTTGTTTAGAACAAATCGCGAAACGTCGTACCGAGCAACCTGAAAGGGCCGGCTTTGATACAGAATCAATGTTCATGGAAGTGAGTCGGTATTTTGAAGAACCGACTCATATTGAAGGATTTAACCTGTATATTGAAGAACGAAATGAGTAGTGCTTTATTCGCCTGATACTTAATAAACTGCGAGGTGTATCAACCAACACCGTCGCGATTTATCACAAGGAAGACCTTATAATAATTTATACTTTGTTGATATTATTTCTTGCCTCCATGCCTGTATCTACGACGGCATTTTCAGCAGAAACCCGTGTAAACATCCTGATAGATACACTAAAAACCGGACACACCAGAACAACGATTGAAAACATCACATTTTATCCGAAATTCTATCTACAGGAAATGATTCAGAAAACCAAAAATATGGGATGGGGATATCACAAACAGGGCAATCAACTTGAAATTGAATTTCAAATCGCACAGCCATATCACAACCAGTTGTTGTTCGGGTACTGGAAGTGATAACGCCTTAATGGGCTTTGGGTGTTTTGCAGGCTTATCCTGACCCCGCAATACCTGAATTTTCCCTCTTGCGGATGCGAACAAACGAACTATACTGATCCAAATCCGTCCCAGCCGGGACATACGTTTCGAAGGAACACATATGAAATTAATCATTCATACTTTTATCCTGACAATCCTTATAACAACTTCAGCCTGCTCTGACAAAGACTCACAACAGGGCAAGACTACCGCTCAAAATGCCTCAGCGCAGAATAGTAATGCTGTTACTGAATGCGCCAAAATCGCAGGCCGCGATCTGAATCAGGATCGCCGGGAAATACAGACTATCTACAAGAATTGGGTTAATACTGCACTTTCTACAGTTGACGGCAGTTCCACTATATTCATGGAAAAATTTATCCGCAGCAACCTTGAAGCTTGCCTGCCGGATAAAATGCTGCTAAAGGCATTTATCAACACCTACGCGACCACAGGGGGATTGAAAAAGAAAGATGGATATATTTTTTCAACCGGTTGCTGTTCGTATGAGGATCCCCATTTTATTTCCGCAGGATTTGCCATCCATGAGGAGACCGCCACCTTCTTTGCTAGTTATCGCAGCGAAGATCCAAAAACTCATAAACAGGTTACACGCATATATAGCACTAACAAGGAAATAACGCTTCCGGAGAGTATCAAACAAGAGATGTAAACATCAGAAAAACGGGACAGAAACTGAGCAATCCCCACAAAATGACGGCGTGCCGGGTAGTCATCGGTGAAAAACCATCAACTACAGGAGGCAAAATGAAAACCATGACATGTAATCAGCTTGGCGGTGCCTGTGACAAGGTATTTCGGGCCGACACCTTTGAAGAAATCGCCGAAATGAGCAAGCAGCACGGCATGGAAATGTTTCAAAAGCAGGATGCCGCGCATCTCAAGGCCATGCAGGATATGCAGTCACTCATGCAGAACCCGTCCGGGATGCAAGCATGGTTCGAGAACAAACGTAAAGAATTTGAAGCGTTGCCTGAAGAATAAATCAGGCATATACGGTTATCTGCAGATATTTAATTTGGATTGTCCACGGTGCACTGCCCTTATGAGTTGGGATACAGTTAAACACCACTTTGCAGGCAACACCATGGACCTGATCGAGGTCTGGTATCATGGTTTGGACAATGAATCCTGGACCAGACTGTTTGACTGGCTGACCGGCAGAGTCGTCTGGCTCATGTCGCAATATGGCAAGGAACCGCCCGCCGAACTCGATTTGCAGAAATTTCTCAACGGAGAATATTCGTACGTCGCAGATGCCCGTTGTGATACCGGTATGGTGCTCTCTCTCACCATCATTGAAGAAGACATGCTGGAGATCAATGTCGAAAAAGAGGAGGTCCAGACGGCGGAACAATATCAACAATTTATCGACTCGGTGTGCGAAATTGCCGAGGCAATCGGTTGCACTGACTATCTCATCTGCCCTGAGTTTAAGAAAGATGAGGCTTTTTTTGTCAATGGCAAGGAAATCTAAACCATTCATCACTCAGCATGAATGTTGTTCGCAAACGACGATATATTTACCTTCCAATCGGTAAAGCAACGTCGGGGCCATTTCCAATCCACATTACGTTGTCTCTTGGAATTCTATCAAATCCGGATATACTTTAAGCATTAAATCAATGGATCGTTGGATAATGATTAACCAATTCTTACGTTACGTGAAGCCTTTACTGCTTATCCTCACTCTGGTACTACTCGCAGGCTGTACACCCGGCGGCTCCGGATTTAACCGGGAGAATCTCGCCGGGGTCGGCTATGGTTTTTTACATGGGCTGATCAGTCCGTTCACACTGGTTGCCTCTTTTTTCACAAACTCCGTCCGATTCTACGAAATACATAACACCGGTCCCTGGTATGACGTCGGTTTCCTGTTTGGATTTTTGGTTTTGATAGCCGGCGGTTCTGAAACAAAACCCCGTAACGGCAAAAAGCAGTCTGACGACGATGAAGAAGAAAATGATGATGATAAAACAGAACATACAGTAAAGGTTGAGATATATACAAATGGCAAGGATGATCGGTACAGGGTGGAACGATACAGGGAAGAGAACGAAGAGCGGGATCGGAAAAATGATCGAGATCGTAACAGGGATGGCGATGACGAGGAACAGGAGCAACGCATCCGCAGCGCACCTCAACCCGAAGTGGATTGGGATGCCCTGAGCGAAGAGGTCCAGACCAATATTCTGGCCAGGATCAAGGAGTGGTCCGAATCCGATTCCGGGACAAGCGGGTCAAGCATGAATGCCTGGGAGATGGTTGATGCGCGAATGGAGGAGCGACTTAAAAAGAATCTGGGTGACTGGCTGAAGGATGAAATCAAACGCCGAAATGATAATTAACTGCATCGCCGGCGGGAGTGCCATTGGCACAATGGAAACATCGCATCATGCAAGCAATACGGGATAAAGTGCTTGAGTTGTTCGAACAGCATCGGGAAACTCCCGGTGCGCCATATGATGAAAGTCATTTTCTCGATTTTTTATTGGTAAACCCCCGGCAAAAAAACGCGATGACTCACAGCTTCAGGGGCTTGCGCAGACTGAATGCATTTCGTGATCAGATCCAGAATGAATTTATGATCTTTTTTTCCAGCAAGGATCGCGATACCAACTATTCGCTGGAGCGGTTTGTCGCCAGGATTGCCGAGTTGCAGAACAATCCCGCCGCCTCACTGGCTTCCATGCGCAGGCCCATGCAGGGTAGAGTTGAGGGTATAGTGGTATTCGGACCCCTGGCCTTTTTCCTGCCGGCCTTTATATTGCGTGACTATATTGTCTTGGCGATTTTACTGTTTACCTGTGGCATCGGTTTGCTTGGCTTCTTTCTTCGCTTCTACCGACGGGAACGGCTGAACTTGCAACAACTCCATCACCGGATCAAACAAGGCTCACTTCCCGCCAAGCGGTAACCGGGCAAAAAACCTACCATTGCAAACCTTGCGTTCCCCTTGAACTGAACAGGCCGATGGCGGTACGCTATACTTAAAGGGTAACAACCACAGGATCAATGGATAATGACCGGCCACTCAATTTTATTTAAATCCCTCATATTGGCAGCAACCCTGCTGCTGCTGGCTGCCTGCACCGCCGGGAATGAACAATTTACTCCGGATAAACCTGCCGGTTTTTTCTATGGTTTGTGGCATGGTGTCATTTCAATCATCACCCTGCTGATCCAGATATTCAGCGATACGGTCAAGGTCTATGAGCCGCACAATACCGGTGGCTGGTATGATTTCGGTTTTCTCAGCGGTGTACTCATGGTCTGGGGCAGTGGTTCCCACTACAAGACCAAATCTGCCGCAGAGAAAAAGCGCGAGCAGGAGTGGGAGGAGATCAGTGACAAGGTGGAAGCCAGGATTATGCGCAAAATGAAGGACTGGGCCGAGACAGAAGAGAGCCAAAACCACGCAGACCGGGATGAGTGGAATGAAATCGGTGATAAAGTGGAGAAAAAACTCAAGCGCAAGTTGCGGGAGTGGGCGGAAAAAGAGGATTAACCGCCTGCCACCACAATTTGCACCGGAATAAACAACATCAACCATATCCAGCCAAACATATGCATAAACACATCTGCTTCATGATCACCCTGTTTCTGCTCAGCGCATGCAGCAACGCACCGCTGTTTCACTCGACAGCAGGCGACAATACCGCACGAGTCTCGTTCTCTTCCACCATGCCCGGCGAGCCGGAATTAACCATACTTATTGACTGCAAGGAATACCGAATCGCAAACGGCTTGATCGATAAACGCAGGCCCACTGCTCCGGCAAATAAAATTCACCACCTCCCTGCAGGCAAGACCATTACCCTGATATACCAGAAAATTGCCCAGGGCGATCCGGTCGATGTACCGGTTAACCGGGGAACACAGGAACAGGGTTATCGCATTGATATGGACAAGATGATGAATCCACAGCTATGTGCCAAACAGATCAGCTTTGTGCCGGAGAAGAATCAGCAATATGAGATTTCATTTGGCGCCTCCACCAATAACGAATGCCTGATCTTTGTCAAACAACTCGTCGATGCATCGACAGCGGACAACAAACGCTATAAAAACGTCACCGCGGCAGCGCAGCCTGACTGCCCCTGATCTTTGCACTCTGCCGGTGCAGGGAAATCCTGCTGGACCCTCATCCCCGCTTCAATTAACCTAACGGTTTCATTCATTGTCACGCAAGGATTGTTAACATGAAGGTCTACCCCGGAATTCCCCCCGAAATCGCCGCCTGGATCGCCGACCAAAAAATCTTCTTTCTTGCCTCCGCACCGCTCAGTCCGCAAGGACATGTCAATCTGTCACCCCGCGGACTGGATTCCATTCGGGTTGTCGATCCGAATCAGGTGGTGATCCTGGACCTGACCGGCAGTGGTAACGAAACCGCCGCACATCTGTTGGAGAATGGCCGCATAACGGTGATGATGTGCGCTTTTGAAGGCAAGCCGATGATCCTGCGACTGTTCGGTGAGGGCGAGGTGATCCTGCCGGGGGATGATGAGTGGGCCGATTTTCGTCCCCTGTTCGACGCCGACATCCCCGGCGTACGACAAATCTTCCGTATTTTGGTGACTCGTGTGCAAACATCTTGCGGGGAAGCTGTGCCGTTGATGGATTTTGTCGCGCATCGTGATGAATTAACCAACTGGGCACACGAAAAAGGCGCTGCCGGCATCGCGCAATATCAAAAAGAAAAAAATGCCGTGAGTATTGACGGCCTGCCTGGACCCGAGTATGACCGGGAACCTGCATAAAAAAGGGATAACACCGGCAAATTTATGGCTTTTTTGATTACCAAAACCAAATGGGAAAAACAAGCCTGATCCGGTGATATTTTTTGTTTTTATACACAGCACGAACAAGATCAATAACTTCCGTGTCAAAAAAATGTAAAAAATGCAGTCCGCACTACAAAAACAATATAACTTATTGATTATTATACTTTTATCCTTACGTTCAATTTCTCGCCAGTTTAACAAAAGAGTAACATTTTCGCGGCCTGGCGAGGGTTTCCACCAATTCATCCACAAAGTTATCCACAGATTCTGTGGATAACAATCATTCGCATTTTCACTCAAGCACTTAGCGATTTGAGTGGATAAATGTGCGGGAATTGATAGAGTTGCAGCATGTCAGACAACAGCCCGCTTTTACGCATCGCCGTCCCGGTTCCGCTGCGCCGCAGCTTCGATTATCTCCCCCCTGACAAGGTTGATCCGACGGTTTTGCAGCCCGGTATCCGGGTACTGGTCCCGTTCGGATCACAAAAACTGGTGGGTATACTGCTGGAAACCACCACTGAAACCGGGGTGGAACGCAACCGGTTAAAAAAAGCGGCGGCCATCCTCGATACCCAACCCATCCTGCCGGCCGATCTGCTGCAACATCTCGGCTGGGCATCCCGTTATTACCACGCCCCCATCGGTGAAGTGATCCAAACCGCCTTGCCGGTCCTGTTACGCCAGACACGAGCAGCCCACCTGAAACTGGAAACCGTCTGGACCATCACCCCAACCGGTCAACAGACCGATCCGACAACACTGAAACGTGCACCAAAACAGGCCGTGTTGCTGACACGGTTGCAACAGGACCACACGGTCAGCAGTGCCGCCCTGAATCAGCAATACAGCAACTGGCGTCAGGCCATGCAAAAAATGGTGGAAGCGGGTTGGGTGGAAAAGCACAGTGTCGCTGCTTCGCCCGTGTCGCGCCCTGTCGGAGAACCTCGCCCGCTGAAAACATTGAACCCGGACCAACATCAGGCCGTCGAGCAAATGCGTGCCACGCTGGGAGGTTTTGCCTGCCACCTGCTGGACGGTGTCACCGGCAGTGGCAAGACCGAGGTTTATCTCAATCTGATCCGTGAGGTGATTGCCGGCGACGAGCAGGTATTGGTTCTGGTGCCGGAGATCGGTCTTACCCCGCAACTGGAAAGCCGTTTTCGTGCCGCCCTGCCCTGTACCGTGGCGGTGTTGCACTCCGGTCTGAATGATACCGAACGACTGGCGGCCTGGCTGGCGGCGGCGAGCGGTGAGGCACAGGTGATCATTGGTACCCGCTCCGCCGTCTTCATCCCGCTGTGCAAACCCGGCCTGTTTATTATCGATGAAGAACACGATCTCTCTTATAAACAACAGGATGGCTTTCGCTATTCGGCCCGTGATCTGGCGATAGTCCGCGCCCGGGATGCGGGCGTCACGATTGTCCTGGGCAGTGCCACTCCCTCGCTGGAGAGTCTGGCCAACTGCCGACAGGGCCGTTATCAACATCTGATCCTGCCGGCCCGGGCCGGTGACAGCATACCGCCACGGTTGCAGATCCTTGATGTACGCAAACAGCCCATGGATCATCTGGTCTCGGTGAACCTGCGTCAGGCCATGCAACGCCATCTGGCGGCCGGCGGTCAGGTCCTGCTGTTTTTGAACCGCCGCGGCTTTGCCCCCCTGTTGACCTGCCACGATTGCGGCTGGATCAGTCAGTGTCCCCGCTGTGACAGTCGCCTGACCCTCTACAGGCAAATCAATAAACAGCGCTGCCACCACTGCGGGACAGAACGACCGGTGCCGCTCACCTGTCCGGACTGTGGCAGTGAAGAACTGCGCACCCTTGGCTATGGTACGGAACGCATCGAGTCCGCCTTGCAGACACAGTTTCCGGATTACGGTGTACTGCGCATCGATCGGGATGCGACCCGGCGCAAAGGCGCCATGCATGAACTGTTGGCGAAGATCCATGAAGGCGAAGGCCGCATCCTGATCGGCACCCAAATGCTGGCCAAGGGGCATCACTTTCCCGATGTCAGTCTGGTCGGCATCCTCGATGCCGACTATGGCCTCTACAGCACTGACTTTCGCGCCTCGGAGCGCATGGCCCAACTCATCACCCAGGTGGCGGGTCGGGCGGGTCGGGCCGAACGACCCGGTGAAGTCTTGATCCAGACCCGCCACCCGGAACATCCCCTGCTGCAAACCCTGGTGAGCGCAGGCTATGCCGCCTGTGCGGACAACATTCTGGCCGAACGGCAGGCGGCCGCCTTTCCACCCTATGGGCATCTGGCCCTGTTGCGCGCCGAATCACTGGACCCCGGCGCACCAATGGAATTCCTGGAAGAACTGGCCGCTACCGCCCGGACCATCCTCACACCGGACGTGATTCTGCTCGGACCGATCCCCTCCCCCATGGAACGACGCGCCGGACGTTACCGGGCACAACTGTTGTTACAGGCACAGCAACGTCGCCCCTTGCAGACATTTCTGAATCACTGGTTGCCACAACTGGAGCAGACCAAACTGAATCGCAAGGTCCGGTGGTCGCTGGATGTGGATCCGCTGGAGATGTTTTGATCCCGCCGTTTCCGGCCCGATCAATTTTGGTTGTGGTTCTATTGCAACTTGGACAGGACAGGGGATAATACACGGCCCTGTGTTCACCAAGACAGAAACGGAAGTATGAAAGCGGAACTCCAGAACCTGATCGGACAAGCCATCGAGAGCCTGCAAAATGACGGCACCTTGCCCACTGATATCGAGCTGAAGATCCAGATCGATCGCACCCGCGACAAAAGCCACGGTGACTTCGCCTGCAATATCGCCATGCTGCTGGCCAAACCGGCCAAAGCCAAACCCCGTGATCTGGCCGCGCAAATCGTCGCTGCCCTGCCCGCTTCCGATATCGTCACCAATGTGGAAATCGCCGGTCCCGGCTTTATCAACTTTTTCCTGGTCAGTGATGCCCAGCTGGCTGTGGTTGGCAAGATCCTCGCCGCCGGCGAGCAATTCGGTCGCTCCAGCAAGGGCGCCGGTAAGCGTGTGCAGGTGGAATTTGTTTCCGCCAACCCCACCGGTCCCCTGCATGTGGGCCATGGTCGCGGTGCCGCCTATGGCGCAACCGTTGCCGATCTGCTGGAGGCAGTCGGTTTTGACGTACACCGCGAATACTATGTGAATGACGCCGGTCGCCAGATGGACATCCTCGCCACCTCGGTCTGGTTGCGTTATCTGGGTCTGTGTGGCGTGGAACTGGAATACCCCGGCGAACAGGATTTCCCCAGCAACGGTTACAAGGGTGACTATGTGTGGGATATCGCCGCCACCCTGCATCGGGAAAACGGCGACGCCATGCAAAAAAGCTGGACGGAGATAAGTGAGGACTTACCCGCCGATGAACCATCCGGCGGTGATAAGGAAGAACACATTGACGGCCTGATCAACAAGGCCAAGACCCTGTTGCGTGATGACCAGTATCGTCTGGTGTTTGATCTGGGTCTGAACTACATCCTGGATGATATCCGGGATGATCTCGAACACTTCGGCGTCACCTATGACGAGTGGTATTCGGAACGCTCCCTGACGGACAGCGGCGCCGTCATGAAAGCACTGGAACGCCTGCAGGCCTCCGGTCATGCCTATGAAAAAGAGGGTGCCATCTGGTTCAAATCCTCCGACTTTGGCGATGAAAAGGATCGCGTACTGGTGCGTGACAACGGCCAGACCACCTACTTTGCCTCGGATATCGCCTATCACATGGACAAGATGGAACGCGGCTTTGAACGCGTGATCGATATCTGGGGTGCAGACCATCACGGCTATGTTCCCCGCGTAAAGGCGGCGCTGGAAGCCCTCGGCGATGATCCGAAAAAGCTGGATGTGTTGCTGGTCCAGTTTGCGATCCTCTATCGTGGCGGTGAAAAGGCCCAGATGTCGACCCGTTCCGGTGAATTTGTCACCCTGCGTCAGTTGCGCAAGGAAGTCGGCAACGATGCGGCCCGTTTCTTCTACGTCATGCGTAAATCAGAACAGCATCTGGATTTCGACCTGGATCTGGCCATGTCCCAGTCCAGTGACAACCCCATGTACTACATCCAGTACGCCCATGCGCGGGTCTGCAGCATGCTGCGCAAGCTCGAAGAGAAAGGGCTCAGTTATGATCAGAGCAACGGCCTGAACAATCTGGCCATGCTGGATACCGATCATGAACAGGCGGTCATGAGCAAGCTGGATCAGTATGCAGAAGTGGTGGAAAACGCCGCCCTCAATCACGAGCCACACCAGCTGGTCCATTACCTGCGCGAATTGGCCAATGATTTTCACTCCTGGTACAACGCCCACAAGGTGATCATTGACGAGTCCGATCTGCGTGATGCGCGGCTGGCCCTGAGTCAGGCGGTACGTCAGGTCACCGCCAACGGTCTGAAACTGCTGGGCGTTTCCGCCCCGGAAAGCATGTAAATCACCTCTTTCCCCCCTCCCAACAGGGGGCGGGGGAAAATTATCCACAAAACAATGTCGAATCAGCTTTAACATCCCGGCATAACCGGCTGAATCTGATATAATTCTTCTATTCCAAAAATGATACAGACCCATGCCACGCGATTACGCCAAAAATAAAAGTGACAACAACGGAAAAAAGACCGGGATCCCCGGCTGGATCTGGATGCTGGGCGGCCTGACCGTCGGCCTGTTCGTCGCCTTCCTGGTCTATCTGAACGAGAACACCCCCAAACACAAACAGCGCCTGCTCACCGATGCCATGAAACGTACCGTGGAAGATGCGCGCAAGGTACAGGAACAAAAACAAAATCTAAAAGAGGGCGACAAACGTCCCCGCTTTGATTTCTACACCATCCTGCCGGAACTGGAAGTGGCCATCCCGGAACAGGAACTGGTCAAACCCAAACACACGACCCCCAAGCCCGGACCGAACAACAAACCGGGCAAACCGGAAGAGTTCAGCCTGCAAACCGGTTCATTTCGACATAAAGCCGAGGCGGACAAACTCAAGGCCAAACTGGCCCTGCAAGGGATCGTCACCAACATCCAGACCGTCACCATTAATGACGGTGATACCTGGCACCGGGTCAGAGTCGGCCCAATGACCAATGCGAAGGAACTCGACGCTATTCGTATCCGGTTGCAGAAGCTGGGGATATCGACGATGGTGGTGAAGAGCAAGAATTAATTACCGGCCTGTTCGCAACAAGGCTGACAAAAACACAACGCAGAAACCACAGAGTATTTATTTAGATCAAAAACATAACGCAAAGACGCGAAGAACACAAAAATTATATTTGTTCAGTTTATAACGCAGAGGTCACAGAGAACACAGAGCATTTATATTTTCAGGAACATAACGCAAAGGTGCAAAGGCTGCTCCTGATCATCCCTGACCTCGCAGCATAAGTATATCCATACACAAAACGCAAAGTCGCGAAGAACGCAAAGATTTTTTCTTTCATCCATGGCAATTCCTGTTTTCAACAAGAACCGTGCCGCGTGGATCATCCCCTTTTGCTGCCATGTGATTGGATTTGATTTTTGAATCGATAGAGATGCGACAGGATGTCGCAGTTTGACAAAGGGCCAGGGAAGGCCCTTTTGTCAAACACAAACAAAAATCATAACCAATCACAGCATCAAGGCAGCAAGGGTGTCCTTTGCTTTGGTGACTTTCATTTGGACAAAGCAAATGAAAGTTACCCGCCTCAGCTGCGCAGCAGCGGGCGGAATAATTCATATATTTGGTTGTACTGTGCACTGGATTCCAGCACCCGCCGGAATGACGAAAAAGTCACTCGCCTCAACCACGAAGTGGGGGGGAGAAATAGAAACTTCGAAATCTCACATTCACACAGACATAAAAAAACCCCCAACCTTGCGGTCGGGGGTTTTTCATTTCAGGTTTTTACTTACCTGTTAGGGCATGTACACCACGAAGCGTTGTGAACGACCCCAGATGGTGTTGGCGGTATCGGAGGCGATGACTTCGATATCCGCATAGGTCCCGGCGGGGATAGCGAAGATGCCGGTGCTGTCCCAGGTCCAGGTGGTGGTGTCTGCACTCAGGGACAGGCCGCCACTGCCGTTTGTCAGTCGCACCGTACGGAACTGATCATGGGGCAGGACATTGTTTGCTGCATCACGGAACCTGATCCGGATCTGGTGCAGGGTATTCGCAGCATCCGCCAGGTTGTTCGGCCAACTGAAGGTCAGGACACCACTACTGCCGGACACGTTAACAGCATTCGTGTTGTTGCCCGCATTGCCTGGTACCGGATTGCCGTTGAGGCTAAAGGCGCTGCGTAACGGCGGCAGTTCCGCAGGAGCATACAGCGCTGTCGCATCCGGTGAGCCGTAGTTCACCTGATAGGTCAGCGAGGTGGGATCACCGGCATAGTTCTGCATGGTCAGTGTCAGGGTATCCGCCGCCAGTGGGGTGGCGGTTGTTGAACTGATAAAGATCATGTTGTTTTGCGGTACTTGATCATCCATGGGCATACCATAGAACGAACGCAGCCGTGTGTCATAATCACCGGTCAGCCACATATTCAGCGGCGCGCCTGGACCGCCACCGAAGCCGAAGTCCTGTCCGGACGCACTGGTCAGGATACCTTCCGGCCGATTGGCCATGATCATGGAGACAACCGTGCTCTGGAAACCGCCAGAATCAACACTGGTGCGAACACGCAGTTCTTTGTCTGACAATTTTGCATGCCCGGTCCAGGTGTCAGCCCCGTTGGTCATACTTGCGGTGGCGTTCACCGCGTCGGAGAAGACCAGGGTTAGTGTGATCGGTGTTGCACCGAAAGTCAGGTTTGCAGTAACCGTATCCGTTGCATAGTCAATTGAACCACCGGTACAGTCCATCACCGCCGGATCAACCGGTTTGCGAATACTGCAGACAAAGCCGGTCGGGTTGCTGCTCAGATTGATCTGGAAGATGCCGCGCCGGAAGTTGGGATGATTCACCTCAACATTATAAGAGCCGGTAATACCCGAGTGCAGTTTGATGCGACGACTTTGCGCTCTGGACACTGCACCGTTGCTGGTCGCGTTGTTAATCGCCAACAACTGCAGGGTCACGTCATCCTCGCCGATGGTACCGGCCGGCAGGATGTAGCCGGCAGTCGTTGTATTAAAGCGACGCTTCACGTAGCCGTCCGGATCCTGGGCACGCAACTGATAGCTGGTGGTGGTTTCCGGATGGCCCGGCCAGCTGACATTGATCGGCTTGGTGCCGTTGAAGAAACCACGCAGACGGAAATCGTTTCCGCTTTGCGTCACCGACGCGCGCGCACCATTCACGTCGATATCCGACATAGCCGTGTTTTGCGTATAACGCTCGGCAACCGGGGCGACACTGGTGGTGACCGTGTAAACGGTTTCAATATCATCGCCGGCAAGGGTAACACCGGTCGTATCCATGACACCGTTCGGGCCGGTATCCAGAATACGCACCGCCAGCGGGGTGGCGTGTGGAATGCTGATACTGCCGCCCTGAGAAGCATCACAGTTAACGGTGCTGACCGTATTGTTTGTTCTGAACTGCAGGGTATCAAAATCAGGATCCGGCATATTCAGGTGGCCGAAGAAACGTCCGCCGGTGCCGCCGAAGTCATTGAAATAGTCACCTGAACACAAGACAGAGGTACTGCCTGCCACGTCAGGACCATCCAGTACCTGCAACCGCAAACGTCCGGTTGTACTGACCGCTGTCTTTAATGGCGGATTGTTTAGACCAACCATGACACGCGATACAGCCGTAAGGTTATTGCTTTCGGTCAGAATGGTTCTGGTCAATCCGGAGGTATTCACCCGTTTCGCATAGGCGGGACCTGAATCAAAACTGGCGCCAAACGGCAAACCACCGGCATCCTTGTCACCGGAGTAGTTACGTTCGTAACTGTCCAGATTAGCCATGATCATTGGCGCACCGTTTGTGCCACCAGTTACCGCCGGATCAGCCATGAAAATACCGGTGTACTTGTTGTGGTAGACATTGGTGGCATCAATGAAGGTGTCAGCATTGAAGTCATATTTCACCACTTCCTCGGTCTCCAGTTCAAAATAGCCGGTAGACGGATTAAAGGTATTGGTGACGACAGCCAGACTCCGTGAAACCTCGTTCACGCGGGGACCGGTCGGCAACCAGGCATTAATCAGGGTGCCGAAGGTTTCCAGCTGGAACGGGAAGCCGCGTTGTTCTTTGGCAGTTCTGAAACCAACAAAGGAATCGACGGATGCTGATTCAGCCATCATTTCCGCCGCATAGTTACCGGCATAGTTTTCCGTGCCGGTATGCTGGTAAACGAGGTTACTGTTGGTAAAGGTCTGTGTGTAGCTGCAATCCGGCAGACCGCTGACATGCAAAGTCACATCAATGGTACCGGACATCTGACCTGCAGCCGTTGCGGTACCGGCCACGTTCAGATCCACACTCCAGTTGATTATGGCAGTATCGTTCAAAGGTTGTGTCAGGTCAGGGCGAACGCCGCTTAGCACACCGGTATTACTGACCAGCGGGAAGCTGAAGTCACCGGTTGAGGTGTTAATTGTCCCGGTCAGGCTCGCACCGTTACTCACTTTAGCCGTCAGGGTTGAGCCTGTTTGCGTAATGGTAATGGCGTTATTATCAATGGAACCAAGTCCCGCACTACAGGCCCCCGGATCACTGGTCACAACAGCCGGTCCCATCCAGACACCACTCATGGAGATCGAAGCGGCATCAGTATTACCGTTAATCGTGATCTCCAGATTAGCTGACTGGCCGTTGGCATTATAGGCAAAGGTATCCGTCAGGGTATCACCACTGTTCAATGCATTAACCGCAGCGTTGCCGTTATCCAGCGTATAGGTATAGGAACCATCGGCATTCAGCAGCAGACTGCCGTAGGTACCGGACAGGGTACCGGCATTGGTGACGGTCAACGCGGTGTCCGGATCAACGTCATTACTCAACACATTACCGCTGACGGTATTGGGCACCGCATCCTCAGTGATGCTGTTGCCGTCGCCATTCAATACCGTGGCATCATCCGCACCGTTGATGGTAATCGTCAGGCCGGCACTCTGGCCGTTGGCGTTGTAGACAAAGGTGTCACTCAGTGTCCCACCACTGTTCAGTGCATTGACCGCAGCGTTGCCGTTATCCAGCGTATAGGTATAGGAACCATCGGCGTTCAGCAGCAGACTGCCGTAGGTACCGGACAGGGTACCCGCATTGGTGACGGTCAACGCAGTGTCCGGATCAACGTCATTGCTCAGCACATTACCGCTGACGGTATTGGGCACCGCATCCTCAGTGATGCTGTTGCCGTCGCCATTCAATACTGTGGCATCATCCGCACCGTTGATGGTGATCACCAGATTGGCGGACTGACCGTTGGCATTGTAGACAAAGGTGTCACTCAGTGTCCCACCACTGTTCAGTGCATTGACCGCAGTATTGCCGTTATCCAGCGTATAGGTATAGGAACCATCGGCATTCAGCAGCAGACTGCCGTAGGTACCGGACAGTGTGCCGGCATTGGTCACCACCAGCGGAGAATCCACATCGGTGTCATTACTCAGTACATTGCCACCGACCGTATTGGGTACCGCATCTTCCGTGATACTGTTGCCGTCATCAGAAAGTGCAGCAGGATCATCCACCGGTGTCACTGTAATGCTGACGGTGACAATATTGGAATCCAATACCGCATCGGTGAGCTGGTAGGTAAAACTGTCAGTGGTGGTTTCACCACCGTTGTGAGTATAACTGAAGGTACCATTTGCATTCAGGGTTAATGCGCCGTTGGATGTGCCACTAATCAGCGTCACTTCCATGGCATCGCCTTCAGCATCGGAATCATTATTCAGTACAGTACTGCTGCCATTATCCAGTGTGGTGGCGGTACCACCTTCGGCAACGATAATGGAATCGGCAGCTGCGATGGGGGCATCGTTTATCGGGTTGACGGTGATAGAAACCGTCACCGTGTTGGAGTTATCGATCCCGTCGTTGGCGCGATAGGTGAAACTGTCAGCGGTGGTTTCACTGCCGTTATGTGTATAACTGAAGCTGCCGTTGCTGTTGAGGGTCAAACTGCCATTGGCAGGATTGCTGACCAACACCGCCGTTAAGGTGTTACCGTCGGCATCAGTATCATTTGCCAGTACTGATGTAACACCACCGGTAAGTGCAGCGACTGTGCCGCCTTCATCAACAATGATCGCATCGGCTGCCGCAACCGGTGCGGTATTACCGCCACCATCGCCACCGCCGCAGCCCTGTAAAACCAGGACCATGCTCATCAGTAAAAAAACAGGTAATTTTGTGATCTTAACGACAAACGTCGTTGTGCCCACCGACAGGTTCATGGTATTCCTCCCCGGAACTTATCATTATTTAACCATTGCATTTAATAACAGCTATCCTGTTAACGATAACTGAATACAATTGGGTTTAATTTTTTTGCATTTATGTTGCGTTTTCTAATCAAACGTCCGCATGATTGCTTTGCACTACGCTTGAGTAATTGCGGATTTATACCTACTGTCATTAAAAATGGCAACAACCTGATTAAATATATGGCCACATCTTGACCAATTTTTGTTAAACTGATTATTCATTAACCAGATCACGGCCTATGCATTACCTGTTTGTTATTACTCTCATTCTGCTTGTTGTGTTTGGTCCACATTGGTGGGCGCAATATACGTTTCGTCGTTACAGCAAACCCATGCCGCATATTCCGGGTACCGGTGGTGAACTGGCCCGGCATTTACTGGATCGTTTCGATATGCAGGATGTCAAGGTGGAAATCGCCGGGCGAGAGGGTGACCACTATGACCCCATGGATCGGGTCGTACGGTTGAGTAATGCCAACCACAACGATAACTCATTGACGGCGGTTGCCGTGGCCGCCCATGAAGTCGGTCATGCCATTCAACATCATCGCGGTGAAGCCTTGCTGAAATGGCGCAGCCGTCTGGCCGTACTCGCCATGGTGGTGGAAAAGATCGGTGCAGCGGCGCTGTTGGCCATGCCGTTCATGACGCTGCTCAGCCGGGCCCCATCACTTGGTATTGCCATGGTTGCCATCGGACTGGGTTCCATGTTGGTTGCCACCCTGGTGCATCTGGTGACTTTGCCGGTGGAGCTGGATGCCAGTTTCGGCAAGGCCTTGCCCGTACTCACTGAAGGCAACTATATCCAGCCGGACGATGAGGCGGCCGTCCGCACTATTCTCCGTGCTGCCGCGCTCACCTATCTTGCCGCCTCCCTGGCCAGTCTGCTCAACTTGTGGCGCTGGATCAGAGTGCTGCGTCCCTGAAAAGATTGATACGGTTCACGTTTACCCCGTGTTTATCCGGTCGGCAGTGTGTTTTCTCCTGACGGCGGTGTAGAATACGCCATCCCAAAAATTCCACTCAGAATCCTTTTAATTTAAATGCAGGGGTGCAGGAAAATGAAAATTAAATCAGTCGTCAATGCTCTGGTCGCCGGTGCATTGCTGTTTGGCACAGCATCTGTCCAGGCCGAAACCTTTAATACTTACATCACCACTTCCGCCGCCATGTCAGACGTAGACAATATGGATAACGGTATCTCCGCGCAAATCACCTACGGTTCACGTGTTCCGGAAATCGGCAAACGCTTCTTTTACGAAGCGGAATTCACCACCTCCATCGTGGACCCGGAAGCACCCGGTGTCGATCTCTCATATTACACACTGGGTGCATATGCCATGTTTGCACCGAACATCACTGACACCATGGTACTGCGTCTGCGCGCCGGTCTGCTTTATCAGAACGTTGAAGTGAACGGTAAAACCGATGATGATGTGGAAGCCAGTTTTGGTTTTGGTGTCGGCTTTGATCTGGGCAAGACCACCAACATGGTAGTCGAGTATACCCGCCATGATGATGATATCTCACACATCTCAGTGGGTATCCAGTTCAAGATTTAATCGTCCGAAATGTTGCAACAAAAAGCCGGTCTCGCACCGGCTTTTTTTATGCAAAGGAATAGTGTTTGCGCACTGCCTGACGAATCTCCCAGGTGCAGGACATTCCGGCCGGAAAGGTCACCAGATCGCCCTTGCCCATGCTGACAGGCACACCGCCGGCCGGTGTAACAATGACATCACCCGTTAGAAAATAGCAGGTCTCTGTCGCATCATAGGTCCAGGGAAAGACGGACGCTTCTTTTTCCCAGATACCCCAGTCAGCAACACCCAGTTCATCCAGGCGTTGTTGATCGGGATTATGTTCCACTTTTATGCTTGTCATGCTTTTTCCCGTCGAGTCTTAATCTTCCAGATAGGTATACCCATGCAGACCGGCTTCCAGTTCCTGCTGGAAAAGTTCCTTTTCACCCTGAGTCAGATCCGCCTTGCCGATCTTGACGTGATAACTTTGCAGCAGTTCTTCCGGCCGGAAATTGACATAGCGCAGCACATCATCCACGGTATTCCCCTGGGTGGGTTCGATCAACTGATAACCGCCGGCGTCATTCAGGAGAACATTCACGGAATCGGTATCACCAAACAGGTTATGCATATCACCCAGTATTTCCTGATAGGCGCCGACCAGAAAAATACCCAGCAGATAGGTTTCACCGTCTTTCACCTCATGCAGGGGTAAACTGCTTTCCAGCCCTTCACCATCCACATAGTGATCAATACGACCGTCGGAGTCGCAGGTGATATCTTCCAGGATGCCGCGCCGGGTCGGTTCCTCGGTATGGCGATGCAGCGGGACAATGGGAAAGATCTGATCAATGGCCCAGACGTCCGGTATGGACTGGAAGATCGACAGGTTACAAAAATATTTATCCGCCAGTCGTTCGTTCAGTTCGTCCAGGATCTCGCGGTGCACTCGCTTGCCCGGCTGCAACAGGGTCAGCATCTTGCGATTAATGGCATAATAGAGTTCTTCCGCCGCCGCCCGCTGACTCAGGTTCATCACACCATGGGTATACATGCTGTGCATTTCGGTGAGGGCCAAATGGGCATCGTGGTAGATTTCCACAATGGCGCGATCTGCATTGTCCTGCGACAGACTTTGATAACTCAACCACAGGTCATGCAGGATCATCGGTGCATCGGCATCGGGTTCCGCCAGTGACTGTGGATCGGGTAACTGACCGGTTTCGATCACATTGGTGATCAACATGGCATGGTGGGCCGTCATGGCCCGGCCGGATTCGGTAAAGATATCCGGATGCGGCAAATCATTTTCTTCACAGGCTTCCCAGATCACATGCACCACATTGTTGGCATATTCCTGCAGTGAGTAGTTGGTGGAACAGAAACTGCGTGAACGCGTTCCCTCATAATCCACCCCCAGACCACCGCCCACGTCCATGACATTGATCTTCACTCCCATGGTATGCAGCTCAGTGTAATAACGGGCATATTCACGAAAACCACGCTGGATATCACGAATATTCGCCACCTGGGAACCCAGATGACAATGCAGCATTTGCAGAGAGTCCAGCATATTGACGGCACGCAGGCGTTCCACTGCGGCCAGTAACTGCGCCGCCGAAAGGCCAAACTTGGATTTATCGCCGCCGGAGTTTTGCCACTTACCGGCACCGATGGAGGCCAGACGCATGCGCGCCCCCAGCAGGGGCTGCACGTTGAGGTTTTTCGCCTCGTCGATCACCAGTTCCAGTTCGGAGGGTTTTTCCAGCACAATATAAATACGGTGGCCGAGTTTGCGGCCAATCAGCGCCAGACGAATATATTCCCGATCCTTGTAGCCATTACAAACAATCACACCGCTGTTCTGATCGGCCAGCGCCAGCACCGCCATCAACTCCGGCTTGCTGCCCGCCTCCAGACCGACACAACCGCCGCCGTACTCGATGATCTCCTGTACCACCGTATGCTGCTGATTGACCTTGATGGGATAAACCGCCGTATATCGACCCTGATAGTCCTCGACCTGCATGGCCCGGCGAAAGGCGTTGCACAGGCTGTCGATCCGGTCGTGGAGAATATTGGGAAACCGCACCAGCACCGGCAAAGTCAGATTTCTTTCCGGAAATTGCCGCACCAGTTCCTGCAGATCGATGCCGGTCACAGACCGATCACGCCCGGGATAGGCGGCCAGATGCCCCTGTTCATTGATATCGAAATACCCCCCGCTCCAATGGGCCAGATTGTAGGCGGCACGCGCCCTGTCGAGATTCCAGTCGGTCATTCTGATAAATACTCTTGCATGGGTTGGGTGGAAATGGCGACAATATATAAGAATATACCAAATTGGTATACATCCTCCCGGCACGGGACCCGTTAATTATCAAGATTGGAGAAATATCATGGCATTGGGCGAAGAGTGGTTTACCGAGCCTTGCGAACAACACGGTTCAGCTTTTTCCCTGAAGGCGAAGAAAAAGCTGCATGAGGAACAGACCGCATATCAGAAAATCGAGATTTTCGAGACCACCCAATACGGCAACCTGATGACCATCGACGGTTTCGTCATGCTCACTGACCGTGACAATTTCCTCTATCACGAAATGATGAGCCATCCGGCTCTCTACACCCACCCCGCACCGAATAACGTGCTGGTGATCGGCGGTGGCGACTGCGGCACCCTGAAAGAAGTCCTCAAACATCCGGAAGTAAAACTGGCCCAACAGGTGGAGATCGATGAACGCGTCACCCGCCTGTCAGAGATCTACTTCCCCTCACTCTGTGAATCCAACAACGATCCGCGCGCCGAATTACACTTCGTGGACGGCATCAAATGGGTCAAGGATGCGGCCGCCGGCCATTATGATGTGATTATTGTCGACAGCACCGACCCCATCGGCCCGGCGGAAGGACTGTTTAATGAAGCCTTCTACCGCGAATGCCATCGCGCACTGGGTGAACAGGGTATTCTTGTCCAGCAAAGTGAATCGCCCCTGTACCACATCAAACTCATCCATGCCATGCGCGAAGCCATGCAACGGGCCGGGTTTGCACAGACACTCACCCTCGACTTCCCGCAGCCGGTCTACCCCTCCGGCTGGTGGTCTGCCACCATGGCCGGCAAAAGCGGCACACTGACCGGCTTCCGCGAAAACGATGCAGCACAAAAACCGTTTGCCACCCGCTACTACAGCAGCGCAAGACACAAGGCATCGACGGTGGAAATACCGTTGTTGGCGGAAGAGCAGGATTAATTAACTAAAGCGTCTTTATTGCCCGGGGCCTATTCATGTCCCCGGGATTGATATTGACGTGCTGCGTCGAAGTGACAAACACCTCAATCACGCCGCCCGGCAGGTTCTCGCTATATATACCGGCCATAACTGCAAGACTTCACATTCTCACCCAAACTCAACGTGAATGGTGAAAGAGCACATGTATTACACAGGCAGCAAAAATCATTCGCCATGCAAATAAAGCGCACTTACAAGACCGTCATTTTTTATATCGCGAGTGCATTTTTCGTATTCGGTTTATTTTATTATGCCAAATGGCAACATGAGCACAATTACTTCCCTTACCACAATCGCGACATGCTAGTGCTGTATATGTACGTATTGGGCGTGATATTTCTATTAATTGTATTAAGAGCCATTATTCTTGTATTGCAGATTGTCGGCAATAAAACAATCGTCACACTGGATGATGACGGTCTCGCGCATAAAAACAAACCACAGATTCCATGGCAAAACATCAAGACAATAAAAATCACAAAAACAATTGCCGGTGACAGTTTAGGGATTAAATACAGAATCAAAGGAATCAATCGGGATACAGTCAGAAATATCTACGAGATTGAGGTCAATCAGAAAATAATCAATTTTCTAAAAGAGAAAAACATTCCAGTTTCATTATCCAAAGAACACGTTATAAAACTGGAATAGCTCTGGAATATTATATTTAATATCTTGTCAGAATCTTTATCCCGTAACCGGACGGGTGCGTTTTACCTTGTTCCCATGCCATGGTTCGCTTCACCACTGTAGATTGCTGATTGATACGCCCGCAACAAGTGTTTTTCTAAAACAACTCCACATCCATGGTGTATTTGTTTTCATCATTGTCATCGTTTTTCTTTGCACTGTATTGTTTGCGCATCATTTCGTCGATGAAGGCGTTCTGCTGTTCCAGCAGTTGTTGCAGTTGGGCGACAACGATGCGGAAGGTTTCCGCCATTTTTTGGCCGGTGTCGTTGACTTCAGTGGATTTGACAATAGCCTGTTCAACATGATCCAGGATGCGGCTTTCCTGATCGTCTTCCAGACCCAGTTGGGGCAGGAACATGTCCAGTTCCTGCATCATTGTGCGCATGATCTGTGTGCTGTTTTTCTGGTTTTCATTCAGGGAGTTGCCCAGGGCAAGCAGTAATGTCTTGATCTTGTCAAAGGAGACAGCCAGATCAGCGGCCTGTTTTTGCATGATCTTTTCCGTGCCCAAAGTAAACACCTTGCCGTTGAGCGCACCAAGTATGGCCGGCAGCAGGTCCTTGACCCGTCCGTAGCGTTCCATGTCCGCAATGGGCATGTTTTTCACCAGCAGGGATACGCTGGGATAGTTGATGATGGTGCGACAACCGAAATCATAAAAACGTTTGTCTTCACGCATCATTACCAGCAGGTCTTTTTCCAGTGGTGATACAGCGCCGTTGGAGGAGAACCAGAGCGGTTCTTTTTCCACCAGATACATGAGAGAACAATTCAAGCCAAGACGATTGGTGAGAGAGAAAAAGGCGAAGGCCAATTCGGTATAGTCGGTGAGCAGGTAACTGTGCTCCACAAATTGCATGGCCATGCCCAGTTCACTGCTGCCGGTCATGGCGATGTGGGCGGTCTTTTGCGCCTCTTCAAATTGCTGGTGAAGTGCCAGTCCCTGATCCCGGAAACGTAACATCACCCTGACCTTGGCCAGCAGTGTCTCCGGTTCACAGGGTTTTAATAGATAGTCATCCCCGCCGGCTTCATAGCCCTGCATGCGTTCACGCAGATCCGATTTGGATGAGAGGAAGATAACCGGAATATCCGCCGTTTCCCGGTTGTGTTTCAGATGATCACAGACTTCATAACCGTTCATCCCCGGCATTTCCACATCCAGGATGATGATGTCCGGTTTTTGTATCACGGCAAGGGCGATGCCTTCTTCCCCATTCCCGGCAAAGTACAAAGTGTATTCCTTGCCCAGTACACTCTTGATAAAACTTTGAACAAAGCGATCGTCGTCGATAGATAATATTTTCACGCAAGTACCCCACACCATATGCGCATTTCTGATATTAACGTCACTATGGGGAAAACGTTTAGTGAGCAGGTGAAAATTAACGGAAATCGACAGTTAGATCCAAAATTTGTGCGGTTTAAATGCGGTCGCATATAACCCCGGCTGTTGTGTATGTTCAGGAATTTTCGCTATCGGAATCATCCAGGGCATATTCTCCCGCTTCCCAGCCGCGGATCACTGCTTCAGCGCGCGGCAGATCCGCTTCGTCGACAGTGAGGCGAACGATACCGATCGGCGGCAACTCTCCCACCCCGCCTTGCAGGTATTCGCCACTGATCTGACAGGGAATACCTTCCTGTTGCAGGATGCCCTGTAACAGATGTGCGCTGAGGGCGTTATTGGGGACATACAGCAGTTTTTGCATTTTATACTCGTTGCGTTTGAAAGGTAATGTTAGTGTGGCAACCCCGTTACCGGCATTCGACATTGCCTGCCGGTGCGGTCGTCACGCCCTTTTCGATACTGAACTCGTCCACCACTTGTCCCTTGTTATCTATAAATCGGGTGATCAGTTTATTACCGTTGATATCCACCAGCACCGAACCGGCGATGCGTTTGGCGACGGCCATCACCGGATGATCCAGCGGCCCCTGGTCAATGCGTGCCGAGGAACCAACCACCAGATAGACCGTGCCTTCGTTTGCACCGGCTTTCTCTTTCTGTTTCAGGTAAGGCCCGTTGAGTGTTTTGTTTCGAAAATGTCCGGCCTGCAATTCCGTCGACCGACCGTAATGGCAAGTAATAAAGTAGGAACGTTCATACATGTGACTGTGGCCGGAGAAGACCAGATCCACTCCCGCCTGCTCCAATACAGGTAAAAAAGTCTCGCGCATATCCTGCATCCGACCGCGACTGTCACCGGCATCATCTGAGTTATGGGTACCCCGGGTATAGGGCGGGTGATGGAAGACCGCGATCAACCACTTTTTCCTGTTTGCCGCCAGATCACGGCGCAACCACTCATGCATGGCCCCGTCAGCACGGCGACTGGTGGATTCGGAATCGAGCATCACAAAGTGGACATCACCATAGTCAAAAGAAAAATAATTTTCCGTACCGGATTCCAGCCCGCCTGACTCTCCCCTGGTGGGAAACATAAACAGATCAAAATAGGCCCAACGACGGGCATCATGGTTGCCGTAGGCAGGCCAGACCGGGATATTGCGCAGCACAGACTCGAAGGGTTCAAAGAATGCTGTTTGATATTGCTTGTTTTCACCGGAGGTGTAGGCGTTATCCCCAGTGGTCAATATCAGATCCAGCCAGGGTCGGCCTGATCGCGGGTGTTGTTTGATCCAGTGCAACATGGCATCACGGACTTCCAGTTGCAGGGGCCCCGGCAGTCCGGGATCGCCCAGCACCCAGAACCGGATTGGTGCGGTTTCCTGCGGCGGGGTGACAAACCAAAAGTCCTTGCCGCCGATTTCTTTCTGGCCTTTGGCGCCCAGGGCATAATAATAGCGGGTGTCGGGTTCAAGCCCGTGCAGGCGGATGGCGTGAATATCGGTTAAGCGTCCTGTATCTGCGAACTGATCCAGTTCATCCGGCGCTTTGCCGTATCGAAGCGTACCGATAATATCGGCTTCAGTCTGCCAGACGATGGTCATGGCGTCCGGCGCAGGCATCTGCAAATAGGGGCCGCGCTCGCCCTGATACTGACTGCTGACAGCGATCTGGATGAAACGCAATATTGCGTAGACCACAATCAGCGCGACCAATGCCGCCAAAAAATAATACGCCAGGCGCAGTAACTTGTTCATCTATCCCCGAATCGTCTGTCGCACAACATTGAAAAACCAAAGCATGACTCATATTAAAGACAAAGCGCAAAGGAAAATCATGGCCGTGCTGTATTTTTTTGGGATTTTCTCTCTATAATCTGCACGATATTGCATTATCTGAAAACGCTGCATCATACAACCGGACACACTCGCTCTATGACCACAGTCGCAACACTGGCAAACCGCTGCTATCTCCATTTCCCGCGAATACTCAGACTATTATTGCTGGTTACTGCCGTTAATGTGTTGTTCTTTTTCAGCCTGCGACTGATCTTCTGGTTCTTGTTTAATAATCCTGACGAGACCATTCCTGCAGCGACTTTATTGAAGTCATTTTATATCGGTCTCAAGTTTGATACGCGATTGGCCCTGATGCTGGTCCTGCCGCTGTTTTTGCTGGGCTGGAACAAATGGTTCAGTCCCTTCAGCTCCGCCAGACACCGGTTGGCCTGGTTGATCTATTTCGGCCTGGCGCAATTTTTTGTGGTCATCGCCTACACCTCGGATTTCGGCTATTACGCCTATATGACCAGTCGTCTGGATGCGACTTCATTGCGCCTGCTGCAGAACCCGTTGATCTCGGCGCAAATGGTCTGGCAGACCTACCCGGTGATCTGGGGGGCCCTGATCCTGGCGCTGGTCATGATCGGCTATCAGGTGGTCACCCGTCGTATCCTGGATCGGGTCTCCGGGCATGAAGTGCACCCCATCCGCAAGCGCCATAAATTATGGGTTGTGCCTGTCAGTCTGTTTTTCTTCCTGTTTGGGATCTACGGCAAATTTTCATTTTACCCGCTGCGCTGGAGTGATGCCTTTTTCAGCACCTATGAATTCGCCTCCGCTGTGGCCCTGAACCCGGTCCTGTACTTTATGGATACCCTGAAGAACAGGGACAGCGGATATAACATCGAGACCACCAAACAACACTATCCACGCATTGCAGACTACCTGGGTCTGGAAAAGCCGGCTGACGGCAGTGTGCAGTTCAGACGGCATGTCAAAAGCCATGCACCGGTGGGCGGCAAACCGAATGTCGTGATGGTCTTTCTCGAATCCTTTGCGGCATTCAAGGTCGGGGCCTTCGGTAATCCTCTTAACCCCACCCCCAACTTTGACAAACTGGCAAGCGAAGGGATCTTTTATACCCATTTCTACACCCCGCATACCGGCACCGCACGCTCGGTCTTCACCGCGCTGACCGGTATCCCCGATATCGAGCAACAAAAAACCTCCTCGCGTAACCCATTGATCGTTAAACAAAAGATGATCGTGAATGAATTCCGGGGTTATGAAAAACTCTATTTCCTCGGTGGCAGCACCAGTTGGGGCAACATCCGCGGCATCCTGTCCGGCAATATTCCCGGCCTGCAGATGTATGAGGAAGGCAGCTATAGTGACGAATCACAACGGGTGGATGTGTGGGGTATTCCCGACCTGCAGCTGTTCAGGGAGGCCAACAAGGTCCTGCGTGAAAAACGCGACAAACCCTTTTTCGCCATTATCCAGACGGCGGGCAATCATCGCCCCTACACCATCCCCACTGAGAACGAAGGTTTCCGTTATGAAAAACGCGGCAAGGCCGAGTTGCTGAAATTCGGTTTTCATTCTGAAGAGGAATACAACTCGTTCCGGTTTATGGACCACAGCGTGGGTAAATTCATGGAAATGGCCCGCAAGGAAGGGTACTACAACAACACGATTTTCGCCTTTTTCGGCGATCACGGTCTGGGCGGGCGCGGCGATCATATCCCCAACTACATCAAACAGTTAAACCTGCACCATGTGCATGTGCCCTTTGTCATCTATGCGCCGGGCTTGCTCAAAAAAGCGGAGCGCCATGACGCCGTTGCCGGCGAGGTGGATGTCCTGCCCACCCTGGCCGGTCTGGCCCTGCCTGAGTACACCAACACCACCTTCGGCCGCGATTTGCGTGATCCCCGCTTTGACGGGCAACGCTATGCCTTCACCATCAAGCATACCCAGATCCCCGAGATCGGCGTGGTGGGGGACAAATACTATTTCCAGATGTATGCCGACGGCTCCAATCAGCGCCTGTTCCGGCTGGATGCCCCGGAACCCCGCATCAACGTCATCAAATCCCACCCGGATGCAGCCAATCAGCTGCATCAGCTTTGCATTGGACTCTACGAAACTGCAAAATACGTGCGTTTTAATAATGCCCCCTCAGCGGGACAGACCAATCACATCGTAAAACAGTAAGGAATCAGTCCAATGGGTAGCAAGGTCCTGGTCATCGGCGGCGGTGGCCGCGAACACGCACTGGCGTGGAAAGTCGCACAATCTCCACAAGTTGATAAAGTCTACGTGGCCCCCGGCAATGCCGGTACCGCCCGGGAACCTGGCATGGAGAATGTCGCCGTTAATGCTGATGATGTGGCCGGACTGCTGGCCTTTGCCCGAGACAATGCCGTTGACCTGACCATTGTCGGGCCGGAGGCTCCCCTGGTGCTGGGTGTGGTGGATGAGTTTCAAAAGGCCGGCTTACCCTGCTTCGGCCCCGTCAAGGGTGCGGCACAACTGGAAGGCTCCAAGTCCTTTACCAAGGACTTCCTGGCTCGCCACCGGATCCCCACGGCCGCCTATGGCGTTTTCACCGAGATCGATCCCGCCATCGACTATGTCAGACAACAGGGCGCACCCATTGTGGTCAAGGCCGATGGTCTGGCGGCCGGTAAAGGTGTGATCCTGGCCCAGTCGGTCGAAGAGGCCGAGGCCGCTATCCGGGATATGCTGGCCGGTAATGCCTTCGGTGAAGCCGGCCACCGGGTGGTGGTGGAAGAATTCCTGTATGGCGAAGAGGCCAGCTTTATCGTCATGGTGGATGGTGAACATATCCTGCCCATGGCCTCATCCCAGGATCACAAGGCCGCCTGCGATGGTGACACCGGCCCCAACACCGGCGGCATGGGCGCCTATTCTCCGGCACCGGTCGTCACACAGGCGATCCATGATCGAATCATGCGTGATGTCATCGAACCCACCGTGCGCGGCATGGCGGCGGAAGGCCTGCCCTACACCGGCTTCCTCTATGCCGGTCTGATGGTTGCGCCGGACGGCGCCTGCAAGGTGCTGGAATATAACTGCCGGTTTGGTGATCCGGAGACCCAGCCCATCATGTTGCGCCTGAAATCCGATCTGGTCAGCCTCTGCCGCGCCGCGCTGGACAAGACCCTGGACAAGATCGAGGCGGAATGGGACCCCCGCTGCTCGCTCGGTGTGGTGTTGGCCGCCAAGGGTTATCCCGGTGATTATCCCAAGGGTGATGTGATCAACGGACTGGACGCCGCCGCTGAATTAACGAACGGCAAAGTCTTCCACGCCGGAACCGCCGACCGAAATGGTCAAGTTGTAACCAGTGGTGGTCGTGTGCTGTGTGCCACCGCCCTGGGCAAGACCGTGAGTGAGGCACAACAAAACGCCTATGCGCTGGTGGATCGCATCAGTTGGCCGGGCATGTATTTCCGCCGAGATATCGGCCATCGGGCTATCGCCAGGGAACAGCCATAGTCCGAAAATCGGGCTCGTCTGTGCAAAACATGCTCAAACTTCGGCTAACTGACGCAATCCCGGGGCTAAATTAGCGAGACTTTCGCCGCAGATTTCCATTAGAATAGTCGCCCGTTCCGCGAGGCCGAATTAACCAGTAGAACAATCTCTGGCCCGGACCCAGTTTCCATAATTTTTTATTTTTTGAATTGAAGTATTGTTAAGGAGTTATCATGTCAGCCAAGCACCCGGTTATCGCGGTCACCGGTTCTTCCGGTGCAGGTACCACCACTGTTAAACGCGCCTTCGAGCACATCTTCTTCCGTGAACGTATCAATCCGCTGATCGTGGAAGGTGACAGCTACCACAAGTTCGACCGCGCCGAGATGAAAGTCCAGGTCGAAGAGTTCAAGAAAAAAGGCAAAAACCTCAGCCACTTCGGTCCGGAATCCAACCACTTTGATCTGCTGGCGGAAACCTTTGAAACCTATGGCAAGACCGGTGGTTGCAAACGTCGTTATTACCTGCACTCCGAAGAAGAAGCGGATGAACATAACGCCCGCCTGAGCACTTCACTGAACCCGGGCCAGTTCACCCCCTGGGAAGATATCAATGAAGACACCGATCTGCTGTTCTATGAAGGTCTGCATGGCGGTGTGAAAACCAATAATATCGATGTCGCCAAACACGTTGACCTGCTGGTCGGTGTGGTGCCCATCGTCAATCTCGAATGGATTCAGAAGATCCACCGTGACAACGCCGAACGCGGTTACTCAGCGGAAGCCATTGTCGATACTATCCTGCGTCGCATGGAAGACTATGTCACCTGTATCACCCCGCAGTTCTCACGCACTGATATCAACTTCCAGCGTGTACCGACGGTAGACACCTCAAATCCGTTTATCGCCCGTGATATTCCGACCCCGGATGAAAGCTTTATCGTTATCCGTTTCCGCAATCCCAAAGGCGTGGATTTCCCTTATCTGCAGAGCATGATCAAGGATTCCTTTATGTCCCGCCCCAACACACTGGTCGTACCCGGTGGCAAAATGGGTTTTGCAATGGAACTGGTCCTCAATCCGGTCATTCGTGAGTTGATTGAGAAAAAGAAAAAGGCCTGATAAGACGACTGGTACCTTGAAGACAAAAGCCGGGTTTTTCCCGGCTTTTTTATTTTCGCCGGCGCGTGATAGCATCACCTGAACAATTCGGACAAAAACACCCGTATGACACCTTTCAAACTTGCACACGCAGGGACCGACGACTGGCAAGCCGCCGCCGATGATTGCCTGCAACAGTTGGGAGAAATCCCGCCTGACACCAATCTGGCGTTTTTGTATATCACCGATCACTTTGCAGACAGCTATACCCGCTTGCAACAGTACCTGCAAAAAGCCACCGGTGTCCCGCACTGGGTCGGCACCATCGGTCAGGGGATTTGCTGCACCGCCACCGAATATTATGACCAGCCGGCCATGGCCGTCATGCTGTGCGACTTTCCGCCGCACAGTTTTTATTTATTTTCTGATCCCGATGCGATCAAAACAACAAACGACAGCACACTGCAGTTTGCTGTGGTGCATGGCGATCCCCGCAATGGTCAAATCACCCATCAGTTGGTGCAACTGACCGAACAACTGGGTAACGGATATCTGACCGGTGGTCTCACCTCATCCGGCGGTTACTATTACCAGTTGGCCGACGGTATGCACGAAGGCCGGATCTCCGGCGTGGTGTTTAATGAGCAGGTCAGGGTAACGACCGGTCTGACCCAGGGTTGTACACCCACCGGACCGATCCATACGCTGACTGAGGCCGAGGGGCGTTATGCGATCCGCATTGATCAGCGACCGGCGCTGGATGTCTTGAAAGAAGACATCGGCGAAATACTGGCCCATGACCTGCAACGGATCGGCGGCTATATCTTTGCCGGTTTCCCTGTTACCGGCAGTGATACCGGCGATTATCTGGTGCGCAATCTAATGGGCGTCGATCCGGATCATGGTGTCGTGGCAATCGGCGAATATTTACAGGCCAACCAGCCCATCATGTTCTGTCGACGGGATCGAAAAACGGCGGTGGATGATCTGCAACGCATGCTACGCAGTGTACAAAAACGCCTGCCCGGCCCGGCACGCGGCGGATTGTATTTCAGTTGTTTGGGCCGGGGTCAACACATGTTCGGCGATGTATCCCGGGAAATGCGGTTGATTGCCGAACAACTGGGCGATATCCCGCTCATCGGCTTTTACGCCAATGGTGAAATCGCCGGACAAAGACTCTATGGTTACACAGGTGTACTGACCCTCTTTTCCTGAACAGCAAGGAGAACCGATGCTATACCGCAAACTGGGCAATACCGATATAGATGTCAGCGTGATCTGCCTCGGCACCATGACCTGGGGCGAACAAAACACCGAGGCGGACGCCTTCGCGCAAATGGATTATGCCGTGGCGCAAGGCGTGAATTTTTTTGATACCGCCGAGCTCTATCCCATCCCGCCCAACGGCAATACCTGCAACGCTACGGAAACCATCATCGGTCACTGGCTGCAACAACGCGGCAACCGGGATAAACTCATTATCGCGAGCAAAGTTGCCGGTCCGGCTGACGGCTGGTTGCCGCATATTCGGGATGAGAAAACCCGCCGCCATGATCGCCAAAACATTATGGCCGCTGTTAACGGCAGCCTGCAACGACTGCACACCGATTACCTGGATCTCTATCAATTACACTGGCCGGATCGCAACACCAACTTCTTCGGCAAACTGGGCTACAAGCACGCCCCGGATGATACACCGGTGCCCATCGAAGAGACGCTGCAGGTGCTGGCCGATCTGGTACAAAGCGGCAAGGTTCGCTATATCGGACTGTCCAATGAAACCCCCTGGGGTGTGATGCAATTTATAAAAGCGGCCGATGCACTCAACCTGCCACGCATCGTCAGTGTGCAAAACCCCTACAGCCTGCTGAATCGCAGTTATGAGATCGGTCTGGCGGAGATATCTATTCGCGAAAAATGCGGTTTGCTGGCTTATTCACCACTCGGCTTTGGTGTCCTGTCCGGCAAGTATGTCGGTGGTGAACATCCCGCCGGTGCGCGCATCACCCGCTGGCCCAATTACAACCGTTATATGAACCCACAGGCCATTGCGGCCACCACGGCCTACACGGCCCTGGCGGAAACACATGAACTCGATCCCGCACAAATGGCCCTGGCCTTCGTTAACAGTCGGGAATTTCTTACCAGCACCATTATCGGCGCCACGGATATGGAACAATTAAAGCGCAATATTGACAGCATAAACCTGCAACTCAGTGACGAGGTCTTGCAGGCCATCGAAGCTGTCCATGTCACCCACCCCAATCCGAGTCCATAACACCAGAGGAGAAAAGCGCATGAGTTGCCTGTTTTGCAAAATTGCCAATGGTGAAATCGAGAGCAAGCTGGTCTATGCGGATGACGATGTGGTGGCCTTTCATGATATCGCCCCACAGGCCCCAACCCATATTCTGTGCATTCCCCGGCGTCACATCAGTACATTGAACGATCTGGATGAAGCGGATGCACAACTCAGCGGCAAACTGTTACTGACCGCCCGCAGGCTGGCCAAAGAATTGGGTTTTGCCGAAGACGGCTACCGGGTCGTGATGAACTGCAACGGTCACGGTGGGCAAACCGTGTTCCACATCCATTTGCATTTACTGGGTGGTCGCGCCCTGCACTGGCCGCCGGGCTGATCCGGTGTGATCCATGGCCCGCTCCAGCTGTTGCGGGATCACCCGCGTTCCGCCGCTTAACACACAGGCGCGAAAGCCTTTTTGCGCCAGCAAAAAAGCCGCCGCAGAACTGCGTCGACCGGTACCGCAATAACAGATGTATTGGCATTTCGGATCCAGTTCATCCAGCCGCCCGCGCAACTCATGCAGCGGGATATTCACTGAACCGGGAATACGTCCGTGGGTGTGTTCCCTGGCATAACGGACATCCAGCCAGCGCGCACCGCTTTTGGTCAAGCGCAAGGCCTCTTCCACCGAGACCCGGTGCAGCATGGGCTCCTTCAACAACTCATCGAAGTCCTGCTTGGCAAGGCGCATCAAGGACCCGTCCGATAACATGGTCACAGACGCATTACGCGTACCACCGCACAGCAAGGCCTCTTCGCCGAAGCTTGCCCCTCCTTCCAGAGTGGCCAGTTCAACAATACGGGTCACGCTGGCCTTGCCGTCAGTCAGGACATAATAGTAATCACCGGTATCGCCCTGTTTGATGATCGACTCGCCGGCCTTGACCTGTATCGTCTCCATCCGCTCCAGCAAGCTTTTGATATTGGCGGGCGGCAGGTTTTTAAACGCCATCACCTGACGGATTTTGCGGATCCAGCTGCGATCTTCACCGCTCTCTTTCGTCTCGGGGTTGTGACGCACGGGAAAGGGTTTGATGGTTTCGTCTTCTTGCAGCGGCACCGTCAGTTCCATGGTGGTGGTATGTGCAGGTTCAGGTTTCTGTCCGGCGACGGCGGGTGCGGCATGAGCCTGTTCGGAAACCGCCATCTGATCCCACATCATCATATATTCCAGCACACTGTTGTCGATGCGGGCCAGTTTGACCTTGGTGAGCGCCGTGCAGGTCACCTGCCGCGGCTGACTGTCATCCAACGGGAAACGGGCCTCCTCCATCTGATGACGGAAGACAAAATCCAGCTTGCCGTCAGATGACTGCATCTGCACATCGCCGTCGAGTAAATAGATGGTCTGATTATCCACATCGCCCTCACGGAACAGACATTGTCCGATGGAGAGCTTTTCAATATCAGTCAGGGGCACCAGTTCTTCCAGGCGCGCCCCGGACAGTGCAGAGAGCGGCTCCAGTTTCCTTAATTGTTCAATGGTGATACGGTCGCGCCGCGCCATGATTGTGCTCCTTGCCGCGTGGATTTTAGATCGTGGATAGTCAATATAAACAACATTTCCCCCTGCTGCAGCCGGTAAACCGGGGCCTCGTGACCCGCTTCACACTATTTTTTTGCTGACAAGTCGCTTTAACAGTCACCGCTATCTGTGCAACCTGAAAGATAAATCCTGCCGGTGATCCCAACTTGCGGCCTCACAAAGACACCACTGAGCATGCATAGCCACCTAAAGGATTAAGGCTGAATTGACGATACAAATCGAGTCTGATGGGTTCAAGGATAAATAGAAGGGTTATAAGCGAGTTATGTTGATCAATCAGGTTATTCTGACGCTGCTGCAACAACATATCCCCCATCAAATATTGCGGAAACCGGATCATGCCAGTCTGGATGACGGCTGGTTGAGCAAGGCCGTACCGCCACGCTCTTTAACCACCTGCTCCATCCTGCAAGATAATGCAGGGCTGATTTTGGCCATCTATCCGGCCAATCACCAGATCGCACTGGAACAGCTGAATACCAGTTTGCGACGCAAGCTGGGATTTATCGACAGCACACGACTCACTCAGTTATTGCAACTTATCAAACCGACGGCGGCCGACAACGACCCGGCTGTCCCCTCTCTGCAGATCATTATCGACGAGGTCGCCAGTAACCAGGATCAGCTCAACTTCGAACTGCCGCACCACCGAATCCTGCGCATCAGCAGTGAACACCTGGCCCAAATACCCTATCCCATGTTACTGGGCAGTACATTTTCCAGTCCGAAAAAGCACCAAACGGTACAGACACAGGCCGCACTTGCCGCACTGAATATCCGCGATCAGGTGCAACAGATCGACAGTCTGCCCCCCATGCCGGAGACGGCACGACAATTACTGGCGATCAGTAACAGTCCCAACTCCACCCTGCAGCAGATCAACAAGGCGATCTCAACGGACCCTGCCCTGGCGGCCTTGATCATCCGTTATGCCAATTCAGCAATGTTCGGTATGAAAGGCGAGATCAAGGATTTGAATGATGCCATTTTTCGGGTGCTGGGCTTTGACGGCACGCTTTACCTGGCGATGGGGATTGTGTTGGGCCGGCGTTTCAAGCTTGCGGAAAAAGGCGTGTTAAGCCGCATCAATTTCTGGCAGCGATCCATGTACAGTGCCACACTGGCGCAGAAGCTGGCCATGCAGATCCCCAAAAACCATCGACCCAACCCCGGTCTGGCCTATCTGGCAGGGTTATTACACGATATCGGTTATCTGATCCTGGCGGAAAAATTCGAGACGTCGTATCAGTGGCTGAATACTTATGCCACCGCCAATGACATGGTCCCGGTCAGCACCCTGGAACAACTGTTTCTCGGTATTCATCACAGTGAACTGGGCGGGATACTCATGCAAGCCTGGGAGCTGCCGCGTGAAGTCGTCCTGGCCATTCGTTATCACCACGACAGCAGTTATAACGGACTGTACAGTGAATATGCCAACCTGATCCTGTTGTGTGATCGCCTGTTGAAGCCCCACGATCTTTCCTATGCAGACAGCGAAGAGATCCCCCAGGACCTCTGCGCCGGACTCCGACTTGATGAAGAACAGATCTACACGGTAATGGATGAGGTGATTCAGGGCGATGAGACCCTGCGCGGTATGGCAACCAACCTGTCGGCCTGAACTAGATGCGCAAGCCCCCCAGGCGCTTCATGACCTGCTGTTGATGCCACTGCTTCCCCCCCCAAAAACCCAGTCCGGCTGTTATCAATAAACCAAGTATCCAGAAAACAGTATAATTTGTTGCCGGCGCAGTACTGCCGATACGGGTTTTGTCCAGCTCCACCTGCAGACGCTTGTTATCCTCTTGCGCAACTGTCAACTGACTGTTCAGCTCAGCGTTGGACTTCTCCAGACCGGCAAATTGTTTCTGCAAGGTATCCAGCTTTTGGCTGTCGCCACTGGAGTTTTTCGTCAGCTCCTGCAATTTGATAACCGCCGGGATCTCGGCGGTGGTGTAAATTTCCTTCACCCAACCCTCTTCACCCTTGGCAGTGCGAATCTTCAGGAAACCGTCGGCACTGTCCAGCACCTCCAGTTTGTCTCCGGTCACCACCACCGTCGTCGGCGCCTCACTATTACTGGGTTCCGGCCGCACCCCTACCCGCAACTGATCATTCACATACACGTCTCTTGCGGTAACGCTGAATGCAAGGAGACTGCAAAATATAAACAGGACTATTCTCATCATGGTTTTTAAGTATTTTAATAGTTAGAGAAACAAGCTTAGTAAAATCTTCTGCAAAGCTGAAGCTGACAGCATATATCGACCCCACCGGCTGAAGGCTTAAGCACAACAATCTTCTGTCTGTGCCTTGCAAATAATGCGAAGTGGATCACGTCTTGCCTGTGCTGACAAAAATCTGACGGGGTCAGGACGCATCAGACAAAATGATTTTGTCACCTGTCAAACGAATTGCCAACGGGGTCAGGCTCTGTCCATGACAGGGTCCGTAGACACAGAGGCCGTCCAGCGGCTGGAATAACGCACCATGTAAAGAACACTGCACATAGGCCTTATCCAGATCAAAAAACTGATCATCCGCCCAATTTAGGGTTACCCCGGTATGTGGACACGCGTTGTGATAGGCACGCCATTCACCGCGCCAATGCAGAATAAAACCGGATATTTCCTGCTCACCGCACTGCAGGTTGAAACTGCGGCACCCCGGATCGCTCACATCGGCCTGACGACATATCACCTGTGGCATAAAATAAGGCCTATTCACCGATATGCACAGCGATCTCCCGGGTCCCGGAAAAATAGCGATGTTCCCACAGATAGATACCCTGCCAGGTACCAAGCAACAGTTCGTTGTGCATAACAGGTATTGATAATGAGCTTGCAGTTAAGGCGGATTTGATGTGTGCGGGCATATCATCCGCCCCCTCCAGTGTATGGGTATAGAGCGGATCATTCTCCGGCACCAATCTGTTCAACCAGTTTTCCAGATCCCGTCGTGCAGAGGGGTCAGCATTTTCCTGGATCAGCAGACTTGCTGACGTATGACGAATAAATATTGTACACAGTCCATTAGTGATTGCTGATTTAGCGACAATTTCAGCTATTTTTCCGGTGATCATGTGTAATCCCTGTCCGGAAATTTTGATCTTCAGTAGCTCAACCATCATTTGCTCTGCCGATTTCTGTGTAAATTTTGTATGATAAGACTGTTTGATCCAGACACGAAAAAAAATGCTTGCAGACTATACCGTTTTGCCAAAAACCCTTGTATAGTAGCACCAATTTGACCTGACTCAGTTCCAACGGTCAACATTTTTTTACTCATAAATTTTTTCGGGAGACACTATGGCCGCTAAAAAGAAATCTAAAAAGAAGGTTGCGAAGAAAACCGCAAACGTATCCACCATCAAGGAGCCCATGACCAAGTCCCAGCTTTACACCCAGATCGCTGATGCCACCGAACTGAAGAAAAAAGATGTGGTTGCCGTTTTTGACGAACTGGCGAATCTGATCAATGGTCACGTAAAGCGTAACGGTGCAGGGATTTTCACTCTGCCCGGTCTGCTCAAGATCAAGGTAGTACGCAAGCCGGCCACCAAGGCCCGCAAGGGTATCAATCCATTCACCGGCGAACCGACTGTCTTCAAGGCAAAACCGGCCCGCAACGTTGTGAAGGCCCAGCCGCTGAAAGCACTCAAGGACATGGCCAGCTGATATTGGCAAAAAGGCCGGGGAAACCCGGCCTTTTTTTATTACAAACAAGCGTAGTCATTTCACTCCGCCACAGTACTACACCACTTCTCATCTATCTCATCGATATCCACCGCCACACCGACCAGTACATCCCGATATTTCTGCTGCTTTTCCCGGCATTCCTGCTCATCCATATAATGTGTGATCAAAACCGGTTGCATACCGGCGGCATGCGCACCGAAATGTTCATCACTGCCGCCATCACCGACAAACAGACAACGACTGCTGTCCACACCAAGACGCTGCGCTGCCATGGCATAAATCTGTTGATCCGGTTTTTTCAGACCGGCTGACCAACTGAAGATCACTTCATCAAATAAACCGGCCAACGGTGATTCAGGCCAGGCCTCGACCTCACTGCTGGATGCGTTTGAGATCAGTGCCAACTTGAAACCTTTGCCCCTGATTTGCGCCAGGCCATTCAACACCACGGACGGGACCTTGCGCAGCGCATAATCAAAACGTTGTTGTCGTGCTTGTGCGGCCTTCCGAATACACTGGAACGGTATCGCCGGATCAATACTGTGTGCGAGACATTGCAGTGTCTCCAGATGATCAGCAGGCCGGCAGATTTCATGCAGTGGTCCAAAACATGCCTCATTCCATTGTTGACGGGTAACGCCGAGAATATCCGCAGTAAAACAGCCGACAGTCTCAGGCACCCGTCCAACACTGATCAGCGTGTTGAACAGATCAAAGCAAACGGCCTGTAGAGAGTGCGGCTGATGAAACATGGCGGGAAGCCACTGCACACCGTGCCGGTATGCAGTGCACATGGGTTAAAAGCGGATGCTGAGTCCCAAATGGAAACCACTTTCCACCGTGACGCTGAAATCCACATCTTTCAAACTTGCGACAATTTTTTCATAGCCCAGATAGATACTGGCCTGCGGAGTCACCTGGAAATCCAGCTTGACGCTGTACTCATATAAACCATCGGCATCCAGACCGGTCACGACATTGGGTGCGATAAACAAACCAAAGCCCAGTCCCAGTCCGCCCAGATTATCCGGGACAATCAATACTTCGCCCCCCAAAGCAAGGCCGGTGACCTGAATGTTGGCATAACGATTATTGACGTCAGCATAATAGCCGCGACCACCGATAGAGATAATCACCGGACTGTCCATCGTGTCATTTCTGATCAGGACACCCAGATTCCCCATGATCGTATCATCCTGGGTCAACTTGTCCTCGGTAAACATGACCCCCAGTTCTATTTCGATCGGCCCGGCCTGTTGTCCCCAAACCTGTGATGAATAAAAAAAACGTGCTGTATAATCGCTGAGTTGCGCAACGATACTTTCCGCCCGGACAGTGCCTGTAAACAAGGACAGTGCAATGAACGGCAGAATACGTAGTGTGAGTTTCCGCATACCTTTTCCTATAACTGAATTTTTACTGCATTAAACCTATACCGAGGATAGCCGGATTACAACTATTTTGCAGGAAAAAACCCGTTTCCTGCCCTGCTCTATGTGAGCAACATCTTCACCAGTGTCTGGATCTCGCCCTGGGCTTCATGTAACAGCTCGATACTGGCCCCCGGTCCAAGCGTCGCTATACTCATTTTGCGAAAGGCCGGTATCTCGGTCAGGACCGGCACCCCGGCCTTGTTTTCCGTGCCCAACTGACTGTGAATTCTGGCGATGATGACAATATCCACATAATCTATATTTTCGCCCTGAGAATACAACCAGTCTTCCGCCCGTTCCGGCACAGAGAGTAAATCCGCACCGAAGTCCCATTTTTCCAGTATATAGCGCCCCAGCTTGCCCTTGAGATCATAGATAAGTGTATTTAGTCTGGCCTCGTCTGCAAGTATCTCCGGATAACCCGCCGCATAATGCAGAATAGGCAAAACCCCGATGTCGTGGACCAGCCCCGCCAACAATGCCTTGTCCGGATCAAGACCGTTTTTGTTAACCCGCGCCAGCACAAAAGCAATCGCGGCAACCCGACAGCTGTGTTTCCACAACTCTCTGATCCGCTTGTGTAATTTTGGCGAATCCGATTTAAAGACATTATGCATCACCAAAGCGGTCACCAGATTGCGCGTGGTACGCAGACCAAGTCGGGTAATGGCCATTTGGCAGGTATCAATCGGGAAATTGCCGCGATGTCCGGCGGAATTGGCGATCTGGATTAATCTTGCAGTCAGCCCCGGATCGAGCTGGATCAATCTGGCGATTTGTTGCGTGCCCCGTTTTTGATCATTGATTGCCGCTTTTATGCGGGTAATCACTTCCGGGAGTGAAGGCACAATCAGCTTGTTTGTCTCCACATCCTTAATGAGTTGTTTGGCAATCTGTGCTGTTTCTATGGTCAATCTTGCTCTCTTGCCCGGCACGTTGGTGACTTTAACTATGATCCATAAACCGGCCCCATGCAATTATTTTTCAAAGTGAGAAGCTGAGGTGCAGACAATTAAATTAAACCAATAATTCGTTCACGGATGTTGTTGCCTGAGCCTGACGGCCTAATTGGGCGGTCTGGTCAAAACGATTATGAGCGATCTGGTCGATCCGATCCCTGACATCCGGATAGCGCTGAATAAAATAGAGCAACGCTTCACGATCAATACGGATGGCCTGTACATGAGAGAGGGCCTGCACACTGGCAGTCCGTGGCGCGCCGGTCAGTACCGACCATTCACCAAAATAATCACCGGCTCCCAGCAGGGCAATATTGTATTGTTGGCCGTCACGTTCCTGAATAACCCTGGCTGCGCCATGTATCAGGATATAGATCGCATCGCCGGGTTCGCCTTCCTGCAGAATCATCCCGCCCGGTAACAGGCTGACCAAAGCAGCCTCTGCCTGTAACTCAGCCAGACTGGATGCCGGCAAGTAACGTAAAAACGAGACACCACGCAGGGTGGTTTCAGTGATCCGTTTCGCCATGCGCTCAATGATGGCCTTGCCAAGCCGGGTATTCGCGGTGGTCAGTTCCTCAAATGTACTCCCGTCAATCTCCAGCAACACAGATGGCTTGCGAGCCATCACGCTGGAAACACGCGGCATTCTGAACAGGGCTGAGACTTCACCAAAGACCTCCCCTTTTTGTAATCTGGCCAGACTGATCCGCTGTTGTTTGTTGCCCTCAAATACCTCGACCTCACCCAACAGAATAATAAACAGGCTGCCGGCACGGTCATGTTGACGGCAAATCAGTTGCCCGGCGGCGACCCGACGCAGTAAGCCCTGTTCCATGAGGAACTGCTTCTCAGCCGAGTTCAACAGGCCGGTAAACACGGCATGTTCGGCCAGCACATGTTCGGCTGTCTGCATTAAATCATTTGGTTCCATGACCGCTCCGGAAAACCACCCTTAACAGGTTATCCGTGGTATCGTGCAACGGCTTGACTTGCTATAGGAATTTATTCACAGTTTGGCGAATTGATAACAACATAACACCAAAGATGATGACCCGACCCATGTACCGATTCCTGTCACTCTTCGTCCTCCTTGCCCTGCCCTGTGGGACCCAGGCCGCTCCCTTCCTGATCACCACCGACTGGCTGGCCGGCAAATTGCAAAATCCCGGTATCGTGATTATCGATATGTCTGATGAGACCCAGCATAGTCGTTTCCACCTGCCTGGGGCGCGTCACTTGCCATACGATGCCATCAACCAGCGGACCAAAACGGGTGTCAGTTTGTCCGCCGGCAGTCAGCACATCAGCCGAATTCTGGGCCTGCTGGGCATCGATAACAGCAAACACATTATTATTTATGACGACATGGCCGGTTTACATGCATCCCGCCTGTTCTGGGAACTGGAGCGACTGGGACATAAAGAGATATCTATTCTGGACGGCGGCCTGGTGAAGTGGATACTGGAAGGACGCAAAATCACCAACCAGCCGAGCCAGTTTGCCCGCGCAAACTATCAACCAAACGGAACCGGGCGGGATAACCTGGCCTCCCTGGTCGATATTCGCGCTGTGGCTGAACAAAAGTCGACGGTTTTACTGGATGTCCGCAGCCAGGAAGAATATACCGGCCATCCTGCCTATCAACGTACCGGGCACATCCCGGGGGCACGCTGGTGGGAGTGGGAACAAGCGGCAAACTTCGCACAAGGCTTTACCATGCAGCCTGACAAACAGGTCATAACCTCCCTGACCCAGGCCGGTATGGGTAAGAAAGAGACCCCGGCAATTCTGTATTGCCAATCCGGCCATCGTGCGGCACACACCTATTTCACCCTGCGGCGACTGGGTTACACCAAAGTACGAGTATTTGATGGCTCTATGGCGGAATATGGTCAACACAAGAGTCTGCCCCTGAATCGGGGTCAAACACCCTGAGCCGAACGGATTTTCTTCCGGGCAAAAAAAAACCTTCCCAAGAAAACTCAGTGTCCAACGGGAAGGTAAAAAAAAGAGTCCCCGCCACTCGATTTGGCGAGAGGGAATGCTATATCTTCAGGATGGTCATAAAGTTAGCCCTTTACCGCCCAACCTGCAAGTTTTTAAATTGCATATATATCAATAGGATACAAATCCTCTTGTCATTATTTGTCGGACGGGCTGTGCTCGGGAAATAAGCATGCCTGCTCTGTGTCGCGCCAGTATTTGGCCGGATGAAACCGGTTTGAGACGTTAGTGCGGGAAAAACAGCCCGGACTCTCGAGTATCATCCTCATTGGACGCTACTCCTAATACCAATTCAATCAATGCGATAACCATGGCCGGACGACACATGACATGCCGATTCATTATTTTAAGCGCGGTTATGCTGCTGATTTCTGCCTGTGCCGTGGAGAGCACCCACCAGCAATCCATTGAAGAAGTCAACATGGTCCAGCTCATGTGTCAGGAAGGGTTGGCGGCCGGCGGGGTTTATATTGATTCTATAGAGAAAAATATCCCGGCCCGAAACAGAAAAAAAATCACGTCTTTGCTGATTGGCGCCGAGATTGACCGTCAATTTGGCAACTATCCCGGCTGTCTGAACCGGCTTGAGCGCGCCTACTATTTTTTAAGTCAAATCACACCTGATAATTAACTTACTGTTTTTCAAACAATTCTCCCGATAAACCCGCTATTCAAGTCATTCCTTAAATAAAAATCATTCGCATATTGGTGGCACTTGGGGAATCAGCGACTAAACTCTTTAATTAAATGTTGATATTAAAACGGGACTTTAAGGATTTGTCGTACTTATGTTAAGCTTATTAAGTCGGCAAACGGGTATTTCGGCTCATTTGAGACGCCGTACACAAAACGAAACCCTAAATCAATTAAGTTTTACATTTTTTAACAAATCCTTATTGTTTTTGTTAGGTATAACATCTAATTTTATTGTCAGTATAGGTTGAATATCCACACCAACGACGTTATTGAAATTAGAAATTAAAGGGAACTGAACTATGAAACTATCTTCACGCACACAATACGCAATCAAGGCAATGCTGGAACTGGCAAACAGCCCGAAAAATTCCATTTCTCTTAACTCACTTTCCACTACACAGAATATCTCGCTGTCTTATCTTGAGCAGATCTTTGCGGCCCTGCGCAAGAACCAGCTGGTGAAAAGTGTCCGTGGCCCAGGTGGTGGTTATTTAATCGCCAAACCACTCGAAACCATCACGGTTTCCGATATCGTGGTTGCGATCGACCCGCAACTGTCCCGTTGCGCCGAATTCCAGGCTGACAGCAACATGAGCAAATCCATGTGGAATTCACTGAGCCACAAGATCTATGGCTTTCTGGACAGCATCACCCTGGCACAACTGATGGAAGAACAAGATCTCCTCCAGCAAGAAGCAAGCGAAACACAAAGCAGTGCGCACGTTGCGGCATAAGAACACTGTATAAATACGATTGCGACATGCAGAATAATTAGGGGCTGACAGCCGGGCTGTCAGCCCTTTTGTTTTGGCAATTTCAAATCTTGCTTACTGGTCCAAAACCCAGCGTTGAAAGGCCTTGCGCTCTTCCTTGTCCGCCAGCTTCCACCAGAACTGGAGCTTTTCCAGCGGTTTCTGCTTCGCCACAATATCCGCAGCATCCAATGAGGACTCTTCGTTCGGAGGTTGCGAAATTCTCTGCCCACGATTGTGCATCTTGCGGGCAGCCAAACGACCGCCCTGCTTATCTTCCAGTACCGGACTGAATTTTTTCACCATCAAACTGGCCGACAAATTATCCTTTACCTGGGGAAATTTCAGGACATACTCGCCACTGGCGGCCACGGTAAAACGCAGGGTTACATCATCGGATCGGACAAGACTGCCCGAAACGTCATCCCCCCAGTACTTCACGTATTTCACTGTCATTTCGTGTTCGCCGGGCAACAAGTGGACCTCGTTCATCCCCTCGGTGATATAAGGGGTGGACTTGACTTCGCCGTCCACATCCAGCACTTCGATCTCGGGAGGCAGATAAATCCGGGCCAGTTGCGCTGTATCAACAGATGTTGATGAGTCATAACCCTTAATCGGACCGGTTGCTGTTGCTCCACAGGCCACAAGCAGTGGCAACAACACCATACCCAACATATATTTATAAAACCGCATTTTCATCCCCTTATCTCAAGACTCATTTTCTTTAAACATCATACCAATCACAAACCCCTGATCATTCCCACGCACATGCTTTACTTCCCCGGTCAGGCCGAGTCTTTTTTTATCACCATCAAGCGTGGTCAGAGCTTCCAGTTGCAACAGCGCCCCTACCGGAAATTCCCGTTTGCTCAGTGCACTAATCCCACCCATGGAGTAGTCCAAAACGTCCAGAACCATTTCCTCGCCATTGGCGAGCAGCACTGTCAGCTTGCGTAACAGCTGGATGCGCTGATGAACACGTTTATCCTTCATAACCCCATTCGCCCTTTTGTCATGTCAACCTGTTATCGGTTGAAAATAAGACAAGGTCATCTTTACAGGCCACCCGGGGTTTTTTTCATTTCCGTCATCAGTTCCTCTATCCTGTGCCGTTGGCCCCTTAGTTCAAAATCAATAAACTGCATCCCCATGACACGCCCTTCCTGCCGGATCACTTTCATATTGAAATTGATATGTGGATTGGCAGAATCCAGCATTCTGATCTGTAAATGACTGCCGACGGGTATTTTTCGTTCGGTTTCCAGTAAAACCGAAATTCCGCCGTCCGAGATATCCAGCGTCACGGCATTCAGGGTCCCGAATGAACCATGACTGATATTGACACGCGCCCTGACTGCGTTGCGAGGATGTTTTCGTCGTTCTTTCATTCAGCTCGATTATTATTCTTTTCACACCTGCCGGTTACCAACTGGAAACTAACCGGCCCACATTAGACACATTTTATATAAGGATTACAATCACTTAGCACTTTATCACCGTTTGCCCGCACTAGTATAGACAATCTCCCCGGCTGACCCGGATTATCGGCTGCCTAGAACGCGTATTCAATTCCTGAGCGAACCCGATTGTCCGTCTCCTCCACCCCCGCCGGCGGCAGGTTGTCATGGGCGATTTCCAGACTGAGGCGCATGGAGAGGGAATCAGTCGCCTTCACCTTCAACATGGAAACAAACAGACCGCGCCAGTCAGCGGTCTCACCCATGGCAGGCTGCCAGTAAATCGTATTGGTAAAGCGGAGTCTGTCGGTCTTGACTCGGGACATCAAATAAATATTCCAGCGACCGGTTTTTTGCACCTCAACATCGGCATATCCGGTGCGTTGTTCAATGCGTTCAATCTCCCGAAACCCGCCCATTCCCAGGAAGGTGACATGCAGAGGTGTATCCCCCAGCGTCAAACGCACCCCGCCGCCATAGAGTCCCCGATAATTCAAACGGGTAAACTCGTTTTCCTCAGCTTGCATGTAAAACTCGCTGTCCAGAAAATCGGTATGGTGCCTGACGTGGCGCAAATGCATAAATGCATTATTGACATTTCGTTGCTGATTTATCTTGCCATAATCATAACCCAATACCAGCAGATTGATATGTTCCGGCTGATTCCACTGCACTTGCGCATCCAGCGAAACATTGCTCTGTTCGGTATTACCGGAAATTGATGCACCGGACAAACTCACTGAACCGGTAAGCGGTTCCTTGGCATCCTGAAAATGGAGATTATCCACATTCACAATCGCAGTTGCGACCAGTGAATATCCCAACATGCCAATCCCGAACCACAGTTGATATAATTTTGTTAAATCGCGCTTCACCATCTGTAAATCACCTTCTCTCGTCAGTTTTACCGGTATTATTGCAGCATAATATAACAAATCACCTTTTAATATACCTCGCTGTCCAGATTATTCCTGCACCACATTCAACGTGAAATACGTGCCTTGTTTTGCATAGCGTGAAATTAATACCGTACAAGGGAAAATATTTGCTCTAATATTAAAAACCACCCTTCGAAATGGCCCGGATTCTTTTTGTGAGATGTTAAATGAATATTTTCAGTTTTAATGCAGGGAAATCCCGTCAACTAGGAGAATTTGAATCCTTGATTGGTCCCCATTTATTGCATCTTTATCAACTGGCCTATCGCCTGACCGGCAGACAGACTGATGCCGAGGATCTGGTGCAGGACGTGGTTGTAAAATTATTACCTCGCGTAAAGGAAATGGTTGCGATTGAGCAACTGCGCCCCTGGCTGGCCAAAATTCTCTATCGGAAATTTGTCGACCATTATCGGCGCAATGAACGCTCACCGGTAACGCTTGTGCCGGAAATGGAAGAATTGCTGGAAAATCATATCGACGAAACGCAGTTCACTCCCGAAGCAGATACCGAGAACAGCCTGACCCAACAACATCTCAAACAGGCGCTGGAGACACTGAACCAGGACCAGCGCACAGTCGTTATGCTGCATGACGTGGAAGGCTACACCCTGGTGGAACTGGAGGTGATTTTGGATACCCCCATCGGGACCCTGAAATCCCGCCTGAACCGCGCCCGGGGCCAATTGCGGGAATATCTGGAAAAAAAATAGGCTGCCGAAGGAACCTTTCCGGTACCCAGGCCGTGTTGACATGTAAGCCAAGAGGTGAAAGATAGATGGACTGCAAACAGATACAGCTATGCACAGACGATTTCCTGGACGGCACCCTGCCGGTCGGCGAGCAACAATTGGTCAGAGAACATCTGGCAAATTGCGCGGCATGCCGCACCGAACTGGGCCGACTTCAGGAGCTAAGGCACGCGCTGCGCGCCTTGCCGGTCCCGCCTCCTTCGGCTGACTTTACCAGCAGGGTATTTGCCGATGTCCGCCGTCACCGCCAACTGCGTCAACGCACGATTGGCGGCCTCGGTGCCGCATTGGCCGCCTCGCTGGTTTTATGGTTCGGCGCCGCCCTTTTTCAACCCAATATGCCGTCATCCGGTCTTGACACTATCGTCATGGGAGTCAGTGATGTCCGTGAGGTCAAACTGGTTTTCACCGCACCGGAAAACTTTCAGGACGTCACACTCCAACTGGAGTTTTCCGGCAACATCGAGTTAACCGGCTACCGTGGTCGCCAGTCACTGGAGTGGCAAACCCGGCTGAAGAAGGGCAGTAACACATTGGTATTGCCTATCACAGCAACCGGACACGGGCAGGCGGAAGTGGTCGCCAAAATCAAGCACGCGGGCAAAATCCGCACCTTCCGGGTACCCGTCCAGGTACAGAACGCCGGAGGCCGGGCCAACTTTTCGACAATACCCATGTCGGTGTAGATATTATTTAATTTTTTAGCAAGAGGACTATCTCATGAATAACAAACTGAAAACCATAGCCATTGCGATTGCACTCGCCCTGCCATGCAGCGCCTTTGCCGCACCGGATATTGACGACGTCACCATGGAAGTCCGTGACGACAGCAACCATCGTTCGGATGACTCGCTGGATCGCATCGAATTACCACATCATGATGATGGCCCTGACCACGAAAAAAATGAGCACGGCCCGGATCATGACAAGGATGATGACAAAGGTGGTGACAAGGACGATGACAAGGACGATGACAAGAATGACGACAAGAGCGATGACAAGGATGATGATCGCAGCGACGACAAAGATGACAGCAAAGATGACAGCTCTGACGACAAAGACGACAACAGCGGCAGCGGTAACAGCGACGACCGTACAGACGACAACAGCGGCAGTGGTTCCGGTGGTGGCGTATAAATCACCGGTCTATCCAGCCCAATGATCACTTGCCGTTTCCCTGAATCGGCAGGTATTATCCAGACTCCCCCTTTTGGGGGAGTTTTTGGTTGAGCAAATCAATTTTCATTCTGATATGGAGCACCATATGCGGTTGACCGGCTATTTTCTTCTTGTACTGTCTCTCACATACCCTTTCAATACAGTATTTGCCTCCGCAGATGACGATTTCAAACAAGGTGTTGAGTACGTAAAAAAAGAACAGTATAAAAAAGCCATTCAGGCCTTTGGCAAAGCTCAACAGCAAGGCATGAAAACCGCCGCCCTGTACCACAATATGGGTGTCAGTTACTTTAAGTCCGGTGACTACACCAATGCCTATAAAACATTCCAGCTCTTGGCGCGTTTCCCCGGTGAAAAAATGCTGGCCGAGTACAATATGGGACTCACCGCCAGGCAACAGGACAATACCGCCCTTGCCACACGCCATTTCCAGCTGGTGAAGAGCCAATCAAAAAACAAAAAACTGGTCACGCTGGCCCGCATTCAATTGGGTGAGGTAAAGCTGACAGATCCCGCACCGGTCAACAAAGGAACGGCCTACGCGGAATTCTCTTATGGTCATGACAACAATATTGCCGCCGATCCGGATACCGGCGCAGCAACCAAGCTCTCCAGCACTTATAAGGACATCTATGTTGATGGCCAATATATTGTATACGGCACGGAAAACAACGGCCTCAACGTCAATGCAGCATATTCCAGCTTTGATTACTCTGATTACAATATTTATGATTTTGACAGTCTGGCCTTTGGCGTGACCGGCAACTTCGAGCTGGGCGGCTGGCAAAACGCCCTGAAAGTGAAATCTGAAAAAACCGGATTTGGACTTCTTGATTATCAGCGTGTCAACCAGTTTGAGCTTGACACAAAAAAACAGTTTGCCAATAACAGCCGCCTGCGTTTGCGTTTGCGGTTTTACGATATCACCGCACTGAATACGACATATTCTTACCTGGAAGGCAGCAAAACCCGCCTGCGTCTTGAATACAAACACCCGGCCGGCGGCGGTTATCTGAAATACTATGTCGAACACGAGGCCAATGATCGTACCGACACACTGACTACCAGTTATTCACCCACACGTAACATGTTCAAGGTTTATTACAAACATGACTTCAGCAAGCAACTGGATTTGCGGGTGGATGCATCGTACCGTGTCAGTGACTATCCCACCAAGGTGAATCCCGGCCGGGAAGACAAGCGTCAACGTTACGGCTTGACGCTCTCATACAATTTGAATGACACCTGGAAGCTTCGCGGTCGTCTGGAGCATACCGACAATGCCTCGACCGATGCCGCCCTTTACTCCTACCAGCGGGATCTGGTCGCTGTCTCGGTCAATGCCGGCTTTTAATTCCTGCCGAGCCTGACCGGCAGCGAGTCAATCCGGACTCGCTTCAGCGGCTCTCTCTCGTCTACAATAGAGCCTGTTTTGTCTTGAGGGTGTCACGTGAAACTGTCGGTGGAAGAATTCAGGAATTGGGAACACAAGTCGATTACCCTGCTCGGCATGTCCGGTGTAGGCAAGACCAGACTGGCCAACTTGCTGCGCAAGCGCAACTGGTTTCACTATTCCGGCGATTACCGCATAGGCACCCGGTATCTGGATGAGCCAATCCTGGACAATATCAAACAGCAGGCCATGCAGGTTCCCTTCCTGCGCGAGCTGTTACGCTCTGACTCTATCTACATCCACAACAATATCACTGTCGATAATCTGAAGCCGGTGGCCAGTTTTCTCGGTATGCTGGGGAATCCGGAACAGGGCGGACTGGAACTGGAAGAGTTTAAACGCCGTCAGGCCCTGCACCATCTGGCCGAGGTGGCAACCATGCGCGATGTGCCCGAGTTCATCAACAAGGCGCACCTGATCTACGGCTATAAACATTTCATCAATGATGCCGGCGGCAGTGTCTGTGAACTGGATGACCCGGACGTCATGAAGCTGCTCTTTCAGCATACCCTGATCCTTTATATCAAGGCTTCGGACAGTGATGAGCAGGCACTGATTCAGCGTGCCGAGCATGATCCCAAACCCCTTTATTATCGGGAAGAGTTCCTTACCGTGGAATTGGGTAATTATATGCAGGAGTTCAACCTGCCCTATGTGGCCATGATTGAACCCAGGGATTTTGTACGCTGGATTTTCCCGCGCTTGTTCCGGGCACGTATCCCGCGTTACGAAGCAATCGCGGAAAAATATGGCTACACTATCACCACTGCTGAATTGGCGGCGGTCAATTCCGAGCAGGACTTTGTCCGCTTGCTGGAAACCGCGATTCAGCGTCAAGCCTAATACCGGGAGAGTCTTGCAGAATTATGCCGCTGGTCGCCAATACACCCTTGCCTGCCTTTGCCCGCCTTCGTCAGGAAGGCGGTACGGTCATCTCATCGGATGTCGCCATCCATCAGGATATCCGTGAGCTGCATATCGGCCTGTTGAACATGATGCCGGATGCGGCCCTCTCGGCGACAGAACGGCAGTTTTTCCGCCTCATCGGTGAAAGCAATCAGATCGCCCAGTTTTATGTTCATCCCTTTACCATCCGGGAACTGGAGCGCGGCCCCCAGGGCATGGCGCATGTGGAGCAGTTCTACGAGAGCTTTGACGAAATCAAAAAGGCCGGCCTGGATGCCCTGATAATCACCGGCGCCAATGTCACCCAGCCGGACCTCGCGCTGGAGCCGTTTTGGCAACCGCTGAATGAGGTAATCGACTGGGCCTACGACAACGTCACTTCCACACTCTGCTCCTGTCTGGCCACTCACGCGGTCATGCAATTTCGGTATGGCCAAAAGCGGGCACGACTGCCGGGTAAACGCTGGGGGGTCTATTCTCACCGGGTGGTGGATCGCAAGCACCCCTTGATCAACGGTGTTAATACCCGTTTTGATGTACCCCATTCCCGGTTTAACGAAATCAGTCGTGAACAATTTGAGGCGGCAGGTTTGAAGGTGCTGGTGGAAAGCGAAGAGGCCAACGTCCATCTGGCGGTCAGTGAAGACGGCTTTCGGCTGGTCTTTTTTCAGGGCCACCCCGAATACGACACCATCAGTTTGCTGAAAGAGTACAAACGGGAAGTCATGCTGTTTGCCGGCGGTGCGCGGGATGATTATCCCCCGTTCCCGGAAAATTACTTCAGCCTGCTGACCAGGGCCGTTCTTGACGAACACAAGCTCAGGGTGATCGCGGCACGAGATGCCGGACAACCGGTGCCGGAGCTGCCGGAAGACTTGATCATTCCCCGTCTGGATAACACCTGGCACGATACCGCCGAGGCCGTGATCAATCACTGGGTGGGGCACGTCTACCAGATCACCGACATTGATCGAAAACGGCCGTTTAAACCGGAGATCGACCCGTCAAACCCGCTGGGTTTATAACGAGTACTCAGTTGAGCTGGGCCAGGTAGGCCGCCAGACGCTCGATATCCTGATCACTCAGGCCTTTTGCCACCGACTCCATCTCCGGGCTGTGCCGTTTTGCGGCATTGATCTTGCCACGCATTGCGTTTCCATCACGAAAACGCCTCAACGTCATAGAGAGGTAACCCTCCTTTTGCCCGGCCAGACGGGCGAAACCGGCCATCCCATGGGCATTTTCACCATGGCAGGTCTGGCAACGTTCCATATAGAGTGCTTGCCCCTTGCCGGCCAGACGCTGATCCACTTTGACCGGTTTGATTTGCTGAGTTGAATAAAAGATGGCCAGATTGATTTGTTCTTCCGCACTGAATTTGCCTGCCAAAGAGTTCATCACAAAGTCCTTGCGTTCACCGACAGCGAATTTATTGATCTGCTGTAACAGGTAAACAGGATTCTGGCCGGCCAGGTTAGGCACATCTGCCTTGACGCTGTTACCGTCTTCACCGTGGCAGTAGCCGCACAGCAAGGCCCGTTCCCGCCCGGCCTTGAGTGAGGCTTGCCGCTTTTCATCATCGGCAAGCCGCCCCTGCAAGTCACTCATCAATTGTGGCGAAAGCGCTTCCGCCCACACCGCTCCGGCCATCAGCAACCACAGCCCGGGCAAGCAGTAAACCAACAGATATTTGGGGATTGATCGGAACATGCCGCCATCATACCAAAGCGGGCCGGGTAAAACATGAGGAGGATCAGTTAATTGAGGCCGGCCGTCTGGCTGGTGCGGTAGGCCGGGTCATTCAATCTGAGCAAGTGTTCTTTGGCAGCGGGGTAATAACAGGCGTCCAGCACCCCTTCTTCGGTAAGGCGGCGAATCGTCCGCAACTCCCCGGCCAGCTGCTTTTCCAGCGACAGGGCGGCTTCCGCCTGTACGGCGCCTATCCGGGCCTCCAGCTCTCTGACAAATCGGCGACTTGTCGCCAGAGAGGGCCTGGTCACCATTAATGACACCAGGGGGACATCTGCATGCATGGAATAAAAGACATAATCGTAGGAAAACGACCGGACACACAACAACAGACAGACCAGCGCCAGCAGGCTGAACACCAAAACAACCGGCAGGGCATAATTCGCCAATCCGAGCAGCGGCAAGACCTGCTCGCGGGTCAACACCAGCATGGTCAACATGGCCGTCACGGCGATCAGTAACAATCGCCGGCTGAAGTTCAGTCTGCGCCGGGCGGAATCCGCCAGGGCCAACAGACTGATGCAGTACTCCTTTTCCTGGTGCGCGTCTTTGCAGGCCACCCGCAATTCACCATTTGGCTTGAGCAGGAAGTGGCGCTCCTCATGCAGGAGTCCATGCTGGGTCAGGCTTGTCAGTGCCTCACCCATGGTTACGGGTATTGAGTGCCGTTTATCATCCTGTCAGTATAAAAATTTTTCAGGGGCGTAACGGCGCGGGTTCTGTGATCCCAAGCACAGTTCAGGCTGAATATCACCCTGCCAGACGGGTTTCCAATTGCCGGACAAACGTTTCGATCTCATCACGCACCCGGCGATAGTGCGCCAATTTCCCTTCCTCCGTGGTCTCCTGTTGCGCCAGCTTCGGTGGATCATCAAAGCCGACATGCACCACCCGCGTCTTGCCGGGAAAAACCGGGCACGTCTCATTGGCATGACCGCACACGGTCACCACCACATCAAAGGTCTGATCCGCCAGCTCATCCAGCGTTTTGGAGTAGTGCCCGCTGATATCCACGCCGGCCTCCCGCATCACCCGGATGGCGTTTTCATTCATGCCATGCTTTTCAATCCCGGCGGAGTAATAGTCATGCTCCTTCGGCCCGACGGCCCTGGCCCAGCCCTCTGCCATCTGGCTGCGACATGAATTCCCTGTACACAGAAACAACACCTTCATTCTTTCTCTCCACGAGCAGTTGTACCGGGGCGGAACTATACCGTGAACAGCGGTCAGCTGTCAGTCAACGCCCGGTGCGGCTGATAACAATAATATAATTACGCGTTTCACTACCTGTTTCTCACAGGTTTCAAAGCGAGGAATTGCCACTAAACTGAAACTTTCGGCAAGGAGCGCAATGGTGGATTGCAAAATCTGCCGGTGGATTGAGCGCCATGGAGGGCTTTTTACCCCTTCATCACACCCTGAATGATGTCCCGACTTTTCGCTGTTTCCAGCAGTCTTACCAGAACTGAATAGAGAATACGTCGCCGGATTGGCTTGCCAACAAAATCATCAAAGCCCGCCTCTGCGTATAAGGCCCGGTCCTCCGGTTGTGTATTGGCAGTGAGGGCAATCACCGGTGTTCGAATCCCCTGCTTGCGTAATTGCTGCAAGGCGGTAATCCCGTCCATCACCGGCATTTGCATATCCATCAGGATCAGATCCCAGTGTTCTTCCCGGGCCGCTTCGACTGCCTGTCTGCCATCACCCACCACTCGCACCGACAAACCGGCCTTTTCCAATATGGCCTTGATCAGGATCTGATTGTCAGGGGCATCTTCAGCGACCAGTACCCGCCCCTGCAACATCACGACAGCATCCAGACTAAAGGGATCGGCGGCGATCTGTTCGGCATCAACAGCGGTCAGCATGCGCGCCGCCTTGATGCTGCCGGTCGGCAACTCAATCAAAAACCGGCTGCCTTGCCCCGGTTCACTGGTCAACGAGACACGGCCGCCCATCAATTCAACCAGACGTTTGCTCAATGACAGTCCCAGACCGGTCCCGCCATATTTGCGCGTAATGGAGATATCCGCCTGGATGAAGGGTGCAAAAATGGCCTCCTGTTGGCCGGCTGAGATACCGATACCGGTATCGTCCACCACGATACACCACTGTTCGGTTTCCGGTGTACAACTGACAGTGAGATGAATTTTACCGTGCTCGGTAAACTTGATGGCATTGGCCACCAGATTCAGGATCACCTGCTTGACCCGTAAAGGGTCGCCCCACAGCTTTTCCGGCAAGGGCCACAGCAGATCCATTCTAAACTCCAGCCCTTTGCTTTCAATCTGTTGGCGCACCAGGCTTTCAATATCTTTTAACAGCAACACCGGTGAGAACCGGATACTTTCGACCTGCAATTTGTCTTCATCAATCTTGGACTGATCCAGCAATTCATTAATGATGTGCAACAGATAATTACTGTTGCGAATAATGGTTTCCAGATGTACCCGGCGCTGGGCCTCACCAATCCCGTCTTCATACATGGTTTCACTGAAGCCGATGATGGCAGTCAGCGGCGTGCGGAGTTCGTGACTGATGTTGGCCAAAAAACGACTCTTGGCCCGATCAGCGGCAAAGGCGGCATCTCGCGCCTTGATGATCTCGCGGGTCTGTTCCTGTAACAGATTGGTCTTGTCATTCAGTTTGCCGAACAGATTACCCAGGATCAATGAGCCCCATACAGCAGACCAGATCAGAAACAGGCTGAAAACAAACAGTGAGGGACCAAATGATTTGATAAACAACAGTAACAGGTTTTCGCTTTCATGAATCAAAAACAACTGCTGACCGTTATTGCCAACCGGCAACTTAATCCAGTAATACAGACCGCCATTCAGTTTCTCACTGCCAAACTCCTCTGGTCGACCGGACAGCGGTTCAAAGGGAAACAGCTGTTCCAGCAGATTTCTGCGCTCGGATATACGGGAATAACTCAGCGGTCCGGCTTTTTTGCTGTAGAGAAATATCACGTATTCAACATGATGAATTTCCATCGCATCATGCTGTGATGAGTGGTTGCGCTCAGCCGTGATCATATCCTTGATATGATCAGCAAACTGTCGCAGATGGAAATAGTCCTGCTGTCGCGCCGACTCCACGTAGCTGTAATAACTGATGGAGGTAAACACCACCAGCGAGATCAGGACTGTCCCACCCAGGGCATAAAGTATGCGACCCCGATTCATTTGTGCATGCTTCAGGTCTTGCGCAGGGTGGTGAAATCGGCAAATGTATAAAATACGCAGTACCCTGTCACACCGGCAAAGAGATTAATCCCGCCGAACATCACCAGCATTGCCTTCAGCATAAAACTACTGAGCATGTCGGGGGTGAAAACGATCATATACACCGCCCCGGTTGCCAGTATCAGACGCACAATACGATCCAGTAAACACATGTTGTTTTTCATGCTCCCTCCAATAAAGAAGCGCTTGAGGTATGAAGCGTAATACCCGAACCTTCTATTTCGGCCTGAACAGGCGGAGTTTTAGCACTGAATAGTAGAAAGCGGGCAAGTCGTGGACCTGCCTTGCATCACAAAAATTCTATTTTTACTTTAATATCAATAAGATAAAAACGTCCTGCAAATAACTTCAGACACTCCGTCTCAATTGGCGCATGCTTTTTGCAGCATGCCTGACTGTTGTTCCCCTCATTAATCCCGGAATGTGGCAAAACCATCATCCGTGCCCTGTTTTGAGGCACGGTGTTTACGGTACAGGAAAGCGGGCCGATGCTGTGCCGGATTGCGCCACCACTGATAAATTCTGGTATACAGATCCTGATCCACTTCCGGGGTAATCGCCTGACGAAACCGAAACCAGCAGTCCTCCCGGATCAAGAAGTAATCGGCGTGGCCGGTGGTTTTGATCCGGTCGCTTTGCCAGCTGCACTCTTTCGGCAGGTAATAACCCAACTCATCCGCCGTGATACGATAGCTCAGCCGCCAGATACGGGTCTTGTCCCAGTGCTCTTCCGGCTCATAGTGAAAAGACTCTTTATGGGTTTTGAATTTGTAATAAAAATTCAGGCCGCGATGAGCAATCAGCATGGGGATATCATATGTGCCAATCTGTTTGGTCACTGTATCGTAGGCCCGGTTGTCCGGATCGAGATGGGCGGGGTGGCTGTAATCCGTGCGCAATGGCACAGCAACCATCAGCGCTGCAAACAGCAAGCCATAACCCTGCCATGGTTTGAGTTTGTTATCGAACTGCGGTGTCGGCAACACATAGACCATGGCCAGGATAAACAACAACGGCAATAGGATGGCATAACGCTCACCGACACCGAATACTTCCAGACTGGAAAAGGGCACAAAGCCGGGCAGGATCAGGGCAATCACCACCGCGATGCTCCAATCCAATCCATCTTGTCGGATACGCCAAACCATCACCCACACCAGCGCGAGCAACAACAGCACCAGTTCCAGCTTGATCACCAGGGGCAGGGCATCGCGTCCCAGCAGGGTCACGATCCCTGGTGACAGGTCAGCCAAGCCTCCAAGTCGATCCAGATCCAGCAGACCCAACCGATCTGACAAACGCGTATAGAGCAAACCGGCGGCAAGGAACGCGACCAGTAACAGTCCCAATCCTTGTTTGGAAAAGATGAGCCGGTGGTAATTTTGTAATAACAGGATGGCGACAAGCAAACCGGCAATGGGCAGTGCGGCCTTGTGCAGCACCACAGCAAGAAACAGGGGGATCACGGCGTACAGATTGCGCGGTGCCGGCAATTGCATGAGGAACAGGGCAGGCGGCAAACAGAGCAAAAAGAGAAACAGCTTGGGAAACTCAATCGCCACGAACAAAACAGACGGTGATAACAACAACCAGACAGTCACCACTGTCATGGGCAACACACCACGTTGTTTGGCAAACAGCAGGGTCAACAATGCCAACATAGCCTGCGCAAAGGTGATCCAGACATGCAGGGCCGTCCCTGTGCGCAGCCCTGTCTTTTGCAAGCTGCCGACCAGACGATGAATGATGGAACTGTCCGGTATCTTCACCTCACCGGTGGTGGCCCAGTAATCGGCCTGCAGAGCATAATAATAGGCGTCGGGGCCTTTGAGGAATTCCCCTTTATTGAGTTGCAGGAAGAGTGTGAGACTGAAAAGCAGGCTTGCGATCAGGCAAGCCTGCGTCATCTTTTGTATCATCGACGCGTTTAACAACCCAGCGCACACATCTCGACGTTGGCCACCGGCAGCACCACATCAGTCAGGACCGATGATTTGATATAATAAGGATTGGCTTTCTGCAGTAATTCAGCCAAGGCTGACAGCAGTTCCTGTCTGGATTCGCCCATTAATGGCATACTGTTGGTAATACCATACATCCAGTTGTTTTTGCCCTGTTTCCAGCCCCGGCTCTTGATGAGATATTCATGCAGGCTGTCTTTTTCCTTGTTTGATAATTCGTTATAACGCCGTATATCCAGATAACTTTGAAAGATGGATGGTCTGGTTACAGCCTTTTCCTCTTCGTCCCGCAAGTAATCCGAGTTCTTCAATTCCGAGGTATATCGCTTGCCGAAAATCCGAATACGTCCGCTCTCCAGCGCCCAGTTCCCTTCCAGAATATTGGCGGAAACACTGCCATCATTGCTTTGCCCATAGGCGAAATCCTGATAGATCACGAAGGAGCCGTTGCTGCGCAAACGTATCCGCCGGTTAAAACACTTGCTCGAACATTCATTTTTCTCAACATTAATCTCTTGTAAAAAACTGCTCCAGGCACGATCCGTAAAATCCTTGAGGCTGGAAGGTAACTCGACTGCAGTTCGTTGCATATCGGGTTGAATAATTCTGCGTCGATCATCCAACAGGCGCAATTCGGAGATCAGCACATCCTTGTATTTTGTACCGGAGTAAATACCCGTGATGGTAAATTTCAGTTTGTTAACATTCTTAAATTCCTTCAGCATGGGGAGATGCTGCATACCCTCCACATCCACCACACCGATTTTCTCCTTGTTCCCTTTATCATCCTCCATCATCATTACTTTTACCCGGCCATTTTTTTTGTAGTGTTCAACGGAACGCTGATAACCGTTCCACACCAATAGTCCGGAGATATTTGTCGGTTGATCAAAATTGATTTCAAACGATTCACCCACCCCGTCATTCTTCTTGCCGTTGGTGGACCAGGCAAAGTCATAGCGGGAATCAAACAGATTGGCCGGCTGATAGGCGGTGGTCGGTTCCAGGATAGAAGTCGCGGTTATCTTTGCCGTGGTAATAATTGGTAATACCGGCATTACCCTTACCGATGGTGTCTTGGGCGGATTCCTGCCGGGATTGGTATATAATTTTATGGCGGTAATAACGGGTTTTTCCCTGACGGTTTGATAACCCTTGTCTATTTTTATAAATATTGAGCGGGTAGCGGTGTTTAATGAAAACTGCGGGTCTTCTATTTGACCAGTCGTGATATAGGTTTCATATTTCTCATTAATATCTCGAGAGCTTCTTATGTGATATGTGCCTCCACCCGGCGGGGTGGTTTTTCCATTCAGATATAACTGAAAATAATAATCCTGCCTTCTACCGGATTTTTTTACGATAATTTCAATCATGTGCAAATCGATCGCTGTATCGAACTGGAAGTACAACCCCTCATCCACCCCCTCATCCTTTGAACCGGGACTCCACTCGCCCTTGCAGTTGTCATCCAGCAGGCAGGTGACATCGGCTGAACCGGGGGCGCTGCTGGTGGCGCTGGCAGCCAGCAGTTTGACTTCTTCGGCGGTGACTGTACCGGCCAGGACGAACAGGCTCAGTCCAAAGAGGCAATATTTCATATCTGCACCTCATCCAGACTGTATTGGCAACGACAATAATTATCAGAGATCAGTTTTTCCTCACGGGTCCCGCTTTGCCGGCTCTCCCGAAGCTGATAGATCCGGTTGCGTCGATAGAGTTGTCCATCCACAGTCTCAAAGCCATGGTCGCGTTCGATGACTGTATAGTGATGCTGCTGCGGTTCTGCCGCATACAGTCCTCCGCACAAGCGGTTTTCATCCAGGGTGAATAACAACTGGTAGGTATTATCTGTCGTGTTGTGCAGACGCAGGTCCTTGTAGTTGTAGACTATGGTCGCACCGCCGGCAAAGGGTACCGTGCGATTGTCATCTGGAAAGATATCAAAACTGTGGCGATGGCGCTCGGTGACAGTCAGATCGCTGTGCAGGGCCAGCCAGTGGATCATATTGGCCAATTGGCACAGGCCGCCGCCGATCCCCTCCGCCGGTCTGCCCCGTTCGATCACCAGTCCCGGCAGATAACCCTTTTGCGCGGTCGGTCTGCCGGTTAAATGCCAAAAGGAAAATACACTGTCCGGTTCGATCAGGATGCCATTGATCTTTTCCAGCGCCAGCCGCAGATTGGTGATCTTGTTGACGAATAATTCGCGCCGCACGCCGGCAAAGTTGCGAAAGATCGGTGAATCGGTCTGGTTGATGGTCTGTGCCAGCGGCGTCAGCTGAAGGACATGGGCAAACTCACCGGCATGTACCAGATCCTGCATGGCACGCAGTGCCTTGCGACCATTATAGGAAAGAAAATAACGCAGCGGATGTGTAGGCCCGAACATAGCCGACTCCCTTGTTTATAGTTACTCAATCACGAAGTTGTGAAATGACTTTTTGCCGGTCTTGCCCTTGTAGGTGAAATGCCACCACTCTTTCTTATAGTTTTTAAACCCGGCCTTTTCCAGCACTTCTCGTAATAAAAGCCGGTTTTTCATCTGCGCATCCCCGACGCGCGGGTCTTCGGTGTTGGATAAAGTGTCAAAACAGTCATAACCGCTGCCCATGTCCAGGCTGTTATCTCCATAGCGCAACGCATGGTCTGCCGTGCATGACTGTTGTGCCACAATATCCACCGCCGGTTGAGCCGCAACAGGCAGCGCTGTGATGGTGACATCGATGGAATCACCCCGGCTGTGACCGGAACGTTTGGCGATATAACCCAGTTTCACCAGATCGGCCTTGGCGATATGGGGATAAAAGCTCCGTTGCATGGACTGTTCGGACACATCATTCGCCCATCGCATAAAGGCATCCACCGCCATCTGTGGGCGGTAACAGTCATACAACTTCAGACTCAGGTTACGCTGCCGTAGTTGTAGTTGTACTCTGTGCAAGGCCTCAGCCGCTTCCCGCATCAGGTAACATTTATTAGCTGCATAACCCGGTACCGGCTTGCCGGTGAAGTTGAACGATCCGGCGTAGCGCATCTCGATAAATATAGTATTATCCAGCTCTGCCAATGAAACAAAACCGGCGGGGATATCAGCAGCAATCACCGGCTGTGATATTAATAAAAATAACAGCAAGGGCGGTATCTGCCGTGCAAAAGATAGTATCATGCTATGCGGTCTCATCCGGGTTCACGCGGCAAGGAACAAACCCTGACTATTGCATATGCAACAGCATTGTCAAGTATACCGGTCAGTGTTGAACAGATAACAACCAAACTACAGACTAAATAGCGTTCTTTCTACTACATCAAAAAAACAACATGGACAATTCATTACGTATCGCCGCCTGGAAGACCTTTGCCTACTGGTCCGTCTGGGTCGGGATAGCTTTTTTCGCTGTCTACCCCACCTGCAACTGGCTGGGCGCACAGCGCAGCGTCACCCATGCACTCTACTTTGAAGCAGAACTGGCCTTGCCCTTCGTGCCGGTTTTTTTCTGGGGCTATGTCTCCATGTATGTGTTGTTTTTCACACCGCCGTTTTTTCTGTCCAGCGCACAACTCACGCGACTGGGCAAGACAGTGATCAGCGCCACCCTGCTGTCGGGCTTGATCTATATCCTCATCCCGACCCAACTGGGCTATGCACGTATTGTCCCTGCCGATCCGTTTTATGCCGGGCTCTATGCAGGCATGTTTGATCTCGATCTGCCGCATAATATGGTGCCGTCACTGCATGTGGTGTACAGCACGATTATCATTCTCGCCATACTGGAAAACATGCACACATGGTATGGCAAAGCATTTTTTTGGGGCTGGTTAATCCTGCTCTGTCTATCTACACTATTAGTACACCAGCATCATTTGCTTGACGTCGCCAGTGGAATCCTTGTCGCGGTTCTCATACGAAAATACTATGGAATAGGGGAGAGTCATGTTTAAAAAAATAATATTAGTGATGTTTTTATGCACGGGTTTGGCAGGTTATGTCTCGGCAGAAGAGGATCATGCCATCCATGAAGAACTGCGAGCGCTGTTGCAGGGCATACAAAAGGCGGTGAACGAGGAACGCTATGGCGATCTGGCGCCCTATTTCCATGCCAACATGCGTGTCACCACCATCAATCAGGAGGTCATCGCCAAACCCGAAGAGATCAAGGATTACTTCAATCGCTGGTTCGGTCCGGGCGGTTTCCTGAAGAAAGTGGAGATGAAACTGACCGCCGACGCGGTCACTGAACTGTATGCCAACAAGACCATGGGCATCGTGCGCGGCAAGGGTGCCGAGGATTATATCCTGTCCGACAAACGCAAATACGCCATGCAAACCCGCTGGACCGCCACGGTGATCAAGGACAGCGATGGCAAGTGGCGCATTCTCTCCCTGCATATCGGCACCAACTTCCTGGATAATCCCATCCTGGCCGAGGCCGGTTCAGTGGCAAAATATTTCGGGCTTGGCGGCTTGCTGGTCGGACTGGTGTTGATGTTTATCATCGGCAAGGTACGCGGTAAAAAAGGCTGACTAGAAGCGGTCTCAAAATGTCGCGAGCGCAGGTGATGCAAGGTAAATTGAACGAAAAAGCGGAGTTTACACGGAGTAAATGAGCATTTTGAGTTCAATTTTAACGCCGCAGGACCAAGCGCAGTAATTTTGAGACCGCTTCTAATTACAGCGCCGCCTTGCTGCCCATGGGCGGTGCGGGTGTCACCCCTTTGCGCCAGAGTCGAAAATAGATCTGCCAGTAGCCGGGGCGTTGTTCATCCGCTTGCACCAGTTGCGGCAGATACAACCAGGGCACATCAGGCTGTTGGTGATGTGCCCGGTGTAAATGGTAATTCAGCGCCAGCAGTCGCGCCGGTGCAGAGACCCGCAGATTCCACGCCCCGTTCTTCACATCCCGTTCGCTCCAGGCGTGATCCACATACTGCAAAGCCGACCAGTGCAGGGCAAACAGGCCATGGCATAGCAACCAGCCTTGCCAGCTCAGGTCCAGCAGCAACCAGATCATGACCTGGTAAGTCAGTGCTGACACACACTCCAGCCAGATGCGCCATATACCCTGACTGCTGATCTCCCGCACATAGGGTTCAAAGCCGAGACGGCGAGCCGGTCCCTCGATAAATGTTCTTGAGGTATACAACCACGGCGTCAGTATGTAGATCAGATTACTCAACGGAATGCAAAACCAATAGAGACCCAACAGATTGCCTGCATAGAGCTGAAAATTGCGCAAGGCCTTCGACTGGTGCGGCAAATAATAATCATACAGGTCTTCATCGGTACGATTGCGTCGATGATGCCCCAGATGGGCGGCGCGTTGCATACGAAACGAGGTCGGGAATGCGGCCGCGCAGATCATACCGAACAGATCATTGCGCCCGGGGTTGGGAGAGAAAATCCCGTGTACCGCTTCATGTAACAAGGAAAAAATTGTGTTATGCACATGGGCGAAAAGCAGGCCGGCAAGCAGCCCCCAACCGACAGAAAAATGGGAAGCGGTCCAGAGCAATAACCACGACACAACCAGTGCGGCAAACAGGATCGCGATATTGAGCCGTTCCGGGATCGGCCGGGAGTTGGTTTGCATGTTCATTCCGCCTGCCTCGCAACAGGACGACAGCCGGAGTGACCGTGCACCCGAAAGGATCGCTGCCGATAACCCAATACCGGCACGGCCATGCAGACCAACAAGGCTGAAATAAAATAAACAACAAACCAGCCGGTGGTAAATTGATGCTGTTGTGTCAACCACTCGGCCAGCGCGATCGCAGCACCATAGGCTGCGCCGAAACCGGCAAAGAACCACGGCGCATAGTCCATGGTGATCGCTTCCGACCCCTGACCGTCTGCCCAGGGCTGGTTATAAACCTTCAGCATACCGCTGCGGATCGCCTTGATGTCATAGATCACATTCCAGAAGCCCAGCACGGCAGCAACGATAAAGGCGAAACGTAAAATATCTGCGATGGATTGTGCCGCAGTGGTATGACACAACCAAACCAGTGTGGCCGTGGCGCTGCCGAATACAAAACCATGTTGTGGACGAAAGCGGCCCAGCCGAAAACGGGTATCAAACTCCCAGACCTTCAGGACATTGGTGCCCACTGCCGGGACGATATAGGCATACAGGATGGGCAACAACCAGGCAAGCAGCACCAGTTGCAGATCACCTTGATAGGTGCGCCACCACAGCCAGAACGACAGGGGAGCAAGGATGAGTGGAGCAAGGTATTGATACCAGTTGAGGAAAACCCGGCTCATTTGAATCCAAACCTCATCTTGTGTTTCTTGTAGACCTCCTTGCGGAACAGTGTGGTGTAACGCCAGTAGGAAGCGGCCCGCCACAAGCTGCGCAGGTTGGTCTTCACATCAGAGAACCGATAGAGCAATGAGAAGATGCTGTTGAATTTCTGTCTCGCCTTGTGACAGGCCTCGGTCAATTCATCCGGTGTCATGTTGGCCGGGATAAATGCCGCATCATTAAACCGGTATTCGGGATGCAACCACCACTTGCCGTCATATAACAAACGGTTTTCCTTCTGCAGTTTGCTGTACAACGGTGTATTGGGATAGGGCATCAGGATATTGAAGGCGGCAAAGGTAAAGCGATTTTGCAGGGCAAACTCCATGGTCGCCAGGATGGAATCATAGGTATCATTGTCATAACCCAGCGTAAACGCCGCCCAGGTCTGCATGCCGTGATCACGCAACACCTTCACTTCATAATCATAATTGGTAAAGCCGGGGAGATTGGGCGCCTTGCGCGCATCACGCAGGCTGGCCCGGGTGATGGATTCAAATCCCATCACATGCCCGATGCAACCACTGTCGGCCATCAGCTTCATCAGTTCCAGATCTCTGGTCACATCCAGACTGGCCTGACTGATCCAGTTGATGCGCAAGGGGATCAGGGCGCTGCACAACTCTTTCAGCGCCTTGCGATCAGTGGCGATGTTGTCATCGATAAAAAAGACAAACTTGCGTTCCTGTTCGGCGATCTCGCGCACCACTTCATCCACCCGCCGAATGTAGTGGGTCTTGTTGAAGTACTTGCTCACCGCACAAAAACTGCACGCAAAACGGCAACCCCGGGTGAATTGCATCAGGGACATGGGCAGATAGCCCTTGCCCTGGTATATCTCACGCCGTGGCAGGGTGTTGTTCAGCTGGGCGATGCCGGGTGGGGCCTGATAGATCGTCTGCAATTTATGTCGGCGCGCATCCTCAACGACCTGTGCCCACAGGGTCTCGGCATCACCGATGAAGATACTGTCGGCATGTTGCGCCACTTCTTCCGGTAACAGGGTGGCATGCATGCCACCCATGATCACCGGCACGCCGCGTTGCCGGTACTCAGCGGCGATCTCATAGGCGCGACGGGCGGTATAGGTCTCTATGGTAATGGCAACGAGATCGGCAGCCTCATCAAACGGAATCGACTCCATGCGATCATCGTACATCACCACGTCCACATCCGGTGGTGTCAGACCGGCCAGCACACCCAGCATCAGGGGTTCCATGCGGCCTTCATCCACATACAGACTGTGTTCGCGCCGACCGATGTTGGGCTTGATAAAAGTAACCTTCATCTCAGGTCCCCAGAACCCGGTGTTGCTTACGCATCACTTCCCGCCGCGACACCAGATTGGCCAAACCAACGATACCGGTGCGAAACAGATCCAGCCCGGCATCAGAGCCAAGTACACGCAGGGTTATCGACTTCCAGGAATAAAATTGCCGCTTGGCTTCAAAACACTTTTCTGCAAACCGTTCCGGTGCGATGCCTTTGGGGATAAAGATGGGATCACCATAACGATAATTCGGGTCCAGCCACCATTTGGGTGAAAGCAGTCGCCCTTCCCGTTTCAAACGATCATATAACGGCGAATTGGGCGTGGGTGTCAACGGATTAAAGTTGGCGATCTCCAGTCTGGCCTGCATGGCAAACTCCAGACTGCGATCGATGATCTCTTCGGTGTCATGGTCATAACCAAAGACAAAGGTGCCGTACACCGCAATGCCACGTTGATGCAGCTTGCGTACCACACTCGCATAGTCGCCGGCCACATGGTTCCAGGGCTTGCCCATCTGTTTCAGGTTTTCCTTTGACAGGGATTCAAAACCGATCAACACGAATACACAACCGGCCTCGGCCAGACGATCCAGCAGCTCATCATCCCGCGCCACATCAATGCTGATCTGGCAGGACCAGCGCAACCCCAGTGGTTTCAGGGCGGTCAACAGGGCGTTGAGTTCATTGCGCCGGGAAAAGAGATTGTCATCCACAAAGAAGAGCAACTTGCGCCGATTCAGTGTTTGTAATTCCGCCAGTGTTTCCTGCACCGGCCGGATGCGCAGGCTGTCCTGATAAAAGGCGCGGATGGAACAGAAATCACAGGCAAAACGACAGCCGCGACTGAACTGGATCGGTTCCACCGGAATATATTTCTTGCCGATGAAAATGGTTTTATCCTGGCGAAAGTCGCGCAAGGGTTGATCGTTACCGCCACTGTAAACCTTTTGCAGTCGATCGCCGCGAAAATCATCCAGCAACTGTTCCCAGACACCTTCCGCATCACCGATCACCACCGCATCGGCATGTTGCAACACCTCTTCCGGCAAGAAGGTGGGATGATAACCGCCCATGATCACCGGCACCCCTTTGGCCCGATAACCTGCCGCCAGTTCATAGGCCCGTCGTGCAGTAAAGGTCTCAACCGTAATGGCAACCAAATCAGGTTGATCATCGGCCGGAATGACCTCCACCTTGTCATCATAAAAGGTTACTGCTACATCAGCCGGTGTACGTGCCGCCAGTATCGCCATGGACATGGGTTGCATGCCATCGGTGGAGCGATAGTCACCCATATTGGGTCGCAACAGGGTCAGCCGTTCCAGTCTCATAGCAGGGCGATCTCCGGTTGTGCCGGTCGGTTATCCAGCGCTGCGGCAGCTTCACCCGGCCAGTCCACACTGTCGATAGTGGTGACATACAACTCATGGGGCTGGCGTATTAATTTACCCAGCAAGGGGTTGTCTTTCGCAAGCCCGAGCATAGCCAGTGCGACGTTGCGTTGTTTTACCAAAGAGAGGGCCTCCTGAATCAAATTGGTTATAAGATGCTGTTCAGATTCATCAACCGCAAGGAATGCCAAAAAGAGATAGTCGATCTGTTTGCCCGCCACAGGCAGACTGACACGTCCGGCTGCACCTGCATACAGGTTATAGATCGGCCGCAACAGATTGAGCGGAAAACGATAACCGCGCACCACGGTCTGTTTAAAACGCCGTTGATCCCACAAGGCGACGCAGGCCGTGATACGGCCATCACGTTTCAGCAGATAAAAATCCTGCAATTGCAAGCCATTGCTGCCGTCGAGTTGTTGTAACCAGGCTGAAGTTAACTGCGGCGCAAACTGCCACTGTTGTTGTTGCGCGTTATAAAATTCCACCAGCGCCGGGATATCTGCGGTTGTTGCCGCTTGCCACAGGGATGATGACTTGCACTGATATGCGGGAAACGCCAGGGTATTCATCTCACCACGGGGCAAATAGACCGGCAGGCCGGGCAGTTGCGCCTCCAGCAGGCGTTTGGCGGCAAGATTTTCACCGGCAATACTGGTAAACCAGAATGGCGGGCTCTGTGCTGCACTGAATTGTTGTACGGCGCGAAAGCCGTTGCGGATCACACTGAGTCGATGGCGGAATGCAGGTTGCACCCGCAACTCACCCAAATAACCGGTGATTGTTGTCTTGCCATTCACGTGGCCCGGCAACAGGGTCCAGGCACACATGCCGACGATCTCGTTGGGCTGATTCTCCCGATGGGCAAGCAAGGTATGTGATTCACCAAACAATTGCCCGGCCGCAAAATAATCCGGCTCATGTTCCATGGTCAGTCTGACCCAGCTCTCCATGGCATTGTTGCGCAGGATATCCTGCAAGACGGTATTATCATCCACCGTTGCCATGCGATAGACAATGCCGGCGGCACGATACACGGTTATCGTTTCATCCGGCAGACCCTGTTGCGCCACCGCTGTCATCAACGACTCGCCTCCAGCAGTTTGCCCTGCCAGGTCTCGTCACCCAGCGGATAGCCGTTGCGTTTGTTGATCTCGTTGCTGTGCATGAAGTTGATGGGGAAGTAGTTGCGAAACATAAAACCGTCACTGCGATTCACGGCGGCAAAGCCGCGCCGGATGATACTGGCCAGTGAATAGAAGCGCTTGCGTGACTCCACACACAGGCGGGTGATCTCTTCCGGTTGCAACAACCGGGTATGGAACGGCACATCATTATAACGATAGGCCTCATCCAGCCACCAGGAGTCAAAGCGCAACTGTCCCTCTTCCTGTAACCGTTTGTAGAGTGGTGTACCGGGAAAAGGAGTCAAATGATTAAAGGCGGCGATATAAAATTGTTGTTCAATGGCAAATTCCACCGAGTCATGGAAGGATTGTTCGTTATCGTGTTCATAACCAAACACAAAGGTGGCATAGACGCGGATATTGTGCCGACGCAGATTGTTCATGGCTGTCTCATAACCGCCCTTCATCATGTTGAAATTTTTCTTCATGGACTTCAGGTTGGCCTCATTGAGACTTTCAAAACCGATCAATACACCCTTGCAACCACTGCGGTTGAGCAAGCTGAGAAACTCCTCATCATGAGCGGCATTGATACTCATCTGGGTGATCCAGCGCACCTTGAGTCGGGCCAGCTCACGCAACAGGGGTTTGGCCGCCTTGATATTGCCGGCAAAGTTGTCATCCACGAAAAAGAACAACCTGGTGCGATCCTTGAGTGATTCGATCTCGCGCACAATATCCTCCACCGGACGTTGCCGGTGGGTGCGTTCAAAGAATGTCTGGATGGCGCAAAAGTCACACGGAAAACGACAACCGCGACCGGTCTCCACCAGACCGATGGGCAGGTAACGCTTGCCTTGAAAGATGGTACGGTCCACACGTATCAAACCCAGGTCGGGTCGCAGCTCAGCCTGATATCTTTTCTTCAAGGTGCCGTGATGCAAGTCATCGATCACCTCGGCCCAGATCAATTCCGCTTCACCGATGACGACAGCTTCGGCATAGCGTTCCGCCTCTTCCGGCACCAGGGTGGCGTGAAAACCACCGAAGATCACCGGTACACCACGTTGCCGGTATTCACTGGCGATCTGATAGGCCCGCCGGGCGGTATAGGTCTCCAGTGACATCACCACTGCATCAGTGGCTTCATCGTACGGTATGGTCTCCAGCCGATCATCATAAAAACGGATCTCCACATCAGCCGGTGTCAGGCCGGCAACAGCCGCCGCAGGCAAGGGTTCCATTTGCCAGGAACGGATATAGGACTCACCGCGCCGGTGACCGATGGCCGGATGAATAATAGTTATCCGCATATGATTCGATTGTCACTACTGGTGCTTGCAGTCACCGGCTTGGCCGGGGCATCCATGAAGGCCAGCGGATTGGGTAACAATGGATTGATCTGCATATCGCAGTTGTAATAGTGATGCAGATGATGGGCATAGAATCGATAACCCATGTTGACACTCACGGCCAAAGGATTGAAATTGCGCGCCTTCCACAAACGTTTTGCAATAGAGGACCAGCGATAGACTTTCTTCCAGGCTGTTTCATGACCTTCCGCCAGTTGCTTCACACTCATGTTGCGCGGTTGAAACACCACATGCTGGCCGTCATACAGTTCCCAGTCCCGCGTCAGAATGCGACCCTGAGTCTCCATGTTGCGATACAACGGTGTGCCGGGGAACGGGGTCAACACGGCAAAGCGCGGCAGGTCCACCCCCGCATCAATGGCGAACTCCACCGTATTGTCGAACACATCGGGTGTGTCGTGATCCAGCCCGAACACAAAACAACCCTGAATCGAAATACCCAGGTGATGCAGATCGGAGATGATCTCCTTGTAGCCCACCGAGGCGTTAAACCGTTTTTTGGCATCCTTGAGACTTTGTTCTGTGACCGTCTCCAGTCCCAGCAACAGGCCTTTGCAGCCGCTGCGCGCCATCAACTCTTTCAGTTCTTCGTCATGGGCCAGTAATACGGTAGATAATCCGAACCATTGCAGATTCAACGGGATCAATGCCCTGAATAACTCCTTGGCGTATTTCTTGTCGGAGATCAGGTTGAGATCGATGAAGATGATCTTCTTTTGTCCCACCTGTTTGATATCCTCGATCACCCAGTCGATGGGACGCTGATATTGTTTACGGCCCCAGGCCGCCGGTGCGACACAAAACTCACAATCGTGTACACAGGATCGACTCGCTTCGAACACCGCCTGGGTGAGAAACAGTTTCTTGTCCATCAACTCCCGTTTCGGAAACGGCGTGCGACCCAATTGCAGATCGGCCCGTTGTTGATAGAACTTGCGTAGTTGGCCGTTATGAAAATCGCGCAACAGTTGCGGCCAACTCTCTTCCGCATAACCGACGCAGATCGCATCGGCATGATGTGCCGCCTCTTCCGGCATCAGGGTCACATGGGGACCACCCAAGACGACAGTGATATTACGCGCACGAAACTCCGCCGCCAGTTCATAGGCCCGGGTTGAGGTGCCGGTGATCACCGTCATGCCGATCAGATCGGCCTCGATATTCTCCGGGATCAATTCGATCCCCTCATCGATCAGTTGCAGTTCCACTTCCAGTTCCGGCGGGATTAACGCGGCCAGGGTGGTGAGAGTCAGGGGTTGATAGCGCAGTGACTTTTTAAACAGACCACCCTTGTGTCGATAAAGGGGTCCCTTGGGTGAGATTAAAACAATTTTCATGCGACGGACTCCAGTATGTCATCCAGCCAGGCGGTCTTGACACACAGGGCCGGGACCTTGATATCGCCCAGCCGTGTCTCCCTGTGTACCGGACTATTGATAAATGCAGACAGAGGTTCATCCAGCAACAGCGGTTGCAAGGCGGATAACTGTCCGAGTTTGCGTGCATAGGCATAGTGGGGATTGGCGGCCAGCGCCTGTTCCACCTTTTCCACCACTGCTGCGTTTGTATGATGTATTTTGCGATCCAGGATCAACAGGTAACCGGGCTTGCCTTGCAGACGCGGCATCACCATACGAAAACCGTTTATCCCTTCCAGACAACCTGCCACGAAGGCTTCATGCAGTTTTTCCCCCACCAGATCCGAGGTGAGGTTTCCCCGCCCCATGAAGTGCAGAATGGGTAATCCATTGGTATAACCGCCACATCTGACCAGATCACCGGTCCGATAACGGTACAGGCCGCCGGCGGTGGTCATCACCACCTCATACTCATCACCGGTTGTCAGTTCATGAGCAAACAGACTGCGACCATCCGCCGTCAGGAACTCATAAAAACCGCTGTTTACTGTCAACACTGGTTGGTTATCATCATTGGGAACGGTCACCACCCCTTCAGTGGATAGCAGACCCTTGGCCTGAAAGGCAACGTGCGGGAAACGTTGCTGCAAGGTGTGATAAAAGGGTTGCGAGGCGCCGGCGGCCCAACAACTGATCAGTTGCAGATTCGGCCAGAGTATGCGCGTATCACGATTCTCATGATAGTTGTGCAAGCATTCCACCGCAGCGGGATCCGCTGCCATCGTATGACCGGCAAGGGTTCCGCCTTCGTCTAACAGTGTCTGCAAGGGTTGATACAAATGATCCAGCGCTTCCAGCAACAACAGAAAAAAGGTCGGACTCCAGACAGATACCAGCACCAGATCCTGCCGTGTCACCAGATAATAGAGACTCAATAATTGCCAGTCACGGATATCGCTCACCTCACCCACTTGCGGCGGTACCGCCGAACAGTGCGCAAAGAACGGTAACAGGGCCTCACCCAGATAGGCCGCATCCGACATACCGATGGGGATACCGCCGCTGGTGGTTTCGGCCTGGCGGCCGGCCGGACTGACAGCCCAATAAGCAGTGCCGGTTGAAATTGCATACTGTTGCGGCAAATGACAAAGCCAGGGCAGGACAGCGCGTTGAAAATCACGCAAGCTGTGTTGTGAATAGGGGATCAGTTTTTCTCTGCCGCTGCTGCCGCTGGTTCTTTCGAAAGCAAGCGGCTTGCCGCTGAATAACACATCCGTTGCTCCGGCAGCGATACGTTCAATATATGGTCTGATATCCTCATAACTGACCAGTGGCACCGTATCACGAAAGGACTCCATTGAGGCGATGCGATCAAAGTTGTGCTGACGACCATAGTCGGTATTTTTGTTTTCTTGCAGACATTCAAGCAACCACGCCTGTTGTTGCCTACGGCAATCAACCGCAACCGGTTGCGGCGGGATTAAATCAGGCAGTTGTTGCCAGTCGCTGATCATGCCAGGCCCTGTCAAATATCCGTTTTGCCAACGGTTTCATGTTGCATGCTTCCAATTCACACAGACAAACCAGTTCATGGCCGCGCCGGTAACCGGGGTTTTTCTTCAAAAAAAACTGCACCGATTCTTTTTGCATCTCCTCTTTGGTGGGGAAGGCGACAGCCTCCTTTAAATGGCCGAGTGATTCGGGAAAAACAATCACTCCGCTGTCGCGATCATAATATTCACCGAATTTATCCAAGGCCAGTGAATCAGCCAGTGGTTTCAGATCGGATCGATCACTGGACCAGTGCGGGTAGAAAGATTTGCTGAATACCGGCAGATATTTGAAGGTGCGATGGCCCTTGACGATGACAAACCAGTACAGCGGAACCTCGGGATGTGCATTTTTTATCTCGCCCATGTGCGCCAGCCAGGCGAAGGCCAGAGCCTGTTGCCCCCAGTGTTCCCGTGCCACAATGGTATCACCGGAATAGACAATGCGAATCAATCGGTCCTGCCATGCATAGGGATAAATCTGCAAGGTGGTGAAACCGACCAGTTGATTGTGCCAGTAAAGCAATAATACTTCCGACTTGCTTGTCAGGTCTGACAACACCTGCTGCGCACTGCTGCCGTCATAATAAGCGAGATACAATGCAACGAGTTGCTGCCGGATTGTTTCATCCAGTTCAGCAATTTCCTGAAATGAGGTGCGGTACTCGTTCATGATTCTGTCGCGTCAGTGCGCATTCCCCCGTGAATACTCTTTCTCTAAATTTAGCACAGCACAGCGGTGAGATAAATTATGATTTTTTAACAGCATTTTTTTCATCGGCAAGGTATTGCACGATAAGACACGTATTACATTACACAACGTTGCCGTGGGTCAGCAGGACACAATTAAATACGTTTAAGCAACAAACGTGCTTTAACACACGGTAATACTCTATCTTTCATCCCTAAATAATCTGTGACAACACGCCAGACTGCCTGTATTGACCGTGTTATCAATTATTCTTCAATGCAATGTCCCTTGTAGGCCAGATAACGGGGCTTTTTGCTGATTTTATCCGGCAGTTTGACACAATGGACATATTGCGCGCCCGGAAAGGCTTGCTGCAATTTGGCCGGACAACGGCTCAGACGTGTCGATGTATCCGGCTGGGGTTCGGTGAGATTGAAATAACCATGAATATTGATCAACAGGGCGCCGGCGCTGTGAGTGATGATCAGATTTTCATCATCCACCGCCAGGGGTCGCGAATCGATGGGGGTGACCCAGCGATTGATGATCCGGTTCCCCCGATATTCCAGCATCAGTTCCAGCCCCATCTCGGCAGCCTGATCGGCGGCAGGCATCTTGTCCAGCTCAATGCGGTGGGTGGCGCCACAGGGGTGATCCAGCCCCTCTTCCAGCACCTTGTGTTGTTCCGCCATGGCGGTATCCCGCCAGGCCCAGATCCCGTTTGGTTTGTCCGCCTGTGCCGCCAGGGATATACCCAGCAGACAGAACAGTCCCAGATATTTTTTCATTTGGTTTCTCCGGTCGCAGGGCATGCTGCGACAGCATTCTCGCGTGTCAGTCCTTATATATATCAGCTCCGGCCCGGCCTGACAAAACTGCGGCATTTCGACCGCCCGGACTTGACAGGGAGATGATTTTTCACTAATTTCTGTAATTACTGAAATAACAGAATTTCGAGAGCGCCATGCAATTAAGTCCGGTCATGCAGAAGTACATCCTCCACTGGGGCGAAATGGGCAGCCGCTGGGGGGTCAATCGCACCATCGCCCAGATCCACGCCCTGCTCTATCTGGCGGAGGAACCCCTCACCGCCGAGACCATCGCTGAAACCCTCGGGGTGGCCCGTTCTAATGTCAGCACCAGTCTGAAGGAGTTACAAAGCTGGGGGCTGGTGAAAGTGACCCACCTGCTGGGAGATCGGCGTGATTACTTCGAGTCCCTGCACGAGGTGTGGGACATCTTCACCGTCATTATGGAAGAGCGCAAACGGCGGGAGATCGACCCCACCATCAGTTTGTTACGGGAATGTCTGATCGAAAGCGAAAACGACAGCACCACCCCGCCCGGCGTGAAAAAACGTATCGCTTCCACCCTGGATTTTATGGAATTGCTCACCGGCTGGTATGAGCAGATGAAAAAACTGCCCAGCAGCAGCCTGCTGAAACTGATGCGGCTGGGCGGCAAGGTACAGGCCTTCCTCAGCGGCAAGGCCTGAGTTTTTTTACCCCAATGTTTCTGTCAATACAGAAATTACTGAAACAAAAGGAGAGAACCATGAGCATGTATCTGACCTTCTTCACCGAGATCGCACTCTGCTTCACCATCAGCCTGATCACCATCCTGCTGTTGCAGAAGCCCTTGCGTGACGTTCTGATCGACTCCTGCGGCGCAGCTCAGCGGGCTGACTTCTGGCTCGTGTTTACGCGCCTGATGCTGGTGGTCACCCCGCTGATGCTGGTGATCTTCTTCACCAAAACCGGCACCGACATCGCTCCCAACAGTCTGCTGCTGCTCAAAGAGACCCTGTTCCGCAGCCTGTTGGGGATCTTCGGCGGCCTGCTCATTATGGGGCGCGTGATCTGGCGTTCTGTTGAACTGCCTGTGATCACCAACAACCATTTGCCGCACGTACAAAACGGGACAAAGGCATGAAAATCCTTATCACCGGCGCCGGCGGTTTTATCGGCAGTCACCTGTTACGCGCCCTGCAACGGGCCGGGCATGAGGTAATCGCGGCGGTACATCAGTCACGCCGTACAACCGATGCAGCGGTGATCCCGTGTAACTTCATGCAGGACACAACGGTGGAGCGTTGGCGGAATCGTCTGACGGGTGTGGATGTGGTGATCAATACCGTGGGGATCATCCACGCCCGTCAGAAACAAACGTTTCAGCGACTGCATGCAGACACGCCCATTGCCCTGTTTCAGGCCTGTACAGAATGCGGGGTGAAAAAAGTGATCCAGATATCGGCGCTGGGTGCAGATGAAACCGCCTTCAGTACCTATCATCTGACCAAAAGGCGTGCCGATGATGTTCTTCGTACTCTGGATATCGACTGGACCATCCTGCGACCGTCAGTGGTCTATGGTAACGGCGCAAAAAGTATGGCCCTGTTTCGCGCCATGGCTGCATTACCGTTGATCCCCTTGCCGGGTAAGGGTGAACAGACACTGCAACCGGTGTCAATTGATGACCTGATCCAGGTGGTGCTGAACGTGCTCAATGCGAAAATTCCGGCTCGACAGACCATCGACCTGATCGGTCCTGAATCGCTCACCTTGCAACAATTGTATCGTCAGTTGCGGCAATGGCTGGGATTGGGCAAAGCCCGATTTATCAACCTGCCCTGGCGAGTTACCCTCATCATGGCCTGGCTGACCGGTCTGTTCAGCCGTTCTGTATTTAACCTGCAGAGTATGCAGATGTTGCAACGTGGTTATACATTGCCACCAGCTTCAACAACACATCACATCATCCAGACACAGACACGCCTGACTGACGCATTGTCTGCGTCGGTATGCAACCCTGCCGAGTATCAAGTGGCCCGACTCCGCTTTGTCCTGCCCCTGTTACGCATCAGCATCGCCTTGTTGTGGATATGGACCGGCCTGGTCTCAATATTTTTTTTTCCAGTCAGTGAGAGTTATGCCTTGCTGGCACAATTCAATCTTCATGGCATGCAGGCCGACCTGGCACTCTATGGTGGTGCTCTACTGGATTTCATCTGTGGACTGGCCCTGTTGCTGAACTATCGAAGCAAACAGGTATATGCCTTAATGCTGTTGATCATGACGGCATACACTGTGTTGATCACACTGGCATTACCGGCGTTCTGGCTGCACCCGTTCGGACCGATCAGCAAAAACTTCCCCCTGTTTATCGCAACCTTGTTATTAATGGTCACAGAGGAACCACGTTATGGACTATCTCCTGCTTAAAACCCTGCACATCCTCAGCGCGACGATTTTATTCGGCACCGGACTGGGCAGCGCATTTTATAAATACATGGCCGATCGCAGTGGCGATATAGTCCATATCGCCCGAACCAATCGACTGGTGGTACTCGCAGACTGGCTGTTCACCACCCCGACCATCATCCTGCAAGCTGTCACCGGTATTCTGCTGGCGCAAGCGGCCGGCTATCCACTCACCTCACACTGGTTGATGATCGCCATCGCACTTTACCTGCTGGCCGGGGCCTGCTGGTTACCGGTGGTGGTGTTACAGATCAGGATGCGGGATATGGCCATGCATGCTGTAAATGACAATACGACCTTGCCATATGAGTATTATCGTTATGCACGGTTCTGGTTTTGGTTGGGTGTACCGGCGTTTTTGGGGTTGGTGGTGGTGTTTTATTTGATGGTGGCGAAGCCGGGGTGAATGGTTTTTTGGTTTTGAATCGCTGCGCGATGGCTGTATTTTTATGTCGGGGGTTGCCCGACGGCAAGTGACTTTCTCTTGAACCGGCCAAGAGAAAGTCACCAAAGAGAAGGCCGCCCTGGCTGCCTTGATACTGTGATTGGTTTTGATTTCTGCTTGTGTTTGACAAAAGGGCCTTCCATGGCCCTTTGTCAAACCGCGACATCCTGTCGCCTCTCTATTGATACAAAAATCAAAGCCAATCACATGGCAGCAGAGGGAATGATCCTCACCACGTGGATCATGTTGAAATAAACAGATGAGTTTACCGATGGGGAACATACGGCGGATTACGCTGCGCTAATCAGTCCTGTTGCTGAATTTGATTGGTGGTAGTTTTTAAAGTAATAGATAACAAACCTGTATGAGGACATGTATGCAAATATACGCAACTGAATCGGTCATAAAAACTGCGCTGGGTAAGGAGTGGGATAATTTGGCAGCGCCGATCCAACGACATTATGGTCTTTCCCCCGGTACACAACAACAGATCATACTAACCGGTACCATGACATCAATACGCTATTCCCTGATCGGAAAGCTCTTTGTCTTGCTGTCCAGACCTTTCGGTGCACTGGTGCATCTCAAGGGTAACAATATCCCGGTTACAGTTCGAAACTACACAACAGACGATCCAGACAATTTTTTCTGGCACAGAACCTTCTCACCACAACAGACACAACAAAAAATCTTCTGTTCCCGCATGGTACATGCCGGCGGCAATGAGATTATAGAGTTTGTGCGACTGGGTATGGGAATACGCATGCAGGTTACTGTGAATGATATGTGTTTACATTATCGCGGCATACGCTATGAATGGCACATCGGCAAATTCACTATCCCCATCCCCAACTGGCTTGCATTGGGCAAGGGTGAAATCATTGAAGAAGCAGTGGACGACAACACCGTCCGCGTGGATTTTCGAATTATCCATCCCATGTTTGGTGAAACCTTTTCCTACAGAGGTCAATTCAAATTACAGTGAGCGCAATACACAACCCCCACACCATTCTCATGGTCGATTTATAACGCAGAGTCAGCAGAGACGCAGAGTCCGCAGAGAACACAGAGCATTGATATAACTAAACAACATAACACCAAGACGCAAAAACGCGAAGGCCGCAAAGTAAAACAATGAAAACAGGCTCAACTAAATATTTAAACAAGAATCTGCAGGATGGGACCATTCCCCATTGGCTGGTGCGCGGTGAAGTTTGGCTTTTAGAATAAATAAGCAGGCAGTATGGATACTGCCTTGTGAGCAGCCGGGCCAGGGAGGGCCCGTCTGCGAACCGCACGATGAAAGCCAAACTTCACAGCAAGCTTGCGCCGGCCGGGGCGGCCTTCTTTTCGGTTCCTTTTCTTGGCCGCGCAAGAAAAGGAACCCGGCTGTTCGGCCGGGACCGAACATCAATTAAAGCATCGCGCAGCGATTCACACTAAATAGAAAACAAAACTGCCATTGTTATGGACGTCAGTGAATAACGCAGAGTCCGCAGAGAACACAGAGCATTGATATAACTAAACAACATAACACCAAGACGCAATGACGCGAAGGCCGCAAAGTAAAACAATGAAAACAGGCTCAACTGGATATTTAAACAAGAATCTGCAGGATGGGACCATTCCCCATTGGCTGGTGCGCGGTGAAGTTTGGCTTTTAGAATAAATAAGCAGGCAGTATGGATACTGCCCTGTGAGCAGCCGGGCCAGGGAGGGCCCGTCTGCGAGCCTCAAGATGAAAGCCAAACTTCACCGCAAGCCGGCACCAGCCGGGGCGGCCTTCTTTTCGGTTCCTTTTCCTGGCCGCGCAAGAAAAGGAACCCGGCTGTTCGGCCGGGACCGAACATCAATTAAAGCATCGCGCAGCGATTCAAAACAGGAAAAATCCCAACCTCGGGACTATCCCGAAAACCCTCAACCCCGATGATTACTCTCTTCTTCCGTCAACGTCTGATACGAATCAGGATGCTTCAAATTGAACTCCCTGACGTGTTGCAGATGGTCCTTTTCAAAGGCATCTTTGCGGATTGTCTCCAACAGCGCAAGAAACTCCGGTGTATGTTTGATTTCATTGGAGGCGACGGCACTGGGCAGTTTGTGATCCGACACAATCTTGGCGCCGCGTTTTTTATGATCATGTCCGCGGTCATCGGAATAGTATTGCGACAGAGCAAAGATGCGGGTGCCGAGGTAGAGTGCCTCTTCCAGATCATGGGTGACAAAGAAGATGGTCATTTTCTCTTGTTCCCACAGTTCCAGCAGGAAGATTTGCATGTCCTCGCGGGTTTGCGGGTCGAGTGCGCCGAAGGGTTCATCCATTAACAATATGCGCGGTTTCATGATCAGGGCCTGGGCGATGGCGACCCGTTGTTGCATACCACCGGAGAGTTCATGAGGATACTTGTTGCCATGCAGATGCAGGTTGACATGTTGCAGATAGTGCATGGCTTCATCACGCAGTTCAGTCTTGCGCCGGCGCCGCTCCATCAATCCCAGTTTCAGGCTTGGACCGAGCATGACATTTTCCAGCACCGTGAGGTGAGGGAACAGGGAGTAACGTTGATAGACGATACCGCGATCTGTATTGGGATAGCCGACCGGCTTGCCGTCGAGCAACAGCCGGCCCTCTGTCGGTGGTTCCTGTCCCAGGATCAAACGCAACAGTGTTGATTTACCGCAACCGCTGGGGCCGACGACGGTACAGAACTCACCTTCATTGACGATCAGGTCAATGTTATCCAGGATCATCTTCTCGCCGTATTGTTTGTAGACGTTTTCGATGTGCAGCAGTTTAGGTGCGTTATTCTTCTCGTTCATAAACCGTCTCAGCCTCTTGCCACATACCAGGCAAATTTTTTCTTCAGTAACAGACGCAACATGCTGTCAAACAAAAAGCCCAGGATGGTAATCCAGAAGACATAGGGGATAATGACATCCATGGCCAGATAACGCCGCACCAGGAAGATGCGATAGCCCAGTCCTTCATTGGCGGCAATGGCCTCAGCGGCGATCAGGAACAGCCAGGCCGCACCCAGCGCCAGTCTGACCGATTCCAGCAGACGCGGCAGTATCTGCGGCAAGACAATTTTATAGGCCACTTCCAGGTGAGTGGCCCCCAGCGTCAGGGCCTTGGTGATCTGTTCACGGGGGATCTTGTTGACCGCCATGAGAATGTCGCGAGCGATCACCGGGAAGATACCTATGAAGATCAATGTCACCTTGGCCAGTTCGTCCACCCCGACCATGATAAACAGGATAGGCAATATGGATAACGGCGGAATCATCGAGATAAAGGTTAGTCCTGATGCCAGCATGACATGCATACCGGGGAACAGGCCCATATTCAAACCCAGCAATAATCCCACCACAGCCGCAAGCGCCACACCCACAGCCAGACGTTTCAGGCTGGCGGCCGTATCGCTCCAAAGCAGAATCTTGCCGGAACGACGATCTTCATCCATGGCCATGCGCTTGGCGGCATCCGTCATCTGGCTGAGATTGGGGAGTAATTTATCCTGCGGGTTTTCCTTGTGCCGAATGTCGGCGGCGACCATATAGATCACGATGGCGAGGATAAAGGGGATTGCCGCCAATGCCCAGGTCAGGTATGGACCGGGTTGGGCATGCAGGCCAAAAAATTGTGGTTTGTCAGACATGCGGATTTATCATTGTTGTATGTTGCCGATACCGGCACGGTGCTTTACCGTGCCGGTGCAACGTTTATTATAGCTTACCGTCTGCGGCCAGACCGGTATATTTATTGGTAAAACGCAACTTTATGTTGTTCTTGTCGCCGATCACAGTTCCATCGGCAAACTCTATGCCGACCAAATCCTTGGACGATGCATTATTGCCATACAGACCCTTGTCAAAGGAAAAAGTACGCACCTGTTCCATGGTCTGTTTGGGTTTATCGCCGGCAATGAAGTCTTTGGCCTTCTTTGCCTGATAGAACATGGCGGTGGTACGCAGTTGTGCCTTGAATTCAGCGGTAGTGGCGCCGGCTTGCTTGGCCATGAACTCAATCGCTTCATTGGTTTTTTTACCCCGACCGGACATGATCTCCATGGTCTCATACCAGGCGCCGACCAGGGCCCGTTTCAGTTTGTCCGGTGCAGAGGTTTTGACCACCATCAGGTCGATGATCTCACCGGGTATTTTCGATGAATCGAAGATCTGTACGGCACCTTTGGCATTACGCACCTGTTGCAATGGCGGGTTCCAGGTCACCACGGCTCCGTTGGGATCAGTAATAAAGGCTGAGGCGATCTCTGCATCACTGGTATTGGTCAGCTTCACATCACGCTCGCTCATGCCGTTCTTGTCCAGAGCACGGGACAACAGGTAATGCGACACCGACAGCTCAACCAGTTTAATGTTACGACCTTTCAGGTCTTTGACGGATTTGCCTTTTTTCATGACAATACCGTCATTACCATTGGAGAAATCACCGACGATCACTGCAGTGGAATCAATCCCGCCCACCGCCGGAATGGTCAGTGCATCCATGTTGGTCATGGTGCAGGCATCAAACTGACCGGAGGTGTAGAGATTGATGGATTCAATATAATCGTTCACCAGTGTCAGTTCGATCTGAATGCCTTCCTTGTCGGCCCACTTTTTCAGAATCCCTTTTGCCTCCGCATAGCCCCAGGGTTCCCAGCCGGTGTAATGGCTCCAGGCAACCCGGTATTTTTCAGCAGCCGACAGATTGGCCATGCCCAGCATCAGTAAGGCCAATAGTGCTAACAATTTTTTCATGTTCTTCTCCTTGTCTAATTCTTTTATATAACATCAATCCGAAAACTGTTAGAGACCTTGTTGCCTTCTTCCAGTCGATGGATAACTTCTTCCTGCTGGTTCACCATATTATCCATTTGCAGGATGTTATTGGCCATTTCCGGCAGGGCGCGTTGTTTGAAGTTGGATATTTCATCCAGCGCAGAACGAATGTCGGCATAAGCGGTTTTCAGTGTATCCATACTGATAGCCGCTTCGGAAGCCAGTTTGCTGATCTCCGGCGTCTGTTCCTTCAACATGCGCGCCGTGCCTGCGATCATGTTATTGGTGGTTTCATTCAGCGCCTTAATCTTGGTCAGGGTGATCTTCTGGTGGTTCAGGGCCTCGGCCAGTACCACTGCGGTGGTCAGTGCATTCATGGTGACGCTCATTGCGCGGGTCACACCACGAATCAATTCCTTGTTGTTGCGGATGATCACTTCCATGGTAAGAATACCCTGTTGGTTAACGATCATCTGTTGTTGCAGATCCTGAATACGCACACGTAACGGATGCAACAGTTCTTCCATAATAAACTTGTAACGCGGGTCGTCCTGTTTGATTTCACGCTGACAACGTGTTTCCAGACGCTGATCAATCAGTTGCCCCAACTGGATCGCATTTTTCAGTTCCTTGGTCAGTTCACGCATATTGGCCTGATCCTGTTGCAAGGTGATGTTATCCCGCTCCAGTTGTTTCTGGCCTTTCTCCAGTGAGTTCTCAATCGCAGCCAACACAGTCTGCGCACTCTCATACTTGGTGAAGTAACGCTTGATCGGTGTGCCGATAAAAGGCAACATGCCAAACAGACGACTGAACCAACCGGGCGAAAAATCAAACCGGGTCGGGTCCAGTTCTTCCACCTGTATCTTGAGGTTAACCAGTGCATTGGAGACATCACTGCCTTCCTCGCTGCGCTTGGACATTTCCCCAACGGGTTGCTTGAGCATGGCGCTCTCTTCAGCCGCCCGTTTCTGAATACGCAAACCCATGGACTCCACCGCCTCTTTCACCGGTGTGGTCTCGGTATGTTCGTCAGGATTCACGCTGAGCAACTTGTCGACCACATCATTGGCCTGTTTGATCAGGGCATCATCTGCGTCACTTCCGGTTATTTTATCGGGTTCGAACAGCATCAATTCCTGTTTGATGGATTCGGCCTGTGCCACCACCAGCAAATCGGTACCCGGCGGGCTCATTGTTTTGGTCTTGACTTCCATAGTTACTCCCTCATCACGGTCTAATTTTGTGAATAATGTCTTGCCCGTTTGGCAAGATCTTGCAGTCGATTCATTGCTGTTTCGATATCCAGTTCGGCACGGTCATCCTCGGTACGCATGTCGGAAATCGCGGCGATGGTCATATCCAGTTGTGTCATGGCCTTTTCATTTTGTGCCAGATATTGTTGCACCTTGTTTTCCTGTGCCTGTTTGAGTGCCAGTCGCTGCAACAAGGCCTCCCGTTCACTGTCCAGCTCTTTGGTCAACTTGCCGGACTTTTCAATCTGTTTCAGGCGCTGATTGACATGATTCACCTCAATGGAGCCGACACTGCGCAAGGCATTGGTTAGATCATAGAGGTTATCCAGTACGCCCAAATAGACCTGCTCGGCGATGGCCAGATATCGGGTATGGGTCAACTCACCCTGATTGAGTTTTTCCGTCAACATACCGCGCAGGTTTTCAAACTTGTTATTTATCCGTTGATATTGGCTCAGGCCTTCTGCGGAACCGACTTTTTGCAGCGATTCTTTCAGCTTCGCTGTACGTTCCTTGCGTTGTGCCTCCATTTTTTCAAACAGTTTTTGCACATAACGATTCGCATAGGTCTCACGCCGCAGATTATAGTTGGCCGCAAAAAATCCCGAGCCCAACAGCAGACCGCCCAGGCCGATACCAAACATCCACCAGGTGGGTAACAACAATGCCCCGGCCAACAAACCCAGGGCACCACCGGCGGCCGGATAAAGCACACCCGGCGACTCCAGCATCTCGCGCTTTACGGCGCGACTGATCGCCTGTTGGGAAAAATCTGCGCTGTTGATTTCCGGTTTTTTTTTCATTAAATATTTTCCGCTACCAGCACCAGTTCCACACGCGGCAATCGATAATTGTAGGAACGACTGCTTTCACCTTTCTGACGAGCCGGCGGTTTGCTGCCGCCATACCCGACTGCACGTAGTCGATTGGTGCTGATGTTATAGGTCACCAGCAGATAACGGGACACCGCTTCTGCACGATCAAGTGACAAGGTATTATTCGCCCGCTTGTCGCCTTTTGTGCCGGTATGTCCCTTCACCACGACGCGGAAATTCGGGTAGTGTTTGAGATTCTCCACCGCACGATCAATCTGTTGTTTGCCTTCCTGGGTCAGGTCTGCCGTACCGCTCTGGAAAACAATCGGTCTGATCTTCAGGGTACCGATTTCACGCAATTTCGACCATTGGGCGGTGGTTAATTGGCGGAACTCCCGTTCCAGTGAATTTTCGGTAACGGTGACCTGATTTGAACCTGTGCCTGATTTGCCGAATTGTCCCTCGGTTGTGAAACTTTTTTCAAACAAATCGCCAATAAAACGACTGTTGGTCAAGCGATAGGGATCGTTATTGGGTATGGGTGAGGATGAGAAATCACCACTGTCGATCAGAATATTGGCGGTACTTTCGATGGTATCCACCAGGTCTTCACGGGATTTCCCCCCTGCACTGTTTACACCAAACCACGCCAGACTGTTGTCCGACAGGTTGATCCAGTTGACGCCGCCCAACAGGGTGCGCACGGTCTTTTCCGGCAAACCGGTTTCCCGTGCCGCATCACGCGCCAGGGCATCAGTGTCACTTTGGTAATGCTTCAGGGTGCGGAAGTAATTCTGTAACAGGATTTCCACCTCAGCAGGATGATCCTGTGCATAATCACGCTCCACAATCAGGATATCCACGATCAATTTGTTGGTCTGTTCCGTACCGAGTAATTTCTTGATGCCCTTCTTGCCCAGTGCACGGGATACATCCGGTTCCCACAACACAGCCACATCGACTTTTTTGTCGGTCAGTTTCTTCAGTGCATCTTCCGATCCGTTGGCGGGGACACGCCAGCTGCCTTGTTTGTTGCGCAGGAAAGGCACATCAAAGTGTACGGCAACACTCTTGAGCAAGTGATCACTGGGGGAATCCGGGGTCAGGGCGATTTTGATATCCTGTTTTGCCTTTAATGCATCCAGATTATCCGCCTTGTCACTCCAGGCCACGATGGCATCGCCGCCCTTTGATTCGTCGATGACAGCGATGATCGTACCGGGATATTTGACATCAGCGCCGTTCAATAAATAAGAGTCGACGGTGGCCACGGCAAACTGTAGTTTACCCTTTTTCAGTTTTTTCATGCGCTCGGCATAATCCGCCTTGTCATCCTCACATTGCAGGACATAGCCGGCACGTCGCATACGCTTGCGCATTTCGTCAGAACACAGCGGGTAATACCCGATCCAGTTATCTACGCCGATACGGATGGTCCCCTTGGTGGCGATTGCGTCCGAGGTGGAACGCTGGGCATCATCCTCCAGCAAGGGACTGACAAACTTATAGCCGATAATGAAGATCACCCCGACAACAAACAGTCCGAGCACAAACTTGGTATGACCTTTCATGGCTTGCCCTGTTTAAAATCAGTCAACACGAAATCTTCAGATTCAGCCAACACGCCTTTCAGGCCTTCCTGCAACTCCTTAACATTCATGGCTGATTTATAGATAATCTTGCCTGCCTGATTGAGTGAGTGATTATCCCGGATGCAGAAACCGATGGTGTGAAACACGATGGGCGAATCTTTCAGGATATCATTCACGACCTGTTTCGGACTCTCTCCACTGCTGGCTTCACCGTCAGTCACCACCACGAGGTGATAGTTGCCATAGCCAAGCTGGCGACGACCCTGTTCAGTCAGTTTTTTATAGGCAATCGAGATAGAGGATTTCAAAGGCGTGCCGCTGCCCGGCTTGGACTGATTCACCGCCTTGATAAACTCGTTGCGGTTGTTGAGTCCCAACGACAGACGTTCGGAGATGCCGTAGTTGTCAAACACCAGCAAACCCAGATTGGTTGCCGTCGGGATATCCCTGGCAAAGCGCTGCAGCGCGTTTTTCGCCGCGTCACTCTTCGTCTGGTTACCGGAACAACCCTGGTCGATCATGCTGCCGGAATTGTCAAATACAACATAGATATTGGATTGGTCGAGTTCCTTGCCCACCTCGCTGCCACCCGCTTCATTCAGAAACGGCCAGGGAGTGCGATTTTTCTGCGAGGCTTCAACCGAGCCTGAACCAGTAGGCTGGTCTGGTTCACTGAATATAACTATAAGTGCAACGATTCCGAAAAACAGCAGTGCATTTTTGACAAAAGACACAAATCCGCCCCCTGAGCGATTACTTTTACGACCCATCGACTTCTCCTCCCTTCCCTAGAGTGGTTTGAATACTTCGGATTCCGCCTCGATCTGAATCAAACGGAATTCCACTCGCATATTGGCACGCCACTCATTTTCATTTTTTGGCGCACACGGGTCAGAGCCGCACAGGCCGTTCTTTGGTGCACTGATACCGTGTCCAACCAGTGCAAATTGTGAGGTATCCAGTATCACCTGTTTGGATTTGGCATAATTGATAATACTGTCACGAACTTCCGCTGCACGGGTGTAGCTCAGATTCTTGGCCGATTGAGTGATCTGTCTTAACACAATGGAATTGGCGCCGGTCTTTTTCTTGCGCAAATACCCCAGGGGATCGCTGTGCCCTTCCACAGTAATCACCGCGCCGCCATATGTTGAAGCCAGTTCAATCACGCGATCAAACTCTTTGCTGTAGTGGTCCGGGGTAAATGATTTCTGGTTGGGCTTGAAGTACACCTCAAACGAGATCAACGCCCCTTCATCCAGCCGCCCCTGTTGCTGACGGGTTGTCACCACTTTGTTCACCTTGTCCTGATGGAAACGCGGTTGCTCCGGACCGGATGTAGCGGCCAGCCCGGCACGCAGTTTGGGGTAGTTCCAGCCGGCATGTTGCAGTGGTGTATTACGCGCAACCAGCCCGATCGACTTAAAGGCACGCTGAATGCTATTGTTACGGCGATCAAAATTACGCGGATAGTGCTTGTCGGTAAAGAACTTGATATTACCCTTGTAACCGACATGGTCCGCATCCGCATAGAGGGCCTCGGTATCACTGACAGCCTGTTTGGAATCCAGCAGCAGGCCGGCGCCGGCCTGCATCATATCTCTAAACTCGGCGGAGTTTTTATTTTTACTGACAGCATGCACTTTTTCCTGGGCCTTCATCAAACCATGCACAAACTTTTGTACCTCGTCACGGTGCTGATCGAAGTAATCGGCACGCACCGCATAGACATCAGCGATGACCTTGTTGGCGGTCTTGGTGGAGAGCAGGATACGCGCACCACGCACGGAATCTTCCGAGCCGGTGCCCACGTTGCCACCGGATGTCAGCGCCAGCGCATCGGGAATAATTACCATGGCCGCATCAATATCCTTTTCATAAAAGGCCGCCATGGGTGTATTATCGCTGCCGGTCAGATCAGGCAACCACTTGAGGTTAACGTCCGCCATGCCCAGTCCGGCATCGGCCAGAACCTGCGCCAGATAATCCACGTGCGGACCATAAGCCTGTAAGGCAATGGTCTTGCCCCGCAGGTCTTTCGTCCGCCGTATACCGGGTTTGACCACCAGCGCATCACCGCCGGCAGATTCACTTAATTGATAGATAATGATGGGTTTGGTGCGACCATCCCGGGAAGTGACTTCGGCGGCCATGTTGATCATGCCCAGCGTACCGCGCAGGTAGGGACTCTTGCCGCTTAGATAATCTTCAACCTGTTGCCTGAAGACATCAACCCGCTGCAGTTTCAGTTTCAGCCCCAGCTTGCCAAAAATACTGTTTGAGGTTGTGGAACTGCTGTTGCCATTGGCATAGATGGTCCGGATATCGGCACCCCAGGTAATGATGGGGACATTGACCTCCTGACCGGACTGGACCTTCCCCACCGGGGTGTTGATAACTTTGTCCAGCGAAGGCGATGAAATATATTTGGGTGCAGCCGCCACTGTCGTAGTTATGAGTACAGAGAAAACACACAGTACAAGCCGTCGTCCAAAATCCTTATTCATTTTGATAACCCCATTATCGTTTTTTTACAGGTTCTCGACCTGAAACCTATAGAAAGATATACCACCCATGTACGGAAATAAAGCCAATCCCCTTACAATGATGCGGCATATTGTCTCCCCTGTTAATCATCATCTGCAGCGTGCTTTGATAATAAACAGATCCGGCTGTAGATTCACCGCAGAACTATCACGCGATGATTTCCCGCCCGCTCCGCACAAACATACCATATCTATAAACCACTCGTCCCGAACCAGTCTGTTTGTTGTAAGTCGACAAACAGAGAAAAAATGCACTACCCCGCAGGGTAGTGCATGAGTGGGCCTAGTCCTCGATCAATGCCTGAAGTTTTTTCTCAGGTTTAACAGCCTCCGTGATGCCATGTAAATCACCTGACTTCATGCCGATCTCGGCCAGCAGTGAGTCAATCAGCGGGGCCTGACTGCGATAGCGCAAGGCGCTGTTCACAACCTGGTCCGCCAGACTGCCGTCCGTACCGTTTGCCCTGTCTGTTCCAGTGGCGGCAACGGTACCCCCGTTCAGGCCGTCAACCTGGATGATCTTGATCCCTTCGATCTGTTCCATGGGTTTGACGCTCTCACGGATGATATCCGGCAATACCTTCAGCAACTCAAGACGAATCTGCATGGCAATCTGTTCAGCAGACAGAATGTTGGCAGCTTCGTTGATCGAGCGCTTGCCCTCGGCTTCCACCGCATACCGTTTGGCATCGGCTTCCGCCCTGACTTTTATCGCCTCGGCCTGTGCAGAAGCCTCGATGTGATACTTCTCGGCATCGGCATTGGCCAGAATGCGAATCGACTCGGCCTTGTCATCAGCGGCCTGCTTGTCGGCATCGGCCGCCACCGTAATGGAGATCGCCTGTTTCTCCGCATCCTCGCGGGCCTTCACCAGTTCAATCGCCTTCTTACGTTCAGCCACTGCCGTTTCCTTCACCGTCAGCACCAGTTCGGCCTCCTTCACCGCTTTCTGCCGGGCAATATCCGCATCGGCCTGGGCCTGCGATTTTTCCTTGGACTTTTCCGCCACCGCAATGGCCTTGTCCTGATCGGCAATTTCAATCGCCTTGTTACGCTCGATATTGGCGGTCTCGATCACCTTCTCCCGTGCGATGTCCTTTTCACGCAACAGGCGTTCTTTCTCGATCCGCTCTTCCTCGATGGCACGATCAGCCTGGATACGCGCCAGCTCAACCTGCCGGCCGGCCAGGATATCCGCTTCCTGTGCATCACGGTTTTTATCGGCACGCTCGCGGGCAATCTCGGCGATCTGGGCGGCGCGACGAATTTCCACTTCACGTTCCTGGGCCAGTCTGGCGTACTCTTCCTCACGCTTGATTTCGAGTGTCTGCCGTTCTGTCTCCAGGTTCTTGCTCGCGATCTGGACATTCGTGTCCTGCTCAATATCATTGCGCAACTTGCGTCGAGCCTCGATCTCTTCAGTCAGGCGAGTCAAACCCTCAGCGTCAAACGCATTATTCGGGTTAAAGTACTCACGACTGGTTTGATCCAGTCCGGTCAATGATACCGATTCCAGTTCCAGACCATTCTTCAACAGGTCCTCCGATACCACCTGTTGTACCTTCTGCACAAAATCCACACGCTGTTCATGCAGTTCGGTCATGGCCATCTCCGCCGCCACTGCACGCAGGGCATCGACGAATTTACCTTCCACCAGTTCCTTGAGGGCTTCCGGGTTCATGGTTTTCATACCCAACGTTTGTGCGGCATTGGCGATGGAATCCGCCAGCGGCTTGACCCGCACATAAAACTCCGCTGTCACATCCACACGCATCCGGTCTCTGGTAATCAGTGCCTGTTCATTGGAACGACGCACTTCCAGACGCAGCGTGTTCATGTTCACCGGGATGATTTCATGCAAAACCGGAAACACCAGGGCGCCACCGTTCATGATCACCTTTTGTCCGCCAAAACCGGTGCGGACAAAGGAGACTTCCTTGGAGGCCCGTCGGTATAAACGGGCAAAGATCATCCCCATCACCAACAGTGCGACGAGGATTATGCCCGCCACCACCAACACCTCATACATACCGCTTAACATCAACATGGTCTTCTCCTTAACAAGCAACTTTCCGTTTAATTAATCTATTAATGACGGATTCGTATTCTCTATCACCCTGAACACCGAACCGGTCTTCTCCAGTAATAACACAGCCGTTCCTTTTACCAGTTTCACCTCCTCGCTCTCCGGCTCGACCATGACATAATGAGTCAAGCCGTTCTGATCCTTTACCTTGGCCTCGGCGGCACTGCCTTTTGCCGCCGTGCCAAGGGTGATGACTGCAACGCGTCCAAGCAGTGTCTTCTCTTCCACCGCCTCGGTCTCATCCTTCGGGATCACTTTCGCGATCCCGCCGGCCAGTACACGCACCACCGGCAAGGCAAGCAACAAGGCAATAAATACAGCCAAAATCCCTGGCAGTAATGCTCCTGTTAAATCCTGCATGACAGACTGGATACCCAGTCCAATCAGGCCAAAACCGGTCAGAAAGATCACCAGCACAATCAGCGCCGGAACCTGACCAAACCGCAACCAACCCAGAAACCTGCTGACAGGCGAAACCGTGGATACCGCAGTGCTGTGATCCACATCCATGTCCAGCTCGGGCAGCAGGGTATCAATAAAACTGGAGATACCCGCCCCCAACAGACTCGCCACGCCTTCGAGCACCGCAATACCCAGCATGACTGCCAGTGCCACAGTAAAGGGCATATTCTGAGCGGCGTTCAAAAACTCCAGCATATTCATCTTCATCCCATTTCAGTTTTGATTGCTGCCAAACGTTCCTGGATGCGATTTCTGTGTGCCAACGCTTCCAGTTCCGCCACCTTTGCCGATGTCTTGCCGGCAAAGCCGGGTCGGTTGCTGTTGAAACCAGTAGCTCTTTCCAGCACTCGTTCAAACGCCGACTCGGCCCGTGCCACTTTGGCATCGACACTTTCATTATTGCATCCGTGCATTACCGCTCCCTGTTCCCCCACAACACCAGCCATGGTTTCACGATATAACTTCAGCTCTTCCTGCATTTCGCGCTTCTTTGCCTGCAAGGCGCTGATAAATCCTTCCAGCTCCTTTTCCCTGCCATTGGCTTCAGCTATGGCTGCTTCCAGCACCGGTACTTGCGCCTCGATATCCAGCTGTTGCGCAATGGCGGCTTCTGCCAGGTCATCGCGGTTTTCCTTTACCGCCAGTTCGATATTCACTGCCAGCGATTCATGCCGACTGTTTTCTTCGGTCAGTCGTGTGTTTGCCAAATGCCGGCTTGCCACCACCCGTCCCAATTCCACACGGACATCGTCAATGGCACTGTCAATTTCGCGGATCGCCTGTTCCATGACAGCTTCCGGCACCGCGTTTTCGACCGCATCCACCAGCGCATGAAATCCACCACTAATCAAACGGCCGACCCTGCCGGTTAAACTCTCTTTCATCGTCCTTCTCCTTGTTGTTACTTCACAGTGTTACTATTTGCTTATCACCCGCGCCAGATCCAGCACCGGATCGAGTCGCTTGTAAACCACATCTGTTGCATAACAGGGACAGCGTTCACTGATCCCCAACTGCATGACTGAGCCCATTAATCTGAACAGGCGATCGGCAATGCCGTCTTCAATGTGTTCCATCTGCTCACGGTCGGACTCCTTGTGCAAATGGCTCTCGGATACAATGAGAAAGGCCATCATATCCGGCAACCATTCCAGTGCTCTGGACACCACCTCCGAGTGGACATTATGTTGCATCTCCAGCTCCCGCATCTTTGTGCCAAACGGGGACAGCATACCCTGCAACATATCAAAACTGCTGCGGTAGTCCTTGCGTCGCTGACGGCGCTCTCTGGCATCGGCAATAATGGCTCGCAACTTGTCACTGGGTGTTACCGCATCCGGCAGCTTCAATTGATTTAAAAATTGCGCATCCTCCTCGGATATCCGCGCACTGATGTTCACTGCCTTGCCTGTCTGTTTACCCTTGCTGCCACCTTTCGATGCTGATGCCATGTTTTCTCCACCTCTCCGGTTATTGGTTTACGAATGTATATAAATGTATACATTCGTATACGAATAGTCAATAGGGTGGGGGTCGAAAAGCGAGGCTTCAAGAGCGGTGGCGTGGATAAGGGCAACCAGCCGTCAGGTTGGCGGGATGGTGTCTTACGGCCGGGCAGGTTAAATACAAGGTTTGAGGGGAGCGTCCCGCTCAGGAATGGTGCAAAAAGTGACGTCAGGCCAGCCTGGAGGCTGTTTTGATTTTCAGCGTCGAATCCAGTGCTTTGATTAATACTTCAGTATCAACCGGTTTGGTCAGGTACCAGGCAAAGCCGGCCTCTTTGCCCCGCTCAATATCCGCCGGCATGGCATCGGCAGTGAGCGCCAGGACGGGGATGTGTTGCGTGGCGGGATTGCCCTTTAGTGCTTCGAGCACGGTATAGCCGTCAATTCCCGGCAACTCAATATCCAGCAGGATGACATCCGGTTGATACTGATTGGCCATTTGCAACCCCAGTTCACCGGTAGCGGCGGCCAGCAGATGCATGTGGGGATAGTGGCTGAAGAGTCCCTGAATCAAGCGAATATTGGCCGCATTGTCTTCTATATAGAGCACCTTATAGACGGTTTGCACTGACTTTCCGCCGGGCTGCCCGGTTTCACCCGGTTTGCGGCTCTGTACAGCCTCAGCCAGTGGCAGTTCAAACCAGAAGCTGGAACCTTCGCCGGTGGTCGATTCGACGCCTATCCGTCCCCCCATCAACTCCACTAATTGTTTGCACAGGGCGAGACCAATACCGGTACCGTCAATGCCAGACTTTTCCACTCCCAGCCGCTCAAACGGTTTAAAAAGCTTGCTCAGGTTGGTCTGCTCAATACCAAATCCCCGGTCAAGGATCGTCACACGGCACATGTTATTTTCAAGCATGGCGTATTCCAGCTGGATGGAACCACCATCGTGGTTGTACTTAATGGCGTTTGACAACAGATTCAGAATTATTTGTTTAAGGCGAACCGGATCAGCCAGAACAACACATGAGTGTTTTTCCTCGAAAGTTAACCGGATGTGCTTGGCATCAAGCTGTGGCTGCATGATGTTGACACCCAGTCGAAGCGATTCGGTTAAATCCACCGGTTCGATGTGCGTGGTCAGATTGCCGGTTTCGATACGGCTCAGATCCAGCAGTTCATTGATCAGGTTAAGCAGGTGGTTGCCGGCTTCCAGTACCTCATTCACAAACCCGTTTTGGGTTTTGCTCAGTTTTTCGATACTCAATAATTGCGCAAATCCCAAAATGGCATTCATCGGTGTACGCAATTCATGACTCATGCGTGACAGAAATTCACTTTTCGCCTGATTGGCCCGTTCCGCTTCGTCTCTTGATTGAATGATTGCCTGCTCGGCGTTCCTGCGCTCGGTGATATCCTCCATGGTGCCGATAAACCACTTCAGTTCATTTTGTTCAAAAATTGGTGTACCTGCCGTACGCACCCAACGTTCAGCGCCATCCTTGCGAATAATGCGGTGCTCGGTATTCACGGTTGTATGATTTTTTACCCCCGCCTCAATGGCGCCTCCAATTCTTTCGATATCATCCGGGTGATGAAATATCTGCAACCCCCATTCCCTGAGATCTTCATTCTGATACCCGACAATATCGAGAAAGGCCTGGTTGGCATACATTTGCCCGCTGTCCGGCCCGGACTGAAAGATTCCCATCGGACTGTTTTCCGCCAGCCTGCGGAAGCGATTTTCGCTTTCAATGATCCGGTTTTCCGCCTGTTTACGCTGACTGGTATCATTGGTGGTCACCATCAGGTGGGCTTCACCGTGACGATAAAAACGTGACATCGTGCTGTCAAACCAGACCTCCTTGCCAAAGCTGGTCACCGTGTGAATTTCACTCTCCCGGGTATTCCCGTCCTGCAAGGTCGCCAGCGCCAGATCCAGCAAACCGGTCTTGCGCCAGGATTCAATCTTGCGGAAGTTTTGTGCCAACATCTGTTCAACAGAGGCATTGATGAGTTTGCCCATGGCCTCATTGGCAAAAACACATTCGCCCGACTCTTTATAAGCACTGATGCCGGCCGGTGAGGTATTAATCATATTGGTATTGAGATATTCCGTTTCAGCCAGTTCCCGACTGCGTACCTCGACAAGATTCTCCAGTTCTTCCCGGTATTGTCCCAGTTCTTTTTCAATACGCACACGTTCTGTTATATCAATGCCTATACTGACCATGTATTCCATGTCGCCGTTGTTATCGCGCAACAGGGTATTGGACCATTCAATTAAAAACCGATCACCGGAGGTATTTACCCAGTAATTGGTATAGTGGCCTTCCATCGCCGCCGGGTTATTTGCCAATGCCTCAAAGGCCTGCTCACGAATTGTCGCTGCATCCTCAGCCGGCAGGAAGGTATCCCAGGGATATTTGCCGATCACTTCGTCATCCGTTAAACCACTGAGTTTTTCCGCCTCCTGGTTAAAACGACATACGCGACCTTCCTTGTCCAGCACCACAACCAGCGCACCGGCATGTTCCAGTACTGCATCCAGAAAAGCCTGTCCGGTATGGCTGGTTTGTTCATACATCTCTCGTTCGTGTAATAATTCGTTTAATCGATGAGTCAATACACCCAGTTCATCCAAAGATTGAGGTGTCGCTATTTCCCGCGCCGCTTGATTCGGCAGCGTCCTTTTACCCAGAAAATCTTGCAGCGGATCGAGTCCTTGATGATAACTCCTGATTGCCAGCCAGGTACCAACTGCGGCAACCACGACCAGCGCAAACCAGAGGGCAATGGTCTCCCAATAAAAAATGCCAAACCGATTTTTAAAATAGGTGATCAGGATAGTGTCGATCAGGATGGGGGTGAACAGTCCCAGCATACCAAGCCGGAATGACATGGGGTTACCCACAATTTTTATTCCACGCGGGGCCAGAAATCGCCCCATGAAATCGGTCAGATAGAAATAGATGGGAAATGCGACGATCAGTACAACCGGTATCAACCCGAAAATCGAATACAGGTGTCGCTGATAGGTATATTCAACGATACCGAGTTGTTCGAGAGAGAAGTCGGCTGACAATGCCCCACCGATACAATATACGGTAAGGAACCCAAGCAAATAATAGGGCATGGGTCGAAATACTTTTTCTGCTGATCTATTGGCGATAAGGGGGTCTATCTGTGTCAGTCGGATCACAAAATCACCGGCCATACGCGAAAAATATAACCCTGCCAGCAGACAAGATAAAACATATGGCGCTGAGTAACTGACAAAAATCAGATAAAACTCCGGCATTGGATAGAAACCGGTTATCCCCATAATGGTCCCACCCAGAAATGGCGGCAGCAACAACAGCATGGCGATGGAATACACAAACCCGCGCCGGAGTTGTTGTTCTGTCATCAATTGAGGTTGGGTTTTGCTCGACACGCTGTGTTTACTTATACGATTACTGTCAAACTTGCGTCAGTACCATACAGTATATAGATACAAACAAATCATGCATAAATGGCGCGGCAATACTTTGTAAAATAATGTTTCATGGGGATAGTACAACTATGGATATTAAGGCATTAATTACGGATAAGTACGTAAAATACCGATATGGTCATAACCAACACATAGCCGTGGCAAAGGACAAGCACAGGCGTGGATTTAATGTCGCGTCGAAACCCCAGGGAAAACATATAACGCAAAAATCGCCACTGTGCCGGAGACCAAAACAGGATGTGATCACCACACAGAGTTCGATAAATATCCGGCACAGCCCGTGCGAGTTGATTCGCGATCAGACCGTGCAGCAGTAATAATGAAACAATAATGAAAAATTCCATTCTTTATCACAGCCTGCAACATTCATACGGTTATGTCGGTTCCTGGTATTCTTATATATGATGTATATAGCTGATGCCGGTTCAGAAGATGACGAATACGGGAATCGAGTCAGGTCTGTTTTGGCTGTGACCCCATACTTCTCGACTGTCAACCGATGCGGGCGTATCCACAATACCGCCCATGCCGGGAAATGAAACCGCTTGCAGCACTTCGGCCAAATCAGCTTCCAGACCACGGATGACCGGTTTGACTTTTTCCTGGTCGTACTCCTGCGACAGATGGTTCATTGAATATGACAATACCAACAGGGCATTCACCACATCAGCGACCGCTTCCTGCGGAATATCAAATGCCGGGGCACAGGCCTGCAACATTTCCACCGCCTCGTCAGCAAACGGTAATGCCAGGCCAAAACAGGCAGTATCAGGTGCAATCTTTCCCACCGTTACACCAATCAGTTCCCGCCATCCACCCAGATCCTGAAATGGATGGTCAGTGATATCCAGGTATTTCAGTTGGCATCGTCTGCTCTCGGCGATAGCGATGCCCATGGCATTGCCAAAGGCTTCTTCTATCCCTTGTGATAACAACATCACAATTTGTTCGTCGTCCTTATCCCGGCTCGACCCGTACAACATCTCAAATGTGGCAACCGGTATGTTTACTGTCAGACTCATGAATAGACCTTTTCGTTTTATTTTATCTCGAGTTTACGCCAGGTCTGAATCGTACAACAGCCCCATTGTCCTGCACTGCTGTCAATGCTGTTCTCCATCATCCTGACATATCTGATCGCGACCGGATTCCTTGGCTGTATTGAGCAGTTTGCTCGCCCGCTGAATCATCGCATCGGGTCCGGTATCCGTTTCACTCAATGTCACCAGGCCAATGCTGGCGGTGATATGCAGCATCTCACCCTCGCTGTAGCCTATTTCCAGATTACGGATGATCTGGTGGATACGTTGTGTTACTTCAAACGCGTTGTGCCTGTCTGTGTCTGTCATAACCAGACAAAACTCCTCACCGCCATAACGGGCAAACCAGTCCACGGTCCTGATGTTTTTTTGCACGGCATCACAGAGTGTTTTCAGCACTTTATCACCGATCAGGACACCGTAGGCCTTGTTAAATCGGCCGAAGAAATCGATATCCAGCAAGGCAATGGAAAATGCGCGGTTGTTTTTTCGGGCAAGATCAAACTCTCGCTGGAAACGGTTATTAAAATATTTTCTGTTGTATACCCCGGTCAGGCCATCCCGTTCCGCCTCACTGCGCATGCTATCCAGGATCTTCCTGCCCCGACGGGCGATCAAATTGGATGCACGTTCGGACAAAACACGGGTCAGGTTTTCAAAATTTCTGGTTTCGACATCATCACCTTTTGCCGACGCCATGTCCTTCAGGGTGTCATAACACACAACGCTGTTCCGACCACCGGCCTTGGCGGCATACAAGGCTTCATTGGCATGTTGTACAAATTCAGCATAACCTGCCGCCGGATGGTAAGTGGAGACACCGATGCTGACTGTAATGTCAGTTTTGCAGGAAAACCCATGCCGGGCCACCTGCTGTCTGAATAACTCGGCGGCCTGCATCGCGCCTGCCGAATCCTGCTCCAGCAGGACGGTGAACTCATCACCGCTTAGACGGGAAATATTGCCGGCATTGATAAAATGTTGCCGGATTAATACCGCAACCTCACGTAATACAGTATCACCGGCAAGATGCCCGAAGCTGTCATTCAGGAATTTAAATTTATCCATATTGATAAACAACAGGGAGACTGAAACGGCGCCGGTATTCCCGTCCTCCAGCGACTCCATACTGCGTTGAAATTCTTTTCTGCCGGTCAGACCGGTCAATGCATCCACATTGGCCAAATGACAAATTCGATGCAGGCGCCGGTATAACTGCGCGTCTGAAAGCGGATATCTGCATACATCGCCGTGAATACCAAGCGCATCGAGAAATGCAACCTCCTCTTCTTCACCGGCGACCAGCACGAGGGCGGGCCGGTAAGTCAGACAGGCCTGTTGCAATGCATTGATATCGGTGAAGGCGCGCTGATCAAACACATATGCATCAACCTGCATTTCCGCCGTTTGTTCCTGTGCATTCACCGGCCGGGGGATGAAGTGTGCGAAATCGCAATCTTCCGGTAACGGCTCATTGCTGCACCAGCCGATGGTAAAACGATCACTGCTTTGCATGTCTGCTCCCGGTTAAATTGACTGGCCTTGTGTTCAGCACCACTTACTGCCCCACTTCCACCACCAGTTCCCGCAGGTCGGCCCGGCCGTGGTCATCGATGACTCTGACCTTAAAATTCCCCGGCGTGCTTTGCCAGTAATAAGGCGTGCGCGTATCCGTTTTGCCAAGAAAGCTTTCGTTGACAAACCAGTAGAGAGTTTTAACATCGGCATCGGTAATTGCACTCAGGGCAATGGTACGATCTTTCTTTTTGTTCGGTCGATAGATATAGGTGACGTTTTTCAGTGGCGAGGTGATTTTTGGTTTAAGGCCATCCACCGTGTAATTGTGTTGCCTGCATTCCGGCAGAAACGGCGGCGGCAGGCGCCGTGCAATACCCGCTTCCCGGAATACTGATAACAGATCGGATGACCAGAATTCGTAGAGGCTTTGCTTAACTTTCTTGCCTGGTTTGCAGGCGCGCAGACCGGTGCGCTGATCAATGTAGATCAATCGGTGCACATGACATTTGGTTATCGGTGAAACACCGGGGATAAAACCGGCATTCTCCTTGACGGGACAGAACTTGTGGGCGATTTCGCCGGAGAGCGCACAAACCTTGACCTGTTTGACGCTGTCAGGTTGATAAATACGGACACGGCTGATATCCGGGTAAACCGTACGCAGTGCATCGACAATGCGAAAGAACAACATACCGGCGGTCTTTCTGCCGATGAGGGCGGGGTTGCCGTCACCCTGAAAGTTACCCACCCAGACCGCCAGCACATATGGTCCGAATATCCCGATGCTCCAGGCGTCACGAAAACCATATGAGGTGCCTGTTTTCCAGTAGACCGGCATGGTCTGTTGCAAGGCGACATTTTCAAAACTGTGTCCGGGTCGCGGGTTTCCGCCCAGCATACTGAGCGTGATGTGCGCTGCCGCTTCACTCAATATCTGTTTCGGTTGACTGCGTGATTGGGGTTGGTTGTCCCATCGCAGCTCCTGCAGTTGTCCCTTGTTGGCCAGCATGGCGTAGAGTTTGACCAGCGTCAGCATGGACACTTCCGCCCCCCCCAGTACCAGTGACAGGCCGTAATGCTCTTTGGATTTGGGCAGGTCGACATCGGCCTGTTGCAAAAAATCGTACAGATCAGGATTGGCCAGTTGTGCTGCGATGGCGACGGCGGGGACGTTGCGGCTTTTGATCAATGCTTCTGTCACACTGATGGGACCGGCAAAATCACGGTCATAGTTTTCCGGGTTATAGGCGCCAAAGCTGCTGGGTGCATCCTTGAGCATAGTCCTGGCGTGCAGCAGTCCCTGTTGCAGACCGAGGCCGAAGATAAAGGGCTTCAGTGTAGAGCCGGGTGAACGACGCGCCAGTGTGCCGTTGACCTGTCCGTGGATGCGTTCATTGAAATAGTCGGCCGAACCGACCATGGCCTTGATGGTCATGTCCCGGTAGTCGAGCAATACTGCCGTGGCATTGTAGATCCCCTGCTTTCGGTTGCGTTCCACAAAGTTATTGATGTTGCGTTCCAGGAGTTGTTGCAAGCGCAAATCCAGCGAGGTGTGGTTATCCTGTTCGGTATGTGTACGCAACCAGGCCTCGACGAAGTGGGGGGCGTGAAACGGAATGGCCTTGCGATCATGGGCCTGTAACGGTAACCGCAACAACTCCGCTTTTGCGTTACTTTCCGGATAAGCCTCCAGCCAGCGTTCGATAAGTTCATCCCTGGCACGTATCAAACCGGGGTTGTTACTGCCCTTGTCCAGGCTGCGATAGGCGGGGCTTTGCGGGATCACCGCCAGAGTCAAGGCTTCATGCAGTGTGAGTCGATCTGCCGTCTTGTTGAAATAGATCAAACTGGCGGCGGCAATGCCTTCGATGTTGCCGCCATAAGGAGCCAGGTTGAGGTAGGCCTCCAGAATTTCATCCTTGCTGTAATGCAGTTCCAGCTGTATGGCGCGCAGGATCTGATAGAGCTTGCCGGGAATGTGTTGTGACTGGATATCAAAACGCAGTCGCGCCAATTGCATGGTAATGGTGGACGCACCGACTCGCGCTGAACCGGCAATGTAGGTGGTCCAGGCCGCCTTGATGATAGCCAACGGATTGATACCGGAGTGTTGATAAAAATACCGGTCTTCGTATAACAGGGTCGCCTTTTGAAAGACCGGCGCAATATCCCTGAGTTTGATCCGCAAACGATATTTTTCATCCGCAGAAATGGTCAGACGCAACAGGCTGCCGCGCTCATCATAGACCGCCTGCGAGACAGGTTTGGTCGCATAGAGATCCGGTGATGGCAGAAAAAAAATCAGCGCCGCCAACACAAGACCGGCGGCAATGAACCATCGCCGCCGGATATGTCGCCGATTGTCCAGCATTAATTACTCAACCGTAATTTTACCACCCAGACTGCGGTAACGAACGTTACGATCATACATCCCTTCCGCATAGGTGGGCGGCACAACGAATTGTCCCTTATTGGTCGCCTTGATCCGGTAGATAAACTCTTCAGCGGATTTTGTCATGGTGCCATAGAGGATCACCCGATCTTCACGCAGGTCCATATAGTCCGGTCGCCATTGACTGTTTTGCTGACGGGTGGCATCCAGCACCAGTTCAAACCCGCCGGGTAACAGATCCACCACGGCCACGTTGTAGTGTGAACCGCCGTCCAGCGTACGCATTTGCATGCGCACTTCCACCTCTTCGCCGATCTTGACCTTGTCGATCACATTGCCGTTGGTATCACGGTACTCACGATACACTTCCAGACCGCCTTCCAGTTTCTTGTCCGGCAGGTTGCGATCAAAGCCGGCCTCGGTCGCCTGATAGAAGACCGGTTGCGGGTTGGCGGCGGTATCCAGATTAAGCCGGTTAATGGCCGCGGCGATATCAATCTGCGGGAAGAGCTTGTCCGGCAGATTCAGTGCTTTCGCCTTGTTTTCCTTGTCATAACCGGTCACCTTCACCTGCATCTTGCCGGCCTTCTCCACCTGATCGGCATAGGCATCCAGTGCCAGTATGGCGTAGGAGGCGGACAGGGTATTGAAGTGCCCGCTGTTGATGCGTGAAGTGATGGATTCCAGATCACCGCCACTGATTTTCTTCAGGCGTTCCGGGAAATGACGCGCCAGGATATACAACAACTGCGCATCCCGAGACAGGTTGTCGTAGAAGGTGCTGTAATCCACTTCGATCTTCGCCCCCAGCTTCATATCATCCAGCAGGTTTTCCGCTTCCTTGTCCAGATGCAGGAGTTTATAGGCCGCCGCCATATAGGCACGACTGATTTCCTGATCCCATTTACCCTTGTAAAAGCGTTCCATCTGTTCCCGCATTTCGTTCAGATAACGGGTGGTGACCTTGCCGTTCACGGTCAACAGATAGATGGCATAGGCGCGCACCCGCGCATCAGCCAGATTATCGATGGATTTTTGCGCCATTTGATCCGCATAACGCAGGGCGTGTTCGAGCATACTGTCCGGGACAGCAAAACCGTGCTGTTTCGCTTCATGCAGGAAATGCAGTGCATAGATACTCTGCTTGGGTGAAACAAACGAGTTCGCGGCCCAGAAGCCGAAGGCCCCTTCATTGTTTTGCCGACTGCGCAGGATGTCCACCACCATGTCGATACTGGACTGCGCCTTGTCATGTTGATAGGCCAGCTCCTCGCGACCTTGCAGGGCCACAATGGGGAAAACCTTGCTCACCAACTGTTCGGTACACAGATGCGGATAGTCTTCCAGATAACGCAACATACCCCGCGACAAGCCCAGCGGGACAATTGAGGCGGTCAATTCACGCTGCCGGAACTCGGGATACATTTCCCGCGGCAGTTTAAGTTCCGCCTTGCCTTTCTGTACATAACCACCCTGCACATCCACCACACGGGTCACGGCCGGACGCACACTCAGATCCACTCCGGCTTTGGATTGTTTATCCTTGTGGGCGGCGACAAAGCTCAGATTGGCGGAACCCAGTTTGTCGGTCTTTGCCTTGAGGCGGAAGGTGATGCTCTTTTCGCGACCTTCATCAATCTGCAGTTCCTGTTTGGCCTCGCCGACCACTTCCAGATGTTCGGACTGTTGCAGGGCAACCGTCACCTTGGCCTGTTTGCCCGAACCCTCCACATTGTTGGCCACGTTCAGGCTGATGTTGAATTCGTCACCGGGTGCAACAAACAGGGGCACATTGGGACTCAGGACAAAGTGACCGCGGGCCAGCGCCTTCTTGTCCGCCACACCCATGCTGCCGGATGAAATCGCCACCGCCATAAAGCGCAGCGTACCGTTGAAATAATCGGGAACGGTATAGCTCACCTTGCCGCCGTTACCGGTGGCATCAATGATACCTGACCAGTAGGCAACCGGTTTCTCGGTACGACGTTTGAAGGGGTTCAGGTTCTTGCTCTCTTCTTCATACATACCGCCGCCCGCCGCAGAGACCTGCCGCACCACAGAGAATTCGGGCAGGATCAGATCGAGGATCTGCGCGGTCTCCACTTCCAGGGCCTTTTTGCGGAAGAAGTGTTTCAATGGATCGGGGGTGGTGTAATTCGCCACCTGCAGGATACCTTCATCCACGGCAAACACCACGATCTTGCCCGGCTGCTGCACCTGATAGTTGATATCCACTTTCTCACCCGGCCGCATCAAGTAAGGCACTTCCAGTTTCACCCGATTGCGACGGGCATCGCGATTGATGGTGAATGGCTGGATACCGTAGCTGAGCGGACTCATGAAGATCTCTTTCGAGGCCATGTCACGCACGAAACTGACATTGACATAGGCATTGCCTTCAATACCGTCCGGCAAGACGATATTCTGTACCGAACTGGTGGTGCCGGTCTTGAACCACTTATGGGCGTAGACCTTGTCACGTTCGATGGTAATCAAGCCGGCACCGGTATAGGGTGCGCGAATACTGACCTGAATGACATCCCCGGCCTTGTAATCGTTCTTGTCGAGTTTGATTTGCAGCTCGGCATTCTTTTCCAGGTTGCGTGCCAGATTGGCTTCACCCGCCACACTGAATTTAACCTTGTTCAGCTCTATGCCCTGTTTGTCCTTGACCAGCAGCACATAGTCACCGGGTGTCTCCGTCGGCAAGCTGTAGTTCACACCCTTGTTACTGATCACCAGTGGTTTTTCACCGAGCTTTTTCTCCTTTAATACCGACTGATACTTGTAGGTACCATTGTCCTGTTTGACCAGGGCGGAAACATATTTTTGTTCGATCAATTCAACGCTCAGGTCTTTGGCGGCAGTCAGTTCCAGCGCCGGATCAATGGCGATGAATTGCACCGTCCGTTCGCTCTTCTTGCCCACATAACCGAGCGGGCCATCTGACTTAAAGCCCACCAGATAGGTGCGGGGCGAGACCAGGGTGCTGCGCTCCGTGGAGACACTGCGCCCGCCTTCCGCTTCATACCCATTGGTGCGCAGCGTGACGTTATACGAGGTACTCGCAAAACGTTCCAGGTTGAGATTGATCTCGGCTTCACCTTCGTTGTCGGTCAAGGTTTCCGGCAGGCGTTCACTAAAGCCCTTGTCGGCCCGGGCCGGATCGTAGAAACGATAGGCGCTGTATTTACTGAACACCGGATGATAGGGCGACAGGGTCATGTTGGCGGTAATCCGGCGTTCCGTTGCCGGTGTGCCATAGAGATTTTTCAGGAAGACCCGGGCACTGAGTTCTTTGGGATGGACCCAGCCCATGATGCGTTCCTGTGAAAACCTCGACGAGATCTTCATCCGATCGGGCAGGAACTCTTCCAGCTTGATCGAGGTGGACCCCAGCAGGTTGCGCCCGTGTTCATCCTTGACCAGATAGAGTTTGATTTCATACTCACCGGTGGGTGAACTGTTGCGCGTGGTATAACTCAAGGATTCAAACCCGGCGCTGGAAAGCGGGAATTGTTTTTCCTTGATCACCAGACCACGCGGATCGGTGATCACCGCCTGTAACGGGATATTGGTCAGATCCTTTTTCCAGTCGGAGGATTTGACAATCATACCTATATTAAAGGTATCACCGGGCCGGTAGATGCCGCGATCCGAGAAGAGATAACCGGTCAGGACGTTCTTCTCACCGCCCTGTCGTACACCACCGATGTCAAACCGCGACAGATCAAGATTGCGGTCATGCCGGTTATAGGGAATAAAGGCAATATCATCGCCATGGCTGACATGGATGGCGGTCGGTTGTTGTCCCCGTTGCAGTTGTGACAGGTTGGGCACCGAAACCTTGCCATTGGCATCGGTCACGGCACGGTGTACCGAAACACCGTTAATCCCCAGCACATCCACCCGTGCCCCCATCACCGGGCGGCCGTTACTGATGGAGACCACAAACACGTCTCGGGTCTGATCGGCATTTTGTTTGACCAACATGCCCAGATCGGTAATCAGGATCAATCGCTTGGCATTGACACCGGTCTTTTGTTTGCGGTTGACATCCCAGCCGTGCATTTCAAACAGGAATACCCCGCTGCGTTTTTGCGCGTTCTCCTGCAAGTACTTGCCAAAATCAAATGACGTGTACTGGCTCTTGCCCGGTTTAACTCTGGGCATTCGCTGGGTCTGGTTAAACAGCACCGAGATATTGTCACCGGTAAACTGATAACTGTTGAAATAGGGATTCTGGAAATTACCCCCCGTCTGGCTCACCAGATGTTGTAACTGCGAAGGCAAGACATAACTCACTTCATAATAAATACCTTCATTGCCGCGTGAGACAATCGGCAGTTTCTTGTCGCCGCTCAGGGTCAATAGACCGCCTTCCCCCATGATCTCCAGTTCTCGGGGATAATCTCCCATGCGACGGGTTTGTTCATAGGTATTGGCAAGGATATAGCCACCCACTGACTTGACACCCTTGTTGAGGCGGATATACAGGGTACGACGCGGCGGGACATCGATTTTGAAACTGTGCAGGGTGGCAAATTCCCGATCCGCCGGCAGGTGTTGCAGTTGCACACGTTCTGAAAGGTTGAGTATTTCCGGTCCAATCTCTTCCGGACGAGACCATGAATAGTTTTTGGTCACCCGTTTATGCATTTTTGATACGGGACGATCCTGCGGTAACAAATAGACCTCAAGATTTTTTTCCAGCAGGTCTTCATGCACACCGTCGGTTGTTTCGATCAACAGCACCTGTTCCGGATCATTATGCGCATTGCGCACCAGTGTTGTCTGGGCCGAGGCGATGCGGAAGTAACTGTACATGCCGGGCACCTTGACCCAACCGCTTAACTCTGTCCCCATGGCCACACCATCCCGTTTGGAACGGACACCATCATCAATGGTCAGGGTCAGAATCTGTTCCTTGAGCGGAATATCAACCGGTGAGGAATGGATATAGGCCTCATTACCGACCTTGTTGAAGCTGATCTCATACGGATAGTCATTCCCCTTGTCTTTCAGACGCGGATCGGCCTCTTTCATATTCAGTTTTACCCGTCCCTTGAAATCTTCCTGATCCACCCGGTGGGAAAACCGCATGGTGGAAACCAGCTTTTTCAACTTGGGATTAACCGGGTCCTGATAAAACTCGGTACTGAGCATTTCACCGCTGAAGCCCGGAGTTTCAAATGACAGTGAATAACGCTCCAGGCGGATGTGTTTGGGAAACAGTTTGCTGTCCAGATCCACGCTGTATTTTTTGGCGATGGACCACTCTTCTTCCGGAACAAAGATCAGGCGACGATCCGATTGCCAGGTCCACTTGCCCGCAATCGCCGGGGAGAGTTTGACGCCTTCTGTAATCTGTTTGCCGATCTGTTGCAACTGGGCAACCGAATCGCCAAATTGCAGGATCAGGGGATGGGGTTTGGGGTTTTCCTGTGTCAGATCGGTCACGCCCGGCGTGGTCATGTAGACCTTGACCGTCGCGGGATTGGGAATGAGTGATATCCCAATCCAGATAATCAACAGCGCAGCCAGGCCACCGCGGAATTTCCATTTATTGTTCTTGCGCCACTGATTAAATGCAGCCGTAAAATTTTTCAGCGACTGCAGAATTTTTGATAAGGCCTGATTTGATTTAACGCTGTTTTGATTATTTTCTGATGTTGATTCCGTCACGGCTGTACCCCATTTTTCCCTGTCTCGTCTGATATACCGGCCCGCTTCAGGTCCGGCATCCTCTTGTTCTTGAGAGCATATACAAATTCAGCATTTTTCCCTACATGGATTTCCCCTGTTGTGAGTTGATTTTAGCCAATTTTGCCGATTTGGACAGATGAAACTACACTCTTTTTGCAGGCATACAGCCGGGTATCAGCGCAGTATCATTATCCGCTACAATGCCCATGGCAACCACATAGCGAACCGCCTGACACAGGATATAATTAACCACTGATACCGGTTATACCGGAGGACGCCATTGCAAACAATACTACTGGTCGAGGATGAATCCGCCATTGCCGATACCGTGATCTATGCCCTGGAAACCGAAGGCTTCCAGACTAAATGGCATACATTGGGACAGGCGGCGCTGGCCGATCTGCAACAGGGCGGCGAGTATGCACTGGTGATCCTTGACGTTGGTCTGCCGGATGCCAATGGTTTTGATATCTGTAAACAAATTCGCCGCTTTTCTGATGTCCCGGTTATCTTCCTCACCGCCCGCAACCAAGAGATCGATCGCATTGTCGGCCTGGAAATCGGCGCCGATGATTACATGAGCAAGCCCTTCAGCCCCCGCGAACTCTCCGCCCGGGTCAAGGCGATCCTGAAACGTGTCAAACCGGGCCTTACCGTCGAATCCGACTGTGAATTTATCATTGATCACCATCGGGCCTCGATCCGTTATCACGGTCAGCAACTGGAACTGACCCGCTACGAATATCTGATCCTGAAGATGTTGTTACAACAGCCGGAACGGGTCTACTCCCGGGTCCAGATAATGAATACCGTCTGGAATGAACCGGAGGCCAGCCTCGAACGTGCGGTGGATACCCACATCAAGACCTTGCGCACCAAACTGCGGAATATCAACGGCGACAGCGACCCCATCAAAACTCATCGGGGACTGGGCTACAGCGTCAGCGGCCGGGTACATGAGTCTTAGCCTGCGCATCCTGCTGGCCTATGTGGTCTTGACCGGGCTGTCCATTCTCTATCTGATGCAAAGTGTCACCACTGAACTGGTCCCAGGTATGCGTCAGTCACTGGAAGAGGTGCTGGTCGACACCGCCAACCTGCTGGCCGAATCCGTACAGGAGGAGATCCGTTCGGGACAAGTCGCACGGGGCCGGTTTGCCGGCAGCATGGATGCCTTTACGCAACGGAATATTGATGCCCTGATCTCATCCAAATTCAAACACGACACCAATTTGGTGGTGTATGTAACTGATGCGAAAGGCATCGTTTTATACGACTCACGCCGGCAGGATACCGGCAAGGATTATTCCCAATGGAATGATGTTTATCTCACACTGCGCGGGCGTTACGGCGCCCGTTCCACCCGCCTGAACCCCAATGATCCGAACAGCAGTGTGATGTATGTGGCGGCACCGGTTCGACACAAACAAAAAATCATCGGCGTTGTGACCGTCGGCAAACCCAGTGCCAGTGTCCAGCCCTACTTTGAATCCGCTGTCCGCAAGATTGAAAACAAGATCCTGATCCTGCTGCTCGCCTCCCTGGCGCTGGTCACCTTTGTCGTCTATTGGCTGACCCAGTCTATCCGTCGCCTTACCCAATACGCCCACGCCGTACAGGCCGGTGAACGTGTTAATGTTCCCGCGCTGCGTGAAAAAGAGCTGGCGCAACTTGCCGACGCCATGGAGCAAATGCGGATCTCGCTGGAAGGCAAGAATTATGTCGAAAACTACCTGCATAACCTGACCCATGAACTGAAAAGCCCGCTGGCCGCCATCCAGGGTGCAGCGGAATTGTTACAGGAAGAGATGCCGGTGGAGGCACAACAACGCTTTGTGCGTAACATCGCCAATGAAAGTCAGCGTCTGCGGCAAATCGTCGAGCAGTTGCTGCGTCTGGCCACACTGGAAAAACGCCGTCAACTGGAAGAGGTTGAAGCGGTCCAAACCGCCCAGTTGATCACACAGCTTTGTGACGACAAACTCCCCATACTGCAGGCCAAACATCTGACGCTGAATATCAATCCCCTCTGTACAGGCACGGTAGAGGCCGAACGTTTTCTCCTGCAACAGGCCATCAGCAACCTGCTGGATAATGCCATCGACTTCAGCCCGGCCGGAGCGAAAATAGAGCTCACTGACACACACAATGATCAGGACTGGACCTTTTGCGTCCGCGATTATGGACCCGGTATCCCGGAATATGCCCTGCCGCGCATTTTTGATCGTTTCTACTCCCTGCCCCGTCCGGACAGCGGCGCCAAAAGTACCGGTCTGGGGCTCAGCCTGGTCCAGGAAGTGATTAAGCTGCATGGCGGCAAAACCCATATCCGCAATGCCGGGGACGGTGGTGCGGAAATCTGTATCAGCCTGCCTTTGTACCGCTCCCCGCGCTAAAACCATACCACACACAAAACACACATTTCACACAGAACCCCCACACTATCCACAATCCCGCCTGTCATGCTGTGATCAGCAACCATGACAAGGGGAACAACCATGAACAGACGATTTATTTTCAAGGTAGGTATCATCGCTGCACTGATGCTGCTTCTGCTGATACCACTCGCCATGATCGAGGGTGTGGTCAGTGAACGCGTTTTCTTCCGTGAAGAGGCCCGCAACAGTATTTCGCAAAGCTGGACCGGCAATCAGAAACTGATTGGGCCGGTACTCATTGTGCCATATGTGGAGTACTACAAAAAGCGCGAATGGGACAGCAACCTGAAGACCTATCAGAATATCACCTATCACACCAACAGAAAGCTGTATATCCTGCCGGAAAACCTGCAAATTAACGGTGAGGTAAAAACTGAAAATCGCAAACGCGGCTTATATGACATTCCTGTTTACGCCACCGATCTGGATATAAAAGGAACATTCAGCAACCGTGAAGCGGTACATCAGGCACAGAACAAAGGCAGTAACATCAAATGGAAAAAACCGTATCTGACTATATTAATCAGTGATATCCGGGGTATCAGTGAACAACCACTGTTAAACTGGGCAGGTAAAGAGTATGAATTCGCATCAGGCTCTGCTGTCGAACAGATTGGTAACGGTATGCACGCCTCACTTGGTGAGCTGGAAACAGGTCGCATCACCGCCTATCCGTTTTCCTTCAAGGTTAACCTGAAAGGGATGGAGAAGATCCAGTTTGCTGCGGTGGGTAAAACCACGAAAGTGTCATTATCCGCCAACTGGCCGCATCCGAGCTTTATCGGACGTTATCTCCCGGCAACAAAAGTGATCGATCCCGATAAATTTTCCGCCACCTGGCAACTGTCATCCTTTTCCAGTGACATGCCTCGGCTGATCAACGCCTGCCAGAATAACCAATGCAGTGAGTTTACGAATAACACCTTCGGCGTGGCATTAATCAACACCGTTGATATTTACCATAAAACGGAACGTTCTGTAAAATACGCCATTCTGTTTATCAGTCTGACCTTTATTACTTTCTTCCTGTTTGAAATCATGAAGAATCTGCGTCTGCATCCCATGCAATATCTGCTGGTCGGTATGTCACTGACATTCTTCTATCTGCTGCTGGTCTCGCTGTCTGAGCATATCGCCTTCATCTACGCTTATATGATTGCAGCCGGCGCCAATATCATTACCATAGGCATCTATATCAGCGCCATATTGTCCAGTCGCAAGATGGCTACCGGTTTTTCCGGTATGCTGACCCTGCTGTACATGATGCTTTACGCAATCCTGGTTTCGGAAGACAACTCACTGCTCATGGGTAGTCTGTTGTTCTTCTCGATCCTGTCGCTGGTGATGCTCATCACCCGCAAAGTGGATTGGTATGAAGTAACCGAGAAGCTGGCCAACCAGACAGCCCACAAATCTCCGATTGAACAAACAAACGGGTAACAAAAAGCCCCGCCGGTTGATAACCGGCGGGGCTGATTCCTGTAACTTGTTTATCTCAGCCTAAAACACCACAGCAGCCATGACCAACGGTCCATGTCTTAACAGGACGGCATCTTCGAGGAAAAAGCCACGCTCCCCATTCGGCCGATTTTCATCTTCGCCAGGTTCACCACCCGGGAAGTAATCAAAGTTAACCCGATAGCCCACTTTCACATAACCGCCAAGGTTCCAGAGCGACTTCCAGCGTTTAAACCAGACCCAGCCGGCCTCCATCTGCGTACCGAACATGATATCGTTGTTAATATCCGGTCTTTCGCTCCAGGGCCCGGTGCCAATTCCCTTGTATGTATATGAAACCATGCCAAGTCTGCCTTCTATATCAAAATAGGAACGGCTCTCACTGACACCATATTTTTCCAGATAATTAATCGTTGTGTAGCCGTAATGTGCGGCTAAAATATCCACATCCACTTCAGCTATACCGGTAGCCAGCGTCTGCCAACCGAAAACACTCGACCATTCTTTTTCAGCAATTTTCCTGAACTGATTATAACTTTGGTAAACAATACCAAACTGGGTCCGTGCATGAGACAGCAGACTCAATTTAACGCTGACATAATCCATATCATATTTGAAATTTGTACTATTGGTGCTGTCTTTTAGTGTTACCGTAGTGGAGCTCTGCTCAAACCCCAGTTTGAAATCATAGTTGTACAGCAATTTTTCCCAGCCAACGTAGGCGCCAAAGTATTTAATTGCATCCTTGCTCGCATCCGACGAGACAACCTGGGATTCGACCACTTCCTGGGCATATTCAACCCCATAATCCACATTGAACAGTTTGCCCTGAAACTCCACCATATTGACCAGCGCATTCTCAATGTCATAGCTCAGATCACTGTCAGCGGAAAAATGCCAGAATGCATACTGACCACCAACCCCGACTGACAATGCATAGGACTTAAAGCTTTCTCGATAGCTGTTGGACAACTCCTGTCCCAGGCTCAAGCGTTCGCCGGGACTCATATCTCCGGCAAACAGGTTGCCGCGCACATGGCCGTACGTTGCCAAATTTTCGGCCATTTTTCGCAGATCTGCCGTTCCGTCCAACTTCAAATAGACCCGTTCTCCGGTATCCTTGTCGACGATATAGGTTAACAGGATGCTCCCATCGCTGCCACGGGCGCCGGCCAGTTCCCAGCCGACATTTTTCTGTTGCGAGGCGTCCAGCACAAACTGCTCGATAATCCGGCCCTGATTATCCAGTTTACTGGCCAACAGGCCTTTACTGAAAGGCGTGCGGTAGAAATAATGGATAGTCCATATATCCCCGCCTTCGACAAAGGCGATATTCTCAAAGCCGCTTTCCCGGTCATCAACCAGGGCTGTATAAACACTCTTGTCACCGCGTTTGTAAAAATGGTGCCGCAGTACACGCTCTTCAGGGTCATGGAAAAAAGCATGCGGATGCCCTTCACTGTCCCAAACAATGGAATGACTGCCTCGTATACGTTTGCTGTCAGTCACTTTTTGTCCTGCAACGTCAAAATCAAACACGATAGAATCGTCAAGAAAACCACCATTACTATTCGTGTAAACCCGTGCAGGCATAGAGCTTGACTGTTCAGATTCATACTCCGGCTGACTGACATGAGTGCCGTTTATGTAGTGATCAAATGAATCATTACCTGCCTTTGTGCGGAAGAATATTCTGCCCTTGGCATCGGTCACAAATTTCTCATCAGCCAATGCACCACTGACCCGGGTCGTGTGACAGCGTGGTGTACAAATCTCTACAAAAGAACCGGAGGCAACCACAATCGTGGTTGTTATTACCTTGCCGTTTACAACTGTGGTTTGCGTAATTGTATGCACAGCATTGACATGAGTAATGAGTTTTCCATCACTGGAAACACCGGTTGCACGGGCAGTGACTCGCATCTGGCCAAATTGATTTTTGAATTGAACCCGCTGAAAATTACCATTGGTATATATATAGGCATAAGTACCATAATCCGCATAAAAACGCCCGCTGTTATCACTGAAAATCCTGTTCGGTTTGACGTTGGGAAAGCCTTCCAGATATTCAATTGCATATGCACTGTATTGGCAGCCAAAAGACAAAAAAACCAGTGTAAAAATGAACTTGATGTATCCGCGCATAATATTTGCTCAAAATTAGAATATTAATGTTTTCTGCGAAACAGACGCAGAAGATGTAACTCAATAAGAGAATAGTAGCACGGATATACAGAGGGTAAAATAAACCATATGATGAAGACAGCCCTGAAGGACACCTCCAACTGACTGATACTTGATGAAAATATCCGCCCCCGGGCGGTATACCCGGAGGCAGATTCGGCTGGTCAGCCTTTTACACAAACAACCTGACGCAGGGTATGCACAACTTCAACCAGATCACTCTGATTTGCCATCACCACGTCAATGTCCTTGTAGGCACCGGGGATCTCATCGATAACACCGGCATCCTTGCGACATTCGATACCGGCGGTCTGTTGCTCCAGATCGGCGGTGCTGTAGTGACGCTTGGCCTTGCCACGACTCATACGACGACCTGCACCATGCGAGCATGAGCAGAATGAATCCGGGTTGCCTTTACCACGGACAATGTAGGATTTGGCCCCCATGCTGCCCGGGATAATACCCAGTTCATCCACACCGGCACGAATCGCACCCTTGCGCGTGATGTAGACGTTTTCACCGAAATGATTTTCGATGGCCACGTAGTTGTGGTGACAGTTGATCGCTTCTTTGGTCACGCCAAACTTTGGCAGTTCCTTTTTCAGCGCATCAACAATCAGACGCATCATTTCACGACGGTTATCCATCGCATAATCCTGCGCCCAGTGCACCGCAGTCACATAGTCATCAAAATGTTCCGCACCTTCAGTAAAGTAGGCCAGATCTTTATCAGGCAGGTTGTGGATATGACGTTCCATATCCTTCTGCGCCTGACGAATAAAGTACTGACCAATCACATTACCGATACCACGGCTGCCTGAATGCAACATGATCCAGACATCATCATTTTCATCCAGACAGATTTCGATGAAGTGGTTACCACCACCCAGCGTACCCAGCTGGCGTATCCAGGTCTGGTAGGGCTTCTTCTGCATCTTCAGAATCTTCGGATGCTTCTGCAAGACCTCATCCAGCCCCACACCCAGTGCGCGAATGGTTGAATCACGCGCCTTGTCGGTCTTGTGCATATCAAAGCCCACCGGAATGGCGGCTTCGATGGCTGAACGCACACGCTTCAGGTTATCAGGCAAATCTTTCGCCTTGATAGACAGACGCATGGCATTCATACCACAACCGATATCCACACCAACCGCAGCCGGAATGATCGCACCTTTGCAGGGAATCACTGAACCCACCGTCGCACCCTTGCCATAGTGCACATCGGGCATGGCCGCGATATGGCTATGCACAAAGGGCAGTTGTGCAATGTTGTACAACTGCTGGTAGGCCTCATGCTCAATGTCATCGGTGTAGATCTTGACCGGCACCTTGCCTTTGGTAATTAACTTTTTAACAGGCATAACTGCTTTCCTTTATCTGTGATAATCATGGCGCTGCGAGCCATCATAATGACCGCTGCGCAGACAGCACTTTTTAAAAGCTGCGACCCGATCCACATATACATGGATCGTTGCGGCCCAGCTTTTCGTGCAGCTCTTTCTCACCATGAACGACCCTAGTTCCTCGTTTCACGTTTGTCTCAGAGGGATAACCCCTGCAACGTTTGCTGGTCTTCTCAAAAGGGGAAAACCTGTTCGTCTTGTTTATCATATCGCATGACACACCTCCATTTTCTTACTTTTCAAGAACAAACCATTCAGGATTTTTTACTTTCCTGTACCGACGGTTAAATTTTTTGTCTTTCAGCAAAAATCCAGGCGCAGTATCAGTTTGTTTGAAACAGAAACGCTTCGGTAAATGACTATACAAGGAACGAGGAGGTTTTGCATAACGAATATGTTTTACCTGACTTCCTGTATCGGCACTGTGAAAATATATTGCACCAACACCGAGTTCGTTCCTTATAAAGTCAATAGCAGCGGATAACACAGCCTCATCCCAGATTTTCTGATATGGTTGAATAACATGGCGACAATAATGCATTATATTGTCTATACTTCCGTTAGCCCCATACCACTCCGGCATCTTTCCGGTTGCTGCTTTGTACCGAATCACATCCTGCTCCAGCTCTTTTGCCTGTCTTACCCAATCACTTTGTACCTCTTCAATTAAGGCCTCATTCATAGAAAAATCAAGATCTATACGCGCCCAGGCCAGGGTCTCACGTTTAAATGGGCGCACACTCCAATCAAGTATCGGATGTGAATAACTGTTCAACAGTTGCTCATACTCTGGCTTTACCAGTTTTTTATAAACGCCATCGTGTTCATTGGAAAAGTTCAACTGCAAAACAAGGTTATACCCATCACGGGAAGTTTGATCATAATCATGACGCGAACAACCCCACCGATCTACTGTCAGGACAAAATGATGCATTTCTTCCTTCCAATAGTCGGCAATCAGATTATGGGTCAAACACCCGTTACCCGCCCATGCCAGGACTGATTTCACCACGGGTTTATCCAATAAAACCGAGAAACCTGACTTGCGAATATCAGCAATTGTCTTACCATCACCAACAAAATGATCCAGTAACATCAATGCATATCTGTCCTTAAAGTAGCGAAACAGTGTCCGTTCATCAGGCAGACAGGCAATAATTTCATCCAATTCATGTTTATTCATTGTCCATGTCCTGTAATAAATCAAATTTCAATTCCTGTTATAAATGTCGCGACAACATCAAATTCCGTTCAGCTATCCAGCGACGTATAACAGCCATTTCACGTTCAGTTGCCAGGCGGTTACGCAAACCACGGATTTGATAAACCGTCCTGTTTGTATTACGCACCTCAATGGTCAACAACTTCATCTTTGTCGTCCTATCCTGCATTTCCAGGCTCCAGATCGACGTATTGCCTGAATAACAGTTACTCGCATAGGTTGCGACACAGTGGCCCAGTTTGCGTCCTTCGTCGATCAACTCATCACTGCTGAGTAACTCACGGAACAACCAGGTTTTCAGGTTCTTTCCCTTTTCAGTTCCTTCCACAAACTGATAGTCATGAACCCTTGACTTAACCCACTGCAACTTACCATGACGTGTCGCCTTGCCAAGACGGGTATGCCAGTTATCCACCTGACGTAACAGCGACTCGGGAGTACGTCCACGCATGGTAAAGTTTGGTTGCTCAGGCCCTTCTTCCTGTGCCACACCGCGCGCAATAAAAACGGTGCGTGTTTCATACTTCTGATTCCAGATGTAATCAATAATCGGATGATAATGACTGGTATCCAGCATGGGATTCTCAATAAAGAATCGCAAGACACTCAACCAAAACTCATCATCCCGAAAATCACGCACCAATCTGGTTTCCACCACTGCATCGGCTATCCGTTTGTTTCCACCCAGTGCACATATCTGTGCCCAGCGAAACGCACTCTTCACATCATACCTATCCGGCGCCAGGGTAAAATAATGCGCCATCTTTTTCGTCATCCTGACAGGCAGATCATTTGCAGCACGGATGTTCTTCCCTTCCCCCAGATGGATATACCAGCGAGCCTCGGTCAACTTTACATCCTGCCAGGCACTGTCCATAAAAGCCGGTACCGGATATTTGGCAAACAAATGTCTGGCCAGCGAGGCAAACTGACGACCGGCATTGTGTGTATTGGGAGTCCATTCCGAAATCGGCCGTACCCACTTGCCATACATCTGCACCATGCCGGCAACGCCCTTGATATAGTCAACATGGTTCATCAATTTGGTCTTCTCATCCAGCATGATCAACACATCGCGCAAGAGCTTTTTGTTCCCGACACGATTAAACCCGTTGCGTATCGCGCCTATGGTTTCACCCGCTGATTCATAGCCCGATAACTTACCTGAAAAAAGGTCGATAATCAGGTTACTCATTCTTCCCTTTTGCTTGCGATACTTCATCTTTCTCTTCGCATACTGCATTCTAAAATGGGAATATTCCAGGTGCAGTTCCGCCTCACTCTTGTTAAGCGTGGCGCTAAAGCCTTGATCCATGCACCAGTCCAGGTATTCATCCATAGACTTAAATCCCATGGCACGCGCATACATCATGGCTGTCGCCTGACGCTCATCCCTGCTTCCCTTGTTTTTACGTTTATGCGCCATGGTTAAATTCCTCATTCATTAAATTGATCTGCCCGGCTTGTTGCCTGCCGGGCAGACCTCCTTTTACATCCCTGTTAACCTGACTGCAGGTTGATACGAACGGTATCTTTCATGATCCCGTCCAGACCACCGAATACAGTCAGCCTGTCCACTTTCTCGGTTACCTTTTCCAGAACTTCCAGTTCCTTCAAACGCATTAGAGTCGGGTTGTCTTCCATCAGTCGTGCAGTGTTCAGCAGTGAACGAGTCGCTGCTGTTTCTTCACGACGCTTGATGACATTGGCCTGCGCCACTTTTTCAGCCTCAACCACCTGGTTAAGGATCTCCTTCATGTCACCCGGCAGAATGACATCCTTGACACCGACGCTGCGCACTTCAATACCGAACTCGCTGATCTTTTCCTTCACTGAGTCAAAGATCACACGATCCAGTGCATCCTTTTCACCCAACAGGGTATCCAGAGTGCGGGTACCTACTGCCTGACGCAGGGCAAACTGCATTTCACGATAGACATAGTCATTCATGTTTGACAGCTTGCTACGCGCAGCCACCGGATCAGCGATCTGGTACTGTGCGGTCAGGTTAACGCGCAGGCTAACCTTGTCCTTGCTCAGGATCTCCTGTCCCTGAACTTCCATGGCCTGCAAACGCAGTTCAATCTGTTCAACCTTGATGTTACGGTTGAACTTCCAGAAGGCGTACAGCCCCGGCTTCAGTACATCAAGCAACTTGCCGTCAACAATCAGCAGACCGGCATGATTGTCAGCCACTTCACCGGCAGTGACATAGTTAATCACTTCACGCGGCATGCTGTTCATACGCGCATGAGCGATCAAACGTGCCTTGTCCTTTGCCAGTGCGAAGTCATGTTCAATGTTCACGACTTCAACTTTTACATCCACCAGTCCCTTCCAGTACAACTGGCGAGTTCCCGGCGCCAGAATATCGGCCAGCTTGCCATTCTTGTAGACCAGACCGACTTCATATTCACCCAGCTCAACGAACTGGAAATACTGATCGACCAGATCTCGGTGCTCTTTCACCAATACATCAAGGTATGGATGATTGAACTCTGCAACAGTCAGGTTATGAACCTCAACCGCAATACGACCGGTCAGATCAAATATACGGTAGATGCCCGGTTCAAGAACCTTGACCACATTACGATCTTGCATATACACACCACGTTCATGTTGTGCGATAACGATACGCTTTAGTCCGAACATCAAATTACTCCTTCTTAAGTTAAAGTTTGGGAAACGCCCCACACATCCGTGACGGAACACAAACCTGTTCACCTGCGGGTCGCTTTTATTCCCCGGTTTGGTACCCACAAGTCGTGTCACATCAAACCCCACACGGTATTTGCAGGTACCTGGCCGCTCGTTAAACGAGACTGGCAGGCTTACATCGTTATGTTCAGGTCACAGTCATGCTGTGATTCAATAGCGCATCATTCACCGAAGTGAAAGACTTGCTCTTAAACCACGGGAGCGTTTCCCTGTGGTGGTGCTCACCGGCACCAACGGGCGGAGTCGAACCGCAAGCCTTTCGGCCTTTGCCATAGACAGCGTGATAGGCTGGTCTGAAGAACGGGGATTGAACCCGTAACCCACTGATTATGAGTCAGTTGCTCTCCCAATTGAGCTATCTTCACTGGTGCAATTGATCACTCATCGCTTTGTATACACATTGCTATCCCGTCAGGTGAGCGTCTGTGCACAGGTCAGGCATACAGAACCTGAACCGCTAAGCTAAATCAATGTATCAAGAGCTTCTGAACGATGTGTTAATTCAACACAAAGTTACAATTCTTTATGTTTAACGTGTGGCCAGCTTAAGCTGGCCACACGAGATACAAAGGATCACCTCCTGTTACTGTAGGGTGGGCATCGCCCACCAATCCAACCTCAACCAAGTTTTTTTTTCGGTGGGCAATGCCCACCCTACATTCATGTTGTTAAAACATATCACGACGTTCTTTAGTGCACTGCGCCTTCAGAAACTCCATCTGGTCTGCCTGGATATGGCGATTTCGTAAAATCAGCCATTCCGCATGGTTCGGTGTATAGGGAACCGCATGCAAACGCATATTGATTTCCTTTAACAACCGATCTGCCTTGCGTTGATTACATGCCTTACAGGCCGTAATTACATTGGTCCAGACATCCTTGCCACCGCGTGACATGGGAACAATATGATCCCGAGTCAGGTGTTGGTTTCCCAGTGTGGTCAAGCAATACATACAGGTATGACCATCACGACGAAACAACTCACGATTTGTCAGTGGTGGTGTCACCGCATACTTTGAGTAACCTTGTATCCCCTTGGCGGCAATAATTGGATGCACATCCATATAGGAACGGGTATTACTCAGACGGTTCGTCCCACCATAAAATCGCATGGTCTGTTCACCAAGTGTCCATGCCACCTGATCACGGGCATACAGCAATACGGCTTCCTGCCAGTCGATCCAGCCTGTGGCCTGTCCACTTTGACTCAAACGCAAAATCATGTGAGTCATTTCGTCTACTCCTTTGTTGTATCGTTAATAGTTAGCCCATTAACAATTGGGAAGTGTTTAAAAATGGCGGAGAGAGTGAGATTCGAACTCACGGCAGGTTTTAACCTACTCCTCGTTAGCAATGAGGTGCCTTAAGCCACTCGGCCATCTCTCCATAAAAGGTGCGTTCGGTCAGGGTATTACGCACATCCATGTGCTCCACCCTTCGGGCCAGCCTCCGGCTGTTCAAAATTGCTCCCGGCAATTTTGTCGAACTGACACTCCATAAAGGACCCAAATTTTAAGTTTGGTGCGTTTGCCAATTACGCCACGAACGCATGAATTTGGCAGGGGATCCTGGATTTGAACCAGAAATGCAAGTGTCAAAGACTTGTGTGTTACCGTTACACTAATCCCCTTTTATAAATTGGTGCGCTCCCGGGGAGTCGAACCCCGAAAAACCTGGGTCTAAGCCAGGTACGTATGCCAGTTCCGTCAGAAGCGCATTAAATTGGTCGTGCCCCCTGGACTTGCACCAGGCACTCCGAGCTTATGAGGCTCGTGCTTTTCTTGCTAAGCTAGAGCACGTTGGGTCGCTACGCACAACTCTGTGTTCTCGCGACATAAGTACATCCATAAAAATGGACACGCGGGTCAGTGTTGCACCGACATAGTCCTGGTTTGCAATCAGGTACATTTCTAACTCTGCCACCGCGTGATGATTTGGCACCCCGGGCAGGAATCGACAATTTTGTCTGGAACAAAATTGGTCATCGCGATAGCGATGCCTGTAAGGCACAGGTCATGGATGACCTGTGACAGCCCACACCAATTGTTTTGGAGGCAATTGTTCTGCCATTAAACTACCGAGGCATTAACGAGATTAAATATTTGGTACACCCGGTAAGATTTGAACTTACATCATTCCGGTTAAAAGCCGGAAGCTTTACCAATTAAGCGACAGGTGCATTAAAAATTGGACTCCCTGACCTGATTCGAACAGGTATCTCAAGCTTCGTAAACTAGTATTCTGATCCATTGAACTACAGGGAGTTGGTTGGTCGCGAAGGGTGAACGGCGGGATAGGAGCCGTGAACGCCAGGTCATGGATGACCTGGCTGGACTTTGTAATAACTACATGGATGTAGTTATTACAAAGTGAACCTTCACCTTCCTGGGTAAAAGCCAGGTGTGCTATCTATTACACCAGCGACCGAAAAATTAAATTGGCACGCCTGGCAGGAGTCGAACCCACAACCGTTCGGGTAGAAACCGAATGCTCTTCCGATTAAGCTACAGACGTGTAGTGTCGTGCTGTTGGCGCACCTGTGAGGACTTCAACCTCAACCTTCCATCTTCGGACGATGGTGCTCTTGCAATTAAGCTACAGGCACATTTAATTTGGCGGAGAGACAGAGATTCGAACTCTGACACCTGCTCCCGCAGGCCCTCTGTTTTCAAGACAGTCGCCGCTACCCAGACTCTTTCGGCTTACCTCTCCATAATTTGGTCATCGCCATCGGAATTGCACCGATACCTTCTGTATGTAACACAGATGTTCTGCTGTTAAACTAGGCGACATTTATTTCTTAAGCATAGGGCCGAATCAAATCCAGCAATTCATCCAGTTTTGGGTTATTCCTGTTTTCGATCCAGGCATTGGCCAATATCCAGCGAAAATTTGCCGGTAAAGGCGTTATCCGGTTGTCAGGAATACGTAGCTGACGACACAAGCGTTGAAATTTGTTTAACTCGATATTATTCATAAACTACCTCCTGTAAATTAGGCCAAAAAGATTGGGTTGGCTGAACGGACTCGAACCGATATCGTCATGATTCACATTCATGGGCTTTACCAATTAAGCTACAACCAACATTGAAAATTGGTCCGTACAAAAGGATTCGAACCCTTGACCTCCTGGCCCCAAACCAGGCGCTCTTCGCAGACTGAGCTATGCACGGATAATTTGGTACCTCGATCTGGACTCGAACCAGAAACGCCCGATTATCGGTCGAGTGTTTTACCAATTAAACTATCAAGGCTTGGGGAACCGGACGGGATTACTTCGTACATCCCTGTACTTCGCCCTGCGAACCAGCCTTCGGCTGTTCAAAATCGCTCCTGGCGATTTTGTCAAACCCGCACAGACCAGATTGAAGGTCTGGTTGCTTTGACCAATTTGCATACCGGTTCAATAAATGGCGGGACCGAAGAGGCTTGAACTCTCACCACCCTGATCGACAATCAGGTGCTCTACCAATTAAGCTACGACCCCATGGTGAATTGGCGAATAGGTTTGTTAAATCACACTCAAAGAATGTTATTTAACAACCCCACTCTCTTTTCAGTTTCTGTTTATCAGTCCGACGTTTGGACCGTTCAGATTTTTCATGCACACCACCTTTTCGCATCAGTGGATGGTCATGCAAAGGGTTGCGTGGTTTTGACACGCGATCTTTTGCTTTCATCTTACTTCTCCGTGGTTAATTAAAGTTGCAAAAAATTGGTGGACGGGACGGGGCTATTTCGCACATCCATGTGCTACACCCTTCGGGCCAGCCTTCGGCTGTTCAAAATTGCTCCCGGCGATTTTGTCGAACCCGCATCAAATGAGTACCCGGGCATTACTCCAGGCATGGAACATCTTGGGAAACGCGCACCAGTTGAGACCCGTTACCATAAGCCGCGAACCTGCATCCGTAAACCCGTGGATATTCTCAGTTAACCCATTCAGGATATTACTCCCCACCATAAGCTAACCGTTTTTTGGTGAGCATTTCCGTTTATGCTACCTGCCCATAAAATTGGTGGAGCTGAGAAGATTTGCACTTCCAACATCCTGCTTGCAAAACAGGCACTCTACTAGTTGAGTTACAGCCCCTTAAAATTGGTGGATTGCCCAGGATTCGAACCTGGATACGTCAGAGACTCCTGATTTACAGTCAGGTGGTGCCGCCCCGTCGCACCGCGCAATCCAAATAAACTATGCGAATCGACAATTTTGCCTGGAGCAAAATTGGACGCACGCAATGCGCCCGAAGGGCAAAGGCCATGGATGGCCTTTGTCAACTTACAAGCCAGAGGCGACGAGGTTACAACTCGTGGGGCTCACCATCTGCCCAACACATCCATGAAAATCAAAGGCTGAGACTACACCTTTAGCGCAACACCTTTTGTCGGATTACCACCCTCCGTGCGAGGAGAGTGTTGCCGCGTATCCACTTAAACCAACCCGAAGGTTGCGCTTAAGTAATATTGCATGGCTGCTTTTTTTAACGTGTAGCGATTCACGTGTACCGTAGCGTCTACTCGATATACGTCTTACCGTGTACCTTGCGGGCACTAAAGAGGAGCAACCTCACCGTGCAGTTGTATATCAATATCCTTTGGCTTGCGGCCGCCGGATCACCTGCCTTCTCTCGCGAGGGCAGGATTAAGCCATTTTCGACTCTACAGCAGGACGCGTCTTTGCGTTTTTACCTTACGGTGAAATCTCGGGAATCGAACCCGAACCAAAACAGGCTAAGTGTTTCGCTCTACCATTGAGCTACATTTCAAACCTATCAGGATGTGCGCGTCCTGGTGGTTTCATACTGCTTTAACAGTACAAAATGCCACACACCCAATGTCTTTCCACTGTCGTGTACTTAACCATGTTTCGAGATATTGTCCCTGATTTTGACACCAGAGCCTTTACCTCTAACATTGCACAGCGCCCTTGTTTACGAGACTCGGACTAACCGCACTACTGCTTGCTTCTCGTTGTTCACAACGTTGCCCCCGGTGTTGGCTGGCGACCAACGTCCCATTGCCCCCTTTTCAGGTACGCAATGGTCATACCGGCGTGCTTACCAACTATCTCCAGCCGACGCTGAAGACTTTGGAAGCGCAGCTTGTCTGAATTGACCTGTCCGTAAAGACAGGTGAAGGGTTATAGGAGACCACTTCTTTTTCGATATTGCTATCGATTATCGTTGTCAGACCAACACACTTTTTATGTCCGTGCCGGACAATTCAAAATTGGCTCCCGGGGCTGGACTTGAACCAGCATACAACTGCTTAACAGGCAGGCCACCTACCAATGGTGCACCCAGGAATTAAATTTGCTGCAACGGGATCCTTGCTTTGGACTCCTGTCCTCTCGCGACATTCGTACATCCCTGTACATCGTTCCGACCTATCGACATCCTGTTCTTATAACAGGCGCTCTACCAACTGAGCTACCGTTACATTTCGTCATACACATTGTTATACGGGCCGGGTTTCCCCACCCCGGCTCCCGAAAGTTGGTTCCGCTTTACTTACCCTCGCCTTGTCAGGCAGTAACGAGTAACAAAACAACAGGTCCGGAACCCTGCCAGGTGCTGCCACACCTCCGTATAACAATGTGTATAGAAAATTGGAGCGAGTACAGGGATTCAAACCCTGACCAGGAGGTTGGAAGCCTCGCATGCTATCGTTACACCATACTCGCAATAAAGGGGGCATTACCGATAGCAATGCCATACCAACTCCTGGTATGAGACGCGTCGAAGGTTTTAAAAGACGCATCTCCCCAAAGCGTAATGCTTCATGCACTACGCGTATAAACACTTCCCAAATTGTTAAAGAGCATTACCGACCATGACATTTCACAATCGAATTTCCCGGAGGGAAATTATTCGGGGCATAAAAAAACCCCGTTAAGCAGATGCCTAACGGGGCCTGGTTTTACTCCCGCGGAAGGCATCTTTTTCAAGCCTTCCGCATAAATTCAATACGAAAAGCTAGCTCATACCGAGATCACTCGCATATGATTTAATCTGTTCATCAATATTGGAGAAATGACATTCAGCAAAACGCACATTTCTGCCAAGCAGCTGTGTATGGGCGGCCGGACGTATTTGTCCCACCCCGTTCATACCGGGCCGTGCAGATAACCAACGATTTGTGCGATAGTTGTGTTGCATTTATTTCTCCAAAGTAATGGCGGAAGTATAACGAGACAATTCAAGATTGCAAGATAATTTTTCAAGTTTCTTGTAACATTAATATTAACTAATATTCGTGGAGCTGAATCCATGTCGGACAAGAAGAACCCAACCGCCGTCCAAATCGGGCAACGTATCAAACAAGCCCGAAAAATGGCCGGTTTCGAAACCGCCGCACAACTATTGGAAGAGATACCAGAGTGGGGAACCGGGAGATTAGGGAATTATGAAGCAGGGATATCCTTGCCTTCTCCGGATGATATCAAGCTTATTTCAAGAGTTACCGGCTCCTCCCCTTGCTGGATTATGTTCGGTCTTGGACCGATACGCGCATCTGGACGTGATTTACAGGCTATCCGCCATCAGAATCTGGTTTACGTTTTTGAGGGCTGCCGTGGAGAGCGTGGCGCCATTACAAGCTTCCTGAAAGCGGTCGGTCTGTCCCGCAGCAAAATTGATGAGCATCTTGATAACCCCTTTCTGGCCATACCGGATCGGCTGGCCCGCAAGTGCGAGATATTTGCTGAACGGAAATCCGGTTGGCTGGATGAACAACATGTAGAATCTGATCCGGTCTGTGCAGCATTCCCGGATGAGATGCGCAGGGTGATGGAGATCTATTCCAACCTGAGCGGAGAGAAACGCGAACTGTTTTTAAAAATGGCGGAAGTGTTTGTTGAATAGATTTATTACCCGCGTTTATAAAAATATATACAAATATCGTCCGGTTTAATTTCATACTGTTTCGCAGTATAGTCCGCGTCATGGATCACTAACCTAAAAAGGAGTGTAGTATGAGTAAGGCTTTACAATTTGGTGAAACGGTTGAAGGTTACGATATTCCTGTTTTAAATGAGCGTGAAATTCGCGCAGCGGCCGGACTGCTTTTCCTGTTACTGTTTACCTCTGTTCTCATTGTTGCCACAACAGAAAATTTTCTCTTGTTAAAATATGCCGTTACGATCTTTTTTGTTGATATTTTAATTCGTCTCTTTATCAGTCCCCGGTTTGCACCAACCCTGATTCTGGGCAGGCTGATTGTTCGCAACCAAAACCCGGAATATGTCGGTGCGCCTCAGAAAAAATTTGCCTGGGCCTTCGGTGCAATTCTCTCTGCCATTTTTTTTACCCTGATGGTTGTGGTTAATTCATTCAGCCCCATTACCGGCATTATTTGTTTCACCTGCCTTATCTTTTTATTCTTTGAGACGGCATTTGGTATCTGCCTAGGTTGTAAGTTCTATAGTATGTATTACAAACAACAGGCCCGATATTGTCCCGGTGAAATATGCTTGCCCGAGTCTCGACAGGCGATCCAGAAAACCGGCTCCGGACAAATTCTGGTCCTGCTTGCTTTTATCGCCTTTATTGCACTGACAGCCATGTTGTTTAATGACTATTTCAGTGTCAAACCCTATGACATGTTTGGTATCAACACGCCAAAACAGTAACTTGTCATGCGATTGATTGGTATAAAACAGGAACTGTTTCCGTTATGGAAGCAGTTTCGCTGCAGTTTGTACCTGACCATAGATGATGATTACCATCAGCAGGAAATGATACAGATTCATCAAAACAGCGATTGGTTATGTCGTTTTATAGAGAATGACTCACGGGAAATAATCGGGCTGGTGGAAATATCCTTCCGCAACATTGTGGATGGATGTCTGTCCAGCCCGGTTGCCTATCTGGAAGGTTTATATCTCACAGAAGCCGAAAGAGGTAAAGGACATGGTAAACAGGCCATTGACCTGATTTGCCAATGGTGTGTGGAGAATGGTTTTTCTGAATTGGCAACAGATACACAGTCAGGCAATACGAAAGCACAGTTATTTTATACACGATTGGGTTTTAAAGAGATCGACAGGGTTGTCGAATACCGACTCGAGCTGTCGCCGCCCGCCATTTCTACTCCGCTTTATTCAAAAGATTGATTTCGTTGAATTTATTCCTAACATCAATAATACAATTTTGTCGAATGTATCACGCTCGGCAGTTATCCGCGTGCTATTCTTATACAACAGCTATTACCCGGAAAGCCCAATCAGGAGGCTAAAATGAACATTCGTGCAGTATCCAGTTGCGTGTTGGGACTTCTATTGGCAGGTCAAACGATGATCGCACTTGCCGACGACAATGAAAGTCCCAATAAGGCCGAGAAGACCACAGGCGTACAAAACGCCATTGACCAAAACACCAGAAATACCGGCAAATTCAATGAGAAACATCCGGGCAAGGCCACCCCGAAAGGATTGGTCCGTTCCCGTGAAGTCCTGGAACGTAAACAGGCCGGTGAGCGTCCGGGTCGTCCGGAAGTCTCCCGACCGGAACGTCCTGAAAAACCCGCCCGCCCCGAAAAGCCTGAACATCCGAATATGGCAAAGCGGTAATCGACATTGTGATATACAACCAGGGGTACCATGTGTACCCCTTTTTATTGACCGCTGCATCCATTATTCATCATGCCCATCCCCAAATTTCTTTTGTTACTATTAATCAGTACAACCTTATTTCTGTCTGCTACCACCGTTGTTGCTGCGGACAGGTGGACCTTCTCTACCGGCGTGGATTACAGCCAGGGTGACTATGGCGCAACAATAGATACAGAAATCTGGTACATCCCGTTTGCAGTCAAGCTGGAACAGGCCGATATGGTTTACAAGCTCACCGTACCAATGCTGGCCATGTCGGGTCCAGGCAATGTAATCGGTGTTGATGCAGTGCCCGGCACCGGCAACCCCAATGAACGACATTCAGAAGCCGGCATGGGTGATACGGTGGTGGCCGTGTCCAAAGCATTATTACCTTATCAGCCGGGCAAGCTGTTTCTGGAACTGACCGGCAAGATCAAGCTTCCTACGGCAGATGAGACACGGGGACTGGGCACCGGAAAAATTGACTACGCCATTCAGATCGATCCTTTTTACGGTATTCGCAAGACCAGTCTTTTTGCCACGCTGGGTTACAAGCTGCAAGGCGATCCGCCAGACATTACATATCGCAATATTTTGTATTATTCGCTGGGCATCGACTATGCGTTTACAGAGCAGATCGGCGCAGGTCTGATTTATGATTATCGACAGGCCGGTACCGCCGGTGGAATTGCGCCGGAGGAACTGACCGTTTATCTACATCGAAAACTCGATAATTCCAGGAAACTGCTGATCTATCTGCTACATGGCTTGAGTGACGGCAGCCCGGATATGGGACTGGGAATTAATGTGAGTTACATCCTTAAGTAAAACTCCCGGCAATTCGGCTTATTTCACGCAATGCCTTCAGGGCCGCATCCTGATCCACAACACAACTGGAAAGATCACCGTAGTACTGCTCAAGACATTGTAATAACAAGGTTTGTATTTTTCCTTCATCCGGTTTGTACGGCAAGTGGCAGGACGTATAAAGGCTTTCCAGTGACTTTTCCTTATCGGCAAAATGCTGTTCTATCCTGTCAATCGACCAATCTCCATCACGTATGGACTTCAGTTGCTCACGGTTCCTTTCCAGATCGATATCACCTTCTGTCATTATCTGTTCCACCTCATCCAGCAACCGTACAACGTGGTAGGCAAATTTAACATCATAACCAAATTCTTCGATCATACCCTTGCGCTTGCCCTGCGGTTGTTTTGTTTTTAGCTTGCGCATTTGTGCAAATGCATAACCTTTAAACTTGTGCCATGCCCCTTTGTGCAGAAACAGTCGGCGACTTTCCCGAACCATATCGCCAATATCGGTGGCGAACAGTACGCATCTCTGTGGCACGAACAAACTGTCGATCATATTTGGATTGTTTTCCATGCACAACCGGAAATACTTGATGATGGAATAGATCGCCAAATCATATTCTCGCCCTTTGCCTCCCAGGGCGGTATTGTCCATGATATGGTGCATCTGAAATTGTTCGAAACGCGGTCCAGGCGTGGAGAATCCTTCAATCTCTCCACGCAAATGGGGAAAGACATAATCCCGTAGCGGAATACAAAACCCGTACACATCCATATCAGACACATCGGTACTGACGCCATAGGCCATGGAGCCCATGATCACTTCATATTGCATCCCGCCGGATAAATAGGGTGGTGCCGATTTAATCAACCCCTTCTTATGCAGTTCAGCGACAATGCTTGCCATGCCCTAACTCCTCTACCGCGTAGTACGAATAATATGACGAAATGCTTCATTGAACTCCGCCTTGTCAAAGGATGGTTTGTTTTCCGGAAAGTTGTTTTTTATAAACACCAGTAAATCACCGATCCGTCTGTCGACGACAGAAAACAGGGTTTTATACTGCTCTCGCTCCAATATATCCGTTTCATTGCTGCGCGATTTTAACTGCATCAGTTCATCCACAGCGCCTCTGAAATCTCCCTTTGGATAAAACCTTGCCAGTATCACCGGAAATTCTACCGGGGGGATGGTCTTTTCACTTATTATCCACTCACAACATAACAAAGCACGCAACACATAGAAATACCGCTTTAATTTTATCTGCCCCACGCCCGCCAGATTAGCCCAGCCCCGTTTGGCCATGCCCAAATAGTGGTAAACACCATTACCCGGCCGGTAGCTTTTTCTTGCCAGTTCCCGTAACGTAATCGTGACATTATCAACCTGTTGATAAACAATGGGGGAGTGCAACCATTCAAGCAAAGGGCCATTTGATTTGCTCAACAGTCCCATCGCCTTGCGCAAGTCCCAACCACTAATATCGAGCAAATCATTAATGGGTTGTTCAATAACATCCCGTTCCTCATATAGAGATAAATACCAGTCCGGATCATGGCAATAGATAAATCGGACATCATAATCACTATCCGGCGATGGGAAACCCCAGGCACGGGAACCGGATTCACAGGCATATAACACCGTCACATGTTGTGCAGCATGCTGGTGTAGCAAGGCCGATAATATATCCGTTTTTACTGTCTCATCTATCATTGTCAAACTCACTTCCGCAAACCTTGCCGGACTGCCATTAACGCAAACCCCAACAGGTTCAAGCCAGGCCACTTGGCCGGATTGTTTGCGTTGCCGTGTGTCTTTTCCAGTCCGATACCCCAAATTTTATCCACCGGACTGGCTTCCACCAAAACCCGGTCGCCGGTTTTCAACAAAAAATCACCGAGTTCAGGATTTTGGTGGAATTTTTCAATATTCCCCCGCAGCACAATATCAAAACGATGCGACAGCCATTTCTGTTCGGTATAGCCACAGACCGTTCTGCCAAGTTTTTTTGCATCACCCGGATGTGACGCCGCGAGAATCTTCTTTTGTGCTACCTGATCGCTAAACAGTCGAGCCTTTTCCGCCATCATATAATGCTCGGCAGTGGGGTAACTTGTCCCATTAATCACAAATTCAGCCGGAAACCACTGGCTCAGACAGCTTTGATCAACAACCCCCGACTGTTTTGGTGTGTGCCCCCAAAAGAACAGGTATTTGACCCTGTTGCCTTGTTCAAGGTAATCAAGCAAATCATCTTTTGATGAGAATAAGGACTGCATCGTCATTGCTGATCTTGCTCATACTTTCCAATTACGGCTATTGTTCCAACTATGTTGGCATTCAGTTCAGGTAATTCCTCCGCCGGGATCCACCACTCAGTATGGTGCGCAGCGCCAACCTGTTGAACCGAATATTTATCCATAAAGGATTTCCTTACCTCGAACCGGGTAACAAATCCAACACTACTCTGTTTTACATTCCATTTTTCGGCAATCTCTCTGGCATATTGCTCGTTGGTTACCGGATAAAAGACAGGCTGTTCAGGCAACCGTGGCGGCCATGCTGTATAACCACTCGCCTCCACAAGTTTTAGTTCGTTTGGTCCGGTAGGACGATACAGGGTAATTGTGTCTTCCTGCATGTCGGTTGTCATTTCTCCGTCGCCTCTTTTTCCATTGTGGCCCAATAAATCACATCACGAAAATCGATTTTGGCACATTCCACCAGTTGCGCCACCTCTGCCACATCGCCTTTTGCAAGATACAAGATAGAATAGCGTGTATTCAGCAGATTATATTCCGAGCCGGCCATCACATGTTCCGGTTTTACCTCATCCAGTAGCTGAATAACTTTCATTTTATCAAAAGAACTGTAGTCATTCTCAAGATGCGCGATGATAGACTGTGAAAAAGTAAACTCATCGTTCATAAGTTACACCATATTTTAGAATCACACTTGTCGCTTACATCAGATAAGATTAAGGAGTTAATGTCAGAGTACATTTTCTTTCACCCTCGCAAGACAACTCACCACCGACAAATCCTGTTTGCTGCCAAACACGCCGGCAGGTATGACAGCCAGACCATTTTCCTCGAATTGTTTGTATCCCTGCGGAACAACGGAAAGATAACCAACCTCCGGTTTTTTCCAGCCCAACGCCACTTCCGTCAATTGTGGTGTCAGATCCTGCCATGCCTTGTCGAACCATTGTTGCAGCAATTGACCATGTGATTCCACCATCAGGCTTGCCATGGTTTTCTCAAAACCGGGCAATGGACTGCGACTCACCGCCCAACCCAGCTCGCCGCTTGATAACAGCAACTTTGCCACGCTGCCAAGAAAAATCACCTGCTCATGGTCAAGGCGTTGCATTACCGTGTATGCGGAAAAATTATAAACTGTATCCACAATCAGCCGGCGCTCCGGGTCGGCATCCAGCCACTTTAGCAAATCGACTATCTGATTCTCATGTAAATATGATCCGCTCGGCATCATGGGGTCGGCAATGACCGCAACACACCTTGACTCAATCGGCAATTCAAAACGCTGCATGCCCAGCGTGCGATAGGTCCGCAACTCCATGTCATCAGGCAACAAATGAAAATAGACCGGGTATATATCCTCCGGTAATACGGCTGTATATTTCATTCGGGAAAACATGAAATACAGCTCCTGTAACAAGGCCCTGACTCCCGTTGAGCGCTTCACAAACCAGCCGGGTTCAGCAAAGGTATACCGGTCTGCCACACTGATTGCCTGAAGAGCCTTTTTCAGTGGCACAGGATCGAGATCATCCAGTGGTGACAAACCGGCAGGTCGATAGTCACGGTAAAATTGAAACTGCCTATAATCCATAACAGTATCCTGCTGTGTTATTCTTCAGCACTTCACTGTCCGATACTTCAAGGCTGGCATAACATCGGCCATCCGCCATCAAATTCCAGCTGCGACACATGCCGTTTGCCAGCTCCCATGAGACCGATGGCTCGGTATACGCCGCCACTTGCATGGTTCTGCCGTTTTTGACATAGCGGTATACCGGGCTGCCCCATGGCAAGCGCATCACCTCTTCCCAACCTTGCTCGGCGGCATAATTGATCAGCATGGCCAACGGTACCTGTTGTGCATAACTCCAGTCATTAGAGGCCTGATCATAGAAAACGGACTCTGAACTGCTCGCCACGTATAACTCTTTAAAACAGACCTGCTCAATCTCCTGTTGCATGGCCCAATCAAGATAAGCCTCGATTTCTGCCGGGCTGTCTATTCCCCCCTTCTGTAACAGACAAATCACTCTCAGGGTCATCCCCGCCCCCTGTTGTCGATTCCCTCTGTATGCCTGCAGCAAATTATCAAAGGCCACATCCAGCCCCATAATAGCGGCGGCACGTTGCGCCGCGTAGTGGTGACGTGAAACAGCCAGCACGCTCAACCCTGAATCAGACAATGCTGACAATCGTGCCTTCGGGTTCGGGTGATTGGCGATGAAATATCCGTTGGTAATCATCACCACCTTGTCGAAACGACGGCGACATAATTTGATCAATGCATGCAAGCGCTCTGCCGGCAACAATCCCGGCTCACCGCCGCCGGTAATCACGGCGCGGGTTGCACCGGCCAGTGCCGCCTGATGCAACACCTCGTTCGTCCGTGCCATAGAGAGATGTTTCTGCTTGTGGATGTGTGAGATGGATGCTTTTGAAAAACAGAACGGGCACTGTGCCTGACAACCATTGGCAATGGGCAAAACAGAAATCGTACGTGGTGCCAACTCATCAAAGCCGGCCACAGACTGCTGCATAACGGCATAAGCCTCCGCCATGGCCTCTTCCACACGAACAGGCTTTAACGCATTATCCACCGGATAGTACAAACCATTGACCCGGATCTGCTCCGACTCAATATATTTTCCCAGCCCGGTACCGGTCAAATCATTCTCTTTCAGGCGATCCGTCTCAATAAGAGTTTCCAGTACAAGCAGGCGATTACCCGGATAGCCCAGTTTCTGCAACAGGCCGGCGGCCTTGTTTATCCCGATCGGCAACTGTGCATGATCAACCAGAAAAAACACACCCGGATAACTGCTTTGGCTGATCCCGGCCTTGTCATAGATCCGGCTATATTTGTCATAGGCCAATAACAGGTTGCTCAGTACTGTGACGTGATATTGTTTAATCAACATCTTCACACTCCTTGATATTCGCTATTTCCAGTAACTTCCCGGCCTGTTCGGTTATCTCCTTCTCCATATACAGAGCCGCTCTCCACTCCGCCGGTATTCCCTCATAACCATAAAATGCACCGGCAATCTGCCCGCAGACAGCCGCCGTGGTGTCGGCATCGTCTCCCACATTCACCGTCATGAGGATGGCGTCACGGAAATTATTCGTGTGGGCAAAACACCATAAGGCGGTTTCCAGGGTATTGATAACATAACCACTGCCGGATAACTGGTTATATCCCTTGTCCAGATATTCACCCCGGCCAATTCTCTCCACTTTTTCCGCCGGTGAGTTGTAGCCATGTCCAGTGAGGATAGTGGTCTTGTCCTTGCCCTGCATGGCCAGGGCCAGTTGCACGGCAAACAGACGACAACTTTCCACTGCTTCATCACAACCATGGGTGGTGCGTGAACTATCCGCAGCGAACTGCAACAATGCATCACGGTCATGTTGGTAAGTGATCGCTACCGGCGCCAGACGCATGACTGAACCATTACCGGCACTGCGCGGGTCGGTCGATCCGGCGAACGGATCACCGGTAACACTGAACCGGTTCAGGGCATCGGCGGTGGTGCCGCCGATATCGAAACAACGCCCGGTTGAACTCATATAACCTTCTTTATACCAGCGACAGTAACGCTGCATCTGATCGGTGGCATCGAATCCGCTGCAGGCAAGCAAGCTGTCGGCCAAACAGAGTGCCATGGAAGTATCATCGGTCCATTTGCCTTTCGCCAGATTAAACGGACCACCACCGGTCATATCGGTAACAGGCGGAAAGGAACCGCGCATTTTAAATTCCACGGTGGTTCCCACTGCATCACCCGCCGCCAGACCGACCAGCATGCCTTTTGCTTTATCAAGTAACAATTTATTCATCACAACCCCTGTATGGCGCGAATACGCCTGCCCAAATCACAAATGCCTCGTTCATGGTTTTACCCTGCTCCATTTGTGCCGCGACAAAACCGGCCTTGGCCAACACATTCAATACTTCCTCAACATCGCCCTGACTATAACAGGGATTGGCCTTGTCTCTGGCGGCAAGCTGGATACAGCTTTCTATCCTGGCCGCATCATACTGCGCGGCCAACTCACGTATTTCCGCCATATGCAGATTTGTGACTGTTTGTATTTTCATGACACATCTCCTTTGTATCGCTCTTTCCCGGTCAGCCGGAAAATTGCGCTTGACTTAGTGTAAACTGTACACTATCTTGTTATTGTATTCAAGACGCAAAGTAAGGAAGGGCCATGTTTCAATATAAGTATCCACATCCTGCGGTCACCACTGACATAGTGATTTTCACTATCCGCGATAACCAGTTGAAATTATTGCTGATTATGCGGGCCGGTGAGCCATTTAAAGGCAAGTGGGCCTTGCCCGGCGGCTTTGTGACTATGGATGAAAGCCTGGATGAGGGTGCTCGGCGTGAATTGGAAGAAGAGACCGGTGTCAGCGGGGTCTATCTGGAACAGCTCTATACCTTTGGCGCAGTGGACCGTGACCCCAGGGAGCGGGTCATTACTGTGGCCTACTATGCGCTGATCCCGTCGGACAAGATCCGCTTGCAGGCCGCCACCGATGCCGAAGCGGTGGGCTGGTTCAGCATGGATGCGTTACCGGAACTGGCGTTTGATCATCAACAGATCGTTGCCATGGCCCAGCAACGACTGGCGGCAAAACTGGATTACTCGACCATCGCGTTTCAGTTTATGCCGGAGGAGTTCACCCTCAGTGAATTGCAGTTGGTCTACGAGATCATTCTGCAGGAAGAGATGGACCGTCGTAATTTTCGCAAATGGGTCCTGGCCCTGGAACAGATTGAAGAGACCGGTAACGAACGACGCGAAGGCGCACATCGACCGGCCAAACTCTATCGGGTGATTCATCCGAACAAGGTTGAGATTATCAAGTGACAAGTGACAGGAGGTGGATCATGAATACCTTAACATTGGCACACTATTACACCACACCGGATGTACAGGCCATGGCCGATTATGTGGGCGACAGTCTGGAACTGGCCCTGATCGCCCGGCGCGAAAAGGCACAGCGGATTGTCTTTGCCGGTGTGCAGTTCATGGCAGAGACAACAAAGATCATCAACCCGGATGCGGAGGTGATCCTGCCCGATGCGGCCGCCACCTGTTCACTGGTGACCCAAACCGACATGGCAGCACTGCGCGCCTGGCGCGAACGCTATGCCGACCACGTACATGTGAGTTACATCAACTCCAGTGCCGAACACAAAACCATTTCAGACTGGATTGTCACCTCACGCAACGTGGACGAGATCATCGCGAGCATTTATGCCGCAGGTAAAAAAGTGATCTTCTCGCCGGATCGCAATATGGGCGCCTGGCTGAATTACCAGTACGGCTATCAGATGCCGGTCTGGAACGCGGTCTGTGAGGTGCATGACAAGTTCAAGGAAGAACAGATCGAATACATGCTCACCAGTGCGAACGGTAAGGCCTGGTTGTTGGCCCACCCGGAATCACCGTTGCCGGTGTTAAAGCGGGCCGACATGGTGGGTTCCACCAAACAGATGCTGGACTGGATAGAAAAATTCAGTGGTGCAACCGAGGTGATCTATGTCGCCACCGAAGAAGGGCTGTTGCACAACATGCGTCAGTTGCGCACGGATTTAAATATCCAGCAGGCGCCGATCTACAGCGGCTGCCAGTGCAATGCCTGTCCCTACATGAAACGCAATACAGTGGATTTGGTCAGGCAGGCGCAAATGGGAAAAGGCTTTGTCATCGATTATCTGACAGAAGAGACCATGGACCAGGCAAGAAAACCAGTTGAACGGATGTTGTCTTTCAGTCAACCAAAAAGGAATGCCGCATGAGGCGTGAACGAGGAGCAGTACCATAACATCAATGCAATGAAACAGGAGGTGTATCATGTACAGATATTTTAAGGGCGAACCGAATGCCTTTGTTATTCGGTACAAAAACGGCAAGCTGAAACGCCATGGTCCGGGATTGACCTTCTGGTATTGGCCGCATAACACTTCCATTGCCTCACTGCCACTGGTGACACAGGATGCGCCGTTTATTTTCAAAGAGACCACGGCCAACTATCAGGAGGTGAGCATACAGGGTCAGTTACGTTATCGCTTTATTGAACCGCTGGAAGCGGCCGGGTTGATGGACTTTACCATTGATCCAAAAACGGGGCGTTATCGCAGCAAGGACCCGGAAAAACTGGTGCAACGTGTGATCAACGCGGTACAGGCCAATACCCGCAGCGGCGTGAACAAACTGTCACTGGATGAGGCCTTGATCAAGGTAAAGGAACTTTCCTCTACCGTGCTGCAACAGGTTCAAAGCGAAGATGCGTTGCGCACACTGGGCGTGGTCGTAGAAAGTCTCCACTTCACCACCGTCAAGGCGACACCGGAGATGCAGAAGGCACTGGAAGCCGATTATCGGGAGAGCTTGCAACAACGGGCGGATCTTGCCATCTATGCCCGACGCAAGTCGGCAGTGGAAGAAGAAAGCAAGATCAGCAATCGTGAACTCGATAATGAAGTGGAACTGGAACAACGTCGTCGTGAGCTGGTGGCCAGACAGGCGGAAAACCGCATCAAGTCCGCCGAGGCGGAAGCAAAGGCCATGGAGCTGGAAGCGGAAGCCGAGACTCGCGCCGATGAGATCCGGTTTGGTTTATATCAAAACCTGACGCCCCAGGCCCTGGTTGGTCTGGCGCTGAAGGAGTGGGCGGCCAATGCCGGTACCATCGGTAATCTGACCATTACACCGGATCTGTTGGCCAATGTCGTGCAATGGATAGGAGGCAAGGACCATGATCAATCCGGCCGTTAATTCTACCGGGAGACGTGCGGGCACTGCGCCCGCACGGCGTGCCGCTTATGAGCATCTGGTCATTGTCACCCGGCAGACCGAGCTGGAAGAACTGACGGCGCGTTTTAACACCGCCGCACAGGCTCGCTTTTATCTGGAACATGCCGGACGTGACTTCACACCCATTGCACAGGATCACCAACAGTATCATGCTGTACTGGATAACCTGCGTGGTGCTATCCCCCGCGGAATCAAGTCACAAATCATTGATCGACAGTTTCTGCCGCAGTTCAGTTTTGGTGAAGATGATCTGGTTGTGACGATTGGACCGGATGGTCTGGTGGTAAACACCGCCAAGTATCTTGCCCAACAACCGATCCTGGCGATCAATCCTGATCCGAACAAGATCGAAGGGGTGTTGTTGCCCTTCACCATGGATAAGGCTGTGACATCGCTGGCCGATACACTGGCCGGTCAGCGGCGTATACAGTCCATCACCATGGCCAATGCCAGATTGAATGACGGTCAGGAGTTATTGGCGTTTAATGATCTGTTTATCGGACCGAAAAGCCACACCTCGGCCCGCTATCGACTGGAACAGAATGGTAATGCAGAAGATCAATCTTCCAGCGGGATCATTGTCTCAACCGGCGCCGGTTCCACCGGCTGGCTGAAATCGGTCTATACCGGTGCGGTGGGTATTGTTGAAGCACTGGGTGGTGAAGTGCGCTTGCCCAAAGACGGCGGGCGTTTTGGCTGGGACGAGGATTACCTGATCTATACTGTGCGTGAACCCTGGCCCAGCAAGACCTCGCAGGCCAAACAGATATTCGGTCTGATTACACCGGATCAACCGTTAAAACTGACCTCATACATGGCACAACATGGTGTGATCTTCAGTGACGGTATCGAAAGCGACTACCTGCAATTCAATGCCGGGTTTAGCGCCACCATCGCCATTGCCGATCACAAGGCAAGATTAATCATTTAAGGAGAATTATTTGTAACATGATGTACCAAACGATCCGCTTGGAATACTACACAAAACAGAAACAGGCATGGCCGAAAGAAGGCAAACATATTCTGGCGCAATACGATGCTGACAGCGTTATCGTCTATCAGGCCTATCGACCGGCTATTGGTTTGTTTGCTGTGGAGAATCAATACTTTGGTGGTGAGTTCAGTCTTAATCGCATGAGCTGGATCAAACCCAACTTTTTATGGATGATGTATCGCAGTAACTGGGCGCGTACACCCGGCCAGGAGATTGTCTGTGGAGTAAGACTGAAGCGGGATTTTTTTGATGAAGTGGTGCGCACGGCCGTACCGTCATCCTTTGATAAAACCCGTTACAAAGACCAGACAGAATGGAAACGCGCTGTCAAACGTTCCTCTGTCCGACTGCAATGGGACCCGGATCATGGACCATCCGGCAACAAGTGTGAGCGCCGGGCCATCCAGCTTGGCCTGCGCGGCGATATACTGGAGCAATACAGCAGGGATGCGATTATCGAGATCATCAATATGACGCCGTTTATTCAAAACCAAATTTCCCATCTCGCACAGCACTACAATGGGCTGTTAACACCCGAGGAGTCGATTTACCCTCTTCCATAGCACCATTTTCCAGCGGCCCATTTCCTTGACCCGCTAAATAACGACACCTATTATTACTGTGTCATTTTGTCAGGTGGTGCTCTATTTCAGACAATTACCTCATCTTGCATAGCGCACGGCCGAAATATATTCACCCGAAAAAGGATAGCCCCCTCATGAAAAAATTTTTTCCCCTGTTAATCAGCGGATTGGTATTTCTATCCGGTTGCAGTACCCAGGTCAGCCTCATGGTACAGCGTGCGCCTGAAATCAACCTCAAAGAGATCAGAACCCTCAATGTCAAACCGTTCAGTGTAGCAGGCACGCTTAATCTGGATTTGGACAATCAAGCAGCCACCCCGCAAAAAATGTCAGATAAAAAATTCGCGCTTGAAGTGGTTAAACTGCTGCTGGATGTGAATGACGCAAAGAGCGCCCAGAGTTATATCGACAAACAACATGCCGAAATTCAGGAGACACACCTGCGTGACCTGACCAAAGCAATATTTCGCAATGGCCATTTCAAGGTAAATAACGGCAACCAGTATCAGGCACAGCTTACCGGTGATATTAACTACGACGTACAGGATGTGATGGAAACACAGGAAAACAAGGATAAACATGGCAAGGTAACAGTTTCCTACAAACTGACACGTACCGCCAATGTGGCTATCCAGTTTAATGTCCTGGACAGTAACGGGACCATGCTCGGAACCACGACAGTTACCACAAAGACCAGCGACAGTACAACTGCGGGAGACAAATCAAAGGCACGTAAAAAGACCATGGACTGGCCGTTCCTGGTCAAAAAAGCAATAGCCGCCCTGCATGAGTCAACGATTAATAAAATTGCGCCTTACTATATTAAGGAAACACGGACTCTGGCTGAAGGCGATATGAAATTAATCAAAGACGGTAACAAGGCTGCCGCTGACAATAACTGGCCCACCGCCATCTCGCTCTGGCAAACTGTTGCAAAAGCCGGTAACAACAAAGACAAGGCTGCCGCCCTGTACAATCTTTCAGTCTATGATGAACTGCAGGGTGATTTCACACACGCCCTGGATAAGGCAAACAAGGCTTCTTCCCTGCACAAACAAAAACGCTACACCGAACAGGTACAAACCCTGCATCGTCGTATAGCCGAAGCAAAGGAAGTCAAGGAACTGTTAAACAAGTAATCAGCCGGGAGAAAGGTTTGCTTTCTCCGCCCGGTTTTTCATCAAGCCAAGGATGGATTGATGAAAATCGGCCAACACCATCCGTCCCCACAAATCTCCATACAGCTTGAGATGTGATTTATTCAGAAAACGTGTGGTCAGGCTCAAACGGGTATCACCATTTTCCAGTCGGACCAGATCATAACCACCGTCCAGTACCGTAAAATAGTCACCGCCCAGTTCCACATGACGATCCAGCGCATGTCGTGGTATGGAACCCGGTGGAATGCGAAATTGGTAATGCAGGGCAACCGGCCTGTTCCATTCGGTGATCACTTCTTTGAACTCCACGCCTTTTTCCCAACGTGAGGTGCGCACACTGCCGACACCACTGCCATCCATCGCTGCTTCAACCGGTTTGGGCAGACCAATCAGATGCACAAACGAAAAGCCCAGTTCAGCGGGACGTATATCACGTACCGCCGCCAGTTGATCAAACACGATGTCGGGTGGCGCATGGATCACGATGGTATTGGAAACAGTTTGTTCGCTCTGCTCCGGCGGCAGGTGTGCTTCAATGGGGCCGATCAACAAGGGCAGGAGAGCAAAGACCGGCAATGTTGAGCGAGACACCTTGAAGCGGTTATTGATATAACCGGCCAGCAGCCCACCCAACATGGACGCAACCAAAAAAACCGGCGCGACCAGCACAATACAAATCAGTCCTTCCAGCAGGGTCACCATCATGGCGGCCAGAAACAACAGCATGGCATTGATGGACAACCCCAGTTGGCGTTTGACAGGCACATGTTGCCCTTTTGCGTACCACAATACCGCAACGGCACCAACACAAAACGGCGCAACAAATAAAAATCCTGCTGAAACAATTTGTAATAGCGAAGAAAGACTCTTCAGTTCAAATGTCACCCGTGTCAGCAAGCCATAGCCCATACCAACCAGCAAGGCAGTAACGATCTGTTTGCGATGGAGACTATCCTGTGCATCTGTCACGGTGATGGTTTCCTTATTAGTGTTTTCTATTCAGGATAAATGGAATAACCCTGGCACTGATAACAAATATCAAACCCGTTATCAATAGGAGGTAGTTTGCTGTCAATTCATCTGTCGAGGCTGTGATCTTGTAGTAATCAGGAGTATTTTCACCACGCAAAAATGAGTTAATTTGTACCCATACCTCCACCGGCAGAAGCTCAACCAGTGGGCTTATCAGTAAAAGGTTAACAAACATCAGACCCATACCAACTTTTGTCAACCATTTATAAAATGCATGTTGTTTGTTATTTGTCGACATCTTTACAGTCTGATCGTTTCACCGCATCCATCCGCCATGAGCCCGCCGCACGCCACACCACGACCGTATCGGTCTGTAATTTATTGAAATCCAGTTTCCAGGAAACCACCACTTCATCATCGAAGTAGACATAGACCCGGTGTTTTTTATCCAGCGCCAGATCTTTTACGACAACCCGGTCACCGGCATAGTTAACCGGAAAGAATATCTTTTCAGATTTGTCGATCCGCAGATACAACCGATGGGTGGTTTCAGCATATGGTTTGGCGAGATTTGACCCCAGACAGACGGTGCCGGTCGGTTCAACGGCAAGAATGGAATTTGATTGGCATAATAACAGGCCGGCGCACAGGCTTTTGTATAAACCATGCAGTATCGGATGGTGGTTTGTCATTGTATATGTCCCGTCTGGTTCAGGACTTATATAGCAACAAACACCGGCAATGGCAACTCCACAACGATCTGACGCCGGCGGGTATGGCAGCATCTTCGCTACAAAGTACACGAAGATGCGCAAAGAAAAATATCCTTCTTTGCGTCTTCGTGCTTTGCGTTAAGTCTTTTTTGTCAAAATCAGGCGGTGGCCGTGACACTTTCAGTGATGGTCAGATGACGACATGCCCTGGCCAGCGCATCGGCATCGCCCACATTGCCGGGGAAAATGACCACCGGCAGATTGGGATAGCGGGGATGATCCGCCGGACAACAGACGACGGAACAACCGGGCAGGATCTGGCCCATCACGCGTGAGGTGCGCAGATTTAATCCCTTGCTCAAGACATCATTTGATGTAATACCACCCTTGCTGATCAGAAAACCCAGACTGACCGGCAGGTTGCGTACCACTTCCATCAGAAATTCAGAAACGCGCTCGCCGAAGGCCAGTCTTTCCGCCTGTGAGGGGAAAGTCTTCTCAGTCCGACTGGTGTAGATCACGACATTAATGCGGGCCTGGTGTAAATCGGTGATTTTTTCAATCACATTGTCCAGCAAATTCGGATCATTATCGATCCGTTCCACATCCACTTCCACACCGGCAATACCCGGCTCATCCAGCAGGGCCTGTAATTGTTGCGTGGTCTTTTTCACATGGGAACCAACCACCACGGCGCCCGGTTTACCATTACGGACATAACGCGCCATCTGTTCCGCCTTGACCGGTTGCGGTGGCAATTGCGCCAGTGCGGTGAGCAGACTGGCGCCGCTCCTGAATAAAAATCGTTTGCCTTTCCTGGCGGCCGTCATCAACTGGGTGCAGAAGTTATTCAGATCAGCCTGTGTCTCACAGTCCACCACACAACATTTATTGTCATGCAGCGCCATCAGTCGCGCCAGACTGTCGCCACGCACATCGTATAAAAGAAATTGCGCCACATCTTTGGCCTTGATACGGCCTTTGGTCTTTTCTTCCACATAGTCGGGCATATAGCTGTGGCTGTAGCCAAACACGGAGTCACGGGCGAACTCGGTTTCATGCACCGGCACCGGCTCACCATCCACCAGCAGATAATGCACACTGTCACGGGTAAAACGGCCGCCTTCAAAAAAGGCCGGCACCATAAAGTGGGCGTCAAATGGTCCCAGCTCTTCCGCAATCACGTCGGTTTCCACCGGATAGTGACCGCGCAAGGTGGAATCGGATCGACTGACCACCAACGGATTGATCTCGCGCCCGGTCTCCGCCAGTTCAGCCATGGCCTGCTTCAGGTTGATACAGACTTCCCGCGTCAGGTCCCGCGCCGAGACTGCATCCATACCGCGGGTATTGGTCAGTACAAAAAACAACGGCGCCCTGTCCTGTAAACCGGTCTTTAGCGTTGCCACATCCCAACGGGTCAGCAATAAACAACTGTGCACGGTTTGTGAACCGGTGGGGTCATCATCCAGCACAATAATCTTTGTTTCCGCCATACTCTGTCTCTTTAAATTGGTATGTTGTCTCATCATTAAAAACCCGTTCCGACACGATGGGAGTGATACATCGTGCCGGTCGGGCTGCCTTGCGCACTACTCTGTTAATGTAATAACACGTTCAACCATTGCTTCCGGTGTAATACCGTTGAAGGCCATGATCTCATCCGCTGATGCGGTGGTTTCACCCCGCTTCCAGCAAATCGTGTCGCGCTTCGGTGCGGTGGTGCGTAACAGTACCGGCTCCAGCGGCGCACTCGGTCCGCCACTCACTGCCAGCATGACATCACCAGCGAACAGCTTGTTGAAGTCCGCATCACCCATAAAGTTGTTATCGGGTTGTGATACCGTATCCCAGGCCACATCAGTGGGGCGATACAGGCGACGCGGATTCAACACGGCAACGATGCGTACCTTGTAACCCTTTGCTTCCAGAGCATCTTTCGCCTTGAAGACCGGCAGAAAGACCATGTCACCGGTGACGGCAAACACCACGGTGCCCTTGTTGCCTTCAGCCGATTCATAAATCGTTGCCGCGCCCTTTTCAACAGCAACACGCGCATCGGCAATACTCATATACACCGGCAAGGGGCTCTTGGAGGCGATGATCACCATCCCCTTGTTGTAACTATTGATGGCATATTCATAGGCCGCCTGCATGGCATTCGCGTCACACGGAAACAGCGGATAGACATTACCGTTACGCATCATGGCGCCGAAGTAGTTTTCGATCTCCGGGCGTTGATGGGTCCAGCCGTTACGGCCCTGCTCCAAAGCACCGGCGGTAAACATGGTAACCACCGATGGTGTCTTGCGGCGCAGTTCGGCCATGGCCTGTGTCACGGTCTGTACAATGGGCCAACCGTTAATGGCGAAGGACTCATAGGACAACCACAACGAACGCGAGCCAAACAGGGCCAGACCGGCGGCAAAACCGGCGCAGGCGTCTTCATTCAATGGTTCATACACCTGCCCGTTTGGCTCCTGATTATATAAAGGGTCCACGGTCGGGTGACGGATCTTCAGGGCATCATTGATGTTCTTCATCGCAGAGGCCTCATTACCATCCGCATTGGTGACCACATAACGCGGATCGGCCTTGCCCACCTGCGCCACCAGTGCGCCCATGGCGGTGGCCGGCACCGCCTTGTCACCGACAGCAAACTCCTGCATCTGCAAGTCAGGCAGCGGAGTGAGCGCCAACTCGGATTCAGTTACGACGGTCTTTACCGCAGGCCCGCCACCGGCACGACTGAAGTTGTCACGCACGATCTGCCAGGCCGATTCCGGCAAGGCGCGGCGCTGCAAACCGTCGATGATGTGCTGCGCGTCCAGGGTATCGGCCGGATAGAGGTTATGTGACTTGGCGCCAACGGTATGCACGCCGGTCCCTTTCAATTGCTTGATGATAAAGGCGGTCAACTTGCCGCTCATGGCAGACTTCGCGGCTTTATCGATCCCTTCCAATACCGCTTTGGTAAAGGCCAGCCGGTTGGGCAGTGAGAAATGGCTGCTGTCCACATAGGCACCCTGCTGACCGCTGTCATCAAAGTCTTTCGCATCCACCAGGATCACTTCCTCAAACTTGTGGCCCTTCCAGTATTCGATCATCTGTTGGTTGCTGTGCAGCGAGACCATGGAGTGGTGCTCCTGGGAATAACCGTTCCAGATCAAGACCGGCAGGAAGTTGGTCACCTCCGGATAGGCGGTATTGAAGTGCATCATGGCATTCAACACGTAGGGTTCGCCCATGCCGCCGTCACCAATGGTCACCGGGAACAGTTTGTCGCGATGCAGCCAGGCACCGGCCATGGCGAAGTGCATACCCTGTCCCAACGGACCGGCGGGGGCCAGCAGGCCGGGAATGGCGCCGGACAAATGGCCCAACAGACCGTGCTTTTCACGGAAGCGGGTCTGCATGTCGGTCATAGTATGAATACCCATCTCCTCCAGCGAACTGTCGAGGAACATGGCGGAATAGAAACCGGGGGCATGGTGGCCCACCTCAGTCACGATATTGGTATGACCCAGCATCATCAAGGAAGAGTGGGCCTCGGCACTGGAGGCAAACCCGCCGGGATGGCCGGAACCCTTGGAACCACAGACCTGCAGGGTCACATAACGCAGGGCATCGGCCCCCAACAGGGTCTGATAGACCGCGCTATCGTCAATTTTGCTGATGGCGGATTGCCCTTCGGCAATCACCGCGCCGGCTGCGTATTTATCCGAATTTGCCCAGGCCTCACCAAAGTACTGGATACCCTGACAAAATGCCGGTGCACTGGATAGCTGTTCCGCTGTATTGCTGCTCATCGTGATCTCCTTCGATCTGGCGAAATCACCCGGCTGACTCAGCCGATAATTTCATAATGTATAAACGTTTTCACTATGTGAAATATTTGTCACAAACAAAAAGCGATGAGATTGTTTGCCCACCGCTGTTTTCAAGACTTGCATATACCTTAGCGATTAATCTACAATTTCGCAATACAGAATCGTTTTCATATTGTGAAACATTGTTATGAGCACCCAAATCCAGGTAATAGATCGTTCCGCCGCCCTGATGGACGCCATCGCGGCCTGTAACAGCCCCGCCAGTCTGAAGATCCTTTCTGCGGAAACCGGCCTCCACCCCTCCACCGCCTTTCGCATCCTCGGCTCGTTAATCGACAACGGCTTTGTCGAGCGGGACAGTACCGGCCACTATTACATCGGTCGACGCATTGCCCAACTGGCCACCAGCGTACGGCGCGGTATGGACCTGCGCGAAGAGGCCCGGCCGGTCATGGAAATGCTGCGCAACGAGATCAACGAATCCATCAACCTCACCGTCCGCGAAGGCGATGAAGTGATCTACGTGGAACGGGCTGTCCCCAACCGCATGATGCGTGTTGAACAGGTCATCGGCAGCCGCGCCCCCCTGCACGTCACCGCCGTGGGCAAACTCATGTTGCATGAACTGGGGGACGACTTCATCCGGGCCTATGCCGAACGCACCGGCCTCAGACCCTACACAATGCACACCCGCACCACAACCGATGCCCTCAAACAGGATCTGCAACAGGCCGTCAAACAGGGTTATGCGTATGACGATGAAGAAGCCGAAATCGGCGTTGGTTGCATCGGCGTCCTTATCCGCAGCCATGCCGGAGAAGTCCTCGGCGGCCTCTCCGTCTCCGCCCCCATTGAACGCAGAAAAAATGGCTGGGGGGCGTTGTTAAAACAGGCGGCGGGGGAGATAGGGAGGAGGTTGTGATAATTAATATTTCGTGAAAGCAAGCCGGGAATAACCAGTGATGTTTAATCCGGTGATTGACATCCTACTTCTATCTCAAGCTTCCCTTTATATGTGATATCAACATCTGAGGAGATAATAAACGCTAACGGCATTTCGGCAGCAGTTCGGGTATTTTTCAGTCCACGCAATCTTTCCAGCTTAATAACACCACCTTCAATATCAGGAAGCTCTGTTACTTGGTAATACAAAAGCCGTGATTTGCATCCACAGTAAGCGGTGACTTTCTTGAATTGTGTATGAGTAAACAATACCATACCTTGCTTTGTCATCTCGACTCTTTCAGGTGTCAGGCCAATACACCTGTCAACGTGATTTTTAAACTTGATTCTATCGACTCGAGGAACATTTTTCTCAGATGCGGTGCTCGTCTTGTTGTGAGCAAAACCACCACATGCGACGAATAAAAACTGTATGCAAATCGCCAAAGCAAGTTTATGTGTGGTCATGTTTTTCATATACAAAATTTATTTATGGTCTTCTTGTACCACCATATGTAGACGTATGTCTATAATCAACTTTCAGATTTATAAAAAATTAGAATAGAACCAAAAAATCATGGCGTCAGCGGGGAAATAAATTTTTCGTACTCACCCAGCCCACACAACCAAAACAATAACTATACTTCCATCATCACCCCTGCCGGATTTACCTGTATGCCGCGCCATAAAAAGCGGGTTTCCTCACAACGTTCCATTCAAACCGTGCTTGACCAATATCAGCGTCAGGTGATTATTCCCCATTGTCACCGTTGTACAAAACCCTGTTGCAGCTTGAATGAAGTAGTACTGGAGTTTGACTGGAAGCAGTTGCAGGATTTCTATCAGCTTGAAACCGGGCAAAATGCCTTTGACCGCAGTTTGAAAAACGGTACAGGTCCACACTGGATACGCAAAAAAAATGACCTGTATTATGCGCATGGTTCGCCCTGCCCGGCCTACGACACGGCATCGCGTCGATGCAGTTATTATCAATCCCGGCTCAAGCCGCAGAATTGCAGTGACTTTCCGGTCTATCTGGATAATGAGACCATTGTGCTGGACAGCCGCTGTGAAGCGGCCGGTGTTGAGAATTTGATTTCAGCTTTACAGGAAAAATTTCCCGCCAGGGTGTTTACCTGCCGGCGATCAGCCCGTTTGCCGGTGCTGTTATATATAGAATCAAAACACTAACAAATTATAACCATCATTTACCTCTGGTATACTTACTGAATCCGTCATCGCTCTGATGATAGTCTGATTAAAATGATGGGATGGAGACGTCACTTCCCCATCCCACGTACCTGGTTACATCAAAGAACTAAAACCTGAATTCCATACCAACGCCGAGGAAGGTATTGGTTGAACTGGTGCCACCGGTATCTGAATCCCTTGAACTGTACATGGCATAGCCGGTTGTTTGCTTGTCGTACTTGTGTTCATAACCGATTGCCAGCAAGGTGTTTTCCGTTACGGTCGGGGCATTGTCTTCCACCATGACATACTGGACCTTGAACTTGCCCGTGCTGCCAGTCTTCATCCCCATGCTGAAACCCATCCAGGTTTCTTCGTTGTTGGCATTGGTCGCTGTTGCCACACCATTTTGGTAGAGGAAACCAACCTGCATCTCTTTCATCTGATAGATGGCTACAAGACGCATCTGGCTGTCACTCTCCGCACCGGCGCCGTTTTCATACATGCTCTGCGCAATACCGAGATAGAGCGGACCGGCTTTATATTTGAGCGAGAACATGATGTTGTCGGCCGGCCCGGTATCGGCATTACCACCGGTACCCGGATCTTCGCCCGGGGCGAAGGCGATAGAGTAGTCGATCTTGCCGGAGCCGCCCAGGTAGGTCACCATGCTGTCCATGCGATCTTCACCGGTTTGATCTCCGGCCCTGGCAAAGTCACCATCGGTGTCATTGAACTGATCAAAATCTTCCTGGATCAGCTTCAATGGGGTTTCCTGTCGACCGAGTCGCAGCTCGCCAAACCCCCCTTTTAAACCGACATACTGATCCCGCCTGCTCAAACCGGCGGTATTGTCACCCGTACCGTAGTCATCACTGTCCGGATTCACCCCGAACTCAATGTTATAAATGCCCGACAGATCCTTGTTGAAACTGCGCGAACCTTTCACACCCAGTCGTGATGAATGGCTGCGCATCTGCCAGTTATTGGTTATCTTGGTACCGGCGACTTCCTCCTGTACCTGCCCATAACTCAAATGGAGCCGTCCATATACCTCAGGGTCTGCGGCCATCGACATCAAGGGTGTCAACATACCTGCCAACAACCCCGTGGCTATCATTTGTTTTCTCATTTTATTCTCCCCGTAAAGATTGGATTTGTATTGACGGCCGAATGATACTCCATCACACATATAAATAGCGTGAACCAGAACGAGACTACAATAAATTTCGTTTTCCATGTCTGCCGGTTGGGATTCGTTCCCGGCCCGCCGTCTGATAACCAGACAATCCGTAAATCACCCGTGGCTTGTTTTTTCGGCATTGCGCCACGCCTTCACCCCATCTGCCGGCATTTCTTCTCTTGAAATTCAATAAGATAGAAAACAACCATAATTTTTTGAACTATTTCCAGTCATACCTGCCCAAATTTTCAGATGATGTATCAGACGAGATGATTCAGTGTCACAGCGTTTTAATCAATTTCTCGCGATTTGCCTGGCAGGCCTGATCGGTCTGTCGCCGGTGATGGCAACGTCCATGGCGGATAATTCGAAGCATGACGTTATGCATTGCCTGGTACACCAGACAGATCAATGCCCGCACCATGCAGACGGTAATAGCGGATGTGATTTCCATCAATGCTTTACACAAGTCATGAATTTCGCAGCGCCAGTTATGCTCGGGACCGGCCGACCGGCCGAACACGCCCTGCCTCGCGGTGACAACCCACCAACACCAGTTGATCAAACCTCACTCTATCGCCCTCCCAGGGCCTGAAACCAGCCACGATTTGTTTCTGCATAGACCATACTTGGAGATATGCAGCCAGTTTCAGTTTCCATACATCCGTTTAGAGATGTACAAAAATGAGGATATCGCAATGTCAAAATTGATCTTGCCTTCTAACACAGTTTCATTATCCCGCCGTCGCTTTGTCCAGGGTCTGGCAGCAGGCGGCGCATTGATGGGGCTGGGATTAAATCCACTCTCCGGCATGGCCGCCCCGCTGCAACAGCGCATGGGGCCACAAACCCTGCGCGGTAATCGGTTTGATCTCACTTACAGCCCCACACCGGTTAACTTTACCGGCAGTGAACGCATGGCCACCGCCATCAATGGCTCTGTCCCCGCGCCGGTATTGCGCTGGAAAGAGGGAGAAACAGTCACTCTGACCGTGAAAAACATGCTGGCGACGGACACCTCTATCCACTGGCACGGTCTGATCCTTCCATACAAAATGGACGGTGTACCCGGGATCAGTTTTAACGGCATCAAGCCGGGTGAGAGTTTTACTTACAGGTTTCCGGTCATACAAAGCGGCACCTACTGGTATCACAGCCATTCCGGTTTTCAGGAACAAACGGGTGCATATGGTGCGATCATTATCGACCCGAAGGAACCGGAACCCTTCAAGTATGATCGTGACTATGTGGTAATGCTGTCGGATTGGTCCGATGAAGACCCAACTGATGTCTATGCCAGGTTAAAGAAACTGTCCCATTATTATAATTTCCGTGAACGTACCCTTGGCGAGCAGTTCAGTGAAATGCGTGAAAAGGGCCTGGGTAGTTACTATGATGAGCGCTCGATGTGGAACTGCATGCGCATGTCAGACCGGGACATCTCCGATGTCACCGGTTATACCTATACCTTCCTGATGAACGGCGTCACCCCGGCGGAAGGCTGGATGGGTCTGTTCAAGCGCGGCGAAAAAGTCCGCCTGCGCTTTATCAATGCCGCCGCCATGACCTTTTTCGATGTACGCATCCCCGGTCTGAAGATGACCGTGGTGGCGGCGGATGGTAATTACATCGAACCGGTCAGTGTGGACGAGTTTCGTATCGGCGTGGCCGAAACCTATGACGTGATTGTCGAACCCAAACATGATCACGCCTATAGCGTATTCGCCCAGGCCATCGATCGCAGCGGTTATGCCCGCGGCACCTTAACTCCGGACCCCGCCCTGACAGCAGATGTTCCCCCCATGGACCCGGCGCCGATCCTGACCCACGCTGACATGGGCATGGGCGCCGATCATGAATGTATGGGTGGCGGGCATGCCGGCCACAACATGAGTGGCATGAATAACACCAGCCAAAAAATGGATGGTATGGATCATTCAGGCCATAACATGCAGGGAATGGATCATTCCGGACATAACATGCAAGGCATGGATCATTCCCAACATGGCATGCAGATGAAATCAACAATGGGTTCAGGTCGTGCGGGCTATGGCAGCAAACGTCCCATCGTCCATGCCGACACCGAGCAGGGACCGCATATCGACATGCTGGCCGACGGGGCACAGTATCGACTGGATGATCCCGGTGTCGGCCTGCGCAACAACGGGCGTCATGTGTTGACCTATGCCGACCTGCGCAATCTCAAAAAGACACCCGACCTGCGAGAACCGGAACGAGAGATCGATTTACACCTCACCGGCAACATGAGTCGCTACATGTGGTCCATCAACGGCGTGAAATATGCCGAGTCTGAACCCTTGCGCTTTAAGTATGGTGAGCGATTGCGCATCAATTTCATCAACGACACCATGATGAACCACCCCATGCACCTGCACGGTATGTGGAGCGATCTTGAAACCGGTGACCCCAAACACATCCCGCGCAAGCACACGGTCATTGTCCAGCCCGGCTCAAGGATCAGCTATCTTGTCACGGCTGATGCCAAAGGTGAATGGGCCTATCACTGCCATCTGATCTATCACATGGCTGGTATGTTCCGAAAAGTGGTTGTGAAATGAGGAGGCGCGACATGAAAACATTTTATCGTAATCTGATGCTGGGACTGTTACTGCCACTGAATGCTTTTGCCGCCGGTGGCGATGATCCCCTGCTCACCATGGTAAAAGTTGATCAGCTTGAAACCCGTAACAGTGACGAAGGGACGGAAACAGTGCTGGATGGACATCTCTGGATTGGCTATGACCTGCACAAACTCTGGATCAAAACCGAGGTCGAGCAGTTTGAAGGTGAAACCGAAGCAGCGGAACTGCAGGCGCTCTACAGTCGCGCTGTTGCACCCTATTGGGACTTGCAAATCGGTGTGCGGCGTGACATTCGACCTGAACCAAAGCAGGACTGGCTGGTCGTGGGCTTTGAAGGACTCGCCCCCTACTTCTTCGAAACAGATATTGCCCTGTTTATCGGAGAAGAAGGTCGCACTGCCGCCAGGCTGGAAATGGAATATGAGTTCATGTTCACCCAACGACTGGTCCTCTCACCGGAGATCGAAATCAATTTCTCCGGCAAAGACGAACCGGCCCGCGGCATTGGTGACGGCCTCACCGATATCGAATTCGGCCTGCGCCTGCGTTATGAAATACGTCGTGAGTTCGCACCATATATAGGTATCAACTGGAGTGGCAAGTTCGGCAAAACCGCTGACTATGCCAAAGCGGCTGCGGAAGAAACCAGTAAAACCCAACTGGTTGCCGGCATTCGGTTCTGGTTTTAAACCGGCGCAGATACACCGGGTTGGTCAAAGAGACCGGCCCGGTCATACAGGATTTGTTTTATTGCCCATTGCCACATTTGAGCATGCCTTGTAATGAAGTTTATATTCATTGAGACATCAAAAAGCCGGTCGGCTTCACCATCAGATAAAATCTGTATCCACGAAAATTATGTCAGATATAATTCGCAGTGAATTTTGCCTGAATCTTAATCCGGCGATGTTCCCCAGACACTGTGAAAAAAACAGACATATTCTTTCTTGCCGCCCAGCTTGCATAAATTGAGTGCATTGGTTCTAAATTCACCCGGCCGGTTTTTTATTTTGCTATAACCCGCACCTGACATGAGAGCGATCTTAAAGGGCACAGGAAAAGTCGCCTGTTCTTTCAGGAGCATAATAGCTTGTTGATATTCGTCATAGCTCAACCGAAAAATGTCATTACCGGCGGCACGTCGGGGATCGTGGCGGACATGAACCACCTGCAATTTGGAAGGTGGTACTGCGAAGAGAGGAACAGCGCCACCACGACTATCCCAATATGGTTCATAGACCCGGAAAACAAGCCGGTACTCATCTTTTTTTGTAGCGGAAAAGCTGACTACTTCAATATATTGAGTAGTCATATGGGAAAAACCGGTTAACGGTATAACCATCATCCACATGACGACTAACACACGTGCTATTTTTTGCTTTTCTCTGCAGATATGCACAGTGCCGGTGTCCTTTTCCGTGTTAACCCGACTGCCCGTGCCTGTCAGGCATAACGACAGTCTACGGGCGTTTTTTCCAGGTGGTCAAAGAAGCCGGAGATTTTCTTTTCGATATAACGGGCTTCACTGACGTCGCGTAATTCATTCAATATGGCTACCCTGACATCCTGATCCTTGATCACACCAATTTCCCAGCCATGTTCCCCCAACAGGATATACAGTTTATTGAAGTCCCGGGTTTGGATTTCGACCACCTTTGAGAAGGTAATCGGACCGGATTCAACAATGATATTGTCTTTCCCGAGAAGAATTCTGGTGCTGTTCAGATAGAAAGCAAACAATTCATAGGCCTTGACGTAGATCATGATACCAATCATCACGCCAAGCACTTCTGCTTTATTAAAAATACTATAGGTAAATATCATCAACAGGATGATGAGAATGACTGTTTTTTTGAAAAATGTTCCGGGTTGATACCACTTGTAGAGCATATCCAGTCGTTCCGGATAGTGTTTGGCTGAAAGGCTGCCAAATTGTTCTTTTTCGACCTGCATCTTGTGACTGCCCGATTTCAGGATAATGACAGAGGAACTATCTATACCGGAATAATATCAACTCCCTGCATCGGTAATCCGGATCGGCATCACATTATTATCATTCCACCGGACCGGGACCAGTCCGTCTTCGCGGGTATTTTCACTTCAATTTGGCAAAGGCCGCCGCCATGGCGGTGTTTTGCGGTGCGGCCTGTTTGGTTTTCTCCCTGCTCTTGTTGGCCTTGCCTTTGGGTTTGTCCGGCGCGGGTTGCTGCGGGTCCGGACTGTCGGTAAGACGCATGGTAAGACCGATGCGTTTGCGTTGAATGTCGACTTCCATCACCTTGACCTTGACCACATCACCGGCCTTGACCACTTCACGCGGGTCTTTGATGAACTTGTCGGACATGGCCGAGATATGCACGAGTCCATCCTGATGCACGCCGATATCCACAAAGGCGCCGAAGTTGGTGACATTGGTGATCACCCCTTCGAGCAACATGCCCTGTTGCAGATCGGCGATCGCTTCCACGCCTTCCTTAAAGGCGGCGGTTTTGAATTCGGGGCGCGGGTCGCGGCCCGGCTTTTCCAGCTCTTTCAGAATATCCCGCACGGTCGGTTCACCGAAGTGATCATCGGTATAGTCATTGGCCGCCAGTGTTTTGAGAAAACGACTGTCGCCAATCAGTTCACCAATTGCTTTTTTGTTCTTTTGCAGGATGCGTTCCACCACCGGATAGGCTTCCGGATGCACGGCTGAGGCGTCCAGCGGGTTATCACTGTTGCGTACCCGTAAAAAACCGGCCGCCTGTTCAAAGGCCTTGGGTCCCAGTCGCGGCACTTCCAGTAACTGTTGGCGATTGCGGAACGCACCGTTTTGTTCGCGGTAGTTGACGATATTGCCCGCCAGGGTCTCGGACAAGCCGGCCACCTTGGCCAGCAAGGGTACCGAAGCGGTGTTGATCTCCACACCCACGGCGTTTACGCAATCCTCCAGCACCGCATCAAGTTTGCGCGCCAGTTGGTATTGATTCACATCGTGTTGGTACTGGCCCACACCGATAGACTTGGGTTCGATCTTCACCAGTTCAGCCAGCGGGTCCTGCAAGCGACGAGCGATAGAGACAGCACCGCGCAAGGATACATCCAGATCAGGAAACTCACGCGCCGCCAACTCTGAAGCGGAATAGACCGAAGCACCGGCCTCGCTCACCACAATACTGTGCAAACGCAGTTCGGGATATTTTTTGATCAACTCTTTGGCCAGCTTGTCGGTCTCGCGTGAGGCGGTACCGTTACCGATACTGATCAACTCCACGTTATGTTTGGCCGCCAGTTTGGCCAACACAGCGATGGATTGATCCCACTGGTTTTTCGGTACATGTGGATAGATGGTCGCGTGTTCCAGCAATTTGCCGGTGCTGTCCAGCACCACCACTTTGACACCGGTACGCAGACCGGGGTCCAGTCCCATGGTTGCCCGAGTTCCGGCCGGTGCCGCCAGCAACAGATCACGCAGGTTTTCACCGAAGACGCGGATCGCCTCATCCTCGGCCCGTTCCCGCAGGCGGGTAAAGAGTTCGTTTTCCATTTGCAGGGCGAGTTTGACACGCCAGCCCCAACGCGCCCCTTCCATCAACCAGCGATCAGCGGCGCGTCCCTGTTGTGATAGATTAAAATGTCCGGCCACCATACCGTCACACACACCGAAGTCAGTGACCTGCGGCAGGTCATCCTGCTGTGGCACAAACAGTTTTACACGTAACACACCTTCATTGCGGCCGCGAAAGATCGCCAGGGCACGATGCGAGGGAATATCTTTTATCGCTTCTGCAAACTCAAAGTAGTCCTTGAACTTGGCGCCATTCTCCGCCTGGCCATCAATGACCGTGGATTTCAGTTGTGCATTGTCCCAGACATGATCGCGTACTCGCCCCACCAGATCCGCCTCATCACCGACCCGCTCCAGAAAGATATTGCGCGCCCCTTTCAACACGGCCTCGGCATCTTCAAAACCGGCCTCTTTATTCAGATAGGCCAGTGCCGCCTCTTCAGGTTGCAGATTGGGATCATCCAGCAGTGCATCCAGCAAAGGCTCGATACCCGCTTCACGGGCAATCTGTGCCTGGGTGCGGCGTTTGGGTTTATAGGGTGCATACAGATCTTCCAGCCGGGTCTTGGTATCCGCTTCCAAAATCGTCTTTTTCAAGTCATCCGTGAGCTTGCCCTGTTCGTCAATAGACTTGAGAATGGCCTCGCGGCGTTGCTCCATCTCGCGCAGATACAACAAACGCTCTTCCAGAAAACGCAATTGGGTATCATCCAGCCCTGAGGTGGCTTCTTTACGATAACGGGCGATAAACGGCACCGTTGCCCCCCCATCCAGCAATTCGATGGCCGCATTGACCATGTGCGACTTGACCGCCAATTCCCCGGCTATTTTCTCGGCAATATTCATGAATAATCTCGCTGCAAAAGGCATGAAAAAAACAGCAGAGAGTTTAACAAATACTGATCGCCAGTCCAGTTATCCCGTCATGAAAAACAGAAATTTATATTTGTCAAATAACAGCCTTAAAGAAAATCAAGACTTGAAAACAATAACGTTTAATGTTTGGCGATGTCAGTCGCCGGTCTGGATTTCTAATACGGAGAGAATACTGTAACAGGTGATGAGGAGATTGGGATCACCGGCTCTGTGAAGTGCAGAGCCGGCGTACATGAGTTTAGTTACAAACAAAACCGTCGCGGGTTTTATTACATGACGTTGTCCCGTCCGGCAGGTTGCTCATGATAGAGACAGTCCCGCCATAGGCACGGTACTTACAGACCAGGGTCGGCTTGCCACCAATGCGCATAATATCAGTGCCGGCCAGATTACCGCGTTGCGGTGTCTGCCACCAGGGCTGGGGAATTGATGAGGTAATGTTCACATCAACTGAACGAACCGGACAGTCAACCTTTTTAGTGACTTTTGCAGCGGCTGCTTCAACGCGACTGCTGTGCATCTTGTTTTCATACGCAGTCTGTTTGCGAATTTCCGGAGTGACGCAAACCCGGTCTTTGCGAATGGCTTCACGCCAGACATAGCCCTGTTTACATTTTTCACCCTTTTCAATGCGCGACTTGGCTTCCATATTGTCTTTTCTGGCCTGTTCACGGGATTGGGGCACAACGCAGACATAGTCACCTTTATATGCTTCGCGCCAGACAAACCCCTGTTTACACTTGGCCGCCGCATAAAGCTCACTGGAAAAAAGTACGCCAAGTAAAAGCAGACTGATCATTGATAATTTGTTTTTATGCTTCATAAATTACCTTCTTGTGTTGGTGGATGTGTAATAAAACAGTAACGGCCTCCGCCGCAGCGCTACCTGACCATTATGCCGACCAACAACAGATTCCCCCGATGCGACCTCACGCTCCGGACAAACAGTCATGGTCAGTCTTCTTCTATTCCCTGATATTCATCGTGGATATTAGGAATGTTAGTACAGGTCGGCAGCCAGTCAAGGTATGTCGCGCCGGCTGCACAAACTTATTTTTTAACTAACTGTTTTTATGATAGAAACAGAACGGCTTAACAACCCCTGAACCAGGCTGTTAGACAGTGACGACATTCTTGCCTGCCGCCGTCACCGGCAGTGTTGAATCACCCGGACAAGGAGCCAGAAAAACATGCTGACTCACCAGACACGGTGCTAACCCGCCTTCCCCGGCACACTCATCACTTACAATTGCCTGGCAACCTTCTCCCAACCGGAAGACTTGATAAACGATGCATGCACCATGCCTTTGAATCTTTTCCAGACACCGGGCTGCAGAAAATCATCCGGATTGGGTGACTTGTTAATGATCGCTTGTGTTAACCAGTCAGGATCAAAAGCCCCCCATACTCCGGCAATATTGAACAGATTGCCGGACACAGCAGGGGCCACCTCATAAAGACATATCCTGAATAACTCTTGTTTCGAATACTGCGATTTTTTCAATTCAGCCGCAATACGAATAAAATCTTCCTCCTGCAACTCCCCATCCAGCCAGAATTCGGACAACACATCCCAGACCGGAAAGCGTTTAGTAATTATTGCTGCTGACCAGGACATGGCTTTCAATAAAATAATATATTTCTTGTATGCTGCATGAAATGTACCTCACCAGAAACTCGCTACGATATACCGACCACACTGTCTCAGCATCAGTTCACATTCAAATAAAAAAGAGAAACAGGTTTGTCGCCGGACGACACTGCATAATCTCGACTCGGAAAAAACTTCCGAACATCCGGCTTGCTCGTGTATTTTTTGTATATATTGCAACCGTTTCTGTTCCGCCATTTTTTCTTATAATGAAAAAAGCCTAACTCTCGCTTGTTTCGGAGATAGCCGGCGGAGAGTCTTTGCAATGTATAGCAAATGGTTAACAAACAACATGTATACAAATGCAATATGAGTACACGCGCTGTTTATGTTCATTCATGATCTCGCCATGAATCAAGTTGATAAACAACACCCGTATGACGCAACACCAATTTCTGATAATCCTTCAATTTGCTCTCTATGAAAAACTGTTCTGTCAGAAATTTTCTCAAAAAATAAAACCATAAACGAATCACTGATATGGAATGTTTGTTTGGGGCAAACAAAATCGCTCCCTTGTATTGCTTTTCTTTAACGAATCGTTTAATCAAAGTCAGAAGCTTCATACAATCTTCCAAGGTTATCGTAACATTGATAACATCGCAGGTATTTACAATTTCCCAAAAGCCACTTTGGACAGCCGAATCAAGCAGTATTTTCTCGAAATAATCCTTCAAATCATAATAAGTAACTTCGCCTATACCATAGGTATAAACGACATTACTACTTTCATCATATTTGTATTTTATTGGCATATTTCATAGACATCATGACAAATAAAACCGAGCTAATCTTCTTGACTTTTTAAAATATACCTCCCTGTGTCTCCCGGCAAAAGTAATCCAGACAAGAAAACAATCAAACCATAAACTCACCCGGATTATTCGCGAGAACCAGTACTTTAACGATCACACCAAAATATATTCATAAAAGCACAATACTTCTCTGAGATTAATCATCCCAATTATAATCATCAATATTGAATTCTTCATCCATATCGATTTCAATACAAGGTATAAATCTCAAATATTTCAGACAGCAATCTTCCAGCCCGGCCTTTATATCCTCATGAATAATAATAGTAGAAGGTGATTCAGCAAGTCTGAACATTTTTGCTCCATCGGCCTTTTGCTCATCTATCACCAGATTTCTGAACCCGACGGCAATCCGACCACTGCCGCCCATATCGATATAATCAGATCTGGTCATATCCGCAGCTGCAATGGTACCAATGATATTGACGATTTTGTAGGTATCTATACACTCGTTTTGATTGGGTACCAGCAAGGTAGCCGGCCAGGTTTGCAAATTACTGACGCCGAGCATCGTCAGTGTCCTGAACATAGTGTCACTCATAATGGGAAACGGCAGACTATAGAAATCCGCCATACCGGTATCTCCCTCTGTATATTCGTATAACCGAATTACCACTGGCTCATCAAGTTTTAGATCCAGAACGTTTCCACTAATAAAATCTATTGGCTCCAAGGCGGATGATTCGCCGTCATAAACGGCCGAATAGGGACCGGGTTCAATCAGATCATTTTCTTCCAGTATGTAGTACATATTCGGCGGCCTGTTTGCCCTTATAGCGTGACTCTATATCTCGGCCCAATCGACCAACAAAGCGGACGGTCGGATTGTTTATAAACACTTTACCCGATTGCATAAAATCAAATCCCTCTGCCTGCTTAAATCACTGTTGCGATTTTCCAACTCAATCAATGAGCTAATTTATCTCAGAACCGGATTTATTCCTGATGATAATTCTGATTCTCAAGCTGGTTCCCAAACCATTGTCCTTATCCCGTACAATATCAATCTCAACCCGCTCGTGGTCAGGAATGATATCAATTGGCATACCACGCTTCCAGTTGCCTTTTTCTTGTATTGATTTAATCACCGTTAATACATTTTTGATGTTGTATTTGGTAACCCACTTTATCTCATACAACATACTGTAGGCCGCATCCAGTATCCATTTATCAGCTGTCGCATAATGGATCAACTGAATATCATAATCGATGATAAAATCTACACAGGATGTTTGCCTAATCACCACCTGATCAGAATCCACAAACATAAAAGACTCGGTAATATCCCGGTCGCTCTTTTTTGACAGGTAGTAATTTGTAATCATCCGGGATGATGACTTGACCATTGCCATGGGCAGGGCACTGTTGCATTCAACACCGTGCGTCATTATAGGAAAAGATATCACCACAACAGCAACTGCGTACCGCATACGAATAAAAGCGGTCTTTTTTGTCAGCCTGCGTTCCATTCATAACCCATAATTGGCTCGCTAGAGACTTTTATAGCGTTTCTTGATTGTTTCAACAATATGCTTTGCCTCTGCCTCATCAAGTCCGGCTCCGAACTGATGCGTGCTTCGTCCATAGTCAAATTCCACGGCACCGCCTGACATACCCCAGTACTCCATACCGCGATTTGAAACCTGTATCGATGAATTGTTTGAACTTGCCCGAAGCTCCTTGATATGAGCTATTTCATATTCTTTCGAACGCCTGAACAGAACAAAATTTCTTACGTGCGTCAGCGCCACACCATCAATGCGTACAACTTCTTTACCATTAATGTTATAAAGCCATGCCAATATTGCAAATACCCCACCCGCTGTCCAACCGGCAAGCCAGACAACCAAAAACAGAGATACCGCATCACGCCCCGCGCCCAAAAGTTCCCTTATCGCTGAGACCTCACCGACCCCCCATCCGACAAGCCAAAATGACATAAATATAATTAAAAAATAATTTTTCCGGGCCGGAATAATTATTTCAATCCCTTGTGGCAAATCTTGTATAGTTGTTCTGCCTTTACCCGGTTCAATCTTTGCCATAATACTCTTCTTTATTTTCCACTAACTGTGAGATAAAAATACTGAACAAAAGGACGGAGCGTTTGTTGCTTAACCACTTTACCGGATTGCACAAAATCAAATCCATCCGTCAGCTTTAACTTCATGTTTAACTCCACGGTCTGGACTCAAGGTCTTCCGGAGGCTCGCGTTGCTCACCTCGGATATACTTCTCGAATTCACGCTCCTCTCGCCAATGTGTATAAGTATACATGTTCTTGATCACACGTTCATACGCAATACGCATCTGCCTGGCAACTTGCACTGCCGGCATACGACCAGAGAGTGAACAGAGTCCCGGGACAGCAAGCCTTAGCGGTTTATGATGGGCCTGAACCACACCAAGTATCGCTTTCATGGCCAGATAGGCATTGACACTTAACGATACATCAGCCGGATAACGCATTGTTGGAGCGCATACCAAATAAGGAAACTGGAGATGCCCTGTCTCCACGATTGTTGCCAAGCCCACAGGTAGTTCTCCAAAAAATTGGCACGCAATTCGTTCGCGCACGATCGTCTCTACATCGCGCCCGAAGAAGTCGCGCAACTTACCGTCCAGCCCGCCATCCATGTTCCCGAAGCTATTCGCCGGCGATATCAGAGTATTTGCATCCACATTAAATATCGAGCCGCATTCAACCCGAACAGACGGATAATGACAAAACTCATTCGACCATGCGTCAACAATATCTGAATTAAGATCAACAAGAACTATTTGTTCAATAGACATTGATACTTGTTCTCAAGATATATAGTTGGTCACGTCTTGCAATAATACGTACGTTTGTTTGTCAATATCTATAATTTGGACGGTGGTATTATTGGTTAAGAATTTTACCAGATTGTACAAAATTAAATCCCTCCGTCACCTTTAACTAATCCAATACCTTTCTCTCGCCAGCCTGATTTTTTTCCCGACAACCCAACGACTTGCTTACTGCCAATCTATTGTTGGGGTTCATTCTTCACCCCAACCTTACGCACTGTCTGAATATTGCAATAATGTTTTAACATATAGCTGAAAAGCAGTTATTCACATTTTGTTTTTATTTGGATGTGAGATTTTTTATGTCTAAATGTTAGATTATTGATAGTTGTATTCTCATTTTTTAAGGTAGTGCGATCTGACATAAAAAATGTATTTTTATCTTCTTTAGACAAACAGGATAACATGGTGCCGTCTCCAGTCTTATGAAAAATAAAGCGGCACTTATAATCATTTCCCGGTAAATCAAACAGTTCTAATTGTGGCGCATCGCCAGTGCCAAATGTAAAATTCTTTTCCAATGTGTATTTATTGTCCTTAATTAAATCCCAAATTGTTATTGTGCATTTCGCTGAACCTGCGATTGATACAGAAGAAGATAGAAACAACCCTATAATAATGATAATTTTTTCCCGAGTCATAGTCATTCTAGATAATCAGAATTTGAATAAATACATTACTTAGTTTTCAGCATTGCATGAGCCATAATATTGAGATGGTACAATAATATCCAATATAGTGGCCCTACTATGCACTGAATTACCAGCTCCATCAATCGCAGTAGTCATAACATTTCTTGATGATGTAATCTCAATAAAAGTGATCCCCCCCCTCATCTGGTTAATTTGAGGAATAACTTCTTCCAAACCCTGATTACCAACTACAAAAGCTTTTCCCGTTACGGTATCAACAGTAAATTTGAGTGTAAACTTACCTTTTACCTTTTCGAGGCCCTTTGGACTACTTACTGTTGAATAATTGCAGTTATAAGTAATCGTCTTAGCATGTGCCGGATAAACCACTAACAATAATAGTAAAAAAATTAGTCTCATGTTCCCTCCCTAATTACACCACGGCAATCGTCGCCCACCTGAATAGGCTTCAGCGGAATACGGACCAAAAGCATGAGTGATTGATGGTATAAACAAAAATAGTATTAAGAATCTCATTATTTAAAGTTCATTTTTGCGACACATTTTTCACGCGCAGATATTGCGTTATCTATTATCTTCTTATCATCGCTATTCAAAGAATTATAATTTAACTCTTCTTTTGATTTTGTAGTTATCGCAATGTAATTGTAAAAATTGATAATTACAGGTCTGGAAGAACCAATGCATTCACAAAATTTTGAATGGCCAAAAGATTTGAGGCAATTAGTCCGAAACCTGGCTGTTGTTTCATTTAGCATTACCTTCATCTTCTCTATATTTCTCATTGCATTCTCAAAATTCTCTCTATGTTGAATATTTTCGAGAGAATCAGAAATTGCTAACGAAGGCGTAAGCAGAAGTATGAATACCCATTTTCGCATAAAACCCCCTTTTTTCTGAGAATCGCTACTCTAGCAGTCCACACTACTATCCGAGAATAATGAGGCTAAAGCAAAGAAAGGTTGAGAGCATTAAATCAACTAAACAGAGAGAACCGCAACTACTAAATATGGCCAGTCGTAGCCCATAGGTAGCCCAGCAGATGAACAGACTTATTGAATCATATATAACTTATTGAAAAATATGGTAGCGAGGGGGAGACTCGACCGTTTTGCCGGGAGCAAAACGGGTCGCACGCAGTGCGCCCGCAGGGTGACGCACACGGAAGTGCGTCAACAGCTTCCGACCGAAGCATTAAATCAGGAGGTCGGGCCTGATAATGGCCACTAAAATGGAAACGTACCGGGAAGTATTAAATGGTAGCGAGGGGGAGACTCGAACTCCCGACCTCAGCATTATGAGTGCTGCGCTCTAACCGGCTGAGCTACCTCGCCAAAATGAGGGGCGCATTCTGTCGTTTCGCCCCCGGCTTGTCAAGCCATAAGATCACCCTGTTTGGGTCATCTTTATATAAATCAATCAGTTACACATTAAAGCGGAAGTGCATGATGTCACCGTCCTTGACGATGTACTCCTTGCCTTCCAGGCGCAGTTTGCCGGCTTCCTTGGCGCCGTGTTCGCCGTTGTATTTGATGTAGTCGTCGTAGCCGGTGACTTCGGCCCGGATGAAGCCTTTTTGGAAGTCGGTGTGGATGACACCGGCGGCTTCGGGGGCGGTGGCGCCTTTTTTCACGGTCCAGGCGCGGACTTCTTTGACCCCGGCGGTGAAGTAGGTCTGCAGGCCGAGCAGGTCGTAGCCGGCACGGATCACGCGGTTGAGGCCCGGTTCTTCCAGCCCCAGTTCAGCGAGAAATTCCGCCCGCGATTCTTCGTCCAGTTCCACCATTTCCGATTCGATGGCGGCACAGACGGGGACAACCGGGGCGTTTTCACCGGCGGCATATTCGCGCACGGCGTCCAGCAGCGGGTTGTTCTCAAAGCCGTCTTCGCTGACGTTGGCGATGTACATGGCCGGTTTGATGGTAAGCAGGAACAGTTCACGCAGTATCAATTTCTGATCGGCATCCAGTCCCATGGAGCGGACCATTTTGCCTTCATCCAGCCAGGCCTTGACCTTTTCCAGCAGGGCCAGTTTGGCCTTGGCGTCCTTGTCACCGGACTTGGCGACCTTGGCGTTTTTGAGGATGGCCTTGTCCACGCTCTCCAGATCGGCCAGGGCCAGTTCCGTGTTGATGACTTCGATATCGTTAATGGGGTTGACCTTGCCGGCGACGTGCACCACGTCGTCGTTTTCGAAACAGCGCACCACGTTGGCGATGGCGTCGGTTTCGCGGATGTTGGCCAGGAATTTGTTGCCCAGACCTTCTCCCTTGGAGGCGCCCGCCACCAGACCGGCGATATCGACGAACTCCATGCTGGTGGGGATGATCTTTTGCGGTTTGACGATGGCCGCCAGTTGGTCCAGCCGCGGGTCGGGCATGGGTACGATACCCACGTTGGGTTCGATGGTGCAGAAGGGGTAGTTCTCCGCCTGGATACCGGCCTTGGTCAGTGCATTAAACAGCGTGGATTTGCCCACATTGGGCAGACCGACGATACCGCATTTGAATCCCATGTATGTGTCCCGAGTCTATTTTGTGTGTAAGTGGTTCATCGCCTTTTGCTGCTCGCCTTCCACCACCATGGGCAGGACGACCAGCAGGGCGTCAATGGCCCGCTCGATATCAATGCGATCATCCGTGGTCACTTTATTGAGGACATGTCCTGTGACCCGTGATTTGTCGCCGGGATGACCGATGCCGATTCGGGCGCGGTAAAAGTTGTTACCGCCCATTTTGCTGATAATGTCGCGCAGGCCGTTGTGGCCGCCATGGCCACCGCCCTGCTTGAGGCGAACGGTTCCGGCAGGCAGATCCAGTTCGTCGTGTACGACAAGGATATTTTCCAGTTCGATCTTGTAAAACCGGGCCAGGGCTTGCACGGCCTGACCGCTTAAATTCATCCAGGTCATGGGTTTGAGCAACCAGACCTCGTCACCACCGATACGGCAACGGCCGGCATCACCGAAGAACTTCTTGTCCGGTTTGAAGTCGGCGCCGTATTTGCGGGCGACGGTATCCAAAAACCAGAAACCGGCGTTGTGCCGTGTATCTTCGTATTCCCGGCCTGGATTCCCCAGACCGACAATCATTTGCACACGAGACAACGCCGGTTTCCTTATTTATCGCTGAGCTGATGTTTGCCGGAAGGCGCCCCGGAAAAGGCGCATCTTCCGGCAAGTGATTAGCCTTCGCTGCCTTCAGCCGGGGCTTCGCTTTCTTCACCACCGCCTTCCTTCGCTGCGCGAGGCAGGTGGATAGAGGCGATTGGCTGGTTGTGGCCTTCACCGTGGCTCAGTTCGACAATTTCAACACCGGCAGGCAGTTTAATGTCTGACAGATGCATAATGCCGTCCAGGTCCAGGTTGGCCAGATCCGCTTCGAGGTATTCCGGCAGATTCTTCGGCAAACAGCTGATTTCCGTTTCAGTGATGTTGTGGGTAACCAGACCACCTTCACGCACACCCGGTGACTGCTCTTCATTAACGAAGTGAATCGGCACGTGAACACGGATCTTTTCAGAGGCGCTGACGCGCTGCAGGTCCATGTGCGTGATGATCGGCTTGGACGGATGACGCTGCAGGTCTTTGAGGATGGCGCTTTCTTCCACACTGCCGATCTTGACGGTCAGAATGTGGGAAAAGAAGGCTTCATTTTCCAGTTTGTGGGCCAGTTCGTTGTGTTCCACAGTGATTGACGCAGGTTCTTTACCTGCACCATAGATAACGGCCGGTACTTTGCCTTCACGACGCAGGCGGCGGCTCGCACCTTTCCCCATGTCATTACGGGCTTCAGCCTCAATTACATAATTCTCACCACTCATGTGAGTTTCTCCTGTTACAGTTACTTCTTGCGACCGGCGAACCGGTCTTGCCAAACCACCCCCGCGACCAGAGATGGCACCTTATTTCAGCACCCCGCCACAGCGGGCAGGATGCCGGAATGCTCTATCAATCCACGTACATGCTGCTGACGGACTCTTCGTTATTGATCCGTCGCATGGTTTCGGCCAGCATACCCGCCACCGTCAACTGACGGATCTTGGGGCAGGCTCTGGCTGCTTCTCGCAGCGGGATGGTATCGGTCACGACCAGTTCATCCAGCACCGAGTTGTTAATATTCTTGACGGCTGCACCGGACAACACCGGGTGCGTACAATAGGCCACCACTTTGGCGGCGCCGTGATCTTTTAAGGCCCCGGCGGCCTTGGCCAGAGTACCGGCCGTGTCCACCAGATCATCGATCAGGACACAGGTTCGTCCTTCCACATCACCGATGATATTCATCACCTTGGCCACATTGGGTTGCGGGCGACGTTTATCAATAATGGCCAGATCGGCATCATCCAGTCGTTTGGCCAGTGCGCGGGCGCGGACCACACCGCCCACGTCAGGTGACACCACCATCAGATCCGGGTATTCCTGACGCCAGACGTCACCCAACAGGATGGGCGAGGCATAGACATTATCCACCGGGATACTGAAAAACCCCTGGATCTGGTCTGCATGCAGGTCAACCGTCAACAAGCGATCGGTCCCCACCCCCATGATCATGTCCGCCACCACCTTGGCGGTAATCGGCACTCGGGCGGAGCGCGGTCGACGATCCTGTCTGGCATAACCGTAATAGGGGATCACCGCCGTGATTCGACTGGCGGATGAACGATACAGGGCATCGATCATCACCATCAATTCCATTAAGTTGTCATTGGTGGGCGCACAGGTTGGTTGCACCACGAAAACGTCCTTGCCCCGGACGTTCTCCATAATCTCCACCATGGTCTCGCCATCACTGAACTGCCCTATGACAGATTTACCCATCGGGAGCTGTAGTTTGACGGCAATGTCATGTGCCAACTGCGGATTGGCATTGCCGGTAAAGACCATCATATTGCTGTCTGGCACGTTGTCTCCACTCAATTGCTGATGACTGCCCGGGCGTCTTGCCCGCGAATTTAACCTTTGCCGGCGCTTTACCTGACTATCGTAATGAGGTGGTACCATGTGTTATCCACCTCTGTATGCCTAAATATGGCTGGTTTAGTCGCTCCCGGCTTCCTGCCTTCCGCGACATTAGTACATCCCTGCACGTCGCCAGGATTACTCCGGGCGTGTCTCATAGAACCCTGTCGGGTTCATTATGAGTACCCTACCAATCTCCGATTGGTCAGGGCACCTGCCCTCCGCCCTGCGGGCCGTCGTCGCTTTGCGCCGACGTTCGATTTTGCTCCCGGCAAAATCGTCGAACCTCAGGTTCTCATCCCGGCCGCCTGTCGTGGTTATAACCGGCTCGTCATCTACCACGTCTTTCATGCCTTAATATGGCTGGGGTGCCAGGATT